>Ga0209613_1000001_pt1 | contig 455007 bp, 444 predicted proteins | sample BioC13SIPDNA_2_FD_185747 | JGI IMG/M metagenome (GOLD analysis project Ga0209613, IMG submission 185747) | Anaerobic biogas reactor microbial communites from Washington, USA - Biogas_R2_A C13 SIP DNA (SPAdes) (version 2) | ecosystem: Engineered > Bioreactor > Anaerobic > Unclassified | place...
GTGAACACCTCAATACGCTATAGAATCGGGGTGAATAAAAAGACTTTTCTTCATCTCTGACCTACGTGAACCCTACAGAAGCCTCGCGTAGGTCGGCCTTGAAGGTTTTCGTCTCAAGGCCGGGGATGGGCCCACGTTAGCTTTATTAACTGAAGATCCTCCTTTAGCCCGGTGGGTTAGATTGAATCGTTCAGCGGATCTCGGCCCCTTCCTGGGAGCGACGGGGATCTTGGCGCTTCTGCTGATGACGACCGCCTCGGCGGCGACGATCCAGGCGGGCCCCGACCTCCAGGCGGCGATAAACCAGGCGATGCCAGGCGACACCGTCGTCGCGGCTCCCGGGACCTACGGCGGCCTGGAGATCACCAAGAGCATCAACCTCGTCGGCGACGGCGCGCGGATCGAAGCGGGGGATCGGACGATGGGGATCAGGATTCAGGCGGAAGACGCCACCGTCTCGGGCTTCACCGTAGAGGGGGGTTTTTACGGGATCCACCTCGTCAACTCCAGAAACTGCACCATCTCCGATAATACCGTCACCGGTTGCGTCCAGTGGGGGATCGGCCTCATATCCTCCGACGAGAACAGGATAGAGAACAACGTCGCGAACTACAACGGCCTCGGCGGCGAGGGCTGGTACGGCATATACCTCTCCGGCTCCCACCGCAACCTCATCCAGGGGAACGAGGCGAGCTTCAACGGCGAGTACGGGATCGCCCTATTTCCAAGCTGCTCTGAGAACGTCATCCGGGATAACGTGGCGGAGGGGAACGACTACGGCATCTACATGTTCACCGACTGCGCCGAGAACCTGATCCATAAGAACCGGCTCGCCCATAACCTGAACTCCGGGATCAAGATGATCAACGGCTGCTCAAAGAACCAGATCCTGGAGAACGAGATCAATGAGAACGTCGTCGTGGGGATATTCCTCCAGAGGGGGTCGGGTTACAACCTGATCCGAGGCAACGAGATCGCGGATAACTCGAAATTCGGGATCCAGATTCAGGAGGGGCCCGCCGGAAACAACACCATCCTCGAGAACAACATCTCGGCAAGCCAAAGGGGCATCTTCGTCAACACCAACGGAAACCACATATACAAGAACAGGATCTTCGACTGCGTCATCCCCGCCGAGGACAGAGGGGTCAACCAGTGGTACGCAGCCTACCCCGAGGGCGGAAACTTCTGGGGCAACTACATCGGGGCCGACGAGTTCGGTGGCCCCGGCCAGAACGTCTCGGGGAGCGACGGCTTTGCAGACCTCCCCTACGTCATCAACGAGAGGGCTAGGGACTTCTATCCCGTCATGGGCGAGTCGGTCCTACCCCTAAAGCTCGTCGAAGCCTCCATCGATCCCGCCCGGGCCTCGATCGGAGCCCAGGTGACGGTGAAGGCGGTCCTCGACTCCAAATATGGGGTCGCCCAGGTATCCGCTCGGACGAGGAGCGTCCTAAAGTCCTCCGACCGGGCGAGCTACATCAGGATAGACCGCAGCGGTGACGGCGTCTACTTCGGCACCCTTCAGACCGCCCTGATGGAGGAGGGGAGGTACGAGATAATCCTGACGGCGAAGGACTCGAAGGGGTACGAGCTGGAGGAGAAGATAGGAGAGCTGGAGCTCATCCCGAGGGCGGGATGGAGCTTCGATGAGGCCCTCACCCAACCACATTAATCCAACCACATCCATGCGATCACATGTACGATTCATTCAGGGGAAGAAATATGTTAGGGGTTAGAAAAAGAGGCAATTCCTTAAGTCGGGCCAGCAACTGGTCCGACTCTACAAGTCCCAGGGCCAGAGCTAAAACGACAGCCTGGACCCTGGCTCTGATTATGCTCCTCGCGTTCTATCCGATCGCGAACGGGTTGGACATACCTCAGGAGAAGCTGGACAAGTGGGACTGCCCCGCCTGCAAGGGCGATACGAGGCCCGATCTTGCGATGTTCGAATTCCTGGGGTACGATCCGACGGCAATGGCGACGGATGACCGCTCCAGCGCCCAGAGGGCCCGGGCCGCGATGGAAGCCGCTGAGGCCAGCGCCGGAGGAGGGTACGTCCACGGCGAGTTTCTCGCCTCCGTCGAAGATGCCAACAGAGCAAACTTGATCCTGGACGTCGGCTCCGACTATGACGCGGTCCACATCGAGGGGGCGATCCCCCTCTACTGGGAGGAGCTATTGGACGACGAGAACAACCCCAGGCCCGCCGCAGAGATGGCCGAGATCTTCGGGAACGCCGGCATATCCCCCGACGACTCGGTGGTGATCTACGGCAGCTGCGAGTCATGCGACGGGATATCCGTCGCCCCCTTCGTCTTCTGGGCGATGAGATACCTCGGTCACGACTCCGTCCAGGTCCTGGACGGCGGTCTGGACGCCTGGACGGACGCCGGACTCCCTACGGAGAAGAGGGCGAACTCGAGGGCAGCCGTCGTCTACACGCCTCGGGTCAGGTCCAGCCTCTTGGCCGACTATGAGGAGGTCTCGAGCGGCGAGCGCCAGCTCGTCGACGCCAGAACCCTCCAGGACTTCTCCGCCGACAAGATAGCGGGCGCCATCCACATCGACTACGACGAGGTTCAGACCAACGACAGGATGAAGGGGAGCGACGACCTCACCAGGGTCTTCGCCGGCCTCGACGAGGACGAGCCGATCGTCGTCTACTCCTACGCCGGCGCCAGGGCCGCCATGGTCTGGTACGCCCTCCAGCTGATGGGATACGATTCGAGCGTCTACTCCTTCAACGACTGGGAGGCGAAGAGGCCCCCCGTCAAGGCGATCCTGAAAGGCTCCAGGGCGGACCCGAACCCCTCCCGGCCTGGGCCCGTCAAGATATACGCCGCCTTCGAGGTCGTCCCCGACGAGGACGAATCCGGGATGGAGATCTCCGAGGCTGAGGGCGCCGATGAGGTGAAGATGGCGGCCGAAGGAGCCGTCTCGGAGAACGGGACGATCGACGAGGTCGGAGGCATCCCCGATGAGACGAACGAGTCGATCGTCACCGTTGAGGAGATCGAGGATATGATCTCCAACGCCACCTCCATGGAGAAGCCGACGGCGAAGACGATGGGATGCGTCGCATGCTTCGATCCCGTCGCCCTATACGCCTCGGGGTCCAACCCCTCGGAGATCACCGGCGGCGTCAAGCTCGGGTCGGTAGGAAGCACCACCCTCGCGCCGATCACCGCCGCTGGTGCCCTGATCCAGGACTCTGAAGGGGAGGTGATGGCCACCATCGAGCTCTCCCCCACCCTCAGCAACGAGCACCTGGGAACCTGGGACGCCACCGGAGCCCCCAACGGGATCTACGTCGTCACCCTGGCGGCGGCGGCCGGCGGGAAGACCTCCTACTTCGAGGACGTCCTGACGATAGAGATAGACAGCTCCGCACCCGTTCAGGAGACGGCGACGACGGCAGCCGCCACCGACGGCATCAGAAAGCTGGGAAGTTATTAATCCGATAGAGACGTAGAGCGAGGAGATGAGCCGGCATAGCCCCCTCCTTTTTCTCGCCCTGGCGGCGATCGTCGGGACAGCCACCAGCGGCGCGGCCATCTCCATCTCCGTCCCCGAGCCCCAGGAGGTCCCACCCCCCTGGTTCCTCCAGAGGTTGAACTCGGTCCTCAACCCGGAAGACGATGTCGAGCCTCCGACGATCCAGTATGCCCACGTCTTGCCGGAGATAATGAAGCGGGGGGACCCCCAGGTCGAGATCAGCGCCTGGGTTGACGACGACGTGGCGGTGGAGACGGTCTACGCCGAGGTGGGGGGCCGGTTCATACCGATGATCGACCTCTCCAGGACCGGCAGGTACGCGGGCCGGTGCAGCTCGAACCTCCCCCCAGGCGACTACAGGATCGATATCATCGCCGTCGACAGGGCCGGGAACGCCGTCAGGAACGCCGACCTGGTCCTGAAGGTCCTCGACCACCGGGACCTCAACTCCAACCGGATCGAGGACACCCTCGAGGATTCGGAGGATGAGGAATTGAGGGTGATAGTCCTCGTCGAGGAGAACGCCACCCTGGAGGGGGGGGCGGACGAGTTCAGGATCCTTCCCGGAGCCTCCATGGTCGTCCCGAAAGAGAAGCTGGCAAGCCTCGCTGGGACGGCGGGGGTGAAGGGGGTTTATGAGGACAAGAAGCTCAAGATCCTGGGAGAGCCGTCGGTGGGGTACAGCCCCAGGACCGACCCCCGCTTTGCCGTCGAGGATTACTACGGCAAGGGCATTACCGTGGCGATCCTCGACACCGGAGCCGACGCAAACCACCGATCCCTCGACGACATGGACGACGACCTCTTCACCGACGACCTCAAGATCGCGGCCTTCAAGGACTTCGTCAACGAGAGAGAGGAGATCTACGACGACCACGGCCACGGGACCCACTGCGCGAGCCTGATCGCTGGGACCGGGGTCGCCGGCGGGGTCGCGCCGGGGGCGAGGCTTGTGGTAATCAAGGTGATGGACAAGGACGGGGTCTGCTACCTCTCCGACGCCCTCACCGCCCTCGACTGGTGTCTTGAAAACCAGGATGACCTGAGGATAGATGTCCTCTCCTTCAGCGTCGGCGGTGAGGGGCCCAGCGATGGGGCCACCCTCCTGGATGAGGCCTGCGACAGGATGGTGGAGGCGGGGATAGTAACCTGCGTCGCCGCCGGGAACGCGGGTCCCGCCACGGGATCGATCGTCACCCCCGGCACCGCCGAGAAGGTGATCACCGTAGGCGCCACAGACCCCGAGGGGACTATATTCTCGATGTCTTCCCGGGGACCCACCCCCGACAACCGGGTGAAGCCCGACCTGGTGGCGGTGGGGGTGAACGTCACCTCCGCCAAGTTGGGGACGCTCCACGGAGAAGAAGTCATGTGCGGGACATCCATGGCGGCACCCCAGGTGGCGGGGGCCTGCGCGGTGATCCTGGAGAAGCAGCCGAGCCTCGACCCCGCCGGAGTGAAGCGGTCCCTTTTGAGGTCCGCCGACGACATCGGGCCATCGGGCCCCGACAACACCTTCGGATACGGCTCCCTCAACCTCTCCCGCGCCATCTCCCTCCTCGAGGAAGATCCGGACGGCCCCGATGTCCTCAGCCTCTCCCTCAGCAGGGAGGAGGCCACTGTCGGGGATCCCGTAACCATCGAGGCAGAGGTATCAGGAGACGTGGCCTCCGTCGAGGCCCAGATCATAGGCCAGGACCGGGATATCAGAATCCCCATGGGAGATATCGACGGAAACGGAGTCTACACCGGCCGATGGGAGACGAGGTTCTGGGATCCAGGAGATTATACTATAAAGGTAGATGCGATGGACCCTTTTGGGGGGGTGGGGTCTAAGGCCCGCCCCATCGTCGTCTCTTGAGGTGTTGACCATTGGACCCAAAGGCGGAGATATCCAAGTTCGGAAGAAAGCTCGTATCGTCCGGCCTCACTTACGCCCATTTTGGAAACATCAGCCTTCTCTCGGATGGGATGATCTTTATCACCTCGACGGGGTCGATGCTGGACGAATTGACCGATGACCTGATGATCGCCGTCACCCCCTCAGCCCCATGCCCTGAGGACGCCCTGGCGAGCTGTGAGACCGTCGTCCACCGGGCTATCTACGGGAAGACGACGGCTGCGGCGGTGATCCACACCCATTCCCCCTACGCCGTCGCCACCTCGATCCTGGAGGAAGGGCCCTTCGAGCCGATGGACGGCGAGGGGGCAAAGTTCCTAGGGACCGTTCCCATCATCGAGGGGGAGATGGGAAGCTCTGAGCTGGCCCGAAACGCATCGAACGCGCTCAAAGGGAGCAGAGCCTGCATCGTCCGGGGTCACGGGGTCTTCGCCGTCGGCAGAACCCTCGAGGAGGCCTACGTCGTCGCCTGCATGGTGGAGCACAGCGCCATGATAAGAAGGCTCGTCAACGTCGGATGATAAAATGGGAGGGGGTTGGGTCGCCCAGCCACTGCCATGATCCCCCCATTTGCGCGACTCGCCAGGATCACCCCATCGGCGGGTAGACGAAGGCCCCGTGCTCGGCGAGATCGTAGTCGACGTGCATGAACTCCCTCAGAAACTCCTGGTGGATCGCCTCGGGGTCGAGGTCGGCGAAGAGCTCGGGATAGAGCCACTTGGCGACGACGACGGTTCCGATCGTCATCTGGGGCCCCAGGGAGAAGTCACCGGAGATTATGTAGACCCGATCCTCTTTTACGGCGTCGACGAGGGAGAGGCCTGGAGCGCCCTTGATCCCGTCCCAGTACGCTTTGAGGAGAGAGCCGTTTTCTGCCTGGTAGCCACCGCTGTAAGAGAGGCCGATGATCACAGCGGGGTTTTCCTCCATCACCCACTCCGCCTCGACGTCCCCATTGTAATCGATCTTCTCCTTTCCTATGTTCACGCCTCCTGCAACCTCGCAGAGGTCGGTATACCCAGTATCGCTGGCGTAGGCCCATCGGACGGAGGCCTCCTTGTCGGTGCTCTCCCGCTCCATGAAGACCCTCGGCCTCTCCTCTTCGAGGATGGCCGAAACCCGTTCCTCGACAGTTTCCACGTATTGGTCGTACCACGTCTCATAGTCCCTCACAGCATCTCTATCGCCGATGAGGTAGCCGAGCATCATCATCTCCTCTTTCAGGCTTTCGGCCCGAGATAGGTCGAACCGGACTAGGGCGACCTCCGGCGGAAGCTTTTCGTCCAAAAGGTCCTGGGGCCCTAGATGGGTGAAGGTGACGACCAGGTCTGGCTCAAGGGCGACGATCGCCTCGATGTCCGGCTCCTTGGTGACTCCGACGGGCTCTCTCGCGCTTAGGTCGCCGAATAGGAGTTCTCGATCCCGGACTGTGGTATCGACGCCGACGATCTTATCCTTGCCACCGAGGACGATGATGGCGGTAGCGTGGCGCATATTGAGGGGAATTACCCTCTCGACGGGGACGTCCACCGTCACGATCCGGCCGGCCGAGTCGTTGAGGGTGATCTTCGTCGGATCGCCCCGAATTATCTCCTCCACCCTAACCAGGTCGTCACCGTCGATATCGCCGTCGGCGTCGGCGTCGGCGAGCTCCGACTCGCTCTCGGAGCCGTTGATCATCGCCTGGAGGAGGTCCAGGTCCTTCTCATCTACGACGTCGTCCATGTTGGCGTTCCCGAAGATAGGGAGGGTATAGGCCGTCACCATCGACGGCATCGCCAGCAAGAGAAGCGACGAAAGCATCAGGGCTGATATGGTGGTCTTCATGATCTCAATTCTCCTTTTGGGCAGTCAGCCGAGGGATGATCGGTCGCCGCCATGAACACCTAAATTAGTCGATTGGTTATAACTATATCTATCTGGTTAATACAAAAGGTCACGAAATATGCGAAGTGTGTGCTATCAGCCACCTTGCCCAAGAGGCGTTAGAAACCGAAGAGAGGTGGGGTCCCAGACGCCGATCAGCAGCGACCTCTATCCCACCCCTCAAAAAAGATATTAACGGGCAGGGAGAGTTCGAGGTCATGAGCTCCGCCTTCCAGATCGGGAGGATCGCAGGAATCCCCATCCGGCTCCACATCACCTTCCTCGCGATCATACCCTTTGTTGCCTACATATTTTCGACCTTCACCCAGTCCACCAGCATCTCCCTCCTAGGCGAGGTATACAGCCTCTCCTACGGGTTTGGGGCCGTCGAACCCCCGGCGGCGAGATGGGCCTACTCCTTCGCCTTTGCCATCCTCCTCTTCCTCTGCGTCGCCCTCCACGAGCTGGGCCATTCCTTCGTCGCGATGCGCTACGGCATAAAGATCAGGAGCATTACCCTCTACATCTTCGGCGGGGTAGCCTCGATGGAGGACATCCCCCGGGACCCGGGGATGGAGGCGAGGATGGCGGTGGCGGGGCCCGGGGTCAGCGGGATCATCGGCGCTGGATCCACCCTATTGAGCGTCCAATCGGCCTTCCTCCTGGGCGGGGCCCACCCCCTCACCACCCTCCTCTGGACCCTGGGGGTCATCAACATCGTCCTGATGATCTTCAACCTCCTCCCCGCCTTCCCCATGGATGGGGGTCGGGTCCTCCGGGCCTGGCTTGCTTCCAGGATGCCCTACGTCGAGGCGACGAGGCAGGCTGCGAACATAGGCAAGCTCTTCGCCATAGTCATGGGATTTCTGGGGCTCTTCGGAGGTGGAATCCTCCTCGTGATCGTGGCCATCTTCGTCTACATCGCCGCCTCCGACGAGGAGAGGTCGACGGCGATCGTCGTTCCCCTGGAGGGGGTGAAAGTAAGAGACATAATGTCCAGGGAGCTTCGTGTCGTATCCCCCGAGACGACCCTCCCTGAGATCATGAACCTCATGTTCCGAGAGAAGCACCGGGGATACCCGGTGATGGAGGGGGGACGGCTCGCGGGGATCGTGACCATATCCGACGTCCAGAAGGTCCCCGAGGATAGGAGGGCCACCGCCGTCGTGGGGGACGTCATGGTGAAGGCGATATACGTCATCGACCCGAATTCCGATGCCGCCGAGGCGATGAAAAAGATGATGGAGCGGCAGATCCGGAGGCTCCCCGTCATGGAGGACGGCCAGCTAGTCGGGATAGTCTCCAGGTCAGACCTCCTCCGGGCGATAGAGATCTGCTCTGGCTGGTGACGGCCAACGGGTGCACAAAGGGTTTTTAGGGGGGGCGTCCCTGTGGAGGCCAACGGCGAGGCGATCTACTTGGAAGAGATGGATTCGGGCGGCGCGAGATGGGCGGAAGACCTGCCTATGCCCCCAGAGGGGGAGAGGGGCGAGATCGTGATCGTGGGGACGGCCCACGTATCTGAAAAGAGCGTCCAGGAGGTGAGGCGGGCGATTGAGGAGCTCCGCCCCGACGTCGTCGCCGTGGAGCTCTGCCAGGGGAGGTACCGCGCCCTCACGGGGCAGGAGGATACGGGAGAGCTTGAGATAAAGGAGATCCTGAAGGTCGGAAAGCTCTACCTCCTCCTGGTCCAGTGGTTCCTCGCCTACGTCCAGAAGAAGATCGGATCGGACCTGGGGGTGAAGCCGGGGTCGGAGATGATCGCCGCCATCGAGGCCGCCGAGGCCGCTGGGGCGAGGGTCGCCCTGGTGGATAGGGACATAGCCGTCACCATCCAGAGGTTCTGGTCTTCCATGAGCTTCCTCGAGAAGGCGAAGCTCGTCCTCTCGATGATCCCCGCCGCCTTCGGTAAGGGGGAGGAGATCGACATCGATAAGGTGACCGAGGAGGACGTAGTCTCCGCCATAATAGACGAGTTTCGAGAGGTATCTCCCCGGGCAGCCCAGGTCCTCATCGACGAGAGAGACGCCTACATCGCCCGGAACCTCCTCCGCCTAGGAAGGACGGGGAGGGTCCTGGCGGTGGTCGGCGCCGGCCACCGGGAGGGGATAAAGAGATACCTCGACCACCCCGAGAAGATACCCCCCATGGAGGAGATGGCCCGCCCGGCCAGGAAGAGGGTCTCGGCCCCAAAGCTCTTCGGAGGCCTCCTGATGCTCCTCGTCCTCGTGACGATCGCCGCCGTCCTGATCGCCGGAATCGATAGCTATAAGATCGTATCCGCCCTCAAGATCTGGTTTCTGGTCAACGGTGCCCTCAGCGCCGCGGGCGTCGTCCTGGCCCGGGGCCACCCCCTCTCGGCCCTCACCGCCTTCCTGATCGCCTGGCTGACGAGCTTGAATCCATTGATGGCGGCGGGCTGGTTTGCTGGGATCGTCGAGGCCTGGAAGAGGAAGCCGACGATGGCCGACACGAAGAAGCTCGCCGAGGCCGAGACCTTCAAGGAGCTGATGGCCATCCCTCTCTTCCGGGTGATCCTGGTCGCCGCCCTCGCCAACGTCGGGAGCATGGCGGGGACGATCCTGGGGGCTTATCTTATCCTCCGGATGTCAGGAGTGAGCCCCGAGGACCTCGTCGGCGGGATCCTCTAGAGACCCGTCCATCTCCCCCGGATTCGATGATGAAAGAGAAGGGCGCAGAAGCTGATATCCCCCAGGCGCTTCCGCCCTCCACCCGCACCACGTTGTCCGAGAGAGAGTACATACTCAATAATTTTTATCACGTTTTATGCGATAAATCTATTCCAAGTCTTCCTAATATCACTACATCGGATCACTTCCAGGATGGATCAGCCATATCCCCCGTAAACTACTTCTCTTCCCAATTCCATCTCGACCTCGGTGCTGGTATGATCAGATAAATCTCTTTGAGCGAGTTGAGATCCGATTTATGAATAGACCCTGGGGGACCTCATGGGTCACGGGCCAGCTTATCCTCGGGGCAGGCTCCCAAAGGGCCGACAATCACCCTGTGATGTGAAGATCTGCATCTTGCCCGGTCATCACACATATCTAGGGCGATGCGCGTCGTCGTGAATGACGTGACCTTTGATAGCCGAGGAGAGATGAAGTCGACGTTGGAGAAAGAGAACAAGGGCGGGTAGTGGCATGGATGCGGCTGATCTGGATAAGGTGGATGAGATAATTGATAGATATCGGGGTCAAGAAGGCATCTTGATTCAATTGCTTTTGGACCTGCAGAGCGAGCTGAACTGGATACCGAGGGAGGTGATCTCCCACTTGAGCGAGAGGTTGAGAGTCCCAAAAAGCCAGATCTACAGGATAGCCAGCTTCTACAAAGTCATCAACCTGAACCCTGTGGGCAGGCACGTAATCCAGGTCTGCATGGGGACGGCCTGCCAGGTCCGGGGGGCGCATAAAGTCCTGGACTTCACCGCCTCAAGGCTGAAGATAAAGCCAGAGGAGACGACATCTGACCTCGCATTCAGCCTCAAGAAGGTCAACTGCCTGGGTTGCTGCTCGATGGGTCCCGTGATGACGGTGGACGAGGTATACCACGGCGGAGTAAACCTGGAAGGGGCTGAGAAGATCCTGAAGAATCTGAGTTGAAGGGATACCATGCCCAGGCTTACCTCAGTTCGGGACCTCCAGGATATGAGAAGAGGGCTGACGTCTCGGGGGGATCCCATCGAGTCTGGAACTCCCTGGGTTGCGGTCTGTGCGGGCACGGGATGCCTCGCTCTGGGCGCCCGAAAGGTGATCGATGCCTTCAAGGAGGAGCTGAAGAAGAGGGGTATGGCCGAGGCAGTCCAGCTGAAAGAGACCGGATGCCCCGGATTTTGTGAAAAGGGACCTATAGTAGTGGTATACCCTGAGGGGGTCCACTATGTGAAGGTCTCTCCGGGAGATGTGCCGGATATAATAGAAGAGACCATAATAAAGAGGAGACTGATGGATCGTCTTCTTTACGTGGACCCCGTCACCGGGGCGAGGGGCGTCCACGAGGATGAGATCCCCTTCTATAAGCATCAGACGAGGCATTTGATTAACGATAACATAAAGATTGATCCTAAAAATATCTCCGATTATATCGCCCTGGGGGGGTATCGCGCCCTGGCCCGGGCATTATCCGCCATGACGCCCCGAGATGTGATCGAAGAGGTGAAGAGGTCTGGCCTCAGGGGCCGGGGGGGCGGGGGCTTTCCCACCGGATTGAAGTGGGACTCGGCGAGGGCGGCGTCGGGCGTCCCCAAGTATGTGATCGTGAACTGCGATGAGGGAGATCCCGGCGCCTTCATGGACCGGGCGCTGATGGAGGGAAATCCCCACTCCGTCCTGGAGGGGCTATTGATAGGCGCCTACGCCATCGGGGCCCGGGAGGGCTTTATCTACGTCCGGGCTGAATATCCTCTGGCGGTGGAGAACGCGAGGACCTCCATAGTCCAGGCGAGGGAGCACGGCCTCTTGGGGGAGGAGATCCTCGGGTCCGGGTTTGATTTCGATGTGAGACTTCACAGGGGGGCAGGAGCCTTCGTCTCGGGGGAGTCGACGGCTCTGATGAACGCCCTGGAGGGAAAGGTCGGAGAGCCAAAGCCCAAATACGTCCACACCTCCGAGAGGGGGCTGTGGAACCGTCCGAGCCTCCTAAACAACGTGGAGACCTGGGCCAACATCCCCCTGATAATCAATAGAGGTGCCGGATGGTTCAGCTCCATCGGCACGGATCGGAGCAAGGGAACGAAGATCTTCTCTTTGGTGGGGAAGGTGAACAACACTGGCCTTGTGGAAGTTCCCATGGGGATGACCCTGAGGGAGATCATATTCGATATCGGAGGCGGAATTCCAGGAGGGAAGAAGGTGAAGGGGGTCCAGACCGGTGGGCCCTCCGGCGGCATTATCCCCGAAGAGCACCTGGATACGCTGGTGGACTTCGACGAGCTGATCAGCCTCGGGTCCATGATGGGATCTGGGAGCATAATAGTCCTGGATGAGGATACCTGCGCCGTGGACCTGGCCCGCTACTTCGTGGACTTTCTCTGCGATGAGTCGTGCGGAAAATGCGTTCCCTGCCGGGAGGGTCTGAGGCAGATGAGAGATATCCTCAACGAGATCGTCGCAGGAAGGGGGAAGGCGGAGGATCTGAAGACCCTTCGGGAGATCGCGGGGCTTATGACGGCCGCATCTCTCTGTGCCCTCGGCAGGACCGCAGCAAACCCCGTATTGAGCACCATCCGTCATTTCGAAGAGGAGTATCTCGCCCACATCCGGGAGCAGAGATGTCCTGCTCTGGTATGTGAGCGGCTGGTATCTTATTTCATCCGTCCAGAACTCTGCATAGCGTGCGGCCGTTGCAGGGAGAACTGCCCGCAAGGGGCGATATCCGAAGGGGAGCCGATAGAAGAGGGGAAAGATCCCTTCATGGTCATCGACCAATCCAGATGCTCCCGGTGTGGGATATGCTATCACGTCTGTCCGTCGAAGGTGAGGGCGGTAGTCAGGGTCTCCGGGAAGTCGTCGGATCCATCCCATGAGACTGCGATCGATAAGGCGTTGGGAGGTGATTCAGGATGGCGAAGGTGAGATTGAGGATAGACGATCTGGATGTCGAGACCGATGATGGCAAGACCCTTCTGGAAGCTGCGATGGGGGCAGGCTTTAGCATACCCACCCTATGCCATCACCCCGCATTGGAGCCCATCGGAGCCTGCAGGCTATGTTCGGTGGAGATAGAAAAAAATGGCAGAAGGAAGGTTGTGACCGCCTGCAATTACCCCGCAGAAGAGGGGCTGAAGGTCAGAACTTCGTCTCCAGAGATCCTCGATCTTCGGGCGATGATCCTCGAGCTACTGCTGGCGAGGTGCCCCCATGAGGCGAAGATCGTCGGCCTCGCGGAGGAGTACGGGGTCTCGTCCCCGAGGTTCAGCCTCGCGGATGAGAGCTGCATCCTCTGCGGGTTGTGCGCCCGAGTCTGCCAGGAGGTGGTGGGGGTATCTGCCTTGAGCCCCATCTCTCGGGGGATCGAGCGAGCCATAGACGCCCCATATAGAGATTTTTCTGAGGACTGCATCGCCTGCGGCGCCTGCGCCCTGGTCTGTCCGACGACGGCTATTAAAAAAATGATGAACATCTACCCCATAACTCCCGAGGAGACGAAAGAGATCGAGAGCCGTTTCCTCCGAGGAGAGATCGATGAAGAGATCGGGGTATATAGCGAAATTATCGGATGTCGAGCCCATGGAGAAGGACAGGATGGCGGGGCCGTCACCTCCCTCCTCGCCTCGGCGGTCGAGAAAGGGGCCATCGATGCCGCCATCGTCGTCCTTCGCGGCGATGGCTACAGAGGATATGCGACCATAGCAGAGGAGGTTGAAGCCATAATGGCCTCCCGGGGAACTAAATTCGTGCGAGTCTCGGTCATCAATCAGCTATTGGAGGCGCTGCGGGGCGGCAAGAGGAGGCTCGCGGTGGTGGGGACACCCTGTCAGATCAGGGTCGTAAGGAAGCTGGAACTCGGCGGATATCTGAGAGATCACTTTCCAGAAGCAGAGGTAACCCTCATCGGCCTCTTCTGTTTTGAGAGCTTCGACCATCTGGGCTTGAAGAAACATCTTCAGGATACCCTGGCCGTAGATCTTGATGAAGCGGAACGGATACAGATCACAAGGGGTAGATTCTCGATCTTCATCGGGGGTGAAGAGCGCTCCTGCAATATCTCAGACCTGGAAGATTATGTGAGGGAAGGCTGTCGATTCTGCAATGATTTCTCATCCCGGCTGGCCGATATATCGGTCGGGTCGGTGGGAAGCCCAGAGGGATACTCCACGGTGATCATCCGATCCGACCGTGGTAGGAGGCTCCTGGAGGCGATGGAGGGCTCTGAGATGGGTGTCGCCAAGAAGGAGATCGCCAAGCTCTCGGCCATCAAGCGGCGAAGAGCGGAGAAGCAATTCAATAGGATCATCGATGGCTCAGGAATGGAAGAGGTCTGATACCATCCTCCCGGACGGGATTTTACAGGTAGGGTGGTAGCTTGAATAGGCCACCCATGCCGCCCAGATGCTAAAGCCAGCGTGCCTCCTTTAGACCGGTGGATTTGGGCCCATCCAACCCCAAAAAGAGTCAACTTTCACGAATGGCAACTTTCGATCTTCTTTTCTGTCGGGCAGCTCAGAACAATGGCGATTCCCGGACACTTGATGCCGTTGCCATCCACCTTGCTCAAGTTCAGAAGGAGCGGTGTAAGACCTTCTATCTGGGTTGAGACCTTCAGGTCCCCCGCATCAAGGGGGCGAAGATGCTCTATGATCCTGACGAGATCAGCTACGACCTGTTTGGAGGAGGAGTCGTCGCCAGCAATGAGGACATCGCCTTCAAGCGTCCTGTCCAGGTTCTGGAGAGATGAAGCGGATATGGTGTGAAAGGCTGCGACCACCTTGACCGAAGGGGGTAGAAGATCCCTGAACATGAGAGCAGCGCTCCCCTCAGCCGGAGGGGTATAATCAAACCGCTTTCCAACGCGGGACATGGGGACGACCGGAGATACCACTATCTGATCTCCGAAGCTATCCTTCATATCAACGACCATCGGCCTTGCGTGCTTGTAAGGTAAGCTCAAGACCACGAGTTCGCTCTCCTCGATCGCATCGCAGTTCTCCATGCCTCTTATCCTGGCTTCAATGCCCCTCCCCCGCAGCATCGAGCTCATCTCTTGGGCGGATGTCTCTGCCCTATCTGCTTCTCGCGACCCTATGATAATCTCATGCTCGTCCGCCCAGCGCATGACAAGCCCCTGTCCGAAATCACCAGTGCCTCCAACAATCGCGATCTTCATAGGAAGGGGGCGTATGAGGTCATACTATTTCATCATTTCGCAATATTCATATATTTATAAATAATGTTTATTAATACGTGTAGATGCTTTATCAGAAAAATCAATCATAATAGCCAACGGTGAATATAGATATACATAATGCTCATCGGAACTATTGTTGCTGCTTCAATGAAGGGTTGGCACGAGGTGACGTAAGGGAGTAGCAATGAAGGGGGTAATATTTCATCATCTCGTGCCACTAAGCCTTAGCCCACATGGCTTTGGCCGTCCGAGAATATGTCTCTTATCCCATATTAACTTTCGGGTCCATTGGGGGATGGGGTGCCTTCCTGGTGCCACCAGGACCTCGCCCCCGGAGCCTCATAGGGTGCTGAGAAGACCCCTCAGGACCTCGATGGGTGCATCGGTTTTGATCCCAACGCCGCTGAAGTGGGTCCTGGAGGCCCTCCAGCCGAGGGACTGGAGTCCCTGGACGAGATCTTCGGCAGTCCCGGGCGTCGCCTTGAATTTTCTGCAGAGCCTGTGCTGGTCGTAGTACATCGGCAGGTCTATCTCGTCCTTACACAATTGGAGAATTTTGATCCCGCGATCGGACTGGGCCGCCGACCCCTCCATCGCCGCGAGGGCCTTTTCTATCACTCCGCGATCCTGGATAGGACCGAGCCAGAGAGGGCCCGCCATATCCGCCCTCCCGCCGCAAAAGGAGCATTCTCCCGACGAGCGGCAACCCATACCCAAAACCGTTCGCCACAATCCGCAACTGCGACACTGCTCGATATACCCCATAGATTCGAGGGTTCTGTCGGCACTCTTCGCCCCCCTTTCGACCCCGAGGTATGTCCGGACGTAATGGTCGGAGGCGTGGGTGAGGAGGGGGCGCATCCCCTTGTCGACCCGGGCGAGCTCCCTCGCGACGGCGCCGAGGAGGATCCTCGCCCCCATCTCCCGGTGGTGCTCGGCCTTGACAGGTACGGCCATGTACTTTCGAATCCCGCTTTTGAGATGGGCTCCGCAGAGGGGAGCAGTGTCCGTCGCGGTGATGAAGAGGTAGCTTTGAGCCGATCGCGCCGCCGCCGCGATGAAGGGGGCGGGGGAGCCGAAGGGGTCGAGGTCGACGGCCTCGAAGTGCCTCTGGTGGAGGAGGACGTTGGCGTTGGACGAGAGGATCTCACACCCCTCACGGCCGTTCAGCCTCGCGTTCTCTTTGATGAGGGCGACGGCCCTGGGGCTGACGTCGTTCAAGGCGACGGAGGATACCCCCGCCTCCTTCGCCACCCTCAAGCCCCGGGCTCCGCTGGCGGCGAGGGCGTCCAGGTAATCGGTTACCTCTAAGGCCCTTGCCATCGCCACCCCCACGTCCCGGTTAAGCCTCATCCTGGGGTTGTAGAAAGCACCATCGACGTTGAGGGTGACAGCCCCCTCCACCACCATCCGCGGCATCAGCTCACTGGTACCCTTTCTCCACCAGCCCCTCGCTCCAGTAGTTGTCGCATCTGGGGCAGTAGTAGATCGCCTCCACCACGATCTTCTTCCAGTTGTCCGAGTCGAGGGCCCGTCTCAGCTCCCGGGGCTCGCACTCGGTACCGCACTTGGGGCAGAAGGGCACAAATTGCTCCTCCAAAACGACGTCGTTATCGTCCACCTCTTTTACCTCCTGGAGAAAGGATGGCCCTGCCGCCAAAAAAAGCTGTCGTCGGACCCTCAGAAGGCCGACGTCCCAGCGACGAGGACCGCGAGGAGAAATCCGAGGATGGCGCCTCCGTTGAGGAAGGGTAGACCCGCCTGGGGCTTATCTCTGGAGGTGATGGATAGGAGGAGAAAGCCCAAGGCCGTCCCCAGGATCGCCCCCAGGGCGGCCAGGTTCGCCCCGACCCCCAGGACCTCAAACGCCGGCATATCAAGGGACCAGTTGGCCGAGATCACCAAGACGGTGGGGATGATGGCATCCCCCAGGCCGAGGAAGTAGGCGCCCCGATCCTCACCGGACCCGAGCCCCTCCCGGCGGAAGCTGTAACTTCTCCTCCGCGGTATGACGAAGAGGAGGGGAGCCCTCATCTCCATCACCCCCTCGGCGAGGGTCACCATGTGCCGGGTCTTGTAGACGGAGATGGCATCGTAGGCGGCGAGGACCAGAAGGAGGATCATGGCGGGGATGGGGGTCATGCTGAGGCCGAAGAGGGTCCCAACGCCGGCGGAGACGAGGAAGCCGAATAAGTCGATGACGTACCACTCCGGGTGAAGGTGGAGGAGGGCGAGGACCCCGAGGGAGAGGAGGAGGGACGGCAGGGGAGGAGCGAAGGCGGAGATGACGTAGTAGACCCCCATTGCCATCGCCAGCAGGACCACCCAGGTGACGATCCAGCCCTTCTTCAGCCTCATGGCCATCAGCAGAAATACAGTGAAACCCAGGACGAGGATGATGTAGCTGAAGGGGTTCGCGGCGGACTCGGGGTCCTCGAAGACCCTCACCTCCGTCTCCGAGAGGGATGGCATCAGGGCTAGGGAGAGGAGCTGGACCGCCAACACCAAGACCATCATCCCCGCCATGGGGACGACCCGCTCTGCGAAGGGCTCTGAGGGCATATCACCGCTCCGCGAGAAGCTCCAGGTAGGAGGATCGGATCAAATCCGATATGCCAAGCCGCGCCATAATGTCCAGGGCTCCCCTCTTCTCCTCCTCCCAGTCCTCGCCGCCGGTCAGCTCGACCTCGACGAAGGTCCCGAGCCCCTCCACCTCGTCCAGGCAGAGGGTGGCCCTCCCCAGGGAGTACTTGATCCTCCTCTTTTTGACGACGGCGGCCCTGAAGAAGCCCAGGGACTCCAAGATCGACTCGATCGCCTGGGGGTCGTCTACCCGGACGGTCAGCTCCCGACGGGACTTGGTCTCGGAGTCGAGCTTGGGGCCCTTGTAGGTGAGATAGGCCCCAGCCTCCTTTAACCGGATCCGGAGGGCCTCGTCGGTTTTTGCGAAGTTGCGGGATTTTGAGCTGAAGTAGAGGTCGAGGTGGGCCTCGGCACCGGCCCTGACGCCCCCCAAGCCGAAGATCTTATCCTCGATTCCGGGCGGTGCCCGGGCCTTCACCTCCACCTCGATCATGAGCCCGTCCGGATGAGGACTGTGGCGGCCGGAAGGCGGATCATATCGACGGCCCTACCGGCGGAGAGGGTCTCAGTGGCGATCTTTACCGCCTCGGGGGCGAGCTCTGCGACCTCTCCGCCGAGATCGACGAGGACCTTCCCAGCCCCCGCCATCCGGGCGACCTCCTCCGGGTCCATCTCCTTCAGCCTTCGGATGATATCGCCGCTCTTCTCCTTGAAGACGGGGCCGATCGTCTTCATCTGGGGCTTCACCTCGACGGCCCGCGTCTCGATCTCGGGGAGGCCGCGCTTCACCGCCACCGTCGAGCTGGTGGAGCCCGCAAGGTCCGCCGTCTCCAGCTCCAGCTCCGAGTAGACCTCTATGCCGGCGAGGGGGGCGTTCAGGGCCATCCCCCGATCGGACTTGTACCTCCTGACGGCCGCCGCCACCTCCTTGATCAGGGACCCCTCCGGCTGGGGTCCGATGAAGAGAGGCTCCGGCCATGAGGCGGCGTGGACCGACTCGCCGGATAGGCTCGTTCGGATCTCCTCGGCGATGAAGGGGGTGAAGGGGGCGAGAAGGCTTGTCAGAGCCTCGATCGCTGCATAAATCGTCGTCTGGGCCGCCCTCTTCTCGGAGCCATCGGGGCCGTAGAGCCGGGCCTTGACGAGCTCGATGTAGTTGTCGGCGAACTCGTCCCAGGCGAAGGACCTGATCGCCCTGAAGGCCTCGTCAAAGGCGAACCTCTCCATCGCCTCGGTGACGGCCTCTATCGTCAGGTAGAGCTCGAAGAGGAGCCATCGGTCGACCTGGTTTGGGGCTACGTCGTCGGACCTTTTGGCATGGGGGGCAGCGAACCGGTACATGCTCCATAGCTTCTGGAGGAATCTGCCGCCGGAGACGACGTCCTTCCACCGGAACATCACGTCGCTTCCGGGGCTTCCGCCTACGGCCGCCCACTGGCGGAAGGCGTCAGCGCCGTACTTCGCCACCACCTCCTCGGGGGCTATGAAGTTGTTCAGCGACTTGGACATCTTGTGGCCATCCTCTCCCAGGACCATCCCGTTGACGAGGATCGAGTCCCAGGGCCTCGTCCCCACCAGGGCCCTCGCCCTGAGGATGGTGTAGAAGGCCCAGGTCCTGATGATGTCGTGGCCCTGGGGGCGGAGCTGGGCGGGGTAGCGGGGTTCGTGGCCGCTCAGCCATCCGGTAACGTTTAAAACGGATATGGAGCTGTCCATCCAGGTGTCGAGGACGTCGGTCTCGGGCTCGAACTCCTCGGAGCCGCAGGCGGGGCAGGGTCTCAGGGGCTTCGTCTGGTTCGGGTCTAGGGGAAGCCACTCCTCCTTCGCAACGAGGGGCTCGCCGCAGGCCCGGCAGTACCAGACGGGGATCGGCGTCGCAAAGATCCTCTGCCTCGATATGCACCAGTCCCAGTCCATCGTCCCCGTCCAGTTCAAGAGCCTCGTCTCCATGTGATCGGGGACCCACCGGATCTCGGCGGAGGTTTTGATGATCTCGTCGGGGTCTATCTTTACGAACCACTGCCTCTCGGAGAGGATCTCGATTGGAGTCTTGCACCTCCAGCAGAGGCCTACGTTCTGGTCGAGGGGCTCCTCTTTGTAGATGATCCCCAACGACCTCATCTCCTCGATGATGGCGTCCTTGCACTCCGAGATCTTCAGGCCGGCGAACTTCCCCGCCGCCTCCGTCATCCTCCCGGCGCGGTCGATGGCCTGGCGGAGAGGGAGGTGGTGCTCCACCCACCATCGGACGTCCTGCTTGTCTCCGAAGGTGCAGATCATGACGACCCCGGTGCCGAAGGCTGGGTCGACGACCTCGTCGGCTATGACCGGGACGCTGTAGTCGAATACAGGAACCCTCACCTCGGTTCCGATGTACTTTCGGTTCTTCTCGTCCTCGGGATGGACGGCGACGGCAACGCAAGCCGCGAGAAGCTCGGGACGGCTGGTGGCGATCTCCAGATCTCCCAGCTCCGAGCCAAATCGGAGGTAGTTCAAGGTCGTCGTCCGAGAGTCGTACTCCACCTCGGCGAAGGCGATGGCGGTGCCGCAGCGGGGGCACCAGTTGACCGGGTGGTCTTCCCGATAGATCATCCCCTTCTCGAACATCCGGACGAAGGAGCGCTGGGTCTTGGAGTAGTACTCCGGCATCATCGTGACGTACTCGTTCGACCAGTCGTTGGAGAAGCCGAGCCTCTTCATCGTCACCCTCATCTTGGCGATGTTTTTGGCCGTCAGCTCCTCGCAGAGACGACGGAACTCCTCCCTCGCGACCTCGTTTTTGGTGATGCCGTGGATCTCCTCCACCTTCACCTCGGTGGGAAGGCCGTGGCAGTCCCACCCCTGGGGGAACATGACGTTGTAGCCCCTCATCCTCTTGTACCGGGCGATGAAGTCGATGTAGCACCAGTTGAGGGCGTTTCCTATGTGGAAGTTGCCGGTGGGATAAGGCGGTGGCGTGTCGATTATGTACTGGGGCGCGCTGGAGTTCCAGTCGAAATAGTAGATCGACTCGTCCCAGGCGCCGACCCACCTCTCTTCGATCTGCTTAAAGTCGTACTCCTTGGAGATCTCGCTCATCGGGATGGCCTCTGGGTTCATTCTTTCGATATAGGCGTGATGGGGGGAGAGGTGGCAAACAACGTTAATAGGATTATCGGTAGAAGATCGGACCATGGATCTCCTCATCTACACCGCAAACCAGTGCGATCCCAAGAGGTGCACCGGAAGGAAGATGGAGCGTTTCGGCCTCGCCCGGTCCACCAGAAGGTGGAACAACCTCAGGGGCCGTCTCGTCCTCAGCCCCTTCTCCGAGAGGGCCCTCTCTCCCGCCGACAAGATGGAGGTGGGCAGAGGCCTTGCGGCCCTCGACTGCTCCTGGGCCCACGCCGAGGAGGTCTTCGGCCACCTCCGCCTCAAGGCGAGGGCCCTCCCCTTCCTCGTCGCCGCAAACCCCGTCAACTTCGGAAAGCCGTTCAAGCTCTCGACCGTCGAGGCCTTCGCCGCCGCCCTGGTGATCCTGGGCGAGGGGCCCCAGGCGGAGGAGATCCTGGCGAAGTTCTCCTGGGGTCACACCTTTCTGGAGCTGAACCAAGAGCCTCTGGCGGAGTACGCTGCGGCGAAAGATAGCACTGAGGTCGTGGCGATCCAGGCGGAGTATCTATCGCAAGATATTTGAGTTTTGGAGTCAGAGCTACTGGCGGTGATAGAACATGACAGGGTTAGTTCCAAGAGACGACTTCAAGCGCCTCCAGAACAGGATGAACCGGCTCCTCGAGGAGTTCGGGATCTCCGACGCGGAGGCGAGGTACATGCCTGAGGTGAGAAAGATCCAGGACAAGATGAACCAGCTGATCGACGACTTCATGGCCGAGTCGCCAACAGCGGCAGGAGCCTTCGGGGACGTGATGAAGCCCCTCGCCGACGTCAAGGAGACCGACGAAGAGGTCATCGTGACGATGGACCTTCCCGGCATGGATAAGGGAGATATCGAGATCAACGTCACTGAGGACACCCTCGAGGTGAAGGCCGAGAGGAAGGCCGAAAAAGAGGAGAAGGAAGAGGAGTTCTACCGGAAAGAGAGGACCTTTGCCAGGTGCGAAAGGAGCCTCAAGCTCCCGGCCGAGGTGAAGGCGGATGAGGCCAAGGCGAGCCTAAAAGACGGCGTCCTCGAGGTTCACCTCCCGAAGGTAGCTGTGACGGCTCGAAAGAAGGTGAAGATCGAGTAGTTCGCACTCTTACTCGCCGCCTGAACTTTCCTGGAGCAAGAGGTGGTGGAGCTTGTCCCTCTTCGTCTCCAGGTATCTTCTATTTTCGTCGTTGGGCTGGATCTCGATCGCCACCCGGTCGACGATCTCCAGGCCGTAGCCCTCCAGGCCGATGATCTTTCGAGGGTTGTTGGTGAGAAGCCGCATCTTTTTGATCCCGAGGTCGACGAGGATTTGGGCTCCGACGCCGTAGTCCCGCAGGTCGGCGGGGTAGCCCAGCCGGTGGTTAGCCTCGACGGTGTCGTAACCCCGTTCCTGGAGGGCGTAGGCCCGGAGCTTGTTCGCGAGGCCGATCCCCCTCCCCTCCTGGCGCATGTAGAGGAGGACGCCGTTCCCGTTCTCCCGGATCAGCCTCATGGCGAGGTGGAGCTGGTCGCCGCAGTCGCACCGCCTCGACCCGAAGACGTCCCCGGTGAGGCACTCGGAGTGGACCCGGACGAGGGCGTCGTCGGAGGAGGGGTCTCCGGCGACGAGGGCGAGGTGGCACTGGCCGTCGACGAGGCTCTCGTATCCGATGGCGACAAAGTCGCCTTGATCCGTCGGGAGGCAGACCTCAGCGATCCGTCTCACCAATTTCTCGCTCCGCATCCTCCTCTTGATCAGCCGGTCGATGGTGAGCATCTTGATGCCGTGCTCTTCTGCGAAACGCTCCAGCTCAGGAAGCCTCGCCATCGTCCCGTCCTCGGCCATCACCTCGCAGATGACGGCCGCAGGGTACAGTCCTGCCATCCTCGCCAGATCGACGGAGGCCTCGGTGTGGCCCGCCCGGCGGAGGACGCCCCCCTCCTGGGCCCGCAGCGGGAAGGTGTGGCCCGGCATGACGAGGTCGTTTAAGGTCGCCCCAGGGTCGATGAGGGCCCTGACCGTCTCGGCCCGGTCGAAGGCGGAGATCCCGGTCGTAACGCCCCGGCCCTTGGCGTCGACGGAGATGGTGAAGGCGGTCCCCATCTTCTCGGTGTTGTTCTGGGTCATGAGGGGCAGGCCCAGCTCGTCGACCCGCTCGCCGGATAGCGGGACGCATATGAGGCCGCATGCGTGCTTTGCCATGAAGTTGATCGCCTCCGGAGTCACCTTCTCCGCCGCCATCACGAGGTCGCCCTCGTTCTCCCGCCCCTCGTCGTCGAGGATGAGGATGAACCGGCCGGCCCTCACCTCTTCGATCGCCTCTTCTACGCTGCAGAACGGCATACGAGATGGGGTTTGGGCCTCGGCGGTTATAAGGGTTGGGTCCCTGGATGTATCGAAACGTTTTTGGTCTATCCCGCCGCCATAAGAGAGATAATGAGCCGACCGGATCGAATCCGCGTGAGATGATCATAAGGCACTGGTGGGATATCGAGAATCGTCCGTCGGATCGATTTAGCGAAAAATAAAGAGGATGATGCTGGTGATGGGATACAAAATTGCCTTTACGATGCTGGCGCTGGCGTTGCTGACTCCGGCCGCATCGGCGATGTTCGAAGGGGTGAGCGGCCCCGGGCTGTATTACGGCGGGGCCGTTGGAGGGGAGAGGTTCGAAGGCGTCTCCGGACCGACCCTGAGGTACGACGACTATCGTGGAGGCCATGCTTACTCCTTCGGCCTCGACAGATGGGTCTCCATCGGCGGAGGTCTGGGGCCCGAGCCGAGCTTCGTCGAGATGGTGAGGGCTCATCAAGAAAGGTTCAACCTGGCGAGGGCGGTCTTCGGCTTCAGACCTTAGAGATTAGAGGGAAGGGCGAACGAGACGGCGATCGCGCCCCGCTCAGACGGGGATGAGCGGGACGACGACCCCGTCGAGGATCCGTCGGCGGTCTCAGGGAGCCGTCGGACGCGGGATCGATAGGCTGGGAGCTGCTCTTTTTTTTGTCATTATCCACAGAGGCTTTTCTTTCGCCACCTATATCCGGACGACGATCCCCCGTCCACTGTCTTTATTGCGATCTCATATTGGATCTAAAGGTCGGGCGCGAGATTGCCGGGATAGGTCAGGATCGGAGCCAGGGGTAACCAGCGAACCGGGCGGCACCTTCCCGGGACCCGAAAGACCGATGTGAACGAATCCGGCCTTAAACGCTGGAATGAGATCGATTACACATTTTTTGATTATATTAAACGATTGAATTCATTTTTGGCTGAATCTGAACGGTTTCGAACGGTTAAACGATCATCTGAACCCTCCATTCCGGACGTTTCGTCCCCAGGTCCGGCTCTAATCTTAACTATCGTTCGGGGTGAGGGGGGATCAGTGGGACGGCGCCAGCGATGGATGGTGGGCCGCCCCAGATGGAGGAGTGCAGATATGAGATTTGTAAAGCCTTTGAAGATCCTGGCGCTGGCTCGCCAACTGAAGGCGCTGGCCAGGGCCTTTCCCCAGGACGGCGATCCCGTCCGAAGGCATGGCGGAGCCCAAAGCCAACGGAACCTGGGGTGAGGATAGATGATAAAGACCATGACAATTCCTAAAACCCAGGTCGTCGGCCAGAGCTTCGCTCCGGCGAGGACCATCTCCGTCATGAGGGGCTTTGCCCAGGGACCGGCGGGATCGTTCTTCAAGTCGAACCATCCCATCATGGTGGAGATCGAAGGGCTGAGGCTTCTGAACCCCTCCCAGATCGAGGACCTCCTTCACAGCAGACGTTGCCTCGAGGAGGTCAAGATGCTGATCGAAGAGGAGGCGGACCCCACTTACATATGCCGGGGCAATATCCGGATCGAGAACTCCTACTACAGGCTGGTGAACGTCGATCTCAGTCGCCAGGAATCCGGGAGAACCCTGAAGGCCGACCTGGCAGATCCTCTCGATAGGGATGAGGGTCTACTGTACACCGATGCCGAAGACGACTTCATCGGACAGATCGAGGTGAAAGAGGTCGGCGGGACCGCCAATGGCCGCCTCTTCCTGAGCCGGGGCATCTATAGCGGCAGGTATGCCGTCCGCCTGGAAGATTCCTGGGAGGCTCGATATTGATGATCTCGGTGAAGAGTCCACGCAGGCGCACCTTCCCGCCCTTTTTGAAGAAGGTCCGGCCCAATGCCGCCCCATTTCGGAGGCCTAGATGGTATGGGGCTGAAAAACCGTCCCGCCACTCCTTCGCCGAGGGGGCGGAATCGCGGCCGCAACCCCCAGCCCCGCCCCGAAAGCTCCCTCGCAGAATAGTCCAGCATCGGTCTTCCTCATCACCCTTGCCGGACCGCGCCGGGGAGCCGGGACTGCGGCGCTGGGCCGCTGAAGATCGAAACACGTTCCGTCTATGGAGATCTTACCCTGAACAAGAGGATGGCGACTGAGATGAGAATGAAGACGATTTTGACCCTGTTGCTGATGGCAGCGATATCCATTCCGGCACATGGCCAGGAGACGGCCGAAGGATGGCTGGAAGAAGGCAATGCTCTTTATATTGAGGGGAATTACGAGGAGGCCCTTCTGGCCTTCGAAGAGGCGATAAGCCTAAACCCCGAGTATCCTCTGGCCTGGAACAATAAAGGCAACGTCCTCAATATCCAAGGGGACTACGAGGAAGCCCTTCTGGCCTTCGAAGAGGCGATAAGCCTCGACGCCGAGTTTGCCATGGCCTGGAACAACCTAGGAATCGCTCACTATTACCAGGGTGATTACGAAGAGGCCGACCAGGCTTACGAAGAGGCGATAAGCCTCGACCCCGAATACGCCGATGCCTGGAACAACAAGGGCAACGCTCTGTATTCACTGGAAGATTACGATGGGGCGATCGAGGCCTACGATGAGGCCCTGGACCTGAACCCCGAGATGACCACCGCCTGGTATAACAAAGGCAACGCTCTACATTCCCTGGAAGATTACGATGGGGCGATCGAGGCCTACTATGGGGCCCTCAGCCTGGATCCCGAATATGCCTATGCTTGGAACAACCTAGGAATCGCCCTAGAAGCCCTTGGCAGGACCACCGAGGCGGAGGAGGCCTACGCCAGGGCCCAGGAGCTCTGGACTGAGTGAGGCCTGGGGCCGCATCCGCTGAACTATTTTAATTTTATATTCAGTTTTTATTTCTTGGACCCGCTATTCTTACGGCTGGGATCGCCGGCTATGCCGCCGAAGGCAAGGCTCTTTTAAGGTCGCGGAGAGTGCCGAACTTCCTGACGATCTTCCCTCTTTCCGAGATCGGGGCCCCCTCCCACCCTCGACCGGAGGAACAGCCGACAGCTCCAACCTTTCGATGGACCCAGAACCGAGAGGGTTCGATGGAGAGCTGGGGAACGACGATCGGCTGCGGCGACCCGGTCGCTGGGCTGATTGGTGGAGGGGAGAGGAGGAGGCTCGGGGGAAGTCGAAGGGGAGAGGGGATGAGGAGGCACCGGGATCTGGCTGGAGGTTCGAGGGCACGCCGAGATGGATGACGATCCTGGCTATGGGCATGCTGTCCAAGCTCGCTGATCCTCCAACAGAGGACGCAAGTTTTGATGGCAAGCGAGGTGAATTCCGAAGAGATCTGGCGCAAGACCTCGATGAGATCGGCGAAGCCATCACCGCGGGAAGGGGATACGTCAGGTATATGCGGAATAAAAGGGAACTGAGCAACAAAAAAAGCGCGAATAAGAATTTTTATAGAATATAAAACGTTTAAATCATAGTTTATCCGAATCTGAACGTTTTTTGGCGGATAAACGGTCTTGAAACGTTCATCGTTCGGGATGTTTCGGTTCTAATTTTAATTACCGTTCACGCCGGAGGAGGCTCGAGAGGATGGCGCTGCAGAAACTGCAGCAATGCCGTCCTCTACAGTGAGGTATAGGAAATGAGACACGTTAAGCCGTTAATAACCCTGGCGCTGGCCTGCCTTCTGGCGGTGCCAGCCCTAGCCATGCCCATGGACGGCGATGCCGGTAGAGGAGGCGTCTTCGACCAGCTGGGGCTGACGGATGAGGAGAAGGCAACCATGACCCTGGGTGAGCTGAAAGATCGTCTATCGAAGGATCAGAAGGATCAGCCCGGATCGAGGGATGTCGGTGGGTTCAACATGAACCGCGGCATGGGTCCCCAGGCAAACATGCCCGGAATGGGCGGTGCCGGGGGATGCAACATGAACTGCGGCATGGGTCCTCAGGAGAAGATGAACGGAATGAGCAGTGCCGGTGGGTGCAACATGAACCGCGGCATGGGTCCTCAGGCAAACATGCCCGGAATGGCTGGTGCTGATGGATGCAACATGAACTGCGGCATGGGTCCTCAGGCGAAGATGAACGGAATGGGCGGTGCCGACGCCCCGCAGCAGGGGATGGGAGCGGGATCGATGAACGCCCCCGGCTCTGACTCGATGGGCTTCAGACCGTAACGGGGAGGAGGCTTTTTCGAGGAGATATCCCCGATTAAATCAGGTCTCTAAGAGCCGCGGGCCTTCGGGCCCGCGGCATGATCTGAAAGCCAACAGGCCCGGTTGTATCAACAGTCAGATAGTCTCGGAGAAGGTGCGGGCCGATAGACGGCCCTCGCCCCGAGACAGAATGGGTCAGAAACGGTGAGATGAGGAGGAGTTCCAAACCCCATGATCGACTCGACCTCCGCACCGATGAAGATCGTCTGCGTCAAGAGCGGCTACGCCCTGGGACCAGAGGGGTCCTTCTTCAAGTCGGCCCGTCCCCTCAGGATAGAGATCGAAGGGACGATCTCCCTCAGCCCAGCCCAGATCAGAGAACTCCTGCAGAAAGGGAAGGGGATCGAAGAGAACATGACCCAGATCGAAGGGGAGACGACCCCCTATTACCGATATTGGGGGGAGATCCGGATCGAAAATGCATGCTACAGGCTTGTGGAGGTGAGTTTCAGACGCCAAGACACGTATACGTACTTCAAAGCCAATTTGGCCGACGTTCGAGAAGACGATGAAGGCCACCCAGGCTCCGGGCCCATAGCCGAGGTCATCGGAGAGATCGAGACGGTAGATAGTGGAGGGACCGCCAAGGGCCGGCTCGATATAAATCAGGGGATCTTCGCCGGAGAGTACACCGTACAGCTGAACGCGTCCGCAGGAAGACGATTTCCATGAATATTATAAAAGTATCAGGAGCCATCGTAATTTTAGTGATGATTTCTCTTGCTGCAATCTGCACCTGCACCTCTCAGGCTCAAAACGACGACCACGATGGTGGTGATCAAGAGAGGCGGCAACACCAGGGAAACATGAGCGCCCCGAGGGAGGACGCATCGAAAAACCCGTCCCATAACCAACCTGAGAAACCAGATCAGTTGAACCAACTTGAGAAACCGGACGAAGAGAAGCCTCATGAGAAAACGGACGAAGAAAAGCCGCCCGACCGAAAAGGGCGTCTTATTTGTGATGACTGTCGAAAGTGTTGTCGCGATTGTGATGGCGGTGATGATTGCGAATTATGGTGGCAGAACTTGGCCAGCTGGATGAGCTTGGCCAGCTGGATGAATTCAGACAGCTGGTCGATGAGTGGCCAATGGGATGTATCATATTATTCCGGCCAGATCGCTGAAGCTCCTGGAATCCTGGTAGACGAATCGGAGTCATATCAATACTCCATGGCGGTCTCATCAACCGTCGTTGAAGGCCAGAACGTCCTGAGGGTAGCCTCTATAGACGGCAGCAGAAATTGGGGGTCGATGGAGATGCCTCTTTATCACTATGCAAGACTGCTCATCATCCCATCCACCTCTGGAGAGCTGAACCTCGAGGAGATGGGTCCCGACGGAGAGATCAGATACTACAATCTCGGATATGTCAGTGCCGTCCACCAGTATCGGTTCTGGAAGTACTCCGATAGTGAAGGATCTCATCTCTTGAGATACAGGATAGATGACAGCTATGACTACAGCGATACGATCAGAATATACGTCACCTAGGCGAGCTGGGGGCCCCCAGAGCTACCGTACCCCTCTTTGAATCTATTCCATTTGGTGAAGATGGGTCCAGCTCACTTCCTCCCGCCGGATGCGGCCCGCCGCTCCGAGAAGCCCCAATGGTCTCTGGCGTAACTTGCTAGCATCTTATAGAATTCGTCGAAAGAGATCGGTAGCCACGACCACTCGTCGACGGCGGAGCCGCCCCCCTTCTCACCATCCTCGGCGAGGGCCGCCTCCACCTCCGGGGGGCGGAGGTAGCTGTGGAGCCGATATACCCTATCGCCTATAGGGATCCGGTAACAGTAGAGGGTGCGGACCGACCCGTGGACGCCCTGATACCAGGGCGGCGGAGGCTCGTCCCGAACCCGCCGACCGCTCGTCGCGTACCTGAGGATGAACTCGTCCTTTATGGCGTAGAACCGATCCCTCGCCTCAGGGGGCTCCGTCTTGACCAGCTTGTTTGCGGCCCAGATCGCCTCGGCCAGGGCCGCGAGGTCGTCGTCGAACTGGTCGCGCCAGAGCCGCCACAGCTCCCGGCCGCTCGTGCCGGTCCGAGGTCGTTGTCTCGTCCTCAAAGTGAGAGGGCCTCAGACCCGACCCGGCAAAAATCCTTCCCCTTCGCCATCCTTTCCGCGCCGTCATTGCGGGCACGGTATCTGTTTTGCTGCGTACGTGTTCCGCCCTTCGGGCCCTTCGATCTCGAGTCGGCGAAGTAGGCATCGATGGCGATGTCTCTCCCCTCCTTGATCGCCCTCTCGACGTCAAGAGACCCCAAGACCTTGCCTTCCGTCGCCCCCAGGAGCAGATCGACCACTGAGGTCCTGCAGGCTGTCGCCTCCAGCGAGCCCGCCTGGCCGCGCCCGTAGCAGAGGTCGCAGATCTCCTTTGGGTTATGAGGATTGCAGTTGAAGGGGCAGCCTTCCACTAGCGGGGATCTCGTCCGGGAGGGCGGCCCAGGGCAGAGACGGCGGCCGATTTGGCGGTTCCTTTGTCGCCCCTTATCAGCACGCCCCCAATCCGGGGGTTGACGGCGTTGAGGATGAGGGCGAACATCATATAGAATCCGGGCTGGAAGCGTTAGCCGGCATTGAGTTCCCCGCAGATCCCCCCTATTGTTCGACTTGGCAATTGCCATACTTCAACGTCTTGATCAGAGGGACCGCAAGTTATATTAATCAATATAACTTGATTTAACTCAAATTAATCTTATTAGAGGTAGAGCAGATGAATCAAACTCGGATAACAACCTGGGTGCTAATGGCTTCGTTGCTTCTCTCCTTGATGGGAGGCTCTGAGGCGGCGGTTCCATCATCGCGAGGGATGGTCACCATCGTCGATTATACTGGAAAATCCATGGAGGTACCATCTCCCGTGGAGACGGTGATCAGCCTCTCCTCCTACGCCTCTGAGATACTATGCGCCCTGGATGGTGGAGATAAGATCATCGGACGTGACTCCTATTCCACCTATCCACCAGATCTCGAAGATGTGCCGATCGTGGGGCAGAGCTCCTATAGTCCGACCATAGAGCTCATTCTCGAGCTCGATCCGGATGTGGTGATCGCAGATACCATGCTCTCCGACGATAACCGCGAAAAGATCGAAAGCGGAGGCGTACCTGTGATCGTGATCCGTTCTGGTGACCCGGAGAGAACCATGGCCATCATAAGAGATCTGGGGACCATACTGGACAAAAACGAGCGGGCAGACGAGCTCGTCGCCTTTATCGATCGTTACCACACCATTGTAGAGGAGCGCACTGCAGATCTGGATGAAGAAGATAAGCCCGTCGTCCTCGGTGAATGGGCCAGCCCCTGGAACGCTGCCACCCCCGGAACGGGTTTCGGCGATAAAATCGCGGCTGCTGGAGGAATCAGCATCGCAGCCGATGAAACGCCGGGTTCGTACGTAGTGGTCAGCTCGGAATGGGTAGCAGAGAAGGACCCTGATGTAATAATATTCCAGAAATCCGGCAAGAACCATACCGAGGAGGGGCTGGAGGTGACTCGATACGAGATTCTCTCTCGGCCCGGTCTCGCCGACGTCAAGGCGGTCAAAGATGGCAGGGTTTACGTGGTCACCTCTGGCGTAATGGGCGGAGCGCCCTCCATCATCAGCGATCTTTACTTCGCCAAGTGGTTCCACCCAGACCTCTTCGAGGATATCGATCCGGAGGAGGTGCACGAAGAGCTGGTCCAGGAGTTCTTCGGCCTGGAGCTGGAAGGTGTGTACGTCTACCCATAAGTCGGAGCCTTTGATGACGCATTGATGGATTCGAGGCGAGGGGGTAATAATGCGAGCTGCGCCAGTAAAAATACCACCCTGCCATCTTTTTTTCTCATAAACACCAATTATAAACAGTGTTGACTGAGGATTATCACGAGATCAATTTAATTATCAAAATTTTAAATATTATAGTTAAGGAATGCTTGGATTTGGACGATAGACACGACGATAATCAAAATCCTAAAAGCGTAAGTTATATAATCAAATGAGTTTGTCTAAGGAAAAGTGAATTTGATCTATGTGAGGTGACCAGAGAGTGACGAGGAAATTTTATCGGTTCATGGTGATTCTGGCGTTTTGTTCGCCTTTGGCGCTCACCACCGTCGTTGCTGCGGATTACACGTTAGGCATCTTCGGAAATGCCAACATGGACGACGTCGTAGATGAGAGCGACATAGAATACGTGAGAGACATAATTGCGGGAGTAAGCGAACCTACGAAGCTGGCAGACGCAAATTGTGACGGCAACATCGATGAAGAGGATATACCCCAGATCGAGATGATCATAGCTGGAGACGAGGAGGAGCTGACCATCATCGACAGCTATAACTGGACGGTGACGATCAAAAAGCCCGTACAACATATTGTATCCATGTCTCTTTATTGCAATGAAGCTTTGAGGATCTTTGGAGATATGGACAAGGTGGTCGCCGTCAACGATCCCCAGAAGGCGCCCGTATACTTCCCGCAGATGCTCGACTTACCATCCATCGGAGGCTATCCTCCAGATAAAGAGACGATATTCAGCTTCCAACCAGATATGGTGCTGGGGGCCACCAGTTGGACCAAGCTCCTCTACGACGAGATGCCCGGCGACATCCCCGTAGTTGGCCTTGACTTCATGTCTCATACCCCCAACGAGTTCGCTGAGGAGACCATTAAGCTGGGCTACATCATGAACCGGAGAGATGAGGCCCGCGATTATCTGAATAACTTCCACGACAAGTATCTCGCAACCATCAAGTCTCGGACAGAAGATCTTTCTGACGGGGATAAGCCCAGAGTATACGTAGAATCTTCCTTTGGAGAATACAAGGCATATGGCGGTAACGGCTCTGGGGCTCAGACCTACATAGAGATTACCGGCGGCGAGAACATCTTTGAGGACTTCCCCCTTTACTTCGAAGCAGATCCTGAAGCTGTGATGGTGAAGAACCCGGATATCATAATCAAGCACCAGAGATCTGATGCAGGATATTCTGTGGACGATTTGGGGGCGATGGAGGCCACAAGAGAGGAGATCATGAACCGACCTGAACTAGCCGATGTTTCGGCGGTCAAGAACGGCCGGGTTTATGTGATATATGAAAACCTCTCTTACGGGTTCAATTATCCCATAGCGGTCGCATATATGGCCAAGTGGACGCATCCGGAGCTATTCGAAGATTTGGACCCACAGGCGATGCATCAAGAGTACGTAGATGGATACTGCCCGGGATTGGACTTCGATGTGTACCAGCAGGGAGCATTCGTATATACGGCATAATTCTAAGCTATTGAAAAGGGCATTGAAATAGCCCTTTTCACCCTTTATAAAAGCGGAAGGTCGGAGACATATTTCATGGTGATTTGATGGAAGGAGCTGATTTGTGCATATCTGGCGATGGTAAAGATGACATCTCGGGAGGGGACGGTGTTTTTGATGGCATATATTATAATCTCATGTTAGATCGGACCTTTTTGGGCATCTATGATAGCATATCAAGGTCCGCTCACTATCATGGGATCAATTGTAAGCTATCAGGTTCAGTCTACGTCGTCTCAGAGATCGATGGTGCCGTCCCCCTAATACACGGACCTCGAAGCTGCGCGTTTCACCAGCGTCTGAGCCCGCGTAAGCTCCATTCTCCTGTCTATAATATGGCATGCACCAACCTGGAGGAGGGGGATATCATCTACGGCGGAGAAGCAAAGCTGAGACGGAGCATATGTGAGGTATACAATCGATATCAACCGTCTTTGATCGTCGTTTTGCCCACGTGTATATCCGGGCTGATGGGAGAAGATGTATTGAGCGTGGCTAAAGACGTCGAGCAGACCCTCCCCTGCAACGTAGTTTACGTACCTTCGGAAGGGTTTGCCCATCGAGACCGCGATTCGATCGACTCTATAATGCAGTATGTAGCTACTTCCTGGAAAAAGACGTCAAAGGAATTTGATTTCAGGGGTTGCGGCCAGGTGGATGCGTTGAAAGCTATTGCAGAACAGCTGATGGAAGAGCAGGATGTAATCGAGAACTCGGTTAATCTGGAATCGACTGGGAGATACACCTATGGCTTCAACCTGGAGATCCAGGAGTATCGGCGCATATTGGCCAAGATGGGGACCAGCATAAATGCCGTTATCCCCACCAGCACCGTTGAATGGATAAAACGGGCTCCTGCTGCTCAGCTGAACGTGGTGAGATCTCGCACCCCCCGGTGGGCAGATCATATGAGGGACGAATTTGGGATAGATCAGATTAAGAAGTGGCCACATCACTCCGGAATAGATGGCATAGGAAGTTTTTTCTTGGATCTGGGGTCCAAGCTGGGTCTGGACGGCGAAGCTGAAGAGGCGATTGATGGAGAAAAGAAGCGAGTTTCCGAAGAGCTGGCCAAGATCAGGCAGATTCTCTCCGCGTACGACTTTGCCATCACGTCCCAAAATTTAGTATTCAATCCCTACCGTGCAAAAGTCTACCTCGAAGATTTGAGGGTCCCCCTGAAATACATCTGCATCGATTCTCGTGTGCTGAACCGCCTTAAAGTATCTCAGGCTACACGAAATATGATGATCAAGAACATGAATAGCATGTTCGAGGAGTTGGATTCAAATTTCCAGGTTCTGATGGACCCCTCTGCAGAGGAGTTACACAACGTTGCGAAGAAAGTCGACTACGTTTTGGGCGAGTTCATCACTTCACCGGTCTACGAAAAAGCGGATGAAATTCCCATATTGGACGTCACTCCCCTCTCCGACCTGCTTTATCGGACCAGCTTCGGCATCATTGTCGAACTTGGCAGACGTTTGGTCCGAATGACAAATAGCCCCGGGCGTAATAAACGTCATCTAATTGTGTCCAGATTCGATTATGATTCTCCTTATTACCCGATGTTGAAGGACTCTAGAATTACGTCCTCCATAAGCATGTGGCATGGCATATGGAGGGCCAATTCCATGAGGGGGGGCAGCTAGAATGGATGGAGGGAGATTCTTTGGGGCCTTTAGGGCGTTCTCTGGAATAACCGATGCCGTGGTGCTCAGTCACTCTCCTGTGGGATGCAACTGGGGGACTGGCATCTTCAACAACTTCTCCAACCAGCCAGATATCAGGCACGCCTGCACCGTAGTCCATGAGCGGGAGATCGTCTTTGGTGGCGAAGAGGCGTTGAAAAAGGCCCTCGCCCTTGCAGACGAAATTTATGATAGATCGCTGTTGGTGGTCATATCTGGGGACGTCCCATCCATAATAGGCGATGACGTTCAGGCGGTGATCGATTCAGTTTCGTCGGACGAAGATGTGCTGTGGTTGGAGGCTGCAGGTTACAGTGGCTCCATGAGAGACGGGTACGAAGATGCCCTCCTAAAGCTTGGGTCTTTGATGAAGGAACGTGGTGTCGTCGAACGATCGGTCAACCTGATAGGTTTCTGCCCCGATGATTTCAAAGTTCATGCGGATATAAAGGAGATTACGCGGATTATGGAAGACCTTGGCGTCAAGCTGAACTGCACCTTATCGATCTGCAGCTTCGAGGAGCTCAGGGCAGCCCCCGCTGCTGAGCTTAACGTGGTTTTGGGTCAGGGGACAAAATTGGCACAATATATGAAGAAAGAATTTGGTGTGCCCTATATTGAAGCCGATTACCCCTATGGCCTTGAGGGGTCGATTAAGTTCGTTGATGCGTTATGTGAGAAATTGGATATAAAACATGATGCGGAAAATAGCCTCGATCTGGAGCCTTTCAAGAGAGCGTTTCTCCATCTGCATGAGATCTATGGCACTACCGTATCGATTATAGGCGATTTTCATTGTACCCCTATGGCCAATTTCCTGGAAGGGGAGTTGGGATTTGAGATCGAAGTTCAATCGTATTTTGATCGAGATTATCATTCATTTGAAGAAGATGTGAGGAAGTCCTGTACCATGATGCTCTTCGGGAGCAGCTTTGAGCGCGGTCTGGCAAAGGAGTTGGGCATACCCATCATGAGGTTCGTCTACCCGATATTCGATCAAATCTGCATCTGCGACTATGCGCCTTATGCGGGATTTAGAGGGGCGGCATTTCTGACGGAGAGCATCATCAACGCCGTGATGGGGTTTGACCACAAGCTCAAAAATATCGTATGAATTCTTGAGGAGTGATTTCACGATGAGACGGTTCTGTGTATACGGCAAAGGTGGGATTGGAAAGTCTACAATGGTTTCAAACATGGCTGCCGCTTTGGCGGAGAACGGGAGTCGCGTGATGGTCGTGGGATGCGATCCGAAGGCGGATTCGACCCGCAACCTAATCGGCAGCAGAATTCCGACGATTTTAGATGCCTTTCGCGAGAAGGGTCCCGGCAATATGAAGCTCGAAGATATAGTCTTCGTCGGATTCAACAGCGTTTACTGTGCGGAGTCCGGCGGACCTGAGCCAGGCGTCGGTTGTGCTGGCCGTGGCGTCATCACCGCTGCCGAAATGTTGGACCGTCTCGGCGCCTTTGACGACCTAAACCTGGACGTGTTGATATACGACGTCTTGGGAGATGTGGTCTGCGGCGGGTTTGCGATGCCTCTGAAAAACGGCTTAGTTGACGACGTCTACATCGTCACCACCTGTGATTCCATGTCGATCTACGCCGCAAACAACATTTGTAAGGGAATAAAGCGGTTTGCTGTGAGGGGCGAGGTATTTTTAGGCGGCATAATCTACAACGGGAGGAGCTCCGTAGATGAGCCCTCGATCGTAGACGGTTTTGCGGAGAGGTTGGGGGCTCAGGTCGTGGGCAGGGTCCCCATGAGCGATCTCATACCGATGTCTGAAATCCGCCACAAGACCGTAATTGAGTATGCACCCGACTCAGATACCGCAGAATTCTTCAGAAATCTTGGCAGATCCATCGTCAGAAACGAGAATAAAGTGGTTCCAGAGCCGCTATCAGACGAGGAGCTCAACGAGATTAACCGGGAGGTAGAGGAGCTATTTCGAGAGAAAACTCTGGCGGGGCAGGCACAGTGACGTCGTCGCTCAGACCTCGGAGGATTCACTTACTTCCTGCTTCGAAATGATCTGATTTTGCCCATTGATATGTGTGGTCAATTCTGTGGGCATCGGAGTAGCTCGATTGTCAAAGTGATTAACTATTCCTAAATACAATTGGTGAATTAATTATGTCGTATGCTTATCGTCATCGTCTCATAGCCCAGAACCAGCGCTAAATCAGTGTGGTCGACTTTTGTAAAACGTCTCATTTCAATATGTAACGACTTTCTGACCAACAGAGTTATGTACTACGACAATACTAAACAACTGATATTGGTTTATAACAAGTTAATTTGATCTGAGATGGCAGATCAAACTCTATAAAAAATAGTACCAGAGTTGTGGCCGACCCCATGTTAGTAGGTGGCAAAAATGAAGAGAATGATTTGTGAAGCGGTAATGATATTATGCGTGCTGCTGCTGGTCATGCCTGTGGGCGCATCAGATTACACGCTGGGCATCTACGGCAACGCCAACATGGACGATGTGATAGATGAGGCTGACATAGCATACGTAGAGGGGATAATCGCGGGAACGAACGAAGCCACAGAGTTTGCAGACGCCAACTATGACGGCGAGATCAATGAGGATGACATCGCCCAGATCGAGATGATCATAAGCGGAGAAGAGACAAAGCTTACACTCATCGATTCAGCGGATCAAATCGTGACGATTAAGAAGCCGCTTGAGAGATTGGTGGTCCTTTTAGGTCCCATCCTTGAACCAATGCGTTCGCTCAATTTAGAGTCAGAGAATATTGTGGGCGTTGCTACGTATATAAAAGAGGATGGCACGTATTTTCCGGAGTTCAGCAAGTATCAAGGTCTTGGAACGGTCTCATCGCCGGATTACGAGGCGATATTGAATTTGCATCCTGATACTATCTGGATATATGCAAGTGTGGGCAGTTCCTCCACTTACGACCAGATTCAAAGTACGCTAAACGAATTAGACCCGACGATCACCGTTCTGAGGATTGATGGCTATAAACCATCTAACCACGTAGACGAAATTCAGAAGATGGGTTACATCCTTGGAAAACGCGATGAAGCTGACGAGTTCCTCGATTTCTACAATGGTGTGATGGATACGGTCAATGAGCGCGTGGGCGCCCTCTCGGAAGAAGATAAACCCTCGGTATACGTTGAGGCTAATCCCGAGACGACTCCTTACATGACTTGTGGTGAAGGCGCAGGATATCATGAAAAAGTCGTGCTGGCCGGTGGGAACAATATATTCGGTGACCTTTCAGACTACCCCACGGTGGACCCCGAAGAAGTGATAACTCGCGATCCCGATATTATCGTCATAGTGGCTCGTGGTGCATGTGGCTATGAATCTGATGATATAATCGAACTGGCGAATCTAAGGGACGAGGTTATGAGCCGACCAGAACTAGCCGATGTCGCTGCGGTGAGGCAGGGACGAGTTTATGTGATCAGCAATGATCTAATCGGTGGAGCGCAGCATTTTATTGGCATTGGATACTTAGCAAAATGGTTCTATCCGGATCTCTTTGAGGACTTAGATCCTAAGGCAATCCACCAGGAATATCTGACCAGGTTCCAGGGATTGGATTATGATCTGGAAAAGCATGGAAAATTTGTCTATCCACCACTTGATGAGTGATAAATAGAAATAGGGCATTTTTTTCCCTAACTTTTTCTGGCGCCTTTACTGTTGTTAGCGGTCATGCCTCGATTTTCGTCAGATTATGTGGTCTATTCGATTCTGCGGGTAGAATGAAATCCTTGCAGCTTTCGTCGTTCTCAGAACCGCAGCCATTAAATAAGAGATGATAGTATGGATCAACATAGCTGTAGTTATAACAAGTATATTTGATGTTGGCTGATGTGTATGGATAAAAATGTAAGAATAACTGGGGCAATCGTCTCTCTCTGTTTCATATTTCTATCACCCACTGGGTATGCCGAAGAGACGACTCTGCCGTCAGATACTGTCACCATCGTCGATGGTACAGGAGAGTCCGTCGATGTATCACGCCCTGTGATGCGGATCGTCTCCATCACCTCGCGTACATCTGAAATCATATGCGCTTTGGACGCTGGCGAGAGGATCGTCGGGCGCGACTCTTACTCCATCTTTCCTAAGTCTCTTGAGGATGTTCCGGTGGTGGCCGGGAGCTCCTATACGCCAAATGTGGAGCTCATCCTCGGGCTCGAGCCCGATCTGGTGATCGCTGACAGTATGCTCTCCGATGACTACCGCCAGAGGATCGAGGATGCGGGAATACCGGTGATAGTGGAGACGTCGTGGGACCCCGCGGCGGTAGCCACTGTTGTGAGCCATCTCGGGATCGTGTTGGATGAAGAAGACCGGGCGGGAGAGATCATCGGCTTCATCGAACAGTACCATGACATCGTCGAGGAACGTTGCGCCGATCTTGAGGAAGAGGACAAACCCGTAGTCTTCTTTGAATGGTCCCAGCCGTATCACAGCGGTGCTTCTGGAACGCTCTTTCACAATCTCACCGTTGCTTCTGGCGGGATTAACGTCGTAGGCGATGAGCCCGCTAAATATCCCACTGGGAGCCCCGAGTGGCTCGCCAAGAGAGATCCTGACATAATCCTCCGTCTCGTTTCCTCTACAGAAGATTTAACAGTGGAGATGATGGAGGAGGCGAGGGATGAGATCCTCTCCCGACCTGGATTGAGCAGCGTCAAGGCGGTCGAGGATGATCGGGCACATATCCTCAGCAGTCCCGTGACAACCGGCGTTCGCTCAATAATAGGAGAGCTTTACCTCGCCAAATGGTTCCACCCCGACTTCTTCGAGGATATCGATCCTGAGGAGGTTCATGAAGAGCTGATCCAGGAGCTCTTCGGCCAGAAACTGGAGGGGGTGTATGTCTATCCATGAGCGAAGATGAAGTCTTCGATGCCGAGGAGGTCTACGCCAGGGCTTCCTGGAAGAAGACCCTTTTCACCCTCGTTCTTTTTGTTGCGGTCGCTCTCCTAGCAGTCTTCGCGATATCCATGGGCGCAGCGTCTCTGGGGATGGGCGAGTCCTTCCGCGTCGTCTTGGCCCAGTTCATGCCCACTGAAGAGGTCAGCACCTTTGCCCAGGTGGTCGTCCTCCAGCTGAGGCTTCCGAGGATACTAATGGCGGTCATCACGGGGATCAGCCTCGGCGTTGCCGGCGCAGCGATGCAGGGCGTTCTCAGGAACCCGCTCGTCTCACCCTACACCCTGGGCCTCTCTTCGGGGGCGGCCTGCGGAGCCGCCATAGCCATCGTTCTGGGCGTAGGCGTCTTGGGGCCGGGCCGGTATATCATCGCCATCAACGCCTTCCTATTCAGCCTCCTCACCATGGCCATCGTCTACGGGATATCCCGGATGAAAGGGACCTCTATTGAGACGCTGATCCTCGCAGGTGTGGCTATGGGCTACCTCTTCTCGGCCGTGATATCTCTTCTCAAGTACGTATCGGGCCACGAAGAGCTGAGGGAGGTCGTATTCTGGCTGATGGGTGGCCTCTACACCTCCCGATGGGAGAACGTGATCATCCTCATCCCGACTGTGCTGATACTGACCACGATCCTGATGCGCTACTCCTGGGACCTGAACGCCATGAGCGCGGGGGAGGAGGTGGCATCGAGCCTGGGGATCAACGTCAACCGGGTCAGGCTGACCTGCCTGACCCTTGCCACCATCCTCACCGCCAGCGTCATCGCCTTCACCGGCGTCATAGGATTTATCGGACTGGTCTCTCCTCACGTCTGCAGACTGTTGATAGGAAGCGACCATCGGTACCTCATCCCCTGCTCGGGGCTGATCGGGGCGCTCCTCCTCCTCGCCTCAGATACGGCCTGCAGGACCATGATCTCGCCCACCGAGATACCGGTGGGCATCCTCACATCCTTCATAGGAGTTCCCTTCTTCCTTTACCTTCTGGTGAGGAGAAAGAGGCGGTGGTGGCAGTGAAGCTGAAAGTAAGCGATCTGAACTTCGGCTATAATGGCAAGACCATCCTCGACGGCATCTCCCTGGAGATCGAGAAGGGAGATATCGTAAGCCTCGTGGGACCAAACGGGGCTGGGAAGAGCACCCTGATCAAGTGCATAGACAGGATACTGAAACCTCAACGGGGCACGGTCTATATCGATGGAAACGAGGCAGCTCAGCTGAGCTCCAAGGACTTCTCCAAGATGGTGGGATACGTCCCTCAGAGCACGACGGAGGTCTTTCCCTACACGGTTTTTGATATAGTGCTCATGGGAAGAAGGCCCCACATAGGTTGGCGGGTCACCAGAAACGACGTAAAAATCGTCTCGCGAACTCTCAAGTTCATGGGGATCGAGGAGTTCGCATCGAGGTACTTCGACGAGCTCTCCGGCGGAGAGAAACAGAAGATCGCCATGGCGAGGGCGCTGGCCCAGGAACCGGAGGTGCTTCTCCTGGACGAGCCCACCAGCAACCTCGACATAAAGCACCAGCTCGAGGTGATGAACATCGTAAAGAAGCTCGTCTGGGAGAGGAAGATCTCCGCCGTCATGGCCATGCACGATCTGAACCTGGCATCTAGGTTCTCAGACAGCATAGTGATGCTCAAGGATAAGAAGGTCTTCAAGGTGGGGGATCCCAAGTCGATCCTCATCTCCGAGAACATCGAACGGGTCTACGGCGTCAGGGCCGAGGTGATAAAAGACAGCAAGGGCATGCCCTACATCATGCCGATCGAGCCCGTATGACCTTATCCATCACATCCCCGTCGAGATCGATAAGATATACCGAGTTTTGAATATCTCCTAAATTATAACGTCATGGGGTTTAATTGGTATGGAAAAAGTGAAGATAGCATATGCCAGCACTCATCCGACCGATCTATTTCCGCTGATATCAGCCTTCAGGGAGATCATCGATGAGGTTGGCGACGTTGCTGAGCTGCAAGTCAGATCTGGCGAAGATCTGATGACGGCTGGCCAGATCGATGAGTTCGTCCAAATCGCCTCAAAATCTCATCTCGTCATACTTCATCTTCACGGAGGCAAGAAGAGCCTCGCCTGCTTCGATGATCTCGTCTCAGAACTTGAGGCGGCGGGGGTTCCCATCCATGCCCAGGCAACAGCATCCGAACAGGACACCGAGCTCTTCAAGCGATCCACCGTCGATAAAGAAGATTATTGGAGCATAACCAGGTACCTCAACTACGGTGGAAAGGAGAACTTCAAAGGGCTCTTACTTTACCTGGCCCACCGGTTTGGAGGCTTTGATTGCGCTGTGCCAGAACCGGAGAGGCCGATCTGGGACGGCATATACCATCCGGATTTTGATCACGTCCCCACCCTTGATGAATATCTAGAGCAGAGGCACGCGGGAGGCCGTCCCACCGTGGGCATCTGGTTTTATAACGGCCTCTGGCAGTCGGGGAACACCGCCTTTGTAGACAGGCTGATAGCCGAGATCGAGGGGCAGGGAGCAAACGTCATCCCCGTCTTCATGTACAGCCTGAAGGACGTCGAGCTGGGAACCCATGGTGCCGAATGGGTGATGGAGAACTACTTCATGAGGGACGGCCGGCCGATCGTGGACGTTCTGATAAGCTTGCTGATGTTCTCATTCTCCATGTGGGCTTCGGGAGGAGATAAGGAGGCCCTGGCAGGAGAAAACGGGACCCAAGAGGCCTTGGCTGGCGAAAAAGAGGTCTTCCTGACGAAGCTCGGCGTGCCGGTCATCAAGGGGATCATGACCCACAAAACCGAGAAGGAGTGGGTGGAGTCGATCCAGGGGCTGAGCCCCATGGACGTCACCACGAGCATAGCCCTTCCCGAGTTCGATGGACTTCTGATCACTGTGCCTGTGGCAGCGAGAGAGCGCACAGAGAGGGATCCACTGACAGGGGCCAAAGCGACCATTTACATGCCGATCGAGGAGAGGGTCGGTAAGATCGTCCGGCTGAGCCTGAACTGGGCGAGGCTCAGACATATTCCCAGCGAGGATAAGAGGGTTGCCATCATCTTTCACAACTACCCACCAAGAGACGATCGGATCGGCTCCGCCTTCGGGCTGGATTCGCCCGCATCGGTCTGGAACATCCTGCGGGATATGGAGGCGGGGGGGTACCGGCTCGATCGGCTGCCCGAAGATGGTCGGACGCTCATCGAGGAGGTGAGAGACGGCGTCACCAATAACAGGCAGTGGTCTGGCCCCGCCGAGATGGCCACGAGGGCCGTAGATACTGTCTCTGGAGATCTGTACCGGAAGTGGTTCTGTGAGCTTCCGGCCGGAGTACAGAATAAGATGACGGAGGCCTGGGGTCCGCCTCCAGGAGATCTTTTCGTTCACGAGGACAGGTTGATCATCCCAGGCATAATAAACGGCAACGTCTTCATCGGCCTTCAGCCTCCGCGGGGATTTTTGGAGGACCCTGCGGCGATCTACCACAGCCCCGATCATCCCATCCCTCACCATTACTACGCCTACTACCGGTGGATCCGGGATGTCTTCGGCGCAGATCTGGTGATGCATATCGGCAAACACGGATCCCTGGAGTGGCTTCCCGGAAAGGGAGCTGGCCTCAGCTCATCTTGCTTTCCGGATATCGCCATTGACGATCTGCCCAACATCTATCCTTACATCATCAACAACCCTGGAGAGGGGACCCAGGCGAAGAGGAGGAGCTACTGCTGCATCATCGACCATCTGGTTCCAGTGATGCACAACGCCGACTCCTATGAGGAGATGGCGGAGCTGGAGGTGCTGTTGCAGGACTACCAGCACGTCGTCTCGGAGGACCCGGGAAAGACGCAGGACGTGCAGAGAAGGATCTGGGGGAAGGTCTCTGAAGCGAAGCTCGACCACGACCTCTTGGTGAACGAAGTGGCCACCTTCTCGGATTTCGACAGCTTCCTCGACCGGCTCCACGATTACATCCACGAGATGGCTGACACCCAGATAAGGGACGGGCTTCACATCTTTGGAGAGCCGCCCGAGGGCTCGAGGCTCGACGAGTTTCTCGTAGCCCTCACCAGGCTATCCAACGGCAGCGTCCCCTCGATGAGAGAGGCGCTGGCAGAGCTCTTGGGCCACGATTATGACGAGCTTCTGAGAACCAGGGGACAGAAAGGCGGCCACATCATCGAAGAGGTTCATTGCCTCTCCCTCAAGCTTGTAGAGCGTTTTCACCAGGAAAACTTCAGCCCCGACGTGATAGAGGCCTTAGAGGACGAGGTGCTGGGGAAAAGAAGCGAGAAGATGGAGCTGGTCCTCGATTATATCGGAAGATCCCTCGTCCCGAGGATAAGAGCGACCACCGATGAGCTGACTGCCGTCCTCGCCGCTTCTCGGGGCGGCTTCGTTTCGCCAGGCCCCTCGGGGGCGCCCACCCGAGGGATGGCCGATATCCTCCCCACCGGGAGGAACTTCTACTCCGTCGACCCTCAGGCGATACCATCTCCCGCTGCATGGAAGGTGGGCGTATCCCAGGGCGATGCCCTCCTCGAACGTTACCTGAAAGACGAGGGCAGGTATCCAGAGAGCGTCGGCATGGTAATCTGGGGGACCGGCACCATGAGGACGAAGGGGGACGACGTCGCCGAGGTCCTCTATCTGATGGGCGTAAGGCCAGTGTGGGAGGCCCAGAGCGGGAGGGTGGGGGGGATCGAGCTGATACCTCTGGAGGAGCTGGGCCGCCCCAGAATCGATGTGACGCTGCGGATAAGCGGCCTCTTCCGCGACGCCTTCTCCAACATAGTCGCCCTCATCGACGAGGCGGTGGAGATGGTGGCAGGCTCGGGCGAGCCCCATGAGGAGAACTATCTCGCCATGCACGTCGCCGAGGACGTAAAAGAGAAGATCGCTGAGGGGATCGATCCTCTCCAGGCGAAGGAGGAGGCCTGCTATCGGATATTCGGCTGTCGCCCCGGAGCTTACGGCGCAGGCGTCTCCGACGCCATCGACTCCAAGAACTGGAAAGACGAGCACGACCTCGCCGAGATCTACGTCAAATGGGGCGGCTACGCCTACGGCCGACGAAACTACGGGATCACCGTTCCGGACGATTTTCGGAGAAGGTTGAGCCGCCTCGACCTGACCGTCAAGAACGAGGACACCCGCGAGTACGACATGCTCGACGGCGACGACTTCTACTCTTATCATGGCGGCATGATAGCGGCCGTCAAGGCCCTCAAGGGAGAGCTTCCCCGCTCCTACAGCGGCGACAGCTCCGATCCGGATCGGGTCAAAGTCAGAAGCACCTTCGAGGAGACGAAGCACATATTTCGCGCCCGCATCCTCAACCCCAAGTGGATCGAGAGCATGCAGCGGCACGGCTACAAGGGGGCAGGCGACCTCTCCCGGCAGGTGGACATAGCCTTCGGCTGGGACGCCACCGCCGAGGTCCTGGAGGACTGGATGTACGAGGCGCTCGCGAGTAAGTACGCTCTGGATGAGAAGATGCAGGAGTGGCTGAAGGATGTGAACCCTCACGCCCTCATGAACATCGCTGAGAGGCTGCTTGAGGCGATAGACCGGGAGATGTGGGACGCCACCGAGGAGATGAGAGAGGAGCTGAGGGGGATATACCTGGAGATAGAGGGGATGCTGGAGGATGGATAGCGCCCCGGATCGATGAGAGGAAAAAGAGCCCTAATGAGCCCGATGACTCTTGCGTTTGAGTCGAAATCAGAAGAGGAACGATGATGAATAAAGGTAATTTGGCCACCAGCAGAGAGGTATCCCGTTCACCAGGCAGGATAGTCTCTTTGACGCCATCAGCATCAGAGCTGATCTGCATATTGGGCGGCATGGATAAGATAGTGGGACGAGATGATCACTCAAGTTTTCCTCCTGGCCTCAATGAGAAGCCGCCTTTGGGGAGCGGTATTCGCGGGACGATCAGGATCGAGGAGGTGCTGGATCTCGATCCCGATGTGGTGGTGGCCGGAAGGCGGCTTCCTCCGGAGACCGTTGAGGTGATGGATGCGGCGGGCATACCCATGCTCCTCGTCGGGACGAGCTGCGAGACGGATTCGCTCATAAAAAACGTTCGTTCTTTGGGCGAGATGATGAACGCCAACGAGAAGGCAGGAGAGCTCGTCGGTTTTATTCAAAGATATAGAGATCTGGTTTTGAGCCGGACAAGAGACCTGGACGTCGAGGATAAGCCCCGGGTATACCACGAGTGTGCCTTCGGAAAGTACAAGACCACCGGATCTGGCACCGCGGCGGATCTGTGCATCGACCTTGCGGGCGGCCTGAATATCGCGGAGGATGAGCTTTTGGAGGAGCAGGTCGTGAGCGGAGATTGGGTGGCTGGGAAGAACCCGAATGTAATAATATCCCAGGTTTCGAGCTCAGTTCTCCCTGCCGAGGATCCGCTGAAGGGAAAGAGGGATGAGATCCTATCGCGGCCGGAGCTGAAAAGGACCGATGCCGTGCGGAGCGAAAAGGTCTATGTATCCCATCTCTCCCTGAGGCGGGGGCCTCGATTGATTGGATACCTTCTCTATCTTGCTCGATGGTTCCACCCCTCACTCTTCGAGGACATCGATCCGGCGGCAGTGGAGAGAGAGATGCTCCGGAGGTTCTACGGGATCAGCCTGGAGGGGATCTGGACCTACCCAGAGATATGACGATCAACTTATGGAGACAAAACAATGAATGTGAAATTTTCGGGATTCGTCCTCATATCCCTCATGCTTTTGAGCTGTCTGGGAATCGTCGAGGGCGCTGAGGCAGAGACGATCACCATCGTCGATGGCATGAACAGATCGGTAGAAGTCCCATGCCCGCCAGAGCGGATAGTCTCCACTACCGCCTCGGCGTCGGAGCTGATCTCTATCTTCGGCGGCATGGACAATATCGTCGGCCGGGATGAGTACTCCACCTTCCCGCCAGTTCTCGAGGAGAAGCCCGTCGTCGGGAGCTACAGCAAGACCACCAACGTAGAGCTGGCGCTGGATCTGGACCCGGATGTAGTGATATCCGATACCAGCATGCTCCCGGAGACGATCGAGCAGATCGAAGACGCCGGCGTCCCCGTGGTGATCGTGGGGATGAACTGCGAGCTTGATTCGATCATCTACAACATCCGGGTGATCGGAGAGATGATGGACGACCAGGAGAAGGCCGAAGAGCTCACCGGGTTCATACAGGGTTACGTGGACCTGATCCAGGAGAGGACCAGGGACCTAGATGAGGATGAAAAGCCCCTGGTCTATCACGAGTGCCGGGAGTACAAGTCCAACGCCGCCGGCACGCCCAAGGACGAGCACATCAACCTCGCTGGCGGAATAAACATCGCCCACGACGAGTCGGTGGAGAGGCCTATCGTCAGCGCAGAGTGGGTGCTGGAGAACGATCCGGAGATAATCGTCACCAGAGTATCCGGCACAGACCCCGCCACCGAGGAGATGCTCAAAGCCAAGAGGGACGAGATCCTCTCGCGCCCCGGCCTGAAGGAGACGAGCGCCGTTCAGAACGGAGAGGTCTACGTCTATCATCCTTTCCTGAGGAGAGGACCTCGATTGGTCGGATACCTTCTTTATATGGGCAAATGGTTCCATCCCGACCTATTCGAGGACGTCGATCCAGCGGCGGTGGAAAAAGAGATGCTCGAGAAGTTCTACGGGATGGAGATGGAGGGGACTTGGGCCTATCCTGAGATATGAGAGCCGGAAAGCGCTCGTCAGTAACATGATGATATGAAGCCACATGGCTGATCCGTCTGTTATTGGTTCCTGGGCGGAGCCGCAGAGATTCCATCCTCTCATCGATATGCACGGCTCCACCAGGGCCCGTAAAATTTCAAACCCAGGAGATATTATGCAAATAATGATCAAAACTGAGCATCTCTCGAAGGAGTACGGCGGCAAGAAAGTGGTCGACGATCTCGACCTGGAGGTGAACCACCAAGAGACCTTCGGCTTTCTCGGCCCGAACGGAGCTGGCAAGACGACGACCATCCGCATCCTCACCACCCTCACCAGGCCGACATCCGGCCGCGTCTGGATCAACGGCTTCGACGGGGTGGAGGAGGCAGCGAAGGTGAAGGGAGAGTTCGGGATAGTCCAGCAGCACCTCAGCCTCAACAGGGAGCTTTCCGTCCGAGAGAACCTGGACCTTCATGCGCGGCTCCACCACCTCGGCAAGGCCGAACGGCGGGACCGAATCGACGAGCTCCTCGATTACGTGGACCTGGCGGCGTATTCAGATCATCTGATCGATAGGATCTCGGGAGGGATGAAGCGGAGGGTGATGATCGCCCGGGCCCTTATTCACCGACCAAGGCTCCTCATCCTCGACGAGCCCACTGTGGGGCTGGACGCCCAGACCCGCCGAAGAATTTGGGACCTCATCCGGAGGATGAACTCGGACGGGACCACGGTATTTCTGACCACCCACTACATTGAGGAGGCGGAGGCTCTCTGCGATCGGGTGGGAATAATTCATCAAGGCCGTATGATATCCCTGGGCAGCCCCCTGGAGCTGCGAAAGCATCTGGGCCTGGCCGTCGTGGAGCGAAGGAGAAGCGGCGACGATACCGAGTACCGCTACTTCCAAGACAGAGGCTCTGCGACAGAGTACGTCCAGTCGCTCCCGTCCAGCACAGAGAGGATCGTCATGAGAGAGTCGAACCTGGAGGACGTATTTGTGGAGCTCACCGGCCGGAGGGTCTCAGAATGATGGTCGTTGACGCATACTCGATCCTCTGGGCGGATCTGATGGTCCTCAAACGCCGGATGGCTAGGTATCTCGTCACCACCCTGATCAGCCCCCTCCTATACCTGGTGGCCTTCGGGTGGGGGCTCGGCCGCGGAATCTCCGTCGAAGGGGCGAGCTACTTCGAGTTCGTGGTGCCAGGCATCATCGCCCTAACTGCGATGAACAGCAGCTTCAACGGCGCTGGGACGAGGCTGAACGTGGACAGGCTCTTCTTCAAGAGCTTCGACGAATGTCTCATGGCCCCCGTCAGCCCCCTCTCCCTCCTCCTGGGAAAAGCGATGATCGGGGTCGTGCGGGGGCTTATAAGCTCCGCCGCCTTCATGATCGTCGCCCTTCTTATCGCTCCCGCCTTCTCCGTGGACCCTCTCTTCCTGGTCAGCCTTCTGGTCACATGTCTGGCCTTCGCCTTCTTGGGCGTTCTGGCGGCCCTCCTCGCTAAGTCCCACGAAGACATGGCCACCTTCGGGAGCCTGATCCTTCTGCCGATGACCTTTCTCGGCGGCACCTTCTTCTCGGTGAGCCAACTCCCAGACGCGCTGAAGTTCGCTCTCTACGCCCTTCCCCTCACCCATTCGAGCACCTGCCTCCGGGCTGCAGCCCTCGACCAGCCCTTCCCCTGGGAGTCGCTCCTTGCCATCGGATCTTTCTGGCTCGTCTTCTTCGTCGGATGCAACCTGGTCTTGAAGAGGGCCAGCATCTAAGCGGATCGATTTCGGGATTGGGATGGCCATGTCGAGCTATCGATGCGACGGGAAAGAGGGCGGCGGGAACGGTCTGAGGCTCCTGGTCCTCGGCGTCACCGCCGATTGTAACCTCCGATGCAGATACTGCTCCGCTCGCGGCGGGGAGGAGAAGGCGCATATGAGCGAGGAGGTGGCTAGGCGGGCGGTGGATCTGATGGCGGAAAGATCGAAGAAGTTCAAGGTCCAGTTTACGGGAGGTGAGCCGCTCCTAAACCTCGACCTCATCGAGAAGGTCGTCCTTTATCTGGAGGAGGGAGGCGCTGATGCCCTTTGTCAGGTCCAGACCAACGCCACCCTCATCACCGCCGAGATGGCCGACCGGCTCAAAGGCCTGGGCATAGGAGTTGGTGTGAGCCTCGACGGTCCGCCCGGCTCTGACGACCTCCGCCCGTCTGCCGATGGGGGCGGGTCTGTCGGGGCGGCGGTGGCTGGCATAAAGAATCTGGGCGATGCCGGCATCAGGGTCGGGATGACCTGTGTCCTCGCCGCTTCGAACTTCATGAAGCTGCCTGCCCTCGTCGAGCTGGCCAGCTACCTCGGAAACGTCGACGGCATAACCCTCGACCCCGTGAGGCCCGTTGGGCGGGCTGGAAGGGAGATGGTGCCCGATCCAGCTACCGCGGCAAGGTATCTGGACATGGCCATCGATCGGGCCGAGATGATCTGCCAGATGGGGGGGAACCGGGTGAAGTTCCGGGAGCTCGAACGGATGAAGCTCGTCCTCTCCGCCGGAAATAGGCGCCTCTGCCACTGTCAATTCGATGCGTGCCAGTCCCTCGTGGTGACGCCGGGGGGAGAGGTCTATTCCTGTCCGTCCCTGCTTAGTCCTGAGTTTCGACTGGGCGATATTATGGACCCTTCCATCGGAGGAGGTCTTCTGGAGGGATTAAAAGACGCCAGAGATATCATCGAGCCACATCTCCCATGCCGAAGATGCCCCGACTTCTGGCTCTGCGGCGGGTCCTGTCCTGCGTACTCTTTCAGCATGAGTGGCGACGTGGGACTTGAGTGCGCCATCAAGGGGGTCTTCATGAGCCGCGCCCGGAAGGCGGCAACGATGGATGAACAACTCTGAAGAGCTCCCCCTTGAACGACGACGCAATCAAAAAAATGGTTGTGGCGGATCCCTCTCTGCTCTCTCTCAGACGACCTTCTTTCCCGCCGTCGGACCCCACATGGCGTTGAAGACCTCCTCCACCTTCACCACCACGGCGGCCTTCGCCGGAAGCTTGTTGTTGACGGCTAAAACCCACTTGGTCATCTCGTCGAAGTACTCACCCTCTTTATGGACCGTCGCCGTCCCCTTGATCTGGAATGACTTCTTCGTCGTGGTATCGTAGCAGAGGATCGACACCTTGGGGTTCTCTTCGAGGTTTGCCGCCGTCTTGTAGAAGAAGTTGTCCGCGATCATGATCGTCTCGTCGTCGAGGACCTTCAAAAAACCGACGTAGACGACGTTTGGGGTGCCGGAGGCGTCGGCGGTGGCGACGGGGGCGGGCTTCTGCTTCTCCAGGGTCTCTCTAACGTCTGCTGGCATCTTGACCAATTTAATCACCTATCATCAAATAGAATAGCAATATATTTATTCTTTACGTCGGAAAGGAGGAGTTCGAAGAGATCTGAAAGATAATCCGGAACATTAATGAGCCCGACAGAGACCGGCGCCCAGCCTCGCCTCAAGGCCCGTCGAGGACGGGAGGGGCGACAAGAATAGAAACAGAAAATGAGGGGATAAAAAGGGGGGGAGGAAGGGTCCGGCCCGAAGGGAGCGCGGCCCAGATCAGGCGATCCTCTCGCCGGCGGTGGGGCCGGAGTTGGCCTCGTAGACCTCCTCGACCTTGAATATCACGGCCCGCCTCATCTGGAGGTCCGCCCTTCGGGCCCGGACCGACGCCGCCATCTCCTCGAAGATCGGCCCCTCCTCCGCGAAGGTCACCTTTCCCTTGATCTGGTAGGACCTCCTGGGGTCCTTCGTCCAGCAGACGACCGAAGCCCAAGGGTTCTCCGCCAGGTTCGTCGCGGTCTTGTTGAAGAAGTTGTCCGCAAAGACGAGGGTCTCGTCGTCTTTTATCTTCAATATCCCCATGAAGACGACGTTCGGCTTTCCTTCGGAGGAGGAGGTGGCGAAGGGGATCGGCCACTGCTTCTCCAGGGTCTCACTCACCTCGGGGGGCATCTTCACCATTCTATCATCACCACTGTTCAAGCTGACTGCAGTTTATTTATCCCTTGCCTCTCGGGCTGACTTTATAAAATGGCTCGGAAAGAGCCGATAGGATGCTCCGTGGAAGTGGTTGTAGGAGGCGACGAGGTTCCCATCGACGATCCCGTCTCTCCCCCCATCGATCCCCGTCCCCCGCCGGAGGTGGATGGCGTACTCGACTTTGGCTTTTGCGTCGTCGTCAATGACCAGCTCCGAGTGGTGAAACTCGTGGCCCAGGAATGTCGCGCCCTGGGGCCCCATGGAGCAGTCGCGAAGAAACTTCCCCTCAGTGTAGCTGACGATCCTGCGGCCCCCCCTTCTGGTCTTTGCCGGAACCAGGCCGACGGCCGGAAGGGCCTCGCCGCCCCAGTCGATCTCCTCGCAGAGGTACATCAGCCCCCCACATTCGGCGAAGATGGGTATGTCGTCCTCGTGGGCCCGCCTGATCGACTCGATCATAGATCGGTTCTCCGAGAGCTCCTTTGCGTAAAGCTCGGGGTATCCGCCGCCGATGTAAAGGCCGTCCACCTCCGGGAGGCTGTGGTCATGGACTGGGCTCACCGGGACGACCTCCGCCCCCGAGAGCTCGATCAGCTCGAGGTTGTCCCGATAGTAGAAGTTGAACGCCTCGTCCAGGGCGACGCCTATCCTGACCCCCTCGCCCTGGCGGCTGGGCCGGTAAAGGTCCGGCTCCGGCTCCTCCAGGGGCACTGCCTCGGCGGCGATCTCCAGGATCCGGTCGATATCCAGCCCCTCCTCCACCACCCGACGGATCTTATCCAGCCGCTCGACGAACCCGGCGTGTCTCTTCTCCCCCTCCAGCATCGGGACGAGCCCCAGGTGGCGCATGGCTAGGTGCATCGCCTCGTCCCGGGGGATGACGCCGACGACCTCGACCCCGGCGTGATCCCGGATCGCGGAGATCGCCTTTTCAGCGTGGCGACTGCCTCCGACCTTGTTGAGGATGACTCCCTTGATATCGACGGCGGGGTCGAAGTCGATGTAGCCCTTCACCAGAGCCGCTGCGCTTCTTGTTATCGACCTCGCGTCCACCACCAGGATCACCGGAGCCTTCAGCATTTTAGCGATCTGGGCTGTGCTGCCGCGGTCGCCGTCGTACCCCTCGTAGAGCCCCCGGACCCCCTCGATGACGGCGACCTCCGCCCCCTCGGCAGCGTGGGCGTAGACCTCCCGGACCGTCTCCTCGGGCATCAGGTGGCCGTCCAGGTTCCGGCACCAACGGCCGGTGATTCCGGTGTGGTAGCTCGGGTCGATGTAGTCGAGGGCGACCTTGTAAGACTGGACCGTTAAATCCCTGCTCCGGAGGGCCGAGAGGAGCCCAGCCACGATCGTCGTCTTGCCGCTGGAGCTTCGGTCCCCGGCCAGGAGGACTCGCGGGATCTCGGAGCTCATATCAGGGACAGCTCCCGGAGCCTCTCGTCGTCGATGGGCGAGGGGTGCCTCGGCTTTGAGTCTCCCGCGACGTGCTCCGCCAGCCTCCGGTAGACCTCGGCGATCTCCGAGTCGGGCGCCCCCTCGATCACCGAGACCCCCCGCCGCTCACACCTCTGGACTATGGGGTCTTTTGGGATGTAGGCGACCATCTCGCTTCCGAGTTCTCTTGCGAACTTCTCCACAATCTCCCGCTCGCCCGCAGCCTCCCGGGAGTTGCATATCACCCCCGCCAGGGGGGTATTCAGCCTCTTAAGCCCCCGGCAGATGTTGTTTGCCGCGTAGATCGGCATGTACTCCCCCGAGGTTATGATGTAGGCCTCGGTGACGAGCCCCTTCCTTATGGGGGCGGAGAACCCGCCGCATACGATGTCCCCCGGCACGTCGTAGAGGGTCAGGTCGATCTCGTCGAGGACCTTCGAGACCTTCCTGAGAAACTCGATGGCGACGATGATCCCCCGGCCGGCGCAGCCGACGCCGGGCTCCGGGCCCCCCACCTCGATGCACCTGACGCCGCCGTACCCATCGAAGACGACATCCTCCTCGGCGATCTCGCCCCCGGCCCGGATCAAGTCCATCATCGTCGGGATCCTCCTCCCGACGAGGGTTATCGTCGAGTCGCTCTTGGGATCGCAGCCGACCATCAGCACCCGAAGACCCTTCTCGGCACAGGCGGCCGCTACGTTGGAGGCGGTGCAGGACTTTCCGATCCCCCCTTTGCCGTATATCGCAACATGCTTAACCTGGGACATGTTCTATCTCCAGAACGCCCTGAGCTTCGCCATCGGATATACAGCTTATCCAAAATTGGTGTTACGGGGGCTATGGGAGATCCGGAAGAGATCCGACCGAACTTCGGGGGCATGAATTTAAAAGTCGACTCTGATAGATGGATGGGGGGAGGGCGCAGCCTTCTGGTCCTCCTGAGCCTTTTGGCGATGGCCCTGGAAGCCTCAGCCCAGGTGCCGATGGCCGAGGTCCGAGGCTCGTTCTCCGACGGGAACGGGAGCTGGGACGCCGAGAGCTTCGGTTGGTTCTACTACGACCTGGACGAGGGGGTCGGCGGCGAGAGGCTCACCGTCGAGGCCGACGGGCGACGGGTCCGGGAGGGTCACCTTTCATATTCGAGCAGGGTCTGGACCGAGGAGTTCGACTTCCCCGGGTGGGGCCGCTACCAGGCCGTCGCCTTCCTGGGGGAGAGGTACCTGGCGGGCTATCTAAAAAGTAACTTCACCGACGCCGTCTCCGCCCTGGAGGAGGGGGAGCTCCGGGAGGTTCTGATAGACTATGAGGGGATCCAGACCGCCACCTCCAGCTCCCCACTATTCCTCGAAGGCGGCTACTGGATCGAGGTGGCGGGTGCCTCCTCCGACGGCAAGATCGTCTACCTGATCCTGAAGAAGAACGGCATCGAGGTGGATCGGGCGGTGGTGAGGGTTGGGGATACCTACGTATACGAGGTGGGCGACGACGACCTGCCCATCATCCTCGCCCACGTCAGCGCGGCGATGCAAGGGATCGATATGGCGATCGTCGACGTCGACGGCGTCTTCCAGGTCCAGGACGTCCCAGCCTTGAAGCTCGAGACCGGCGACCTGGTAGGTCAGATGGAGGTGACGACCTTGTCGGTGGGGAGGATCGAGCTTGAGAACGCCGTCGAGATCGTCCTTCGGCGGGGGAGCACCATCCCCCTCGCCGGAGGCCTGATGCTGAGGGTGAGAGACGCCGACGACCTGATCTACTATCCTCTGGGGACGATCACCGAGTACGGCGTCCACGAGATCAGGGGTCCGGTGAACAGCGAAGAATCCCAGGTGCCCATCAGCACAGCCGCCGGAGATTTTGTAGGATACGCCCAGGCCCGATGGAACTATGCAAATTTCACTGGTTTTTATTTTGATGATGATAAAAAGATAGGGTCGGAGACATTGATAATTCACAAAACCGACGGCAGGTATATAAGAACGATACGAAGCGACGGGAGGAGGTTGGTGGATGGAATGGAGTACCTATGCCTCGTCCATGACACGGATTTCGAGTTCGATCCCTGGGGCAGCTATAAGGTGCTCTGTTTCCTCGGAGACGTGTGGTTTGTCGGTTATGGGCCCGGCGCAACGCTGGACGTCGAAGAGATCAGCATGCTGGAGCGAGACCAGCTAGGCCGAGTTCTCATCGACTCCGACCAGAGAGATATGGCCGTGGCGGGAGATGTCTATTACCTGGGGGAGGGATATACTCTCCTCATCCGGGACGTCGTAAAAGACGACGTCAAGAAAGACGAGATGTTCATCGAGTTGAGGAAGAACAATCAATTGTTGGACTCTGCTGTGATCGAATCAAACTCCACATACGTCTACGAGAGGGACGTAGGCGACGTGGAAGATCTCCCAGTAATCGCTCTGCATGTGGAGAGCATCTTCAGCGACATGGGGAATCAGTTCGCCATAATCGATGGGATCTTCCAGATATCAGATAGCCAGGTTCTGTCCATCGAGCCGGGGGACGACCTTGGTGAAATGACGGTTCTGTTAACCGATCCCAATCTTGGAATTTATATGGGGAATCTCGAGGATATCTTCCTCAGGCGCGACTCCGATGTGAACATCCTGCCAGGGATGAGGATATCGGTAGCCGACAACAGCACCCTGCGATATCACATATACAATAACGAGTACGTGGTCCCGCTCCCAGAGCTGGTGGACGTGTACCTCCCCACTGAGCCGGTCCCCTCGGGAGGGGTGGCGAACTTCTCGATCTTCGTCAAGGCTGGGGATATCATCAGCGTCACCGCTGAGACCGTCGACTCCAGAGGCCTGCGGGTGATCCTGGGAGACCTGACCCGCTCGGCGGTCGGGGCCAGGGACCAGTGGCTCTACTCCTGGCAGTGGAACGCCACCGTCCCCGCCCTCAGCGACGACGGGACCCGGCTCCCCGAATCGGATCTTCAAAGCGGAGTCCTGAAGCTGAACAACACCACCCAGCCGGTCCCGGTCTTCGTGAGCTTCGACGCCTCCGGGAGGATCAGCCTGATCCGGGACTCCGCGGGAGAGATATACTACATATCCCCCTCCGAGTACGATAAACTCGGGGCCAACTCCAGCTACGCCGAGATGGCCTCCGACGAAGCGGTTCGGAGGAGGTACGTCAAGGTCGAGCCGGGGGCGAGCGAGATCAGGTTCATTCAGGTCGCAAACGGCACCGCGGTCCTCGACGAGACGCCCCATGGGCTGTGGTTCTCGCCCCAGGGGATGGAGCCCCACATCGTGCGGGTCGGAGCCCCGCCGGGACGGTACGAGGTCCGTCTGAGGGTGGAGAACGCCATGGACGCCCTCCAGGTGACGGGCCTCTACTTTGAGGTCTCGCCGCGGGATCTCAGGTCAGCCGCCGTCGGGTCGGCCTCGGTCGCCGTCGGCGAGAGGTTCATCCTCCCCCTGGAGATCCCGCCATCGGAGAACAGGACCAGGATGACCCTCACCTATGATCCCCGGCACATGACCTTCGAGGCGATCGAGGATGGTGGCGATGGCGGTTGCGACCTCCGCCCGGACCTTTCGGAGGAGGGGGAGATCGGCCTCGACATCCCTGGAAACTGCTCCGCCTTCAACCTCACCTTCCGGGCCGGCATGGCGGAGGGGGATAGCGAGGTGCGAATCAGGGAGATGGAGGGGGCAGAGGTCCGCAAGATCAGTAACGGGACTGTGAACGTCACCGCCCCCGCGGAGCCGAGGGGGAGGACCCCGGCTCCGGGGGCGGCCTTCTCCCTCCTGGCGGCGGGGGCGGCCTTCGCTCTGGCGAGGCGGTGGAGAAGGTAGATCCTCAGTCTACCATCGCCAGGCGCCCTCAGCAGGGCAGGGGCCGGTCACCGCCCCAGGGTGGATCTGATCCCGAGAGCCGTCCTACCACAGCCACCACCCCAGGGCACCATCCATTTCGGAGAGAGCCCAGCGGTCATCCGATCCGGTGGCCATCACCGGGACCGGACCGCTTCGGCGACGAGCTCCGCCGCCGAGACGGTGCTGACCGCCTTCTCCAGGGTGTCGGTCGCGATGATCGCCTCGACCCCTGCTCTGCACAATTTCAGGACCGCGCTCCCGGTCAGGACCGGATGGACCGAGCCGAGGTAGACCCGCTTCGCGCCGCTCGCTCTAAGGATGGAGATCGCCTGGGCCATCGTCCCGCCGGTGGCGATCATGTCGTCGAGGATGACGACGTCCCTTCCGGCGGCATCGATCTCCTTTGGTGCCATGGAGACCTCGGTCCCGCTGTGCCTCGTCTTCTCCAGGTAGTCGTAAGGGACCCCGAGCCTCTCCGCGGCGGCCCTGGCCATCCGGACCGCCCCCTTGTCGGGGGATATGATCACCGGGTCGTCGAGGCCCAACTTTCCGATCTCGTCGGCGAGGAGGGGCGTTGCGTCCAGGTCCGTGGCCTGGTGTCGGAAGTTCTTGAGGACCGACCGATCGTGGATGTTGACGGTGAAGATCCGGGAGCCCTCGGCGAGGAAGGAGTCGATGGCGACGGCCATCGCCCTCGCGGAGAGGGGCTCTCCCGGCTTGAACTGCTTGTCCTGGCGGGCGTACCCAAAGTACGGTACCACCAGATCGATCCTCCTCCCCCGGCAGACGTCCAGAAGCTGGAGGAGCTGGATTATGTCCCGGTCCGAGGGGGTGCTCTGGACTACGACGATCCGATCGTCGAGGTCGGAGCAGACCTGAGTATAAGCCTCGCCATCGGGAAAACTGCTGTACTCGCACAAAGCCAGATCTTCTTTGAGAATTGTCGCTATCCTACCCCCCAGAAGCTGGGAGGATGGTCCACCGATGATCATCAACAATCGCCCCTGTACCTGAGTTGAGTTTTATTTATAAAATTTGATATTTCTGTGGTCGGCCTCGGCCGATCCCATCAGCTTCCGACCACCTTCATCTCCGCCTTGACGGTGGGGACGACAAACGAACCCACCATCCGCGCGTCCGTCCCGACCCTGATCGACGAGAGGAGGTCGAATACGTTCCCCGCCAGCATCAGAGACCGGATCGGTTTTTCGGCGGCGCCGTCTTCGACCACGAAGACGTTCCTGGCTTCCACCGAGAAGTCCCCTGAGATGGGGTTTGCGGTGTGGGCCCCGATGACGCCGGTGACGAGGTAACCCCGATCCATCTCCGCCAGGACGTCCTCAGGATCGACGGAGGAGACCGTCAGGTTGGTGGTTCCGATCCGAGGAAGCCCGGCGTAACCCGGCCGGTCGGCGTTCCCGGTGCTCTTCGTCTCCGTCGGCTCTTTCCCGGCGGAGTAGGTGTCGTAGAGGTAGGACCTGAGGATCCCCCCCTCCACCAGGGTCGTCCTCTGAGAGGGGACGCCTTCGCCATCGAAGCTGGAGGTGGCCATCCCTCCAGGAAAGAGGCCGTCGTCGACGATCTTTAAGCACTCCTCCGCCACCTCCTCCCCGATCCTTCCTGCCAGGGACGACCTTCCCTTCTGGACTTGGTCCCCAAAGGTGGAGGGGACGAAGGCGTTCTCGAGGATATCGGCGAAGGCCATCGGTCCCAGGAGGACCTGGGCCGTCCCCCCCTCGCCCCGGGATCCGCCGAGGGACCGCACCGCCAAGGAAGATGCGGACCTTCCGACCTCCGATACGTCTCTTGGGGCCGATCTGGAGTTGGCAAAATCGTAGCCTGTAGCTGCGGTGCCATCGGCGCCCCTGGCGACCGTCTCGATGAAGGCGGTGAAGACCGTCCCCCTCTCGGAGAGCTCTAGGCCATTAGAATTGATCAGAATCTCCGAGCCCGATACGGCGGTGACGCCCCCCGAGACGGGCTCTGCCCCAGAGATGGCTGACGCGCCCTCGATGAGGGTCGCCGCGAGGTCGAGGCAGTCCTCCGGGCCCATCTCCGCCGTCGCTGGATCGTAGACGTCCCGGGGGCGGGGCAGTGCCCCAGAAAAGGGAAGGGATCGCCATTTATCGTCAGGGCCCCGGGCCCTGGCAGCCCGAACGGCTCCCTCGGCCACCAGGTTGAGTTTGGAGAGGTCGCTGGTGGCCGAGAAGCCAACCGCCCCCCTCAGGACGGCCCTGAGGCCGAGGCCTCGGGACCGGCTCTCGCTCGCCATCTCCACCCGATATCTCCGGAGGTCAACGTCGACGGTTTTGACCATAAGGCCGAAGACCTCGGCCTCCTCGGCCCCGGCCTTCTCGGCCAAAGATAGGAGCCGACGAGCGCCCTCGAAGAGATCATCTATCATGGTGACATCAACCGATGTAGCGGAGGTCTTCTTCGCCGCTCGTCTCGAAGGGCATCTGGGCCTTCTCCATCTCCCGGAGCTTGCCTACGATCCGCTCCATCTCCCGCGCCCGCTCCTCCAGGGCCAGCATGTCCACCTCGATCCCCAGGGCCCTGGAGAGAACCCGAAGGACCTCCTGGGCGCTCTTGGGGTCGACGAGATAGCCGCTGGTGGTGCCCATCAGGCAGACGGCATCGATCTCCCTGAGCCGCGAGAGGCCCACCAAGAGGCCACTGACCCCAATGATGCCGCCACCCGGCTCGTTCTCCTGGAAGACGACGCCGTACCCCTTCATCTCCTCGACGAGCTCGAGGCTGTTCGCGGCCCCCAGAACCTGGGGCTTGTCGACGAACTGGCCAGTGCCGTAGCCTCCGAGGGTGTAGATCCTCTTGACCCCGAACTCCTCGCAGAGGTCGAGGAAGGCGCCCGCGAGCTCATAGTGGCCTTCGTTGGTGGCGCTCTGGTAGTCTCCCACCAGGAGGAGGAGGTCGCGATCCTCGCCGCGGTGGACATAGATCTCGTTTCTGACCTGCTTAACCGTCCCGTCGTCCAGGACTATCACCTGGGGGGGGAGGTGGGGCGAGTAGACCTCTATCACCAACTCGGCCTCCAGCTCGTCGATGAGGTGCTCGGCCACCAGCTTTCCGACGTGGCCGACCCCTGGCAGCCCCTCCACCAGGATGGGGTCTTTGAGGTCCAACTCCTTCAATCTGCGAACGGTGGTTTCTCTCATTCGGCCTCCTGGCGCAGGGCCCGCCGGTACCTGCCGTACCGGTCCTCAGGGGAGAACCGGGCAGGCTTCGTCTGGCTGGTGGCAGCGCCGCAGATGGGGCAGATCTCCTTGAGGGTGTAGAGGCCACAGGCCCTGCACCTCTTTATCTTAGACCTCATGCCTGCCTGTGGAAGGCGCCTTCGCCGCCCTGCTTCTCGATGAACTTTATCGCCGCCTGGGCCGCTTTCCGCAGCTCCGCCTCGGCGAGCTTGTAGTCGGGGGCGGTGACGTGGATCCGATACCGAGGAGCTCCAACGTACCTCACGTCCAGGGTGACATCCTCTTCCTTGGTCTTCGCCGCCTTCTTGAGGGCCTTCCTGATCTGCTCCACCCCGTCAGGGGCAGGGCTGGTGAGGTCGACGTAGCCACTGATCTCGACGTAGGGAATCTTGACGTTCTCCTGGGATATCGCCAGGACCTTCTCGGCGTCCTCGGGGCTGAGCCCCGCCTCGGTGAGGGTTTCGACGCCGCGGACGGCGGCATCTTCCAGGGCGACGTAAAGGCTCTCGTACCCTTTGACGAGGTATCCGGTCACCTCGGCGAGGTGCTCCTGGTCCCCCTCGTAGGCCATCTCGAGCCACTTCCAGGCCTTCTGATCCGCCTTCCAGGCCTGGATCTTATCCCGCCTCTGGTGCTCGTTGACGTCTTTGAGAGAGAGGTCGATGTGGTGCCTGGAAGGGTCGACGTTCAGAACCTTGCAGACTATCTTCTGGCCTTCGCGGACGTGATCTCGGATGTACTTTATCCAGCCACTGGCCACCTCGGATATGTGGATCAGCCCTCTCTTGTTCGCGTACTCGTCCAGGATGACGAAGGCGCCGAAGTCGACCACCTGGTCGACGGTGCAGACCACAAGCTCCCCCGGTTCAGGCCAACCCTCACGCTGCATATCGATCACTCTAGCACTTCGAGGATCTGGGTCTTGATCTGGGCCTTTCCGCCCATCGGCTCCGCCAGGGTCCTGCCGCAGACGAGACACTTGACGACGGTGGCGGCGTTGCCGAAGATGACCTGCTCGTTCTCGCAGTCGTTGCACTTGACCTTCAAAAATTTCGACAGATTTAACCCTCCACCAGATCGAACTTTGAGACCTTGAACCCCTTCCGGTTGTGGGCCTTCTTGCACACGTTGCACCGATATCTGAGGTTCAACCTCTTCGTCGGCTTGTCCCCGCCGGGGACCTTGGAGAACTTCCCAGAGTTTCCTATACCCTGGGCCCGCTGCTTCTGCCTGTCGATGTGGGCCATCGACGTGGCCCGTCCCTTTCGCACCCTCTCCACCACGTGGGTGGTGTGCTTCTTGCAGAAAGGACAATGAGCTTTAAACTCCTTTGGCATCTTCATGGGTTCACACCTGCTTGCATTCGCGAGCTAAATTTTTATTGCATAGGTTCTTGGCGTGTAGAGCCGGGAGCATCACCAGATCTCCCCTTTCGAGAGAGTAACGCCTCCCATCAACGCCAACGAACGTCGGAACGCTCTCCATCATCATCACAAGGGCGTATTCCTGGTCCATACCCCTCTTGGGCGTTAAAGCCCTTTCGGTGGTCGGGCCCTCGACCCTGTTCACTCGGGCGAGGATCGACTCCCTCCCCTCGGTGAGGGCGGTCAAGGCATTCCTGTATATGCGTTCCTCCTCCGGGGTCATCCCCTTGACGGCGACGTCCTTGGAGGCCGAGCCCGCCCGCAGGACCTTCTTCGTGATCTTCTTGATCCGGAGGTCGATGAGCCGCCCGATGGAACCCCGGGCCGCCTTCAGCTCGTCCTCCAGGATCTGGGCCTCGACGGAGTAGGGGTCCTTCACCAGACTGCGATCTCGCTCCAGCTCGGCGAGGTACTCGCCCACCTTCTTATAGAAGCCGGGCTCCAGGGGCAGAAGCTCCGCCGCCTTCCGTTCCTTTCGCAGGAGGTTCACCAGGTCCAGGTCGCTCATCTTCGGCCGTCCTCAACGCCCACGTCGGAGAGGGATATTAACCCCCCTCATCGGTCTAAAGCTTTCCCCAGCTCCGCCACCTTCCGGGCCGCGAGGAAGACGGCCGCATACTGGGGGAGGACCGTCGGCCCCTCCTCCAGGTCGAAGCTCTCGCCCTTCATCTCGATGGCGTAGGGCCCCCGGAGGCAGACCTCCACCGGCCGGTCGCCGAAGACTACGGCGTCGCGGAGGGGGTCGAAGGCCGCGAGCCCCGAGATGGTCAGAGGCGTCACCCGGAGCCCCGTCCCCCCGTGGAGGCTGAGGGGAAACCTTATCAGCCTTTTGACGTCTGTGGTCACCGGCTCGTCGGTCTCGCCCTTTGCTCTGTCTATGGGGAGACCGACGAGCGGATCATCCACCTCAGTTTTATCCTGGCTGAGCTGTACTTGCACCCCTTCCAGGTTCTCCTTTATCAACATCTTCCAGAACTCGGGACTTCCGAACGAGAGATCGATCAGACCTCTATTGATCTTATCGAAGATGTCTTCACCCATCTCATCTTTTGCCATCAGACCTTCATAAAAACGAGCTGCTTTCCGCGTTCCAATCCCCTTTCTTGAAGAGAGCTGCGATATCGCCTCTTCCTTATCAAGGGCATGAATCTGCCTGACGAAGGAGAGAACCGATTTGTTAACCCTCCCCGCCCAACCTGGCGCATCTCCCGGAGGGCATCTAAAGGCGGTCCCCTTTTCTATGCCAAAATCACCCTCCGTGGCCTGCTTATACATGAAACGCTCCAAGTCCAACCCCCTTCCGGTCAGGTAGTCGACGATCTCCCGCCGCTCGCCGCTGCCGAGGTGGGTGACCCGGGGGTCCCGGACGTGGATGTGGTAGCCCCTCCCGCCGGAGAAGACTACCTGGACCTCCTCGGCCCCAAAGCCGAAGTCGCCGGTCAGGAAGTCCAGGAGCTTGAGGGTCTCGGCCTTGACGAACTCGAGCATCTCGTTGTAGGAGGTCGGAGCGTTCCGGAGGTGGTCGGCGTCGAGGTCGAAGATCAGGTCGGCGCCGAGCCACCCCTTCTCCCGCATGGTGGGGGCGGCCGGCAGCTCGTAGATCGCGGCGGAGTGGTAGACGTGGGCAGGGACCGATGTCCGGATGTAGTCGACCAGCTCAGACCTCGTCGAGAAGGACCTGTGCCGATGCATCACGAACTTCGGCATGTCGTCGAAGAGGATGAAGCCCCACTCCCGCCGCTCCATCTGGGGAGGCATCTCCAGGGACGCCTCCAGGTAGTACTCCCTGAACCGGGATCTGAGGAACTTCACCGTCTCGGGCTTCATAGATGGCCCTCCATCGATCTCATCCGCTCTGCCATCGGCCCCTCATCCCTCAAAGGATCTGTAGATTTCGGGCCGCCTATCCGCCAGGGCCGGGATCTCCCTCCGGGCCTCGTCCCTCTCGGCGAGGTCGAGGTCGGCGATGATCAACCCCTCCTCCGCCCCCGCCTCAGCGATGGCCCTCCCCCAGGGGTCGAGGATTACGGAGCCGCCGGAGTGGTCGGGGGCGGCAGCGTTGCAGCCGATGTGGTGGATCTGGTTCTCGATAGCCCGCGCCCGGCAGAGGGTCTCCCAGACGCGCCCCCGCGACGGCGGGAACTGGGCGACGGTGACGAGGAGGTCGGCGCCGGAGAGGGCGAGGCTCCTCGCCACCTCCGGGAACCGGAGGTCGTAGCAGATGGATAGGCCGATCTTCCCCTTGCTGGTCTTCACCGGCGAGATCGTATCGCCGCCGTCGAAGTGCTCCTTCTCGGTCCCGAAGGGGTGGACCTTCTCCTGAAATCCGATTCCACGCCGATCGAGGCAGAAGCCCCTGTTCAGGCGGCCGTCTACTAGTGAGCCTACCATCAGGCAGCCGTGCTCCTCCGCCAGGGACCGGAAGGGGTCGAGGGATGCGTAGGGCGGCCGGTCGGATAGATCCCGCCGATAGCAGAAGCCGGTGAGGAAGAGCTCCGGGAAGACGAGGATCTCGGCGCCCTGGTCGACGGCTTCGGCGGCCATGGCCAGGGCCCTGGCCAGGTTCTCTTCCTTATCGCAGAGCCGGATCTGAAGCTGGATGGAGGCGACCTTCATGATCTGAAAAAAGAGGGCGGAGTATATTAAGATGATTTAAGAGGATCTCCAGGGGTCGCAGGCAGGTCTAAAAAAAGCCGGTTGATATATATCCGAGGAGTACGCCCCACGAGTTAGGATGGAGCGGATAAAGCGGAGGATCCACGAGATTCTGGAGGTGGCGCCCCCCGGCGACAGGTTCAGCAGGGCCGTCAACCTATCGATCATGGCGCTGATCATCCTGAACGTCATAGCCGTGATCCTATCGACGGTGGAGGAGCTGCTCCCCCAGTACGACCCCATCTTCGGGGCCTTCGAGGTCTTCTCGGTGGCGGTCTTCTCGATCGAGTATGCTCTTAGGATCTGATCCTGCACCGTCGACGAAGAGTTCGCCTCCCCGGTCCGGGGGAGGCTCAGGTTTATGAGGACGCCCTTCGCGGTCATCGACCTCGTCGCGATCCTCCCCTTCTTCCTCCCCTTCTTCGTCGCCGACCTGCGGCACGTGAGGGCGATCCGCCTCTTCCGCCTCTTCCGGATCTTCAAGATGGCGAGGTACTCGGAGGCGATGAGGACCCTCGGAAGGGTCCTGACCCTGAAGAAGGTGGAGCTCTTCATCAGCCTCTTCTCCCTCCTGATCCTCCTCGTCTTCTCCTCCACCATGATATACTACGTCGAGCACGACGCTCAGCCCGAGGAGTTCTCCAGCATCCCGGCGGCGATGTGGTGGGGGATCGTCACCCTCGCGACGGTGGGGTACGGAGACGTCTACCCGATAACCCCGGCAGGAAAGTTCATCGGAGCCCTGGTGATCCTCGTGGGTATCGGGATGTTCGCCCTCCCGGCGGGGATCCTCGCCTCCGGCTTCGTCGAGGTGCTGGACGGCCGGAAGGGGAGGGAGAGGGATGAAGGGGTCCGCGAAGTCGAGGTCGGGGCGGCGGTGATCTGCCCCTGCTGCGGGAAAAGGATAGACACGCCCGCCAGCGTGAAGACCGAGGGACGGGGCGGAGCGGGGCAGAACTGAGGCAGAAACCCCAACCCCGCCGACTCACCATCGCATCAGCCTGAACAGATGCAAGACCATTGATATAAAATGATTGTGCCATCGATCAGATAGTTTCTAGCATATCTAGACTGTTTTGTATGCGGTCGCGCCCTAAAATAAGAACTATATTCAGAATAGTTTTCAAGAAGTTAAACAAAAAATGCAAAAATTAAATGAAGAATAGTTTACGATTTTTGAATTAAAAATATGGATAAATACCATATATGTAAACATATTCTCGCAAGTGAGTATAAATTTCAGGTTTAAACTTCGTTCATCTCATATTACATAATGCAAAAGATTTATATCGATGGAGGTGGTTGCAGTTATTCAAGAATATTTGGATATTAGAGGGAAAATGGAGATAATGGGAAGAAAGATGCTCAGGCTGTATCTGACGGATTGGCAAAAAAGAGAGATGATGGACGAAGCTGGGGTTGTGTGCAGCTTCATCGAGCTCGAAAAGGGCACCATTGTAAGGTACGGGATGCTGGCAAGTTAGTATCAATCCATATTTAACAATCAGTATTGAATTTGTGGAGGTAGAGAGATATGGAAGTAAAGGGAAAAAAGATACTCAGGTTGTATCTGACAGACTGGCAGATGAGAATGGTAAAAGATACCTTGGGCGTCGATTGCCATTTCTGGGAGGTACCCATAGACGACCAAGTTTTAAAGTACGGAATCCGAACTCCTCAAAATCCGAAGGTAAAAAGGATGTACCTAACGGATTGGCAAAAGAGAGAGATGATGGACGAAGCTGGGGCTGTGTGCAACTTCATCGAACTTGAAAAGGGCGTCATCGTAAGGTACGGGATGATAACCGATTGACATCACGCAATCGAAATCGATCGATCGTCATTGGCGTGATGGAGGTAGGTGAATATGGAATTTGAAGGGAAAAAGGTAATCAGGCTGTATCTGACAGATTGGCAGATGAGGATGGTAAAGGACACGTTGAACGTCGATTGTCCCGTATTAGAAATACCGATACCCCCCCCCATCGTTACCCTGTACGGCATAAGAATACCCAAAAATCCGAAGGTAAAAAAGATGTACCTAACGGATTGGCAAAAGAGAGAGATGATGGACGAGGCCGGTATTTCGTGTAACTTCATCGAACTTGACGATGAAGTGGTTCCAAGGTTTAGGTACGGGCTACCGACAGAATAATCGATGTCAGGAAGCAGTCTTAAGAGAAATGATCGAAATTGTTGGCGGATATGATCGTGTCGGAAGATGCTCAAGAGACGACCTTTGTGGATCAGGAATCTCAGGGAAGTCACCCGTCGAATTCGCCAACAATTTTATCCACAAATTTGTTTGATTAGGAAGGATCTTCTTATTTATATAGACATTTACCAACAGGAGGTGCCTTACATTGGACAATGAGTATACGCCTGAAACATGCGTGTGGGAGCTTACGCTGAAATGCAATATGAGATGTATACACTGTGGTTCTGTAGCAGGAAAAGCAAGAGCAAATGAACTCTGCGTAGATGAATGTCTGGACGTGGCCGATCAGCTTATGGATCTCGGCTCAAGACAGGTCACGTTTATAGGAGGGGAGGTTTTTCTTTATGACGGATGGGAAACGATTGCCAGGAAATTGTCCGATGGCGGTGTGCACGTCAATATCATTACCAACGCGTTCAAATTTGGCGATGACCAAATTGACCAGATTAGATATGCACAGCTGGATAATGTCGGTATATCTGTCGACGGCATGGAAGAAAATCACAACCGAATTAGAAATTCAAATAAATCATTCCAACGGGTGCTGAGAGCCTTTGATCGGCTTTCCAAAGAGGACATTTCAATAGGCGTGGTCACCAGCCTTTTGGACTTCAACTTTGATGATCTGGATGCGATGTACGATCTATTTGTGGAGAATGGCGTATTAGTATGGCAGCTTCAAATCGCTACCCCCATGGGGAACATGGCCGAAAAAAAGGACGTCCTCCTCAATCCTGCGAAGATACCTCGGATTACTGAGTTTATAAAAGATAAACGGAACGAACAAAAAATCAGATTGTACGCCGGGGACGATATCGGATACTACGACGAAAATGAGATGTATCTGAGAAACCGGCCTGGAACGATTTCCTCTTGGAGGGGGTGTCAGGCGGGTCTGAGGGTGGTTGGTATTGACAGCGTTGGCAACGTTAAAGGATGCGAATCTCTGTACTCCGATGAATTCATAGAGGGGAACTTGAGGGAAGAATCGCTCAGGGATATATGGTGCAAAGAGGGCAACTTCGCATATAATAGACAGTTCGATCCCAGCAAGCTTACGGGTACATGCGCCGGGTGTGACAAAGGCTGGATTTGTCGTGGGGGTTGCAGAGGGTCCTGTTACTTCACCACACAATCTCTCTACGAGAATCCTTATTGCTGTTATCCGGGGAGGGCGAGGTCCCATTAATATATAAATCCCCGCCCCACCTATCAACCACTTCTTTCACGAATTAACAAAATTAAAATACGTTGGCACTCAGACACCATCTCCAAAGTCTAACAAATTTATGGCTCTTCGCTATTCTGTGTGGGTAACTTCAGGATAGCGATAAGCGGATTCGATCATGCAAATGCCCGCCATGAATCCCGTTACCGAGTCAGAAGGTAGCGATACATCTCACAATCATCCCTATTCTCGGCAGTCTTGAAGTTATAGGGACCAAGCTACAGGATTGGTGATACCTTAAATACACCCACACAAATCACCGAGATGCCATTCGATTTTTTGTTAATGCGGTTAGGAACAACCATGTGTGCTGAAATTTTCCATTTGATTTAAGATTAGATCATACTTTTCACCGTAAAATTCATATCAGATCAGCTCCCCCATTATATCCAGAGGTGATTGCTCTTGTCAGACAGCAGAACCCCGAGAAGGAAGAAGATGGTGATATCCGACGCCGCCGTGCCCTTCGTCGCCCGGGGCGGCCGGGTATACGGCCGCCAGGTGATCGCCGCCGACCTGGACATCGCTGACGGCGAGGAGGTCCTGGTGGTGGACAGAAACGACCGGATCATAACCACCGCCCGGGCCGTCCTCTGAGGGCCTGTCGGGTCACCAACCTTTTTTTCTTCTGTTTTTCTTGCGCGGGGTCGGAAAAGGATTTCTTCTGCCCCGCCAACGGCCCTCCTGAATTGGGCTGATCCCTCCCTTCGGCCCAAGATCGAGATTCCGGGGCCTTCGATTGAGATCAGATGAGAACCTCGTCCTCCTCCGCCACGGCCAGTCCGTCTACAACCAAGAGCGGAGGTTCACCGGCTGGGCCGACGTCGGCCTATCGCCCACGGGAGAGGCGGAGGCGCGGCGTGCGGGCCGGCTTCTGCGCTCGCAGGGGCTGGAGTACGACATCGCCTTTACGTCGCTCCTCAAGAGGGCGATCAAGACCCTCTGGCTCGTCTCCGAGGAGATGGAGCTGGAGTGGGTCCCCATCGTCAAGGCGGTGGAGCTGAACGAGCGGCACTACGGGGCGCTTCAGGGCCGGACCAGAGACGAGGTGGCGGCCCAGGCAGGAGAGGAGCAGGTCCGGCTCTGGAGGCGCGGTTTTTCGGCGCCGCCGCCGCCGCTGGAATATGACGATCCCCGCCACCCTCGCTTCGACCGGCGCTACCGCGACCTGCCGCCTGATCAGCTTCCTTCTTCCGAGGCCCTGGCGGACGTCCTCCGCCGGGTCGTTCCCTTCTGGATTGAAACGATCGCCCCGTCGATCAGATCTGGGAAACGGGTCCTCGTCGTCTCCCACGGGAACGCCCTCCGGGCCCTGGTGAAACGCCTCGACGGGATCTCCGACGAAGGTATCGCCGCCGTCGAGATCCCGACGGGCGTCCCCATCGTCTACGAGCTTGATTCAGAGCTCCGGCCGCGGTCCCGCCGCCTCCTCTGCGGCGACGAGGCGGCTAGGGTCTGATCCCACACGGGGGATCAGAGGTTCTCGTTCTGGTAGACGCCCTCGTACCCCTTCTCCGCGGTGGCGCTGAGCCGGTAGAAGGCGAGCTGGATCAGCCGTGCGTCCCTCTTCAGCCGGAGGCCTCCGGGGTTGAAGACGACGAGGAGGGACTGGCTGCGGCCTCGATAACCGGGATCCCAGAGGGCGGTCTCGACCGTCGCCCCGCTCCGCAGAAGGCTCGATCGAGGCCTCGCCAGGGCGGCGATATCCTTCGGTATGGAGACCGCCTCGTTGAAGGTGACGAGGTAAGGTCCGGGGCCGAGGCGAACCCAGCCGGCGTCGTCGAAGGGGATCGCCTCGGTCTTGGAGACCTTCCGATCCCGGTTGTCGTAGTCGACCGCCCCCGCTGTCGCGAACCTCTCGACGGACCGCAAGGTGAGGTCGACCCCGCATGCCTGTACCTGGACCGTCGGATCGATCATCTCCGCGACGACGCCCCGGTCCAGGAGATCTTGAAGCTCTCTATCCGCAATTATGGACAAATCAATAACCTCCGTCCTTCAGCCCTCCCCAGAAGAGATCCTCTTTTCGGTCCCGTCGCCCACGACCATCTGGAAGGTTATATTAACCGCCCCAACAGATCCGAGGAACAATCCGACAAAGAAATATCTGCAGAACAAATAGGCTGGCTGGTGCAGACGTTGTTCGAATGGCTCCTCATCCCCATCTCCCTCGCGATCCTGCTGCTCGTCCTCGCCGCGCCCCTCATAGTGGTATACCTATTCTTCCGGCTCTCGACCGAGGCCTTCTACCAGGTGGGGTTCAGCTACTGGCACGCCCTTCTCATGGTCTTCGGAAGCTTCCTCGGAAGCGCCGTCGACTTCCCCCTCTACTCCGGGATCATCACCGAGTACCCCCCCATATTTATCGAGGCCGCATCCCTCCTATCCCCGGCTCTGGACATCTCCTTCCCCACCACCTTCCACCCGACTGTCCTGGCGGTGAACCTCGGCGGGTGCATAATCCCCATCATCGTCTCCCTGACGATCCTCGTCCGATGCCGCGTCTCGGCGAGGAGGGCGATCCTGGGAACCCTCGTCGTGGCGGCGATCACATATAAGATGGCGATGCCGGTGGCAGGCGAAGGGATCCTCCTCCCCGTCTACGTCGCCCCCACCCTCGCCGCCATCGCCGGCCTCGTCCTGGCGAGGAGGCTCCAGGCCGCCCCCGCCCTCGCCTACATCAGCGGGACGATGGGGACCCTCCTCGGAGCGGACATCTTCAACCTCCTCACCCCCGGAGTCCTGGCGGAGCTCGCCCCGCCGATGGTCGGCCCCGGCTCTATGAGCATGGCCACAAGGCCCCTCGTCCTCTCCATCGGCGGTGCAGGGGTCTTCGACGGGATCTTCCTCACCGGGATCATGGCCGTCCTCCTCGCCGCCTTCGTCGTCCAATACTTCCACCGGTCCGGCCAGATCCTCTCCACCAGCTGCACCGGCCCGTGACATCCGCCTCGCCCCAAGGCCGAAGCCCTTCTTTGACGATATGGAAAGCCATGCGGCCTTAGAGGCCAGAGAAGAGGGCTGGCAAGGCCAGGGACCTTCTACGGACGGACCTGGGGCGAAATAGAGACGGTCCCACGGTCCCGACATATCTCGCCGACAGTTCAGAACGCTAGGCCGAAGAGGTCCAGGATGATCAGCGCTATCGCCCCCGGTGCCCCCAGGACGGCGCAGACGAGAAGGACTGGGAGGCTATAGGGGATGGCGAGGCCCCCGACAGCTTTGGCGAGGTAGAGGATAAGGAGGCCGAAGAGGGCGTTGACTGCCAGGAACTTGACGGACCTCATGACCAGGCTGAAAGAAGCGTATATCGCAAATATGAGGAGCAATCCCAGGATCAGCATCTCGACTTGGACCATGAAAGACCCCATGCTAAACCGTATTCATCCCTTTTCCTCTCCGACCAGGAGGGCCTCCATCTCGCTGACGAGCCTGTGCCTCTCCTTGAGGTCGAGGGCCAGGGGATCGATGTGGATCATCAATATGCCCCTCTTCAGGGCGACCTCGTCCCTCTGGGACTGGACGAACCTCAGGACCGACTCGTAGTTGCTCTGGGTTATGAGGTACCCCAGCCCCTCCAGCAGGATCAGGGGCTCCTCGACCCTGGAGAGGAAGTCGGAGATCATCCCGCTGAGCCTCGGGAAGTTGGTGGGGTCGACCTGCCGCACCTCTGGCCCCATCCCCGCCGACTGGGTGAGCCAGATCACCCTCTCCGGGGATAGGCCGTACCTCTCCCGTAGCTTCTCGGGGTGATACCTGCTGATGCAGAGCCCCTCCACCCCCCGGCCGACGAGGTCGGCGTAGATCCTCAGGGTCTGGACCGGCTTCTCCTCCTCGACGACGTAGGTCGTCCCCGGGGCGAGGCGGAGCTCTATGGGTTGAAGGCCGTACTTGGCCATCAGGGGCCTTGCGGCCTGGCCGAGATCAAAAGTCGGATCGACGGACTTCATAGCCACCCCCAGGCGTCTGAGGGCGGCGAAGAATTCCCAGCGGCTCAGCCTCGACCTGGCATCGACCTTCAGAGTGGCCCCCCGGAAGCCCATATCTATATCGCTCATCTCAGGGTCGCAGCCATTGCCGTCTCCCTCACCCCTCATCCCTGAGAAGACCTTCTCCGTCTCCACCATCTCCGCGAGGCCCCTCTGGACGATCCCCCTAGCCGGCTCGTCGAGCCTCTTGAGGAAGGATTCGGCGAAGGCCTTGAAGAGGTAGGCGGATAGGGGACCCAGGAGGAAGATCAGCTGACGGGCCTCGTTGATATCGGCAGATAGCTTCCTGTTGACGAACTCCTGCCTCGCCTGGATGATGAGCCTCGTCCTCCCCCTCCCGGAGAGCTCTTCTAGGGCGTGGACGAAGTCGAGGACCTCCGACTCGGGGACGGAGGAGGCGTTCTCCTCAATCAGCTCTTCGAAGCTGTCCAGGAGGATGATGCTATTCTTGCTCTTCTCGACGAAGGACTTTATCGTTATGAAGAGGAGGGGGAGGTTGTTGGGGGCGATGTACCTCTCCCCCCGCCCCCGCTCATGGCTGAGCCTGACGATGGGGGTCTCGGTGAAGTGCCACATCGACCTGATCTCCTCGGGGTCCGAGGAGGTTATGCAGAGCCCCTCGACGCCGTGGGTGATCTGGTCGGTGAAGACCTCGTAGGCCTTCTCCGGGACGATGTAGACCTTACCCGGATCGAGGGTGTAGACGGGGCTCGTCTCCTGGATCACCTCCACCACCGGCTTCACCCCCACCTCGTCCTCGACGATCATCCTCGTGGCCGTCGGCCCCAGGGAGCCGGTGAGGGTCTTCTCCAGCCTGTCCTTCAGCTCGAAGAGCTGCCTCGCATCGATCCCTTCCCGGGTCGTCTTGAGGTCGGCGAGGTTCAGCTCGACGACGTTCTTCGCCCTCTCGGCACCGATGTACCGGGCCACCGTCCCCTCCAGCTCGTCGACCGTCCCCACCCTTATCACCACGCTCTCACCAAAGGGGAGGAGGGGAGAGGGCTCGATCCGAGGAGAGGCCTTGTAGACGTCGACGAAGCTCTCGGCTAGGGCCTTCTCCTCCTCGCTCGGCTCGTGGATGAGGGAGAAGAGGACGTAGAGGGTGAAGTTCGCCAGGATCGACCAGAAGAAGGCGTGAGACCAGAGGTCCAGTTCCAGCCCCAGGAGGGCCGTCGGCCGGAGGAGGAGGATGCCGAAGGGCCCGGCATCGATCAGGCCTCTGGAGATCCAGCCGGCATCGACGAGGGTCGGGATGAGGGCGGTGTACCCCCATATGAGGAAGCCGGCGACGAGGCCCGCCACCGCCCCCTGCCGGCACCCCCTCTTCCAGTAGAGGCCGCCCAGGGCTGCGGGCGCGAGCTGGCTGGCGGCGAGGAAGGAGAGGGTCCCGATGTCGACGAGGGCGGGAAACCCCACCAACAGGGAGTATAGATAGCCTAGGCCCACCACCAGAAGGATGTTCAGCCGCTTCAGGGAGAGGATGAGGGATGGCAGGTTCCGCCCCTTTCCGATCTTTCTGACGATGTAGGGCATCTCCAGGTCGTTTAGGATCATCGTCCCCACCGCCACCGCCTCGACGAGGACCATGGCGGTGGCGGCGGAGGTCCCCCCGATGAAGACCAGGAGGGCGAGGAGCTCATGCCCCTGGCTGATGGGGATCGAGACCATGAACATGTCCGCCCTCTCCTGCGCCCCCAGGAGGAGGCCGCCCCAGGCGACCGCCGGGACGAAGAGGTTCATCAGGAGCATGTAGATGGGAAAGAGCCACATCGCCATCTTCAGGTGCCTCTCGTCGGAGTTCTCCACCACCATGACGTGGAACTGCCGGGGGAGGAAGAGGATCGCAAAGGATGACATCACCAGAAGGGAGAGCCAGGAGACGTAATCGACCTCCAGGAGGTGAGAATAATCGACGCTCTCGGCGATGCCTTCGACGATCTCGCCGTAGCCGCCCAGGAGGCCGTAGGTTATGTAGATCCCTGCGGCGAGGAAGGCGACCAGCTTCACCACCGACTCGAAGGCAACGGCAGCGATCAGGCCCTCGTGCCGCTCCAGGGGGTCGAGGTGCCTCGTCCCGAATATGATGGCGAAGACCGCAAGAAGGATCGACACCATCAGCCTCCTCGTCCCCAGGGTCTCGTGATAGTCGCCGCTGATGATCGTCAGGGACTCGGAGATGGCTATCAGCTGGAGGGCGACGTAGGGGGTGACGACGATCAGGATGGCTATGGCGACGAGGGCCCCGATCACATAGCTCTTGCCGTACCGGAAGCTGATAAAGTCGCTGATGGTGGCGAGCCGGTGCTCCTTCGAGACGACGATCATCTTCCTTATGACCGTCCAGCCGAGGAGCATCACCAGGGATGGGCCCAGGTATATGGGGAGGAAACCGAGCCCCTCGGTGGCGCACCTCCCGACGGAGCCGTAGAAGGTCCAGGCGGTGACGTAGACGGAGAAGGAGAGGGCATAGACGAGGGGGTTGGAGACTATGCTCTTCCCCATCCCCCGCATTCGATCGGCGTAATGGGCTATCCCGAAGAGGAGGAGGAGGTAGAGGACCATCGCCGCCAGGGCAACAACGGGGTTTATCAATTCGAGGTCCACCTGTCGAAGAGATAAGCCGATGAGATGATCAGAAGCCAGACAGCGACTATATAGACTAGTATCGAAGGTCCGCCGGAGGTTTCGCCTCCACCCGAGACCAGAGACAAGATCGGCCAGTTGAGGAGGACGCCTCCGAGGATGAAGAGCAAGATCCAGAACTCGTCTTGCTCCATGAGGTCTTTGCGCGATATCATCATGGTGAGAGCAGGCCTCTAGCCGCCAGGACCCCCTTTTTAGATCTATCTCCCGGACGGAAGATGGAAGGATCGGGCTTTTGAGCCCCAGCCGGGACCCGGCCTATCCCATCTTCGCCGCCTGGCCGACGGCCAAGCAGGACCGCCGGTGGGCCGACCAGGTCAAATCGCCATAATATTATGTTAATGACCCGCTTATCCTATTTGGCTCTGTTGGATGAGAGAAGCCCGCCGTCGGGTGGTCCCGATCTACGGACGGCTTTTATATCAGAACCCTATTCTCCCATCGGTGACGTTCTTTGGTCCTCAGAACTCATTATTCAGGCGACATCCTTCCGGAGATGGACGGCTCCGAGGTGACCTTGGCGGGCTGGGCCCACGAGGTCCGAGACTTGGGCGGGATCTGCTTCCTCGTCCTCCGGGACCGGGAGGGGTTCGCTCAGGTGACCCTCGTCGCGAAGAAGGTGGATAAAGACCTCCTGGAGAGGGTGAGGGGGCTCAGCCGGGAGAGCGTCCTCCTCGTCCGAGGGAGGGTGAAGGGCGAGCCGAAGGCGCCCCGGGGCTACGAGATCATACCCTCGGAGATCAATCTCCTCAACGAGGCCGAGTCGCCGCTGCCGATGGACCCCACGGGAAAAGTGGGAGCCGACCTGGACACCAGGCTCGACTCGCGGTTCATCGACCTCCGGAGGCCTCCAGCGCTGGCGGTCTTCAGGATCGAGAGCGAGGTTCTCCGCTCCTTCCGGGAGTTCTTCTCCGAGAACGGCTTTCTCGAGGTCTGTACCCCCAAGGTGGTGGCGACGGCTACGGAGGGCGGGACCGCCCTCTTTCCCATAACCTACTTCGAGAGGGAGGCGTTCCTCAACCAGAGCCCTCAGCTCTACAAGCAGATGCTGATGTCGGCGGGCCTCGACCGGGTCTTCGAGATCGGCCCGATCTTCCGGGCCGAGGAGCACGATACGAGGCGCCACCTCAACGAGGCGATATCCATCGACGTCGAGGTCAGCTTCGCCGACGAAGAGGACGTGATGTTCCTCCTGGAGAGGGCGATGGCCAAGGCCTACTCCGACGTCGCGGAGCGGTGCCCGAGGGACCTGGAGGTCCTGGGCGTAGACCTAGCCGTCCCCAAAACCCCCTTCAAGAGGGTCACCTACACCGAGGCGCTGAAGATCGCCAATGAGTCGAGGAACGTCGAGATCGAATGGGGCGACGACCTCGACACCGAGGCGGAGAGGGCGATAGGCTCGGCGATAGGCGAGCACTACTTCATGACCGAGTGGCCGACCGCCATCAAGCCCTACTACACCCAGCCTTATGAGGAGAGGCCCGAGATCAGCCGGGGCTTCGACCTGATGCACCCTACGATGGAGCTTGCTAGCGGCGCCCAACGGGTCCACGACCCCGCCCTCCTCGTCGAGAAGATAAGGCGGCAGGGGCTCGACCCCGATGGGTTCGAGTTCTACCTGAGGGCCTTCCGGTTCGGGATGCCCCCCCACGCCGGCTGGGGCCTCGGCCTCGGGAGGGTCGTCCTCACGATGCTCGGCCTCGAGAACATCCGGGACGCCGTTCTCTTCCCCAGGGACCGGAGAAGGCTCGTTCCCTGAGCTTCGGGGATCTGGTGGATGAAGATCCACCAGCCCATTTTATTTGGCCGACGGCCGGGGCATAGCCCCAGAGGATTTGATCCGGAAGGGGCCGAGGGGAGACGGCCTTGGATCGGCCTCCTCCGACCGGTGAGGAAGAGCCCAAAAACTTTATCTATCAACTTATTCAAATGTCATTCCATGTTCTTCAGCCCCCATTCTGACGGAGGGATGGAATGAATTTGTATGGGAATATATTGCTCCTCTCGGCCCTTCTCTGCCTCGCAACCGCAGGATCTGCCGAGGATGATGATGATTCCATCGGCTGGATCGGAGGGCCCGGAACCGACGAGGGGGTCGGGATGGCGAATCCAGCCGCCACCTACTGCACAAATCAGGGATACCAGTACTCCGACGGAAGGTGCGTATTCCCGGACGGGTCGTCCTGCGACGCATGGGACTTCTATCGGGGGGATTGCAGCTACGACCCCGAGCCGGTGAAGCCGATAGGGATGCCAAACCCCGCCGCCACCTACTGCACAAATCAGGGATACCAGTACTCCGACGGAAGGTGCGTATTCCCGGACGGGTCGTCCTGCGACGCCTGGGACTTCTATCGGGGGGATTGCAGCTACAACCCCGAGCCGGTGAAGCCGATAGGGATGCCAAACCCCGCCTCAACCCACTGCAAGGCCCTGGGGTATACATCCGTCATCAGGACCGACCCCAGGACTGGAGGGCAGGTCGGGTACTGCGTATTCCCCGACGGGTCGTCCTGCGAGGAGTGGGCCTTCTACCGGGGCACGTGCCAGTACAACCCGAAGCCGAAACCCCAGCCGACCCCGACCCCTACCCCGGTCCCCCCCGTCCCCAAGCCCCAGGCCCCGACGGCGATCTACACCTGCACGCCGCCGCCAGCGGGCGAGGAGGAGACGATCCTGGACTTTGAGCCGAAGTCGTCGCCTCCGACGGCGGTCTACTATCAGGGGAGCTCCGTCCCCTGGCGGAGCTTCAACGGGACCTTCCCAGCCACAGACCCCACCCTCTGGATCGTCACATCGTCGGGATGGTCCTGGAACAGCATAGCCCCCCTCGACGCCTGGATCACCGAGGTCCTATACCTTCCCAGGAACGGGGCGGTGAACCTCTACCTGATGGACTTCAGCGGAGACGCCCGGAGGCTGGACCTGGGGTACTCCACCACGGGGTACCATCAGATCGTCCTCAAATCCAGCACTCCAGGGCTGATGATGGCGATCTTCACCCTGGATGGGGTTCCGAGCAATGTCATCTTCGTCAGCGTCAAGGCCGACTGGACCCCCTGTGGGGTCAGGCCCTCGGGCGCCTCGACGACGGTAGGAGTGGACCTGATCCCCTGAAGGCCGATCACGACATCGATGAGAAGGTGATGAATTGAAGACGACGTGCATCTTGCTGCTGATGGCGGCCATGGCGGCGGCGAACTCCGCCGCGGCCAGCCTCGTGACGATCGAGGCCGGCGACTGCTCGATAGCGATAGACGCCGACCTGGTGAGAAACGACACCCAGGAGGCTGAGGCGGGAAGGATCACCTACCCCCTGGTGGTGAGGGGGTCGGCGTGGCCGGAGGCGGTAGCCTCGGCGATGAACTTCACCCGTCAGACCTTCACCATCGGGTCCGCCTCCGAGGACCTGGCGGACGTGCCCCACGACCTTCTGACCCTGGATTCGAACGTCGGGATCCAGATCGAGACCTACAGCGAGCCCCCGGAGGGGGGGCTTCCCACCACCCCCTTCGGCCTCGGCGGGGAGGTGGCGAACCTGACTATCACCGCCGTCAAGGACGTCACCGTGGGGAGGATCAACCCGCGGGAGACGTCTCTCTATAAAGCGGTCTGGGAGTATGGCGATGGCCTCGCCCTTCCGGCCGTCTACCTCGTCCTCTTCGCCGTCGACGACCGGACCGTCTGCAGGATCGAGTCGGTCTCCGGCGTCTCCGGCGAGATGGCGGCGGAGGAGTTCGAGGAGTTCCTCGGGAGGGTGGACGTCATCCCTCAGGCCCCCGCCTCCTCGGATGAAAGGTAGAGGGCGGCCATCTGAGGTGGCGGAGGGGCCCGCGGGCGCAGGCAGCGTCCCACCTCGAAGGGCGGGCCCTTCCGCCTCATTTTTAGTCGAAGATGTCTTCTCCATCTTTGCGGCCGCCAAGAATCCCAGCGGTCGACGGTCGACGAGAGAAGGCATAGATGGGAGGCCAAAAGATATATAGCCGGGATGGGTTTAAAATGCCGCATAAGTTGGGGCAGCCATCGAGGCCGGACTCCGACGGCTTGCGAGCGCTTCAGCCAGCCAGAGACGAAAGGGGGAGTGGGAAACGTCCGAAAAGATGGAGAAGAAGAGGGAGAGGATGGTGGAGGTCTGCCCGGTCTGCGGGAGCTCCGAGATATACCTTGAGACCGGCGGCTACGTCGGGAAGGTCTACCACTGCAAGGACTGCAACTACATGGGGGCCCTGGTGGTGGAGGCGGACGACGAGATGGTGGAGGCGATAAAGGAGGGGTACGGCCGGGAGAAGAAGGGGGAAGAAAAATAATCGAGGCTCTATTCTCACGAGGAAGGGGAGAAACACCCCCCGCCCTCGCGTCACCACCCCCCTGACCCGAGCGCTCACTCCCCCCGCCTCACCTTCCCCCTTGCCAGGGACGCGAAGATCCCGATGACGCAGAGGACGAAGAAGACCGATAGGACGGCGGTCACCACCTCCAAAAACTGCGGGTAGACCTCCGGCGTCACCTGGACCCGCCCCATGAATATCGATAGGGCGGTCATGGCGATCGCCATCGAGGTCATCATCCCGATCGACCTCATCGTCCCCACCATCCCCGAGGCGACGCCGTAGTCCCTCTTCTCGACGGAGCTCATGATGGCGTTGGTGTTCGGCGACGAGAAGAAGGCGAAGCCGAGGCCGAGGAGGGCGAGGACGGCGACGATGAAGCCAGCGTCTAGCCAGTTACCGGGTGGTCTCTTACGTTCTATCCGAAAGTCGCCAGTTTTATGATGAGGAAAAAAGATAGCCTTTGGCCATGAGGCTCACCTCCATTCTGGTCGTCTTAACGGTGATGGCAACCGGCTATCTGTCTCCGGCCAGCGGGATCTGCGACCAAGAAAACCTGACGATAGGTGCACTGCTACCTATGAGCGGCGATTGGGCCAGCACAGGACTATCGGCTCAGATCGCCCTGGAGCATGCCGAGGCCGATATCAACAATTTCCTTTCAGATATGAATAAATCGACAAGGATACAAATCGTCGTAAAGGATACCGGGACCGACCCAGAGGCCACATTCGAGGCCTTGAAGGAGCTGGAGGCCCGAGGGTTGAGGATCATCATAGGCCCCGAGGATAGCGCGTCCCTCTCAAGGGTAAGGGAGTACGCCAACGAAAGTGGCATAATTCTCATAAGCGGTGGCAGCACCGCCCCGAGCATGGCCATCTCTGGAGATACGACCTTCCGGCTGGCCTCCGATGATACCAACCTGGCAAATGCGATGGCCGATCTGATGACGAAGGACGGGGCTAAAGCTGTGGTGGCTCTTGCCAGAAACGACGTTTGGGGAAACGACCTGATCAACGCCGCGGCCGAAAGCCTGGATCAGAAGGGAGGGGTGACGATGACCCCCCTGAGATATAACCCCGATTCAGAGGACTTCTCTCAGATCCTTGGAGAATTGGGGGCTCATCTGGAAGACGCCCGTGATGTATACGGCGATGGCGCCGTTGCCGTGTATCTCATCGCCTTCGATGAGTCGATAGATATCCTGGCCCAGGCGTCGAGGGATCCGGCCCTGGCATCAGCCAGATGGTACGGCAGCGATCCGTCGGGGGTCCTGATCAGGGAGAACGAGAGCGCGGTCCAGTTCGCCATCAAAGTTGGCTTCATATATCCGACGTTCGGCCAGGAGAATTCGCCCGTCGCCAGGAGGATCGCCGGGGATATCAGAGAGAGGCACGAGATCGATATGGTCTCCTATGCCATGAACGACTACGATGCCGCCTGGCTCATCGCTTATACGTATCTTGTGACCGGATCGAGCGACCCCGCCGACTTCATGAGGGTACTGCCCGTCTTTGCCAGGACCTACAGAGGATATTCAGGCGACGCCGTCCTGAACGATGCTGGAGATAGGGCTTTCGCCATCTACACCTTCTGGTCCTTAAGAGACACGGACGGCATCCCCCAGAATGTGCCTTTGAGCAAATACGTATTCAATCCTTATGAGGGTGTATTTTGGAGCCCTGCGGATGAGCCCTCTTGATCCGGAACGCTCTTCCAGGTCAAAGGAAGATATCCAACGGGCCGCAAAGGGATGTATTTGCAGGCTAAGAGAGAGGAGCGAGCCCTGCCGTAGGGCTCACTCCCTCCGCCTCACCTTCCCCCGGGCGAGGGACGCGAAGATCCCGATGACGCAGAGGACTACGAAGACGGATAGGACGGCGGTCACCGCCTCCAGAAACTGCGGGTAGACCTCCGGGGTCACCTGGACCCGCCCCATGAATATCGAGAGAAAGGTCATGGCGATCGCCATGGAGGTCATCATCCCGATCGACCTCATCGTCCCCACCATCCCCGAGGCGACGCCGTAGTCCCTCTTCTCGACGGAGCTCATGATGGCGTTGGTGTTCGGGGACGAGAAGAAGGCGAAGCCGAGGCCGAGGAGGGCGAGGACGGCGACGATGAAGCCCAATCCCGTCTCGCCGTCGAGGCCGAGGGCGAGGAGGAGGAGCCCCCCGGCGACGAGGGCCATCCCGGCGGAGGCGACGACCTGGGCCTCGATCCGGTCGGAGAGCCTCCCCGCCCAGGGCGATAGGACCGCCTGGACGGCGGGCTGGGCGGCGAGGACGAACCCGGCCGCGAGGGGCGATAGCCCCTTCACCGTCTGGAGGTAGAGGGTCAAGACGAAGGCGACGGCGAAGGTCGCCCCGTAGTTTATCAGGGCGGCGAGGTTCGAGAGGGCGAAGACCCGGTTATCCCGGAAGAGCCGGACGTTGAGGACGGGGCTTCTGCTCCTCAGCTCCACAAGGCCGAAGGCGAGGAGGCCGAGGAGGCCGAGGGAGAGGAAGCCGGCCCCTGCGGCCGAGGGGAGGCTCGTTAGGCCGTAGACCGTCGAGATGAGGGCGAGGGCGTATATCGAGGAGCCGAGCCAATCGAACCTCTCCCCGGCCGCCTCCACCCACTCCCCCTCGAGCCTCCGGAGCGTCAGGAGGACGACCCACGCGCCCAGGGGCACGTTCACCAGGAATATGCTCCGCCACCCCAGGTACGATGTGAGGATCCCCCCCAGGAAGGGGCCGAGGGAGAGGCCTAGGTAGACGGCGGTGACGTTGATCCCCAGGGCCCTCCCCCTCTCCCCCGGCGGGAATACGCTGGTGAGGAGGGCGACGGCCGTCCCGAAGATCATGGCGCTCGCCATCCCCTGGAAGAGCCGGAAGAATATGAGGGCGGAGCCGGAGGTGGGGAAGGCGCAGAAGAGGGAGGATGCGGCGAAGATCCCCATCCCCAGGGTGAAGAACCTCTTCCTCCCCCAGATGTCGGCGGCCCTCCCCAGGGGGACCATGAAGACCGCCATCGCCAGGAGATGGGAGGTGACCACCCACCCCAGGAGGACGGCGTCCATGCCGAACTCGACGCCTATCGGAGGAAGGGCGACGTTGATCGCCGAGTTCGCGAAGGCCGGGAGGAAGGCGGCGACGGTGGCGATGAAGAGGACGCTACTTTTGCTCTCGGCTTCGCACATCCCTTGGGGATTTGGAGAGGAGATATATACCTCCTACCCTCGGGCGGAGCTGGCCCCAGCTGGGGGCGGAGATGGGCTGAGGCGGAGAGGAGGAGGAGGGCGGGACAGAGGACGGCTTCTCTTGGGAGCGCCGAAGGGGGGGAGGCATGGATAAATATAAATCGCATACGAAATTAATATATAGATCATGAAGATCGTGGGAATATGCGGCAGCCCCCGGGAGAAGGCGACGGACCACATCCTCAAAGAAACTCTCAGGATGCTGGAGGAGAGGGGCTTTTCCACCACCTCCTTCACCGTCAGGGGAAAGAGGATCAGCCCCTGCCTCCACTGCGACTTCTGCCTCACCAACAAGGAGTGCAGGATAAAAGACGACATGTACCAGCTCTACCCCCTCCTCCGGGACGCCGACGGGATCGTCTTTGCGACCCCCGTCTACAACGGCGGCGTCAGCGCCCAGACGAAGGCGGTGATGGATCGGTGCCGGGCCCTCGTGGCCGCCGACTACGACATCTTCAGGGGGAAGGCCGGAATGGCGATAGCCGTCGGCGGCGACCGGATGGGCGGCCAGGAGCTGGCGATCCAGCAGATCATCGCCTTCTACGTCTTGAACGGCGTCCTCCCCGTCGGCGGCGGCTCCTTCGGGGCGAACCTCGGCGCCACCTTCTGGTCGAAGGACACCCTGGAGGGGGCGATGGAGGACGCCGAGGGGTGGCGGTCCCTCCGTAAGACCGTCCGGAGGTTCTCCGACCTCTTGGGAAAGGAAAAATAAATCAAGGTGTGGATGGATAAGGATAGAAGATGACCGAAAAGAGGGCCAAGAAGAAAAGGGTCGTCTGGGGGATCACGGGGTCCGGCGACCGGATCCGGGAGACGGCCGCCGTGATGAAGGAGATGAGGCGGAGGTACGACGACGAGGTCGATATCCGGGTCTACATCTCCAAGGCCGGTGACCAGGTGGTGAAGTACTACAAGCTCTTCCCGGAGCTGGAGGAGGAGTTCGACAAGATCTGGGTGGAGGCGAACGCCAACGCCCCCTTCCTGGCGGGGCAGGTCCAGATGGGGAGGTTCGAGTTCATCCTCATAGCCCCCGCCACCTCCAACACCGTCGCCAAGATCTCCTTGAGGATCGCGGACACCATGCTCACCAACGCCGCCATCATGAGCCAGAAGGTGATGCTCCCCCTGTACATCATGCCCTCCGACTTCCAGGAGGGGGAGGTGGTGACGACGCTCCCCGACGGGAGGGACCTGACCCTCGTCATCCGAAAGGAGGACGTGGAGCACGTGAAGAGGCTGGCGGCGATGGAGGGGGTGACGATGCTGGAGAGGCCCGAGGATATCCCCGGCTTATTCGAGAGCCACTTCGGGTGACCGGACGGCTCCGAAGGACGGATGGGTGAGGATAGATGAATGGCAGAGGGACGGATCGAGGCTCCTCTCCGAAGGTGGCGTACTCCCCCATCTCCGCCACCGATAATTATAATTTCAGAATAGAAGAGGCATTCCGCCGATCAGGAGGATTTCAGCTCCTTCAGCCTGCTGATCTTGGTCATCACCTGGTCGGTCTCGGTCTTCTTGTTCGTCTCCAGGTAATCGATGATGTCGTAGAGCCCCTTCTTCAGCTTGTATATTCGATAGGGCCTCCCCTTCCCTGGGTTCTTCTCGTCCCTCTCGGCTATCCAATCGAGCTTCCGGAGCTCCCTCATGGCTATGCTGACCTCCGGCTGCCGGAGATCCGACCCCATCTCGATCTCCCGACTGGTGGCCTCGTCTACGCAGGCGAGATAGGTCAAGACCTTGGCCACGTTCCTCTTGAGGCCGATCTTCATCAGGATCGATGCGAACTCCTCGCGTTCAACGTTCTGAGCGGGTAGCGAAACATTCCTCAATCCGGTCACCATTGTACTGGTAGTTATAGATCCATATATAAGTTTCGTTCAAAATAAATATCGTTTAATCCGGACCGGGCGATGGTTTGCCCGGATCTGGATCGGACGGATCGAAAGGGATTTTACCAGCCCCGGCTGACTACAATCCGATATGTAATCAGGATTATGAGGCGATCGTATGATCGGTCTATACACCGCTGACAGCCGCCTGAGGAGCTTCGAGGCGAGGGTGGAGAGGGTCTATGGCGACGAGGTCTTCCTCGACAGGACGGCCTTCTATCCCGACTCGGGGGGCCAGCCCCACGATCTCGGAACTCTGGCGAGGGGGGTCGAGTTATATTCAGTCGTCTACGTCCGCGTCTCCGACGGCGACATCGCCCACCGGGTGGAGAGGCCGGGGCTCGTGGCCGGGGACCTGGTGAGGGGGGAGATCGACTGGGACCGGAGGCACCACCTCATGCGGAGCCACACCGCCTGCCACATCCTCTCCGCCGTGATCTTCCAGAGGACGGGGGCGATGATCACGGGAAACCAGATCGGGATAGATCGGTCGAGGGTCGACTTCAGCCTCCAGGAGTTCGATCGGGAAGCCCTCGCCGATTACGTCGAGAGGGTGAACGAGATCATAAGGGAGGACAGGCCCGTCTCCATCCGCCTCATCTCGAGGGAGGAGGCGATGGAGATCCCGGACCTGATGAGGCTCGCCAAAGAGGTCCCCGATCGGGAGGAGATAAGGACGGTCGAAGTGGAGGGGATAGACCTCCAGGCCTGCGGAGGGACCCACGTCCAGAGGACCGGCGAGATAGGCCTGATAAAGATGCTGAAGGCCGAGAACAAGGGGAAGGCGAACCGCCGGGTCTACTTCGAAGTTCAGAAAGGTGATTGAGCTTGGACGAGATGGAGCTATTGGGAAGGACGAAGGTCGTGGTCAAGGACGGCCAGGTCGTCGAGACCGGCGAGCCCCTCATCCGGTGGTGCCCCCTCTTCGACAAGGTCCGGGGGATAAAGGAGATCACCCCCGAGGCGGCGGCCGCCAACATGGAGTTCCGGGTGAAAGAGCACGGCATGTTCACCCCGGAAAGGAAGCTGGAGATGGACGTCTTCGTCGGCTTCGGCGCCTCGGAGGTGATGATGACGGCGACGCGGCGGGGGCTGATCGAGGCGACGGTCACCGTCTGCGACGGGGCGGGGACGGTGATCACCGCTAACCCCAGCCTCATCCAGGGGATGGGGGGCTGGATATCGGGGCTCGTCAGCACCGATCCGATCCCCGAGGTCCTCGCCGGGATCGAGGCTCGGGGGGGGATCGTCCTGGACCCGGTTACCGCCAAGATCGACCAGGTGGCGGGGGCAGAGATCGCTGCCGAACGGTACGGAAGGTTTGCGGTCACCGTCGCCGACGCCGACGCGGCCGAGAGGCTTCGAGCCCTGGAGAAAGAGCGGAGCGTCCGAATCCTGATCGTGGGGGTTCACCTCACGGGGATCGCTGAGGAGGAGGCGGAGCGGCTCGTCGCAGAAGCCGACATCGTGACGAGCTGTGCCTCCAAGTTCGTGAGGGAGAAGGTCCGTCCCCTCGTCCAGGTGGGGACGGCGGTGCCGCTATTCGGCCTGACGGCGTGGGGGAAGGAGGTGCTGGTGGAGCGGGCGAAGGAGGTGGACCGGCCGATCCTCATAAATACGATGCCCTTGCCCGTCCTCCCGGAGAATAAGCAGCCGAGGCCCCTTGTATAGGCTGCAGGCCGAAAAGAGAAGGGGTTACGGGCAGGTCAGGTAGAGCTCGTCCCCCGATCCTATCTCCTGCCTGATGTTGAAGTCGCCGATGTAAGTCCCGCCGTAGGTCATGATGGTGACGCCCTTGCAGGGGCCGTCCTTCACCCGGGCCCCGAGCCGAGCGGTGCCCCTTCCCTCCGAGGCGATCTGATAAATGGAGACGTTATCGTTCTGGTAGATGGTGGTGTCCTTTATCAGATAATCCATGTTTGTGTAGCTCTCGGAGATGACCGTTCCCATCTCGTAGTTCTTGGCGCAGAGGGCGTTTCGGAGGTCGCTCTCGCCGGTTCCGTCCTGGACGGACCGGTGGTCGAAGGTGCCCCACTCGTTGAAGTACATCTCGTCGCCGTATACCTCGTCATCGTAGACGTAGGCGGTCTGTCTCCGATCGATCATCCCGCTGCCCTTGGTCCCGACGACGAGCTTCTGGCCGTGGAACCCCCTATCGGTCTGATAGATCTTCATCTCGTCTATGTAGCCGCTCAGGTGGACGTAAGAATGATCTGTGACGTCCTCGGTATAGCTCCAATCCGCCAAGACTGCAGGCATCGATAAGATCGTGGCCAGGACGGCCAGCGGCAGCAGAACTCTGACCTTCATGATGAACCCCTTTACTAATCTCATATTCTGGCACATCCATTATAAATCTGATGGGTACCGGAGATCCCCGTCGACCCCTCCGCCCATCGACGATACCAGATGCCTCCCGCCGCCGGGTCGATCACCAGGATCCCAGGCGGAGGACCTCCATGGCCGGATGGAGGCTCTCCTCGTCGGTGGCGTCTTCCTTGATCAGGTATTCCACCCCGGAGCTATTCTCAGCGATGGCCGTTCCGACGACCCGGTTCTTGGCCCGGAGGGCGCTTCTGAGGTAGCTATCGGCCTTCTTATCGTAGGTGGTGGTTTGAGGGATGAAAGTGTAAGGATGGTAGTTGTACTCGGCCTGGACGTTGTAGTATATCCCGCTCCCGCCTCCCTCGCCATCACAGACGCCGCCCTCGTCGACGTATACGGTCATCGTCTTCGAGGCGGTCCCGCTACCCCGGACGCCGTAGACTAGCTTGCTTCCTGCTATCCCCGACTCCGTCTGGTAAGCTCCCATCTCGTCCATATACCCGATCAGGAATATGGTCGATCGCTGGGTGACGTTCTTTGCGATCTTCCAGTCTGCATCCTCGCATTCTCCATCACCGCACCCTGCAAGCGCCGAAGGTGGCGAAAGCAGAACCGACAGGAAGGATAGCAAGATCAGCACTCCGGCCTTCATCGTCGACCCCTCTTTACCTCAGGAAGGTATTCCCGCCCGACCATTATAAATGTGATGGGCTATAGGCCTTTGCCGCCTCGGGCGGATCGGACCCCCCCTCGACCCCTCTTTCGCGCCGGAGTCGCCCTGATCTCGTCGATCCGGCGGTCGAGGGCCAGCTTCAGCTGGGGGTTCACCTCCCCGGAGTACAGGTCGATCCTGGAAGCTATGGCGAGCTTCGCCGCCAAAGCGCGGGCCGCCCTCCCCCGGAGGCTCCGGGCAGTGCCCATGACGGCCGGATGCCGATAGATCATCCCGTGCTTCGGCGAGGGCGCCCTGCCCCGAAGGTGCTTGAAGAGGGCCTTCTCCGCCCCCATCACCTGGATCGCGGAGGCCGGCATCTCCGTGAGGCGTTGGAGCCCTCCGGCCCGGGAGATCATCCTCGCGGCCAGAAGCGGCCCCGCGAGGCTGGAGAGGTTCGGGGCGGCCTGGGACGTCGCCGTCTCGAGGCTCTTCTGGACCGAACGGCGGGCGTCGGCGAGGTCGAGGATGGAACGGGCTACGACCCCGATCAGCTCCTCCTCCTCGGCGAGCTCCTCCGCCAGGGCTCTGCCCCGGAGGCTGCGGTCTTCGCCGTGGAGGCGAGACCACTCGTAGAGCCTCTCTTCGAGGCGGTTTATAACCTCGTTCAGGTCGTCGAGGGCCTCGATCGTCTGGAGGAGCTCCGCCTCGGCCCCCGCCTGGGCCCGGAGCTTCCTCTTCACCAGCTCCATCGCCGCCGATCGGATGGCAGCGTTGTACTCGGCGTCGTCCCGGAATAGACCCCCAGCCAGGGCCAGCCTCCGGAGGTCGGGCTGGAAGGCCGCCCCTTCCCCCAGGGAGGTCTCAGCGTCCCCCATCGTCCCTCCGACGATCTCCTCGGCACCTCCGGGGAGGCGAGACGGACCGGATTCGTCGTCTAGATGCCCAAACCAGGTACTGATCTTCATTCCGACTTCCCCTATTCCGCCTGAACCAATATTACTTTCGCCCCGCCGTAAGTAAGTTTATCTACCTTGAAAGCGCCAAGGGTATTGCCTCTCTATAAAAAACTGGAGGTCAAATGCCATGAATGCAGCCGTAGAGCAGATTTTGGCTCGACTGAGGGACCAGAAGGTAGAGGTTCCCGCAGCCGAGGTGGAGAGCCGTCTCGCCCTCCTCGTTGAGAAGTTTGGGGTCCCCGAGGCCGAGGCGATCCGCAGCGTCGTCAACTATTTTCTCAAAGAGCACGGCGTCTCGCCGGCCACCTTCGCCCCGAAGAAGGCCGAGAGCCTGAAGGTGGGGGAGATCAACGGACCCGGCCGATGGATCGACCTGGAGGCGAAGGTGGTGGAGCTATGGGAGCCGACGAGCAGCGCCATATCCCAGACGGGGCTCATCGGCGACGAGACGGGGACGATCAAGTTCGTCAAGTGGACCAAGGCCGAGCTCCCGGACCTGGCGGCGGGGAAGAGCTACCTCTTCAAGAACGTCGTCACCGACGAGTTTCAAGGGAGGTTCAGCGTCAAGCTGAACAGGACGAGCGGGATCGAGGAGCTGACAAAAGAGGTGGTGGCGGCTGAGCCTTCGACGTCGAACCAGGTCCAGGAGATGAAGATCGCCGAGATCAAAGAGCAATCCCGGTGGATAGACCTCCGGGCGAAGGTAGTCCAGCTCTGGGACCCGACGAGCGAGACGATATCTCAGACGGGGCTCATCGGCGACGAGACTGGGGTGATCAAGTTCGTCAAGTGGGCCAAGGCCGAGCTTCCGGACCTGGTGGAGGGGGAGAGCTACCTCTTCAAGAACGTCGTCACCGACGAGTTCGAGGGGAGGTTCAGCGTCAAGCTGAACAGGACGAGCGGGATTATGCCTCTCGAAGAAGAGGTAGAGGTGAGCCCCCAGGAGGCGAAGTTCACGGGGGCGATCGTCGACGTCCAGAAGGGTTCGGGGCTGATCAAGCGATGCCCCATCTGCAGACGGATGCTGAACAAGGGGGTCTGCGGCGAGCACGGAAAGCAGGAGGGGACCTACGACCTCCGGATCAAGGCGGTCCTGGACGATGGGGTGAAGGTCCAGGAGGTGCTGATCAACCGGGAGAGGACGGAGAGCCTCATGGGGATCAGCATGGAGGAGGCTAAGACGATGGCGATGGAGGCCCTCGACCACGAGGTGGTGAAGGGGATGATCGAGGAGAGGCTCCTGGGGAGGTACTATTCCGTCTCGGGGCCGACCGTCGACCGCTACATCCTCGTCGAGATGATCTCGCCGGCCAAGCCGACGACCCCCGAGGAGGCCGACGGCCTCGCGGCGAGGGCCGGGGAGGTGATCTGAGATGGCTGGCTTCGCCCGAGAGGTGGCGAGGAGGGTCTACTCCTCGGAGCTCCGGGACTCCGACCTCACCTTCAGGGAGAACGAGGACCAGTACGCTCCCCTCTACCTGATCACCCCTACGGGGGCACGGTGCAACCGGGTCCTCCTGGTGGGGACCCTCACCGAGAGGGATAACCTGGGAGACGAGGTCGAGTACTGGCGGGGGAGGGTCGCCGACCCCACGGGGAGCATCTTCGTCTACGCCGGCCAGTACCAGCCCGAGGCCGCCCAGATCCTGGCGGCGACGGAGCCCCCGGCCTTCGTCGCCGTCGTCGGCAAGCCGAGCGTCTACGAGACCGAGGATGGCAAAAGGCTGATATCGGTCAGGGCCGAGGCGGTCCAGCGGGTCGACGCCGAGACGAGGGACCGGTGGGTCCTGGAGACGGCGGCGAGGACCCTCGATCGGATCGAGGCCTTCAGGGCCTTCCTGGGGACAGAGGGCGCCGGAGGTTTCTCCAGCGGCGACCAGCTTATGAAAAAGCCCGAGCCTCCGGGGGAGGCCGCCGAGATAGGAAAGGCCCACCTCCACTATGGGACCGACCTGGAGAAGTACCGGCAGATGGTCATAAGGGCCCTGGCCTCCCTGAAAGGGGAGATGCCTGAGCCGAAGGAGGGGCAAGAGGCTGAAGTTCGTCCAGGAAGGAGAGCGTCCGATGCATCAGGTCCCACCTGGGATGAGGAGGAAGAGGGCTTCGACGCCGGAGCGGCGCAAGGAGACCCCAGGAGGCCAAAAGACCTGAAGGTACCTCTGAGCTTTGATGAGGAAGAAGATCTGAGGGACGCCGAGAGGATAGAAGAGGAGGAGCTTTTCTTTGGAGAAAGAGAGAAGGCCCCCAGCAAGAAGAGGAGGGAGCGGTGAGCCAAAAGCCAGCCGGGGCCCTGAAAAGCTTATATAATGCGTCGGAGTTTATAATAGGTGGTGATAGAATATGGTGATCGGAGTTACGATGGTCAAGGTGGTGCCAGGACAGGAGAGGAGCGTCTACAACGCCCTGAGGGAGATCGAGGGAATAAAGGACGTCTATCACGTCTTCGGCGAGTATGACTTCGTGGTGGTCTTGGAGGTGGAGGGGCTCTCCGTCCTCAACCGGCTGGTGGACACCATCCGTGAGATCCACAACGTGACCGCGACCCAGACGGTGGTGGGGGCCGAGCTCTAAGCTCCCTCCTCTTTTCTGACATGGAGATAGCAGAGGAGCTGGCCAAGCACCAGAAGGCCATCTCCGTAGCCGAATTTTTCGAGAAGAACCGCCAGATCCTGGGGTTCGACTCGGCGCCGAGGGCGCTGATAACGACCGTCAAGGAGGCGGTGGACAACTCCCTCGACGCCTGCGAGGAGGCGGATATCCTCCCCGACATCTTCGTCCAGATCCTGAGGAGGGGCGAGGGTTTCCGGGTCGTCGTCGAGGACAACGGCCCCGGTATCGTCGGGTCCGAGGTCCCCCGGGTCTTCGCCAAGCTCCTCTACGGCTCGAGGTTTCACGTCCTCAAGCAGAGCCGGGGTCAGCAGGGCATAGGGATATCCGCGGGCGTCCTCTACTCCCAGCTGACGACGGGAAGGCCTACGGCAGTCACCACCAAGATCGGGCCAACCCACCGGGCGGGGAGGTGGGAGCTGATGATCAACACCGCCACCAACGAGCCCGAGATCCTCAAGACGGAGGAGGCGGAGTGGGACCGCCCCCACGGCACCCGGGTGGAGCTGGAGATGGAGGGGTCGTACGTCCGGAGCCGGAGGCAGTCGATCTACGGCTATCTGAAGAACGTGGCGATAGTGAACCCCCACGCCCGGATCACCCTGGTGGAGCCCGACGGGAACGTCGAGGTCTTCGAGAGGGCGACGGATAAGATGCCGAGCCCCTCCTACGAGATCAAGCCCCACCCTTGGGGGATGGAGCTCGGCGGCCTCATCAAGATGCTCCGATACACCGATAAGAAGAAGCTGAAGAGCTTCCTTGCGGGCTCCTTCTCCAGCGTCGGGGCTATAATATCTCAAGAGATCTGCGACCGGGCGGAGCTCGACCCCGAGACGACGCCCCAAGACCTGACCCACTCCGAGGCGACGCGGCTTCTCGCCGCCTTCAAGGAGATGAGGCTGAAGTCGCCCCCCACCGACTGTTTGTCCCCCATAGGCGAGGAGCTGATCCGGGCGGGCCTCGAGAAGGAGTACCGGGTCGACTTCATCGCCACCACCAAGAGGCCGGTCTCGGTCTACGCCGGAAACCCCTTCCAGGTGGAGGTGGGGCTCGCCTACGGCGGCGAGCTGAAGGGTGACGGCAAAGTCGAGGTCCTGAGGTTCGCGAACCGGGTGCCGCTCCTATACCAGCAGGGGGGGTGCGCCATGACCCACGCCATCGAGAACGTATCCTGGAAGAGCTACGCCCTCAGCCAGCCCGGGGGCGGGGTCCCCGTCGGCCCCGCCGCCATCCTCGTCCACATCGCCTCGACGAACATACCCTTCACCTCCGAGTCGAAGGACGCCGTCGCCGACGTCCCCGAGATCGTGGCGGAGGTGGAGCTGGGATTGAAGGAGGTGGGGCGGAAGCTCCGGAGGTACATCTCAAAGAAGTCCGCCCTCTCGGAGCGGAAGGAGAAGGAGGAGATCATAAGGAAGATCCTCCCGCGGATATCGAAGAAGCTGGCGGAGCTCCTCGCGCGGGAGGAGCCGGACATCAACCCCGTCATCGCCAAGATCATGGGAAACCTCCTCGTCAGGAGGTCCATCTCCTCCGAGAACGGCCTCGCCCTGGTGACCCTGGTGGTCGCAAACTACGGCGAGGCCGCCAAGGCCTTCAAGCTCCACGAGACGGTCTCGGTGGAGGCGGAGTCCGTCGAGCCTCCGGCGAGGGTGATAGCCCTGGGGGACGGCTACGACCACCTCTGGAAGCTCACCCTCCGGCCGGGGGAGAGGCAGCTGATCAGGTACACCGTCCCCTCGGAGGGGGTCCGGTTCTCCGAGCCGGTCGTCGAGGGGGTCGCTTCGGAGCTGGTCAGCGGCGCGAGGGTGGTGGGATAGATGAAGGATGCAGAAGCGACGAAGGGGAGGCTTTTGGGCCTCGCGGAGACGCTCTACGACCAGTTCCAGAGGGGGACGGTCCCCCACCTCGCTCTTCCGAGCAGGACGAAGAATAACCTCGAGTACGACCAGGAGGGGGAGATCTGGGTCTACGGCGACCAGGAGAGCGTCAGGTCCGTCAAGACCGTCCGGGGGGCGAAGAGCCTCCTCAAGACCACCTACCTTGTGGAGCTTCTGATCAACGAGCACCTCCGGCAGAACCGGGGATCGACTCTGAGGGAGATATACTACATCTCCGAGAACTGGGACATCGCCAAGTTCGGAGAGCAGGCCGAGAGCGACCGGCTCGTCGAGGACCTGGAGATCCTCACCGCCCTCCTCCGAGAGGACTTTCACGTCCGGCCCGAGGAGGACGGGGCGACGGTCTTCGGCCCCCTCACCATCAGCGAGAAGACCCGGCGAGGAGAGAGGACGATCCACTGTCAGGAGGACGTCGGCGAGGCAGGCTACCAGATCCCCTTCAACGTCGACAACGTGGAATTCAAAGAACACGACGCGAAGTTCGTCATCGCCATCGAGACAGGCGGGATGCACGCCAGACTGATCGAGAACGGCTTCGACCAGGAGCACGACGCGATCCTCGTCCACCTGAAGGGGCAGCCCGCCCGGTCGACCCGCAGGCTGATAAAGAGGCTGAACGAAGAGCTGAACCTTCCTGTCGTCATCTTCACCGACGGCGACCCCTGGTCCTACCGGATCTACGCCAGCGTCGCCTACGGAGCCATCAAGAGCGCCTACCTCTCCGACTATCTGGTGACGCCGGCCGCCCAGTTCGTGGGGGTCCAGCCATCGGACATCGTCAACTACGACCTCTCGACGGACAAGCTGACGGATCAGGACCTCCAGGCCCTCCGGTCCGAACTCGCCGACCCGAGGTTTGCGACCGACTACTGGAGGGAGCAGATCCAGCTCCAGATCAAGCTCTCGAAGAAGGCTGAGCAGCAGGCCTTCGCCGGGAAGGGGCTCGACTTCGTGACGAAGACCTACCTCCCCGAGAGGCTCTCGGAGATGGGGCTGATCTAGGGGCTCGGCGGAGCGAACCACGTTCTACGCGTCCTTCGGGGCATGTCCGCCGCCCTCGGCCTATCTCGCCTCGAATATTATCAAGGTCTGGTATGCCTCTTTTAGGATGGGAGATTGTTGGTAGGCGGTGAAGGCCCTTCGTACATCCAACTCGGTCGTTGAAGGTTCGAACGGCCTTCAGCCCCTCTTCCTCCTCCTGTAAAGGGCAGCTCCTCCGGCCACAAGGAGGATCAAGACCACATCCCTAGAAGGGTGTAGGACCGACCCGCGGAGCTGACGTTCACCGGGATCTTCGTGCTCTGGGAGATGACCGTCTCGCCCCGCTCGAACTCGTTCGTCCCCGCAAGGCTCGCGTCGAGGTTGGGCGATCCCAAGGTCGTCCAGTAGTTGTCCAGGGATGCCGAGGGTATGTAGTTATCAGAAGCCTCGGCCGAAACCAGGTTGACAAGAGGTTGGGCGATGAACAGAAGCGCGGCTGTGTCAGGCCGAAATTGACGATATTTCTCAATCCTTCAACCACCTGAATGGCATAATAAACAAGTTTGAGGCTCTGGTCTTCACGTCCGCCTTGTGCCTCCTCCAGCGCTCAAGCCTTATCAGAAGTACCGGGAATACCGTGAAAGTAGCTAAGAGGGCAAATATGACCGAGAGGACCGTTATCGTTCCGAAGCTGCTGATAATGGGGAAAGGAGAGGCTATGAGGGCGGAGAAGCCGAAGACGGTGGTGAGCCCCGAGGCGACGATGGCAGCCCCGATGCTCCCCGTCGCCTTGAAGAGGGCTTCCATGACATCTTCAGTCATCTCCTTTTCCTCATAGAACCGCTCCATCGTCAGGATGGCGTACTCCGACCCCACCCCCAGGATCAGGGCCCCCAGGGTGGCGGTCAAAGGAGTGTACATCATCCCAGAGATGTACATCACCCCCCCCATCCAGCCGATGACCATGATCATCGGAAGGACCGGCAGGACCGCCTTGACTAAGTCTCTATAAACCAGCACGAGGATGAAGAATATGAGGACCAGACCCAGGAGTGTCATCTTTATCCTGCCAGATGTGAGGGCTCCAATGACGCTGTTCATCACCGCCATTTCTCCGGTCTGAGTGACAGATATCCCGGGCGGCGGCTCAAACCAGATCAGGTCCTTGACGACCTCGTTTTGGAGCCGCTCGATCCCCACCTGGCCGAGGTTGTCAGAGGCCTGTCCTAGCTCCAGGCGGATCTGGGCGGTATCGTGGCCGTCGACGTACTGGTACTTGACCTCCTCAGGTACGCGGTCCAGGACGGCCTCGACCCCGGACCGTTCCTGGGGTATGGTCCCACCGTTGTAGCTCTTGACTATGGTGGCGAGACTCATGGCCCCGTAGATCGTGTCTCTCGATTCCACGACGTAGTCGCCGAAATCGTCCATCCATATCAGGGTCTCTGGGTCGGTCACGTCCCCCTGGACTATAACGTTGAGCTGGTCGGTACCGCCGAAGATATTTTCAAGATGGCGGAATACGGTGAGGGACGGAAGGTTCTGAGGTATGAACTCGTAAAAGTCGGTCTCTATGGGAACCTTCGTGTCGGCATAAAGGCCCATGCTGGTGAGAACGACCGCAGCCACTAGGACGACCTGCCACCTGTTGAGGGCGAGTGTCACAGACTTCACGACCAGGGGTCCTATCTGGGATTTTTTCTCGTTCTTCCCAAGGCAATTCCGGGCGTTGCTGCTGTTTCGCCCCCTCTCCATCTGGTGAATTATTGTAACCCCCACAAAGAGGGAGGAGATGTAGCACATGATGATCCCGATCAGGCATAGGAGGCCGAAATCCCTGATCATGGGGACCGATGACGAGAAGAGGGAGACGAAGCCCGCCCCGGTTATGATCAGGGCGATCAGGACGGCGGGCGCGGTGTGAGCCACCGTATCTATCACCGCCACGGCGATCGATCCGCCTCGTTGGAACTCTTCCTCGATTCTGTTCTGAAACTGGATGGCGTAATCGATGCCAAGGCCGATGAGGATCGGGAAGGCCGCCATCGAGACCATCGTCAAGGGAACCTGAAGATACCCCATCATTCCGAAGGTCCAGATTATCCCCAGAAAGACTATGGGAAGCGGCAGAAGGGGGAGGTGGACGTGCCTGAATACGAGGAGGAGGGCTACCACCATCAGGAGGCCAGAGATCAGGAGGAGCGTCAACATGGAGGTTTGTATCTCCCGTTCTATGTCGGTTCTGAGGGCGACCTCGCCGGTCACGACCGTGTCGGACCCAGCGGGAAATTCCGCCATCACCACTGCAGAGTTGGCTTCAAAGAGGATGGCTTTCATGCTATCCATGGAGATGTAAGTCGGAAGCTGGATGGAGATTGTGGTATGCCTCCGGTCAGGGAGGATCGCGTGGAGGGTGGCAGGGTTCGTCCTCTCAAGCACCTCCAGGATATCATCAATCCTCGCCTGGGAGTCAGGAACTTTCTGGACGCCTGTTTCCTGGGCCTCGGCATCCATCACCATCTCGGCTAAGCTGACCGTCCCCAGAACGTTCTCCACCGTCTCCATCTGGCTGGTCAACCGATCCATCGCCTTCAAGGACGCAGGGGTGGTCACCGCGTCTCCCTCCACCAGGATCACGATCGACTGGGTCCCGAACCTATCATTGTAGAGGTGGTCGAACTCCAGGTAGAGCTTGGAGTTCTCGTCGACGAAGGTCTCCACCTCAGTCTCCATAGTGATGCTCTGGGCGAAGTGGATTGAAGCCACAGTGAAAAGTGCCGCTATCGTCAGGATGACGATCGGATTCGCCTCGATCCACCTTCCCAGCTTCTCCCTCTTGGTCGTGATTCTCACCTCTGTTTTATGACTCAGAATATTATAAAACACAATATTCCGGCATTTCCTCCAATCGATTATGGTTAAAGAAGGACACTCCTAGGAGGCAGCAGAATGGTCTCATGGTGGGCGCGGAGCCTACTATGAGGGTGGGCAGAGCTGCGAATATTATCGAGTTTCTGGTTATACACACCACTAATCGCTCCGATCCTACCATGCAAATAAATCCTATTATTCGGTTTAAACCGAATAAACCGTATATACTTATATACTTAAACATTGTGTTTCGATTGATTATCATGAACGAGGCAGAACCGCAGGCCGTAATGAAGAGGGCCATTATCGAAGGATGCAAGAGGGAGATATGCAGCCTATGTGGCAAGGAAACATCGAACGGTCCCTTTTGCAGCTACTGTCAGGGAATGAGGGACGAACTTCGATGCTGGCCTAAGTAATCTAATCCCATCAGCGGCCTAGCCGACTACTTATAAAATGTTTAATTTAAATATCGAATTATCTGAATCAAGCGGTGGTGGATCAGTTGGATGAGGAATACCCTCTAATATCTGGCATCTTTCCGTCCTTGTGCCCAATATGCCTGAATGTGATCGATGCCCGCATATTCCAAGAGGGCGAGTCGGTCATGATAGAGAAGCGCTGCCATGAGCACGGATATTTCAAAGATCTCTATTGGTCGGACGCCCCCCTTTACAGACGGTTCATGCGCTATCGGCTGGACGGCATGATCCTCGACGGCTCGTCCCATCTCCACCATTCCTGTCCCTTCGACTGTGGCCTATGCGAGAACCATAAGACTGGAACTCTCCTGGGCAACATCGACGTCACAAACCGGTGCAACTTATCCTGCCCCGTCTGCTTTGCCGATGCCGGGGCCGAGCTGGACGATCCGACGATAGATCAGATAGAAGCCATGATGAGAACCCTGAGGGGCCAGACGCCGGTCCCCTGCCCCGCCATCCAGTTCTCTGGAGGCGAGCCCACGTTACGGAAAGATCTCCCAGAGATCGTTTCCCTGGCCAAAAAGATGGGCTTCGTCCAGATTCAGGTGGCAACCAACGGAGTAATCCTCTCGGAGAGGCCGGACCTCTGCAAGAGCCTGGTGGATAGCGGCCTTTCCACCGTATACCTCCAGTTCGACGGCGTCACCCCCGAGCCCTACATCGAGATGCGGGGCCGCGACCTGCGGGCTGTAAAGCTCCGGGCCCTAGATAATCTCACAGCGGCGGGGCTGAGGAGCGTGGCCCTCGTTCCCACCGTTACAAAAGGCACTAACGACGATCAGTTAGGAGATATCGCCGAATTCGCCTCTAAAAATCTTGGTGTAGTAAACGCCATCGTATATCAGCCCGTCTCCTTCACGGGGAGAATAGACCAGGAAGAGAAGAACGAAAAGAGAATCACCATACCCGACGTCATCGCCCTGCTGGAGGAGCAGACGGGCTATGAGATCACGAGAGATGATTTCTACCCGATCCCCTCCGTCGGGGCCATCTCTCGTCTATTGGAGGCCGAACGGGGACGTCCTATGCTGGTCTTGTCCGCCCATCCCTGCTGCGGCGCGGCCACTTACGTCTATTGTCAGGATAGCCACCTGATCCCCATCACCAGATTCCTAGACGTGGAAGGGCTCTTGGAATGGATCGAGCAGGAGGTGGACCGCTTCGACGGATCGAAGCTGGCGAGGCTCAAGATGAAGGGGATGGTGCTGAAGGAGCTGCCAAAGTTCATAGATGAATCGAGGGTTCCGGATAGCCTCAAACTCAAAGAACTCATCCTTGGCGTATTTCGGAATGGGACCAGGGAATCCCTGGCCGAGTTTCACAAAAAGTCCCTCTTCTTGGGGATAATGCACTTCCAGGACCCGTACAACATCAACTTAGAGAAGCTGGAATGGTGTGGGATTCACTACGTTCTGCCAGACGGCAGGATAATTCCATTCTGCTCATATAATACAATTCATCGCGCTCCACAGATTTAGGTGGGATTAAACTGATGCGATACGAAACGCCAAAATAATTATAAAAAATATAGAAATATATCAAGCATATGGCAGGAAAAGGCAGGAAAACTTCGCAGGAGCCCTTACGTGCTTACTGCCAGAATATGAGTGATGAATTCCGATGCTGGCCGAGATCCCAGCGTCGGGATTGGCAAGACGATGGTGGATAAGCCGAAATGACAGACCTAGAGCAAATTACTTAAAGATCACATTCGAGTTGATCGTTGTGAAGGATGAAGAAATGATGGAGCTTAAGAGGCCCATCATCGAAGCATGCATAAAGTCCTCCCAAAAAAATGGGTGGAGCACTGCCATGGGTATACTCTGGGGCACCCTCTTTTTGGAGAGCGAACCGATGTCCATGGATATGCTGGCCGAGAAGACAGGCTACAGCAAAACGACGGTACGCGCCAATATGAACTACATGGAAAACATCGGCATAGCTCAGCGTGTAGTAGGTTCTTTGGGAAAGCAGCATCGAGATAAGCAGCACCGTTTCGCTCTTGTGACTGATATTGAAGCCGTGAGGTCAGTTGTTCTATCTACAGCCAAGGAGGAGGTAAATTTGATCCTGCAGGCCCTTCTTCAGGTCAAAAAGAACATCGAGGACCAGAACTTGAGTGGGGCAGAATTGAAGGATTCCTTGGCCAAGGAGATACAAATTTATGAGAATTTGGGCAGGATCTTGGATCTCCTAGGCGAATTTACACCGGAAGAAATTATCGAGATCCTGGAGCGCAAAAAAAAATCGGATCCCGCATATGGCGTTTATCAGGGAAATCAAGCTCTCGAAGACAGCTGAGCAGCAGGCCTTCGCTGGAAAGGGCTCGACTTCGTGATGAAGGTCTACCTCTCCGAGAGGCTCTCGGAGATGTGAGCAGCGAGGAGGAACAAGAAAATGCTCGATTATGCTTGCATTCACTTGAGCACATAAGTTATACTTTATGTGCAATCAAAGAGGTCTTAAAAATAGAGAAAGGATGAGAAAATGCCGATTCCTAAGATCGCTGTGATAAGCCGCAGATCTCACCAAATCAACCGCTATCGCGAGATTATCACAATTTTAGTAAAGTACGGCTTTGGAGATGCATTAGCGAAGCTGGAGTTACAAAAGCATTTAGAATTCGGGGAGGGCTTTATATGGGGGAAAGCTGCCGCGAATATAGCTGCTCTTTCTCGTTGGGAACGGGCGCGAATGGCGCTAGAGGAACTTGGGCCGACTTTCGTCAAATTCGGTCAGATTATGAGCACCAGACCGGACATGATCCCACAAGAACTTATCGCCGAGCTGGAAAAACTTCAAGATACCGTACCTCCTTTTTCTGCGGAAGATGGCAAGCGGATTATCGAAGAGGATTTGAGTGAGTCCGTGGACAGCATTTTCAAGGACTTCACGGATACTCCCATCGCCGCGGCTTCTATTGCACAGGTCTACAAAGCGGTATTGCCCGATGGTGAAGAAGTAGCAATCAAGGTTCAGCGTCCCGAGATTGACCGAATCATAGAGATGGATCTGGAGATAATGCTCCACGTTGCCGCGCTCATCGAGAAACATCTAAAAGAACTGGAGACATTACATCCTGTGGAAATAGTAGAGGAATTCGCACGGGTAATCGAGAAGGAGCTGGACTTCAGAATCGAGTTAGCGAATATGGAGCGTTTTGCGAGAATTTTCCAGGCTGATCCGACAATTCACGTGCCCAGCGTCCATCGTGAACTCTCCACAGGCAAAGTCCTTACGATGGAGTTTATCGGTGGGATGAAGGTATCGGATATTACAGAAGCAGAATTGCAAGTTCGATACTCCGGCACGGACCCAAAAGTCGTGGCATCACGGGGAGCGACCCTTATTTTGAAGCAGATATTTGAGCACGGCTTTTTCCACGCAGACCCCCATCCGGGAAACATCAGGGTATTGAAGGATAATGTCATCTGTTTCCTCGACTATGGAATGATGGGGTCTCTGTCAGCACGTCATCGAGAGGACCTGACTGACGTGCTCATTGGGATTATAGATTACGACGAGAGTAAAGTCACGAAAGCAATCATGAAATTGACCGAGCCCGGATATAGACAAATAGTGGATCGTGGGACGTTAGAATCAGATATTGCAGAATTTATCGAAGTTTATGCTTATGGTACACTTGAAGAACTCGAAATAGGACGGCTGCTAAACAGTATTATGAACATAGTCGCGGGACATCACCTGAAAGTACCTCGGGACTTCTACCTGCTCGCGAAAGCGCTGATAACCATAGAAAGCGTGGGCAGAAAATTGGACCCAGAATTCAATGCGTTGAAACATGCAAAACCGTTCGCCGAAAGAGCCATCCTGAAACGCATGGGTCCCCGAAGGTTAATTGAAGACTTCTCTACCTCCGCCATTGAAGCAAGCTCGCTTATACGGGACTTGCCAGCCGAGGCACGAGACATATTAGCACTACTAAAGGAGGGCGAAGCAAAGATTAGGTTCGAGCACGAGGGGCTTGATCCGATGCTCAAAACCTTAGACCAGGCCGTCAACCGTGCGGTCTTTGCAATTGTGTTAGCTTCTCTTGTTATAGGTTCTGCTCTTATCGTTCTCTCCGGTGTTCCGCCTAGATGGCATGAAATACCGGTTATCGGCATCATCGGATTTCTCGCTGCAGGTATGATTGGTTTTTGGTTGCTATTTTCCATTATGCGGCATAGAAAGATGTAAAAGAGCATCTTATGACCGGTAATGAAGAGTGTGCCTCCAATAGACCATTACCATCATGATCTAAAACATCAACCTGATTCTAGATCACTGCCCACGATCCCGTCGCCATGCCGACGGCGGCGGACGCTGCGCTGCGCCGTCCCGAAGACGAGCGTACCGAAATCAACAAATCGATCGCCGTCAGCCACGCTGCCTACTTAACCCTGGTCAATCTCTGTCCGGAGTACGAGCGGGATTACCCGGGGAGACGTGGCACCCCTACCAGGATTTGACCTACTTCACCCCGCCGTTTCCCGAATACGTCTCCGGCCACAGCACCTTCAGCGCTGCGGCGGCAGTGGTGCTGACGGAGTTCACAGGGTCTGACCGACTCTACGACGGTGTGACCATGATCAACGCCGACTTCAACCAGGACGGGATTCCCGACATGTTGGCCAGCACATCGCCACCGTGGGCAGCAACAAGTTTGAGAGGAGGCCGGCGACCGTCGTCGTTCTCCAGTGGGAGACCTTCCGGGATGCAGCAAATGAGGCGGGAATATCGCGGCTTTGTGGCGGAATCCACTTCCAGGACGCAGACCTTCAAGGTCGGAAGTTAGGTCGGCTTGTGGGCGAAGAAGCATATCGAACGGCAGAGAGCTTCTGGAACGGTACGGCTCACGATCCCTGAGGTTCAGGACGTCCCGCGAGCGAATCACGGGACGTTCTCGGTTGATTTTATATGCTTTCCGGGAACTTCCGTAATCAATGATCTCTGACCTTGAGCCCGCCGAGATGGTGCAGGTTCAGGGGCGATCTGACATATGAAGGGGGATCTTCCACGAAGCCGATAGACTTTCACGCTCACATCTACACCGACGAGATGGCGCCAAAGGCGATAGCCTCCGTCAAGAGGAGGATGGGGGTGAGGGTCCCGGGTCTTGGGACCGTCGCCGACCTGCAGGATTCGATGGCGAAAGCAGGCGTCGAAAAATCGATCATCCTCCCCCTAGCGCCTCTGCCCAAACACGTCCGGCCGACGAACGAGTTCTTCCTCGCGGCCGCCGACGGAGACGGCCTCGTCCCCTTCGGGGCGATCCACCCCTTCCAGTCCGACCTGGAAGAGGAGCTGGATAGGCTCCTCGCGGCCGGGGTCCGGGGAGTCAAGGCCGTCCCCTTCCTCCAGGGATTTTACCCCGACGACCCTCGGTGCGACCGGCTCTATGAGGGGGTGGCGGAGCGGGGGATGGTCCTCCTCCTCCACGCCGGGAAGGTCCCCGAGGACCTGCCGGAGTTCTTCGGGACCCCCGACCGCTTCGCCCGGATGGCGGCGCGCCACCCCGACCTCGTCGTCATCCTCGCGCACCTGGGGGGGTGGGAGATGTGGTCTGCCGTCCGCAAATACCTCATCCCGGCGGCGGAGAACGTCTTCTTCGACACCGCCTACATCTCGCCGAGTTTGACCTCGGAGGAGGCCTGTGATCTGATAAGCGAGATCGGCCCAGACCGGGTATTATTCGGGACCGACTACCCCTGGACCGACCAGGCAAAGGAGGTCGGTTTCATAGAGGGGATGGACCTCTCAGCCCAGGAGAAGAAGATGATCCTCTCGGAGAACGCTGAAAGGCTCCTCTTCCGCTGATAGATCGACCGTGGGCGCGATATGGCCCCCCGGCGGAGCCCAACTTTTTTAACGGATCGTCGCTGTATTGAGGGCATGAAGCGCGACCTGATGGAGATTCTGGCCTGCCCCCTATGTAAGGGCGATCTGGACCTCGAAGTATTCGAGGAGAAGGACGGGGAGATCCTGGACGGGAGGCTACGCTGCAAGGGCTGCGGCGAGGTCTACCCCATCGAGGACGGGATACCGAACATGCTCCCACCGGATCTGCGGGAGGAGATGGGCTGCTAGGCTCGCGCCGCTGGCGCCCCCGAGCCCTTCGGGGCCAGCCTCAAGATCCCGCCCCAGGTGATCCTTTTAAATTCTCTTTTATTCTGATCGTCACTCTTATCTAGGGACGAAAACCCTTCCCGGATACGTGATAAGCGCAAGATACATCGTCGTAACGGGCGGGGTGATGAGCGGCCTGGGAAAGGGGATCACCGCCGCCTCCATCGGTCGGATGCTGATGGAGCGGGGCTACAAGGTCACCGCCATCAAGATCGACCCCTACATAAACATCGACGCGGGGCTGATGAGCCCCTTCCAGCACGGCGAGGTCTTCGTCCTCAAGGATGGGGGGGAGGTGGACCTCGACCTCGGAAACTACGAGCGATTTTTGGACGTAGAGCTGACCCGCGACCACAACATCACCACCGGAAAGGTCTACAAGACCGTCATCGAAAAGGAGCGGCGGGGCGAGTATCTGGGTAAGACCGTCCAGATCATCCCCCACATAACCAACGAGATCAAGGACCGGATCAGGCGGGTCGCCCGGGAGAGCGGCTGCGACGTCTGCGTCATCGAGGTCGGCGGGACCGTCGGCGACATCGAGGGGATGCCGTTCCTCGAGGCGATGAGGCAGCTGCGGAACGAGGAGATGGGAAACATCGCCTTCGTCCACGTCACCCTGGCTCCGACGACGACCGACGGCGAGCAGAAGACGAAGCCGACCCAGCACAGCGTCAAGGAGATGAGGGTCCTGGGCCTCCAGCCCGACATCGTCGCCGTCCGGTGCACAACGCCCCTGCGAGACGAGACGAAGTCGAAGATCTCCCTCTTCTGCGACGTGCCGGTGGAGGGGGTCGTCTCCAACCACGACGTCGACGACGTCTACAAAGTCCCCCTCCTCCTGGAGGAGCAGAGAACGCCGCTGTACCTGATGAAGATGCTCCGGCTATACCCCCTGGAGCACCGGACCGACTGGGTGGAGCTGATCGAGAAGATGGTCTCGATCAAAGACTCCGTCAAGATGGCGATCGTCGGCAAGTACACCACCGGGTCGCAAGGGACGACCCACATGGAGGATACCTACCTCTCGATCCGCGAGGCGCTGAAGCACGCCGGGATCGAGGCGGGGGCCTGGCCGAAGATCTCCTGGATCGACGCGGAGGAGCTGGAGCGGTGCCCCGCCGCCGACCTCCTCGCCGACTTCGACGGGATCCTCGTCCCCGGGGGCTTCGGCGCCCGGGGGACCGCTGGCAAGATGGCGGCGATCAGGTACGCCCGAGAAAACGGCATCCCCTATTTGGGGATATGCTTTGGGATGCAGCTCGCCGTCGTCGAGTTCTGCTGCCACGTCCTCGGCCTCGACGGCGCGAGCTCCGGGGAGTTCGGCGAGACGCCGCATCCCGTCATCACCATCCTCCCCGAGCAGGAGGGGGTCGAGGATATGGGGGCGACGATGCGCCTCGGCGACTACGAGGCGATCCTCCGGGAGGGGTCCCTCGCCGAGGAGATCTACGGCTCCCTCAAGATAGTCGAGCGGCACCGCCACCGGTACGAGGTGAACCCCGACTACATCCCCAGGATCGAGGAGAAGGGGATGATCTTTTCGGGGAAGAACCGGAACCGGATGGAGATCGCCGAGATCCCCGGCCACCCGTTCTTCTTCTCGACCCAGTTCCACCCCGAGATGAAGTCGCGGCCCGGCCGCCCCTCGCCCCCGTTCCTGGCATTTGTAAGGGCGATGAGGGAGCGGGCGGGGAAGCGGGGGTAAGGTGGCGAAAAATCGATAGGCAGCGCCGCTGTGGCCGGCGGCGCGGGAAATGGTGCCCCACCCACGCCCACCTAAGATGCTGTAGGCGAGGATACCGATTGATTTATGTAAGTAATTTGCCGAGTTGATATCATGATAGATCCCCTGGTTTCGCTGGCGTTTTCCATCCAGGCCAACAGGGGCGTTTACGCCCTTATGCTGGGTTCGGGCGTCTCTCGGTCTGCTCAAATCCCGACGGGCTGGGAGATCGTTTTGGATCTTATAAGAAAGCTGGCGAAACTTGAACGTGAAGACTGCGAGCCCGAGCCAGCAGCCTGGTACAAGGACAGATTTGGCAAAGATCCGGATTATTCAGAGTTGCTTGATGCGATCGCCAAATCTCCAGCCGAGCGAAATCAGCTTTTAAGAGATTATTTTGAGCCCGATGAAGAGGAAAGGGAAGAAGGTATCAAGCTACCTACAGTAGCCCACAAAGCTATAGCAAAAATGGTCGCGCGGGGCTATATTCGAGTTGTTGTGACGACAAATTTCGATCATCTGCTAGAAAAAGCTCTGACGGAAGAAGGGATAGAGCCAACGGTCATCAGTACCGCGGATTCGGTGAAAGGTGCGTTACCACTCGTACACACAAATTGCACCATCATCAAAGTGAACGGAGATTATCTGGATACTCGAATCAGAAATACCCGCGAAGAGCTGGCGATTTATGAAGAAGATATCAATTATCTTCTCGATCGCGTTTTCGACGAGTTCGGTCTAATCGTCTCTGGCTGGTCGGGTGAGTGGGACACCGCTTTGCGCTCCGCCCTGGAAAGGTGCAAGAACCACAGGTTCACAACTTATTGGACAGATATCCGACCTCCAGATGGTAACGCTAGTAGGCTAATTCAGCTGCGCAAGGGCGAGTTTATTCTAATTCGAAGCGCTGATGCGTTTTTTGATGAATTGTCTGAGAAAGTATTCATCTTGGAAGAGTACAACAGGCCTCATCCCCTTTCTGTAAAGGCGCTAGTGGCCCAAGTTAAAAAATACCTTGTCGAAGAACGCTATGAGATTCGCCTTGAAGACCTAATGAATCAGGAAAGGGAGAAGCTTTTCAATGAATTATCTGATAAAGATAAGTTCCCTGTTTTCGGCTTCCCGAGAGATAAGTTCGATGATGAATTCAGAAGACAAGTGAAACTTTATGAATCACTTACAGAGCCGGTTCTGGCTATGATGATCACAGGATGTTATTTGGGCAAAAAATCTCATGAACGTCTTTGGGTGAACTGCCTTGAAAGAATTGCAAATCCTCCTGAGGAATGGGGCGAAAGATATACAGCGATATATAATTTGAGGTTGTACTCTGCCCTTCTTCTTCTCTATGGTGGGGGTATTGCTTCTATTGCAGCTGGAAATTATAGCAACTTTTCATCTCTTATTACTATTCCCACCGTTAAACTCGAGTATCGTGACGAGGTCCCCCTTGTTAAAGGGCTAGATACGTGGTCGGTTATGCAAGAAGGTATTCAAAGATTATTGCCCGGGTTTGAGCGAAATTATACCCCACTCAGTGATCATTTGTATAAAATACTTCGAGATCAACTTAGAGAGTTTCTTCCTCAAGAAACTAGATATCGAAAATGCTTTGATAGGTTTGAATATTTATTTGGCTTAGTTCAATTCGACTTTATAAAAGAGGATGGGCATGGTGGTTATGGGCTTATCGGCAGTTTTAGCTGGAGATGTAATCATCTCCCATCCTCTGAAGTAAACATTATGGATGAAATAGAGTCCGAAGCATCAGAGGCAGGTGACGCTTGGCCACTTTTGAAAACAGGTATTTTTGGAGGAGATTTTGAACGGTTCAAAGTTGCTAAACAGGAATTTGATAAATACATAGCAGATATTACTAGGGGATGGAGATAACGTTGCAAAATGTGATTGTGTGTCTATCATCCAACCGAGCACCGATTGACTCTCAAAATGCTTCTGCCAGAAATTATTTGTCCACCTATCCCCCTTAACCACCCCTCGGAGTCCCTCCCATGACCGACAAGAAAAACCCCAGCCATTCCGTCCCCCGGATCGAATCGATCAGGATCAAGAACTACCGGGCGTTCTGCGACCTGGAGCTGAAGCCCCTCGCGCCCCTCACCGCCCTCCTCGGCGCGAGCGGCAGCGGCAAGTCCACGGTCTTCGACGCCCCTCACCGCCGCCCTCTTCCGAGGCCAAAAATGGGGGTCGTGATGACATTTGCGAGGAAGCAGAATCCGCCGGCGAGGAGGCCCGTCCCTATCGGCGATAGCTCCAAAAGATGCCCGAAGTAGCTTCCCAAGAAAAAGCCGAGGCCTATGGTTACCGCCGACTGAAGGATGCGAAGCGTTCTCGTATCGACCATGCGCGAGCCGCTTCGCATCCATCTTTTAAAATGGTTTGCGGCCTCACCAGGGCCCGGAGGAGGGAAGGGCCTTTTGAAGCCCCGATCATGGTCCGGCGCCCGCCGACCGGCGTTTGGAAGATTCAGGTGAACTCGATGATCGAATCTCGGGCTCTTCGGCCTCCGGAGCTGAGCGCCTAGGGAAGAATATAAGTCCAAAGAGATATAAATTAAGTCCCATGCTCCCCAAGATCATCCAGGTTGACGCCTTCACCTCAGAGCCATTTTCTGGAAACCCCGCCGCCGTCTGCCTCCTCGAAGAGCCTCGGGATGACGGGTGGATGCAGAAGGTCGCAGCCGAGATGAACCTTCCGGAGACCGCCTTTTTGACCCCCGAGGGGGACGGCTTTCGCCTCCGATGGTTTGCGCCCAAGGCCGAGGTCGACCTCTGCGGCCACGCCACCTTGGCCAGCGCCCACGTCCTCTGGGAGGAGGGGATCCTAGCCGAGGACGAGATCGCGCGGTTTGCGACGAAGAGCGGCCCCCTCTTCGCTGAGAAAAGGGGGGAGCTGATCGAGATGGACTTTCCGGCAGAGCCGGAGAGGACCGTCGAATGCTCGCCTCCAATGCTTGAAGCTTCCCTGGGCGCGCGGCTCGGATACGTCGGCGAAAACAGGTTCGACCTCCTGGTGGAGCTGGAATCCGAAGAGACCCTCCGCATGCTCCGGCCAAGATTCGAGCTTTTGAAGAAGCTCCCGGTCCGCGGAGTTATCGTTACGAGCAGAAGCGACTCTCCGGACTATGACTTCGTCTCCAGGTTCTTCGCTCCCGCCCTGGGGGTCGACGAAGACCCCGTGACGGGATCGGCCCACTGCTGCCTCGGCCCCTACTGGGCAGAGAAGCTCGGGAAGACCGAGCTCGTCGGCTATCAGGCCTCGGAACGGGGCGGGGTCGTCCGCGTCCGATTGGGCGATGGTGGCGAGGGAGACAGGCGCGTCAAGATCGGGGGCGAGGCGGTCACCGTCCTTAAAGGTGAGCTGATGGAGAGATAGATCCAAAATATGGGACGAAGAGCCTTCGGAGATCTTCATCCTCGCATCAAGGTCGACGCGGTGCTCACCGGTCTCTGCCGCCTTCCTCCATCAGGCACTTCTCCATCCTCGTCTCGGGGGCTCCCGTCTCCTCGTTGACCCCTTCGCCTGCCGCCGTCCAACCCCTCCCCTGATAGAACCTCATAGCCCGGAGGTTCTCGGTGAAGCAGCAGAGCCTCCCCGTCCGGTGCCCCCCTGCCCTCATCTCCGCCTCGAGGCGGCCGAGGAGGGCGGTGCCGATCCCCCTCCCGTGGTGGTGGGGATGGACCCAGAGGAGGTCGACGGCGTCTCCGGAGGCGGCAGCCACCCCCACCACCCCTCCGCCACCCTCGCTTCCGACGATGCCAGCCGCTCTATCGGCGACGGCCACGATCATCCTCGGCCACTGGACCTCGACGAGCCCCTCGACGACGTCGCCCTCGACCCAGGGGCGCAAGGTCTCGGCGGGGATGATGGGGCCGTAGACCTCTGGGATCGTCTCGATGCAGAGGCGGACGATGGCGGGGACGTCCTCTTTCGCCGCCCTCCGGAGGGAAAAATCGGAGATCATGATAGGCTCATGATCGAGGAGATCCCGTTAATCTCTATCGATTGGATCAGGAGGGCGAGAAGGGGATAGATAGCTGAGGGTTGAGGGAAAGGCGGGATCAAAACCGCCATCCTTCAATTCAGCGATCGACCGCTTAGTCCTGCCGGACCTGCCCCCCCCCCCCTTCCCGTCCACCTTAACAATCATCCCCTGGTCTCCCACCAGCCATCCCTCCTCCGCGTCGAGGAAGAAGAGCCCCCTCAGATCGAAGGCGATCCCCTCTACATCCGCCCAGCTTTTGCCACCATCGGAGGTCCTCCTGACGAGCCCCTCCTCGCCGACGATCCAGCCGTTCATCTCATCCAGGAACTGAATGTCCACAACGTCTCCGGCCTCTCTTCCGTCCGTCCTCCTCTGGGACCAGAGGTCGCCCCCGTTGGTCGTCGAAAATAGCATCTCGCCGCCGAGCCAGCCGAATCTCTCGTCGATGAACTCCAGGGCAAAGCACCTCATCGGACAGGTGGGATGACCGCAGGAGAGGTTCTGCTTGACCCAGGTCGCTCCGCCATCCTCAGAGGAGACGACCTCCCCCAGCCCTCCGGCAGCCCATATGCGGTTTTGGTCGACGACCTCCAGGTCGCCCTGGACAAGAGCGTATCCCACCGCCATGGTGCCGGGGATTCCAGTATCCACCCAGCTCCAGCGCCCACCGCCGTCGGTGGTATGGGCGAGATGGATATTCCGGCTCGGGAACCGGCCCGTCGCCAGCGCCCACCCCTCCAGCTCGTCCAGGAACTCGACGGCGAAGAACTCCAGATCCCACTGGTCGTAGAGGTCGATCCCCTGCTCCTTCCAGGTATCTCCGCCGTCGTCAGTATGGAGGACGGCTCCGCGATGCTGCCAGCTTCCGGCAGCCCCCTCCCCCTCGTCCCAGAAGGTCTCGGAGGTTCCCACAGCCCATCCGGTATCCCGATCGACGAAGAAGATGCTGTTTATCCGATGGTAGCTGAATAAATCGTCTTCTGGAGGCGAGTCTTGGTATTGGACCATCCAGTTATCTCCGCCGTCGGAGGTGTGGAAGATGACCTGACCCCAGAGGTGGGGGGCGAAGCTGACGCTCCCAGCCGCCCAGCCATTGGCTTCATCGGTGAAGAATACATCGTGGAGCATGTAGTGCTCGTTTATGAGGCTCTGGTCGAAGAGGCAGTCTCCATCGTAGCAGGTCTCTCCGGAAGCCGTCACCTCTGGAGGGTTCTCCCAGGCCCGATCCGACCTGGCCACAAGATCGTGATCGCCGACCAAGACCGCCCGATCACCCACCAGGGCCAGGGCTAAGAACCCCTCCGCCATCAAGGCCGAGAGGGGGTTTCCCTTCTTCATCCGGATCTTCGTCCAGGTGGCGCCGCCATCCTCCGTCCGGTAGACCGGCGGACCCCAGGCGGCTATGTCGTTGAACCCCACGGTGTAGCCCCTCTTATCGTCGATGAACTGGATGTCCCAGAGAGGGTCGAAGAAGCCCCCCGGTCCCTGCCGCTCCCAGGTCCTCCCCCCGTCTTCGGTATGGAAGACAAAGCCACCGGATAGAGCGCTCGATGTCGGAAAACCCGCCACCCAGCCGGTGAAAGAGTCGAGAAAGTCGACGGCCTTGAGGGCTATATCCTCTCCAGGGCTGTAAAGCTCCGACCAGGTAGCCCCACCGTCGGTGGTGCTGTATACAGCCCCTGCGTGGCTTATGCCCATATCCCCCTCTAGCCTCTTGGACCCCGCCGTCCATCCCGTCGACGAGTCGACGAAATCCATCCTGCCCAGGATGGAGACGTCTTCGGGGAGGGCCTGCATCGCCCAGCTCCGCCCTCCGTCGGAGGTGTGCCAGATGCTAGCCGACCAGTCGTCGACCTCCCCCCGCCAGTCCTGATGGACCGGCCGGACGGCGGTGGCCCAGCCGTTGAGGGGGTCGGAGAAGGCGAGGCCTCTGAATTCGTCGGTGGTGTTCACCTCCTGAAGAGTCCAGTGGTCACCACCGTCAGTGGTGTAAAGGATAGTCCCGTTCTCTCCCGCCGCCCATCCCAGGTCCTGGTTCACGAAGAAGACGGCGTTGAGGGTCTCGACCCTGCCGGCATCCTGGGCGGTCCAGGTCAGCCCCCCGTCCGTCGTCTTGATAATGGTGCCTCTGGACCGCTTCTCCGACCGATTCCAGTGGGGGGCCCCCACCGCCCATCCGAGATCTAGGGTGAGGAAGGCCACATCCTTGAGATGGTAGGTGGTCTCCACGAACTGGAGGGTCAGCTCGGGACCTTCCTTCATCACCCCGATCAGGTCCTCCTCGGATACAGCGGCTGGGAGGGCGTCATCGATGCTAGATAGCTCCTCACCCCCCGGATCCGTCTCCAGTTCCGTCGACGGCAGATGCTGGCCAAAAGATAACGATATCGAGGTTACAACCAAATAAATTATGACCAATCGTTTCCATTTCATATCTCATCCTCTCGCCAAGTGTTTCATTTTTTTGATATTTAATCCTTGGCTCGGGGAGGCGGGACCGCTGATGTCCCATCGTCGCACCAAAAAATTAATGCGGTGGACGGGATTCAAATCCGCTAACTCCTTCAAGAAAAATCTAAAATCCCGCTCATCTAGCTGATTTGGCGTCGAATCATCTCATCTGGAAACGATTCGGATCAGATTATATCAGAAGGAGGAGACCTCCGGCTTCACCCCCGAGACGAGAAAACCCGTATAAGAGCAGAAAAATCGGCCGTGATATTTTGCCACCCTCAGATCTTCCAGCCAATCTTCGGCTTCGCCCTCGGAGACGCGACCCGTTGCCTCCGCCCTATGGGCGTTATTGACCAGATCGAAGACCCGGGAAGCGAGATCGAGGTCATCGGTGGTGAAGGTCTCCGGCCTGACCTCTATCCCCCAAAGCCCCTCCTCCCGGAAGAAGCCGGGGAGCTGGCGGCCGATCCAGCCGCTGGGGAAGGTCTCTCCAAAGAGCTGGGCCATGGTGCGGCTGACCTCTCCATCGCCCCCTTGAATGATGAACGTCCCCCAATCCGGCTCGTAGACCACCACCCGGCCCCCCGCCCTGACGACCCGGACCATCTCCGAGAAGGCCCTCCTCGGTTCGGCTATGTGCTGGAGTACCCGGTCGGCCCTGGCTCCGTCGAAGGAGCTGTCGGCGAAGGGGAGGCGGCAGGCATCTCCCAAACAGCAGCGGATCGATACCCCTTTCCCGGTGGCCTCGTATGCCCTCTCGATCATCCCCCTGCTGGAGTCCATCGCCAGGACGTAGCCCCCCTCGCCGATCATCCCGGCCACCTCCACCGCGTCCCCACCCAGGCCGCAGCCGACCTCGAGGATCCTCCTGCATTCTGTCGGTTCCAGGAGCTGTAAGCTCTTCCTCTTGTAATCCTGGAAGTATGGGAGAGAGGATAGGGTCCGTAGACACGAGAAGAATACTTCGGAGTCCAGGGAGCCGTCGACCTTAGAGAAGCCGCTCGAAAGGTAGTCCATGGACGGTATTCTTGCGGGATATCGTAAAAAAGATGATGATTCGATGAGGAGGCCGCCTGGAAAGGGCGAGGATCTTATCGCGGGGGCCGATCGGATCGTCGAATTGCGGCGGGAGAGGCCACCGGACCAAAGAACCATTGGGCATTTAAAATAATAGGTTAAATATTCTCCCGGCGGCGGTGACCTGATTCCTCTCCAGCGAGAATAATGAGCCCGTCGTCTCCGGCGGAGAGGATCGAGCCAATAGATCGATCCAGAAGAGAGGGGGGCGAGATCAAGGCGGCGGAAAAAGTCGATTACGATCAACAACATAAGGCGTAATATAGTGCGGGGAACGGGATTTTCGCACGTATTTACTAGTAAAATATGTGCGGACCATTCATTGAGTATAGAGGGAGACCTTGTCCTGTTCTTATAAGCTGAAATCCGGGAGTGGGTCGACACGATTCAAGTGATATTCTCATTCGTATCGCCTTCTGCACTGTAAAATAGTTGCTCAAGCTGGATGGATACGAGAGTCAAGCGGGCGCCGGGGGCTCCGCTGGGATTATCGAAGCTCCTGTAGAGAAGGTCGAAAGGGGTCCTCCGAAAATGTTTTTTAGCCGTATGCCATTCACGTGATTGTTCCATGATAGAAATGACTCCAGAAATGGTGATCTCAATTCATGATGACCTCATCCAGATGGAAGGAGGCACCTTGGGCATTCTTAATCGCGGAACTCTCGATTGCCTAGTGGACCGAATAAATAGGGCTCAAGGCGTTTTTGAAAAAGCCACCTGGGCGTTATGTATAGCCAAATTTCATCCGTTTTATGATGGACAAAAACGGACAGCATTCACATTAGCGGCTATAATTTTAAGGAGCTATGGATATTACTTGAGCCGCACTGACGAAGAGGAAATATACGATGCGCTGATAAGAATTTCAGAATACAAATGTAATACACGGCAGATTGAACTCTGGTTGAAAAGGATACGTCGGAAGTGGTGGGCAGAGAAACAGCGTCCTCTATCCGATTATTTCTGAGCCAACCGCTTCAATAAGCCGTGGTGATAGCTGACGACCTCATGATATCGATCGCGAATTTCTGGCGGCAACGCTTCAATTCCTCGAACTGGGGTCGCGACCTTTTCCTGGCTCATCTTATCCATGCTTAACCTCCTATTTCAACTATGCGCTTTTTCCATTTAAAGCTTATTTGGTCCCGCCCTTTCACTTTTCCAGTTCGCCGGTTTCCAGCATCTTCTCGATCATATCATATATCAAAGCCCCAAGGCGTCGGCTTTCATCTTCCGAGCCCTCTCCAGGGCCGCCTCCTCCGAGAGCTTCGCGACGCTCCCCAGGTATACGTTCCGGGCTCGATCGCCCTCCCACCAGGAAGCGTGCCAGTAGGTATAGGTTCTCGCCTCGCCCTTCGCCGTGGTCTTCACCCTCTCCACCTGGTAGACGCTCAGGTCCTCAAGCCGCGCCTTGGGCTTCAGGTCATCGGCCTCATCCCTAAGCCGTCGGGCTTCCTCTTCCCTCTCCATCGCCCCCTCCTCCAGTCCTCGGACCTTCGCCAGGGTTGCCGCCTCCTTCTCGGCTCTCGCCGCTTCCGCCTTCATCGCCTTAATCTTCTCGCCGGTCTCTGTCTTGTGCATGGTATATAGTTCTGTGATATTAGTACTTATAGCTTTCGATAATATCATAGAACTAAATGGAGAGCCCTTCGGGGAGAGATGTTTTCGCCCTCTCGTCCTCCCAACTTCACGGCTCGCCCTCCTCGTCGTCCTTTGTGGATTCGTAGATCAGCCTCAGAAGCTCATCATCACACTCGGTGAGATCCGGCGGTATGTCTTCCCCCAGTTCCGCCCAGTTGACCAAATCCACAAGAGAACGGATCTTGAACCCCCCCGACTTGGACGCCTCCAGCGCCTCCAGCCTCTTTTCAATCCCCTTCAAATGATCCCCTCGCCAGCTCCTCCTTATGCTCCATCAGAGCCTCGTGAAGATCCCGCAAAAGCCACTCCGGACACTCGGATAGATCCCATTCAGAATCCCCTCCGTACTCGCTCCAGCGCACCAGATCATCGAAGGTCCGGATCATCCAGGCCCCAGGGGGTGGATCGATCACTTCCGCCGCCTCGCCCTCCAGTTTTCGCAGCCTCGAATCAAGCTTGTATGCCCTCATCCCTCGCCGGCCTCAGTCCAGTCGGCCCAAATATCGGCCGCTCTTCGTTCCAAAATTTCGTACACCTTCTCACCCGGACGGCCGCCCGTCGCCGCCAGGAAGTTATCAACGTCCCGGTCAATCCAGGGTGGAGGAGGCTCCAGCCTTGAGACCCGCCCCTCCAGGCTCGCATATCTCAAGAGATCGCCTTCTCACATAGTGATTTTATCTCTCGTTCCGCCGGCGACTCCGGGAACGACCGACTCCAGCGAACCGCCTCTCGCCGAAGGTCGTCGGGGATCTCGCCCCCCTCGTCTTGGATCTCCATCAACCGGAACGCCAGGGAGAGCCCGCCACCTTCCAAGTAGATGGGGTTTCCGGCTTCGTCGGTGGTGAGCGTTTTGCCGTCGGCGAGACCTCTCTCCAGGGTCCTGAGCCGCTTTTCAAGCCCCCTCATCGAGCCACCTCAGCCGGATAATTTCGCCGCCCCCGGCGATAAACGCCTCCTCTTCCTCGGGGGTCCGCTCTACTTCATGATCCCAAAGTAGAACATACCTCAAGGGATCACCGCCGCCACGCTCCAGGGCTCGGAGTCGGCTATCTTCGGTCCTAAATCTCATCCGCCCATCCCCTGGGATAATCGCTCCAGTCATCCGCCGCCTGCCGTCGGAGGGCATCGAGCCCGGTCTCGCCGGGGAGAGCACCACAGGCAGCGGCAAAGCCGTCATCTTCATACCGCGCCCCCGGCCGGAACCTGGCGAGCCGTCGCTCCAGATCGCCGTACCTCATCCCCGCCGCTCCTCTTCCAGAGCCGAGAGCCGCCGCTCGATGTCTTCGAGTTTCTCCAACTCCCAGCCCTTGAGCCACGTTATAAGAAGTTGATTCACCTTCCCAGCGTTGGTGATCTGTGACCCTTCGACGAAGATGTCGGAGATCACCCTTCGGGCTATCCGTCTCACATCCGAGGGCTTATTGATGCTCACGCCCCTGGTCTTTTTCTTTTTATTCTCTGTCACTTATATAGCCCCCGATATCGTTTTTGCACCGAACCCCAGGGGGGCTCGCTGGGATCGTCTCTTTGTCGTCGCCCTCGTCGGGGAGATCCTTAGCCGCCAATTTGGCGATCGCATCCGAGAGGGCCCCCACCTCCTCCCTGATATTCTCGGACCACTCCCAAAGCCGTTCTAAATCCGCCTTCGACATGCTCACCGCCTCGCCCCATATCCACAGTTTCTTTCCGCCGCCGCGTCCCGGCTCGCATCCGCCCGCCCGTCCCGACGTCCCGGCTTGTGAAAGCAATTCCAGCAGACACGGCCCGGCCAGCCCAAGGCCTTCAGCCCCCCGCCCCGGAGAGGCTTTCCGCACCTGCTACACCGGCCCCCAGGGACGACGCCTCCCAGGTCCTCGCCCTCGTCGTCGTCGGCGGCGAGAGGTCGAGGATTTGGCCCCTCAGCAAAAGAGGAGAGATCGATCTGTCTCACCCCACCACCCCCTCGGAGAGAGCCCCCTCTTTATCCGTCGTCCACCCCTGAGACGTCAGAGCGTTCAAGAACCGCTTAATCATCTTCGGCTCGACGTATCCACCGGCCCGCTTCTCCAGGTAGGCCTCGACGTTCCCGAAGGTAACACGCTTTCCAGCGGCTATGATAGCCCTCGCCATCTCCAACGCTTCGGCCTCCTCGGCGGTGGGGTCCTGGCCCTCGTCGCCCTCTCCCTTCGGCTTTGGTGACGGAGTCGCCGTCCTCTCAGCACCTCCATCCCCCCCGGTGGTAACTGTCTTCTCTGTCTCTACGGTCTCTACAGTCCCTACTGTCACAACCGTCTCTCCAAAAGCACTAGATTTATCACGATCCGATTTAACCGACCGTGTAGAATTACCCTGTATTTGTGTGACAGAAGAGACAGAAGGGACATTAGAGACAGAAGGGACATTAGAGACGGTTAACCTGTAAACGTACTTTATTGGACCCTTTCCTTCAACCTGCAGAGTCTCTATCTCTTCGGACGCTTCCAGGGCGCAGATAGCCTTATCAACGTCCTCAAGCTTGACGTGAAGCTTTCGGAGGAGGTCGCGCCTTGCGATTTTCCCGCCAGCCCTTCGGATGGTCCCTATTATCTGGTTCTGTAAGTTCTCCCTCTCGGACCGGGCCACCTCCTCGATAACTACCCGCGCCGTAGGCAAAAAGTAGGTCTCCACCTGCCTTGTAGCCTCTTGGACATGTTCAAGGCTAACCGCCCTGGTGGTGGAGGGGTCGAAGTCTGGCCGCCCGACGGTAAAGACCATAGCCAGCTTGAGGGCGAAGGTCATCAACCGGCCCGCCACGGCTTGAAGTATCCGATCCTCCTCCCTCATCGCCCGCTCTTCTATCGCCCGTTGCCAGCCGGAGAAATGCTCCCAACCCTCCGCCGTAAGACTCAATTTCAAACCTTCGATATCCAGACCGGCCAACTTCTCTTTTAGGTCCCGGTACTTTATGGATATCGTAGTGTACCGGGAAAAGTCCTCCTCCGTCGCCTCTTCGAAAGCTTTCCAGGGCTTGACGTGATCCGGCCAAAAGAACCCGTACCTCAGAAGCCACCCCGAAGTAACGTCTAACTCCGACGTATAAGCCCTGAAATTATCGGGGGTGGTGGCGAGCCACTGAGTAACGTAAGGGCTAAGGATCTGAAACTCTCGCTTCTCTTTTCTTTGCCCCGTCCTCAGCTTTCGATGGTAGTCTTTCCCCTCGTAAAGCTCGGAGAAGAAGTCCCTCGCCTCGTCCATGTACTTCTTACCCATCGCCGCCAGCAGGGACCCCGCTTCATCCTTCATGAAGAACGACCGCGGGCAATCGGCCAACGCTTCAATCAACGCCTCAGGGCTAAACGAACTTGGAAGTCGTCGCCCTACTTCGTAGGTATCGAGGATCGCCCCCGGTCCATTCATCGCCGTTGTCTTTCGGCTCGTGGTGGAGTTCCCGAGACAGAAGAGCCACAGGTTAGAGTGAACGGTCCCCTGCTTTAGCTTCAAGACCACCCTTCGATCTATAGCCGTCGAAGCCATGAAGAGGCCCCCGGCATAATGATATTCTACGTAGGCATCCGAGAGGCTGGAAGCGTAGTCCACATACTCCGAAATGAAATTATCCGGCTCCAAGTTGATAGATAGCCGCGGGTTTTCCGCTACAGGTAGCCCGATAAGCTCCTCTTCGGTGATGCTCTTTATCCCGTCGTCCTTTTCGGTGGAGGTCGTCGCCTCCTCTGCCTTCAGGTGAGCATAGTCAGAGGGGAACCGCCCGGCCTTTCGCCTCGGACACGTTGCGCACGCCTCAGCAAACCGGGTCCCTCCGAGAGAGGAGGCGGGATATCCGGCCCGTGGCTCGTTTATCGCCTCACATCTCGCCTCGGAGATCTCGCCGAAAGAGGTATCGAATATTCGGTATTCGACGCCCGCCTGATCGGCGAGAGGAGACCAAAGCCGGAACGCCGCCTCCATGCTCCACCCGTCGGCATAGAGGTGCCGCGCCAGGTTCCCCAGAGCTGCGTGTCGCCCGATCTCCCCCGCCTTCACCCCTCCGGCGATCCTCTGTATGAGAGGGCACCATTCATCTGGTAGAGTGGGGGCATCCCGCCGGAAGAGGTCATAAGATCCGGTCTCCGTCTTCCGTCTCTCCAGCTTCTCTTCCGCTGCCTTAGCGTAGGGCCTCAGAAGTTCTTGGAGGCGGTCCTTATCTGAGGGGTCGAAGTCTCGATACCACGCCGCGCCCCGCTCCAGGACCTCGGAGGAGAGGGGGATAGTTGCATCTTCTTTTGATATCTTGATGCACTGAGGATCGAGAGGAACAACCGCCGCGGGGACGGTCTTGTGAATCGAGAAGATAGTCTTAAACTTCCGCTTCTGACCGTTCAACGCATCAAAGACCACGCGCCCGACATGCTCAGGGTGAGCCTCAAAGAACGCCTCCGCCGTGTCTCGGATGAAAGCGTTATACATTTCGAGGAGGTGGCGGAACCTGGACTCCCTCGCCTCGCCGTCCCATTCAGAAGGAGCCGTGAATAGGGCATGATGAATTAAGACATACACGCCGCCGCCAGAACATAGCGCATATACGCTCTTCTCGATCCCCGCCGCTCTGAGGCGATCAATCAGGAATGTCGCTGCCTCCTCCAGCGCCTTCGTGGTGTCGAGATCATCGAAAGCATTGTGGCCTACTGCATCGATATCAACGCCGAGAGAATACGCTCTACATTCTCGAAGGGTTCCGATGGGGTGGACCGGCCTCTTCCGGGCCTCGTCCCATTTCTCGGTGATGCTTTTGACTTCGGGCTCGAAAAGATCCAGGGACCAATAAAGGGTCCTAAATTCCTCCGTCGTCCTATCGTAGTCTTCCGGCCCCCTCAGCCTTACGCCGCCGTTCTCCGCGGTGATGTACCAGCCTTGATCGCCGTTCAAGCACCTCCAGGCCTCGCCGTCCTGACTGCACCGGAGGATAGTCTCCTCTACTTCGGGCCGTTTGTAGTGCTCTGCAGTGAGGTCGGAGGAGGAGGTCATCTCGCAGGCCCTCTGGTGTCACCCACCGATCAGTCGGAATCGGTATGGCCTGGTCGGATCATCGGTGCGAATAATTCCGATTTTTTTGCCGATGTTTGGGCGAAGTTCGGCTTCAAGTTCCAGAGGGAGATATACTCTCACCGGCCCTATATCGGCGAGTAGCCCTCCACCATCGGAGACGAGTTCTCGAAATAAGCCGATTGCCTCCATCCATGGGGATAAGATTTGGTGCGTTTTAGCGGTCATTTCACACTTCGCCCCTCAATTTTTCGCGCTTCTCCATCGCTTCATCAAGTATTGAGCGTGCAGCTTCACAAAGTCCGACCTTCTTCTCTTCGGCGATCTTTTCCAGAAACGCACGCTGCGATGGTGACACTCTGAAGCTCACTGCATCCATTAGCCTCTCGGATCGCTTTCTTTTTACTCTCATAGTAAGAGTCACCTATCTTAAATATATGGAGTCAATTCGATCGCTAAGCTTAAATAGATTATCCCCCACTATAAGAGTTATGCCAAGCGTGAAACGAAATAGACTCTTGAGCGACTTAGAGCGTGAACGGCTAGAGACGAGGAACTCATTAGATCCGCATACCCGCAATACCAACGATGTGCGGGTGAAAAAGAAACTGACTGCCTGGTTGGATAGTCTTGAAGATATATCCCTAATCCTGAAGCACATGCCCTCTGATCAGTGGTGGAACGTCGCCCCGTCGCTAAAAGATGAACATGTGATCGTACTTTTCAAGTTATCAGAGAAACTCATGGATGTCTTGGGATATTATGGAATCGAATGGTCTGAAGACGATCCGAGAGCGTGGGTGGTGACACGGGCCGGTTTTGATGAGCGTGGGTTCCCTATAGCCGCAAAAGATCCAAGACCTGCAACCGCGAGGGACATTAAGCAGAGCTTGATTATGGGAGAGCACGCATTAGCCCTCAGAAAACACCGGACCGGAGATAGAATAATTGCATTCGATAAAGCATCTGGTGAATGGGAAACACTTGAGAAAAAATATTATGCAACTCAGGATTACGATCCCGCCGTGATGATGGGCTACTCAGTGGATCTAAGAGAGAGAGGGATGGAATTTCCCAAGTGGACATCTAAGGATTTAGAGTTATTGGATAAGGTATCAGAAATCCTCCGATCAATCAAAGAGCTACAGTTCGGGAAAGAGGAGACCCCTGCGCCTTCGGCGGAGTGACGCCCTCCATCTCCTCCCCGATTTGACAAAGTGACAAAATTAGACAAAGCCCGATTCTCTATCGCCCCCCATTCGATACATCGATTTCTATTATATCCACCCCATCTCCACCGCCGCCGGAGGGGGTGGAGAGCCCGGACCCTTTCACCTGGTATAGTTCTATGATATTATTAGGAATAGCATGTGAGATATCATAGAACCACTGGGGAGGGGAGGGGGAGAAGATCGCCCCGTCCACCGGGACGGCCTCTCCATCGCCACGCCTGGCGAGGATCACTGGCCCGGTCGATGGCTAAGGACCTCCAGGGCGAGATACCCACAAAACGCACGTAGAGAATTGAATAACGAGGTCGAATAAAAAAAGAGAAATGGGGGAGGGGGAGGATCTACCCCACCACCCCCGCCTTGAATAGCTCCAGGACCCGCGGGAAGTCAGCCAGAGGGAACCACACCGATACCCCGAACCTTGGAACGTCGCCCTGATAAATCCCAGTATGGGACACGTCATATATCCAGTGTCGCCCCTGGTGGTAAGGGTATTCAGGCTCAAAATCAAGCCCTAGATCGCCGTTGATCCTCTTATACATCTCGTCGTCGGGATCAAGTCGGGACATAACGATTTTCATAAACCGCTCTGCATCCTCACTACTTCGAAATGCTATCCAAGTTCGGGGAATACATTCAAATCGGAACCCCGGACGCTTCCTGAAATGACTGTGACGAATACAGCTATCCGTCGTCTCAATTCCCGCCTTCCATATCAGATCGATCAAAGGGGCAATCGACTTATCAACCCCGACTTTATCACCCGTAAAGGGGCAATCCAGATACACGAAAGGCCTATGAATCGCCTTCATTTCATAACCGCCCCGCCCTCGGCTCGCCCACCAGGATCGCCCTCGCCTCTTTCCCGGTCAACGTTCTCCTCGATAACAAGGCCTCCGCCAGAAGCGCCACTAGATGCCAATTACTCGATAATAAAGTCCCAACCTCTCGTCTAGCTTCATCCCATCCATTATCAGGGTCCCAACTAACAAGAATGTCTATAATGAGTTCTCGATCACTATCCCATTGCTCAGATGTGACGCTCCCAGGGACCCCTATCTCTTGAGCCATGTAGCCAGCCATTGCGGAACTGATGGAACGATTTACGATCCTGGTCTCCTCGTCTGGATGCTCTATCAACCAGGGAACCACACACGCACCCGCCAAGATCTTCCTGATGATCCGGTCATCGTAGTATTCGACATACCCGGCCGCGTCGTCCATCGGCTCGATGCTAACCCGCTTGAACCTCCGCCCTAAAACGAAAGATACGACAGCATGGCCCGCCTCATGGTAGGCAGTCGCTTTTAATGAGACATCCGTCATATCATCACCGCCCCGCCCGGATCTTCTCCAACGCTTCCGTCGCCGCCGTCTCTTATTTCATGACCTTTTACTTTCCACTTTTGATACCGCGTCCCCGATGATTCCTCGAACATCAGCCGGATCTCGGGAAACGGCCCATTGCCAATAGCCAAACCCACCATCTTCATTGACCGCCCTCACCCACTCGTCCAAGAAGTCCCGCTTGATCTTGTCCTTTTGGGTGTCTCGTCCCTTCGTTTCAAGGACAAGATAATACCCTGAAGGGGCCGACTCCTGATCCTCGTTCTGGCCCTCCGGATCTGCGTCGAGCTTTATGATGAAATCAGGCAAATACCGATGGGTCTTACCCTCGAAGATGTAGTAGATGTCGAACCCCAAATGGTCGTTTTTTGCCCAGGCTTTCACGTGGGGGTTGTGGTCAAGCTCGAAGGCTTCGCACGCCTCCCAAGTGCTGTCCAGGACGCAGAAGTTAATATGCGATTTTGCGGCCCGTTCACAAGGTTTGCCGGTATACCAGGTCCCCATATCCCCAGTCGATCTGATGGGTTTCTCTTTATCAGTGACTAGCGCCATAGATTCGGTATTCTGAAAATAGATGGATTGCCAGATGTGCTGGACCACCCTCCCCATGTTGGAGGTTAATAGGATGCGCCGTTGAAGATCATCGCACCAGTTTGGCGGGTTTATCCTGATCTTGTCCGAAGCCAAAAATTCCTCTACTAGGTGGACCACCTGAGCCAGAAGCTCGAACTTGTCTCCTTTCCAGTCGTCGGGCTTCATCTGGTCGTAAACGTCTCTTGCGGTCTCGAATACGATCCTCTGCATCCTGAACTTCTCAGCTAAAGCCCTCAAATCGATCTCAGAGATGTTGGTGAGGTCTGCATTGCCCCCGATGATTCTCGCCAGCTCGGCTTTGGTGATGGTGTCGCTAATGTCCAAGGTGAGAGGAGAAATCTCGTCCCATTTCAGCGTGAGATGCGGTTTGTATTGGTGCTCGATCCTTATCAAGTTAGGCCACTTGATCTCAAATTCCACCTTCTCCGGATCTGGCTCAATTTGGGTCTTGGGCTTCGGCTGGGGACCAGGGATACCTTCCTTCGACTCATGAGGCAGGAAAGCAAAGGGAACTCCGAATATGTTGACGTACTCAGGATCGAACTTCCCATCCTCGTTTATCTCATAGGAGATTCGTCTCAGGCCTCGACCTACCACCTGCTCACAAAGGAGCTGGCTGGAGAAGGCTCTAAGTCCCATAATATGAGTTACCGTCTTGGTATCCCAACCTTCCGAGAGCATCCCCACCGAGATGACGTTTTGAATCTTCTCGCCTGGTTTTCCCTTTTTACCAACGGTATCTACCAGGATGCGGAGCAGTTGAGCTTGATCCTTCTTGGAGAGGTTCCGGTCGGTGTCTTCGTCGTCGAAGAGGTCGAGGACATTTCCCGAAAGATCTTCCTGAGACTCGGCCTCCTTCATAACCTTGGAATCGATGTGAAGGGTTTTGGCCGGATCACATAGCTCTTCGATCAGGAACTTGTTATGGTCGAAGGCGTATTTGATGCGTGCCGCGGTCTCAGTCTTATTGGTGACGGTTATCATCACCGGCGGAACGTCCGAGCCCTCCTCTTCCCACCTTTTTGCCCAGGCGAGCCAGTCGGTGCCCAGCAGATAGTAAGCGTTCGTCACCAGCTTTGGGAGGGGGTCGTGCTCCTCTGCCCTCCTGCTGAGGTCCTCTCTAACGTCGGGATCGTTGTAGATATGATAGAGCTTAGATTTGTACGTCTTGGAGTCTGGTAGGGCATCATCCCTTATCACCATCCTGGGGGTCTTGACGAGACCCGATTCGATGGCGTCGTTGAGCCCGAAGTCGCTGATTATCCAGGGGAATAGAGCTGCCTCGGAGCTGGTCTTTCCCGTGGGGGCGAAAGGTGTAGCCGAAAAGTCGTAACATGCCTGGATGTTTCGGGTTCGGTGAATTCTGTCCAGTCCCCCCACCCACTTGGTCGCCTCCTCGATCTCCTCCTTCGTGAACCCCTTTATTTTGGACTCGGCGGGAACTCTCCAGGCGTGATGAGCCTCATCGTTTATCACCACCAGGTTCCTGATTTGAGCCATATCGCCCAGAACCTCCCGGACATAGGCCTCATCGCTTTTGGCCCCCCGCTTATCTACGCCCTTCTTCTTGGCGATCTGCTCAGGGGTCTCCCAGTTGAGGGCGTGCCAGTTGACAACTTTGACTTTGCCCTGATTGAGCTTCTCTCGCAAGCCTGTGGGAACCACTCCGAAGACGTCGTAGTAATTGCCTGGTGCTGATGGGATCAGGACTTGGAGCCTGCTCCTTACGGTCAAGCCAGGCGCCACCACCAGGAAGTATTTAGAGAAACGGGCATCCTGGGGGTAGGCGGTCTTGTTTAAAGCTTGCCAGGCTATGAGCATCGCCATAACGATGGTCTTTCCCGATCCCGTCGCCATCTTGGAGCATAGCCGCCTCCAAGAGCCGCCATCTGAGGGGATCTCGATACCGACCTTCTCGGCATCAGGGGCCTCGGTGAGCCATATCAGGGTCTCGATCGCCTCCAGTTGACAGAAGAAGAATCGAAGGTTTCTCTGCTGAGGGTCGTTCCAGTGCTCCAGGAGGCGCCGAGTGATCCCCGTAACGCCCGGATAGCCTTTCTCCCTCCAGGAGTCCACCCGCTCCCTGATCTTGTTGACGAGGGGGATCTCTACGATCAAGCCCGAGTCGTCATAAGATCCGGACCGGCCGGAGGCGATGACGTAACCCGCGGGCCTTCTCCCAGCCACTCTCTCGAAGAGCCTGGTCTTGGGGTCGTACTTCCAAAACTCTGAAGGCTTTTCGTAGGGAGAGTTGATTATCAGGGTGTCTATTTGGGTTCGTTTCACTGATCTGCCTCCAGGATCTTCAGGCTCTCTATCCCCCGGTCGTCCACGATCTTAACGGCTGCCCTCTTGTTATCGCCAAGTTTGAAGGGGAGAGAACGGGTCCCTCGATAAGCTTCGATCTTTTCTTCGTCGATCTCGGCTTTGAGGTTCCTGGCGAGCTTTGCCCATCCGTCCTTGGAGCCGGCCATGGGGAAGAATACCTGCCTGGGATAGAGGCTCCTCCCATCATAGTCCGGGTCCAGCATCCAGAGGGCGATGTTTCCGACGCCCCCCGACTCCACGTTTCCGGTCCTGGTGTTGTAGTAGTCGAACCCCAGAACCTCGACGTAGTACTTGCCGAGGTCGTCGCCTTCCTCGATCCTCTCCAGCTTGACGTCGGGCTGGCCGATGAGCCAGAAGCTCTCGTTGCTGGCCCGTTTCTTCTTCAGGTCCTCGGTGAGAAGGTCGCCGTTCATCTGGGCTTTGAGGAGAGTCACCCCCGGCCAGTTCATCTCGTCGATATCCTTGGAGGCCTCGGGATCGAACTGGAAGGCGGCAAAGACGACGATCTTGGGTTTAGGGACGAGCTTCTGAGCATCCTCTACGGCTCGGGCCACCTGAGTCTGGTCCAAGGGGGCGTGCTCCGGCCCGAAGGATATGACCGCCCTCTGGGGACCGTCGCCGTTCTTCGTCTCGGCATCCGCATGGAGCCAGCGAGCCCCCAGGAGAGGCTCCACCCTGGAGAACTGGAACTTCTGGCCTCCTTTGCCCCTTATGCCGGTCTTGAGAAGCTCTTCCCTCCATTCTGACTGGCGGAGGGTCTCGCCAGAGCGGGCTATCGACTCGTCTGCCTCTCCTTTCGGGGCCTCGATCTCGGCGAGGGGCTTGACCACCGGGGCGGGGACGGCCTCAACTGTGAAGGGACCAGTGACCCGAACCTTTGATGAGTCCACAAAGGGCTGGTCGTAGAGGGTCTCCTGGGGGGCGTTCTTCTGGATCGATGCGTCCATCGCCTCCTGCATCTCTCTCTTCAGCCGCCAGAACTGGTCGAAATGATATTTGGCATCTTGCAACCAGGACTTATCCCAGTCTCTCGGGACCTCCCACTCCTCCATCGACAAGCCTGTGATTCGGTTCAATTCTGCGAGAGACTCCTCGATCTTGGGGTGGACCCTTTCGTAGATGGCGTCGATCTCCTGGTTATGGGCGATCGACTTTAGGGTGATGTGGGGGACGGTCTTGTAATTGAAGCCAGAGCTTACGCCCTGATCGGGGTAAGCCAGCTCGTAATAATCGAAGAGTGCAGTCATTAGACGTTGCTTAGCCAGGGCTATAGCCACGCGAGAGGTGTCACATGTAATCCAACGACGACCCCATTCTTCCCCCACATAGGCTATTGTCCCTGAGCCACAAGTGGGATCTAGGACTATATCACCAGGATCGGTGGTCATGAGGAGGCAACGGGCTACTATAGGTGTGCCGGTTTGAACAGCATATACTTTAGGATCAGACCGACTCTGCACGCTTCCAGCAATATCCAGCCAGATATTGTGAATAGGCTGAAATGGAAAATCAGAAAAATACCTGACGTACCTTAATCTTTTGCCCATTACAGCTAGCCTTTTTGCCACTTTTAGCCGTTCCATTCCTTCGGGATAATTGGCGGTCCAGTGACGGCCTGTGGGGGGTTCAAAGACTACACCTTCGTACTCAAAAGGTGTGACGATACCAGCACTTCCTTGACTATCAATTCCACTGAGTGAAAACACTCTTGCACCTGAAGGAAGATGAAGTCGCGTGGCTTTTTCCTTTAAAGTTAGTGCGTGGCGGCTTCCGTCAGTCATTTCTAATTGATCGTATCTTGATTTAGGGTCTTCAAGTGGGTCAAGTTTTTCATTGAAAAGTTGTCGGTATTTAATCTTTATTTTATCCTTGCAATACCAGAGCAAATAATCTCCTGCACGGCTGAGTGTGTTCGAAGTTAGTCCGCTCGTTGTTGAGTAAGCAATCAAACTTACAAAATTTATTACTCCAAATACCTCATCCATCAGCTCCCGAACGTGATGCAAGTTTTCATCCGAAATCTGCACGAAAATGCTTCCGCTGTCGCTCAACAGCTCCCGCGCCAAAAGGAGCCGGTCCCGAAGATAGGTAAGATAGGAATGAATCCCCAGCTCCCAGGTGTCCCGGAAGGCCTTGATCATCTCGGGCTCCTGGGTGAGGTCCTCGTCTTTGCCGTCCTTCACGTCCCTCTTGTTGACGAAGGGTTGAAAATTCGAACCGTACCTGATGCCGTAAGGTGGATCGATGTAGATCATCTGGACCTGGCCGGCCATCCCCTCCTTCTCGATGAGGGAGTTCATCACCAAGAGGGAGTCGCCAGCGATGAGGCGGTTGGACCAGTTATGCTTATGCTTATAGAATTCGATCGCCTCTCGAAGGGGCGGATTCTCCCCCGAGAAGTCGAAGAGGGACTTTTGCCCCTCCTCCCCGTTCCCCTTCCGGACGGCTCGGATTATAGTCTTAGGATCGATCCTTTCGTGGACGTGGAGGGAGACGGTGGGGACTTCGAAGGTGGTATGCTCTGCCTTTCCGGCCCAATTGAGATAGGGAGTCTGGAGCTTCTCCAGCTTTGCCAGAGAGGCCTTTGCTCCCTCCAGGCTTTCGGCGCCAAGGCCATCTTCGATGATCTTCTCTATCTGGGAGCGGCGGGGATCAAACTGGAGGGATGGATCGATATGAGGGTCGTAGTTATAGGTCTTCGTCTCTTCTTGGATATCGGTCTCTGGAGTAACAAGGCCGACTGGCGGGTTGTTGAGCCGGGTCTTGTCCTTATGATCGTACTGATCAACGGTTTTTTTTGAGCCTTTTTCTGCACGTGCCATCTCGAACGTCTCCCTACGACTGAATAGCACGTACCATTATGTGAAAAACGTTTTGGTGTTATCTTCCCAGGATGAATCCCACCGCCCCCTGCGATACCCCTGCTTCCCTCGCCACGATCTCTCAAGACTCAATCGGCCAAATAGAATAAAGTTATGAATTACACCTATAAGCTCGCTATATGTGGTCGAATTGCTTTTTCGAGGCGTATCATTGCATCTATCATCGCATCATGCACTTCTGGCCACTTATCTTCATCACGATAGCCTCCAAGATCTATCGTTTTCATAATTCGACATGACTTTCTGTCATCAAGCCGTTCCCACTCCAGGGTGCCCCCAAAATCAGCTTCTATGGCATCCTTAGACGCATAGAATGTATCGAATACCTCTTTATTCTGGTCGTATGAATCCTTACCTTGATCGATATAAAGCAACACCATCGTATCGTGCTGTCGAATATTATATTGGTAAGTAAGGCCAGCTTTGCCTGCTCCTGTTCCCATCCAATTGGACGGTCCTGGGGTTAGATTTGTGTGAAGTTTTGTCCTATCCTTTGCTCTTTCGAGTAAAGCTTCCCAGAAACGACGACGGAGCACTTCCCTTTCTGCCAATTTCTCTTTGATCTCGCCTACTTCACGACCCACCTTGCTTGGGCCGACGATTAAAGTCAATAGAGGCGCTGGAAGAGATTCGCCTATTTTGACGGCTTCAACCTTTAGCAGGTAAAAAGACGCTGCTGAAGATTCATTAAGCCAGGATATAGCAGCTACGTGTTCAGGGCGAGGATAAGCTACTATCCAGATTGCTTGTTTTGCATTTATTGCGGTTAAGTAGGTGATGAGTTTCCCCAAATGATCGTGATCGCTCTTCTCAAGCTGGTTCTCGATTATGACCGGATTTCCCGCTTCATCTTCTGCAACTAGGTCAACATTGAAATCGCCAGCCGATTGCTCACTTTCTGCATTAGATAAGAAGAGATCAAGCACATCATTAAGTACATCGATATTATCTCGAAGCCAAGGCGTGAACTCTAAAGCTTCATATTTCCATACTTCGCGAAGCGGAACCCTCTGTAATTTGCCTATCATCACCAAACACCTCCCCGCATGAACGTGCTCTCCGTCCCGATCGCCACCTCTTGACTTTATGCTTCTTCTTCTTCTTCGGGCTCGGGCCTCGTCCTTGTAGTCGATCGATGCTATACGCCTCAATGCCACGCTTCATTATACGAAAAAGGTTTTGGTGTCACATCCCTAAGATGAACCCCACCAGCCCCGGTGAGACCCCCGCCTCCTCCGCCACCTTCGCGACGATCTCCTCGGAGTCCAGCCCCTCGGCCCGGAGCTCCCCCGCCCTCTGGAGGATCGCCCCCTCATCAACGGTGTAATATTCGTCTATGTCGGTCCTATGGCCCCATACCAGCCCCGGAAAGACCTTCACCCCCTGGACCTCCAGGAGGCACATAGTAGGCTTAGAAAGCATTGTGAACCGCGATGGAGGGACCTCGATAGCCTTCAGTCGGGGGCATCTTTTCATCAGCTCGAAGAGGACGACGGCGGGGAGGGGGAAGGCCAGATGGACGACCCTCTCCCTTGGATCAAGTTTCGCTATCTGGTCCCTAGAGTTGACGACTCTTATCTTCATGGCGGCTTGCACACCCCACAAGGTACGTATCCCGCCGCCCTCGCATCCTGAGAACTTGAGAACCAGATCTCATTTTGAGGCAGAATCTTTTTCGCCCACCTGCAGGAGGGATAATGGTACTTATCCGACTCCAGAGACCCCACAAATTGCCCGCTCTTCGCGGTTGTGGTGGAGATCTCCGGGACCGGGGATAGTTCGGGCTGAGGTATCCCCTCCTCCCACCACGTCGCCGGGTCGAACTCGTTGTTTGTGAAATCCTTAACTACGGCATGGCCGGCATCCACCAGAAGCCGGTTAAAGGGGTGGGTGGTGTTGATCGTCCCGTCCCGGTCCTCCAGATAGACCACGGCGATAAGCCGGCCGTAAGGGTCCCGCCCGTCCCTCGATTTATCATCGATATCCAGCCAGACCTTTTTCCCCAACAGGATATCGGTGGCGAAGACCTTCGCCGGCGGTCCGTCTGGCGTGCTCATCTCCGGGGAGTCCACATCCGCCAGCCTCACCCGCTCGATTTCATAGATGATCCGGGGGTCGGTCTTATCGATTCTGAGGTCGAAGGTGTCGCCGTCCACCACGTTGGTAACTATCCCGCTCGCCTCGTCGGGGGCCGCCGCCGCCAGGATCGGCAAAAGATAGGCCAGGATCAACAGGGCCAAAATCGATCTCACTCTCGTCTTAATCTCCCTCCTCTGGCGTGGGGAACTGTCATGATCGCCGAAAAATGTTTCGGTGTCGGTTATGTGACCCTATGCAATATACGTTATCACAGGGTAAAATAACTAAATGAGGGATCGGAACCCTAGCGCCTCCGCCTTCGGCTTCCGGGCCTTCGCTCTGGGATAAGTGAAGCTCCGCCCCCCCAGATTTTCTTATGTAGCCTGCCTCCTATCCATCTTGTACGGTTAGTTACATAAGAATCTACCATAAAAATGTATCTATGAATTCAATTTGAATCGAGGAATAAAATAGTGTAAGAGTGACAGCACGGGGAAGCGAGTAGGTTTCGCCTCCGACTAACTCGTGTATATCTCCGAGTCCCTCTCTTTTCTGGCAAAAGAGGTATAAACCAGCATTCATATTACGGAATATCGATAATTGGTGAGTAAAATGAAAAAACGTTATCGTCTCTATGTCGATGAATCTGGGGATCATACTACAGGGGATTTAGATGAAAATAATAACAGATACTTATGTTTAGTGGGTACTTTTATAGAATCTCATAATTATAATTCATGCTTCCACTCAACAATGGAGGCGCTTAAAGATATTCATTTCCATCAATGTCCCGATAACGATCCGGTTATTTTTCATCGCAGAGATATAGTGGATAAAAAAGGAGTATTTAAGGTATTGAGAGATAAAGAGAAAGAAATTGCGTTCAATATCGATTTGCAAAAGTTCTTCGCCTCCCAGGAATATGTGATTATTGGAGTAACAATTGACAAAAAAAATCATTATGAGCGGTATGGGAACGCGGCGTTTCATCCTTATCATTATTGTCTGGCAGTACTCTTAGAACGCTACTGTGGCTATTTGAATTTCTACAATGCTGTGGGGGATGTAATGGTAGAAAGTCGTGGTCGAACTGAAGATGAAAAACTCAACCGAGCGTATGATTATTTATTCAACTTTGGCACGCGTTATCATAAACCCTCATTTTTTAATCAGACACTCACTAGCCATAAGATTAAAATGAAGAAAAAAGATAAAAACATTTCGGGCTTACAACTCGCAGATTTGCTTGCATATGATATTAAAAAGCAAATTCTTGTGGAGAAGGGTCTGATCGCCGACGATAGGACCGATTTTGCGCTAAAATTATCTGAAATTATGAATGGAAAATACAACTGCAGAAAATCTGAAGGTCGGATATGGGGATACGGAAAAGTGTTGTTATAATAGGGGTCCCGTGGGGGTCAGCCCATGATCCCCCTACGCTGTCCTTCCGGACATCCACCTCCAAGCAATTGGATTACCTATACCTATCTTATGCCCTATATATAAAGATGACGGCACTCTTCAGTTTTATTTGATTTTACTATTCTTAGGGTTTACTCACACAGAAGCTATATCCCCAGTTGCGGGATATGGGCGAGGTAGCTTTCGCGAAGCTCCTTTCGGTCTATGTGATCGTAGATATCGATGGCCTCCTTCCTCACATCTCCCCTCAGCTCCTGGATGAATTCGCGGGGCATCCCCGCCCGTCGGAGGTGGGTGGTGAACCAGTGGCGGCAACAGTGAGGCGAGAAGTGGTCTTCCATCCGGTCGGAGGTGGGGTCGTGTAATCCCACAAACTCCGCTGCCTTGGTGACGGCGGTGTAGACGCCGTTACGGTCTAGTCGATTGCCAACGCCGTTGATGAAGAGGGCCTTAGACTTGATATTGCTGCGCGATCCTCTGGATCGTAGCCACCTCTTCAGGATGAAGGCGGTCTCGTCGTCGAAGAAAATTATCCTATTCGTCCTCTTGGGCGTTGGCTTGAGCCTTATGCTCTGCTCCACCCAGTCAATATCATCGACGTCAAGCGTGATCAGCTCTCGCCTCCTGATCCCCGTCTTCGCGAGAAGGGTGATTACAGCCTTGTCGCGGCTTTCCATGGTGGAGTTGATGAGGTGTGTCATCTCTTCGATGGAGATGAGCTTACGCATCTGGCCTTCGTCGTTATCTTTGAAGCGCCGTATGTACCGCTTTCTTATTGATTGAACCGAATTCTTATCGATATACTTCTCATACTCAAGAAACTCGTAAAAGCTTGATAAGGCGGCAAAGTAGTTCTCAACGGTCCTCTGCTTTATTTTGCGGTCTCTTCGGAGGTAATCGAGAAATCTCCTGAGAATATCCCTGTCGGACGAGTATAGGTCTAGCTTGTTATCCTCAAGATACTGGACGAATATTCCTATAGATGAGAGGTATCTTCTGATGGTTTCTCTTGTCAGACCTCTTCTCTCACAGTCGTCTTTGTACTCTTCGATCAGGTAGTTGATATCTGGGAGGCTCTCTCTTGAAGGTCGAAGACCTGTCTCAAACTCCATGTCGGATGTTCTCATCATTCAACCCACCTCCAGCCCCGTGGGGTGGATGTGATTAGACCATATGCCTCAAGATTATCAAGCTCCACTGTTACGGCCTTAACCAGATCCGCGTCGCGAGGATCGATGCCAAGCTCTTCAAGAATCTTGTAGCTATCAATAACATTGCCTCGCTTCAAGATGTTGATGAGTCCCTTGCTGTACTCTCTGGTACCTTTGAAGTCGTCATCTAAAAAGGTAGCACTCCGATATCTCTTGAGTTCATTCTCGTACTTGTCGAGAACAACGTTCTTGAGTCTCAGCTCATCCTGTAGCTTTCGGATCTCGTCCTTCAGAGATCCCAGCTCTTTGACAATCTCCGCGCGAGGCTTGATATCCGACTCTTCAGCCAGGGCATTCTCCACGATCTCGATCACGAACTTTGAAAGAGGAACGCCTGCCTCCGAGGCGAGCTTATCCCAGCGCGCCTTATCCTCAGCAGAAGGAAGATAGACGTAGACATAACGAGACTTGTCAGGCTTAACCAAGGCATCCACCAAATAAATAAGTGGACCCAATACTATTTAAGCTTTACTGGTAATGAGGTGCGGGGAACGGGATTCGAACCCGCGAACTCCTGCGAGACGGGATCTTAAGTCCCGCGCCTTTGGCCACTTGGCAACCCCCGCCCGGGAATCGATGGCGATGCCCCCCGATAGAAGCGACCTCGGAGACGGACCCCACCGATGGGGCGGGGTTTAAGCGCGGAAGATAAATAGTTTCCCGCAAGTGAAAAACCCTCGATAACGGCCGAGGTGAGGCGATGCCCCGACGCGAATCCCCAGATCACCCGTCGTCCGCCCGCCAGTCCGGGAAAAGGGACGAAGATCAAGAGGTAGACGAGGACGGAGATATAGGATATAAGGACGATAAAGGCGAAGCTGAAAATTTTGAAGCCGAAGAGTACGACTTTTTGACCTTCATCAAGGCTGCAGGCTTCGAGGAGGACGAACTCCTGGCGGTGATCACAGAGCTTGAAGCCTATAGGTCCATCCCCGGCACCACCCTCAATAGGTACGTCCACCGGGTCGAGAACTCCGTCGAGACCGACTGCAGGGCCGCCTTCCTCAAGGGTGTGATCGTCGGGACGGCGATCAGCCAGCACCTGGTGGTCGATCGCGGCGACGCGGAGAGGAGGATCGAGGCCGAGGTGAGGAGGAGGGTCTCGGAGATCCTCTCGGAGCTGGAGAGGGTCTGAGAGGCCGTCCCTGCCAGCCGCACCCCCAACGGCCAAACCTGTTATAGGAAAAGGGCGATCCTCCTCCCATGGAGAAAGGGATCTACACCCTCGTCCTCCGCCTCCCGGCCGAAAGGCTGGTGGATGTCGGCTCCCTCGGCCCCGTCCGCTTCGAGGCCGGCTACTACGCCTACACCGGCTCCGCCAGGGGCCCCGGCGGCCTCGCCCGGGTGGAGCGGCACATGCGGGTGATGGTGGGGACGAACCCCGCCCGGAGGTGGCACATCGATCACCTCCTCCCCCATACTGCTTTGGTGACGGTGGTGGCGACGAGGACCGAGATGGATCTGGAGTGCGCCATCGCCCGAGCCATCGGCGAGGTCCTCCCTTCCGTCGAGGGCTTCGGCTGCACCGACTGTCGGTGCTCCAGCCACCTCCACTGCTCCCCGGATCGGGAGGAGATCCTGTCGGCGGTGAAGTCCGCCCACGCCCGCGACTCCATCCCCGATTCATACGAAAAATAGCCAGCGGAGGACGGTGGCCAAAAAGACGATGAGGCCGAAGAGGGTCAGGGGGAGGGTGTAGCCGAGGATGTTCTGCCTCAAATCCGAACCCGTCGTCTCCTTCACCAGCCAGAAGTAGGGGTCGCTTAGGCTGGAGAGGACGAAGGCCCCCGCCGAGATCGAGAAGAGGAGGGTCGTGGGGTCCATCGGGTAGCCCCCCATGATCTCTGCGGCTATCACCACCGTCACCACCCTCGAGCCCTGGGCCAGCTGGATCAGGGACGCCACCAAGAAGGGAAGGGCCACCGCCGGGATTATGGGCCCCAGCACCAGAGAAAGCTCGGGCCCTAGGCCGCCCTGGGCGATGACGTACCCGAAGGCTCCGGCCCCGCAGAGGTCGAAGATTATCACCCCCGCCCTCCTGGTCGCCCTCTTGATCGTCTCCTCCGCATCTCCCTTTGCCAGGGCAGCCGAGAGGAGGGCGCCGGCGAGGAGGGCGACGTCAGGAGAGCCCAAGAGACCCATCGGGGGATAGATGAGCCCCGCCAAGATCATGAGGATGGGTAGGGCCAGGGGCGCCCAAGAGACGAGCCTCGGGGGGAGGGGGAGCGGCTCGACAGCGGCGCCCTCCTCGGCGATCGGGATCCGACCCAGGTAGACGAAGGCGGGGATGAAGAGGAGGAGGGAGAGGGGAAGGCCGAACTTCAGCGCCTCCGCCGGCGAGACCCCCAGGGATCTGGTGAGGGTGATGATCACCGGCGATGGATAGACCAGGTTGAAGGAGATCACCGAGAAGGCTGCGGCTGAGAATAGAAACCTCCTCCTCGACCCCCCCGCCCTCCGGCCCATCCCTCCGACGACCGGCTCCAGGATCAGATAGGAGGTCATGGTGCACATCACCGGCAGGGCGACCAGGTATCCGGATAGCCCCGCCGCCAGGTGCCCCCGCCCCCCGCCGACGGCCGCGAGGATGTCGGCGACGATCCGCTCCACCCCCCCGGACCTGCGGAGATGCTCGGCGATCACCGACCCCGATAGGACTATGATGGCAAGGGCGGAGAAGACCCGGGCCAGCCCCTCCGATATGGCTCCCATCAGCTCGGGGCCCATCCCCGTCATGACCCCGTAGGCGAGGGCCGATACGACGAGGCTGAGGAAGGGAGATAGCCGACCTTTCGTCGTCAGGAAGGCCACCAGGAATATCGCCACCAGGAAGGCCATAATGGGATCCATAGCAGGCTAATATCGCAGCAAGAATATAAAAAGATCCCCCGGAGATCGTTTCTCTGAGTCAAATAATATGAAAAAAGACTTATACCGGGGTGAAGGTTCTTATATATGGCCGTACCGCCTAATTGTTCCGAAATTCCTTTATAGAAGGAAAACAATAAAACGTTTGCTCAGGGGGAGCTTATGAAGGGTGGCTCTTGGATGGAATCCCCCAAACGGGATGGGATAGCGCATTTGTTCTGGTTAGCTGGTCTCATCCTAATCACAATATCGCTCTCCACCGCCTCGGCCTGGTCCTTTCCCTTCACCATCCCCTTCCTCGCAAGCCCTGAAGGTGGCTGCCAAATCTCCCTGGACCTGGACGCCGCCTCGATAGGTTATGGAACTTCCGCCAACTACACCATCCACATAAAAAATTCGGGCCGAGAGGCTTTGACCGATATATCGGTATCCGACAACTTCGGCCAAGCGGGTTTCATCGCCCGCCTTCCTGGAGGCGGATCCCTCGACCTCGCCAGAACCACCCCGTCCCTGATGGCCAGCACCCAGCTCAGGGTCGTGGCCACATCGAACGGAGAGGAGGTGGGGGCCGCCGAGACCGCCGTCCAGATCGGCCACCCCCCCGAGGAGCCCGCTGCCGAAGGGGCAATCCGGACGCTCTCCGGTCGAGGGGATGACCAGATCCTCAGGACCTTGGCGGCCTCGCCGCAGATGGAGCTCGCCGTCGCGGCCGACCCCGCCACCGTCCGGCCGGGGGATGGGGCGACGGTGAGGATGACCGTCACCAACCGAGGACCCAAACCCCTGAGAGCCGTCGAGATATCGGGGCCGGGCTGGACCGTTGAGGCAGGGGATCTCAACCCCGGCGAGTCGAAGACCTTCTCCAGAACCGTCACTGTCGCCGAAGACCTATCCATCGAGATAGTCGCCGCCGGGACGACCGACGACGGCGAGACCACCACAGCCCAGGAGGGTTTGACGATCGCCGCCACCAGCCCAGACCTCTCCGTCACCATCGTCGCCGTCCCTGGCCCCTCCGGTGAGGCCGCTGCCATCGTCTACAGGCTGAAGAACGAAGGGGAGGAGGTCCTCAGCCGGGTGACCCTGAAAGGCGGCGGAGGTGCCACCCTGGGGATCCTCCCCCAGCTCGCCCCGGGGGAGACGAAGAACCTCAGCCAGACCGGGGACCATGGCGGAGAGGAGAGGGGCCCCTTCGAGGTGACGGCCCTCTCCCCGGAGGGGAGGACGGTCACCGGCGAGGTGACGGTCCAGTCCTCGGGGATCCAGAGGCCAGGGACGGGATCGGGAACCTCGAAGACCGCCTCGAAACCGATCGTCTCGATGGAGCTTGGGGCGCTCCCCAGCTTCGATATGGGGCTGGATCTGAAGCTCCAGGATCCAGCCTCCAGCTTCGGGACGCCCTCGGATGCCAGCGGCGAGAGGGGGAGCGGCAGTTCCGCCCCGGCCTCGATCGCCCCATCCATCGGCCCTGGATTTGGAGACTTCAGCTTCAACTTCGAAGACTTCGGTCTCCTCGACCCTCCTCGCCCATCGGCCGCCGATGGAGCCTCCGGCTCCGAGGCCGCGGAGACGAGGGTGGAGACAGAGGGGGATAAAACGGGCGATGCCGGCTCCCCCAACCTGGCGGTGACCCTCCAGGCCAACAGGACCCTCGTCCATCGGGGCGACGCCATCGCCTACAGGTGTGCCGCCGTCAACCGGGGGACGGGGCTCCTCACCGACGTAAAGCTCCGATGCGGTGGCGAGGAGGCTTTGGCCGAGAAGCTCGCCCCCGGCGATGGCCTGCCCCTGAATGGGGTGATGAGGGTGGAGGGGCCCCTCGCCCTTACCGCCTCCGCCAACGCCGCAGGCCCCGACGGCTCGATCATCTCCGAGGAGGCAGCCCTGGAGATAGGGGCGGTCTCTCCGGATCTCCGGGTCGAGGTCCGCCTGGAGCCCGATAGGATATCCCGGGGACAGAGGGGATCCATCACCGTCCGGCTCGAGAACGGCGGAGACGACGCCCTGACGGACCTGGTGGTCGATGACGACCTGGGAGAGATCGGAAGGGTCCCGGTCCTCGGCCCCGGGAAGGTCGTGACCCTATCGAGGAACTCGACGATCTATTCAGGCCTTGAGGACGAGGTGAGGGTAGCAGCCATCGACTCCACCGGGAGCCCGGTCTTGAGGTCCGAGATCCTGGAGATCGTCCTCTCCGAACCGGGCCTCAGCCTCGAGGTCGAGCCGGAGGAAGCCGCCGCCTACCCCGGCGAGACGGTGGAGGTGGTCTGGACGATCAGGAACACCGGCGAAGTCGACCTGGTGGACGTGACGATGGTGGTCGACGGCGATAGCAGGTTCAGGCTTCCCGCCATCGCCTCCGGCGGATCGACCCAGATATCCTCGTCCCATCAACCCGACGGAAGCCGGAGGTTCCTGGCCCAGGCCGAGGGGAAGACCGCTGGAGGCGAGACGGTATCCTCCGAGGCGGCCTTCGACGTCAAGGTGGTATCTCCAGGGATAAGCCTCAACGTCAAACCCACCGAGGTGGAGGCGTGTCAGAAGAAGCCCTTCAACCTGACGTTCCTCGTGACCAACACCGGGGACGACGTCCTCCGGGACGTGACGGTCTCCGAGAGGAGCCTGGGAACCCTGGTGAAGATCGGGAGGCTGGAGCCAGGCGACTTCAAGGTGGCCTCTCACGACTTCTTCACCGAGACCAACACCACCTTCAGGCTCCAGGCGACGGGCATAGACTCGCGGGGGAACGGCGTCAACGACACCCAGGAGGTGGCGGTGAAGCTCGCCTCCGCCAACATCGAGCTATCCATCAGGGCTGATCCGGCGGAGACCGCCCCCGACGGCTCCGTCGCCATCGTCTTCGCCGTAGAGAACAGAGGAGAGGTTCCCATCTTCAGCACCTTCATCATGGGCGGGTCCCTCGGCCACCTGGGGACCATTGACTACATCTCCCCCGGGTCCAGCCGCAGCCTGGAGACGGTGTTGGAGATCTCCGAGGAGCTGGAGGAGGAGATCGTCGCCGAGGGGTTCACCAAGGACGGCTCCCCAGTGAGGGACACCGAGATCCTCTCGGTGGGGCTCGCGTTGCCGACGCCCCAGGCCGAGGAGGTTCGCCCTCCCGAGACCTCCGGGGCCGTCCCGGCGGCGACGGTGGAGGCTACTGAGGTCTACGCTCCCGAGGCCGGAGACCAGGAAGGGCTCGGTCCCGGAGAGGGGAACGATACAGGAGCCGCCATCTCCGCCTTCGTCGGGGAGGAAGATGGCTCCGGGGTAAACGGCCTTCTAAACCGGCTGATGGGGATACTGGAGAAGATCAGGCTGACGAAGGAGAGCCCGGAAGGAGCATCGGCTGAAGGTTACGCCCCGGGGACGGCCCCCGCCGGATCGGAGGCCCCGAAATCCTCGGGAGCCCCCCCATCGTCGAGCCTGCCGGGGTCCTCGACGGCCTGGTCAGGATACGGCACCCATGAAGAGAAGGCCACCGGACCGGCGGCTCCCGGAGGCGCCCTCCCGGAGGGGGCGGGATACGCCCCTTCGGATCTGGGGAGGGCGTCCGGAAACCTCTCGCCCCTGGGGCCTAGGCCTGAACCCGTCGGATACACTTACTCGGCAGATGGTCCGGCCTCCTCATATCTATCAAGCCCTGAGATGGTCCCGGGGGCCGCAGGGGGGGCCTATTCCGCCAGCGGACCCGCCTCGGAGTACCTCTCGACCCCCTGGACAGCCGCCGGGACTGCAGAGTACGCCACTTCTAAGAGCGGCCCCTTCTCGGCCCTCACCTCCGCCGGGGGATCGCCGACTATCGCAGGATCCAGCGCCCCCGCTGGATACGAAAACGTCGACCTCAGGTCCGCCTCCGAGGCGTCCCCGGCGGTCGCCGAGGCGAGGTCCTCTGCAGGCTATTCGAGCCGCCACATCCGCTCCGAGGTCTCACCGGGCTACGCCGAGGCATCGGCTCCGGCCGAACGGCTCAGCCTCGACATCCAGTCCACCTCAAAGACCCCATCCGAGGGGGGCAAGCTGATGATAGGGGATACCACCAACCTCCAGGTAGACCGGCCTCCGAGGATAATCGACGTCGGGGCGTTCCCTCCGGAGCCCCCCGCCTGGACCCCGGTGGTATTGACGGTCCACGCCTCCGACGACATAGGAATAAAGTCCGCGAACCTCCTGTGGGCCACCCCCACCACCTCCATCAGCCGACTCGATCTCGTCGACGCCACCAAGATCAACACCCAGAAGATGGCCCTTGAGGAGGGGGACCTCCATGAGGGGTACTGGAGCTACGAGATCCCAGGCCAGCCCGCCGGAACCTATATGGCGGTCTTCGTCAAGGTGAACGATGGGGAGCGGTGGGCCGAAGACGGCCCATACATCATATTCTGGTCGGCAGAGGCCTCCCCCGAGGCGCCGCCGGCCACCGCCAGCCCTCCAGAGGTAGAGGTGGCGGAAAGAGGGGCCGTCGGCGAGACCAGGAAGGAAGGGATGCTCTTCGTCGAGTCTACGACCGTCGTCGGGAGGGGGGACGTCTCGATCAAAAACGAGATCCGGGAGGATAACGCCAGGTACAAAGAGGAGCTGGACGGGAAGGGATCGATAGAGATGCAGTCCGAGAAGACGATAAACAAAGGAAACCCCGTCGTCAACATCACCGATTCCAGGCTCCTCGTCTTCGACCAGGGATACCTCAAGGGCTTCAAGATCATGCAGTCCCCCAGCTTCCACGGCGGAATGGGAGCGAGCGTAACCGAGAGGTTCAACGCCACCACCCTCGAGAAGAGCGAAACGGGGACTATATCCTCGTACAACAGGTCTGAGCACGCCCTCCTCTTCAACAGCCAGCAGGCCTTTGAGGGGATATGGGGTACCAGGACCGAGTACTCAAACTTCAACAAGAAGATTAAAGCGGACCAGACCCTCACCGGGACCTTCGAGACCCAGAAGAGGATCACCTTCAAGGACTAAAGGGGCGGAGACGCTCGGGGGACGCCAGAGGGGTCTAGGGCCTTCCAGCCCTGACCGCCCTCTTCCAGATCTCGTCCGCCCTGTCCACCACGGCCGCGATCTGATCGTGGATCTCGAGCCGGTGCTTGATGTCTCCAGCCTTGAGGGCGGAGTCCACCGAAAGCCTCACCATCTCTCGGCTCTCGGCCCGGAGCTCCTCCGACTCCTGCCACATCTCTTCGGCGGCCTCCGGGTCCGCCGACCGGAGGTCCACCGATCGGCTCCGGAGCTCGTCGGACCGTCTCAGAAGCTCTGCCGCCTCCTTCTTCTGCCGTTCCGACTCCCTCTGGAGCTTCAGCATATCCTCCTCCATCTCCTCTAAGCTCCTCTCTACGAAGACCTCATCAACGCCGAACACGGATCTGAACCTCCTAGATCATCTCCAAAAAGACCTCATGAAAACGCAGGTCGGCCGTCAGCTCGGGGTGGAAGGCGAGCCCCAGGAGGTTCTCCTGCCTCGCCGCCACCGCCACCTCCTCGATCATGGCGAGGGGCTCGACCCCCGCCCCCCAGCCGACGATCGCCGGGGCCCTGATGAAGACCCCGCGGTAGGGAGAGTCGAAGCCCGCCACCTCGAGGTCCGCCTCGAAGGACTCCCTCTGGGACCCGAAGGCGTTCCTCGTCACCCTGACGTCGAGGAGGCCCAGGGGAAGAAACCTCGTCTCCTCGACGATCTCCTTTGATATGACGATCAGCCCCGCACAGGTGGCCATGATGGGGACTCCCGCCATCGCGGCGGCTGCGACCTCATCTCCGACCCCGGTCCGCGCCAGGTGTCTCGCGATGGTGGTGCTCTCCCCGCCGGGGAGGACGATCCCGTCGCAGCCGGGGACGATCCCCCCCCTCCTGACCTCCACCACCGAACCTTCCGACCCCAGGCCCACCTCCATGGCGCGGACGTGCTCGGAGACGTCGCCCTGGAAGGCCACGACGCCGATCCTCGATCTACCAACCCCTGGTCTGGAGGGTCTCCCCCTCGCCGAGGGTCCCGGCATCGATCCCCTTCATCGGCTCGCCGAGGCCTATGGATGCCTCGAGAAGCTTCTCGGGGTCGTCGTAGTTGTTCACCGCCTCGACGATCGCCGAGGCCATAATCTCAGGCCTCTGGGATTTGAATATGCCGGAGCCGACGAAGACGCCGTCCGCCCCCATCTGCATCATCAGCGAGGCGTCGGCAGGGGTGGCGATACCCCCGGCGGCGAAGTTCACCACAGGAAGCCTCTGCATATCTCTGCACTCGAGGACCAGCTCAAAATCCGCCTCGATATCCCTTGCGACCTTCGAGAGCTCCTCGTCAGCCATCCCCTTTAGGCTCCTGATCGAGCCCCCGATCAGCCTCATGTGCCGGACCGCCTCCCGGACGTCGCCGGTCCCAGCCTCCCCCTTGGTCCTGACCATGGCCGCCCCCTCCTTGATCCTCCTCAGGGCCTCCCCCAGGTTCCTCGCACCGCAGACGAAGGGGACGGTGAACTTGGACTTGTCGACGTGGAACTCATCGGCGGGTGTCAACACCTCCGACTCGTCGATCATGTCGACCCCGATCGCCTCCAGGATCTGAGCCTCGGCAAAGTGGCCGATCCTGACCTTGGCCATCACCGGTATCGTCACCGCATCGATGATCTCCATGATGATCTTGGGGTCGGCCATCCTGGCCACCCCGCCCATCTTCCTTATGTCAGCCGGCACCGCCTGGAGGGCCATCACGGCCACGGCCCCCGCATCCTCTGCGATCACGGCCTGCTCGGGGGTGGTGACGTCCATGATGACACCCCCCTTCTGCATCTTGGCAAAGCCGCGCTTGAGCAGCTCCGTGCCGAAACGTAGTTCTTCCAGTTGCATGATAGTCAGATGCCCCGATCTTTTTTAAGCCGCTTACAAGTGAGGGCCTATTAAATAAACTTTGCTCCCAGTCCCCTTGTCGCCATCGATAAAAACGGTATTGGAAGGGGTGGTGGAGGCCCTAACCCTCGGCAGGAAGCCGGCCCCCCGCCTCGAGCTATCCGAACCTATTCCCTGTAGATCTCGTACATGTAGATGTCTTTGTCCCCCTTCCGATCGTCGACCCAGACGATCTTGTCGCTCCCCGTCCGGGGATCGGTCTGGTTGCCGGGACCGGTGAAGATCTCCATCTCCCTTCCGGTAGCCAGGTCCAACGCCCGGATGTCCCAGTCCCCGTCCCGATCGTCCTGCCAGACCAGCACCCCATCCTGAAGGTGGGGCCTCGTCTGGTTCGAGGGGTCGAAGGTGAGCTGCTCGACCTTGCCTGTGGCGAGATCGTAGGAGTAGAGATCCCAGTTCCCGTTTCGATCATCCTGCCAGACGACGAGGGACCCGTCGGTGGTGGGATAGATCTGGTCCCCGGGACCGGCGTAGACCGGCGTTCGGGTCGTGCCGGACCACATATAGACGTCCCAGTCGCCCTTCTGGTTGTCCTGGTAGACGACCAGGCTTCCGCCTGCATCGGGCTCTCCTCCCCTGGGGGGTATCGCCTCCATCGTCTCGGTGGTGTAGAGGGGCTTCTTCTGGACCCGCCATCCGAAGGACGCTATCGGTAGGTCTCCCCAGGCCAGCATCTCCTCGCTGATGGAGGGCCTGGTGGGGACGGAGATCCCCCTCTGCAGCTGGGTCCTGTTGACGGTGGGTATATCCAACGCCCTGATCGCCCAGGAGCCGAACTCCTCTTCGAGGTACATCCAGACGACGACGTCGTTTCTGATGTCGGGGTACATGTCGAAGTCCCTCCCAGCCGCGAGGGGCCACTCGACGTTCTCGACGAGGTTGTATAGGTATATGTCGGGGTTCTGGGTTCGGTTGTCCATCCAGACGACCCATTCCCCGCTGACGGCGGGGCTCGTCTGGTCGCCGGAGGCCTGACAGATGACGCTCGTCTGGTCAGACCCCAGGTTCCTGTACCCGAACTTTCCGGTCGGAGAGATCAGCCAGGCGAGCCTCGAATCGAAGTCGAACTCCACCTCGCCGGAGCTTCTCGCTACCTCCTTATCCTTCCAGGTGTTGGGATCGAAGGTGTGGATCGACCAGCCCTCGTCGGTCGCCTCCTGATAGACGATCCGCTTCCCGTAGACCTTCGGCTTGACCTGCTCTCCAGCCCGGGCGTAGGCTCTCCCCCACTCCGTATCCCAGAAGTAGTAGCTGACGTCGCCGGTGGTCGAATCCTCCCAGACGATGATGTTTCCGCTTACGTGCGGATTTATCTGGTCCCCCTCGCCGGTCAGCTTCCTCTCCTCACCGGTGACGAGGTCCCAGGCGTAGACGTCCCAGTCGCCGTTCCTGTCGTCCTGCCAGACCAGAAGGTCCCCGCTGATCCCGGGGTTGATCTGATCCCCGGACCTCGGGGCCGGCGGCTTGATCGGGGCCCCGTCCAAGTCCCTCGCCGAGATGTCCCAGCTTCCCGAGGAGTTGTCCATCCAGGCGACGCGCCTTCCGCTGACAGCGGGGTTCATCTGAGATCCCCGCCCTTCGGCGACGACGACCTCGTCCCCCGAGGAGAGGTCGAGGGCCAGGAGATCCCAGTCGCCCTTCCGATCGTCCTGCCAGACCAGAAGGTCCCCGCCGACGGCGGAGTTCCTCTGGTTGCCCGGAGCCCGGACCAGGGGCCTCTCGAACCGGTTGTAGAAGTCGAAGCCGAAGATGTCCCAGTCGCCGCCCCGGTTGTCGGACCAGAGGATGAGGCTTCCGTTGGTGGCTATGTCCACCTTCTTCAGAAGCAATAAAGGATCGTCCTCGATCGACCTCGTCATGATCCGCGAATTGACCTGGCTGTAGTCGATCCAGACCAGCCGGTCGCCGCTCAAAATCTGAGATCCTCCTACGACCCTGACGTAGAAGGGAAAGCCAACACCGTCGTTGGGCTTCTGATGAAGAGGTCCTGTGACGGCAGGGATCTCCTGGACCTGCTTCAGGTCGTAGACGTATACGTCGTAGTCGCCGTTCCGATCGTCGAGCCAGGCGACCCGGCTTCCAGAGATGACGGGCTGGACCTGGTTATCTATGCTGGTGGTGATCACCGTCTCCGCGTCGGTGGTGAGGTTTTTGGCCCTGATGTCCCAGTTCTCGTTCCGATCGTCCATCCAGACTATCACGTCCCCATAAACCCAGGGTGCCTCCTGCTTTCCTGGATCGGTCGTCACCTGGGCCTCCGTCCGGCTGGCCAGGTCGTAGACGAATATGTCCCAGTTCCCCGCCCGGTTGTCCATCCAGGCTACGGTATCGCCCCAGATCATCGCCGTGGCCTTCTTGGAGGTGGCTGTGGTGATCTGCTCCTCGGATTTGGCCGCTACGTCGTAGACGTATATCTGGTCGCCGCCGCTCCGGTCATCGATCCAGACGACCCGGCCGTCCGCCACCATCCCGTACCGCTGATCTGAGGGGTCGTCGGTCACCCTCGTCTCCTCCTCCGTCCTGAGGTCGTAGAGGAACAGGTCGAGGTTTCCCGATCGGTTGTCGGTGTATAGTATCAGGTCGCCGCTGATGCTGGGGCTGCTCTTCTCGTCCTCGGCGTCGGTGATCTGAGCCTCCTGGGATGTGGAGAGGTCGATCATGTAGACGTTGAACTTCCCGGTCCGGTCGTCGGTCCAGACCACCCGATCCCCGTCGATCCAGGGGTTTGTGCAGTTGTAAGAGCCGGAGGTGATCTGGTCGTCGGCCTGGAGGCTGAAGTCGTATATGTAAACGTCAGAGTCGGGGGCCCGATAGTCGGTCCAGACGACGCCCCGATCCCCCAGAGCCGGCTCCATCTTGAGGGAGCCCGGACTTATGGCCGTCTCCTCCTCGGTATCTAGGTTGTAGAGGTAAACCTCCGCTACGCCGCTCCGGTGGTCCTGCCAGGCGACGAGGTCTCCCCTCACCGCTGGAGCGGTCTGGAGCCCAGGCCTCACGATCACCTTCTCCGTCTTCGTCGATAAATCGTAAACGATAATATCGTAGTCCCCGGTCCTGTTGTCAGACCAGACCAGGAGATCTCCGTCGATGGCCGGGAAGATCTGCTCCCCCGGAGCCACGGATACGGGGCTCTCCCGGCCGGCCTTCAGATCGTAGAGGTAGATGTCGGAGTTGCCGTTCCGGTCGTCGACCCAGACGATCAGGTCGCCGCTGATCTTCGGCTGGATCTGGTCTTTGGGATCGGTGGTGATCCTCCGCTCCTCGCCGGTCGCGAGATCGTACATGTATATGTTCCAGTCGCCGTCCCGGTCGTCCATCCACACCACCCGATCGCCGTCTATGTCAGGAAGAAACTGGCTTCCGTTGGCATCTGTGACCAGGATCTCCTCTCTTGTGACGTAGTCGTAGAGGTAGATGTCGGACTCCCCGGACCTCATATCCTGCCATACGATCCGGTTCCCCGATACCGCAGGATGGTCCTGATGGCCAGCATAGAAGGAGACGCCCCTCTCGGTCCCCGTCTCCAAGTCGTACATGAATATGTCAAAGTTGCCGCTTCTGTTGTCCGCCCAGGCCACGATGTGGCCGTCTATGGCAGGCTGCCCCTGCAGCCCGCCCGATGTGCAGATGGGACGCTCCTTTCCCCCACTCAATCCGGAGGCGACGCCCGCCAGAAGCAGCGCCGCCGCAAATAAAATTATGGTCCGCCTCGACATCTTAGCACTCATCCTGTCGAAGTTGAGCTGACGATCTCAACGCCAGGAAGGAGGGGGACGAATATATAAGGACTTACCTCCCGCCCGGAAGCATTCTCCCTTTTAGGTATACTCGCATTATAGATGTGGACAACAAGATCAAATCATGTCGGAGGGGAGATGAAGGGCATTTCCCTGAGCTGGGGAGGGATGCCAAGAAGGCAAGAGCCCTACTTTCCCCGAACCACGATGGTGAGGACGTCCTCGTCGGCGAGGACGTGGTCGAGGCCCACCGATTGGCCCGGGAACTTGGCGCTCTTCCCCCAGACCTTGGCGTACCGGAAGAGCCGGACGAAGTCCCGGTGGAGGTGCTCGCAGACGGTCCTCACCGTAGACCCATCCAGGATCACCAGAGGGTCCTTCATGTCCACCTTGTCCCGCTGGGGCTTCAGGTATACCCTGATGAAGCCGAGGGTATCGTATATCAGACATTTCAGCTCCTCAACGCCGATCTCCTTCTCGACGGATAGGGGTACGAAGTCGTGAGCGATGGTGTTCTTGATATCCTCCCGGACGTCGTCGTACTCGAGGTCGATCTTGTTTATGACGGCGATCTTGGGGACGTAGATCCTGTTTCCGGCGAGGAAGTCGACGAGGGTCTCGGTGTCCACGTCCTCCCGGATGGTGATGATCCCGTTGACGACCCCGTAGGCCCGGAGGATCTCAGCGATCTCCACCTCGGTCATCTTGGTGAGGGGGACGGTGTTTCTTACGATGATTCCCCCCTTATCCGAGGGGCTGAGGTGGATGTCGGGAGGGACCTGATCGAGCCTGATCCCAGCCTCGTAGAGCTCCCGCTTCAAGACGTCGAGGCGATAGTTGTATACGTCCCCCATCAGGAGGATGATGTCTGCGGCCCTCGCCGCGGTGATCACCTCTCGGCCCCTCCCCTTCCCCTTGGAGGCGCCCTTTATGATGCCGGGCATGTCCAGGATCTGGATCTTGGCGCCCTTGTACTCCATCACCCCAGGGATCACCTCCAGGGTAGTGAAATGGTAGGCCCCCACCTCGGCGTCCGAACCCGTCAGCCGGTTGAGGAGGCTCGACTTTCCGACGGAGGGGTAGCCGACGAGGGCCACCGTCGCGTCCCCCGACTTCTTTACGTAATACCCCTTCCCGCCTCCTGCGCCCTTGATCCTCTGGAGGTCCTGTTGAGCCTTCAGCTTCGCTATCTTGGCCTTCAGCTTTCCTATGTGGTGCTCTGTGGCCTTGTTCTTCTGGGTGTTGAAGATCTCCTCTTCTATCGCCTGGATCTGCTCGTCGATCGTCGCCATCGATAACCTGCCTTCAAAGGTCCCCGTCTCGCCTTTTCCGCCGGGGATACGCATCTCTCAGCCCCCTGGGGGCCGCCTAGATATTAATGGTTTGGTTTCTGGGTATGGGATCCCATGGTCGACTTGATCGGAGATCGCTCGGTCCTTCGGGGGGGCTCCCTCCGGGGTATGGAGGGATCGAACTAAGCCGATCGTCGGCTATGGAAGGGTCAGCCCTCACCCGAAGCCCCAAGCCAAAAGTATAAATATCGCCCCTCCATGACTATCCCCGATCCGGGGTATAGTATGAAGTGGCAAGGCAATTCAAAGAGGAAGTTCACCGGCGGAAGGCTGATCTCAAACCGGGGAAAGCAGAAGCATGAGCTCGGGAGAGAGGCGGGCGAGCCGAACGTCGACACCACCAGAAAGAAGCAGATCAGGACCAGAGGCGGCAACATCAAGGTAAGGCTCCTCCGATGCGACGCCGCCACCGTAGCCGATCCAGTCACCGGCAAGGCCAAGATCGCGAAGATCGAGAGCGTCAAGGACAACGGCGCGAACCTCAACTACATCAGGAGAAACATCATCTCCAAAGGCGCCATCATAAAGACCGACCTGGGCGATGCGAAGGTCACCAGCAGGCCGGGGCAGGATGGGGTCATCAACGCCGTCCTGATCGCCGAGGGATCCGCAAAGATCTGATCATTTTGATGTACCTGATATTCAGGTGTTCCAGGTGCGGGCGCCACCTATATGCGGAGGATGGCGCCGCCACCAGAGCCTGCCCCTGTGGGAGGCGGATCAGGCTCGATGGGGTGAGGGTCCTCTCCCGGGCAAAGGACGAGCGAGAGGCCGGAGACCAGGTGAGAGCCCTCCAGATGGCGGGGCGGCAGATGACAGGATTTTCCCCGGCAGGCTGATCTTCTCTGAAGGCCCCGATCTGGAGGCCGATGGACCGGTCTCCCGCCGGGCGAGCCCCTCGCCTGGCCGAAGTCCTCAAGCCTCCGGCCGAGGGGAGGCCCGGCCGCCGCCTCAGCCAGCGATGGGGTTCAATAACTATATAAGCCTCCAGGAAGAGCCCCCGACCGGGGTGATAAATTGTCGGAAGGGCACTTTAAAGCGTCTATGGTGATGGCCACGGCCTTGTTCCTGGCCCTATCGGGACCTCTTGCCTCCTCCACCCTCTGGAGCTCGGGGATTTACGGCCTCGGATACGGCTCCGTCTCTTGGCCTTCGATGAAGGCCGGGACGGGTGAGGAGATCGTCCAGCTCGGGAGCTACGGCATACCGACGGCCCGGGCATCAACGGTGCCGGTCGTCCAGATAGGAAACTACACCGTCGAGAACGTCACCACTGCGGAAACCTCAGGGTCCGTCCAGCTGAGCGGCTACTACCAGAACATGGGAAGCTTTACGAACATATACTTCCGGCCGATCCTCGGCGGCAGCTTCGGCAGCGGCGGTAGCAGCGGATGCTGCGGCGGCTGATCCCTCCATAGTGAGGGGGCGGCCTCCCATTTTTTTATCTTTCCGGATGGCGGCATCGGAGCTCGGCGCCATAATTCGCATATCCAGCTTGGCCCCGATCCTCCAGGCCGGATCTCAGATCCACCTATAGTGCAGCAGGACCTCAGGGACGAAGTCGTGGAGGAGGCTGTTCTCGACGTAGCCGAAGAAGAGGCAGCCTTCGCACTCCCGGACGATCTCCTCCCGCCTCCTCTTCGACGCCTCCCAGACGGAGGCGAGGCCCTGAGATACGTTCCCCAGGGCCTCCTTGTGGACCCTGCAGGCCTGGACCGTCCCGTCGGAGGCGACGGAGAGGACGATCTCGGGGGCGTGACACCTGAAATCCGGCCTCTGGTCTCGGACCATCTTGAGGTAGGTGACCGAGTTTATGATCGGCTCGCCTCTCCTCTTCATATCGATCAGATCTTCGATCGACCGCCGGTACCCGGGGAGGTCAGCTTCCCTGATCCTAAAGTCGTCCAAGGCCTCCCCCTCCCCCAGACGGATCGGCTCAAAGGAGACGAGGGCGCCGAGCTCCTTCGCGAGGCGGACGATCTCCGAGAGCTCCCCGAGGTTCTTTCTGCTGATGACGCAGTTGATCATCACCCTGTGGCCGGCCCTCCGGGCGGCCCTGATCCCCTCGAGGACCGGATCCAGGGGAGCCCCCCGGATCTCCTTATAGGAGCCGATCCCGTCGACGGAGACGGATAAAAGGTCGAGGTCGGATAAGTCGCCTACCCTCTCGGCGAGAAGGGCGCCGTTGGTGATGAGGGAGGTGACCATCCCCAGGGCCTTGGCGTGGCGGAGTATGGCAGGAAGGTCGGGCCGGAGGAGGGGCTCGGCGGTCCAGGCGTTGTAGACCCCGATCCCAAAGGATCCCGCATCGTCGAGCATCGCGAACACCTCGTCGGCGGTCATCTCCCGGCCGGGGGTCCGCCAGTACTCGCAGAAGGGGCAGCGGAGGTTACACCGGGCGTTGATCCCGTGGGATAGGACAAACGGCCTCCTCCTCACCCTCATCTGGACGAGGGCCTTGATGGCGATCTCTGGGTTGAAGGAGGTCATAGTCGCCGCCTCGCGCTCACTTCAGAAGCCTCGCCGGGACGATCTGCCCCAAGAGGAGGACGCTTTGGTCCTCGCCCCGGCGGATAAGCTCGGTGCGGCCGCCGTTCACCAGGACCTCGGGGCAGCGGGGCTGGCCGTTGTAGACCGAGGCCATGGAGAAGCCGTAGGCTCCGGCGTCGAGCATCGCGATGAGGTCGCCACGCTCGACCTTGGGAAGCTCCCGATCCTTTGCCAGGACGTCCCCGCTCTCGCAGATCGGGCCGACGACGGTGTACCTCTCCTCCGCCTCCCCATCCGCCCGGTTTGCGACGACGACGTGATGGTAGGCGTCGTAGAGCATCGGCCTCGCCAGGAGGTTGAAGCCGGCGTCGACGCCGACGAAGTTGACATGGGCCCTCTTGACGACGTTGACCCTGGTGAGGAAGAGGGTGGAGTCGGCGACGATGCTTCGCCCCGGCTCCAGGATCATCCTCGGGCTTATCCCGAGCCTCTGGCACCCCTCCTCGAAGATCGGCGTGATGCCGGATGCCAGCTCCGACGGCGTCGGGGCCTTCGTCCCGGGGGTGTAAGGTATGCCGAGACCGCCGCCGAAGTCGATCATATCTATGGTGCCCCCGACCTCGACGATCCGGCCGACAAGCTCCATCATCCTCGCCGCCGCCTCGACGAAGGGGGAGGTTTCGAGGATCTGGGAGCCGATGTGGCAGTGGAGGCCGACGGGGGTGACCCCCTCGAGGCCCATGGCAGTTCTATAGACCTCCACGACCTCCTGCCAGGGGATCCCGAACTTGGAGGTCTTCAGGCCGGTGGCGATCTTGGGATGGGTCTTGGCGGAGACGTCGGGGTTCACCCGGAAGGCCACCTGGGCCTCCTCCCCGATCTCTCGAGCCACCTCATCGATGGTCAGAAGCTCGTCCAGGGAGTCGGCGGAGATCCGGACGCCAGCCTCCAGGGCCATCTCCAGCTCCACCCTCCTCTTCGAGTTGCCGTTGAAGAGGACCTTCTCTCTGGGGATCCCCGCCATCCGCACCAGAGAGAGCTCCCCGGCGGAGAAGACGTCCGCCCCCAGCCCCTCCTCCGCCAGAATCCGGAGGAGGGCCAGGTTACCGTTCGCCTTGACGGCGAAGTAGATATCCGCCTTGGGGAAGGCCTCCCGGTAGGCCCGTCCGTTCGCCCTCAGCCGAGCCTCGCTCGTCACGTAAAGGGGGGTTCCGAAATCCTCGGCGATATCGACGACGTCGACCCCGTCGATCAGAAGGTGGCCCCCTTCCGCCCTCAGGTGATCCTTCGTCCCGAACATACCTATGGATGAAGGGGCCAGGGGCGTAAAATCTTTTTCATGGCTTTCCGCTGGCGAGATCTCGGCCCGGCCCTTCGGAGGTCGCGGGAGAGGGGATCATCGCCACCTCCACCCCCGCCTGCTCCAAGAACCGGAGCGCCTCGTCGTCGGGGTAGGGATTGCCGTAGACGACCCTTTTGATCTGGGAGTTGATGATGATCTTGGCGCAGAGGATGCAGGGCTGGTGGGTGCAGTAGAGGGTGGCGCCGCTGGTGCTGACGCCGTGGATCGCCGCCTGGATGATGGCGTTCTGCTCGGCGTGGACGGCCCGGCAGAGCTCATGACGAAAGCCGCTCTCGACGTTCTCGCGGCGGCACCCGGCCTCGAGGCAGTGGGGGAGGCCCGTAGGGGCGCCGTTGTACCCGGTGGAGAGGATCCTCTTCTCCCTCACCAGGACGGCGCCGACCTGGTGTCTGAGACAGGTGGAACGGGATGCGACCACCCTCGCTATCTCCATGAAGTACTCGTCGAGGGAGGGCCTTTCCATGGCCTCGGCTTTGAGCCGATCCGATATCACTCTTTCCATTCCAGCCTCAAAACTTCTTTCACCAACGCCAACCCGGCCCAGCTCCGCCCTGCTGCCCGCTCCGCCATCCTGCAACATCCTGCCGTCCCTCCCGCGGGGCAGCCTGGCGGGGACGGCCGAGGGCGGAAAGTTAATATCACCATCTCGATCGATGGAGAGGCCATGACGATTCATTGGGCCGACGTGGCGGCCGAGAAGCTAGCGGATGGTGGCCCCCATACGGTGGCTACGGGGATCACCCCTTCCGGCCAGATCCACCTCGGCAATATGCGGGAGGTCATGACCGCCGACGCCGTCTTTCGGGCGCTCCTCGATCGGGGGTGCGACGCCCGACTGATATACATCGCCGATACCTACGACCCCCTCCGGAGGCTCTACCCGTTCCTGCCGAAGAGCTTCGAGGAGCATGTGGGTAAGCCTTTATCGGAGATCCCCTGCCCCGAGGGCTGCTGCGAGAGCTACGCAGACCACTTCCTCCTCCCCTTCTTCGAATCCCTGGAGAGGCTGGGGATCAGGCCCGAGGTTTACCGGGCGGACAGGATGTACAAGGACGGCCACTACGTCGACGCCATCAAGGCAGCCCTCCTCAGGAGGGACGAGATCGCCAAGATCCTGAAGGAGGTATCCGGTCGGGACCTCCCCGCCGGCTGGTCTCCCCTGGACGCCATCTGCGAGAGCTGTGGGAGGCTGAACAGCACGAAGGTGACGGGATTCGACCTCGACGGCGAGACGGCCGACTACGTCTGCCGATGCGGCCATGCGGGGACGACGAGCTTCCGGGGCGGAGGAAAGCTCGCCTGGAGGATCGACTGGCCCGCCCGGTGGTCGATCCTGAAGGTGACGGTGGAGCCCTTCGGAAAAGACCACGCCACCTCCGGGGGGTCTTACGACACCGGCAAGAGGATCTCCGAGGAGGTCTACGGGTACCCCGCCCCCTACCCCGTCGTCTACGAGTGGATCCACCTGAAGGGGAAGGGGGCGATGCACTCCTCCACCGGGATCGTCGTGACGATCAGGGACATGCTGGACGTCGTCCCGCCGGAGGTCCTCCGCTACCTGATCATCAGGACGAAGCCCGAGAAGCATATCGAGTTCGACCCCGGCCTCCCCCTCCTCTCCCTCATCGAGGAGTACGACCGCCGGGCGGGGGAGGAGAGGGCTATCGAGCTATCGAAGGTCGGGGAGGAGCCGCCGTCCGCCATACCCTACCGGCACATGGTGACGGCGGTCCAGATCGCCGGAGGCGACCAAAAGATGCTGATGGAGGTCCTGAAGAGGAGCGGCTACGACACCTCAGAGCGGGACCGGATCCTATCCCGGGCCGCCAACGTCAGGGCCTGGCTCGACAGGTACGCCCCGCCTTTCGTCAAGTTCCAGCTCCAGGACGCCCTGCCGGCGAAGATCAAGAACGTCGAACCCGGGCTCCGGGAGGCCCTGGGCGCCCTGGCGGAGAGGATCGAGGGTAAGACCGCCGAGGAGATCCACAACGAGGTCTACGCCGTCGCCGAGGAGAGGGGGATCGAAGCAAAGATGCTCTTCAGCGCGATATACGTCGCCTTCCTGGGGCAGAAGCAGGGGCCGAAGGCCGGATGGTTTTTGGCGAGCCTCGACAAAAAATTCGTCAGGGAGAGGCTCCTCGCAGCCTCCGCCGATTAGATCGGATCCGGATGGTAAGGGGTCGCAGAAGATGGCGACGGATCGCAGCAGATCGAGGGGAGAGACGATGGCCCAGGGCGACAGAGAAGGAGGCGGCACCATGAGGGAGGGAACGGAGGATAAGATCGCCGTCTACCTCGCCGGCCCCCTCTTCAGCCGCGCCGAGATGGAGGGGGCAAGATCTCTGAAGAGGGAGATGGAGGCGGCCTTCGGCGACAGGATCGAGGTGGTCTGGCCCTTCGAGGTCGCCTCCGGATCGAAGGGGGAGATCTTCCGGGCGAACCTGGCGGCCCTGAGCCGGTCTCCCCTGATGGTGGCGATCCTGGACGGCGCCGCCGTCGACGACGGGACCGCCTGGGAGGTGGGCTGCCACTTCGCCCTCTTCGGCCGGCGGGCGATCGGGATCAGGACCGACATCCGTCGGGCCGGGGAGGCCCCCGACTCGAGGGTGAACCTGATGATAGAGGAGGCCTGCAGGGCGGTGGTCGGGGACCTGGGGGGGCTCCTCCGGGAGCTGGCAGCCGCCCTGGAGGAGATCAAGCCACGATAGTTGAACGCCATGGGACCAAGCTCCAAAACCGGTTGAATGACGACGGCAAGGCCGATCCCCAACGAGCCCCTCCTCCTGGTGGAGGGGAGACGCCGAGGGCTGGTGGCCGCAGACCTCCACATAGGGATAGAGCACCAGCTCTGGCTCGGCGGCGCCAGCGTCCCGAGCCAGACCGGAAAGATGCTGGCGGGGCTCAGGCTCCGGGCGGAGGAGGTCGAGCCCGACCGAGTCATCCTCCTTGGGGACGTCAAGCACAACCTCCCCTGGACCTCCTTTCAGGAGAAGGGCGAGGTCCCCTCCTTCCTCAAGGCGCTATCAGAGGTTGCGAAAGTGGAGGTCATCGCCGGAAACCACGACATCGGGATCAATGAACTCGCCCCGCCGGGGGTAGTCGTCCACCCCCCCACGGGGGCGGTCATCGACTCCGTCGGCTACTTTCACGGCCACACCTGGCCCGACCCGGAGGTCTTCGAGGCGGAGATCCTGGTGGCCTCCCACCTCCACCCAGCGGTGAGGCTCGCCGACCGGATCGGCTCCGGCCCCCCCGAGAGGGCGTGGGTGAGGACGCCCCTATCCAAGGAGGGGCTGAGGGAGGAGTACGGCCGGGATATCGAGGGGCCCGAGATGACGATCGTCCCCGCCTACAACCCCCTCTGCGGGGGCTACCCCCTCGACGCCGTCACCCGGGAGGACCGGGGGCCGATCCCGAGGATGGCCCGCCTCGACCTCGCCAGGGTCTACCTCCTGGACGGGACAGACCTCGGAAGGCTCGACCGGATAAGGCTCGTCCAGGCGAAGAGGACCGGAAGGCTCCGCTAAAGTTATATCCCCGGGGGTTCTGGACGAAGCCATGGAAGAGAGAGCGAGGCTTTTGGAGCTCCTAAGGACGAGGGCGCTCCGGGTGAGGAGGATCACCCTCTCATCGGGGAAGACGAGCGACTACTACGTCGACGCCCGGGAGGTCGTCCTCCACCCAGAAGGGGCGTACCTGACGGGAAGGCTCCTCCTCGAGTTGATCGACCCCGAGGCGGTGGCCGTCGCCGGGATGACCCTGGGGGCGGACCCGATCGTGACGGCGATATCCATCGTCGGCCACCTCCAAGGGCGAGACCTCTCGGCTTTGATCATAAGAAAGGAGCCGAAGGGGCACGGGACGGGGAAGTTTGTGGAAGGACCGACCCTCCCTGAGGGGTCGAAGGTGGCGGTAGTCGACGACGTCGTCACCACCGGCTCGTCTCTGATAAAGTCGATTGAGCGGCTTCGGGGCGAGGGGTACCGGCCGGTCCAGGTTCTCGCCATCCTCGACCGGGAGGAGGGAGGAAGGGAGAGGCTGGAGGCCTCTGGTTACAGCCTGAAGTCCCTCTTCACCAGGGAGGACCTCCTCGTAAGATCGGGGCCTTAGCTGACGTTCAGCTGCCTTCCGCTCCGATCGCCGCAGACGATCTGGCGGGACCGGCCCTCAAAGTCGGTGTAGGTCACCTGGGAGGTGACGGGGTAGAGGCCCGGAGCCTCCCCCCTCACCAGATAGGCGACTTGCGTCGAGCCTCCCGGCGAGAGGTTCACCGACGGAAGACCCGAACTCTGAACCGAGAGCCCCGGGGGGATCGCCGGGAAGACGGAGACGTCCAAGGCGGACTCGCCGGTGTTGCCGAGCCAGAGCATAACAGAGATCTCTTCCCCTACACCCGCATGGTAGCGGTCGAGCTGCTGCTCTACGTGGATCCCCACCACCATGAGGGCCAGCAGGACCGGAACCATAAGACAAGTCTTCATCAAACCCCCGTTTTTGATACGTCGAGATTTAAAGGTAGCTTTCATATAAGAGCTACGTGACCCCTCCGCGCCCCCTTTCCATCCCCATCAAGGGGCTCAAAGGGACAAAAAAATACTTATCATGGTGGAGCCAGGTGTACCTGCGATGGACGTTTCGTACTCGGTCTGGCGCGATACGGCAGCGGAGAGGCTGGAGCTGGAGGGCGATAGTTTCTCCTTCCTCTTCGACCGGCGGTATTCCAACCGCCTCAACAGGATGAGCCGCGTATTCTTCGAGGCTTACGCGAAGGCCACCCTGGAGGTCTCAGTCGAGGAGGACCGGTTCCCGAGCCTCAGCGAGATCGAGTCGAGGATGGAGAGCGGCGCCATCTACGCTTACAAGGATCGGCTGATGAGGTCCACCGGCTTCTTCGAGGAGGTGAAGATCTCAGGGATATCCTATCTGATCCCCAGGGCGAGGCGTTTCGTCGACAAGAGCGGGACCTATACAGACCTGATCCTCAACCTGGAGAGGGGGGAGGTGATCCTCCCCCGGAGGGAGAAGCCCTCCGCTGCCGTCCCACGGCCGGGAGAGGAGACCACCGAGGCGTTGGCAGAGGATGCCGATCCCTTCGGGGAGGAGACCTCCCCAGATGAGGAGCCGATCGCCCCGGTGGGAGCGGAGGAGGTCCGGGCCGAGGAGGCGGACGCAGGGGGAAAGGAGGAGCCCCGTCCTTTGGAGGAGCCCGCCCCGAATGAGAAACTTCCGGAGGATGTGCCGAGGGGGTTTGAGGCCCCGACGAGGGAAGAGACTCCGGCGGGGGCTCCCGCAGAGATCGAGGCCGGCGAGGCTCCGCCCGATAAGTCGGGGGAGATCGTCGAATCCCAAAGGGGGGGCGAGGCGAAAGAGCCGTCGGTGAAGGAGGGTTCCTTCGAAGAGACGGCCTTTGTTGATGCGACCGTCCCGATAGAGGCCGCGGCCCCCAAGGTGGCTGCGAGGCCCCCCGCCGCGAAGAGGCCGTCGCCCCCGCATGCTCCTGAGCCGAAGGGGGGGAAGGGCCTTCCGGGCTGGGGGAGGGGCCATAAGGGCCCGATCCTGGCCCTGGCTGGAGGAGCCCTGGTCATCTTGATGGCGGCGTTATTGCTCTTCTGGCCCTCCGGCCCGGATATCCCAGCCCAGCCGTCGGAGTTCGTCAGCTATTCCGCTTACCTAACCAACTCCTCCGGGAGCACGTACCTCAACTTGGACGTAACAAACCCCAAGGGGCTGGAGAGCAGGGTCGAGCTGGTCCTCCCGCCGGACGTGGACAGGAGCATCAGCGCCACAGGCGGGATCGTCACCATATCCTACACCAACACCACCGTCATCCAGCTCGCCTCTCGGAACAACGCCAGCGTCTCGGTCGCCCTCAACGACGAGTACATCCTCGTCCCCGTCACCTTCAACGTGGCGGTCCCGATGGATTACGATTCCAGCGTCATCGTATACGACAAGGACTACCAGGTCAGCCGGACCAACAGCACCATCAGCCTCCTCTGCAACTGCACCGAGGAACGTCTGGAGTTCGATCAGATCTACAATGCGAAGAAAGTTATTGGCGGTCCCGGTCCCCAGGCGGGAGGCCCAGCGAACGCTACAGATGGCCCTCCAACTGGGACTCCTGGACCGCAGCCGTAAGACCATCTCAAAGGAAGGCTACGTCGAGGTGCCGGTGACGGGGCCCCTCCCGGGGCTGGAGGCGCGCCTCCAGGAGGCCCCCGACTTCTATGACAAAAACCCGGAGCTCGCCGACCTTCTCGCCGATTCTATATCCCGGGTGGAGAGGGTGCTCCTCCCCAAAGGCTGGTCGATCCTGGGGAAGGTGATCATCGTCAAGGTCGACCCAGAGATCGAGGACCTGGTGGGAAGGATCGGCGAGGCGCTCCTCGATATGTACCCAAGATGCAGCACCGTCCTCCTGGACCGGGGGATCGAGGGGAAGCTCCGGGAGCCGGACCGAAAGGTGATCGCAGGCTCCGCCGAGACGGAGACGGTCCACCGGGAGGACGGCGTCGTCTTCAAGCTCGACCCCAGGAGGGTGATGTTCTCGCCCGGAAACCTCCGGGAGAGGATGAGGATGGGCAGCCTCGGCGGAGGGGAGACCGTCGTCGACATGTTCGCCGGGATCGGTTACTTCACCCTCCCCATGGCCGTCCACTCCCGGCCCAATAGGATCGTCGCCATCGAGATCAACCCCATCGCCTACGGGTACCTGGTGGAGAACGTGAGGCTGAACCATGTAGAAGATATTGTCCAGCCTATTCTCGGCGACTGCGCCGTTGCGACCCCAAAAGGCATAGCTGACCGGGCCTTGATGGGGTACGTGGGAACCACAGACCAGTACCTGGACGCCGGCATCGCCGCTCTCCGGCCCGGAGGGGTCCTCCACTACCACCAGACCGTCCCCGAGAAGCTCTACCCACGAAGGCTCGAAGAGGACCTGGCCGAGGCGGGGGAGAGGGCGGGTCGATCGGTAAAGATCGAGAGGTGCGCTCGGGTGAAGAAGTACTCGCCGGGGATCCTCCACGCCGTCGTCGACGCCCGGGTCGAATGATTATTATCCTTTGAGGCCGATAATTGGTATCGGTGATATGATTGAAGATAACCTGGCTTGGACACTCCTGCTTCAAGATCGAGGACGGCTCGGGGAGGGTCGTCGTCATCGATCCCTTCGACGAGGCCGTCGGCTACCCCCTCCCAAAGACGAAGGCGGACGTCGTCACCATCAGCCACGACCACCACGACCACAACCACGTCGCTGCGATCGGAGGAAAACCGGCGGTGGTCCGGGGTCCCGGAAAAAAGGCCGCCGCGGGGATCAAGTTTGAGGGGATCGCATCGTACCACGACGACCGGGACGGAAAGCTCCGGGGAAAAAACACCATCTTCTCCTTCGAGATGGACGGGATCCGCATCTGCCACATGGGCGACCTCGGCCACCTCCTCGAGGAGAAAGACGCCGCCGCTATCGGCGACGTGGACGTTTTGATGATACCCGTCGGCGGGATCTACACCCTCGACGCCGAGGGGGCGAAGCAGGTCGTCGGCCAGATAAGGCCGAAGATCGCCATCCCGATGCACTTCATGACCCCAGCCCTCACCTTCAAGGTCGAATCCGCCGACCGGTTCCTCTCGGGCCAGAGGGTCGAGAGGCCGGGACATACCTTGGAGGTATCGAAGGAGACCCTGCCGAAAGGTGGCGAGGGGCCCCTGATCGTCCTTCTCGACTACAAATGACAGAAGGGAGAGGACTGTGGGAAGAAGGCAGCGACCTCTTTCGCTCTGCAGGCTCAGGGGAACGAGGATTGATGACTGGAGGGATTTGTATGGCGAGGATAGGCGTCATAGGTACTGGGAGCATGGGTGGCATGCTGATACGCAAATTTGTTGAGACAGGAGCGTTTCCGGCGGGCGATATCGTCGCTAGTAACCGGTCTCCCGAAAAGGTCAGGGCGGTAGCTGTGGCTACAGGGATTGGGATTGCAGCGAGTAACCTAGCTCTGGTGGCCGCTTCGGACGTGATTTTCATCTGCGTTAAGCCGCTCGAAGTCAAGCCCTTGTTGAAAGAGCTCAGGGGCGCATTGGCGGCCGATAAGCTGCTGGTCTCTATAGCGGCCGATGTCGCGATCCACGAAATATCCGCCCTGTGCGACGCGAGGGTGGCCAGGGTAATCCCGAGCGTCACATCCGAATGCTCGAAAGGGGTGTCGCTCGTCACCTTTGGCGATAACTCAACAGAGATGGATAGACGCCTGCTCCTGTCAGCATTGGGCCGCATATGTCGGCCGGTCGAGACTGAGGAGGAAAATTTAGAGATGCTGGCCGATCTTACGAGCTGTGCGCCAGCGTTCATCTCATCTATAATGCATGAGTTCGCACTTTCTGCCACAAGACGAGAGAACATATCGCCCGAGTTCGCAGAGCTTCTCGTAATGGAGACGCTTGTGGGGACCGCTGAGTTGTTGAAAACCGTCAACAGCTTTGAGGAGGTCGTCACGAGGGTCGCCACAAAGGGCGGCATTACCGAGGAAGGCGTGAAGGTGATCAGGAAAGTGGTGCCGTCCATGTATGATGAGCTTCTGGAGGTCACGCTGGCAAAACATAGTTTGGTTAAAGAGAGGATCAGGAACCAGGCGTCGTGACTATCATGGTCAACGGCCTCAGCTATGACTGGTCGGCGAGGGGGAGGGGCCAGTGATCGTCCTTCTCGACTACGAATGAGCCCCGGCCGGGGGCGTCGGATCGACAGATTAATACATGAAAAGCGAAACTTGCGGTCTGAAGCCCGGTGATGTAGCGGTCAATCATACGAGGCTCTGGACCTCGTCACCAAGGTTCGAATCCTTGCCGGGCTACTACGGCTTATTTTGTTGGTCCTTTCCGGGGAAGCTAAACGGTCGAATCTCTGATGAAGATGATCTACAAGATCACTTAAGCCGAACGGGAAGATCTCCGTCGGCAAAGATCTCACAGATAGGATCAACTACTTTGGAAGCGCAGACAGCAAAGCTCATCGAGAGAGATTTTCCCGCGAGCAGCGCCCCGACCTCACCATCAGAAAAGAGATCCTTTGGGAATCTGAGACTGCTTCAGACAATGAGATAATTCTAGGTAAGTCGAGCTCATTCGAGCTATCCGGTCAAATATCCGAATATTGGCTACAATCAGTGGCCAAAACGCAACAGAGAAACCGATACTTGAAAAATAGAACAACGTTTCTGATCTTCTTAAAAATCAGTTATACAACTTTATTCCGCTTTAACATGCGGGATATAAAGTCAAAGGTTTCGGGACTGTACAATTATCCATTCATACGGAAAGGCTTAAGTGATAATAGACGATAGGATAATGTGCATTATGGTTAAGCGTCTTGAATCTCCGGTGTTTTCTGGCAAGCAATGAGGAATTGGTTTTGGATCTAAGTACGACTATACTTTTAGCTTTATTCTGCCTTCTACTGTGCCTATCTGCATTCTTCTCTGCATCTGAGACGGCGTTGATGTCACTCAGCAAAATTCGACTTATTCATATGTTGGAGGAAAAGGTAAGGGGTGCCAGCGTTATAAATCTGCTGAGGGAAGACCCCAGCAAACTGCTGGACACCATCCTTGTAGGCAATAACCTCGTGAACATCAGCGCGTCATCCATCGCTACCGTCTTAGCGATCAAGTACTTCGGCGATGCCGGCGTGGGCATCGCTACTGGGATAACCACCGCGCTGGTCCTCGTATTCGCAGAGATCACTCCTAAAGCATTGGCCGCACAAAAATCTGAAAAAATCGCACTCGTGGTGGCAAAGCCAATTTTTATTTTAACAACTATTCTGGCTCCGATAGTATTTGTCTTCACGCAGATTGCCAGTCTTTTCTTGCGGCTGCTGGGCTGCAAATACAATGATAACTTGCCCACTATCACTGAAGAGGAACTTAAGTCTCTGGTTAATCTGGGTGAGGAAGAAGGAGTCATTGAAGATCAAGAAAAGACAATGATCTGCAATGTATTCGACTTTAAAGATCATTTGATCAAGGATGTCATGATACAGAGGATGGACGTAGTTGCCATCAATATAAACGCTTCCTATGACGAAATCATCAATAAAATAAGAACGGAGCAGTACTCACGTTTTCCCATCTATAGCAATAAGATCGATAACATCATAGGAATACTCAATGTCAAAGAGCTGGTCTACCGAGATTTGGATGAAGTTTTTGATATAAAAAAGTTTATGAAGAAGCCATATTATACATTCGAGTATATGAATACCTCCGAACTTTTCAACGAAATGAAGAAGGGACGGACACACATGGCGATAGTCTTGGACGAATATGGGGGCACAGCCGGAATCGTCACCTTCGAAGATCTAGTTGAAGAAATCGTAGGAGAAATCTCAGACGAGTATGATATGCATACCAAAGAGATCGAGATAATCCAGGAAGGAGAATATATCGTCAACGGAAGTACCAGGATTGAGGAACTTAACGAGCTAATCGGGACCAAGATCGAATCAGAGCACTACGAATCCGTAGGCGGATTCATAATTGAGTTAATGGGCAGACTACCAAAGCAAGGAGAATCTGTCGAGCACATGAACACGAAGTTCATCATCGAAAACATGGAAAGAAACCGGATTAAAAAGATCAAAGTGTTAATGACCGAAACTATGTATGAGGATAAACTCGATATAGATTAAAATCTTTGTAATAACCATATCAATCCACCTAAATCAGCTAGTTGCAGGAGGTTGCGACTCGCTTCGGTTTTTATAAATCGTACGTGTTTAGCTCCCCTGAATCGACTGCATGATGTTGGCTCTGGTCAACGAATGCAAGCCGACGAATAACTTTGGGCAAGAAGAAATAACAACATCTTTAGCCGCAGTTAATCGAAGTTAGCTAACTGGAACTGGCTAGGCGAGATATCAAGAAATGACTTTGATGATGCTGATTGAGATGAGTTAAACACATACCATCAATCAAATTGCATTGATCTGAGACGCTCAATTAGGAGATTCTTCGGTAGACTTAAATTTCTCCAGCTTAGCCAGATGCACAGACGCCAATAACCGTTCTTCGGACGATCCGATCGACGAACGAGGCCAGCCCTTCCCGGGAGGCGCGGACCGAGGCGTGATGCCCCCCTAGAAGGAGGGGGCTATCCCTGCCCCCCCCCCTCGCCACCTGGACACCCGCCGCATGCACCGCTCGACTCGATCCCCATAACAGAAAGAGAGATATCGACGTAATCGCTCACTTTGAGTAAGCGATGATACCCTTCGAGTTCCTTCTCCTGGGAGTGGCGGTGCTGCTCCTTCTGAGCGTCGTCTCCAGCAAGGCGTCCACCCAGCTGGGGGTGCCGGCCCTCCTCCTCTTCCTGGTGATAGGGATGCTCGCCGGAGCCGACGGCCCCGGAGGCGTCGACTTCAACAACTCCTGGCTCGCCCAGTCCCTGGGGACGGTGGCCCTGATCTTCATCCTCTTCTCGGGAGGGCTGGACACCCGGTGGAGCGAGGTGAGGCCGGTCCTCTGGAAGGGCGTCCTCCTCTCCACGGTGGGGGTCCTCCTCACCACCATCATCGTGGGATATGCGGCTTACTATGCCTTGGACTTCTCCCTCCTGGAGGGCCTCCTCCTCGCCGCCATCGTCTCCTCGACGGACGCGGCAGCGGTCTTCTCCATTCTCCGGTCGAAACAGATCCACCTCAAAGGGGAGCTGAGGCCGCTTCTGGAGCTGGAGTCCGGGAGCAACGACCCCATGGCCATCTTCCTCACCATCAGCCTCATGGGCCTCATCACCGCTCCGACCGCCTCCCCTGCGGCGCTCCTCCCCATCTTCGCCCAGCAGATGGCGCTGGGGGCCGTCTGCGGCCACATGATGGGTAGAGCCATGGCCATCGCCGTCAACCGGATCCGGCTGGACTATCGGGGGCTCTACCCCATCCTGACCATATCCCTCGTCCTCTTCGCCTACGGACTGGCGGCAATCCTCGGAGGCAACGGCTTTCTCGCGGTTTACCTGGCCGGCCTGACCCTGGGAAACCGCTCCTTCATCCACAAGAGAAGCCTGATGCACGATCACGACAGCCTCGCCTGGATGATGCAGATCGTCATGTTCCTTACCCTGGGGCTCCTGGTTTATCCATCCCAGCTCATCCCCGTGGCAGGGGCCGGCCTCTTCGTCTGCATCATATTGATATTCGTGGCCAGGCCCATCAGCGTTCTATTATGTCTTCTCCCCTTCCGGAAGATGCGCCTTCCGGAGAGGATCATGATATCCTGGGTGGGCCTCAAGGGATCGGTGCCGATCATCCTGGCCACCTTCCCCCTCACATACGGGATAGAGAAGGCAGATCTGATCTTCAACATCGTCTTCTTCGTCGTCCTCACCTCCGTCCTGGTTCAGGGGTCCTCCATCCCCTTTCTGGCTCGCCGACTGGAGGTGGATGAGCCCCCGAAACCATCCTCGGCGCTCTCGGAGATGGCGGCGGGAGGAATGATGCGGGAACCTATGGTGGAGCTGGAGGTGATGCCCGGCAGCGCCGCTGTAGGAAAGCAGATCGCCGACCTCAACCTCCCCGACGATACGTGGATAGCGATCTTGAGGAGGGACGGCCGCCCCCTCCGGCCAGGGGGGAGCACCGTCCTCCAGGCGGGAGACGGTCTATCTGTCCAGTCGAGCGGGCCATCCCTGGAACTGCTGCGGTTCCAGGTGGAGAAGAGGGCCGAAGAGGATCAGCCGTGAAGAGGATGCTCCAGCCCGTCGAGCAGAAACGCCGTCTGACTGGCGAGGCGGCGGCGCATCCTCGGGCGATGCTCCCCCTCGAAGGCGGTGCTTTTTCTTTCCGCCTCCCCCCTTCGCCAGAGGGTGGCCCGCCGCCAATTCCAGACGCGCCAACTCCGGGTCAGACCAGCTTATAAATCTTCATCCTGCCGTTGTCGAACTCCTTCGAGAACCCCTCTATATCATCGCCGCTCACCATGCTGGTCAGGATGGTCTGCCTCTTCGGGTACGGCCTCTCATCGGAATTGCCGGAGCTGAAGTTGGAGGGGATCGCCATGTAATCGTGATAGTTTACTCCGGCGGCCATCAGCACCGCAAAATACTTGCCCAAATCGTCGGACGTCGCCAGCGCATAATCTGCTCCATACTTTTGGGCGATCTCCCTGGCCGCTGTTACATCCTCAGACCCGGATACGAAGAAATCCGCCACGTCCTTGACCTTCTCGCCAGGCTCGAATGGATACCAGAGAGCATATTCTATCTTATGCCAGGGCTTTCTGGGATGAGCGTAGCCGGCGATCGTATTCTTTATCTCCCAGGACGCCTCGTTTATCACAACTCCGCGGTGCCCAATCTTCTCGATCCCGTCGGCATAATCCCACCAGGCCAGGACCGTCTCATCCTCCTCGGTGTTGTTCGCTAGCCACTGGTAGCCTTCCAAGCCTTCTGAGTCATTGGCGAAGTAGAGCCAATCCTGGGACTGAAGGTCGGCGAACTCGAGCCTCATCCCCACCAATGCTACGGCGAGGACCAACGCCAGAATAATTGCTATCCCTGTCATCCTGCTTCTCGTCCTCGACTGCGTTCTCATCGACGTCTCCTCCTGCAGAAAATCGGTTCCAGATGCGTTATTCACCCTCTGCTTCTTGGGGCACCACCCGGTCCAGTCTTCGACGATCTCACCCAACCGCACCATCAGACCATCTCCTTCACCTTGGAGAATAGCTCCTCTGCCATCTTCGTCGGATCAACCGTCCGCTTCAGGGCGATGCCGAGCTCATCAGCGTAATCCCAGAGGAGCCTGATGCATGCCGCGTACTCCTCGCACGCACCACAATCGCCGTCGTGCTCGTACCAGACCTGCAGGCCATGCCTCCCTGAGACGAAGATTATCGCATCCGTGCCCAGGGGAACCGAGCGGCCAAAGAGGACCCCCAGCTGGGGATTAATTATCTCGATCGAGATCTTGTTGGCTCTTGCCATCTCCCGGAGGGAGGTCTCGATCTTCCCATCTATCGCAAGAAGGGCCTTCGAGACCGCCTGTCGGGAGATCCCGAAGCTCGTGGCGATCGCCGAGTTGGATATCCGGGCGCGTCTAAGCTTCCAGAACTCGAACTGTTTTTCGTTGATGAATAAGCTCACGTGTCAACGTCTGAGGGTTGACATACTTATAGTTTCCCCTGCCACGCAGCTTAAGCGCTGCCCCGATTTAATCTGCGGTGCGTTATATCCGGGACCCTCGCCGTCCTCGCTTCCCACCAGGCTCGGGACTTCGGCCGCACCGATGGCCTCCGCCGCGAAGGCGATGAGTATCAATAAAAACTGTAAAGAGTTCGTATTACGTCGAAAACCGCCCCCATATCCGGGATGAACGTTTTGATAAAACATCCGTGTTCAAATAGTGAAGAAAAAGAGACGGTCGAATGGCCGAGCGGGCGGAGATCGACCCGCCCGTAGACTCCCCATCGCCCGGAGATCGACGTTTACTCCACTACCCTGAGGAGGGAGTCTATGTACACCCCGCCCCCTTCGCCGTCCTGGAGGTAGAGGAGCTCGACCTCATCCTCGGAGACGATCGTCCCCACATCGTACCCGGAGCCGAACTCGGCGATGTAGAAGCCAGTATTATCCAGGGCGATGACCCCGGCAAACTCCTCTGTCATCTCGAACCCCTCCTCCGTGTAGGTCACCACCCCGTTGAAGATCCTCCCCCTCTGCTCAGTGACGTTCATGGTGAGGATCCCGAAATCCTCATCGCTGACGTACCCTCCTTCGTCCCCATACCCAGGCCCGACGCCGGACCAGAGCCCCACCAGGTTCGGGATCTCTGAAGCCGTCGCCGAGACCGAATCCGTCGCCATCGACGCCAGGGCGATGGCCAATAGTCCCAAAATCCACCTCTTCATGCTCTGCTATTAGAGCCCATCTCCCAGATGAACTTATCCACCTCGATCCCGATGAACCGGAGCTCAAGATGGCCTCTCATGGACAGAAGACGCCGTTTTGGCGGCCATCCCACCAGGATATATAGAGCAATATTATTATCCGGAAGCGCCGGGAGGCAGCCTTCAGAAAGAAGGCCTGCAAGAAGGAGGGGCTATGGAGGGAAGGTCGACCAGGGGGTCCGAAAGGTAGGATCTAAAAAGCCTCGGAGCGGGGCGGGCGGAGGGCCGTACGCCCCCCCCCCCAGGGTTCACTCCGGAACGCGGCGGAGAATGTCCAGGGATACCCCGCCCATCTCGCCGTCGCGGAGGTAAAGGAGCTCGATCTCGTCCTCGGAGATGATCGTCCCCAAGTCGTACCCGGCGATGAACTCGGCGATGTAGAAGGTCGTATTATCCGGGGCTATCACCCCGGCGAGACCCTCCACAACCTCGCTATCGTTCACGTCCAGGTAGGTGATGGTGCCGTTGAACAATCGGCCCCTCTGCTCGGCGATGGTGAGGGTGACGGTGTAGTTCTCTCCTTCTCCGTAGTACCCCTCCAGAGGGTCGTAGCCCATGTCAGGACCCTCCCAGGTCCCGACCAGGTCGGGGAGGTCCGCCCCGGAGACGGCCGGGGCCGCGAGAAAGAAGGCCAATATTCCAAAGATCCAGATCGTCTTCATGATAGGTTATGGGGTCGGATCTCTCTTGAATTTTTCCCTCACGCCTTGGAGGGGCCATGAAGGACGGAATCCTCTTGGTGAAAAGCCAGCTAAAAACAGCTTCGAAGTCGGAAAGGAGATGAGGGGGACGTCTTTACATCGCCCCTCCGCCGGATCGCCTCTGACCAAGAAGACGTTCCCCGATCATGCAACGTCGAATCGGTCGAGGTTCATCACCTTGTTCCACGCCGCCGCAAAGTCGCGGAGGAACTTCTCCGAGGAGTCCTCAGATGCGTAGACCTCCGCGATCGCCCGGAGCTGAGAGTTCGAACCGAAGATCAGGTCGACCCGGGTGGCGGTCCATTCGAGCTCGTCGCTATCCCGATCCCGACCCTCGAAGACCCCATCGTCTTCCTCAGCCTTCCTCCACACCGTTCTCATGTCGAGGAGGTTTACGAAGAAGTCGTTGGTGAGGGACTCTGGCCGCTTGGTGAAGACGCCGTGCTGGGACCCTCCGAAGTTGGCGCCCAAGACGCGCATTCCGCCGACGAGGACCGTCATCTCGGGAGCGGTCAGCGTCAAGAGCTGCGCCCGATCCACCAGCAGCTCCTCTGCCGATACGGCATATCTGGCTTTGAGGTAGTTTCTGAAACCGTCTGCAGCCGGCTCGAGGACGGCGAAGGACGCCGCATCGGTCTTCTCCTGGGACGCGTCCGTCCGTCCCGGAGTGAAGGGAACGGTTACATTGTGACCGGCATTCTTCGCCGCCTCCTCGACGGCGGCGCACCCGCCCAGGACGATCAGGTCGGCGAGGGAGACCCTCTTCCCCCCTGGCTCTTTGCCGTTGAACTCCTTCTGGATCTCCTCAAGGGCCTGGAGCACCATCTTCAGCTGGGCCGGCTCGTTCGCCTCCCAGTCCTTCTGCGGCGCAAGACGGATCCTCGCACCGTTCGCTCCGCCGCGCTTGTCGGAGCCCCGGAAGGTGGAGGCCGAGGCCCATGCAGTCGAGACCAGCTCCGAGATCGAAAGCCCCGAGGCGAGGATCTTGGCCTTGAGGGCCGATATATCGGCCGCGTCGATCAGCTCGTGATCGACTTCGGGAACCGGGTCCTGCCAGATCAGCTCCTCCGCCGGGACCTCCGGACCGAGATACCGCGATCGGGGGCCCATGTCGCGGTGGGTCAGCTTGAACCAAGCCCGGGCGAAGGCGTCCGCGAACTCCTCGGGGTTTTCGAGGTAGCGGCGCGCTATCGGCTCGTAGATCGGATCGAAGCGGAGCGATAGGTCCGCCGTGGTCATCATCGGCCGATGCCTCTTCGACGGGTCGTGGGCGTCGACGACCATATCCTCCTCGGCTACGTCCTTCGCCAGCCACTGATGGGCGCCGGCCGGGCTCTTGACCCGCTCCCACTCGTACTTGAAGAGGACCTTCAGATAGCCCATGTCCCATTTGGTCGGGTTCGGCTTCCAGGCACCTTCCAGGCCGCTGCCGATCGCGTCGCCGCCTTTGCCGCTGCGGAAGCTGCTCTTCCAGCCGAGGCCCTGCTCTTCGATGGGAGCGGCCTCGGGCTCAGGCCCCACATGGGTCGCAGGCCCCGCTCCATGGCACTTGCCGAAGGTGTGCCCGCCGGCGACGAGGGCTACGGTCTCTTCGTCGTTCATCGCCATCCGCGCGAAGGTTTCCCGAACGTCACGGCCGGAGGCGACGGGATCCGGGTTGCCGTCCGGGCCCTCAGGGTTCACATAGATCAGGCCCATCTGCACGGCCGCCAGGGGATTTTCCAGATCCCGGTCGCCGGAATAACGGCTCTTGGGCTTGTCGCTGGTGGCAAGCCATTCCTCTTCGGAACCCCAGTAGATCTCCTCTTCCGGCTCCCAGACGTCCTCGCGCCCGCCGCCGAAACCGAAGGTCTTGAATCCCATCGACTCCAGGGCGCAGTTGCCGGCGAGGATCATCAGGTCGGCCCAGGAGATCTTCTTGCCGTATTTCTGCTTGATCGGCCAGAGGAGGCGGCGAGCCTTGTCGAGGTTCACGTTGTCGGGCCAACTGTTGAGGGGCGCCAGGCGTTGAGAGCCGGAACCCGCCCCACCGCGGCCGTCGCCCATGCGGTAGGTGCCTGCACTGTGCCACGCCATCCGGATGAAGAGGGGCCCGTAGTGACCCCAGTCGGCCGACCACCAGTCCTGCGAGTCGGTCATAAGCGCATAGAGGTCCCGCTTCAGGGCCGCCAGGTCGAGCTTATTGAATTCCTCGGCATAGTTGAACGCCTCGCCCATCGGGTTGCTCTTGGCAGAGTGCTGATGGAGAATCCTGAGGTTCAACTGGTTCGGCCACCAGTCTCGGTTCGACGTGCCTCTGCCGGCCATCCGCTGGTGAGCCCCGCCGGCTATCGGGTGCTTGCTATCCTCATTCATAACATATGCTCCTTTCATGATTTGAATCGTTGATCATCGCCGCCATGAATCATCGCCCTTTTCCCTCGCCACATCGTCCGGCCCCCTCAGAGTGGACGACCCGCTCGAGGGTCAGATTCAGGTCTAAGTGGGCTATCGGACAGCCCCGGTCTGTGGTCATCTTCTCTTCGGCCACCAAATAACTCACTCATGCGAATGTCGCGGTTTTTGTTAATCAAAGTACATTAGGGTTGCGGGCCCCGGCATGACGAGGGGGATCTCCGACGGCCAGAGGGCGAGGCAGGGGCTAGATAGAATAGATTTTATACCCAATAACGCCAACAGACCATCCACTGAAGGAGGATAGTCGATATGCCCGACAGATCGACTCAGGGATCAGGGAAGGGGAAGGAAAATAAGCGGAATCGGGACCAGAACTCCAGCGCCTGCGTCTGCCCCCGGTGCGGCTTCGAGATCGAGAGGGCCCCCGGCGTGAACTGCCGTTCGATCAAATGTCCAGAGTGCAGAGTCCCCCTTATGGGCAAGTGATCCCCCATCCTTCCAGCTGCGGTTGACCTCATCCGGGCCGCAGCATCGTCATTGAGGTTCGCCGGGGGTTTCTGATCCCTCGGGCCAGAGGCGTCCACTTTTCTGACGTTCCATCCGGGGCCGTGGAGCTCTGCGGCTGAGCCCCCAGATCAGAACCTGAGGGCCCCCTTCGGACAGGCCTCGACGGACCGGGAGCCCTTGATTCAGGCGAGATTTCCGCCGATCTCGGCCATCTCAAGCTCCATCGGACAGACCTTCCAGCAGGGGCCGCCTATCGAGACGAGGACGACGATGAGTCCTGAGGAGGGGGTCATCTTGAGCAATATATCTCCGGAGATGGGGTCAGCGCCGACGGCCCGGCCACGATCGGGGGTCGGAACGAGCCGATCACTTCAAGAAGTCGGATCCCAGGTCGAGGAGGAGGTGGAGGCAATAGCCGAGGAAGGAGGCGAGGGCTATGAAAAGAGCTTCGCCGGGGGCCGCCTCGAAGCCGAACCGGACGATGGCGAAGGCGAGGAGGGCGTAGACGGCGGCGAAGACCGTAGAGTGGACGACGCCCCGGTGGTCTGGCATCAGGAGCCGGAAGAGGTTCCAGCCGACGACGGCGACGAGAGCCGCAAAAAACCAGGCAAGGGCGAGGTTTAGGATCGGGTACGGGGTGAACGCGAGGGCAAGGCCCAGGTTCTTGAAGGCCGATATCCCGACGGCGACGGCGACGAAGGGCTTGATCACCCTGTGGATGAGGGCCTCGGGATGGTCCATGTCCGGGAGGTCCGAGCCGATGACGTAGAAGACGTAGCCTAGGGCCATCGCCATGAAGGTCGTCTCGATGGGAAACCCCAGGTGGACGTCCAGGACTGCCAGGATGAAGACCGCCGCCGGGTAAGTCAATATCCCCGCCAGGACGTGCTCATCGTAGTTCAGGGCAGCCGCCCCCGACCCAAAAACCGCCCCTCCTCCGATATCTCCGGCCCGAAGATCTCCATCCAACTCGCCCCTTCAGGTCGGAAGCGACGACCGGCGGGGATTTTACCCTTTCCCTTCGCGGGAAAACCGCGAACTCACTTCAGGGGCCACTCGCCCACGGCCGAGTCGACCTCCTCCATCAGCCGGATCGTCTCCTTTAGGGCCGCGATCATCTTCTGGTAGTGGGTCAGGTCGTCGTAGGAGAGCTGCCTTCCCCGCCGGTCCTTCAGCCACTTGTCGCAGACCTGGTAGCCGCCGACCTGGAACTCCCAGACCTCGGGAGGAACGCCCTCGAAGTGCTGGCTCTTGTTGATGTAGACCCGCCCGACCTCCAGGACTGCGCCGTCGCCGTCGCCGCCCTTTGAACCCGACCCAGGCCCGACCTCCCCCGGCGCGAAATATTTGGGGTGGCCCTTCTCCACCCGGTTGTCCCCGACGACGGGATGGCGGGTGGCCGGCCGGGCCAGGAGGGAAGACTCCAGGAGGTGGAGGGCCACCAGCTCGCCGCCGAGCTTCACGAGGCTTCGGAACTTCTCCCGATCCGACGTCAGGGGCACCCGAGGGAAGTCGATCTTCAGAAACTCGGCGTACCTCTCCCGGTATCTCGGCGAGTGAAAGACGGCGTAGATGTAGTCGAAGACGTCCTCCGGCCCGAAGGTCGCCTCACGGTCACCCCTCCCGTCGATCCTGCGCCAAATGACCACATTTCCGGATAATTATATACCTCTGCAGAGCCAAAGTTGAGACTGATGGAGAGCATAGAAGAGCTGATGACGAAGCTCCCTCCAAACCTCCAACAGGAGGTCAAGGATTATGCCCGGCACCTGGTGGAGAAAGAGGCAAAGCCGAGACGAAAGAAGCTCAGGCTGACCTGGGCAGGGGGCCTCCGGGAGTTTCGCGACAGGTACACGTCGCTGGAGCTCCAAGAGAAGTCCCTTGGATGGTGGGGCGACTGACCCCACCAGCAGAAACCCGCTTTTGATTGATTGATGCACTTCAGATCCCAAGGCCCCTAGAGAGCCCCGCCGCTTGTGCGACGGCGACCGCCTCGGCGTACTCTCTCAGGTTTATGGGCCGGGAGAGCTCCGGGAACTGATGGGCCCGATAGCAGGGATGGTACTGGGCCATGACGTTCAGGTACGTCTCCGGCGAGACCTCCTCGGCGAGGAACCGCACCACCTCGGCGGTCCCTGCCAGCCCCTCGGGGAGGACCAGGTGGCGGACGAGAAGACCCCGGACGGCGACCCCGTCCTTGTCGATCTCCAGAGGCCCCACCTGCCGGTGCATCTCTAGGATCGCCGCCTTCATGATCCGGGTGTAGTCGGGGGCGTCGGAGTACTTTTTGGCGGCCGAGTCGGTCCCGTACTTGGCGTCAGGCATGTAGATGTCGATGATCCCGTCCAGGAGCCGGAGGGTCTCGACGGAGTCGTAGCCCCCGGAGTTGTAGACGAGAGGTACGGTGAGGCCCAACTCCCTCGCCTCGACGACCGCCTCCAAAATTTGGGGGACGAAGTGGCTGGGGGTGACGAAGTTGACGTTGTGGCAGCCCCCGTCCGCAAGGCAGATCATCATCTCGGCGAGCTTCGTCGGCGAGACCTCCCTCCCCTCGCCGAGGTGGCTGATCTCGTAGTTCTGGCAATAGACGCATGATAGGTTGCAGCCGGTCATGAATATCGTCCCCGAGCCGTGAGAGCCGACGAGGGGCGCCTCCTCGCCGAAGTGGGGAGTGAAGCTCGAAACCCGAGCGAAGCGGCCGCTCCGGCAGTACCCCTGCTCGTCCTCCAATCGATTTACTCCACAGGCTCGGGGGCATAGGTCGCAGCTCTCAAGCCTGCCTAGGGCGATCTCGGCCCGCTCCCGCAAGATCTCCGGGGGCATACGGTTGTAGCTCGCCAAGGGCATTCACCTCAAAAGCGGTCTCTTGATGTTAGTTCGTATCTGATCGACATTGCCAGCTGGCTGTTACGAGGAGGATAAATCGGGGAGAGGGCATCACCGGGATGCCCCCTCGGCGGCGCCGATCCTCTCCAGGCCCCCCTTCAGTCGAACTTTATAGCCCTATCATACACGATCTCTGAGTAGGACGGCCCCGTCTTTGTAGACTCTTCCAGATAGCTCCTCCAGGCGATGAAGAGGGGCTGATCCAGCTCTATGCCGTAGGCCCCAACGCCGTAGGGAACCTCGTAGCAGAACGGATCGCCGTTGCAGCTCCTGGCAAACTTGTAGACGTAGAGGTACTTCGCATCGGGGTTGTCGGGGAGGTATTCCTCAGCAGTTCCATTGAAATCCTCGTCGGTAATCGCTTTGACCCCATTGAACAAATCCGCACCGTAGAGGGCGAAGTTCGAGTAAGTAGCCTTTCCCGTAGCTACGTGGTTGACCCCATAGACGATTATGAACTCGTCGATATCGTCGCCCAAAGTGATGGCAGGGTCCCGCAAGAAATCATAGTACTGCGCGAGGTCGGGGAAAGGAGGTGTCGGCGAAGATACCGTTTGGTCGGATGACCAGAGATAGCAGGCATCGTTATCAGGACCCAGGGCATCGACCCCCCTCTGGATGGCATCGCTCCCGAATGGGACGGCTATGCTGGTGGGAAGCTCTGTGGCATTCAGCCCGCTGTATTTGTCGAGGATCGCCATCCTCAGCTCTTCAAGATCGGCCAGGAGGTCGAACTCGGTCGTACCCGTTCCGCGGACTCTCAGCTCCGGATAATCATACGGATCGAGCTCGGCGGTCTCTTTTGGGGTTACGCGGAAGACCTTCGCGGGAGGATCGTTGAGATAGTCCTCGCCGGCTTGAGGATCCTTGTATAGAGCCGGACGAATTACGATGAGGAACAGATCTGAGCTCTCATCCGAACCCATCCTCAGCATGGAAGAGGGAAATACCAGGGTGTTGAATATCTCGCCCGAATACCCTGCAGAGAGGGCGGCGGCCCGGATTCGCTGATCAATGCCTCTGTCGGCCGTAGCGACTATCAGGGTAGTTTGATCGAAAGGATCTCCAGCCGCCCCGTCGGGCGTTCCTTCAGTATTGATGACCAGGTTGTTCACTGTATCGGCCAGATTCGCAAAGATCCATCTGGTCTCATCTCCGTATGTCCTGGACAACAGATAATGATCGTAACTGAAGTATCTGCACTCCGGAGGCGTTCTTCCTACAAAGACGATGGCTTCATCTGGACTGAGAGTCCAAAAGGCGGAAGCGTCCTGAGACATTCCCAGGGCTGCGCTAACTCTAGAAAATAATTCAGGCATCTCAAGGCCAGGCGCGGGTGGAACAAAACATGTCAAATATTTTGTGCTGGGGTTGTTTCCATATGCGGCGGGCAGCACTCCCAGATCGCATAATCTGATCAGATCTAAATACCCTATCCTTCCTTCTTGAACGGTGAACCCATCTTCTTCCAAGGCTTCTTGAAACGCTTTTGCGTCGCCTGTAGTCGCATTCTCTGCAAGACAGGTTCCCATCAGCAAGGCGAATACAAATAAGAGCAGCGTATAACCTCGCATCTACTTAGTCCCTCCACCCTATATATTTCGACCCGATCTATAAAAACTTTCGCAGTGTTGGAGGACGGGATGCGCGCGATCCTGGAGACGATGGCGCCCGAGCTCTCGGAGATGGACGAGGGGACCCGCGATGAGGTGATGAGAGAGATCCGGGCGATTTACGGAAAAGGACGATTCGGTCCTCAAGAGCTTCATCTACGGGCCGGTGGAGGTGGATCTGTAACGGAGCCGATCGAGCCAGAATAGAAAAGATAGGAGGATCAGAGGAACCTGATCCCCTTCGGCATCTCGCCGACGCGCTTCCGGAACGCCTCGGGCCAGTTCTCGGGGTCCAGCCCCTTCTGGCCGAGGAAAGCGCTCGCCCACCGCTCCAGGCCGACGCCGGAGCAGCCGCTCCATAGCGGGTCGTTGGACTGGGCCTTGACGTTGAAGCCCCGGGGGTACTTGTCGCCATTTATGCTCAAATTCTGAAACTCTATCCAGTCGCCGCTGTAGGGGAGGACCGCCTCGTAGTCGACGGTCCCGGCCCCGGTCATCTCCGCTAGGCCCGTCTTCCCCTCCTGGGCCATGAACCAGGGGGTCACCCAGGCCATCCTCCACCGGAGCTCTAAGATCTCCTCGAAGATCCTCTTGTAGCAGTCTTTGAGCTTCTCCGCCTCTTCCTTCACCTGATCCTGGGACCCCATCCAGACGAGCTCGATCCGATGGAACTCGTCGACCCTCTCGATCCCGTGGATCCCGCCGCTCTCGTACCGGTGGCTCGTCCCCGACCGGTCGAAGATCCTTATCGGCAGGTCCCCGTTAGGAAGCGTCCTCCCCTGGAAGAAGACCCAGGAGGGGGGACACTGGGCGTAGCACATCCCGCCGATGGGGTTATCGATCTTCTCCTTGACTAGCTCGACGGGAACCTCGCGGGTCACCTTGTAGTGGTCGATCACCTCGGCCCAGAACTCGGGGTCCCTCGTCTTGGGGGGGCAGACGTAGTAGATCTCCGGGTAGACCCCCAGGGCGTGGCCGCTCTTCTTCCAGACGTCCCAGGTGACGAGCTTCGGAAAGATCATCTCTCGGTAGCCTAAAGGCTCAATGATCTCCTCGAGGACGATCCTCTCGAAGGTCCTGAAGAGGTGGGTCCCCTCGGGGCCGTAGATCCACTGGCCCCGGCTTGCGCCGTGCTTGATCCAGCCTCGGCCGACCATCTCCTCGGTGGGGTTTCCGTCGAACTTCGGCGGCCGTTCGGGGCTCTCCCAGAGGAGCTCCCAGTGCTCGGCCTTTCCGCCGTACCCCTCGGCTGCGAGCTTCTCGTCGAGGAGGCTGACGATCCTGTCGGGGACCTGGTTTTTAATGTCCGACTCGTCGACGTCCAAAGAGAGGATCAACCACCCGCCATCGTGCTTCATCTCTTTGACGTGGGGGATCTTGTGGTCGATGGACCGATTGGATGCGACCTCGATCTCGTACTTCGAGATCTCGATGCCTCTGACCCCGACCCTGTACTTCTTGCCGAGAAGATCAGCCAGAGGCCTTCGGAGCCTCAGGACGGCGTCGTGGGCCCTCACGTAACGGTCGCTCTCGATGACCACGGATATGTCTGTATTGCCAAGCTTCCAGCTTTTGACCTCAGCCCCCTTCCCGTCGGCTGCCCCCTTCTTCAGAAGGTCGGCAGCCCCGGCGAAGAAATCCCCGAGCTCCGTCTCGGCGGCGCCGGCGTCGGCGCTCAGCCTGAAGCTCGCCTCCAGATGAAACTTCACTTCCCCACCTCTTTCTCCAGCAGATCTAAAGCGATCTTCATGTTCATCATCAGGTCATCGGCGGTCCCGAGGATCGTCCCCGCCCTCTCGGCGGAGAACTCCACCTCGAACGTTTCTTCCCCCACCAGGACCCTCATCCCCGGCAGGTTGTCGGGATGGAGGGACGAAGCCGCCGCCGCCGCCCCCTCCCCCTCAAACTTCAGCCTCGCCCGGATCATCTCTTCCGCCCTTCCGAGAGCTGCCGGCCTACCACCCCATCTACGGCAGCTATGAACTCCTCCTCCGACCCGAGGGGGATCGAGGCGCCGCTGGCGACGCTGTGGCCGCCGCCGTTTCCGCCCACCTTCTCCGCCGCCCCCTTCAGGGCGACGGATAGGTCGAGGCCGCAGAATACCAGGAGCCGATTCCCCCGGGCCGAGACCTTTACGATCCCCTCGGACCTGTTAAGGACTATCATAGGCCTGTCGGCGTAGAGGTACCTGACCAAAAGGCCGCAGACGACCCCCGCAGCGTCCATCTCGTTGAGGACGACGTACCGGAGGTTCTCCGTCTCGCGCAGCCGCTCCTGGACTAGGCGTACCTCCTTTAAGATCCGGGCCCTGTAATCCCGGTCGATCTTTCTCCCCTCGCTGAGGAGGGCCCTATCCCTCATGCAGAGGGTGAGGGCGAGGCCCGTCTCCTTCATCTTGCCGCAGGAGTTGAGGATCCACATCATCTCGAAGGCGTTCTCGACGACCTCCCTCTTCAGCCTTATCGTCTCACCGACGACGGAGTCGGCGGCAGTGCTCCCCTGGAGGAGGAGCTTCAGGATGAGGGCCGTCGAGAGGCGGGAGAGGTCCTTTCTGCCGATGCTCGGAAGCTCGCCAGATACTCCGATCTCATCGAGGAAGGCCGCCGCCCTGGCGGGATCGCCGGTTATCTCGAGGAGGGGGTCGAGGGACCCGGCCAAGACCGTCCCCAGGGGGCCGTCGTCCATCTTGAGGCCGGGGGCCACCTCCACCACCCCCGAGGCCGCCGCCTCCTCCAGGATCGTCCTGTTAGCCCCGATCATCATCTGCCGGTCGCCTAGGGCCCCCACCAGGGCGAGGCCCGCGAGGTCGACGTTATCTCCCATCTCCCGGACGACGGTGTAGACCGTCCCCGAGCCGCTCATCTCGAAGGCGCCGTCCACCCCCCCCAGATGAGGGTTGACGTGGACGCAAGCTAGGTTTCCCACCGGAACGTGGTGGTCGAAGACGAAGACCTCCCCCTCGATCTTGGATATAAGGTGGGGCTTTCCGCTCCCCATGTCGCAGAAGACCACCGGCGGCTCGATGGAGTCGACTACCGAATGGCCGAGCCTGCTGACCAGGGTGGCATGAAAGGGTATATTCGCCCTCATGAGGGCGGTGCAGATCAGGCCCGCAGAGGTTATCCCGTCGGCATCGTTGTGGGATATGACCCTGACGTTCTCACACTTCAAGAGGGAGCTGGCGGCGGGCTTCGCCAGCTTCTCCAGCCTCTTCATGTGATGAGCATCTCAGCGGTCTCGGGCCTGTACTGCCAGTTCTCTGGCAGCCTTCCGGTGCTGCGATAGTACTTTGCAAGACGGCGGATCTTGTTCTCGGTGAGCTGGAGCCACCTTCTGTTGTGAAGATCTTTCTTGTTGCTGTCCAGGTGCTTTCTCATGCCGATCGCCTTCCGCATGAGGTTAGCGAGGTCCTCGGGGATCTCCTGCACCTCGGCGTTCTCCCTGAGATACCTGGTGAGCTTCGTCCCCAGGATCGGCTTTGAGCTGGGGACCCCATACTGGTCCCGGAGGGTGAGCCCGATCATGGTCGGGGCGACGCCGTTTCCGTGGAGCCTGAGGACGTGCTTTCCCAGCTCCTCCTTGTTCATGTCGCACCACTCGGGCGGAGTTGATCGAAAAGGCGGCCTCGACCTCGAGGAACCCTTTCTTCTGGTGTGCATTCTGGCCATATCGAATCCTCATTATAATCCTAAGTCAGATGAAGGCGAAGGTAACCACTCCAACCTACCATGCGATAAATAGCTTGCGGCCTTGGGCGGAGGCCGCCCTTTGGGAGCGGAACCGACCGCCCCTGAAGGATCAGGCCCTCGTCGCCGGAGTTTCTCGATCAGAGGGACCGGCTCTCCTTATATAGACATGCCGTCCATCTCCTTTCATGCTCCCACCCTTCATGGACCCGTTCTTCTACCTCCTGGGAAAGGCGGTATTCATCGTCGCCGCAGGCGTCCTCGCCGCCGCCCTCTTCGGCGCCGCCCTGATAGCCTACTCCTTCAAGACCGGCCACTTCTTCATGGCCAGGATCATGCTCATCTCCGTCTCCCTCCTCGAGAGCCTGATCAAGAGCATCTTCAGAACCTTCCGGGCCGACGACGCAATCGTCGACGATGTGGGGGTGAGGCTCCGAAACTACATCAACGCCGAGAAGTTCGAGGCGGTCCCCATGGATGAGAGGGCGATATTCATCCCCCAGTGCCTCCGATCCGTCGACTGCCCCGCCAAGCTCACCCCCGAGGGCTTGCGCTGCGTCAACTGCGGCAGGTGCGAGGTCGGCCCCGCCAAGGCCTTCGCCGAAGATCTCGGCTACAGGTTCTTCCTCGCCCCCGGATCCAGCGTCATAAAGAGGATGATCAAGAAGTACCGGCCCCGGGCCATCGTCGGCGTCGGATGCTCCATGGAGATCAAGGAGGGGCTCGAACTCTGTCAGGGCCACGACATCCCGGCGATCGGCGTCCCCCTTCTGACGAACGGCTGCGTCTCGACGACCCTCGACTGGGACCGGTTCTACGAGGTAATCTCCGGCCGGGGGACCGTCCCCGAGGACGGAGATGAGGAGCTGACGATCGGGATCTGCGGCCGGAGCAGAACCTGATCGGCGAGGCCAAATCCGCGGTATGGCGCCCCGGATTTCTGCCTGCCCCCTGCAGAGATACGGCTTTAGCTCCCGAGGAGACCACTTCCCAACTTCAGGAGCCTGATGCCGCAGGTTCCGCCGCCGCCGTCGGCTCCGCCCCCGCCCTCTCCTCCAGGGCGGCTATCACATCGCCGAGCCGTTCTATCCTTTGGCCGTACCCGGACCAGTTCCCGGCCCGGAGCTCCTCCTGGGCGGATCGGTATAGGGACCCAGCCTCGCCGATCAGCTCGGCGGTGCTGAGATCATCCCTCATCTCAGAGATCAAAACCACGGCTCCGCTCTGGGGAGCGACCTCGCCCTCCAGCCCGAATATCGCCGCCAGGGCCTCCTCCAGGGTCTCCGCCATCACCACCCGGCTGCCGTAGGCGACGATCACCCGTTTCAGCTCCGGAAGCTCGCTGTTCTCGGCCTTGAGAAAGAGAGGCTCGACGTAAAGGAGGCTCTCCTCGAGGGGGATGACGAGGAGGTTTCCCCTCATGACGCTGGACCCCTTCTGGCTCCAGAGGGTGATCTGCTGGGAGATGGCGGTGTCCTGGTCGATCCTCGCCTCGATCTGGATTGGGCCGTATATCAGCTGGTCTTTGGGGAACTTGAAGACGACTATCTCGCCGTAATTCGGCTCGTCGGACTTCGCGCACATCCAGGAGATCATGTTGTTCTTGGAGCGAGGGGTGAAGGGCAAAATCAGCATGAACTCCTCCCCTCCCTCGGCGCCGGGGTCCTTCATGATGACGTAGTAGGGCTCGACGGGCTGGCGCGTCCCCTGGTAGACCTCCATCGGGATCTCCCAGGCGTCCTCCCGGTTGTAGAAGACCTGGGGGTCTTTCATGTGGTAGTCCCTGTAGATCCGGGCCTGGACCCCGAAGAGGTCGACGGGGTACCTGAGATGGGACCGCAGCTCCTCGGGCATCGAGCTGATGGGCTGGAAGAGCTCCGGGAAGATCTCCCGGTAGGCCCGGACCAGGGGCTCCTCCTCGACTACGTAGTACCGGACCGTCCCGTTGTAGGCGTCGATGACGACCTTCACCGAATTTCGTATGTAGTTGAACTCCCCCGAGGGCTCCGAGTAGGGGTAGCCGTCGGTGAGGGTGTAGGCGTCGACGATCCAGAAGAGCCGTCCATCGGCGAAGACGGGGTAGGGGTCCTGGTCGAAGGCAAGGAAGGGGGCGACGGCACCGGACCGGTCGAGAACGCTTCTTCTGATCATCACTCTGCTCTCAGAGGTGATGTCGTCGCTGAGGAGGATCTTGAGGCTTGCGAGCCGATAGGCGAAGAGGAGCCTCATCATGGGATCGAGCTCGATGCCTCCAGCCCCCTGGTATTCGGCGTAGACGTTCTCGTCTCCCCGGGGATAATCGAACTCCCCGAGCTTCGTCTTCACGATTACGTACTCCTTCTCTCCCTCGCCGTAGTAGATCTCCGGCCTGCCCATCTCCCCCAGGACCGATTCGGGGGGGATGTTCTTGACGAAGAACTCTGGGAGACCCTCTGGCGTCACCAGGTTTGATGGGCTCATGCAGATCCCGTAGCCGTGGGTGTAGAAGAGGTGGAGGTTCTGCCAGGTCTTGGCCTGATCGGGGAGGTCCACCTGGGAGAGCTCCCTCGCCGAGAGCATCACCTGCCTCGTTCTGCCGTCGATCTCGTAGCGATCGACGTCGACGTCGAAGAACTCGTAGTACAGCCGGATCTCCTGGAGCTGCTTGTAGGTGCTGAGGAGGGGACGCCAGTCCCAGAGCCGTACATTCTCAACCGTCTCCCAGTTGGCCTTCAGTTCCTCGGCGGTCAGGTTGTAGGAGACGGGGAACGGCCTCTCCTCCACCCGATCCAGTCCATAGGCGCGGAGGGTGGCGTCGATGTTTGCGGCGATGAAGGGCGCCTCCATCACGATCTCGTTGGGGGCGACCCGGTACTGCTGGACCGCTGCCGGATAGATCAGCCCCAGGAGGGCGATGCCGACGACGACCGCCCCGACGATCGGCAATATCCGCCTTGGCCTCCTCCCGGCGGCGACGGCGAAGAGGAGGAGGGCGACGAGAACCGCAGCAACTGCGTATAGGTGGAGGAAGGGAAGGCGAGCGTGGACGTCGGAGTACCCCGCGCCGTAGACGACCCCGCCGGCGGAGCAGAGGAGGTCGTACCGGTCGAGGAGGAATCGGGCGGCTAAGAGGAGGGCTGCAGCCCCGAGGAGGCCGCTGCAATGGGCGACGGCCCTGGCTGGGATCGAACGGGCGATCTCCGCGTAACCCCTCAGCTCCGAGCCGGATATGATCCGGTCGGCCTGGAGGAAGACGTAGATACCGGCGGTGATGGCGAGGTTGATGAGGACGACGAAGAGGGCGGCATCCCAGAGGGACCGGAGGAGAGGGAGGGTGAAGACGTAGAACCCGACCTCCTTTCCGAATAGAGGGTCCGTCGCCCCGAAGGGCTGGGCGTTCATGGCCAACAGAACCGTCTCCCAGCCAGCCTGAGCCGCAAGGCCGAAGAGGATCGATGCGGGGACCACAAACCATGACAGATATCGGGGCCGATCGCCGATCAGCCTCGTGTTCGCGAGGCTAACCGCCCCAAAGGCGAGGGCAGATGCCGCAAAGATGGAAATCTTCGCGGCCATGATCGTCCCGAAGACGGTGGAGTAGCCGAGGGACGCAAACCACCTCCATTCGGTGATCAGATAAGCCACGTGGCCTGAAAATATCAGAAGAAGGGCCAGGGCAGCCAGAGCCCACCGTGAACCCCTCATAAAGCCTCCCAAAAGTCGAGCAGCATGGGGCAGGCCACCCAACCGACGGTCCTAAAACGATCCCGCAAAGCCGCCGTGATGGACATATTCGAAGACCGGCGGGTCTCGATATATATCTTTCGTAAACCTTCCGCCCCTGGGAGGGGCGTGGGAGGCAGGAGGGAGATGGTGCCCCGCTCGGGGGGTGTGGTGAAGGGCAGCAAGGGCTCCTGGAGCCAAGGTGCCAAAGGGTGTGCCGGAGAGCAGTCAACGAAAAATTTTAAAAGAGGGCCGATCACTCGATGGAGATGGCCTCAGAGGGGCAGGCCTCGACGCACGTGCCGCACTCTGTGCACTTGTCGGCGTTGACCACTGCTATTTCTTCGTCGTCCAGGGCAATGGCGTTTTCCGGACACTCCTCGACACAGGTTCCGCAACTTACACACTCTTCTCTGTTGACTACTGCCGGCATTACAAATTCCTCCAAAGTCGCCAAAGTAGGCAAATTTACAGTCCGGGATATACGATATATAACTTTCGTTAGGGGGGCGGAGGCCGAAAAAGAAGATAGATGTGCTCCCCCGGAGGGGTCAGCTCAGGTCTGAGTACCTGTTCCTGTCCTTCAGCTCCTGCTTCTTCGCCTCGTTCCATCCGCTCACCGACTGGAGGTAGCCGGTGACCCGAGATAGGTACTCCAGATGGTCGGAGCCGCACCGCGGGCAACTATCCTTCAGGCCCGGAGATACGCAGAAGCAGCTGAGACAGACGGTCATGTCCCTGGTGAAGGCGAAGTATCCTATCTGGGTGCTCCTCGCCAGGTTCATGGCGAAGTCCATCAGCCCCTCGGGGTCGGGAGCCGACTCCCCCAGGAAGATGTGGAATATGTTCCCTCCGTCGACGATCGGGAAGAAGATGTGCTCGAGCTTCGCCCTCTCGAAGATGGAGACGTCCAGGGATGGCGGGACGTGGGTCCCGTTGGTATAGTAGACGGGGAGGTCGCGGGTCGTATGGACCCTCTTCATGGCGGCATCGATGTCGCCCTTGACGACCCTGGTGGCGCAGTCCCGGAACTCCTCGGAGAGGAGGTCTGAGACCGCAAACCTCTGGACGACCGTCTCCGCCGGGGTCCTCGCCAAGGCGATCGTCATCCCGTGGCGGCGGCTGAGCTCCTTCGCGTAGATCTCCATCTCCGTCATCGCCCTCACCGCCAGCTTCCAGGCCTCCTTCGACTCGTGCATCTGAGACCCGGTATGGAACTGGACCATCTCGTTCACCCCCACAACCCCGATGGTGTAGACGAGGCTCTCCAGGTCGACGGCCACCGTCCCCTTCTTTCCCGTTCGGGGGTCTTTCGGCCTCTGGGTTGCGAAGGGCATCCTCCGGTTCTTGATCACCTGGTTCATCCAGTCCCGCTTCACCTTGAAGATCTCTACGGCGGTGTCCATCAGCCCGCGGAGGTACTCGAAGAGGAGGTCATCATCCCCCCGGGCGAGGTAGGCGGCCCGGGGACAGTTGAGGGAGACTACCTGCCAGGAGCCCATGGAGAAGTGCATCCCGTCCCTGAAGTAGAGCTTATCCTCGAAGGCGGCGTCGCTCTCGAAGGTGGCGGCGAACTGGTAGGCGCAGCACTGGTAGCAGCTTATCCCCTTCCCGGCCCCCCTGTATGCCGGAAGCTGGTTGTCATAGTAGGGGGTGCCGAACTTGGAGGCGAGATGGAAGGTCAAGAGGTAGAGGTCCCGGTACGTCGGAACGTCGGGGTGGGCGGCGTTGAACTCATCGTCCTCTTCCATGAAATCCGGCTCGATGGAGATCTCGGGCTTGGGGAAGTTGAAGGGCTTGCCCCAGTAGTCCCCCTCCAGCATCACCTCCATTAGGGCCTTGAAGCCGAGGCGGACCTCCTTCTCGAACTCGCCATAGGTCCTGAGGGGTGCGCCGTCGCCGTCCCAGACCTTCCCTTTGTAGACGACGGGCTTGTCCCGCCAGAGCTTCGGTACCCCGGGGCTGAGCTGGACGGAGGAGAAGACGACCTGGCCGCCCCGGGCGACCATCATCTGGGTCATCTCGTAGACGAACATCTGCATCAGCTGGCAGATCTCCTCGTAATCGAGCCCTTCGAGGTACGGGGCGAGGAAGGTGAGGAAGTTGTAGAAACCCTGCCCTCCGGCGAAGTTCGTCTGAGCTGAGGCGAGGGCCTTTACGGCGTGGAGCATGGCCACCTCCGGCTTCTTGGCCGGCCCCGCCACGGACGCCTTCGTCCCCGAGCCGTCGGGCATGAGGCCGTAATAGAAGAAGTAGCGAAGGTCCCAGTCCTGGCAGAAGGGGCGGGTCCCGAAGTACTCCAGGTCGTGGATGTGGAGGTCGCCGGCGAGGTGATGGTCCGATAGGTACGGCGGGATCAGGAGGAGGTACTGCTCCTTCGAGATCTTGTCCGCCTTCTTCTTGTGGCTCGTCTCGGCGTTCTCCTGGAGGTTTGCGTTCTCGTGGGCCTCGAAACCCGAGCCGACGTCGATCAGGTGGGCGTCGTAGACGGGGGTCCCGACCCTGGTGCAGATGTTTCTCCACTCCAGGTGGTGCCTTTCGAGGAGGATGACGTTGACGATCTCCCTCACCAGGGGGCCGGAGAGAAACTTGACGTCCATCCACCGGATCCGCCGCTCCACCTCCCGGGCTATCTCCGCCGCCTCCTCCTCGGAGATGCCGGGGATCCGATAGAACTGCTCCGAGAGCTTCGTCTCCCGCAGGAGCTGTTTCACCACCGCCTCCCTGTTCCACCTCATCAGGTGGCCGTCGGTGGTCCTGACCATCGGCATCTCCGATAGGGAGACGCCCTCCAGCGTTATCTGCTGCGTTTTATATCCGTTAACCCTCCGGCTCAAAGACTTATACCCCCGATGAGATGCGACAGAAGGCGCTAAGAATATGTACCCCCTGATGACGCGATCCTCAACCATTCCTGTAAGGGCCCTAAATTTATAATCCCTTCGGCCGATATCGCCTAAAATTATAATTTAAGTTGGCCCAAAACCAGATCCCCTCGCCGGGGGGGCATTCGTAACTCTTCATTGATATTTAAAGCCCCGGAAAAAGGCCGAATATTTGAGGTACCGACGAATAAAAACCGATTAATTCGGGCGGATGCCCCCCCGCGAATTATGATCAGCAGGCCGTTTTCGGTTATCCGACCTCTCCGCCGATCGCGAATGCTGGAATGCCCATCTTCCAATATTTTTGATTACAATGCCCCTCTGGACCCCATTATTGTCCATCTCCGCCACCCCCGAGCTTCTCGGCGTACTCGGCGAGGACGGAGTAGAACTTCTCCGCCCTCCGGTGATAAGCCTCCTTCTTGATCGCCCCGGAGTCGTCGAAGAGCTCCTGGACCCGGGGGAAGTACAGCACCTCTCCCGTCGGGAGCATGTGGAAGCGGACGCAGGTCGCGACCAGATGCTCGATCATCCGGGCGCCGCCGAAGACCCCGGAGGATACGCCGCAGATCCCGACGGGCTTTCTGAAGTACTCCTCGTAGAGGAGGTCGAGCATCATCTTCAGCTCGCCGGGGCAGCCGTGGTTGTACTCCGGGGAGACGATGACGATCCCGTCGGCCCGGAGGATCCGCCCCTTCAGCCGAGCCGCCGCCTCCGAGGTTTTGGTGTCATCCGTCGCCGGGAGCCGATAGTCGCGGACGTCGACGATCTCGCTCTCAAGGCCGAACTCGGCGGCCTTCGCCAGCATGAACCGGGCGACCTTCTCGGACTCGCGCCCCTCCCGGGCGGTCCCGAGGATGATGGGGATGTACATGGGCATCTATTTCTTGGTCAAGATATGAATATCCTTGTCTCTCGTCTCGACCCGGAAGGCCTGCCCCAGCAGTCGGCCGCCCGGCAGACGCGGAAAGGAGGATCCCAAAATGACGGAAAGAACTCGCGGAAGGGTGGAGCACATAAACCCCGAGGGGCTCACAAAAAATCCGGCCTTCTCCCAGGCCGTCGTGGTGACCGGCCCGGCGAAGACGATTTATGTCGGAGGTCAGGACGCCGTCGACGGATCGGGGAATATAGTCGGAGAGGGCGACATCGGCCGCCAGACCGAACAGGTCCTGAAAAACATCCAGACGGCGCTCGCGGCCGCAGGCGGAGACCTCGGGGACGTCGTCAAGTGGAACGTTTACGTGGTCGAGGGCCAGCCCCTCCAGGCGGGCTTCGAGGCGTTCATGAGAGCGTGGGGCCGCCGGCCCAACCCGCCGGCGATCACCGCCGCCTTCGTCAGCGGGCTCGCCCGCCCGGAGTTTCTGGTGGAGATCGACGCGGTAGCCGTGCTGCCAAAATAGAGAGAACTAGAGCAGATCACACCGCTCTTGTGAAGTAGCTTTCTTGGTGGGTGGACGACCGAGTTTCCGATCACCCCTCCCGCCCCTTCCTCGCAAACTCCTTCGCGTAGTACGTCAGGATCATGTCAGCCCCGGCCCGCTTGATGGAGGTCAGCGCCTCCATCATCGCCCGCTCCCCATCGAGCCAGCCCCGCTCCGCCGCCGCCATGATCATCGAGTACTCGCCGGAGACCTGGTAGGCGGCCGTCGGCATCCCGAACTCGTCTTTGACCATCCGGAGGATGTCGAGATAGGGCATCGCCGGCTTCACCATCACCATATCCGCCCCCTCCTCGATGTCGAGGCGGACCTCCCATAGTGCCTCTAAAGCGTTGGCGGGGTCCATCTGGTAGCCGGACCGGTCGCCGAAGGCGTACCCCGACTCCGCCGCTTCCCGGAAGGGGCCGTAGAAGGAGGAGGCGTACTTGGCGGCGTAACTGAGGATGGGGGTGGCGCCGAAGCCCTCTTCGTCCAGGGCTCCGCGGATCGCGGCCACCATGTGGTCCATCATCCCGCTGGGGGCGACGACGTCCGCCCCCGCCCTCGCCTGGGAGACGGCCGTCTTGCCGAGCAGCGGGAGGGTCTCGTCGTTTGCCACCTCCTGGTTTTTGATGACGCCGCAGTGGCCGTGGCTGGTGTACTCGCAGAGGCAGAGGTCGGCGATGACGACGACCTTCGAGGTCGTCTCCTTGATCCGCTCGATGGCCTGCTGGACGACCCCCGCGAGGTCCCAGGCGCCGGAGCCGACCTCGTCTTTTTTATCTGGCAGGCCGAAGAGGATCACCGCAGGAACCCCCAGCTCCTCCAGACCCTCGACCTCTCTCGCCAGGCTCTCGATGCTATGCCTGAACTGCCCCGGCATCGACTCGATCCTCATCGGCGCATCCAGCCGCTCGTCCACGAAGAGGGGCATGATCAGATCGTCCGTCGAGACCCTCGTCTCGGCGACCATCCTCGAGAGCCCCGGTTTACGAAGCCTGCGCATCCTTCTCATCATCATCAGCCTCCAGCCCAAATAGCTCTTCGACGAACCTCAGACAGTCGTCGTCTCCCCGCTCCGCCGCCTTCCTCAGGACCTTCGTCGGCTCAGCGAAGATCTTGTTGACGATGGAGTGGCTCATGTCCATCAGAACCCGCTCCTCGATCTCCCCCAGGGTGTGGCGGGCGCCGAGCTTGTTCATCGCCCTCATGCACTCCTGGGCCTTGATCAGATCAGCCTGGAAGTAGATCCTGCCCAAAAGCTCCTCCGCCCTCCTCCTCTTGTACTTCGCCTTGAGGAATCCCAGCTCCTCGGCGATGATCGCCTCGGCCCGGGCCATCTCCGCCATCCGGAGCCTCATATTCTCGGCGCTGATCTCCCGGAGGGCGTCGATGTTGCGGAGCTCGACGCCGGGGATCTCGCCGACGTCCTCATCGATGTCCCGGGGGTTTGCGATGTCGATCATCAGGAGGGTCCCCTTCGTCCTCCGGGCCATCACCTCCTCCAGGTCGTCTCGCCTCAGGATGTAATGGGGGGCGGAGGTGGCGCTGATGACGAGGTCGGAGGTCCTGATCATCTCCTTCATCTCATCGAAGGGGACGGCCTCGACGCCGAGGCTCGCGGCCAGGGCGAGGGCCCGGCCGAAGGTCCTGTTGGTGACCCGAAGATCGCCGATATTCTTGGAGAGGAGGGCCTTCGAGATGAGGGCCCCGGTATCCCCCGCCCCGATCACCAGGACGCTCCTTCCCGCGAGGCTCCCCAGGATCTCCTCGGCGAGGTCGACGGCAGCCGAGCCGACGGAGATCGACCGCTCGTTGATCCTCGTCTCTCGACGGACCCTCTTTCCTACGGAGATCGCCTTCTTGAAGGCGACGTCCAGAGTCCATCCGGTGGTCCCCGCCGCCTTGGCCATATTGTAGAGCTCCTTCATCTGGCCGAGGATCTGGTCCTCGCCAATGATCATCGACTCAAGCCCCGAGGCGAGGCGGAGCAGGTGGCTGAGCGACTCATCGTGGTCGTGAAAATCGATGATCCGAGACGATATCCTCGCCTTCTTCGCGAGCTCGAAGAGGACCTTCTCCCCCCGGGGGGATACGACGTAGATCTCGACCCGGTTGCAGGTCTTGAGGACGGCGCACTCCTCCACTAGGCTGTGGGAGGAGATCCATTTGAGGAGGGCTTCCAGGTCGCCGTGCCAGGCCCGCTCAATCTCGTCGATATTGGCCTTCCGGTGGGTCACCAGCATCGAGGCTATCTCGCTCATCGAGGGGGAGATGTTCTCCGGCCCTCTTATAGCCCTTTTCGTAGGACTCCGAGAGGAGCCGCCAGACCTCGCGATCGGAGATGATCTCCCAGAGGATCCGGCGCCGCTCCGCCTGGTCGGCGACCCGCTCCTTCAGAACCCCTCTCATCTCCCCCAGGAGGAGGGCCATCTCGCCATACCCCTCGTCCATGACCTCCTCGATCGCCCATCGGAGCCGCCTTGCTAGGGCGGGGCTCTCCCCAAAGGTAGATATGGCGACGACGATGGGACCTCTCCTGACGACGGAAGGGACGATCACCTCCCCGACGCCGTCGACCCGGTTCACCAGGATTCCCGCAGCCCTCGCCATCTCTTCGAGCCGACGGTTCAGCTCTCGATCGCTGGTGGCGGGGACGGCGATGAAGGCGCCCCGGAGGAGGTCGGCCCCGCCCCTCCGGAGGTCCACCTCCACCAGCTCCACCTCCCCCGCCGCCGCCATCCTCCGGATCCCGGGGGTGAAGTCGAGGCTTCCGACCGTCACCCTGGCATGCTCTGAGAAGAGCCGCGCCTTCCTCTCGCCGACGGCACCCCCGCCGAAGATGACGACCTTTCGGCCGGACAGATCCAGGAGGAGGGGGAGGTGATCCATCAGATCCGAGCCCCCGTCTTCTTGAACTCCCTCTCGCTGAAGAGGACCTGGTATTCAGAGATCCCGACCTTCCGGGAGATCTCGGCGGCGACCTTCCGGCAGTCCTCCCTCGACTGAGAGTGGACGACGGTGTAGAGGTTGTAGGGCCACTCCGGCCTTTCGGGCCGCTCGTAGCAGTGGGTGACCTCATCGAAGGTGGCCATGATCCCGCCGACCCGCTCCATCTCTTCCATAGGGACCCGCCAGACGATCATGGCGTTGGCGACTATCCCCAGGGCCCTGTGGCCTATCGTCGCCGAGAACCTCCGGATCACCTCCAATCCGAGGAGGGCCGCTAGCCTCTCCAGGACCGCCTCCTCGCCGAGGGATAGCTTCTCTCCCAGGGCTTCGTAGGGCCGGGGTGAGATAGTTATCCCCTCCTGGGCCACCCTTATGAGGGCGAGGTCCAGATCGTCGATATCCTCCGACGTCCCATCATCTCCCATCAATTCTGTCGATCATCCCTGATCACCTCTGCCTCCAGCCGTCGGGATCCTGGAAGGGGTACCGGTCCATCCCCCTCGTCGAGACCTGCTTGGGGTCAGACCCCGGATTTCCGGAGACCGGATGGTCGCTCCAATAGTTTCCGCCCACCACGGGGCCCGCGTCCCAGGAGTTCTCGCCGTTATCGACGGCGTTCTGGGGGAGCATGGGATAGCCGTTATCGATGAAGTTGTTGTGGTAGACGAGACAGCCACCGCAGTCGATCAGCCCCACCCCCCCGAGGCCGTTCTGGACGAAGGTGTTTCCAACGACCTTCCCGTCCCGGGAGAAGCTCATCCTGAGGCCGTAGCGGCCGTTCCCGCTCAGGTTGTTCCCCTCGACCTTCGAGCCCGTCACCGCCTGGAGGAAGACCCCTTCCCCGTTCTCGGCTGCCAGGCAACCCGCCACCGTCGCCCCCGAGAGCTGCTGGAGGGAGAGGCCTGCCTCCTGGTTTTTCGATAGGTTATTTCGGATCGCCATCGTCCCGTCGGAGCCGGAGACGCTGATCCCCCTCAGGTTTGCCGAGGCGGAGTTTGTGTTCAGGACAGACTTCGGGGACCGTATCAGCCTGATCCCATCATCGGAGTTCCTCCTCGCCTCTGACTGGAGGACCGTAGAGGAAGTACAGTTGACGAGGGCTATCCCCACCGCCCCCTCGGAGGCGTCAAGCCCCCTCAACGCCACCCCCGTCGAGTCCTGAACCTTGAAGCCCGCATCCGAAGAGCTCCAGGCCGCCGATCCCAAGATGACGTCGCCTTCGCCACCCTGGACCAGAAACCCGATGGTGCATTCCTCGGCCCTGCAGCCCACCACCTCGCATCCGGCCGTCCATAGCATTCGGACCCCGGCCTCGTTCCTGGCGAGGGCGAGATCTCGGACGCCGCAGCCGGAGGAGTTGACGATGAGGGCTCCGACGGTGTTGTTGGATAAGGCCAGCCCCTCCGCGGTGACGTTTTTACACCCCACTAGGGCGAAGAAGCCCCAGTCTCCAGAGACGTAACGATCCCTCCCGTCAATTATGTAGCAGAAGGGCCGACCGTCGACGGTGTTGGTGGAGTCGGCGTCCTGGCGGAAGGGGCCGTCGTCGGTGACCGATGCGTCCTCTCGATCGACCCTTAGGGCTCGGAGGTTCTGATTCATCTGGTTTCCCCGGAGGAGGTTCAACCCCGATCCGAGGATGGAGAGGCCCAGCCCGTTCAAAAGGAACTGGTTATCCTCGAGGGTGTTGGCGGCAGAGCCGGACTGTAAAATCAGCCCCTCCCCATTCTCCTGGAGGAGGTTTCCGGCGAGGTTGTTGTACTTAGACCCCTCCAGGAGAACGGCGATCTCGTTCTCCAACAGGCGGTTATTCTCGATCTGGCCGGCCGTCGAGGCGTTCATCCTGATCCCCGTTCTGCATCCCCGGACCGAATTGTTGGCGATCAGGCTCTTGCCAGAGGTGTGGAGGAGGACCCCCACATTGCTGGCCTCCGATACGATGTTCTCTCGGATCTCGTTCGCCTCTGACCTCATGACGACGATCCCCCTCTCCGGAGATGAGATCTCGTTTCCCTCGACCCTGATATCCTCGGAGTCGGAGATCTCGATACCGGTTCTGGATAGGAGGAGGGATCCTGAGACGGTGCACCCGCTGGAGTTGGCGATCACTGCCCCGGCTCCGCCCGAGATGTTGCAGTTGGAGATGGAGGAACTCCGGGAACCCGCCATCTCGACCCCGACGTCGGAGCTTATGCGAGAGTCTCTGATGGCGTCGTCGAAACCTCCCTGGAGCCTGACGCCGACGGCGCACTCCTCGATCGAAGTTCCTGCGATCAGGTTGTTGGAAGAGGATGAAAGGATCCCCGTCGAGAAGTCTCGGATGGTACAGCCTTCTAGGGTGGTTTGGGGGGATTTCAGCTCCACCGCGACGCCGGAGCCGAAGCCCCGAATCTCGAAGCCTGAGACGGAGGAGCCGGAAGCCTCCACCACAAACCCCCCCTCCAGGGTCGCCTGGCCGGGGGACCCGGTGAGGGCCAGCGGCCGGAGGATCGGTATCACCCCCTCCTTGTAGTATCCGGGACTGACCAGAATTTCGTCGCCAGCATCAGCGGCGTTGACGGCCTTCCTGATGGTGGAAAAATCTCCGCCTCCGCTCTGGTCGACGACCAGCCTCTCGGCCTGGACCCCAGAGGGGTGGACGCTCAATAGAAATAGGAGAACCAAAAGCCAGAACTTATCCATGACGACGCCCCCAATCCTGTGCGATAGTCCCCGTTGTGGTGGGAAATAGATAACTCTATCCCCAGGGCCGTGGTGAAGGGAAGATCGATCAATTCGGCTCTCGTGGTCGGGGATCCGATCCTCCCAAGCCGAAGACGATCCCCGCCAATCCCCCGAACCCAACCGACCGGGCCGAGAACGGGAAGGTACTAATCTTATGAAAGTGAATGGTTGCGAGATGAGATCGAGAGGCGGAACGGCATGACCACCCCTTACAAGATCCTGATCATCGAGGACGAACCCGATGACGTCGAGCTGATCCTCCTCGGCTTCTCGAAGCACGACGAGTTCTTCGTGGACGTGGCCACCACCGGGGAGGAGGGGCTAGAGAGGGTCGCGACGAACCACTACGACCTGGTCTCCGTCGACTTCGCCCTGCCGGGCATAAGCGGCCTCGACGTCTTGGAGGAGATCCGAAAGTCCGACCAGGACGTCCCCGTCGTCATGGTCACGGGCCGGGGGACCGAGGAGCTCCAGGTGGTCGCCTTCGAGAAGTTCGCCACAAGCTACGTCATGAAGAGCGTCGACAGCTTCCGGAGCCTCCCCACCGTCTTCGAGGCGCTGATCAACGAGTCGCGGTACCGGTCCCAGGAGCGGCGGATGAAACGGGAGATCGAGCGTTCAGAGACGGTGAGCAGGTACATCCTGGAAAACTCTCCGATGGGGATATACGTCCTCCAGAACGGCTCCTTCAAGATGGCCAACTCCAAGTTCGCCGAGATCTTCGGCTGCGATAAGGAGAAGCTGATCGGAGAGCCCTTCTGGAGCCTGGCGGAGCCCGCGAGCTTCGAGTGTGAAGACGAAGAGGCCGAGGAGCCCCGCCGCCCCCCGGGCGAGGGCGATCCCAAAAGGCCCATCGTCCACGAGTTCGGGGTGACCAGGAAGGACGGGTCGAAGCGCTGGGTCGAGGTGAGGATCGCCCTCCTGGACGACCTCGAGGAGCGGTATGTCCTGGGAAACGTGGTGGACGCCACCGATCGGAAGAAGGGGGAGAGGGACCTCATGATGCTGAACAGGAGGCTCGCCATCCTCCACAACCTCATCCTAAAGGCGATCGACTTTCGAGGTGAGGCCGACGACCTGGTGAGGGAGGCCCTCGTCGAGGCGATGGCCGGGCCGGACGGGTTCGAGGTGGGGGGCGTCTTCCATCTGGACGAGGGGCGGCTCGTCCTCCGGGGCATGGCCGGACCTCTGGAGGCCCTGATGGAGTTTGCGGAGAAGGTCGACGTCGAGGAGCTTCTGGAGGGAGGAGGGAAGGTGACGGTGGTGGGGAGGAGCCGACCCCTCTCCTGGGGCTCGACGCCCTACTCCGTTGGCGGTGGCCGAAAAGGCCTGCTGGTTTTGGGTCGAGAGGAGAAGATCGGGGACGACCTTCTGAAGTTCATGATGGAACTCGCCTGGCACTTTGGAAAGATGGAAGAGGCCTTCGAGCGGCTGAGGGCCTCTTAGGTGGCCAAACCCAGGGGGAAAAAGACTACAGCCGCCTCCAGATCAGGGCGATCCTCTGGAGGGCGGTGGCGTGGCTTGCGACGGTGATCAGGACGACTGCCCATCCCAGGATCGAGAGCCCCGCCAGATCTGACGGGAAGAGGGCGGTGGCGACGGTGGCTCCGAGGATGATGACGAGCCGGTCGGCCCGGCCCATCACCCCTCCGTAGAGCCGGCCTAGGCTCAGGGCTTGAGCTTGGGTCCCGAGGTAGCTCGTTAGGAGGACCCCCATCACGGCTAAGATTCCCACCCCTTCCGATACGTAGCCGGCAAAGACGATCCCCGAGAGGATCGCCATGTCGGCGTACCTGTCGATGACGTGATCGAGGAAGTCCCCTCTCGCCTCCGCCCGCCCCACCTTTCGGGCGACGGCACCGTCGACGGCGTCGAAGACGGCGTTCAGAAGGAGGAAGAGGGCCGCTGGATAAAGATAGGCGGCCCTGCTGAAAGATACGTAGTAGAAGCCCCCCGCCACCAGGGCGAAGATCATGGAAAGGATAGAGATCTGGTTGGGGGACGCTCCCGCCGCCGTCGCCAGGGCTGCCAGGGGCTCGGTCAGGGCGTGGGACCTCGACCTCAGGTCATCGAGGGTCAAACTCCGCCACCCCCATCCAGTCGATATCCCCCGGCGGAAGGGCGATCTCGCGGCAAAGGAGCCTCACCACCAGCTCTGCCACCTCCTTTGGGGATAATCGGGTCGCGTCGATCTCGCTGACCCGGTCGCACTCCTCCATCGCCTCCACCAGTATGACGTCTAGAGCCTCAGCCTCCAGGTTTTCCTGGATCTTCCTCTCGGGGTAACCCCTTTGGGCTAGCCGCTCCCTCAGGACCGCAGGGCTGGTCCGCAGGACTATCGCCTCGGGGGCGAAGTGGTGGGAGAAGTGCCCCTCCAGGACTACCATCTCATCGTCATCCTCCGGGGCCAGCTCATCGATCCTCTCGGCGAGGAGATCGACATCTGCTATCAGACACCCCCGATCCGGATCGGTCCCCAGGGACAATCCCTCCTCCCTCACCAGGGCGTTTATCTCGATCACCCTGAAGGGTAGGAGGGCGGCCACCGTGGTCTTCCCCGTCCCGGGGGTGCCGGTCAGGGCCGCCCGCATACCTCTCCAAAGGCTTCGAGGAACCGGTCGTTCTCCTCAGGGGTTCCGACCGTCACCCTCAGGGCATGGTCGCCCGCCCCCCGGAAGGAGAAGCAGTCCCGGATGATCACCCCCCTCCGGAGGAGCCTTTCGGCCACGATGCCTGAGGGCTCCGCCGTCTCCAGGTAGAGGAAGTTCGCCCCCGAAGGCCGAAACTCCGATATGGCCCTCCTGAGGCGGTCCCTCTCCCGCCTTATAGCTTCGACGGACCGTCTCATGTGCTCGACATCGGATAGGGCCGCCAACCCCGCCGCCACCGACGGCGTCGTCACACCGAAGAAGGGGGGGGCCGCCCGTCTGTACTCCTCAGCGATCCACTCTGGAGCTACGGCGTAGCCGAGCCTCATCCCAGCGAGGCCGAAGGCCTTGGAGGTGGTCCTCCCCACCACCAGGTTCTCGTACTCGCCGACCAGGGGGAGGAAGTTCTGGTCGCTGAACTCGGCGTAGGCCTCGTCGAGGAAGACTACCCCGTCGGTCGTCTCGACGATCGTCCTGAGGTCATTTTCTGAGATCAGGTCTCCCGTGGGGTTGTTCGGCGAGCAGATGAAGACGATCTTCATCCCGGCGGGCACCTCCGTCGGAACCTCAAGGTCAGGGCCTCGAAGGAGGAAGACCGGCTCGGCTCCGGCCGTCACCGTCAGGATCTCGTAGTAGCTGAAGGTGGGGGTGTAGATCAGAGCCCTGTCGCCGGGATCGAGGAATAGGCGCGTTATGGTGTCCATGACCCCGTCCATGCCGGCGCCGATGACGACGTTCTCTGGGGGAGCCCCGGCGTACCCGGCCAGGGCCTCTATCAGCCCCTCGGGCTCGGGGTACCTCTCGGGCCTCACGGAGGCTATCGCCTCGAAGACCTTCGCGCTTGGGCCGTAGGGGTTCTCGTTGGACCCTAGCTTGACGATCCCGGCCGGCGGCAGGCCGTACTTCGCCGCGATCTCCTGGGTGCCCCGACCGGCGACGTAGGGCTTCAGCCTCGCCAGGCACGGCCTAAGGTTCTCTGAGTATCTCACCAAGGACCGTCACCACGCGGTCGATCTCCTCTTTTCCGATGACCAGGGGCGGGACCATCCTGAGGACGCGATCGCTGGTGGCGTTGAGGAGGATGCCCCTCTCCCTCGCCCTAGCGACGATCTCGGGGCAGTTCGCCTCCATCTCGACCCCCACCATCAGCCCCAGGCCTCGAACGTCAAGGGCATCGATCTCCTCGGCGAGCCTCGATCGGAGGTATCTGCCCATCGCCTCGGACCTTTCCACCAGCTTCTCGTCCTTGATGGCCCCGATAGAGGCGAGGGCCGCCGCCGAGACGAGGGGGCCGCCGCCGAAGGTGGAGGCGTGGTCTCCCCTCTGGAAGACGTTGGAGACGGATTCGGCCGCCAGCATCGCCCCCATGGGGAGGCCTCCGGCGATCCCCTTGGCGAGGGTCATGGCGTCGGGCATCACCCCACTGTGCTCCTTTCCAAACCACTTGCCGGTCCTGCCGAAGCCGGTCTGGACCTCGTCGAGGATGAGCAAAGCGCCGCAGTCGTCGCAGATCTCTCGGGCTGCCCTGAGGTACTCCGGGCTTGGGACGTTGACGCCACCCTCCCCCTGGACCGGCTCCAGGATCACCGCCGAGGTATCCACTGAGACCGCCGAAGCCAGCGCCTCAGGGTCGTCATAGGGGACAAAGTCCGCCTCGTTGAGGGGGCGGAAAGGCTCCCTGTACATCGGCTTATAGGTCGCCCCCAGAGACCCCAACGTCCTGCCGTGGAAGGAGTGGATGGCGGCGACGATCTTCGACCTGCCGGTGGCCTTCCGGGCGAGCTTCAGGGCAGCCTCGACGCTCTCGGCCCCGGAGTTGCAGAAGAAGGCCCTGTCCATGCCGGTGAGGCCCTTCAGCTCCTCGGCCAAAAGGACCTGGTTCTCGGTGTAGTAGAGGTTCGAGGTGTGGATCAATTCTATAGCCTGCCGCCGGATCGCCTCGACGACGGCAGGGTGGCAGTGGCCGACGGTGTTGACGGCGACCCCGGCGACGAAGTCGATGTACTCGCGCCCTTCGGCATCCCATACCCGAGCCCCCGAACCCCGGACGAGGAGGATCGGCTGGCGGGTGTAGGTCTGGATCACCGACCCCCTCTCCAGCTCCACGATCCGGGCGGTTCTCTCGGCGCCCGAGAGATCAAGTTTTGGCGTCTCGGCCATCTCATCCCTCCCCATTTCAGCCTTCGTCTCAGTCTCAGTATCCGACTTAATCTTCATTATCATCGTTTCATCGCTCTCTTTATCGATCATAGAACGCTCCGCGCAAACCGGAGGCTCGCCTGGATCATGCGGCCCACGTCCCCGCTGACGACCTCCATGTGGCCGGGGTAGAGGACCTCGACGTCGAGTTTCGTCAACCTCTCGATGGAACGGATCAGGTCCGCGTCGCAGCCGGCGAAGAGGTCGGTCCTCCCGATGTTCCCCTGGGGGAAGACGGTGTCCCCCGAAAAGAGGACTTTGGCCTTTGGCTCGTAGAGGCAGATCCCCCCCGGCGAGTGGCCCGGGGTGTGCATCACCTCCAGCTTCCATTCCCCCAGGTCGAGAACGTCCCCCTCCTGGAGGGTACCGTCCACCGCCACCTCCGGTGCGGAGAGGCCGAAGAGGTACGCCACCGTCGCCATGTCGTCGCCGAGGGAGCCCGCCTCCTCCTCATGGATCAGGACCCTCGCTCCGGTCGCCTCCTTCAGCCTGACGACCCCGCCGGAGTGGTCGTGATGGCAGTGGGTGAGGACGATCATCTCGATCTTTTGCGGGTCGATGTACTTTTTGATCTTTCGGAGCGTCGACTCCGGCTCCATCCCCGCGTCGACGAGGATCGGGACCTCGTCGAGGATCAGGTAGACGTTCCCGTCGAAGGGCGAGCCTGAGACCTTGTGGACTTCCACCATTCCAACACCTACTCCGGGGAGGGGCTCCACCGATATATCTGTTTGGCAGGGAGATTCCGGGCGGTTCGGGAATAGTTCGAGGAAGGCTCATCGATCGGCCAGATCAACAACCTTTTAAATAAATAGATCTTTACCCGATCAGCTTTAAAGGTGCCGATATGTCCCAGTATGAGATCAAGATAAAGAGCGTCCCCGCCCTGCGGGTGGCTAGCCTCTGGGGGAAGGGCCTCCCCTTTGCCGTCACCGTCCCCAAGGCCTACGAGGAGCTGGTGGCCTGGATGGCTGAAAAGAAGATCCCCTTCCCCACGGAATCGCCGTTGGGCCTCGCCCTCTACTACGATGACCCCGCTGCCGTCCCCCCTGAGGAGATGAGGTTCAAGATGGCGCTGCCGGTTCCGGCCGAGACGCCCGAGGTCGCCGAAGGCAAGGCGGCGGTGGAGGTGCTGCCAGAGGCGGAGGTGGCATACCTGACGGTGAGGGGACCCTACACCAACCTCGAAGACGCCTACAGCCAGCTCTACGGCTGGGTATTCGAGAAGGGTTACAGGCCCACGGACGCCGCCCGGGAGGTCTACGTCCGGTGGAGCGAATCGATGCCGCCGGAGGAGCAGGTGACGGAGATCCAGGTGCCGGTGGAGAGGTAGGGGAAGGGAGAGGGGTGACGAAGCCATAGATGGCGGCACAGCTCCATCATTTAAGCTTTGAAGGGCCGAAGCGGCCGATGGGCTCGGATAGAGGGGCCTTGTCGCCAGAGGGAGGTCGAAAGATTTATCTTTAATAACGTCAAACGTGGTAGTTGACATTTCAGTTCACCGCTAAATGTCGACATCAGGCAGGGGGCTTGGCAGTCTCCCTGTCTTGATCCTCTTCTACGATCCGGATAGTTATCTCTACAAGGTCACCGTCTTTAAGCCTCATGGCGTCGCGTATGGATTTTGGAATGGTCACCTTTCCACCACTAAAAACTCGTACTACGGTCGTGTATTCTCTCATGTGAGCCTTCTAGGTCATACAAGTTTTTATAGATTACTTTCAGTTCTTAGAAGTTATCAGCGATAATGTTATATAACCTGAACCTGATACATCATATCGGTGAACTGAAATGAGCATAGGAACCGCATTTAGTGATGGCCGCAAAAGTCTGTATTGCGGCGAGAACGCCGAGACTATTTTGGAGCCAGATGGGTTGAAGCGCCGTCCGGGCGGTGAGAGACGGTCTTATTTATGAGGATCCGTCGGGCGCTGACGACGTCGAACGATAGCTCGGATGGCGTCAGTCCCCCGACCACCATACGGCCGTCCGCGGGGAGCTGAGCGGACTTGCCCGCACCCGGGCCCGTCGCCGATAGCCTCTGAGGGGCTTGTATCGTGCCCAGAACGCCGCCCCGATCCGTGGGGGGGAGCGGTAAAGATGGGGTCAGAGATGTCCCGGTATGACCAATCCTTCCCGTTCAGTTCTCGGGCGGGTCCTCAGGGTGGATGGCGGATTTGATGTGATAGCTTCGAGTCCAGGCTGATGATTAGAGCTGAGGAGGTGTAGAGATGCGATCATCCGGGAGTGGAGGGGCTGAGAGGCCGACCTGTCCTCGCTGTGGCACCTCGCTCTGGACTGACCAGCCAGAGGTCGAAACCATGGAACTCCTCCAGCTGGAGGAACGGGCAGACGAGCTGTTTCTGGAGCTGAACCAAACCCTTGCCAGGATCAGGGATCTGAGGGGTGATATCATAGTCTGGGGGCTAGGGAAAAACCTCCACGAGCTCCGAGTGGTTCGGAGGCGGAGACGAGGATAAAAGCGGGATGAATATGAAGAAAATTAAAGGGTATTGGTGACCGACAAAATCGGACCCGATCAAGATTGCCGCCTTGGGTCTGATAGCTCCAGGGACCCGGAGAGAAGCGCTGCTAACCTTCCTTTGGCGGGCTGAGATAGCGGCATTCTCGGAGTCGACCCTGAAGAGATTCGTGCAGGAACACGGCTTGAAGATTTGGCATTCGTCATATTGAGTGGGGCGCGTATAATTGGCATCGGAGTTGAACCAAGAAGTCACAAAATCCGAATTGATGGAGAAGGTGGCCGCACAAATCGAGAACTTGCATTCGAAAAAGTTCGGAGAGGACCACAAGATCAACTGGTATTACTATGACGACGTCATGGGCGAGGGCGACGGCAAATGTGCAGCCTGTGGAGGCAAATTCACGATACGGTTGAAGCGGAGCTCCGCCCAAGGGGGCGATTAGAGATGAAAGTCCCGGGCACGGATCCGTCAGGGGAAGCTACAACAAAGCTATGCAGCGATAAAACCACTATCAGGAGGAGATGAGATGAAGGAAGGATTTAGGGAGGATCAGAGCGAGATGGTTGGAAATATGGAGGTCGTCGGTGGCATCTCGAAGAGCCAGGCAACGGTACTGTTAGCCGATGAGGAGAAGCGGCGCAAGAAGAGGGCGGTGAGATGAGCCGAAGGTATCTGATGGATTGCGAAGGCTACAGTTGCGGTATCTGCTACAAGCCGATCAAGATCGGTGACATTTACGTTACCGATCACGGGGCCCTATACCACGCGTCCTGTGCTGAAAAGGCCATGACAGTTGATCCTGTCGCCAATTGGTGGGGGATGGCATGATGATAGCCAGCCAATACTTCGCCACAGCATGGCCCGGGAGGATGCTGTGGTCTTGAAGGTCGAGGAGAGCCGATCCCTGCCGGAGGAGGCGGAGTCATGAACTCCGATGCAGAAGAGCTAGCGGTCCTGTATGCAGAATTCGACAGGATGTTTGCCGAACTGGAGCGGCTTATATGGCGCATTAAGATGCTGGAGGAGGAAGAGACGAACCCTCCTCCAAAATCGTCTGATAGATCGATAGAAGGCCCGCCAGACAGGCGATGCTGTGAGCAAAAAAACAATGGCCACGGATAGGCTCCTGTCGGCTATCCCCGTCGCCACCGCGGGCCCCCCGCCCCGTCCGCTCCGCGTGCCGCCGGTACTCATCGCCAAATTGATCCAGCATCATCTCCTCCTCCCGCGGGATCCGGGCGGCATATAAAGGGAGGGACGCCACCAGGAAGGCGGGGCCTGCGATCGCGTTCTGTAGTAGGAGGAGCTGGGCAGCCGCCCACAACAAATGGGCGGAGTACATCGGGTGGCGGACCAGCTCGTAGACCCCGGCGGTCACAAGCCTGTGGTCCTTTCGGATCTGAAGCCCCGGCGAGGTCGGCGTGGGACCGCCAGAGGAGGAGGAGGGCCTGGAGGAAGAAGGCGGCGCCGAGGGACTCGGCCACGAGGCTTGCCGTCGCCGGCAGGCTATAGTCGGCGAAGTCGAGCCTCGTCGTGAAGAGGTAGAGGAAGGGGACAACTATCATCCCGGCGGCCGTGAGGAGCATGAGGGGTCTGTCCTGCTTCCTCTCCCGGTCGAATGCCACCATCTCCCGCCTCCGCCACCAGTGGTCGGTCCTCCGAAGCCAGACGAGCCGGATGGCGGAGGCCGGAGCAAAACCGATGAAGTAGACGAAGTCGAAGATGTCGTCGAGCATCGCCTATTTATCGACCCCGATGATAAAAATAGGAGGCGGTCCGGAGGAGTCAGTGGATCGACCGGGCGAACTCCAGGCTGGTTCTCAACTGCTCGCCGACGTTCTCGTCCGTCGGCTCCATGTGGCCGGGGTAGAGGACCAGAACGTCCAGTGCCGCCAGCCTCTCGACCGACCTGACGAGCTCTTTGACCATCTCCCCCGACCGGCGGGTCCTTCCGATGTTCCCGTGGGGCAGGAGGGTATCCCCGGAGAAGAGGACCCGCGCCCTCGGCTCGTATAAAGAGATGGAGCCCGGCGAGTGGCCAGGGGTCTTCATCACCGAAAGCGACCACTCCCCGAGGTTTATCACGTCCCCCTCCTCCAGGGTCCCGTCGATTCCAAACTCGGCCGGGTCCTCCCCGTACTGGTAGGAGCCGGTGGCGACGTCGTCGCCGAGGTCGCAGACCTCCCCCTCTCCGATCAGGACCTTGGCGCCGGTGGCCGCCTTGAGGACCGGGACCCCCGCGGTGTGGTCGTGGTGACAGTGGGTGAGGACGATGAACTTGATTTTTCCGGGATCAATGAGCTTCTCGACGTTCCTCTTCGTCGCCTCGGCGTTCCTCCCGGCGTCGATGAGGGCCGCCACCTCGTCGATGATCAGGTAGACGTTCCCCTCATGGGTCGGTCCGCCGCCGTTAACCTTATGCACTTCCACCATTCAAAACACCCCATAAGATGGATGGGTTTCCTTAAATATATCGGTTAGTTGGTATCATGACTCTCATCGAAGACGCTAAGAGGGGGAAGACTCCTCCCGAGGTAGAGGCCGTCGCCCGAAAAGAGGGGGTCGACCCCGCCGCCCTCTCCCGCCTCGTGGCCCGCGGAAGGGTGGTGATCCCGAGGAACGCGGGGCGCGAGATCAGACCGATCGGGATCGGCGAGACCCTCACCACCAAGGTAAACCTCAATATCGGCTCGTCCAGGGGGATCGCCGACCCCGACGCCGAGGTGGAGAAGGCCGTCGTGGCGATGGAGGCGGGTGCCGACACCGTGATGGACCTCTCGACCGGCGGCGACCTGGACTATATAAGGCGGAAGATCCTCAAAGCCGTCGAGATCCCCGTCGGGACCGTCCCGATATACCAGGCGGAGGTGGCTGGAAGGCTGACCAGCCAGGGGCTCTTCGACGCCCTGGAGCGGCAGGCGAAGGACGGCGTCGACTTCGTCACCGTCCACGTCGGCGTCAACTTGAACTCCTTTGAGCGGCTGAAGAGGAGCCACCGGATCATGGGCGTCGTCAGCCGCGGGGGCTCCCTCACCCTCAAGTACATGAGCGAGACGGGGGAGGAGAACCCCTACTACGCCGAGTTCGACCACCTCCTGGACGTGGCGAGGGAGCACGAGCTGACGTTGAGTTTAGGCGACGGCCTCCGCCCCGGCTGCATCGAGGACGCCAGCGACCGGGCGAAGTACATGGAGTTCATAATCCTCGGGGAGCTCGTCGACCGGGCGAGGAGGGCGGGGGTCCAGGCGATGGTGGAGGGGCCCGGCCACGTCCCCGCCGACGAGATCGAGACGAGCGTAAAGGCGATGAAGTACGTCGCCGACGGCGCGCCCCTCTACCTCTTGGGGCCGATCGTCACCGACGTCGCCCCCGGCTATGACCACATCACGGCGGCCATCGGGGGGACGATCGCCGGGATGAGCGGCGCCGACTTCCTATGTGCAACGACCCCGAGCGAGCATCTGGACCTTCCCACCAAAGAGGACATCTTCGAGGGGACGATCGTCACCAGGATCGCCGCCCACGCCAGCGATCTTGCTAAATTCGGGGTGAAAGATCGGGCCCGCCTCTGGGACCGGAAGATGGCCGTGGCGCGGAGGGACCTGGACTGGCCCGCCCAGTTCGACCTCGCCATAAACCCGAAGCTCGCAAGACAGATCCGCCACCGCAGAGGCGTTGAGGTCGACACCTGCACCATGTGCAACGAGCTCTGCGCCATCAGGCTCGCCCGGGAGGCGATGGAGCGGGAAGAGGAGAAGGAGAGGGCGAAGACGAATACGACGAAAGGGAGAGAGGGCTAGGGGCCGAGGAGCTCAGGAGCAGCTTTCGACCGCCCTCTCCACCACCTCGCCTTCGGGCGAGACCTCGGCGAAGACCTGCCCTTCAAAGTAAAGGACCTCCGTCTCCTCGTCGATCCAGGAGTCGGGGGGTAGGCCCGCCTTGATGCAGGTCTGGCATAGAAAGTCTGTGGGGTCGAACCCCCACTCCGTCGCCACCTGGGGGAGGAGGAGCCCCGACCAGATCCCCCGCCGGACGATGAGGCCGTGCTTTCCGATCTTGACCGCCTCCGGAAGGTCCCGGTTTCTGACGTCGTAGGGCCTCGGAGGGGTCAGGACCGTCACCTCGATCTCGATTTTGGGAAGCTCCTCGGATCTGACCCTCGGAAACCGGGGGTCGTTTGCCCCGGCGTTGATCGCCGAGTCGACTATCGCCCGTCCCAGCTCCATCACCGGCTCCGGGTAGCCGATGCACCCCCGGAGCTCCCCGTCCTCGTGGAGGGTGACGAAGACCCCCGCCCTCTCGCTGAAGGCGGGGGGCAGATCCTCCGGAGCTATCCTCTCCCTCCGATCAACGTAGGCCTTAAGGGCCTTCCTAGCCAGGGAGACGGCCCGCCTCCCCTCATCGATCGTCAGCATGAGAAGATAGTCAGGCCTCACGGATACTAAATCCCATCGTTCCACCCAAGCCCCGGGCGGAACCCACTGGTGATCCCCCATCCACCCAAGCCCTTTTTATCGATTCAGTTTCATAGACCTCCGAGATGTCCAACTCAGAAGATTCCCTCAAGGAGGCCTTCGCCGGGGAGGCCCAGGCGAACCGCAAGTACCTTGCCTTCGCCGAGAAGGCCGACCTGGAGGGCTACCCCCAGGCGGCCAGGCTCTTTCGCGCCGCCGCCGAGGCGGAGGCGGTCCATGCAATAAACCACCTCCGGGCGATGAACGCCGTCAAGACGACGAAGGAGAACCTGAGGGAGGCGGTCGCGGGAGAGACCCACGAGTTCAAGGAGATGTACCCCGGGATGATCGAAGCCGCCCAAGCCGAAGGAAACCGGGCCGCCGAGAGGGCCTTCCGATACGCCAACGACGTCGAGGAGATCCACGCGCAGCTCTACCACGATATGATGGAGGGTCTCGAGGCGAGGAAGGACGAGAGCTTCCCCTACTACGTCTGCCCCGTCTGCGGCATGACGGCGGAGCGGGAGCCGCCGGCGAAGTGTCCGGTCTGCGGGATCAAGGGGGAGAGGTTCATGAGGATCGACTGAGGCGGTCGGCGAACGTGGGATGACGCGGACGACGGGCTCTAGGCCTTGGCCAGATGAAACTGAAGCTTCTCCAGGAGACGCCAGGAGAGGAGGAGCTGAGCCATCCCGGTGGAGGTGACCCGGTCGCCTTCCGCCCGGTCGCAGATCGGCCCCGTCGAACCCGCGAGGGCCTGGAGCTTCGCCTCCAGCCCCTCGACCATCGACCGGTGGAGCTCGCCATCGACGGTCAGGACGCTCACCCTCTTGCCGTAGTAGTCGTCCCTCTGGAAGGCGATGGAGAACTCGCCCTCAGCGAGCCTGAAGAGGGCGGAGAGGTCGATGGTGAGGTCCACCGCCGACGGTCCGGCCTCCAAAACCTCCTGGATCAGCCTGACGGAGTACCTCTCGCCGGGGTTTTCCAAGATGGATGACGCCCTAAGCCGCGTATCATCGATCTTGACGACCGCCTCGGCGTAGACCTTCTGGACGTCGACGTAGAGCTTGTAGTCCGGCTCCCGGGCGAGGATCTCGGCCATCACCGCCTCCCGCTCGTAACCCCTATCGCCGCAGTCTCTCCGAATCTTCCACCGCCTCTTGACCGCCCGGCTCGGGTCGACGAAGATCCCAAGGTCGATCTCCCGCCGGAGCTTTTGGGTGTAAAGGGGATGGAGCCCCTCGATGATCAGGACCGGAGCCGACCGGAAGGGGACGGGTTCCCGGAATATCCCCACCGAGTGGTCGTAGACGGGCTTTGCGATCGTCTCGCCCCTCCGCAAGGACCGGAGGTGCTCGGCGAGGAGGTCGAGGCGGTTCGCCTCCGGGTTCAGGGGGGTCATCCCCCGGACCCGCCGCTCCTCCCGATCGAGGCTGTGGTAGTCATCCATGCTGAAGGTGGATACGACCTCCTCGCCGAGGAGCCTTCGGATCCCCCGGGAGAGGGTCGTCTTTCCGGAGCCGCTGTCCCCCGCCACCGCCACCACGAAGACCCGGCCAGAACCCTTCAGCCTCTCAGCCAGACTTAAAGCCACAAAAATCACCTGTCATTAGATCCCATCTTATGACCGCCTCTGATGCCGGGCCGGGGATTGATGGGAGGACGGCGAGTGAGGGAAAGGTCATCGATCCTGCTTCTCCGACATGAGGTCAGCAAACTCGCTCGTCTTGCCGATCCGCTCCAGCTCCCGGCTCTCGATCACCGCCGTCTCCTCTACCCGCCCCACCTTCGACTCGCCGTCGACGATCACCGCCGAGAAGGTCCTGGTGACGATGGAGAGGCTGCTCATCAGCCGGGCCTTCTTCAGCATCGTCGACGAGAACTTGCCGACGCCGGTGAGGACGACCAGATCCTCCTTCTGGGTGATGGCGTTGAAGGGGGACTGGGCGGTGGGGAAGACGTCGAAGCCGATCTCGGCGAGGTGGCTCAGGACTCTGTCGTCGATATGCTCTCCACCTCCGGAGACGGGGGCTGCCGGCTCCAGGATCTCGACGGGCTTTATCAGCTCCTGGCCGAAGAGCTCCTCGAGCCGGAGGGCGACCTCGATGGTGGTGTCCATCCTCTCGATCTCGTACTTGCTGACCGTCCTCCGGGAGACGGAGAGCTCCGAGGCGAGGGCCCCCAGGGAGATCCCGCTCTCCAGCCGGAGCTTCCTCAGGAGGCGGCCGTCGATCTTGACGTAGAGCCCCCCGTGGGCTGCATAGACGAGAGGGGGGACATCCTCGACGATCCAGTCGGCGAGGGTGGTGAAGCTGACGGTGGGAACCCCGTACCTGAAGTAGACGACGCCCCCCTCCAGGCCGTGGTCCCTCGTCTTCTCCCCTACGAGGAGGGGGTTTCCCGAAAGATATTTGGCCAGGCGGCGAATCTCCACCGCGGTCTTCTCGTTGAGGCCGTCGATGTTCGAGAGGATCTTGAGAATAAGGAGGAGACCTCCCTGCCTGGCAGCCAGATCGAAGCTCCTGGGCCTGACGTAACAACGGTCGGAGACGGAAAATCCCGACCCCGCCAGCAGATCCGAAACCCGATCGGTCAGAAACTCCTTATTCATCGTCATATATCTTTCCGCTTAGCCGTTATTTAAGGTTCACCATCATGATCACCATAGGCGTAGACGATACCGATTCGGAATACGGGCTCTGCACCACCTACCTCGCCGCCACGATGATGGCGAGGCTCGAGGAGATCGGCGTGGTCAGGGGCCTGCCGAAGCTCGTAAGGCTCAACCCCGCCGTCGCGTTCAAGACCAGGGGGAACGCCGCCGTCGCCTTCACCCTCGATACCGACCGGCCCGAGGAGGCAAAAGAGATCGCCCTCCGGACCGTCCTGGAGCTCTCCGACTTCTCGGGCCCCAATACCAACCCCGGCCTGGTGGTGGCGGAGGAGGTGCCAGCGGAGCTCACCATCTTCTACCGGAGGGCGCTACACGAGGTCCTGGACGTCGGCGAGGCCGAGGAGATCCTCGAGAGGCATGGCCTCTGGTCCCGGTCCTTCAAGAACCGGAGGGGGCTGATCGGGGCCCTTGCCGCCGTCGGGGCTGAGTTCTCGGACTGGACCTACGAGCTCCTCGCCTACCGGGTCCCGGAGAGGTGGGGCACCCCCCGGAAGATCGACGAGGAGTCGGTCTGGAGGGCGGACGCCCTGACCTACCCGAGGACCTGGGACACCGTCGACCATCGCAACCGGAAGGTGGTATTCGCCCCCCACTCCGGGGACCCCGTCCTCTTCGGGATCCGGGGGGAGGGGCCGGAGCCCCTGGAGGAGGCCCTGGAGACGATCAGATCGGAGGCCTACGAGAGGGCGGTGATCTACAGGACCAACCAGGGCACCGACGCCCACATCCTCCGGGCCGAGATCTCGGAGGCCGCCGAGGACGGGAGCTATCGGCTCCGGGGCGTCGTCGCTCAGGGGGCGAAGCCGATCGAGGGGGGCCACCTCTTCTTCCCTCTCCGGGCCGAGGAGGGCAATAGCGCCATCAACTGCGCCGCCTTCGAGCCGACGAAGAACTTCAGGAAGGTGGTGAGGTCGCTTTTGCCCGGAGACGTTATAGAGGTCTACGGCGCCGTCAGAAGGGGAACCCTAAACCTCGAGAAGATGGAGGTGGTGGCCCTCGCCGATGGGGTGGACCAGAAGGCGCCGATCTGCTCTGGATGCGGGAGGCGGATGGAGTCGGCGGGGAGGGGTCAGGGCTACCGGTGCAAAAGATGCGGCACGAAAGCCGAGGGGAAGGTGTTGGCCGCGATCCCGCGGGAGATCGAAGAGGGGTTCTACGAGGTTCCGCCTTCTGCCAGGAGGCACCTCTCCAAGCCCCTGGTCAGGATGAGGGGGGAGAAGGTCCATCCGAGCAGATAAAGATAAGCGGGCTGCCAAAACCCGCTTCATCGTATAGCAATATCGCATCTCTTTGCGATTTCGTACGCAAGTTGTTTGAAATTCTCTTTTGCCTCTATAACGGCTTTTCGATGCGATCCAATTGCGCCATCTGAGGGCAACAGATGAAACATCGGTTTGTGTGCTTCCTGGGCCATTGGCATCATGCTTTGGTAGTGTTTGACCAGCCCAAGACGATTGGAGTCGACCCTCAAAAGGTCACTATCCGCCGTTTTTTGACCCAAAACCTCTTCAGCATAAACGCTCGGTATACGGGCCATCCAGCGCTCATATGCTCTGACTGGTCGATTAAATCTCACAGCATGTTGCATAACAACGTACCCGATAGGTTCTATCCGTCCTGCAGGTAAATTTAGATCTTTCACAGGATTTCTGTCGAGGCGATCTTTCCACTCTTTGCGCCAGCGTAGTATGGTGGGACCAAGGTTTTTGAGCCCCTGAAGGGAGAAAAGATCCGGCGCCAAAGGAACCACCAGATAGTCCGTAGCCACGAGAGCCGCTCGATTTATAGAGCCTAAGTTCGGTCCGAGATCCACAAGGACTACCTCAGCTCCGACCTTTCCGGAGCTGCGCACTAACATGCGCCAAAAAGCTGATATGACGCGAAACGCCCGCTCCTTTCCATCAAGACAAAGGGGCCACTGCAGTGAAAGCTCGTCTTCAAAGCGTGAGAGACCGAGATCTCCGACCAGCAGGTGAAGACGCTCTTCGATCTCCTCGGTGTGAGGTTCATCCAGAATATCCCCTACACCCCTAAGTAATGGCTCAATTGAACCATAGACGGTCTTATCGTGCAGGCCATCTGGCCATAGCTCCTCAAGCCGATCCTCTTCAAGAAAGGCAGCTGTCAAATTCGCCTGCGGATCGAGATCAGCGACCAGAACGTTCATGCCCAAGTCGAAGTACATCCACGCCAGGTGATAAACCAGCGAAGTTTTGCCTACACCACCCTTGTTGTTGAAGAAGGAGATTATTGGGGCGTTCATGAATGCCTCCTGATCGTGACCAGCACATTCGTCGTTTCGATGGTAAATTCGGGATCGGGGTTACCATTTTTTGCAAGCTGCTCTCGTGCTATCTGGATACCCAACCCAAAACGCTGGACGTATCCCAGCACCTTCATGGATTCCGCAAGGTGAGGATTGCGATAGTCCGTTACGCCAGGCTTGCCAAAGTTCTCCTTTGTCACTTGACCATAGGGTCCGCCCGGACTGTATATCTCAACGCGATCTGAAAACCAGTAAATTCGAACTGGAGCGTTGGTTCCTTTATAAGTACGATGAAGTATAGCGTTACGGGTGAGTTGCTGAAGAGCGGGCAAAGGATATTCGGGATGAGGGATCTCAATTGGTCCAGAGGTAATCGAGGTGGAAACGGTATTGTGAGCCTCAAGTACATCATCTAATCTGCGAAGAAGTTCGAGCAGAGGTCCATCAATCTCTTTTCGATCCCTGATCGGGGCTGTCAGAGAATCGCCTTCAAATCGCAAAAATTGGATGTAGGCGCCAGGAATGTATTGCAAGGGATCTCTACCCAAGACTATAACACCCAACACCGTGGGGTACCCGTCAGGAGATAAAAATCGCAAGGCTCGGAGCTGATTTTCGACATTTAGATAACCTTGTTCGAGGACACCAGGATCAACAGCTAGAGGTAAATATTCACGTTCGAAGAGATCTAGGTCCAAATCCTCGATCATCGCTGACGGAAGCGGTTGAAGATCGAAAGGCAAATCCTTAGACCTCCGCCGTTCTGCGAGAATTAACTCCTCTTCAGGTGTGGCTCTAGCTCTCCTTGGACCAACCCGTATCCACGTAACTCCATTGAACCTGACAGGTGGCGCTCTAGAGGGCTTCACAATTAAGACGGCTATTTGGCATTCGTTAAGCTCACGTTTTTCCACAATCATCGAGGGGAATGGCTGGATGGCCCCGTCATCCCGCATATTGGATAGCCTAAGCAAAAGCTCATCGGTTACTTCAATCCCAGAACAAGAGCCGTCATTATTAGCACCGATGAAGATAACACCTGGCTTACGATGATTCGGAAGATCGTTTGCATAAGCACAGATCGCCTCGCGAATCCTGGCTGCATCAGATAATGACGCTTTCCGCTCCACCAAGTCGGATTCAAGGTCCTTTAACAAAACCTCCAGTTCATTGTCATCCATAGAACGCCTCGATATCTTTTTGTCAAACTGAACATAACATGAGTCGAGATTATTAAATATTTGACGCCACTCTAGATACAAAATCCTGCAACTCCGCCAGATATGCAGTGGGCGGGGGTACCCTAAATACACCATAATTTATAAAAATAATGAAAGGGCCTCACTTGAAGGCCGCTTCCAGGGGCGGTATGACCTGCTTCTTCCTCGACAAGACCCCCTTCTTGTAGATGGAGTTGTTCTCCATCTTCCCGGCGAAGGCCTTCTCGAACTTATCGACGGGGGATCCGACGAAGAGGAGGTCGCTCGCCTCCTTCATGACGTCGGTGAGCATGATCAGAACGAAGCTGAGACCCTCGTCCTTCCTCACCTTCTCCATCGTCTCCAGGATCTCCTTCTTCCTGGGGGCGAGGACCGATAGGTCCATCACCTCGATCTGGCCGACGCCCGCCTTCGTCCCTGCGAAGTCGAAGTGCTTGTAGTCGCCCTTCACGATGTCCATGGCGGTCTTGGAGGATATGTCGCTCTTCGCGGTGAGCATCGCGATCCCATACTCTTGGAAGTCCTCGCCGGTGATCTTCGCGAGCTTAGCCACCTCCTCCTTGTCCTTGGCGGTGCAGGTGGGGGACTTGAAGAGGACGGTGTCGCTGAGGATGGCGGAGATCATCACTCCCGCCATCTCCCTGGAGATGGGGACCTTGTACTGGTCGTACATAGCCGAGACGATCGTCGCGGTGCTCCCAACGGGCTCGTTGTGGAAGAAGATGGGGTTCGGGGTCGTTATGTCGCCGATCTTGTGGTGATCTATGACCTCCAGAATCGTCGCCTCCTTGATGTTCTCCACCGCCTGTCCGACCTCGTTGTGATCGACGAGGACGATCTTCTTCCCCTTGCCGTCGGTGATCGTCTCCGGCACCGGGACGCTGAAGTGGTCGAGGACGAACTTCGTTTCGGCGTTGATCGTTCCCGCCGCCGCCGGTACGTATATCTCCGGCATCCCGAGCTGGTTCTTCAGGTTCGCATAGGATATAGCCGCAGCTACAGAGTCAGTGTCTGGACTTTTGTGGCCAACCACGTAGACGTTATCAGCCAGATGAAACACCTCCGAAGATTATCAACGCGCGACTTCGACTTAAACCTTTGCTACGCGGCGTTCGTGCCGAAATTATGTTAGAATCGATCGGGATGGGGGCGGCGGATCGATGAGGGCAGGCATCCTTATATAGTACTTTGCTTATATATCGCAGGTTCCCCTCAGAGGACTGGCAGGAGCTCAGGCATCCGCCGTCGCCGTGACCGCCGGAGCAAAGGGGGAACGACACGAAAAGCCGCGTTGATAGGTCCTTGGGGGAGATACTGACTATCGTCTGACGATGACCTCAAGACAACCCAGATGCGGTACAGCAAGCCCGCTGCGAGGGTCACTGAGCCGACTTGCGGATCTTCCAAAGGATGAGGCCTCAGAGTTAGCAGAGCATCGGGCGACATACCAAATCCTCCGGATCGTCAGCATCTTCCTTCGTCAGCATCCTCCGGGATCGGCCGGCCTCCGACGATTCAAATTATATATAATTTTTCATTTGCTTAGCTGCCCCGGCGGCCCTCCCACCCCTTAAATATCAGCAGCTCCTGACCAGAGATCCTGATTATGAGGGGAACTCTGATCACCTTCGAGGGGATAGACGGGAGCGGCAAGTCGACGGCCCTTGCCGGCGTTGCCCGGATGGTTGCTGAAGGAAAGCTGGCCGTCGCGGGGAGGCGTTTTCTCTTCACCGCCGAGCCGACGAAAGGAGAGGAGGGGCGGATATTAAGAGAGAGGCTGAGGGCCCCGGCGGCGGTGGGCGGTCCGGGAGGGAGGAGGGCGGGGCAGATGGAGGAGCTCTTCCTCTTCATGGCAGACCACGCCCGCCACCTGGCGGAGACGGTGATCCCGGCCCTGGAGGTGGGGATGGTCGTCGTATCCGACCGGTACTCCGACTCCAGGGCAGCCTACCAGGGAGCCACCCTCCGTGGGGTCGTCCCCACGCCGATGGAGCGGGTGCGGGAGCTCCACCGCCCCTGGAGCGTCGTCCCCGATAGGACGATCCTCTTCTCGATCGACCCCACCATGGCGGTGGAGAGGTGCCTCTCCCGGGGGGAGGCCGGCCCCTCGGCGCCTCGGGGGCCCGAGAAGTTCGAGAGGGAGGAGTTCCTCCGAGAGGTGGCGGAGAACTTCGATACCCTGGCGAGGCTGGAACCCCGGAGGTTCGTCGTCATCGATGCCGGCCGCCCGATGGCGGAGGTCCTCGCCGAGACGGCAGAGGCCCTGGTTGAGATCCTCGCCGAGGGCTGAAGGCGGAAAGGCCGCAAGATCGGGGAGAACGACGGCGCCCTCCCAGAGCCGGCGAGGGCCCTCAGATGCGGACGAAGGCCTGAGCTGCCGGAGGATCCGGCCGATCCACCAGGGCGATCGCCACCAGCCGTCTCGCCCAAGCCAGCTTCTTCTTCTTCTTCGCCGTGACGGTGGGATCGTCGTAGTCGAAGCCCACCATCCTGATCTCTTTCGCCCCGAAGCGCCGGGCGAGGAAGACCGCCCGATCTCCGTCGGTGAAGCCGCCGAAGTTGTAGACCCCCTCCAGGGGGGCAGCCTGGGTGGTGGCGAGGACCTTGGTGAGCTTAGGAACGTACTCTCTCAGGGCCGCCAGGTTGTCGCCGTGGGCGTGGACGACCGCCGCCGAGCCCAGGCCGTTCGCGGCGAGGATGTCGGGCATAAAGCCGTCGAGGTCGGTGACGATGACGTCGGGGAGGGCCCCCACCGCGAGGATCGCCGTCGTCGCCCCGTCGGCGGCTATGATGACGGGATCGCCCCGCTTCGACGGCTCCGGCGACCCTTGTCCTCCTCCCAGGGCCTCCGCCAGGCCTTTCGGGAGGCTCGGCCCATTCCCGCAGACCAGAACCCTCCTTTCGCGGATCATCGAGGCGAGCTCCTTTATGGAGAGGTCTCCCTTCCGGCCCAATAGGAGGCTCTGGAGGAGCCGGGCTGCCACCTCGTCCTCCTCCCTGGAGAAGCCGAAATCCGCCAGGATCTCCGCGTAGATCGGCTCCCACTCCGAAAACTGCATGATCGTCCCATCCGCAGGAGATGGTTAAGCCTTTTCGCTGCGATCTGGCGGATCCCGGCCACGAAGGGAGAGATTCAGGATAATCATAAGCCGCGGAAGAACCAGACCGGATAAAAGGAAGAAAAGAGGGTGTGGGGAAGATCTTCCCCATCAGCATCAACTGCTGAGTCCGCCTACGGAATAGGCAGCTTCCTCAATGACGTCCGTCTTAGTGGCGACGGGGGTCAGCCCCATGCAATCGTAAGTGCAGGGGTTGTAGTAGGGTCCATAGTCGCACGGGTCGCCACATCCGACTATGCAGCAGGAGAGCCAGTCCTTCGGTATCCACTCGTGCTTGTAGGGAACATCGATGGACATGTTCTTCTCGATGTGGAAGGTCCCGACGTAGTGCTCATCGATCTCGATCATCGGGTTTCTCCAGGCGGAGTTCCTGGGCAGGAGATATCCGGTGCTGTTCATGTCGTCCGGCTCGCCCTGGAGGACTCCGATGTCCACCATACCGTCGGTGATGTCCTCGTTGATCTTCATGGAGGTGTAGCCGACGCCCTGATAGACCGGATCCTCATAGGCGTAGTCCTTGTCCTTGACTATGACGTCGATCTCCTTGTCGATCGCCTTCGCATACTCCACCTGGTGGTGCATCATGGTGGCGGGCCTGTAGTTCTTTATCAGCGTCTTCTCCTTCAGGAGGGAGTCGTAGCGGATCGGGTTTCTGGCGTAGTAGCCGTTCCCGTAGGACATGGTCATCGGGGAGTAGACCATGGAGTTGTCCTCCCTCGCCGATATGCAGGAGTAGGCCTCCCACTCCCTATAGCATCCGTCAGGCCTGGAGTATTCGATCTCCTCTGCGCAGATCGTAATCTCGTTGTCGATGGTGCCGCTCCCGTGGGCGTAGTCCTTGTACATCGGCCCCTTCTGGTCAGTCCTTGGCGAATCGAGCTGGATGTACCTGTAGGTCATGAAGTAGCCGCTGCCCTGGACGCTCTGATCGAAGTCGAAGGTGATGTTTTGAGATACAGTTCCTTTCACACAGGGATAGACTTCGCAGTATCCGTCGTAGCATTCCGCCGCTGCCGATATCCCGATCAGGAACGACAGGGCGAGTATCGCGAGTGTAACTTTTTTCAGATCACTCCCTCCGTCTAAATTAAGCTCGGTAGAGACTTGCAAGAATCTAATGCCACCCACCTATTTTAATCTGTTGATTGCATTATACGATGGGGGGAGGGCTGCGGCAGGATTTCTCGGGGATTGGAACCGTCCCAGATCGAAGGGGGATCTCAGAGATCCGTGGTGAAAAGCGGGAAGTTTCAGATCTGGGGTTTACGAAAAAAGAGATAAATGGGAGATGGACGGCGGAAGGTATGATCGGATCATCGCCCCGGATCGGCATCGTCGGCCTCGACCCGCCGCCGAAACTCCTCAAAGCCGATCGTATTTATGAACTCCAAAAGCCTCATGCCGGGCTTGGCGCCGGCCCGGTAGACCTCCAGGATCCGCCCTATGAGGGGGAGGATCTCCTCCCGGCCGACGAAGTCGCGGAAGATCCACCCCTCGTGGGGGGGCCAGCTCCCGCGCCCGCCTACGAAGAGCATGTAGCCGTCCTCGGCGGTGTACCGCGCCCCGACGGGGCAGTTGACGACGCACCGGCCACACATGGCGCACTTACCGTAATCGATGACCGCCTTCCCCTCGACGACGGAGGCAGCCCCCACCTTGCAGACCTCGACACACTTTCCGCACCCAGTGCACTTCTCAAGGTCCAGCTCCGGTCTCACCCTCCCCATGATCCCTATCTCGTTGAACTGGGGCCTGGTGCAGGGGAAGGGGCACCCGCCGATCCCGACCTTCAGGGGGCCGGGGGTCTTCTCCCCCGTAAACCGCTCCGCGATCTCCTCCGCCAGGGAGGTCGTCTCGGCCGCGGCCTTGAAGCAGTAGTCGGACCCGAGACAGGAGACGACGTTCCTGAAGGTCATCCCCGCAGACCCTGGGAGAAGCCCCGCCTCGGCGAGATCCTGGAGCGCCGGGTCCAGCTTCTCCTCGGGGACCCCCAGGATCGAGAGCTCCTGCCGAACGGTTATGTGCACCTCGCCTCCGTACCTCTCGGCGACCTCGCCGATCCGCCTCACCTGCCGGGGGGTGAGCATCCCCCCGGTCACCAGGATCTTTATCTCGAACTTCCCGTCCCTTCTCTTGAATACGGCGGGCATCCCCTTGTAAATCTCCGGCTTCAACGCCATTCCTCCAGCCTTTGTAGAACCATCGCCCCCAGGGGACTTGTAAATTGTGGTCGGGAAAAGGAGAACTCAGGATGAAGTGGTCTATTCGCGCCGGATAGCTTATCAAATGCTCCGAACCCGAGGGTCGCCTCCTCGGATCGGCGGGAGAACCTTAACGGGAAATGGGGGACAGGGCGAAGGAAGGCCGCGGCAGAGAGGAAGCGTAATAAAGGCGTGAATGGAGAGGGACGGAGGGAGGGTTACAGAGGGAAGATATAGAGGACCAGGAGAGGCGTGGACGGAGAAGGAGGAGAAGGGATCGGCCCGCGCCCCAAGGAGACGATTCCGACCAAAAGGTTAATACGTAAGGGATAAATTAGAAAATTGCCACATGCCCATCGACGTCGATCTTGGGAACAATCTATATTTTGGTTCCATGGAGCTCGAAGGGGGGCGACTTTCCAGAAGTCGTGCAGAGCCCGGCTGAGATGATGATAAGATAAAAACGAGAGTCGATATTTTACTCGGATCTCCTCCAGGAGAGGTCGATCGAACGAGCATGTAACGTTTATGGCGCCCCACGCAGGACAGTGCCGTAGGGAAAGGACGTAATACCAGCCCGGGAGGCTGGAAAAGGAGGACAAAAGGGGGATGCTGGCAGAACTGGAAGAAAAGAAGGCCCGGCTGAAGCAACAGGCCATCGATTATAAGGATAGTCGCAGCCAATTGAACGCTGAAGCCAGCAAATGGGCCGCGGAGCGGAACGAACTGAACAAGAAGACCAAAGAGCTCATAGACAAGGCCCAAGAGCTCAAGACGCTCCGTGACGAGTACAACAAGAACGTGGCTGAGGCAAAACTGAAGCGGGACGAGTACAACGAGAAGACCAACGACTTGTACGCCCAGATAGACGAGATCAGGAAGAAGCACAACCTCACCGGCGACCGATCGATCCGGGGTCTGCGAAGAGAGATAGACCACATGGAGTTCAAGCAGCAGACCGAGGTCCTCAGCCCCGACAAGGAGAAGCAGCTGGTCGAGAAGATCTCAGCCCTCCGAGCCGAGTTCAAGGCGAAGAAGGAGCAGATGGAGAAGAACGAGGTTCTCCGAGATCTCCTGGACGAGGCCCAGAAGCTGAGGGACCAGGCTTCCGAATACCACGATCTAGTAACCAAGTCCGCTGAACTCGCCCAGGAATATCACGACAAGATGATCGCCACCTTCAAAGAGGCCGACCAGGTGAGGGCCGCTGCCGACGCCGCCCACCGAGAGTTCGTCAAGGCCCAGGAGGCGGCCGACAAGCAGCACCGAGAGTTCATCAGGACTCAGAGAGAGATACGCGATTTCGACAAGATCATAACGGGCCTCCGAAAGAAGAACCGGGAGAAGAGAGAGGACAAGGTGAAGGCCGAGGTCAGGAAGGAGGCCGAGGAGATCCTCACCCAGTTCAGACAGGGGGAGAAGCTGGACACCACCGATCTCCTGAGACTTCAGCGTTCAGGACTGGTTTGAACCAGCAGACTGTATAAAAGAAGGGCGGCCCCCTGGCCGCCCCTCAATCCGTCGTCCTTCGGAGATCGAGGGGGCGACCTCCCCGGGCGGATGAAGATGGAGATAACCTGGCTTTCTCATTCTTGCTTTGAACTCGAGGGGACGATGAAGGTCCTCATCGACCCCTACCTCCGGGGAAACCCCGCCGCCCCCGCGTCCGCTGAGAAGCTCGAGCCGGACGCAATCGCCGTCACCCACGGCCACGCCGATCACCTCGGAGACGCCGAGGATATAGCTCGCAGGACCGGCTCCCCGGTCCTGGCCGTCTCCGAGGTGGCGAGGTTCCTCGACCGCCGGGGGGTTTTATCCGAGGGGATGAACATCGGCGGCACCTTCCGGGTCGCAGACGTCTCCTTCACCATGACGCAGGCGATCCACTCCTCCGACATAACCGTCACCGATCCGCCAACCTGCGGAGGCGACGCAGCGGGCTTTGTCATCGACGATGGGATCAGGGTCTATCACGCCGGGGATACCGCCCTCTTCGACGACATGAGGCTCATCGGCGACCTCTACAGGCCCGATGTGGCGCTCCTTCCGATCGGAGACAGGTACACCATGGGGATGAGGGAGGCGGCGATCGCCGCGAGCTGGATAAGGCCTCACCTGGTGATACCGATGCACTACAACACCTGGCCCCGGATAAGCCAGGACCCAGCGGAGTTTCGGGAGATGGTGGAGATGCTATGCGACTCCGAGGTCGTTATCCTGGAGCCCGGGGACTCCCTGGAGTGCTGAACCCTCCGACGGCGGCGGGTCCACCAATAATAGATTCTTAGTTTTATATTTCATCTGAATTGCTGGTCCATCCCACAGACCTGCCGATCCTCTCCCGTATTGCAACCGCAAACTTTTAAACTTCGTCGCCGAACCACCCGTCGATGAGCGATCTTCGCCTGCTCTTTGGAAGACCGAAGATAAAGGGGAAAGAGCAGTTTCTCGCGGCTTTGAGGAGGGCCCAGGAGGATCGGCAGTCCGTCATCCAGGCGATGGACGCCTCCCTGGTCGTCGGCGAAAGCCACGCCGCCTTCGCCGCCGAGAAGGCGGTGCGGGCCTTCTCCGAGAGGAGGAACGTGGCCAAAGATCTGGGGCTGGAGATCCTCCGCTACGCCTCGGGCCAGAGGCAGATCGAGCGGGCGCTCACCATGGGCGTATCGGAAGCGACGGAGCGCGTCGCCCTGATCGTCTTGGGCACCCTGCCGGACATCTCCGAGATCGTCGAGGTCGACGGCGAAGGGCCTCGCTGGAGCGAGGCGGCCGTCAGGGAGGCCTTCGATATAGGGGATGCGGAGATCGAGGCCGCTGGGGAGGAGAGGATCCCCGACCTCGTGCTGGAGCGGATAGCGCTGATTGATGCTTACCGATGAGAGGATCTTATGAAAGAAGAGTTCTACACCCGAGGCCGATGGCAGAACTGGATCAATAAGATAAAGGAGAGCGGGTTCACCCTCCAGGAGTCGGAGGAGGACCCTTCGGCCGCGGTCTTCGTCTACGCCATGGACGACGTGGTCCTAGCCTGCCTCAAGGTCATCGCGAGATGCGAACACGGCACCATAACAAAAGAGGATGCGGTCTCCGCCATCGACGAGATCAGGGATATCGTCTCTGAGAGGGACGACTCCCTGGGAGAGGACGCGAACCTGATGCTGGAGTCCCTCAACGCCTCCCTCTCGGCCGTCTTCCTGGCGAGCCAGCGGTACATCGAGGGCGGCTACGACCGAAAGACGCCCCTGGAGGATATGGTGAGAAAGGCGGCCACCGCCGAGGAAGCGGGCCGAATGGAGGAGGCCCTGGGGATCCTGAGCGATATAGGGGCGAGGGTGATCGGCGGGGAAGCGGTCCCCGAGGAGGCCTTCGCAGAGCTCCCCTACTGCATGACCGCAGAGCTCCTCGACGGCATCGACGCCATCTCCGCCGCCCAGGTCGGGGACGACAGCTACAAGGAGGACGACGGCTCCGAGGACGACGGCGAGGACGCCTGACCGGGCCGTCGCCCCGGCCTCGTCGTCACCTCGCGCCCGCTATCCAGGACGATCACCGTCTCCTCGGCCTGGGAGACGAGGGCGCCCTCCGCCTCCCAGAGGAGGGGGTACCGGTGGAGGACCCCCACTCGGAGGAGCTGAAGGATGGAGTAATCGATCCTCTCCCCCGAGAGCCACCGGCGGGCGAAGGGGAGGGAGGGGTACCTATCCTGGACCTCTTTTAAGAGAGCCCTCGCCGGCGGAGACCTGACGGGCCTCTTCCCGACGAGGGAGTATATCTCGACCTGGGGCGCCTCCGAGATCCTGCCGATCCCATCGGTGGCGAAGGGCTCGATGGCTATGACGTCCCCCGGCGATAGCTCCACTCCCTTATCGACGGCCCGGTTTGGGACCGACGGCTCGCCGTGGGCCCGGTATCGGTCTAGGCCGTGGCCCGTCAGGTTCGCGACGGAGTTGTAGCCGTACCCCCGGATCGCCTCCTCGATGGCCGCCCCCAGATCCGCCGTGGACGCGCCGGGCTCCACCAGCTCGATCGCCGCCGCAAGCCCGGCCTTCGAGGCCTCGACGAGGTTGGGGTGGCCGCCGAGGTCCACCGTCACGGCGGCGTCGGCGATGTAGCCGTCGACGTGGACCCCGATGTCCAGCTTCACCATCTCCTCGCCGAATGTCGACCCGTCCTGGGGGCGGGGGGTGTCATGGGCCGCGACCCTGTCCCGAGAGATGTTGCAGGGGAAGGCGGGCTCGCCGCCGAGGGCCCGGGTCTTCCCCTCTACGAACTCCGCCACCTCCAGGATGGAGACGCCGACGTCGATCATCGAGCTCGCCTCCGACCTGACCTGGGCTAGGATCTCTCCCGCCTTCCTGTACTTTTCAAGCACTTCAGCGTCCATCAAATCAGACTCCTATAGTCAACCTCGAAAGACTCGTCAGAGGATCAGCCGCTTCTCAAGGCTTGTGAGGTTTTCGCATCCACCCTCCATCACCACCAGCAGATCCTCAAGCCGGACCCCCCCAAGCTCCGGGTAGTAGAGGCCTGGCTCCACGGTGACGACGCTGTTCGCCTGGAGAGTCTTCCCCACCTCGGAAAGGGAAGGCCTCTCGTGGACCGCAAGCCCGACCCCGTGGCCGGTGGAGTGGACGAAGCCCCGGCCCTCCCGCTCAGGGTAGCCCCGCTCCTCGAAGATCTCGCAGACCCGCCCGTGGACGGCCTTCCCGCTCGCCCCCGCCCTCACCGCGGCGATCCCCGCCTCCTGAGCCGCCAGCACCACCTCGTAGATCTCGAGGATCTCTTCCTCGGCCTCGCCCCGGAGGACGGTCCGCGTCATGTCTGCGAAGTATCGGGTCCTCTTGGAGCGGGGGAAGATGTCGATGACGATGGGGGCGTCTCTCGGCAGGGGGCCAGAGCCGACGAAGTGAGGGTCGGCCGCCTCTCGGCCTCCGGCCACGATCGTGCCCTCCGCCTCGCATCCCCTCTCCAGGAGGGAGACGTCGATGGCGGACCTCACCCTCTCGGAGGTGAGGGGCTCACCCTCAAAAAGGAGGACCTCCCCGGCGGGCCGGGAGCGGCGGATCATATCGATGGCGACCTTCATCGCCTCCTCGCAGGCCCTCTGAGAATATCTGATCGCCTCGATCTCCTCGGCGGCCTTCACCTCTCGCATCTCCGAGACGGGGCTCTCCAGGACGTACATCTCGAACTCCTCGGCGAGGTCCAGATAGATCCTCACGGGAAAGTCTCCGAAGACCCCGAGCCTCTTGACGGACCGGTCCCGGAGAAACTCCTTCAGGACCGCGACGTAGGCCTCCTCGGGCCGTCCCATCCCGGCCATCTTCTCCAGAATCCCGTAATCGGAGGTGCTGACCACCTCGTCGGCGACCGACTCCTTCCTGGCCCTCCCCGCCTCCATCCCCGAGACGAGGATGGATAGCGACGGCCGGGCCAGCAGGGCGAACCGGTCGGGGGCTGAAAAGCGGGATAGGTAGTAGATCTCCAGGTGGCAGCGGCCGTCTCCCAGGAGGAGAAAGCCGTCCAGCTCGTGATCGGAGAGAAACTTTCCCGTCTGAGGAGACGAAGGGGGCATGGGAGGGGATCAGGAGAGATAGTATAAAAGGATAGCCATAAAATGGAGGCCCTGCGGCCTAAAGCGAGCTGATCAGAGGCTCTTCATCGCCGAAGTGATCTCGCGGACGAAGGCCTCGACGTCCTCGGACCTCTCGATCCCGGTCCCGGTGACGATGATCTCGGCTCCCGCCTCCACCAGGCGCCGGGCCGCTTCCCCGGACCGGATCCCTCCGCCAACGATGAGAAGGGAGTCGCCGATGGCCCTCTTCGTCGCCGTCACCATCTTCGGGGGGACGGGCTCCTCGGCCCCGGACCCCGCCTCCAGGTAGACGAGCCTCATGCCGAAGTACTTCCCGGCGAGGGCGTAAGCCGCGGCCAGCTCGGGCTTATCTCTCGGTATCAGCTTCGCGTCCCCGACCCAGCCCACCGTCCCCCCCGGCTCGACTATGATGTAGGCCATGGGGATCGGCTCGATCCCGTATTTATAAACCAACGGTGCGCCGAGGGCCTGGTTTTCGATCAGGTAGCTCGCGCTCCTGGAGTTCAAAAGGCTCATGAAGAAGACGGCATCGGCGTTGGAGCAGAGCCCCGATACGCTGCTGGGAAAGAGGATCACCGGCAGGCAGGACTCGTCCTTGATCGTTCCCACCGTATCCTCCAGGGAGCGACCCGCCGCGCCGACGGACCCCCCCACCATGATGGCGTCGGTGCCCCCCTTTGCCGCCGCCTTCGCCATCTCGCCTGCAGCCTCCGGGCTCTGGGAGTCGGGGTCGATGAGGGTGAGATGGGAAGCTCCGGCCGCCTCCACGACCTTCGCCAGCATCTCCTCGACGGGACCGATCATGAGGACCTCAGCCCCCGGCCCGGCTACCCTCTGCTCTCCTTGGACTTGACGCGAAGCCCCTTGTAGCCGCACTTGCGGCATCGGGTCGAACGGGCGGCGTTTCGCGCGTTGCAGCGCATGCAGATCTTCATGTTGAGAAGGCGGTTTTCAGCCTCTGGAAATCTAGCCATGGAAGTATCCTCTCTGATCTCTATTGCGGCTTGTCGTCCCTGACGACGGATATCGCTAGATGGAACACGGCGATATGAACTTTTTGGAGGGTTTCAGGCGCCGGGGTTGGGATTTTCCTGAGAGGGCTTTCCCGCCCCCCCATTTTGAACCCAAGCGTCCCAGAAGGGACAACAGGTCTCGAGCCTGCCGCGTTTGGACTCTTCAGACCCCTTGGAGACAGAAGATTAGTCCGCTCTGCCACCCCGGCTCCGGAGCTTCTAGTTCAAACTTCTGGTTTATATCTGTTGGCCCGGCCCCCTCTCCGGCAGGATAGGCTTATGTGGGCGGGCGGCGAACCCCCGCCGGGAGATTTTGATGGCCCTTCGAGATGATGCGCTGGAGTTCCACCGGAAATCAAGGGGTAAGATCGCCATAAAGAGCAAGGTGCCCTGCAGCACCCGGGAGGACCTGAGCCTCGCCTACACCCCCGGCGTCGCCGAGCCCTGCCGCGAGATCGAAAACGATCCGGTGCGGATCTACGACTACACCGCCAAGGGGAACCTGGTGGCCGTCGTCACCGACGGCACCGCGGTTCTAGGCCTCGGCGACATCGGCGCGGCGGCGGCGATGCCGGTGATGGAGGGGAAGGCGATCCTATTCAAGGAGTTCGCCGACGTCGACGCCTTCCCCATCTGCATAGACTCTTCGGATCCGGCCGAGATCGTGGAGGTGACGAAGAGGATCGCCACCGTCTTCGGCGGGATCAACCTGGAGGATATCAGCGCCCCCCGCTGCTTCGAGATCGAGGAGAGGCTGAAGCGAGATCTCGACATACCCGTCTTCCACGACGACCAGCACGGGACCGCGGTGGTGACGGGGGCCGCCCTCATCAACGCCCTGAAGATCGCGAAGAAGGGTTTCGAAGACGTCTCGGTGGTCATGAGCGGAGCGGGGGCGGCCGGGGTCGCCGTCTCCAAGTTCCTGATGAGCCTCGGCGTCCGCGACATCGTCCTCTGCGACAGCAAAGGCGTCATTCATTCCGGCCGCTCCGACCTCAACTCCTCCAAGGCGGAGATGGCGAGGATCACTAATCCGAAAGGAAAGGCCGGCACCCTCGCCGATGCCATGGCTGGCGCCGATGTCTTCGTCGGGGTCTCGGCCCCGGGGATCGTATCCGAGGAGATGGCCAGGTCGATGGCCAAAGATCCCATAGTCTTCGCCATGGCAAACCCCGTCCCCGAGATCATGCCAGACCTCGCGAGGAAGGCGGGGGCGAGGGTCGTGGCCACCGGCAGGTCCGACTTCCCCAACCAGGTGAACAACGTCCTGGGCTTTCCCGGGATCTTCCGGGGGGCCCTGGACGTCCGGGCGCGGGAGATCAACGAGGAGATGAAGATGGCGGCGGCGAGGGCGATCGCAACGCTCGCGGAGCCGATCTCCGAGGATAGGATAATCCCCTCCCCCTTCGACCGGCGGGTAGTGCCGAAGGTGGCGGAGGCGGTGGCGAGGGCGGCCCTCGAGTCGGGGGTCGCAAGGCTCAAGGTCGATCCTGCAGAGGTCGGGCGGAGGGCGGCCGAGAGGATAGGGCTTTCTGGCTAGCTGGAGGCGAGGGGAGCGGACAGGAAGCTGAAGGCGGAGGCGCTTGAGGCGCAGAATATCCGGTGGGATGGAAAGAGGGCGAGGCGATACACCTTCGAGCGGTGAAACGGAGTCGGGAGCTGATGCCCGGCGCACAAAATTTAAATTATATTGTGACGTGTTGATTCCACATGGCACGATTTTACCATATTGATCGGGCAGGGCAACTAAAACGAGGAAACGTGATTAAATTAACTCGCTGTGACAACCTAAACCCAAAAGACTTACAGTACCACGTCGAGTTGTTATTTCCAGAAGGTGTTTCAAAGCATGGTGATACGTACTCGAAAAAGCAAGTAATAACACAAAAAAATGATGGTAGTCTTAACGCAGATATTAATTCTATTATTGAACTTCTCTTTGAATATGTAAGAAGAAGCAATTATTCTCATCGCCCATCAAGATTCCAGTCTTTCTTTGCGTTTGAATCTCAAGATGAAGCCACTGACTTCAGAAAGAATTTTTGTGATTCAAAAGGAGACCTTTGGGAAGTAGAATGCAATGACGTTCAAGCCTTTAAAGCTGATATGAGCAATCTAAATTTTGATGATTCATTATCAACGATTTCCTATAGGGCTTCTTGCTATTGGGAGGGGCGCCGAAATCCAGATACTAGTAAAACTCCCATATGGGAGGTCTTATTGACGCCGCCAGTCAGTGCAGTCAAAAAAATAAATAGCACCACTATTAAACGCCCGACATATTTTGAGTAAAGAGAGTATTTATGAACTACTCGATGACTTCTTCGAGGGCTTGTTGAGAATTCCTGGCAGTATCTTCTAGACAATGCCTCCGGTCAGAGACAATCTGGAAAGATAAGAACCGATTATAAAAACAGAAAAATAGAGGTCAGAGGACCTCCTTCTGGACCTCGCCCCTTATATCCTCGAAGTCGACGAAGTGCATCCCTGACACCTCCCGGAGCTCCCGGGCGATGAACCTTTTTGTGGACATGACCATGAACCTCTTCCCCCGGGCCCGCAGGAGCCGGAGGGGCCGCTCGAAGTCGCCGTCGCCGCTGACCAGGATCGCCATGTCGTAGTTCTCGATGGTGTTGAACATGTCCAGGACGATCTCGATGTCCAGGTTCGCCTTCCTGATCTCCCGGCCGTCGTCGAGGACGATGATCTTCAGCTCCTTGGTGATGATGGAGTAGCCGATGTCGGCGAGGGCGGTCAAGAATCCCTGCTGCCTCGTGTCTGGCGGGTTCTCCTCCCCGACGTAGTAGTAGGCGTCGATGATCTCCCCGCCGGTCCTGTTCTCGATCCACCGGAGGAGCTTCTCGAAGTTGATCCACCACTTAAGCTCATCTTTCTGCATGTAAAAGATGTTTGCACCATCTACAAATACCGATATTTTCAATTATAGTTCTCCTTTATTTTAAATGTGATGAACGTGTCTGGAGAGGCTGTAAATTACCATTCCAGAGGAGAGAAGATCTGACGATACATATAGTTTCCTGAAAGTTTCCTGAAAACTGCCTCCGTTCTGGGCATGATATGCCGAAAGAGGAGGAGGAGGAGGAGATCCTATGGGGGAAGGAGCGGGGGAAAGGGAGAAGGAGGGACGTGGGAGGCTGCCAAAAAAAAGCCCACATCTCTTCATCCGCCCCGCGGACCGGGGTCAGTCGTTGGCCGCGGCCCTGGGGGGCGTGCTATCCCCCTTCCTCCGGCAGCCGTCGCAGATCCCCTTCAGGTCGAGGCTGGACCCGATGACAGTGAAGTTCGCCGCCGCAGAGACCTTGGAGATCAGCTCTCCCATGATGGGGTCGGACCAATCGATGAGGCTTCCACACTGAATACATAGCAGATGAGCGTGAGCCTCGATATTCGGATCGTATCTCGTCTCGCCCTGGGAGATGTTCAGCTCCATGACCAGCCCAATATCATTCAATATTTTGAGCGTGCTGTAGACCGTGGCGAGGCTCACCGTCGGGTGGGTCTTCTTGACCTCGAGGTATGCCTTCTGCGCCGTTGGATGTTCGTGATTGCTTAAGATATACCTGCTGATGGCGATCCTCTGGGACGTAGCCCTATACCCCCTGTTGCGGAACGCCTTAATTATCGATCCCTCGGGATCTCCGGAATTGGTCATGGTGATTATTAAGTAATAATCAATCTTAAATAAACCTATGCTCAATAAAGATTTTGGGAGCCATCGACTCAAATTTTGGGCGTCCAAGTTGATCGAGCCCTCGAGATTGATGGAGATGGCGTAAAGGAGACGCTAAAATGACAGATCATATAGAACAGGAAGCAATATCAGGGATCCCTCTTCTGGGAGACAAGGTCCCTGAGATGGAGGTCCAGACCACCCACGGCAGGATGAAGATCCCCACCGACTTGAAGGGAAAGTGGTTCGTCCTCTTCAGCCATCCCGGAGATTTCACGCCGGTCTGCACCACCGAGTTCATAGCCTTCGAGAAGATGAAAAAAGAGTTCGATAAGCTCAACTGTGCCCTCGTTGGATTGTCCATCGATCAGGTCCACTCCCACATGAAGTGGACTGAGTGGATCAAAGAAAAAATGAAGGTGGAGATCACGTTTCCGATCATTGCGGACAACGGTGTCGTCGCCTCAAAGCTCGGAATGATCCATCCGGGGAAGGGGACCAACACCGTGAGAGCGGTATTCGTGGTTGATCCAAACGGCGCCATGAGGCTGATGCTATACTACCCCCAGGAGATAGGCCGGAACATGGACGAGATCCTCAGAGCCGTCAAGGCCCTCCAGATATCCGACAAAAACAAGGTGGCACTCCCAGCCAACTGGCCGAATAACGACCTCTTCGGCGATGAGGTGATAATACCCCCACCCTCTGACGAGAAGACCGCAGCCACCAGAAAGACCGGCGGCGGCGTCGTCTGCGAAGACTGGTGGTTCTGTCACAAGAAGCTATGAGCCGCCGGAAAAGTAGTTAAGAATGCAGATCGTTTATAACGATTGATGGTGAGGAATATGGCGAAGATCGGAGTTGTGAGACATCGAGTGGAGGACTTCCCAGCCTGGAGACGGAAGTTCGACGATCGGATGGAGATCCGGAAGAGCAACGGATGGTCGGGGCACGAGCTCTACTACGACGAGGGGAAGAAAGAGGCATATGTGGTCCACGCCGTCCACGACGATAAGCTGGAGGTGGCCAGGGAGCATATGGAGAAGTTCAAGGCCATGGGGAAGCGAACGGAGATGAAGCCCTCCGGGAACCCCGACCACTCGATAATGCCAAGAGGCGAGAAGATCGAAGCCGTAAATTACTGATCCGACTACGGGATGGACGGCTCCTCCTCCGGGGCTCTGGGCCCCCCCTCGCCGCCCAGAAGGAAGCTCCTCGGGGGCCGGGCCGCTTCTTCATCCTCCCCTCATCATCCTATAGCCCATCCTCCGGAGTCCGACAGCCCCGCCCTGCGGTCCCGGGCAGATCCCACAGATAGGGGTCATGGGCCTGGTCGGCAGCCCCCCGGCCTCCAGGGTCTCGCCGCTCCGCAAAAAGTTTAAGGAAATCCGACGAAGGTTTTAGAAAGACTATGGAGATATTCGCATGGCTGAAAAGAAATTCTACTCCCTCCCCGAGCTGCCCTACGCCTACAACGCCCTGGAGCCTCAGATCTCCGAGGCCCAGCTCCGGCTCCACCACGACAAGCATCACGCCGCCTACGTCAACGGCGCCAACGCCATCCTGGAGAGGCTGGAGAAGGCCCGGGAGGCGGGAACGGACCTGGACATGAAGGCGACCCTCAAGGAGCTCTCCTTCCAGGCGGGAGGCCACCTCCTCCACAGCCTCTTCTGGACGAACCTCGCCCCGGAGGCGAAGGCGGCCGAGGAGCCCAAAGGCGCGCTAGCCGACGCCCTCAAGGACGAGTTCGGCTCCTTCGCGAGGTTCAAGAAGGAGTTCTCCGCCGCCGCGACCGTCGAGGGCTCCGGCTGGGCGGCCCTCGCCTGGTGCGGCATGACGAAGAGGCCCGTCATCATGCAGATCGAGAAGCACAACGTCAACGTCTACCCGATGTTCCGGATCCTCATGGTCCTGGACGTCTGGGAGCACGCCTACTACCTCGACTACAAGAACGAGCGGCCGAAGTTCGTCGAGGCCTTCTGGAAGATCGTCGACTGGGACGAGGTGGGCCGGAGGCTAGAGGCGGCGATAAAATAGGCCGCCCGAAGCCGCAAGGCCCCGGAAGGCCCGTCTCAGGAGGAAGGCCTCCCTTCTTTTCTCCTCCTTATTCAGAGATCCTCCTGCCGGCCCGTCACCATCTCGCTGACCCAGTCCCAGTCATGGTCGTAGACGTGGGCCGAGCAGCTGACGGTCGTGATGGAGCCGGGATCCGCTCCCACCCTCTCCGCCACGTATTCGAGGAGCCTGGTTAGGCCGTAGAGGTTTGCCGGATAGGCGCCCGCGAAGTCGTGGCTCCGGAATAGGGCCGTGAGGTGGAGCCTCCCCTGCCTAATTTTAAAGTCGTCGACCATCATGCAGGGGACCTCCTCCTTCTCCGTATCGACGGGCGGGATCCACGTCACCGCCGAGGCCCTCCGCGAGTTCGGATTGGCCCGGAGGCGGCGGACGACGTGCTCGATCTGGTCGACGGGGCCGTCGAGGCCTCCGGCCACCCCAAGGTCGTCCCGGACCTTGCCTGCCCCCCCCCCACCCCCGCCGGGGGCGGGGAGCGCCCAGGCCCGGAGCCGCTCGCCGTAGGTGTACTCAAAGCCGGGGTTGTTGCCGCTTATAAGCTGCTCTGCGTATTCCTCCAAGCGAGACTCATTCCAAGAGTACCACTCTACAGGGATCATATCCCTCCTAGGATCTTCCACCACCACCTCCAGGGCCAGGATCTCCCGGGTCCTGGTGCCCCGCTCGTCGGTGATCTCCTCGCCGCCGCGCCAGATTAGCCCCAGCCCCCGCCGCCACGCCTCGGGGATCGTATCCGCCCGTATGAACCTTCCGACCCTCACAAGAACACCCTCTGTCGTTTGGGACCAAGGGCTGAAATAGTTGGCTCTTGAAGGTGGAAGGGCGGAACTTATTCAGCAGAGCCCTGGAGACCTACAAAATGCCCGACTTCGAGTGGGAGCTGGTGGCGGCCATAAACCGCTTCTTCGAGGCGGCAGGAATCAGGGGCGTCGCCTACCGGCTGAAGCAGAGCAGGTACACCCCCCAGGTCGTCGACCTCTTAGTCGACTCGCCCCACCCCCCCTACTACCTGGCCATCGAGTGCAAGAGCATCGACGCCCGGAAGGCGAAGACCCTCTACTTCACCCAGCACTTCTCCGCCGCTGGCGGCGTCCACCAGATCGAGAGGATCGACCAGTTCATCGATAGGACCGGACGGCGGGGGTTTTTGGCGGTGGAGCTCCGGAGGGGGCCCGGGAGGCCGAAGACCGCCCACCTCCTCCCCTGGAATGCTGCGATCGAGGCCTTCAGGTCCGATAGCCCCGGAATCCCGGTGGAGAGGATCGAGGCGGTCCCCCCCCTCGGAAGGAGGGACGGATCCTACCTCATCGAGGCGGAAGATCTTGATCGGGAAATTTAGGGCCAATCAATTTTACTTCGCGCAAGAGGATTTGGATTAAGCTTATATCCCCTTCCGCCACTCCCAAACCCCATGAAGCTTCCCGGTACCGCGACCCAGCCGGAGAACGTCCAGATCGCCATAGGAAAGCTCGACATCAGGCCAGGGATGGCCTTCCTCGACGTCGGATGCGGCTCAGGAGCCGTATCCCTCGCCGCCAGCAGGTTCACCGATCGGATATTTGGCATCGACCGGAGGCCCGAGGCTGTAGAGATCTCCAGAGCGAGGGTCCCGGCTGGTACCTTCCTCTGCGGCGAGGCGGCAGGGATCATCCCCGGCCTTCCCAAGATCGACCGGTGCTTCATCGGCGGGACGGCGGGGATCGAGGCCTTCTTTCCAGCGCTGATGGAGAGGCTATCTCCGGGAGCCGCCGTCGTCGCCGACCTCGCCAGGATCGGGATCGCCTCGAGGGTTGCAGAGCTTATGAGGGGCGCGGGGATCTTCGAGGAGCTCCTCCAGATCGGGATAGCCCGGGGCTACGACCTCGCCGGAGACATCGCCCTCCGGCCGGAGAACCCCATCTTCATGGTGGTGGGGAGGCTTCCGGGAGGGCGGAGCCCATGACAGCAGGAGGACCGAGGATGGGGGGCCATCGGGGGAGACGACAGATCTCAGGAGAAGAGATGGAGGTTGCGACGTGCTGATAGGGGTGAGCCTCGGCCCCGGGGACCCGGAGCTGATCACCCGGAAGGCGGAGAGGGCCCTTGCGGCCGCGGATAAGGTCTTCGTCCCCGGGGAGATGGCCGCAGATCTGGTCCGGCGGTACGCCGAGCCGGAGCTCCTCGACTTTCCCATGATCTCGGATAAAAGGAGGCTCCTTGAGATCTGGGCTGAGAACGCGGACCGGGTCGCCTCCTGGGCCGCCCGCGGCGACGCCGCCTTCGCCTGCATCGGGGACGTCAACACCTTCTCCACCTTCTCCCACCTCAAGAGGCTGGTAATCGAGCGCCACCCGGAGGTGGAGATCGAGACGATCCCCGGGGTCGGGACGGCCCCCGCCCTGGCGGCGAGGCTCGGGGTCGACCTCTCGGAGTCGTTTCTGGTCTCCGACGGCTCCCCGGTGAATACGGTGATCAGGATGAAGGCGGTCCGTCCCGCCGAGATGGCAAAGGAGCTCGCGGCGGAGGGTTTCGACGAGTTTCTCCTGGGGGTCCGGCTCTACACCCCCGATGAAGTGGTCGTCAGAGGCGAGATGCCGGAGAAAAGCGACTACTTCAGCGTCCTCTGCGCCAGGAGGAGGAGATGAGGGTCCACTTCGTCGGCGCAGGGCCGGGGGACCCCGACCTGATAACCGTCAGGGGCGCCCGGCTCCTGGCGGAGGCGGACCTCGTCGTCTACGCCGGATCCCTGGTGAACCCCGCCCTCCTGGAGGGGCTCTCGTCAGAGCTCGTCGACAGCAACAAGATCAACCTCGAGGAGATCAACGACCTTCTCCTCTCCGCCCTCCGGAGGGGCGAGAGGGTGGTGAGGCTCCACAGCGGCGACCCCTCCCTCTACGGCGCCATCCTCGAGCAGATGAGGCCCCTGGAGGAGGCGGGGGTGGAGGTGGAGGTCGTCCCCGGCGTCTCGTCATTGTTCGCCGTCGCCGCCGCCCTCAAGACCCAGCTGACCCTGAAGGGGGTCTCCGAGTCGCTGATTGTGACGAGGCCCGCGGGGGCGACCCTCGTGAGGGACTCTATCCGGGAATTTTCCAGATTCGGGACGACGATGGCGATATTCCTCGGGGCGGACAAGATAAGGGAGACGATGGAGCGGCTCGAGGTCCCGAAGGAGACGCCAGCGGCCGTCGTCTACCACGCCTCTTGGCCCGACGAGCAGGTGATCGTCGGGACCGTCGGGGACGTCGCCGACCTGGCTGAAGAGGCGGGGATCACCAAAAGCGCCCTCATCCTCGTCGGAGACGTCATATCGAGGAGCGGGTTTGGGAGGTCTCACCTATACCGAAGTCGGTAGCCGTCCTCGTCTTCCGTCGGAACCTCGCCGAGGGGGAGAGGATCTCTCAGGCCATCAGAGACCGGTACGACCCAGAGATCGTCGTCTACCGGCGAGAGGGACCCGAGGCGACCCTGGAGTCCCTCGCCGGCTTCGACCTGGTGGTGGCGGTGATGGCCGTTGGGATCGTGGTGAGGATCCTCTGCCCGTCCCTCAGGGACAAGTGGACCGACGCCCCCGTCGTCGCCGTCGACTCCTCCCTCCGATCGGCCGTCCCGGTGGTGGGAGGCCACCACGGAGGAAACGATCTGGCGTATCATCTATACGAGAAGCTGGGGGCGTACCCCGCCGTCACCACCGCCACCGACGCGGCCGAACGGCCATCCCTGGAGGGGACGGCGGATCGGCTGGGGGCCGTCGTCGTCAACAGGTCCTCCTCGAAGGACGTCAACCTCGCCTTCCTCAGGGAGGACCTCCCCATCCACAGGATCGTCGGACCTAAGGTCGTCTTGGTCGACGATGGGGTGGCGGTCCTCAAGAGCAGGGGGGGGATCGTCGTCGGCCTCGGCGCAAGGAGGGGGGTCGGGGCCTCGGAGGTCCTGGAGGCGATCGGGTCCGCCCTGGAGGCGGTGGGGAGGTCCATAGAGGAGATCCGGGCGATCGCCACCGCCGATATTAAGAGGGACGAGACCGGCATCTCCGAGGCGGCGGAGAGGCTGGGGCGGCCGGTCATCTACCTCGACGATGAGGTCCTCAACGCCCAGAGCCCGACGACGGAGTCCCGGGCGAGAGACCTCGGCCTCATCGGGGTGGCAGAGCCTGCGGCCCTGGCCCTATCCGAGAAGCTGATCATGCCGAAGAGGGCCTACGGGAGGGTGACCGTTGCCCTCGGCGAGTAGGCTTTACATCGTCGGGATCGGCCCCGGCAGCCCCGGCCTCCTCACCAGGAGGGCGAAGGAGGCTTTGACCGAAGCCAGAAGCGTCGTCGGCTACGGCCCTTACCTTGACCTCGTAAAAGACCACCTTTCGGGGAAGGCCGTCCGCTCCACCGGGATGGGGCGGGAGGTGGACAGGGCGAGGGAGGCGGTCGACCTCCTCGAAGATGGGGATGTGGCCCTCATCAGCAGCGGAGACCCGAACGTCTACGGGATGGCGGGGCTCGGGCTGGAGGTCGCCTCCGGGAGGGTTGAACTCGAACGGGTAGAGGTCGTCCCCGGAATCACCTCCTTCTCAGCGGCGGCCTCTAGGGCTGGGATCACCTTCCGAGATTCGGTGGCCGTTCTCAGCCTCAGCGACCTCCTCACCCCCTGGGAGAGGATCGAGGAGAGGGCACGGACGGCATCAGAATTGGGGATGCCGATGGCGATCTATAACCCTCGGTCCAGGAGGAGGACCTGGCAGCTGGAGCGGCTCCTCGATATCGTCACGGGGAGCGGCGAGGAGGACCGGCACCTTCTGGTGGCCAAGAACGTCTCCCGGCCCGGCGAGAGCCTCTGGTGGACGACGGCGAGAGAGGTTCTGGAAGAGGCTCTCAGGGAAGAGATCGACATGTTCACCCTCCTCATCATCGGAGGAGAGGGGATGGCGAAAGGATGGGGGTGGGGTGAGGGTATGGGAAAGGCGGAAGGTGTGGGTGGTGGTGATGGGATCGCCGCGGTAGAACCCGCCCCCGATGCGAAGATACGCCTGGTGGGGGTTGGGCCCGGCGACCCCCGCCACCTCACCCAGGAGGCGGAGGGGCTGATCCGGGGGTCTGACCTCCTCCTGGGGGCTGAAAGGCACCTCGCCTCCGTCGGCGCCCTCCGGGGGGGCCTTGCGGCAAGATGCCTTTCGATCTCCACCACAGGGAGGTTCGAGGAGAGGATCCGGGCGAGGCTAGCGGCGGCGGAGGAGGCGGCCAGCCGGGGCAAGACCACATCGATCCTCTTCGGAGGGGACCCCAGCACCTTCAGCTCCGCCTGGAGGGCCCTCTCCCGCCCAGGGATCCGCGTATCCCCGGGGGTCGGCGCCTTCGCGGCGGCGGCGGCGAGGGTCGGCGCCCCCCTGGTGAGCGACTTCGCCCTCCTCTCGGGGCTGGACGGAGAGGCTCGAGAGAAGGCCCAGCGACTTCTGGAGGCCGGCTTCGCCGTCGTCGTCTACAACCAGAGCTCCGGAGAGCTGAAGGCCATCGCTGAGGCCGCCTCCTCCCTCGACCCGGAGAGGCCCTTCGCCCTCGTCCAAGACGCCACCCGGCCCGACGAGCAGATAGCCATCGGTAGGGCCTCAGATCTGGCGAGGCCGAAGTTCGATGGCAGAAGGTGCACCCTCATCCTCGCAGGGCCGGCGGCCGATATGAGAGATGGGATGATCATATCCCGGAGAGGGTACGAGAGGAAGTACGATTACTGATAGATCAAAACCGGTGGCGTTGAAGATGATCGAGAAGAAATATTCAGATCTGGGGGCGGTGACCCCCGAGGCGAAAAAGATCTACAACAAGAGCAGGAGCCTCATCGCCGGGATCGTGGGGGATAAAAACCCCGAGGACAAGATAAGGCAGCGGTGCGTCATCGCCACCGGCGACCCCGCCGTCGCCGAGATCCTCAGGTTCAGAAACGACCCCGTGAACGCCGGCCTCGCCGCCCTGGAGGCGGCCGCCGCCATATACGTCGACATCAAGATGGTGGAGGCGGGGGTGGTGAAGAGGGGGCACAATAGCCCCATCATCACCGCCATCGGCAGGGGGGACGACCTCGCCGAGAGGGAGGGGATCACCAGGACCTCGGCGGGATTTCGCGAGCTTGCTGGGGAGCTATCCGGGAGCATCGTCGTCATAGGAAACGCCCCCTCAGCCCTTCTGACGGTATGCGAGATGATCGAGAAGGGCGAGGCAAAGCCCGCCCTCGTCATCGGCGTCCCCGTAGGGTTCGTCAACGCCGCCGAGAGCAAGGAGAGGCTCCGGAGGATCGACCTTCCCTCGATATCGACGGAGGGGACCCGGGGCGGGACCCCCATCGCCGTCGCCGCAATAAACGAGATCATAAACATCCGGCAGGAGAAGAGGAGGGCCTGAGCCCTCCGGAGGGGGGCCGGCCCGAAAGATGGCCACCAAAGACGGCGGAGGAGGGAGCTCAGGGATGGAAGAGGAGGGGCAGGGAGAGGAGGGGCCGAAGGAGGCGGGGCGGAATGAGGAGAGGCCGGAAGAGAGGGGTAGAGAGGGAGGGGTGAGAGATCCCGTCTCCGGCCTATCCATCCCCATGGACTGGATCGAGAGGTCCGCCGACCCCCACGTCCTGGAGAAGGCCGAGGGCGGCCTCTGGGCCCTCCTCTCCGACGGGACCCTCCTCCGAAGGGGGCTCACCACGGGGACGACGGCCGCCGCCGCCGCCAAGGGGGCGGTCATCTCCCTAAGGGGGCCGGTTTTGCTGGTCTCGATCCTCACCCCGGCGGGGATCAGGGTCGCCGTCCCCGTGGAGGGCAGCGGAGGAAACTGCACCGCCGTCAAGGTCGGGGGAGACCACGCCTCCGACGTCACCGCTGGGGTGGTGTTGATGGCGAGGGCGGAGGCCATCGAGGCCGAGGCGGGAGATGAGGCGGCCGATTGGGAGGATCGCGGGCCGATCGGATCCGACGATGCCGTCCGGAGCGAGGGGGCCGGGCCGGGGAGGGAGGGGCCGAGAAAGAGGATCGAGCTCTTCGCGGGGGCCGGGATCGGGCGGATCGGGGCTGGGGGGCTCACCGCCCCCCTGGGAAAGCCAGCCATCAGCCCCTCGGCGAGGGGAGAGATAGAAACGGCTATCGAGGAGGGGATGGACGAGGCAGGCCTGAAGGCGGTCCGGGTCGAGCTCGCGGTCTTGAACGGCGAGGCGATCGCGAAAGAAACCCTCAACCCGAAGGTCGGTGTCCTCGGCGGGATCTCGATCCTCGGTTCGACGGGGTTCGTAGAGCCCTGGAACGAGCACCTCGCCGAGAGCCGCGAAGCCGAAGTCCTGGAGGCGGAACGGGTGGTCGTCACCACCGGGAGGGTCGGCCTCAAGTACAGCCGGTTTCTCTTCCCAAAATACAGGGCCGTCCTCCTGGGAAACAAGCTCGATCGGCTCCGGTTCAGGGAGGGGCAGGACTCCGTCCTCTGCGGCCTCCCCGCCCTGATCCTCAAATGGGGGATGCCCGATCTCCTGGAGGGGACGGAGTACAGGACCGTCGCGGAGATGGTCGAGATGGAGCCGGACCACCCCCGGATCGACGGGGCTCTCCGGATGGTCGGAAAGCGGCTCCCTGGAACGAGGATAGTCCTCATCAACAGGGACGGCTCGATACTCCGGGACCTACCCCCCACCCCCCCAGCAATCCCTCCGGGCTCCCAAGAGCCAGCTCCGCCGGTCAACGAGTCGGGATGAGATAGGATAAATTGAGGTAGGTTCTGATGAGGTGGGTTCTGGGATGAAGATCGTCGGCGTAGGAGCAGGCCCCGGGATGCTGACCATCGAGGCGGCCGAAGCGATAAAGGAGGCCAGGCTGATCCGGGGATCGAGGAGGGCGATCGAGCTGGTCCGGGAGGCGATCGCCCCCGGCTGCGACGTCGCGGAGATCGAGAACTACAGGGCTCTCCGGGAACTGCCGCCGGAGGCGGTGATCCTCTCCACCGGAGACCCGATGCTCAGCGGCCTCGGCTACCTCGACGGGGAGGTGATCCCAGGGATATCCAGCATGCAGGTCGCCTGCGCCAGGCTTAAGGTCAGCCTCCTCAAGGTCGCCCCCATCACCGTCCACGGAAGGAGGATGGATCCCGAGCCGATCGTCGCTGAGTTGGCTCGGGGGAGGTCCGTCTTCCTCCTCGTCGACGACGCCACCGACCTTCCGGGGCTCTGCCGGCTCCTGGAGGAGAGGGGACTATCGAGGGACGTAGCCGTCCTCACCGACCTCGGCTACCCAGAGGAGAAGATCCGGCGGGGGAGCACCAGGAGCCCGCCGCCCTCGAAGGGGCTCGCCTCGGTGATGATAGGAGATCTGGGCTTTCCCCGCTGAGGGTGGGATGAATACTGGGCTTCCGCCGCGGATGATGGGAAGGCTTCTGCTGGCGACGACGGATACGGGCCTCGGCTGGCACGAGGGGTAGATCGGGGGTTGGAGGGCTGATAGTGGATCTGGGTCGGGGGGGGTCAGGATTATCGGGTTCTATAAGACCCCATCATTTCCACTGGAGAAGCCGAGAAGATTAATAAAGATTGAATATATAAAAAGCTCCTAATTGGGATTGCAGACCTTGCAGGGCACGTAGCCAGCATCCTCTGCCTCCTTCTTGGAGCGGAATTTTATAATATTTTCTGCCTTTATCTTCTTCGCCGACTTGCAGTCGGGCCGATGATACTTGTCGGAGGTCTTGCTCCCGACGTATTCATATCCGAGATCATCTGCCGAACCGGTATCAGTCTCCTTCTCCCCGTCGATGGCAGAAACCGAATCCTGAGATCCGTCATCCCTTTCGAGCTCCTCGGCGGAGTCTGCAAAGTCTCGAGATGCGTCGGTGGATATCGATGAGAACGATGAGAAGGAGGGAACCACCGTTGCCGATCCGTATCTTGAACGGGGCTCGACGGACGCCCTCTCGGAGGGAGCCTCCGGGGGGGGCTCCTCCGATCTAGGCCAGATCACCCTTTGGGGATCATCCTCTGCCACCAGGCAATCACAACGCTCCGCTATCGTCACCCCCTCCAGCGATAGGAGGCCCTCCGGCTCCTCCACCTCCAGAAGACAGGAATACCCCACCTCGGGGCGGAGACGACTGATCTTTCTGATGTCGAAATCCCGCCCCTTTCCCGGCTCCAGATCCATCATCATATACCTGGACCCATCGACGAGCTGATCCCCGTCCCAGAGGGTGGCGTTGAGGATGAGGTAGGGGATCGGCGATCCGGTCCGGACGGCCACCGAACCCCAGGCTCGGAAGAGGGTGCTGCTGACGGAGGAGTCGAAGTCGAGGACCTCCAGGGCCTCCGTCGAGGAAGAGGGGGCCGAATCAGGGGCGAGATATCCTGAACCCGGATCCACCCCCTGCGGCCCCGGATCTTCTGCGGTCCTCAAGGGGGGCCCGCGATACCCATCGCCCCTCGAATAGGGCGAAGATCGAGCGTCCTGGATCCACGCCCCCCAGTTCTCCAGCACCGATGATATCGCCCCTGCCGCTGGAGGGAGGACCTCAAACCCACCTCCAGAGTGGAGGTACGCCCCAAAGGCGAGGAGGGCCCCCAGGAGGAGGGTAAAGATAACAGCCCTTTTGCGGGATCGAAGCCTTTTCGTCAGATGCAAACCCCCTTATTTCCACTGGAGATCGAAGGCATGAACCCCTGCAGGAGGGGGCTTTTTCAATGCCTTTTATGAGAGGGATCTAAAACAGGTAAACCAGCCCTATCCGAGCCGGTCTGACCCTGAGGCCGCCCCGAGACCCCTCAACCTCTCCAGAACCTCCAGCGCCTCCTTCAGGCACTCCAGCTGGCTCTTCAACCTGCCCAGATCCTGTTCATCCCGCATCTTATCGGAGATCTCTCCCACCTTATCCAGGATCGCTGCCTCCATCTCCTCAAAAGCCAGATCCTTCGGTCCTTTCTTCCCCCGATCCCCAGATGACCTTTCGCGATGGGAGATCCCCCCGCCAGGTCCCCTCTTCTGACCCCCTTCGTCCTCCCGCTCCACCCCTCCTTCGTAGTCGGTCCCCCGGCCCTCCCCCCTCTCCTCCCCCGAAATAGAAGCCGATGCCCCTGAGGGTCCGGCCGGAGTTCCAAGGGATGGCCTTTCAGCCTCGGGGTGGGGCTGAGCCCCTCTTACGTCTTCAAAGGAGCAGACCGGGCAGACCAGATCCCCCTTGTAGCGGAAGAGAGGTGCCCCGCAGTCGTGATGGGCGGCCAGCATCGTCCCCCCCATCTCCAAGAGCCTAGTTATCCTTCTGATCGCCTCTTCTTCTTCCATATGCCAAATCACCCCACCTTCATCCCAGCCCTTTTATCCTCGGCCACAGGCTCCATCACGATGGCTCTGGGCCAGAGGCCTGGTCGCAGAGAGTTCGCAAGCCGCGAGAAGTGAACGGCCTTCCCTGAGGCCGACGACGATCTCCAAGCATATGGCCAATTAGACGCTTCAGAGCCACCATATGTTTAAATATGACTACCATGTCATAACTTGATGGGACGGATTTATCCTATAACCTTTTTGCCGTCTTGAAAATGTGGTGATTCCATGGCAGCTGAAAACGTGATTAAGCAGTGCGTCGAAGTTTTAGAGCGCATCATGAGCGACGATACCGTTCCCAGAAATATAAGGCGTTCAGCAGATAGCGTCAAATCAACCCTTCTCAACGACCAAGACTCTGAGGCCATAAGGGCCGCGTCCGCCATATCGATTCTGGACGAGATCAGCAACGATCCCAATATACCCCTCCACACCAGAACCCTGATCTGGAACGTCGCAAGCCAGCTCGAGACGATTCCCGTCGAATGATGCCGTAAAAAAGACCTCGTAGGGTGGCGGCCTGCGGGCCATGGGCTTACGGCCTGCGATTCAAGGAGGGAAAGAAGAGAATAAAGAGGTTCTAAATAGGATTTTTGGAGTTTTGAGCCGTTCAATACCCCTTAAAACCCCGCAAAATCGGGTAATAACCCTTCAACCCTCGTTAATCTCGAACGATTTCGAGAACTGAGGGGATGTTCGAGTTTTCTGTACCATCGGCCGGCGAACTATCGGGCTCTTATCTTGCGCCTCTTATTCCGTCCACCCCTTTGTTTCCACTGGAGCCCCCCACCCCATTGTTTCCACTCGAACCTCTGAAATACCGGAGCCCGGACCAATTCGAGGAGTAGTTAAAATAATATCAATATATTTTATTCATTAAAAAAGAGATCGCGTTGACTTTATCCTTAGATTTCTACTGGAACCCCACTCCCCCTTTATTTCCACTGGAGGTCAAGAGGCCTTAAGCTGGGATATTCATCCCGATCATTGAGCCAGAAATGTAGATGTAAAATCGTGAGGATCCCCCGGAGACATAGGACCGGATCGCCGGAGATAAGTGAGGGATTTTCCTCACAATCAAAGACCCCATAGATTTTAGCGCAATCAGGTCGTTAGATGATTTTATTTATTTTAATTGCATCCATAATCTTCACCATTCTTCTAAAAGATCCGATCAGAATCTTTAAGTATGATCAGTAAGCAAGTTACAAATGGATATATTTCTTATATTTCTTTCTCTTCTCATCCTGGATATATTCTGCTCTCCAGTGGAAGCAAAGGGGTGGGGGGGTTGGAGTCGAAATGGAGGAGTATCACCGCAACTCTTAATAACAGATAGAACGTATTTGGATTTTTGTTCGGGGGGATTTAATCTTTCATGCCAGGCGGATTATTTGCGGAACTCTTGAAGAAGGGGGAGATATTCGAGTGCAGAGACGTCTTGCGTTCAAGCTACACGCCCTCGGCTCTTCCTCATCGCGAGGATCAGATCAACAGCATGGCCTCGATCTTGGTCCCTGCCCTCCGGGGCGAGACCCCGTCCAACGTTCTGATCTACGGCAAGACCGGGACGGGTAAGACCGCCGTGGCCAAGTACGTCGGCTCGGAGCTGGAGGCGGCGGGAGCGAAGAGCGACTCAAAATGCACTTTCATCTACATCAACTGCGAGGTGATAGATACCCAGTATCGGGTCTTGGCTCACCTGGCCCGCTGTTTTGGGAGGGACGTGCCCATGACCGGATGGCCGACGGATCAGGTCTACGAAGAGGTAAGGACGTCCCTGGATGCGGACCATCGCATGGTGGTGATGGTCCTGGACGAGGTCGACAAGCTGACGAGGAAGGGGGACGACATCCTCTACAATCTCACCCGGATCAACTCGGACCTGGTGCAGGCCGGCGTCAGCCTGATCGGGATATCCAACGACCTGAAGTTCACCGACTTCCTCGACCCGAGGGTGAAGAGTTCCTTGGGGGAGGACGAGATAATCTTTCCTCCCTACAACGCAGAGCAGATCAAAGACATTCTGGAACAGAGGGCCTCGATGGCCTTCAAGCCAGGGGTTCTGGACGAAGACGTCATCCCCCTCTGCTCGGCCTTGGCGGCCCAGGAGCATGGCGATGCCCGCCGGGCCCTCGACCTGTTGAGGGTCTCGGGGGAGCTGGCGGAGAGGGTGGGTTCCGACAGGGTGACGGAGGATCAGGTGAGGGCCGCCCGGGCGAAGATAGAGCGCGATCGGGTTCGAGAGGTGGTGATGACCCTCCCGACTCAGTCGAAGCTCGTCCTCTACAGCGTCCTCCTCCTGGAGGAGCAGGGGGTAAAGAACGTCACCACGGGGGCCGTATACGGGATGTACAAGCAGCTCTGCCCCCTGGTGGACCTGGATTTTCTGACCCATCGGCGGATCGCCGATCTGATCGCTGAGCTCGACATGCTGGGGATAATCCACACCGTGGTGGTGAGCAAGGGGCGGTACGGCAGGACGAAGGAGATATCTCTGTCCATACCTCTGGCTAAGCTGAAGGCGATGATCCTCGACGACTATCGGCTCAAGGACCTCGTCGGCGGCGCCACGTCCCTCCAGACCAGGTGGGTCTGAAGGGTCTCGCCTCCCTTCAGAAGAGCATGGGGCCTTGGCCCCCAAATGAGGGATCTGAAAATCCGAAAATAAGATGCTAAGAGTGCGCCGACCGGGATTCGAACCCGGGTTTAGGCGTTGGCAACGCCTAGTGATGACCACTACACTATCGGCGCTCAGGTCTTGGCCGCCACACACCCCATAACGTTCCAGCGTAAAAACATTGCGGGCAGACCGGGCATCATCTTCCCCAGCCCCATACCCTTCCGCCCATCCCTACATCGGAAGAGAGCTTACGCTTGAAATGGGCGGGATTGATCTCCTCTCACGCCTCCCATCCCCGGCCCCATGGCTGGCTCGAGGCCTCATCCTGCCTTGAGCCAAGCCGTCTATAGACGGCTGCCCTTGTTGGCTGCACATATTTTATCTATCATCAAATCAGACCCGTTATTGCGTTGGTGGTGTCCTCTCTTGTACGACGTCATAATCATCGGGGCGGGGCCGGCCGGCCTTACCGCCGGGATGTACTGTGCTCGGGGCGGGAAGAAGACCCTCATCCTCGGAAATGTCTACGGATCTCAGCAGTCGATGGGCGGCCTCTACGAGAACTATCCGGGGTTCCCCGACGGGATCCAGGGGATCGAGCTCTCGGAGCGGATGCTGGCCCAGGCCAAGAAGTATGGGGCGGAGCTCCACGAGGAGGCCGTCTCCAAGGTCGTCTCCCTCAATGGGGTCTTCAGGGTGAAGACCGAGAGCTGGGAGTATCAGTCCAAGACCCTGATCTTGGCGACGGGCGCAAGCCACCGGAGGCTTTCGATCCCCGGGGAGGAGGAGTACGCGACGAGGGGCGTCTCCTATTGCGCCTACTGCGACGGCGCCCTATTTAGGAACAGGACCATCGCCGTGATCGGCTACGGCAACGGTGCGGCCCGGGCGGTCCTGTATCTCGCGGGGATCTGCACGAAGGTCCACCTCCTCAACGTCCGGGAGGATCTGGTGGCGGAGGCGGTCTACCTCGAGCGGATCAAGAACCTCACCAATGTCGTCGCCACCCCGGGGGTCGAGCCGATCCGGATCCTGGGGGATGGTTTCGTCACCGGCGTCGAGTTCAGGGCTCGGGGAAAGGTCCGGACCCTCCAGGTGGACGGCGTCTTCGTCGAGATGGGCGTCTCTCCAAACGTCGATCTGGGCGTCGATCTAGGCGTCGCCCTCACCGAGGGGGGCTTCGTCAAGGTCAACCGGCTAACTCAAGAGACGAACGTCCCCGGGGTCTTCGCGGCGGGAGACGTCACCGGAGGGAGGATGCAGGTGACGACGGCCGTCGGAGCGGGGACCTCCGCCGCCATCAGCGCCATGAGGTTCATCCAGTAATCCGGTGGTGTAAGAATAGAGAGAGCGAGAAGGACGAAGCCCGATCTGAAAAGGCCGGTGGCTGTCTGGAGGTCGAAGGACCTCCTGGATGGAGAGGCGGCGGGGTCTCTGACCATCATACTGCGGACCCGGGGGTGCCGGTGGCGTCGTTGCACCGTCTGCGGCTACGCCTCCGAGGGCGGACCCGCCACCGAGGAAGATCTGATCGCCCAGTTCCGGGCCGCCACGAGAGACCTCTCTTCTGAGGATAGGGTCGTCAAGATCTACACCAGCGGTAGCTTCCTCGACCCCCTGGAGGTCCCTCCTCCGGTGAGGGTCCAGATCCTCGACGGCCTGGCGGCGGCCGGGGTGGAGAAGCTGGTCGTCGAGTCTCGGCCGGAGTACGTCGCTATCGAGGCGGTGGAGGAGTCGGTGGCTCGGATCAGGACGGATTTCGCCATGGGGCTTGAGACCTCCAACGACCTGGTGAGGGACCGCTCCATCGCCAAGGGCTTCTCATTTGAGGAGTTCGCGGCGGCGGCCAGGGTCGTCCACGACGCCGGAGGATCGGTAAAGACCTACCTCCTCCTCAAGCCCCCCTTCCTATCCGAAGGGGCGGCGATCGCCGACGCCCTCCGGTCCGCCCGGGACGCCATCCCCTTCTCCGACGTCCTCTCCCTCAACCTCTGCAACATTCAGAAGGGGACCCCCCTGGAGAGGATGTGGATGCTGGGGGACTATCGCCCCCCCTGGCTCTGGAGTGCCGTGGAGGTGCTGAGGGGCGTGGCGGGAGCCCCGATAATATGCGATCCCGTCGCCGCGGGGGCGAGGCGGGGCCCCCACAACTGCGGCAGGTGCGATGAGGCCTTCGCGAAGGCGATAAGGGAGCACGCCCTCACCCAGGACGCCGGGGCCTTCGAGGGCCTAGAGTGCCGGTGCAGGTCCGCCTGGGAGAAGGTGGTGGAGCTGGAGGACCTGGCCTTCGGCGCCCCCCTGGATGCGGATACCAGGAGGTTGTAACGCACGTTTTCATTCCGTCGGAATATATATCAAATATACCGGCAAGCGGCGTTTGGCTCCGTGTTCAAGGGGGCTGCAATCTCGTAGCTTTCATCAAGGTACGGCGGAAATAGTTGCTGCAATCGTGATCCTGCGCTTTTTTTGCCTTAATTTTATTCATTTTAAATTTCCTCATGGCGGGATCTCTTTTACGGTCGGTAGATTGAAATATAACGGATTTGATAATATTAGTGAAAATCCAGAGAATTGCAGGGCGGTATAAAAGCATGTTCGAAACGGTTTTAGTTCCTACAGACTTCTCTAAGTATTCGCAGAAGGTTCTCGAGTGCGTCGGCGGATTGCCTGGAGCAAAAAAGGTTGTCCTCCTCCACGTCATCGGTTCTTCAAAGCCTCTGGCGAGGGTTTTGGACCCCAAAGACAAGCTCAACGAATCGATGAAAAAGCTCGCAGAGCAGGCGAGGATTCTGGAGGCCCAGGGGCTTTTTGTCATCCAGAGGGCAGAGCCCATGCTGGAGGGGGATATCTTCAGGAGGATCCAGGCGGTATCCGACGAGGAGAGGGTAAATCTGGTGGTGATGGCGGCTCGAGGCAAGGGTTTCGTCCGGAACATCCTCCTCGGAAGCGTAGCGAAGAGCACCCTCCTGTATGGAGACAAGCATCTCTTGCTGATGCGCTACAAGATGCTGGAAGAAGGGGAGGGCCATCTCGAAGAGCATTGCTCCATGATATTCTCCAAGGTCCTCTGCCCTACGGACTTCTCAGAGCCCTCAAACGAGGCGATCAACATCATCAAGGGGATAAAAGGAATCGGCGAAGCTCTGTTATTTCACGTTGTCACCAGCGGCGAGAGCTGGGAGCAGATTGATGCCAAGATGAAGGAGGCTGCGATTAAGCTCAGCGCCATCAAGGCGGAATTCGAGAAGGCGGGAATCAAGGCCTCCGCTCGGGTCGCCGTCGGCAACCCTGTCGAGGAGATCGTAGCGGCGGCCGAGGAGGAGAACGTCTCTCTGGTGGCCATGAGCTCTCACGGGAAGGGATGGGTGACGCAGCTTATCGTAGGCAGCTTCGCCTACGAGGTCTCCAGGAGCGGCAAGAGGCCCGTTCTGGTGTTGAGGGCCGGCAAAGCGCCCTGAAATCTCCCGAATTTCGGCTCATCGTCGCGCGGCACCCGTTACGTTTCATCTCTATATTAATACGACTATTTATTTAACTTCAATTTTTATTCGACACTCCCGGAGCATTAGGCGTTTTATTTTAAGCAATTTTTGCATCAAAGGTCGTTTTGCTTTTTTGAATTGGCCTTTTGACACAATAATATAGTTCATCCCTTTGTTTTCGAAGCATACGTTATCATAAATCATTGCCGCATCATTTTCCTCATTTAAAATCGTCATAGATCCTTCGGTCTCGCAAAAACTTTATACTGCCATGTATATCACTATTAATCGTTATACATCATATTTTATCATTATAAATCGTTATATTAGTCTTTTCAAGCCCAAAAGCAATTAAAACGGTTTTTTATCATTATTAATCATTATAATCGTTTATTGACCCAAAAGGACTTAATATCAGGAGTTTAACAGGGCGGGTTTGGTTGGAGGATTTATATGCCCAATACGAAAAAATCACGATCCAAAGGGAAATGCCTTCTGTACCTATTATGCGCTGCGATTGTGTTTCGCACAAAGTGGCTCCAAGGCTGGACTTCGTGGACGAGAAGGGTCTCGGATATTGTGCCAGACAAATCGACCACGAAGAAGAGGAGATCTCAAACTCCTAAAAAAATAACCGAGTCGCAAAGGATGTAAAGTTGGTATGACCGTTATAATCTCACATAAATCTGTATGTTTAAGCGGTGCCGTCATGCGAATGGCGGGCCAACAGGCACAATAAAGCATGGAGGATAGATTTTATGGTGAGCACAGTCGACATGGGTTTGTTCGGCATATTCTTGCTGGTACTGCTATGCCCATTTTTCATAAAGAAAGTTGAGGAGCAGCTGGAAGCGTTCCTCTTTGTTATGGGCGTATCTGCGGTCACAATTGCCAACGCCTGGCATATGGAGCTTGTGATGGAGGCCATCGAGGAGCCGATCATAAAGGGCATAGTTCCCGCGGTGCTGGTCGCCGGCCTGATATTCTACTACGGAAGATCTTATGCGAAGCGGATAATGGACGTCCTCTTGGATAAGATCCCTCTCAAGATACTGGTCTTTATTATTGTGGTGGTCCTCGGGCTCGCAGCAAGCCTTATCACTGCCATAATTGCTGCCCTGGTGCTGGTAGAGGTGGTGAGCCTCATGCCCATTGACCGCAAGACTAAGATCAACCTCACGATAGTTGCCTGTTTCTCCATCGGCATTGGAGCAGCACTGACCCCGGTGGGCGAGCCCCTCTCGACCATTGCCATCACCAAGCTGCAGGGTCCGCCATATCATGCCGGTTTTACCTTCCTGCTGGATACGGTAGGCATGTACATAATACCGGGCATTCTGGCCTTCGGCGTACTGAGCACGATCGTCGTGGGAAAAAAAACCACCGAACGGGAGATAGACGTCTTTGCGAAAGGTGGTGAAACCCTCAGAGATGTCGTGATGAGGGGTGCAAAGGTTTACCTCTTCGTGATGGCTCTCCTCCTCTTGGGGAGCGGCTTCAAGATCATCATCGACACCTACCTGATTCACATACCAGCAATGATCCTCTATTGGGTCAACATGTCCTCTGCAGTGCTCGATAATGCGACTCTGACGGCAGCGGAGATCGGGCCAAGCATGGAGATTGGTCAGATCAAGGCCATTCTTATGGGTCTTCTCGTCTCTGGCGGCATGCTCATCCCCGGCAACATCCCCAACATCATATCTGCAAACAAGCTGGGCATCACCAGCAAAGAGTGGGCTCGCACTGGAGTTCCCATCGGCCTTGTGGCGATGCTGGTCTACTTCGGGTGGATATTCTACCTTTGAATTCCTGGGAGCGTATATCAGAGGATAAGCTGATGCGAGGATGATTATAATGTTCGAAAAGGTGTTAGTTCCAACAGACTTTTCAAAGTACGCGCAGAAAGTCGTGGAGTGCATTGGAGAGCTTCCAGGTGTAAAGGAGATAGTGCTCCTTCATGTGGTGGATGCTACCCATCCTTCAAAGGTGGGATGGACTCGCGGACCCGAGGTTGAAGATGCAAAGATCGATCTGGGAGACGTAAAAGAGCGGCTTGAGAAGCTTGGCTTCAAGGTCACCACGAGGCTTGAGGTGATCACCGAGGCTGACGTCTCAAGGACCATTCAGAGGGTAGCAGACGAGGAGAACGTCTCTCTTATAGTGATGGGTGCTCGCGGGAAGGGCCGAATTTCTGGGGTCCTTCTGGGAAGCGCCTCTACCGGGGTAGTCCGTTTCAGCGACAAAGATACCCTCATCATGCGCTACAAGATGCTCGAGGGGCTTGAGGGGACGACCTACGAAAAGTTCTGCCCCATGATCTTCTCTAAGGTGCTCTGCACCACGGACTTTTCAGAGGCTTCTATGTCGTCTCTCTCTACGATCAAGGATCTGAAGGACGCCATAGGGGAATTGATTCTGGAGTATGTCGTCTCCAATGGCGAGACCCAGGATGAGATCGAGGGCTACGTTGCAGAGGCGAGGGAGCATCTCGAGGCGATCAAGGAGGAACTCGCCAGCTCTGGCCTCAAAGTGAGAACTCACGTCGATGTGGGGAGCCCTCGCGAGCAGATCAAGTCCTTGGCGATAAGAGAGGATGTATCTCTCATAGTGATGAGTTCCCATGGCAAGGGTTGGCTTAAGCAGCTGATGGTGGGAAGCACCACTTTTGATGTCGTGAGGACCGCGGAGCGACCGGTTCTGATCGTGAGATCCAAGAACGAGGGTTAGATCTCACCCCCATTAGCTGATGAGAGACAAGGAACGTTCCACAGGTGGAACGTTCCTCTGATCCTTTTCGCTTGCATCGTCAGCCTTTGAGGCCCTTTCCTCGATGGGGCTTTGTTTTTGGTGGTATAATAAAGGTCGATAGGATAGCGGGCACGATTAAGGCGCAAATCTTAACTATTAAGAATGATAGACTAAACAACAACTGGGCAGGTGGCAAGATATGCACAACACGGAGAAATCGAAATCCAACAATAAATTTTTGCGGACTAAAGTCTCCAGGTGCCTCCTATTTGTATTCATAGGTGGAATAGTATTCCGTACGACTTGGCTCGAAGGCTATTCAACGCGTCCGAGGTGGCTCCCGTCTGCCGTGCCGAATAAATCCGTCGGTGAAATGAAGAGGGATCTTAGGATTTGGGGCTCTGTACTAGTGGCCATCGGCGTCTTTGGCATCTTGCTCTCCGGATTTCTGGATCCAGTATGGGGCATAGTGCTGGTGATCTTCGGGGCGACAGCGCTGGGAATTCAGGAGCGGAGCATGTTCATACCCCTTGGAATGGCCTTGCTCTTCGCAGGTCTTATAAATTTAAGCGCTGGCGGATTTGGGGTTGAATCTATATTCGGCCTTCTCATGGTCGTTTTGGGAGCACAGGAGATTAGGACGATCAGGATATATGCCCCAACATCAGCTTGACGGACGGAGCAGATCTTGAATGTTGATAAAGGGCCCCTCTTTCGGCCCTTTCGCCCTCATTTTAGGTGAAATAAGAATCCTCTGATTTATGCCGCCCAAATTTTAAGTCAGCCCATCAGATGGAGTTCAGAGGATAGGTCGACAGCCCTCGGCGGTCAAAAAAGCAAGGGTGGTTTCGGTTCCCATCGGGTTATATCTGATGCCTGTCCGCGTTATCTCGCCTCAGTTGAAACCTTCAAGGGAACCGGAACTGGGATGGTGGCTTTTGGCGAGGGGCTATCTATCCTTCACTTGTTTTTATCAGCAAGACGTCTCTACTGCCGTCTCCAGTGGAATCTGTACCACCCGTGATGATGTAACCACCATCGGCCATTTCATCGACTGAATTGGCCCAGTAGTTGCCCTCTCCACCAAAGGTCCTGTTCCATTCTGCATCTCCTTTAGAGTCTGTCTTGATCAGCCAGACGCTGCTTTTGTCAGCTGTGTTTAACAGCCAGGAGTGTACCGCGCCCTCATTGTGATGCGTTGTGTAACCTGCTACAATATAGCCTTCATCTTCCGTCGCCTGAACGGCTATGCCCTCATCAAAACCGGGTCCGCCAAAGGTTTTGTCCCATTCTTTGGTTCCGTTTGAATCTGTCTTGATCAGCCAGACGTCTTTGCTGCCGTTGCCATACGATTCTGTGCTTCCGGCGATGATATAACCTCTATCCTTTGCCTCCTGGACTGAGAAACCGATGTCTTCGCGGGGTCCGCCGAAGATCCTATCCCACAGCTTTTCACCGTCCGGATCCGTCTTGATGAGCCAGATGTCGCTACCGCCCGCCCCATTGGATGTTGTGTAGCCCGAAATGATGTAACCACCATCTTTTGTCTCCTGGACGGATGCGCCTTCATCAAAACCAGATCCTCCAAAGGTTCTATCCCAGACGGAAATTCCCTCCGAATCCGTCTTGATCAGCCAGAGGTTAGCATTTAGGGGGGTCTTTACCAAAAAGGCGTTATTAATGCCAGAGCCGTATGATTCCGTGCCGCCTGTGATGATGTAACCCCCATCGGAGGTTTCCTGGATCATATTGGGCCAATCATTGCCCCTCCCGCCGAAGGTTCTATCCCATTCGGGGTTTCCCTCAGGATCCGTCTTGATCAGCCAGATATCATAATCTCCAATCGTATGTGGTTTTGTTGCGCCCACGACGATATATCCTCCGTCTTCGGCCTGTTGCACTGAAAAACCTATATCCTTTCCCAGCCCGCCAAATGATCTCTCCCAAACGACGCTCCCCTCTGAATCCGTTTTGATCAGCCAGATCTCACCTATGCGGGAAGCCTTTATCAGCCATGAATAAGCTATGTTCTCCTTGTGAGATGTTGTGCTACCTGTGATTATATAGCCTCCATCCTTCGTCTCTTGGACTGTAGTTCCCACATCTTCACCGGCTCCGCCGAAGGTTTTCACCCAGCCTTCGTCCGTAGTTGTAGCTTCGTCCTTTGCTAATGCTGCCGAAATTGTCAGCAAATAAATTAGTACAACGATCAGCCCTCTTTTATTGGTAGCCACAATTAACACCACCTGCTCGGCAGTTCTTCACGATCAATAATGATCATTATTAATAGTTATGGTATAAGTGTTTTATGTTAGTCCAGATCGCTCCACCGGAGCAGTTTTAAATATCTATATTTAAATTATATTACTATATCATAAAATGTGTGCCCATTCAACTTGACATTATGCCGACCCTCTCAAAATAACATTTGCCTATTTCTTCGTAATTAACTGGAAATATTGGACATAAAAATCATCATCAACAAGTCTAATAACATCGAATCGATCTTAATTGAATCATAATTAAATCTAAAACTCGATCTGTATTAGATTCATGGCAGCACCCCGGTAAAAATATAATTTAATAATATAATATAATATATTATAAAACAATATATTGGATATTAACTTTCTTAATTTGATTTTTGATGGACCTGTTTAGTTAATTATTGTTAACTATAGCCCTCAGAAAGATCTGTTTATTTAAAGTAATTTTACACTGCAAATTGTCTGCAATTATCATGATTAATAATTATAATTGTTAATCGTGAACATCATTTCATATTCATGTGCGCATTCCTTGACCAAAAAGGTTTAATATGTGATTTTACATGTATAATCGTGATGGACCATAAATTTGGTGCTGAACTTGCCTTGATCCATCTTTAGGAGGACTGCAATGGTCTTTGAGACGCTGAAAATGGTGAAAGGGGTGGAGAGGGAATCTCAATCCAAGCTCGAGCGCGCCAATAAAGACGCAGAAGAGCTGGTAATCAAAGCCAATAAAGCAGGAGAGGAGCTGATAAACAAGGCAATTGAAGAGGCTAATGCGGAGGTTGAGGCGCTCATCGACGATAAAATTTTGCAGGCTAAGAGAGCCGCCAATGAGATCATCACGGAAGGCAGGCATAACGCGCGACAAATTGCAGAGAGAGCCCAGTCGAAGATCTCGGACGCGGGAGAGTTCATTGCGTCACAAGTAATTGGGTGATATGATGTTTCGACCAGTCCAGATGAGACGGTTGCACATCGTAGCATTGAGCAAGTATAAGTATCCCCTGATGAAGAGGCTTCACGAGCTTGGAGTCGTTCAAATCACTGACATAAGCCGGACTATGGAATCGCCGGAATGGGCAGAGCTCATTGAGAATCACCCGTCCGATCCGGCGACAAGGCAGATTACGGCTCAAGTCATGTCGTTTAACAAGATCCTCGATCTATTTGATGCTGTCTCTCCGCTTTCCGAGGACAGCTTCATCAAGATGGCCTTCAACCCGTCTCCACCAAAGAAGATCGCTGCCGAGAAAATATATGGTGCGAAACTGCTGGAGATGGCAGATAGTCTTTTGGAGAATGTTAATGCAGCCGTAAAGGAGCCTGAGGCGCAGTTGAACCGTGCGATGTCGGAGCTTGGAGAGCTCTCTGCCAAGGCGGAATCTCTTGAGAAGATTCGAGATTTTAGGGTTGATCTGGCAGATGTTGTGAAAACGGATCTCCTCAACGTTCTCATTGGCGTAGCGCCGAGCGATCATGCCGGCGAGATATCCAATAAGCTCTCAGAGATGACCAATGGCGTCTGCCATGTCGCATCTCAAGATATCTCCCAGACCGAATCTGCGGTCCTGGTGACGGCACTATCCGAGGCGTCAAAAGACGTTTCAGATTCTCTGAGGAAGCTCGGATTTGAGAAGATCGATGTGAGCGGGCTATCTGGAACCCCTGCGGAGGCGCTCTCAGAGCTCAGATCCAGGATCACAACTCTCAGTTCTGAAGCGGAATCTATCAGGGCTGAGATTGCAACGCTCGCCGATCTTTGGAGGGATAAGCTGCTAGTAAACCGAGAGCTTCTTCTGATCGAGCGAGATCGGCTCGATGTGCAGACGAACTTCATGAGAACCGATGAGACTTTCATCTTGGAGGGATGGATCCCCGCAACGTCCATCGATTCGGTGAAGGAAGAGGTTTCGAAGGTCACAAAGGGATATTCTGTGGTAAAGGATTCCAATCCGAACCCTCTGCCAGAGGATATTCCAGTCCACCTTGAGAATCCGCCATTCATCAGACACTTCCAAGTGCTGACGGAGCTATTCGGTCGTCCCAAGTACAAAGAGATCGATCCAACCTTCATGCTGGCTCCGGCCTTCATGCTCTTCTTTGGGATTATGCTGACCGATGCCATATACGGCATAATGATGGCGGCTTTGGGATTGATGTTACTTCGAGGTGGTGGAAGGTACAGCTCTTCGATCAAGGACTTCGGCGTGATCTTCACGGCGATCGGGTCTGCAACGATAGCTTTCGGCATCCTGACAGGAGGGTATTTCGGCGACTTTGCGGTAAAGTATTTGGGAATAACGGCTTTGAGGCCGATAGTATTTGATCCGATGATTGATGTTCAACTATTCTTGATTCTAGTTCTGATGATAGGTCTTATTCACCTGAACATCGGTCTTTTCATAGGGTTTAAGGAGAACATCCAGAGAAAAGAGTACAAAGACGCCTTTGGCGATCAGTTCTGGCTCTTTTCCCTGCAAGGTGGCATTGCGCTCCTCATGATGGATATGAAGTTGATTGGTGCGGTTTTGATCTTGATTGGCGTCTTACTGGTCGCCATAGTCCATGGGCCGCTCTTCTTCTTCGACATCACGGGGTACCTCGGAGATGTGCTGTCATACGCCAGACTTCTGGCGTTGGGTCTGGCCACTACAGGGATAGCGAATACCGTTAACATCCTCTCGTCCATGGTGGATGGCGTTCCCATCATCGGCATCGTGTTGGCTGGCCTGGTATTTATCATCGGGCACGTCTTCAATTGGGGGATGAATGGTCTCGGAGGCTTCGTGCACGGGATAAGGTTGCATTATGTAGAATTCTTTAATAAGTTCTACGAAGGCGGGGGTTCTGAGTACAGACCCTACAGGATCAGACGGGAGCTGACCACAGAGTGACGATCTGAAGTTGGGTTGAAGATATCGATAATCGTTGGATCAGAGTGCGTGTTGATAATTCGGGAGGATATTAGTATGTTGGATGTAAGCACAGGAGTGGCTCTTGCAGCAGTGGGAGCAGGAATCTCGATGGGCGCAGCGGCAATAGGTGCTGGTATCGGTGTGGGCATTGCCGGTGCTGCGGGAGCGGGAGCGATCGCAGAAGATCCGAATAAGTTTGGAACTGCTCTAGTTTTTCAGGCGCTTCCCCAGACACAAGGAATTTACGGTTTTCTTGGGGCAGTGCTGATAATGATCGGAACGGGCATCCTGGGCGGATTCGCAGGGTTTGAATCGGCGGCCAACACGATGGCCGGCCTTGCTGGAACCACTCCGGAGAATGCGGCGCTTATCATGGGTCTCGCTGCGGTCGGTGGTGGCTTATCCGTTGGTCTTGCAGGGCTTTCGGCTATTGGTCAGGGCATCACTGCAGCCGGTAGCATCGGGGCAGTCTCAAAGGAACCTGGAGCCTTTGGCAAGTGCATGGTCCTAACCGTCATGTCCGAGACATTCGCTGTCTTTGGCCTGTTGATTACGATCTTGATCCTGGTCGGTCTGAAACTTCTGGGTGCTTAACTCTCGGGTGATGTATCATGGGTTCTGAAGGGGCCGATAAAATCGTTCACGAGATTGTGAGGATCACAGATGACCAGGTTGGATTGATCCTTCAGGAAGCCCGGAAAGATGCTGATAAGATCCGAGGAGAGTCTGAGAAGACGGCACAAGCAAAGAGATTGGCAATACTGGCAAAGGGGCAACAGCAGGCCGAGAGGGAGCATCAGAGGATCCTTGCGGATGCGAAGATGCAGGTGAAACGAGAGATCTTCGATGTGAAGGAGGATCTGATCAAGGAGGCCTTTGGGGACGCGGAGGCTCGGCTAAAAAAATTGGCAGAGGTTCCGGAGTATGTAGACATCCTGAAAAAGCTGATCGTGGAGGCGGGGCGTGTTGTGGGGGGAGGCCCCCTAGAAGTTCTGGTGAGGAGGGAGGACAGGTCAATCCTATCCGGGAAGATACTGGCTGATCTTAGTGAGGAGATCTCAAAGGCGACTTCGAAGGATACAACTGTCGAATTATCCGGTGGCGTCATAAGCACCATTGGCGGAGCCATAGTACGCAGCAAAAGTGGCTCAATCGAGGCCGATAACACCATTGAATCCAGGATAAACAGAATCAGGAGCGAGTTGAGATTTAAGGTAGCTGAGATCCTCTTCGGGGGAGCATCGTGACGCTAGAAGAGTTGGCTGCCAGCCTGGGTTTCTCTTCCTTCCCGCCCTTATTCGCTGTAGCGCTAGCAGTAGCCCTTGTTGTTGGGCTCATCATATTCGTACCGATCCTCCTTCGGGTGATTGAGATAGCAAACTACGCTTACTCGAACTCTCGGATTCAAGTAATGTCGAGCAGAATCATCCGGGAGGATAAGCTCAAGGAGATGATCGAAGCATCGTCCCTGGCCGAGGTTGTAGCGGCTTTGGAGACTACGGAGTACTCCCCGTACTTGCGCGAGATGATGGAGGAGCGATCTGAGTCTATAGAACGGGCGCTGAATAGACACACAGCAGATGCGTACAGAGAAGTTGCCACAATGGTGCCGATGAATCTGAAAAAGATATTGACTGTTCTCATCAGGAAGTGGGATGTCTACAATATCAAACTGATCTTGAGAGGAGTTTATGCCGAAAGATCTCCCGACGACATTCGGGCAGATCTCGTGCAGGTGGGCGAGTTGGACCCTCAAAAGATCGGTGAGCTGGCTGAGGCAAGAAGCTTGGAAGAGGCGATTTCAAACCTAGATGGCACTCCTTACTCTAGGCTGGCGGAATCTCTGCAGATCTTCGATCAGACCAGGAACCTCACGGTTCTTGAAGCGAAACTCGATAATATCCTTTATGAAGATGCGTGGAAGAATGCAACGAGCCAGCCCGTCGACGAGAACCTCCTTGCTTTGAAGAATTACCTTGCCACCAATATAGACGTGGTAAACCTGAAGTTCGTCTTCAGGGCCAAGAAGGATGGATTGGCAGCTGGAAGCATAGAAAATTACATAGTGAAAGGGGGAGGGCTCCAGGAAAGCTTCATCAAGAGTACCCTAGAAGTTGATACTGTCGACAACGTTGTAGCATCGCTTGAGGGAACCAAATACTATCAGCCAGTGATTGGAGCAGTTCCAGAATACGAATCGACGGGATCAATCCTTCCGATAGAACTTGCTCTCGACGGTTACCTGGCCAGGGTTGGAAAAGACATCTCTATCACGCAGCCTTTCGGGATCGGTCCTGCGATCGGCTATCTCTCATTAAAGGAGATGGAGGTCAGGAACGTCAGAACTCTCGCCAGAGGCATAGAAGCGGGCCTTTCCCCTGACGAAATACGCAATCTCATTATGAAGGTGGGGTCTTGAGCTCGATGAAAATGGCAGTTATCGGCGACTCTGATACTGTGAGCGGTTTCAGGCTCGGGGGAGTGACCAGATCTTACGTTGTAAAGGTCGCGGATCCGATCGATGGCGTACTAAAGGAGCTGATCGCCGATGAAATGGTTGGTGTGATAGCGGTAACTGAGCGCTTGGCAGATGCAAACCGTTCTGCTATTGACGAGGCGAACAAAAATAAGAAGGGTGTAACTCCGATTCTGGTGGAGATTCCGGACAAAAGCGGGCCTATCGCGCGTGAGGTCGATCCACTGAAGGCTCTGATCAAGAGCGCCATAGGAGTTGAGATTTAAAGGAGGGATATTGTTTGAGCATAACAGGACGCATTTATAAAATTTCAGGACCTCTTGTGGTCGCCGAAGACGTGAAAGGCTGCGTCATGTACGAAGTGGTCAGGGTTGGAGACATCGGCTTGATGGGAGAGACCATCCGATTGGATGGTGATCGCGCCTATATTCAAGTCTATGAAGCTACAGAAGGTTTAAAACCAGGCGAACTGGTGGAGACCACAGGGTCACCGCTGACGGCAGACCTCGGTCCTGGAATCCTAACAAACTTCTACGATGGGATCCAGAGGCCTCTTGAGATGCTTAAAGAGGTGGCAGGAGATTATATTACCCGCGGGCTGACCGTACCACCTCTAAATCCTGATACCGTATGGGACTACACCGTCGTTGCGAATGAAGGCTCTTCTGTTGAGCCGGGAGATGTTCTCGGCACAGTGCCAGAGACGAAGGTCATCACCCACAAAGTTCTCGTTCCGCCTGGGGTCAAAGGAAATCTGACGAAGGTGAGGGAGGGAAAGCTCCATGTTACTGACGCCGTTGCAACCTTGACCAAAGAGGACGGTAAAGAAGTCGAGCTTACCATGTCCCACAGGTGGCCCGTGAGGGTGCCAAGGCCTTATAAGAAGAAGCTGGATCCCTTTGTGCCCCTGCTTACTGGTCAACGGATTTACGATACCTTCTTCCCGCTGGCAAAGGGCGGGTCTGCGGCCATTCCAGGAGGATTTGGCACTGGAAAGACCGTATCTCAGCATCAGCTTGCCAAATGGGCTGATTCTCAAGTTGTCGTTTACGTGGGATGCGGTGAGCGTGGAAACGAGATGACAGAGGTTCTCGATACTTTCCCGCTTCTTGACGATCCCACCACCGGTGAGAAGCTGATGGAGCGATCTACGCTGATCGCCAACACCTCCAACATGCCGGTGGCAGCCAGAGAGGCGTCGGTCTATACTGGTGTGACCCTCGCGGAGTTCTATCGAGACATGGGCTACGACGTGGCGGTGATGGCGGACTCAACTTCGCGTTGGGCAGAGGCGATGAGAGAGGTTTCAGGCAGGCTCGAGGAGATGCCCGGCGAAGAGGGATACCCCGCATACCTGGCGTCAAGAGTTGCTGATTATTATGAGCGGAGCGGACGTGTGGTAACTCTGGGATCCGGCGAGGAGAGGTTGGGTTCCGTCTCCCTGGTGGGAGCGGTCTCTCCGCCGGGCGGAGATCTTTCCGAGCCCGTCTCACAGAACACGCTCCGCGTGGTGAGCGTCTTCTGGGCCTTGGACTCGACGCTCGCAGACAGGCGTCACTTCCCAGCCATCAACTGGCTTCGAAGCTACTCTCTCTACCTAGAAGTGCTCAGAGACTGGTACAAAAAGAACGTTTCTGAAGACTTCTACGAAGTTCGGACTCGGATGATGGTGCTACTCCAGAAGGAGGCGGAGCTCCAGGAGATCGTACAGCTAGTAGGTGCGGACGCGTTGCCTGAGAGGGAGCGTCTGGTGCTAGAAGTGGCGAGGATGGTAAGAGAGGATTACCTACAGCAGAACGCTTACCACGAGATAGACTCCTACTGCTCCAAGGAGAAGCAGTTGATGATGTCAAAGACGATCCTGGCCTTCTATGACAGGGCGTTAAAGGCGATGGATGCTGGAGTATCTATAGCGAAGATCGAAACCATCAAAGTGAAAGATGAGATCGCCAGGATGAAGTATGTGCATAATGCGGAGTTTCCGGATCGGTACGACGCCATGCTCAGGGCGATTGAGAGCCAGTTCTCTGCACTGGAGGGGTAGGACAGATGGCAAAAACCACAACTCGTGAATATACGACTGTAAGGGAGGTGGCAGGTCCCCTCATGGTCGTCGAAGGCGTTGAGGACGTGGCCTATGGTGAGATTGTAGATGTGCTCATACCTGATGGCGGCACCAAGCGAGGGCAGGTGCTGGAATCTCGAAAGGGCGTCGCTGTGGTTCAGGTATTCGAGGGGACCAGTGGGATCGATACGCGGTCAACAAAGGTCCGGTTCACCGGGGACATCATGAGAATGCCAGTATCTATGGACATGATGGGCAGAATCTTCGATGGCCTCGGCAGGCCCATTGATGGAGGACCCGATATCATCGCCGAGGAATACCTCGACATAGCTGGCGCTTCGATCAACCCCACCGCCAGGGCGTTCCCCAACGAGTTCATCCAGACGGGGGTCTCAACGATCGATGGAAATAATACCCTGGTACGCGGCCAAAAACTTCCGATCATGTCAGGGGCGGGCTTGCCTCACAACGATCTGGCCGCACAGATAGCGCGGCAGGCTAAGGTTCGCGGCACCGAAGAGCCCTTCTCGGTGGTCTTCGCCGCCATGGGGATCACCCACGAAGAGGCTAGCTTCTTCATGAGAGATTTCGAGAGGACGGGTGCGCTGGAGAGGATAGTGGCCTTCATCAACCTCGCAGACGACCCCGCCATCGAGAGGATCATCACCCCGAGGATGGCTCTCACTGCGGCTGAGTATCTCGCCTACACCTGTGATATGCATATCTTGGTGGTGCTGACGGATATGACGAACTACTGTGAGGCGCTGCGAGAGATATCCGCTGCAAGAGAGGAGGTTCCTGGGAGAAGGGGATATCCTGGCTACATGTATACCGATCTTGCAACCCTCTACGAGCGTGCTGGCAGGGTTAGAGGTGCCAAAGGTTCGATCACGCAGGTGCCGATACTCAGCATGCCTGATGATGATATCACCCATCCGATACCCGATCTGACCGGCTACATCACAGAAGGTCAGTTCGTGCTAAGCCGAGAGATGCACAGGAGAGGAATATATCCTCCCGTGGACATTCTCCCCAGCCTCTCAAGGTTGATGAACGAGGGGATCGGTTCGGAGAGAACACGGGAGGACCACTCCGGCGTATCGAACCAGCTCTATGCGGGGTATGCTGAAGGGCGCGATATGCGGGATCTGGTGGCGGTGGTCGGAGAGGAGGCGCTTTCAAAGCGAGACCAGCTATACCTCAAGTTCGCTGATCGTTTTGAGAAGGAGTACGTGACCCAAGGGAGGGACGAGGACCGGACCATCGAGCAGACCCTCGATCTTGGATGGGAGCTGTTGACAGATCTTCCCGAGGGTGAGCTCAAGAGGATCGACGAGAAGTACATCAAGAAATATCACCCTAAGTACCGAACCGGCTAGCTCTCATGAGGGGGTTTTAAGCAGATGGCAGAGATCATCGAGGGGATAAGCCCTACCAGAATGGAGCTCTTGAAGCTGAGGCGAAGAATAAAGCTCGCCGAGAAGGGGCATAAACTCCTGAAAGAGAAGCGGGATGCTCTCGTCTCCGAGTTTCTGGATGTGGTTCAGAGGGTCCATGAGTCGCGTGACAGCACGAATGAGAAGCTTGCGAAGGCTTTCAAGGATCTGCTCATGGCCCAGGCGGTGATGGGCTCAGACGCTGTATGGCAAATCTCCCAGGTTACAGGTCAAGAGATCAAAATCGACGTGGACACGATGAACATCATGGGCGTAAAAGTTCCAATGATCGTCACGGAGGATGTCAAGAGAAGCATGGTCGATCGTGGATACGGCTTTGCTGATACCTCTTCTAAGTTGGATGATGCGGCCAGAAATTTCGAGGAAGCGATCGGTGAGGTGATAAAACTGGCTGAGGTGCAGCAGAGCGTCGAGAGCCTGGCAAGTGAGGTAATCAAGACAAAACGGAGGGTGAACGCTCTGGAATATATCGTTATACCACGCCTCAAAGCGACTGCGATTCACATCAGGATGCGGCTTGCTGAGATGGAGAGGGAGAACTTCACCCGCCTCAAGAAGATAAAAGCTGCGATCGAGGCTGGTAAGGAGGAGGCTGGGGCGGCCTGAGGTGAGGAGATGCCGGTCATTACTCACAGGGTAAAGAAGATAATCGAGGAGATCGATGAGAGGAGGAGGGAGCCCTTTGACTTTGCTCTCAAAGAGACTTGCCGGGTCGACTATCTGATCGCCGATGAGGATAAAGACTTCAGGTCGGGCGATGCAAAGCCGGTGAAGATAAAAAAGGTGGAGATCCCTCGAAATACCCTCCTGTTGATAAGCCCTTACGGCAGGCACGGGATCGGCCAGGTTATAAGCATTGGTGAGGAGATAGCTCTGCCTGTCGAAATGAACCGTTCGGCAGACCATGCTCTATTTGTGGCAGGGGTGGATGGCTCCGTCAAGAGAGATGAGCTGATGGGCGTCATGATGCTGATCCCCATAATTCCGCGCATAAGGAGGTGAGATGGACCCAGAATCGAGGGTCTTCGCAAAGCTGGTCAGGTCGCTGAACGATCACCTTCCGGCGGAGCGAAAGACCCTCGGAGATCTGTTGAGGGAGGAGAAACCGAGAGTTGTCTGCCGGGACGGATCCACTCACAGGATAAGGAGGGAGGAGCTTGAATCGATTGAGAAGATCATCGGGTCGAAGTGGGGAGAGGAAGCCGAAATGTTAAAGCTCCCCCTCCTCATCGAAATGGCCCCAGATTACGGCCGTTCTGCAGCCAGGATAAGGGGTAGGGTATACTGCGACATCGTCCAGGAGATCCTTGGAGAGGAGCGGAAAACCACTGATGAGATGGTCATATTCAGGCCCGACGTCCGCAGGCTGAGGAGAGAGTTTCCCTCGGCAACGCAGTATGCCTTCATAATTACCACAGCCTGAAGGATGTGCGATCGTTGCATAGTGATTATTATCTGGAGCGGATGTTGAATAAGAAGGACGTCCGGGTCAAGATCTACTTCATGGTGTGGATAGCATCGATCTGCGCTACGTTCTCGCTCTTCATCGGAGGCGTCTACATGGTCTACCTTGCGATGCGCTACGTTGGATTATTTTAGGTGGAGCAAATAATGTCCGAGGCGAGCGGTTATCTCTTTCAGGATGTTGAGGTGCTTCTGAAAAGGGCAAGAGAGGCGATGGTGGAGGCGAAGATCAAGGTTCAGGTGACTGGGGTTCACGACATATATCGGGCGTCTCTGAAGATCTCCATGCAAAAGTTGGACGAGATCTGTTCGAGATATAGGGATGATGCGGAGGCATTCATCGTCAGGAGGAAGCTAGGCGAGTTCCTTGAAGAGCTCGACTCTGGCGAGCTTGTCCCTGAGGTAGAAGAACAGCGTTTGGACAGGATCATTGAACAGGTTCATCACCTGGTGGAGTGGAGAAGGCTCTCTATGGCTACAGGTCGGGACCTCGCCCTCAAATCGCGGCGGAGGACGAGGGAGGATGTCCAGAAGCGGTGATTCTTGCCTCTGTGCCAGCTGATCGAATGAGAGGTCGAGCAGTTCCATTCCAGCAAGTAGAATCGGATAATATACTGGGTGGTCGAGGTGGTCGGATGAAAATGAAGCGCGATGAAAATATGATTATGTTCGGTATAGCGGGCTTAATAATATGCTATATTTTATATATATACGACCGTATATTATTAAGCGCGTTGGCTTTCACAGCAACGATCGTTATAGGCCTTATATGGGGGGCGTTATATCTCAGAAAGAAGAACCTGAGATGATGGGAAAATACATGCTGACCACCCTCTACCCAAATTCGGCGCTGAGGTGCGGGAAGCCTCGCCTCAGCGCCTCTTCATACTCTTACATCGCCTCGTCAAACTCCCTCCGATAGCTGGCTATCCCTGAAGCCCCAACCATCGCCGTCTTGTTGAGGATCAGGATCATGAACGCCTCGTCGGGAACCTCCGACCACTGGCTGTGGATCCCGTACCGGGACGCCCTCTCGAAGCCGAAGCGGGGGTAGTACTCCGGGTATCCAAGAACGATGATGAAGGGGGAGCCCCTATCCCTCAGCATCTTTATCCCGTTGTGGATCAGGAGGGACCCGATCCCCTGGCCCTGCCGCTCCGGCAGCACCGCCATCGGCGCGAGCCCCATCCCTGCGACCTCGTGGGTCGCCCCCTCTCCTCCGATCGTCGCCGGGCTGAAGAGGATGTGCCCCACCACCTCTCCCCCCTCGACTGCCACGATGGATAAGAGGTCTTTGCAGCTCTCCCGGAGCCGGTCGACGACCTCGGCCTCCGCCGGCTGGCCGAAGGCCTCGTTGTTGACCCGTCGGATCGCCTCTGCGTCCTCGGGCCTCTCTTCTCGGATGATGATCATTTAATCCACCTGGGCAGTTGACATCGAGAACGTTCGGTGTTCATGATCACATCGGTTTTATCAATATTTGAACTATCGTATCGCAGCCAGGCCCCGGTTCCACCACCCACGGGCGTTCAGCAGTTTCTCCGTCATCTTCATCTCCTCCTCTCCGCCTCTGACGGCTAGCCAGATGCTGTCCTTGCGAGACGTTAGGGCAGTGGGATGCTATTCTAAAAGAGAAGTTGAGGGGGCGGATTCGCCCTTCAAACTGCCACTTTTCCCTTCCAGAAGGTCTCCACCGCCTTCTTGACGGAGGGTTCCACCTCCATCCCAGCGCCCTCTATCTGCCGGGAGGTGACGGGCAAGAGGTTTGTTATCTCGAATCCCTCTCCCAGATCGATGTGATCTACCCCTGGATGGACCCAGGTTCCTGCGATGGAGAACCCGCCCTTCTTGTGGTAGGATGCGCCGGCATGAACCATCCTGTTGGCCCCAGCCATGACCCAGAGCTGGAGATGTTGGGGATCGCTCACGTTTATATACTTGTCCCGGATTATCAGGCGGCCTATGGCCACGGTCCGGGCGGCCTCCAGAGGCGTCGGCGGCACTATTTTGCTCTCCAGGGGGCTTCCGGGAACGATCCTCAGCCACGAGACGGCGAGCTGATAAAAGTTCTTCATCTCGTTCAGGTAGAAGAGGTGGTCGACCCGGTCTTTGTAGCTCTCCCCGATCCCCGCCATGAGGACGCTTATCAGGGGAACGTCGTTCTCGTCTATCATGTGGGCCAGATTGACCCTCTTTTCCAGGCTGTCCCCTGGCTTGATCTCTCGGAAGATCTGGGGGTTCATCGTCTCAAAGGAGCTGGTGATCGCCTCCACCCTCATCTTCTTCATCTCTCGGATGTGCTCTTCTTCCAGGGCTGGCCCGACGTTCACCCAGACCTCCAGCCCCTCATCCCGGAGAACCTCCAGGATCCTCAGGACGCTGGGTCCCGCCCCTTCCGGGTCGGTTCCGCCCCCGATCTCCACGGTGGTGGTCCCTGTCTCCTTGAAAGCCTGAGCGATTGTTCTCACCCTCTCCGGCCCAAACTCCCACTTTTCCATCACCTGACCTTTCACGGCCCGACGGCAGTACTGGCAGGGTGGATCGATCTTGCACTCGCTGTTGTTTCCCATCCAGCCGTCGAGGCGAAAGAGGTCGCCGCACTCCTTCTCCCGGACGGCGGAAGCCGCCTTGAAGAGCCTGAGGTAGTTCTCAGGCCGTTGGCTCTCCTCGAAGAGTATCAAGGCCTCATCCTTGGTGATAGGTCTATCCAGAGCTTCAATCAGTATCTCGTCAAATTTCACGAAAATTCCTCCCTCATATGGGCCTCGCGATGATGTCTACGGACCCAGGATATCCGCCAAACCTCCTCAAAATATCCTCTTGCACCTCACTCATCTTCCTTCCAGCCGCCGTTTTTGCCCAGATCTCTCGAGGGATGACGATCGGCTCTGCTGAGACGATCTCAAAGCCGGATTCGTGGAAGATCTCCCTCAGATCGGAGCTGTAATAGGACTTCAGGATCCTGTAGTAAGGGACCTCTTCGCCCCCCTCTCGTCGCAAAAATCCCAACGGCTCCACCCCTTCGGCTGGGCAGCGGGTGAGGTAGAACTGCCCTTGATCCCTGTCGAAGTTCTCGTCCTGGGAGAGAAACTCCTCCCGGAACTTCCGGCTGATCACGTTCACCCGGAGGAGGCCTTGAGGTGCCACCACCCTTCTGAAGGTTTTGAGGACGGCTTTCGGATCCACGTCCTGGAAGGCGTTGATCATGATTATCCTGTCCAGACAGCCGTCTAAAATCTCCTCCAGAGGGTCTGAATCGATGTCGGCGTGGAGGAAGACCCTCTCCACTTCGCTTTCCAAACTGGTCCTCAGCCGGACCAGATCCAGCATGCCCTGGGAGATATCCACCAGGTAGTACCTCTCTGGTCCTCCACGTTTGATCACGGCCTCTGCAAACTCGCCCCGTCCGGGCCCCACCTCCAGAACCCATCTCCCCTGGCTGAACCACTTGGCTGCGGTGTTGAGCCACCGGGGATCGTTCACAGGGCTAGGGAAGGGACGGATTTGAGCTGAGGCCGCCACCGCATCATAGTATCCGGGCGAGACGCGCTTGGCTTGTAGCCCTCCAATTCTGGTCAAGGGGTATCAGGCCACCGGATAGACGAAGACGCCCATCTGATCTAGGTCCAGGTCCAGCCCCTGGAACTGCTTGAGGTATTCCTGATGGACGGCCTTCGGGTCTATGTCCTCGAAGAGCTCAGGGTGGAACCATTTGGCCTGGTAGAGGTCCTGCAGGAAGTACTTGCAGCCGCTGCAGGGTCCGGACTGCATCACAAAGCCGCTGATGACGTATACATTTCCATTTTTTACGGCGTTCACGTTCTGCAACTCGGGACGCCCGAGAATCTCATCTCTGATAGCGGCCAGATCACCCGTATCCTGGGCGTCGAAGTGGTAGCCAGCATGAACATTCCGCGAGGCCATCTTAATTATCACGTCAGGGTTTTCTGCCACGATCTGCTCCGGGTCGACATTCATGACGCCCATGGTCTTCTCAATGCCCCTTGTTGGGATGATGTTCTTTCCGCCGGTCGTCTCCACCCGGGCGAACTGGTTGAAGGTCACATAAGGGTTGGTGAAGGACTCATAGTATACCTTGGGCATCTCTTCTTCGGGGACGTCTGCCAGTCGGTCTTGCACGAGGGTTTCGTACTTCTTGTAGAAGCTCAACAGTTCCTTAGCTTCTTCTTTTTTGTCGAAGAGATAGCCCACCTTTGTCACCTCTTTTTGGAAGAGGTTGTCCAGGTCTGGCCGGTTGAAGTTGAAGCGGATTACGTTCACTCCGGCAGCTACTAAGTTCTCCTGGGCCGGCTCGGAACTATCGAAGGAGGCGTACAGTATTACCAGCTCAGGGTCGGCGGATAGGATGGACTCGCAGTCAATCTCTGCAGAGGGGTTTCCAGTGCATCCCATGACGATCTTGTCTTGCCATCTCGGGAATAGAACGCTGTAATCCTCATCGATAACCTCATCGGAGATGGCAACTATGGTCTCCTCGGGTATTTTCAGCGATTGTGCTACCTCAAGAAAATGGCGGGAGCATGTGGCCACCTTTTGCAGGGGCTTTTTCACTCTGACGAGGCGACCGGCGCTGTCCATGAGAACCAGCTCATCCTCCGAGCCCTCGATGATGGCTTCAATCTGGTCGATGTCCTTTTCATCGATCGCGCCATCGTAGTTGGCGTCGGCAAAGTCTGTTGGCTTTTCTGATCCGTCTATTATGCCCTTCACATAGACGACATCTTGAACGTCGATGGTATCGTCCATATTCGCATTTCCGAATATATCCAGGGTATAGTCGGCTCCTGCTGCGGGCAGCGTAAATACTACACTGACCATAAATGCAATTTCATATGATCTCAATTCCATATATCTTCACTGAATGCTACAAATATGCTTTTAAGTAATAAAGTTTTGGGAAAACCGTATTAATATTTTTTATTTAGTACAATATTTTATTATTTTTACACCGTTGCATATAGCTTCGATCACATCGCCGAGAAAAAACATCAATAAAATTTATTTGGATGCAGGCGTTGTGTTCATCGGCAAGAGGCACTGGATGGCACCTCCATCAGTTTGATGATTTGGCCTCACAAATGCAAGCTAAAAAGTGGCTCGTTCTCATCGGCCAAAAAAGAGTCGAAGATGACTTGACTGCTGGGTCCTCGCCACGCCGGTCTTTTGTCCTCGCCAGTCTCACAGCTCAAACCCCGGCTCCTCCGCCACGGACTTCAGCAGCTCCCCGGCCTTCTCCATCTCTTCCTCGCTCCCGCTGACTGCAAGCCAGACGCTCCCCTCGGCGCCGGAGACGCCCCCGGCGGCCACCAGCTCCGCCCTCGCACCACACAATTGAGCGATCGCCTCGATCTCACAGAAGACCTCCCCGGGTACCGGCAGAAGCCGCGGCCCCTCGGCGCCGGGGGCGTTCAGTTTGTTCGCCAAATCGTCGAGGTCGCCAAAAACCCGCTTCTCTAGGCCGACGGGGAGGATCAGCCGGACCCGGCGGCCCACGACCGCCTGGAGGGCGAGGCCGATCGTCCCGGCCTTGGGGTGGCCGATGAGGATGGCGGCTCGATCGGACCAGGGGTCGAGGGCGTTTGCGCCCTTCAGGATGACGTCCCCCTCCTCCAGGTCGTCGACGACGTTGAGGATCGTCTTCCCCTTCAGCCAGACCCCCTTCTTTATGACCACGTCGCCGGGGAAGTCGGCCATGTTTGGGAGCATCCCGGCCTCGGTGGTGGGCATCCACGGCGGGAGGGTGATCCCCCGGAAGAACCTCCGTCGCGAGAAGCCGTCGGCCTGGCCTGTCCTCGCCAGGATCTCTTCAGCGACGTAGCCGTTGGTCGTCCCGGCGACGATGACGATGGTTCCCGATTTCAGGGCCGCCTCGATGGCGGGATGGGTTGCGAGGGCCTTTGCTATAAGACGCTTTCCTGCTGCTGGGGAGAGGACGAACGATCTCATGGGATCTTCTTTGTCACCATGGGAGAAAATCTCTTTGATCCGACGGACGCGACGGTCGGGGCCGCCGAGGGGCGCAGTCGAATTAGTTGCGTAAGCAAAATAGAGAGTTAGAACATACGAAGGGCGAATATATGACCAAAACGTATATGTATCGCCATCGATATGTCGATGTAGATATAATGGCGACAGGTATCTTGAAGATGCTGATGCTTCACGTCATGGCGGAGGGCGAGGCTTCCGGCTATGACATAATGAAGAAGGTGGAGTCTCTTTCCGGAAAGAAGCCCAGCACGGGATCGGTCTATCCGCTGTTGAAGAAGATGGAGCGAGAGGGTTGGATATCCGGCAGAACCGAAGACGGCAAGACCTTCTACCGTTTGACCGAGGTCGGCAGAGAACACGTAGCCCAGATAAAAGAGGCGAGACACGGTTTCATCAGGAACATCTATCAGTCGATAGCACTGGCAAACGAGACCTTTGACGATGCTGAACTACATGCCCTGATGAGTGATATGCATGACCTTCACAGGGGCTTTCATCCCCGCGATGGAGAGATGATGAGGTCCAAAAAACCTCTTGGCCCAAATTCCGACCTTGATGCCGCAGAGTTCGAGAGGATGGAGCGTCTGAAAGAGAATCCAAGAGGGGAGTTCATTCAGGCTATCCGCGACGAAGATCTCGCCCGCTGTCTCGTGAAGACCGCAGAGATCCATGGCCACTTCTGTCCCGGTAGCGCCCTTGGCGTCATGGCCTCAGTATACGGCCTCAACCGGCTGGGGCTCGCGTCGATATATTCCGACGGGATGGAGAACCTCATGGCCGTCGTCGAGATCAACGCCTGCTTCGCCGACGGCGTTCAGGCGGTCTCGGGCTGCACTTTGGGGAACAACGCCCTGGTCTATCGAGACCTGGGGCGGCTCGCGGTGACCTTCGCCATCCGGGGAAGGGATACGGGGGTCCGGGTCCGGGTCCTCCCCGACTTCCGAGACAAGGTGGCAGAAGCGGCTCCGGAGTTCTATCCCCTCCTGGAGAAGGTCATCAAGGATCGGGCAGGGGACGAAAACGATGCTGCAGCCTTCAGAGAGGTGGGCCGGGCGGCGGCCTTCGCCCTCATCAGGCTTCCCTTTGAGGAGCTATTTGCCATTGAGGAGGTCCGCCCCGATCTGCCGGATTACGCCCCGATAGCCGAGAGCGTGATCTGCCCAGGCTGTGGGGAGATGATCATGGCTTCAAAAGTCGTCGCCGAAGGAGAAGGCCGAGGCCTCTGTTTTTCATGTGCAGGAAAGGGATTTCGTCAGTTGGAGGGGCGAGGAATAGTCGAAACGGGTCGCCGAAGATCGCCCTCTTCGATGGAGAACCAGATCTGATTGTTCAGTTGGGTTAATCGGGAAATGGTGTTGATGTGACCGACAAAAATCAACGATGCTGCTCAGAACCAGGGAGAAGGGTAATGAGGCGGGGCCGGAGTAGCTTCTGGATGCACGATCCAGAGCTTGTTTTCAGTTCGCTTTGCCTAAAAGAAGGGGATTCTTTCCTCGATATGGGCTGTGGACCGGGTGATTACTCGATGAGGGCCTTGGAGATCGTCGGGGATTCGGGCATCGTCTATGCTCTGGATCGATGGGAGGACGTCATCGACGAGTTGGCTGAAAAAGCCCTCTCTCGGGGATTGAAAAATATCAGGGCAATCGTCTCTGATATCAAGGAGCACCTTCCCGTCGATGATGAATCCGTAGATCTCTGCTTCATCTCCACTGTTCTTCACTCCCTCGATCTAGCTGATGTGGAGAAATCCCTATTCAGCGAAATCCATCGGGTTTTGAAGCCCGGCGGCCGGGTGGCCATCATCGAATGCAAAAAGGAGGCTCAGCCCTTCGGTCCTCCGATGTCCATGCGCCTTTCTCCGGAAGAGATCGACGGTTCAATGGCTCGATACGGGTTTAGGAAGATGGATCTATTTGATCTCGGGTACAACTATATGATCCTCTTCGCCAAAAATTAATGGATTTGCCTGAGCGGAGGCACAAAATTGAGCGAAAATAACGACATAAGCGGCGGACAGACCGGGTTTGGAACGCCGGCCGGGATGACGCTGCGACCTGTGGGCATCATAAAGAACAAGATCGAGGAGCCCTTCCTGGTGGCCGGAGATGCGGGCCTTGAGATCCGGGAAGAGTTCAACTCCACCATGGATCATGTCCGTGGGATGCACCAGTCGATCTCGGAGATCGTCATCGACGAACGTCTGATTGACATCCTAGACGGCATCGAAGATTACTCTCACCTCGTAGTCCTTTATTGGGCGCACAAGGTTCCTGAAGAGGGCCGCTCCCTGACCAGGGTCCATCCTATGGGGAGAGCGGATATTCCCGAGGTGGGCATCTTCTCCACCTGCAGCCCCGCCCGGCCAAACCCGGTGCTTACGACCGTTGTCCGGCTCTCTCGACGAAGAGAGAACGTGCTGGAGGTCGCAGGCTTGGACGCGGTTGACGGAAGCCCTGTCATCGATATAAAGCCTTACGTCAAGGACTCTTATCCCCAAGAAGGGGTCGGGGTTCCCGACTGGATGGAACGGCTCCAGGAGGAGGTGCGTGGACGAGGGCGCATGGATGGTTAAACGCCATTTGATTTTCTGGACCTAAAGGCTTCACGATAAAAAATAGGATAAAGGAGAAATCTGCATGAAATGGAAGTTTTCGATGGGATCGGCGATCGGGCTGCTCCTGGCGGCCGGATTGCTGATATTGACGGCCCTCGGCGGTGCAGCAGTCGCTGAGGAAGATGTAGAGGTCTACACTATGGGAGACACCACCGGCGACTGGGGCTACCCGTCTCCTTACGCCCACTACGTGAGAGGTCCGGGGATCGTCCGGATGACCTTCATCTTCGATACCCTGATCTGGAAGAACGATACAGGCCGCGTTCCGGCCCTGGCGGAGAGCTGGGAGATGGAAGGAGATGACGTCTTCCTCTTCAACCTCCGAGAGGGGGTGGCTTGGCACGATGGCGAGCCCTTCGACGCCGACGACGTGGTCTTCACCGTCGAATACAACGAAGAGCATCCATATCCGCTGGTGGACAACGGGATCATTGACCACGCAGAGACTGTGGACGACCACACGGTGAGGATCTATCTCTCCAAACCCTATGCTCCCTTCCTCGATCAGGTGGCTGGCACCCTGCCCATCCTCCCCGAGCACATCTGGAAAGATGTAGACGACCCGACCAACTTCCTCGAAGATGAGGCTCTGGTCGGTACCGGCCCCTACACCCTTGAGGATTACGACAAAGTCCAGGGGACATACCAGTACAGGGCTTACGACGGCTATTATCTCGGCGCTCCTCGGGTCAAGGAGATCCGATACGTCAAGATATCGGCAGCCAATGCCGCCGCCTCTTTGATACAGGGGGACGTCGAAGCTGCAGAGATCCAGCCGGAGATGATAGATCAGCTGAGCGGGTTTGAGATCCTCGAAATGCCCGAGCATGCCTCCGTCTACAAGCTGATGATCAACCACCAGAAGGAGCCGATGTCGGACAAGAGGTTCAGGCAGGCCCTCGCCTACGCCATCGATCGGGACGAGCTATTGGAGATCGTGGTCCGAGGCTATGGCCTTCCCGGAAGTCCTGGTTTCATCCCCCCCGATAACGACTGGTATAACCCGGAGATGGAGGGCCTTTACCCCCACGACCCAGCCAGGGCAGAGGTGCTCCTCGAGGATATGGGATACGACGGGGAGACGGTCGAGCTTCTGATCAAGGGGGGCGACACCAAGGCTGAGCGGATCGGCGAGCTGATAAAAGAGGACCTCGAAGCCGTCGGGATAAACGTCGATCTGAGGGCCATGGACTCCAAGACGATCGACTCCAAGGTCCAGGACTGGGACTTCGATCTTACGGTGAACTCTCATGGCGGCCTGATCGGCGACCCCAACATCCTGGCCCTTCTCACCACCAGCTGGGACCACTTCAACAGCGCTCGATATCAGGAGAGCGACGAGCTGAACGAGGTTCTGGAGGCGCAGGTCAGGGAGATGGACGAGGACGAGCGGGGCGAGCTGATCGATCGGGCCCAGGTTTTACATGCAGAGGAGGTTCCCACGTTGGCGCTTTTCTATCCCGACTCCTTCGTCGCTCACGACGGTTTGGTTAACCTATACTTTACCTGGAACGGGATAACCTTGGGCACCCCCACAGCCCTCGGAAACAAGCTGGCCTTCGTCGGCGTCTGAAGGACGTCGATCGAAGCCAGCTTATTTTTTGATGCGTTATTATCGATCGACGAGCGTGCTTTCCCACCAGATCGACCTATCTCCTGCCGCATAATTCATTATCAGTTTCTTAAGTGGATGGGGCAATAGGTTGTTCGCGTATAGATCATCGATCGACGACCACAAAAACTCTAAATGATCTTCCTGGGATTTCAGAGGTGAACTGAGACTTGTCCCCTTTATGCCTGCCTTAAAGATGTGGTTTATCTCAAACTGTTCTGCGCCGCCATCTTCCCAGTCCGCCTCCACAGCTCCAAGGTATCCCTCTACGTCTAGCTCCAGGCCGAGCTCCTCGTATATCTCTCGTTTCAGAGCTGTGACGGCACTTTCACCGATATTTATATGGCCGCCTGGAAGAAATGTGTTGCTCATGCCCTTCTGATGGGCTAATAAGATGTGATTGTCGTTTAATATCACGGCTCTTGCGATCAAATGAAATTTTCTCATATTCTTATCCTCATCTTATAGCCGATCTTTTGCGCGTTCCACAATGCTTCACAAAGATCAGAGGATCTTCCTCACGCCAGAGGGATTACCTCCTGATCGCATCCAGGTCGATCCCCCTCGGCGCGAGATACCACCTGTCATTATACGTTCCCGTATCATCGAGGGCTTCGGATTAGCTCTCAAAATAGAGATTATCAACGCTACCGAGATAACCCCATTTTTTAGATGCTTTCAGCCCTTATCCGCTATCACGCAGCTTCTCGGCCTTGTCTTGCCAGAGAACCGATCGACCAGAGGCACCTTTGGCATGTTTCTCTCGTACTAAACCAACCTACCTTCAGATCGCAAGACTTTCGCAAAGATATATATCTTGGCCTCCATTGCGATCATCAGTCCAGACGATCCTCCCCATGCGAATGCGTGGCTGGGTCTGGTTCCCGGCATCCGTGCAGATAACTCTCTCGGTTTGAGCTTTTTGGTCATAAAGATAAAGGTCCCAATTGCCGTTCCTGTCATCTTGCCAGACAACGACTCCGCTCTCCACATCTGGGTGGGTCTGGTCCGCCAGATCTTTGGTGATCTGTATCTCTTGGCTGCTGTTCAGATCAAACGCATATATATCCCAATTCCCACTGCGGTTGTCCTGCCAGACAACAGTATGCCCATCTGTGGCCGGATTAATCTGATCATAGCCATCGGTTTGAAGAGGCATAGGGCTTCCGTCTCGTTTCCAAATATATGTATCCCAGCTATCGTTTTTATCGCTCTGGTAGACCACAAAATCTCCTCCAGATCTCGGATTTGACCCGGCTGGAGGAATAGCGGGGGTGGTCTCATCTCCACAGAGCGGCTTCTTATAGATCCTTGCACCAAACGCGGGCACAGGCAGTTGAACGTAGGTCAGATAATTACCTCGGATCGAGATATCGGTGGCATCCTCCAAGCCGTGGACCAACTCCGTAACATTGGCATTGGACATATCAAGAGCCCAGATGGACCAGTAGTCCTCGATATAGTACTTGTTCCGAGGATTATGAGACTCCCAGGAGATGACGCTCCCATCTATATCCGGGTACATATCCTCATACGGGCCTACTGCAAAGGGAAGCTCCTTCTCCTGAGCCAGGCTGTATACGTAGATATCAGGACGCCCGGTGCGGTTGTCCATCCAGGCCACATAGTACCCAACCTGGTCGTTGCCACCCACGACAGGATCGCTCTGGTCACCGGATGCGTTACATATGCAGCGGAGGTTTATGGATTCGTGAGGTGATGACTTTGCAGCCCTCTTCCCAGAGCTGCCATTTGATTCATTTCCGAGCAGCGATTTCCAGGTGGCTATGATATCATAGATCTGAGGATCATCATAGACAGGGGTTGACTGGCTGGCATTTATTGATGATTGCCTCTCGGCCTCAAGTTCAGTCGTCTCTGTAATGACGTTGCCTGAGCTGGACTTGATCTCAGTTACGCTTTGGCCTACATAGCCTGACTCTTTATTCAGCTTTTTCGCGGCAGCGCAATTTGCCTCAGCCTCTGAACTGCGGCCCAGAGCCTGCAGGGCTTCTCCTCTCGCTTCCCAGATATCAGGATATGCCGGCGCCAGCCTCGCGGCTTCGTCGAAACATTTCAGGGCCTCATCTATCTGACCAATATGCTTGAGGAGAACACCATTATTGTACCGGGGGGGCGAATACATAGGATCAAGAGCTGTTGAATGGAGGAAGCATTCAGTAGCCTCAGTAACCATCTCCTGAGCGGCCAGAGCGCAGCCTTTTGCGTTCCAGATGGCAGGGTCCTGAGAATTCAGCCGGATAGAGGCGTTATAGCATTCGACCGCTCGGCTGTAATTGCCGGAAATACAAAATGAATCGCCCTTATCCTTCCATTCATCTGACCAGAGCGATGTATCTTTCCATCCCATATGCAAAGCTCTGTTGTAGCAATCCCACGCACCGCTGAGATTGTCACACTCCAGAAGAATTGCTCCAGTCTCGTGCCAGATCCTGGCATCGCTCTGGCAGAGGCTCAGGGCTTTTTCATAACACCTAAGAGCGTCGTCGTACTGCGTCAGTTCTTTATGGAGCGATCCCTTCTTCACCCAAGCCACAACAAAGCTCTGGTTAAGGCCCGTAGCCTTTTCATAACATTCTATCGATTCACTATAATTTTTCTCCAACTCCTGGACAAACCCTTTGGAAAACCAGGCATCGGCATCTACAGAATCCCTTTTGACGGCTTCATCAAGGTTTTGCTGAGCTGCTTCTTTCTCCCCCATCAAATAGAGAGCAACGTCTTTAGCAGATTGTTTCCGAACTCCCATCTTGAGAAGCGCTTCGGCCGCAGCCACTCGAAGATGCTCGTTTTCATCGTACAGGAGTGGTGTAATCGGCTCGATAGCTCTGGAATCATTTTCACGAGCCAGCACCATGAGTGATACAAATCGGACATCACTATCCGGATCCTTTAGACCGAGAATCTCATCCTGAACGCCTTTCGGATACAGGTTAACTGCTGCAAAACTATTGGCAGACTCGCCCTCGAATGTCACGGGAAATCCGTTGCTAGAGATCGTTCCCTCGTAACGTACGCCTTCTCCTGCCGATCGGAACCAAAGCGATTTTGTGATATTGATATCCTCGAAGTATGTGCCCTCCGCTACGTCGATGGTCTCTCCAGGCATTGCAGCATCAATTGCCGATTTAAAGTCAGTATAGGCACAGCCGGAAGAACATACTTTGATTCTGGAAGAGCCTTCTGTCTTCGGAGCTCCTCCACAGAGCACCAGCGTGCCGATAGTACTATCGAGGATGGGCAGACGGCCATAGGGGTCCAGAACGCTGCCGTCTATATAGCTGTTGAATATGCCGGATTTGCGAGGCTGCGTTTGATCTAATTGCAGAAGAACGGGTCCGCCAAAGATAAAGCTGCCAACGATGCCTTCGCCTTTTACGGTGGCAACCTTATCGTAGCACTCATACGCCTCTTGACTCTTGCCCTGCCAAGCTAGAATCGTGGCCTTCAAGTACCAGGCCGAGAGATTTTCAGAATCAAGCTTCAGGACCTCGTCAAATGCCTGGACGGCTTCTTCGAGATTTCCCTGGGATGCAAGAGCGCGCCCCTCGTCGAGCATCTTCTCGGCTTGATGGCTTGAGGCAGCAGAGGCAAACTGCTTTGCCTCCGCCTCATTTTCTTCTGCTGAAATATTCCATCCCAGATATTCCAGCACTTCGGCTGCGTTCTTTTGAACCTTTCCGTCCGAATTGTTTAGAGCGCAAAACAGCGGTTCAAGAGACTTATAGTCACCAATCTTTTCTGTATTGTTCAAAGATTCCTTCGAAGATATTACTTTGCACCAGGTGCCGGATTCCATCTCGACTCCGAGAGTATTATCGGAGGAGAGGGAAGATCCAATCTTGCTCTCTATCAGTTTTGCCCCAGAAAAGCCATATGAGCCCAAAACCGTCTCTACATGCATGATACTCGGCTTTTCGTACATGTAGTTTGCAGGTTCCGCGACACCAATAATCAATGCCGCGATTATAAATAAATAAAAGCTATATCTCATACATCTCACCTGATGCCTCTTCATTTGCCTGGCAGCTCCCTAATGGTAAAATTGCCGAAGGCTACCTCAACACCGCCTTGGGATAACGCTTCTACAATGAAGCCCACCATTCCAGAGGCAAGAGTATTGTCTGTGCACTCACCCAGCTTTACGCCGTTTACCTCGTAGGAAAACGTGCTTCCTTGGCACACCACTCTGATCTGGTTGGATGCCTTTCCAGTGTTGATAACGTCCGATTTGGTCCAGGGTACAATGTCCTCCCATTCGGCAGACTTGCGGAGATCAAAGCCATAATATCCATCTGATGATATCTTAAAGCGATAGAATTCCCTTCCAGAAGATTGCTGCCGCAGGACCACACCATAAGCGTTATCCGCGGGGCCACCTTCCACAGTCGTCTCAACATCGAGGACGAAATCGGAAAACGGCTTTTTGGTAGGCCAATGACAACTGAATGAGCCCGGCCTCGATACAGTGATATGGCGCTGACCATTCTGATTGATATGGTAGGAATGGATATCTTTCCAAATATCGCCATTGGGAAAGGTTGCTGAGTAGAGGATCTCGCCAGATGAATAATCTTCACTCCTGATGGAATTTGTCTCTTGCTCGGCCGGCGCGATGCTGGTCTCTGAATGTTCGATGTTTTGTTGATCTTCATGAATCGCCTTCGTTTCGCCAGAAACACCCGAATAATAACTGGTGTCAGTATCGCAGAGACGATTTCCTCTGCCGTCCACGCCGCAAACCCCCGCCGTGTTCTCTTGATCTCCCTCCTCTGCGATGCTCTGGGCCTCAAATATCCAGACCTCGCCCGGGTCAAGAAGAACATCGCCGTTAACATCTCCGCTCTTATAGATGGGATAAACGTCAAAACGACTGTCGTTAACCTCCACTTCGGAAAGCGGTGAGGCTCCAGGGTTGGCGATCTCAAAGATCCAGTTGATAATCTCGCCGATACGAATCTCGACATCCGATGGAGATGACGCATCACCTCCGTTGATTTTGCTCTTGATTTCAATTGCAGACGAAGAACTCTCCGTAAGATTCTCGTCGATCAGTTCTTCATCGTAAAGGCCGGTCTTGTTGGCGAGGGCCAATTCTCCTATGTCGATTGACTTATACTCTTGCTCATATCCCGTGAGGGCGATCGTAAATTCCCAATTGAATAAACTATTTCCCGTCGGGTGTGAATATGGATCGCTGGCATTCGATTTCGGTTGCTGTTTTGAAATCGTTGTGCTCTCGTCGAGCTCACGGGCCTTGGCGTAGGCCTCGTTGGCCTCATTTGTCCTGCCGAGTAGTTCAAGAACAACGCCTTTGTTGAACCAGGCTTTGGCATCCTGCGGATTGATGCTGATAGCCTGATCGTAAGCCTTGATGGCCTCATCGTATTTGCGTAGAGCCTTGAGCGCATTGCCTTTGTTGTACCAGGCGTCGGCAAACTGCGGATTGATGCTGATAGCCTGATCGTAAGCTTTGATGGCCTCGTCATAGGCCTGAACCGCCTCGTCGTACTTGCCTAAGTTATCGAGAGTAATGCCTTTGTTGTTCCAGGCTTCGGCAAACTGCGGATTGATGCTGATAGCCTGATCGTAAGCCTTGATGGCCTCATCGTATTTGCCCAGGCCATAGAGGGCATTGCCTTTGTTGTACCAGGCTTCGGCATACTGCGGATTGATGCTGATAGCCTGATCGTAAGCCTTGATGGCCTCATCGTATTTGCCCAGGCCATAGAGGGCATTGCCTTTGTTGTACCAGGCTTCGGCATACTGCGGATTGATGCTGATAGCCCGATCGTAAGCCTTGATGGCCTCATCATGTTTGCCCAGGTCTCTGAGTGCATTGCCTTTATTGGACCAGGCTTCGGCATACTGCGGATTGATGCTGATAGCCTGATCGTAAGCTTTGATGGCCTCATCGTATTTGCCCAGGCCATAGAGGGCATTGCCTTTGTTGTTCCAGGCTTCGGCAAACTGCGGATTGATGCTGATAGCCTGATCGTAAGCTTTGATGGCCTCATCGTATTTGCCCAGGCCATAGAGGGCATTGCCTTTGTTGTACCAGGCTTCGGCAAACTGCGGATTGATGCTGATAGCCTGATCGTAAGCCTTGATGGCCTCATCGTATTTGCCCAGGCCATAGAGGGCATTGCCTTTATTGATCCAGGCTTCGGCATACTGCGGATTGATGCTGATCGACCGATCGTAAGCTTTGATGGCCTCATCGTGTTTGCCCAGGTCATAGAGGGCATTGCCTTCGTTGAACCATTCTTCTGCAGATAGGCTATCTAGCCCGCCATTAGTCGTCTGCACCTCGAAGGCAGAACTCTTGCCCCACGAGTCTCCCCAGGCAAATGCAGGCATGCAGAGCAGCATCACAGCGAGGACAGCGGCCAGCAGTCTGCCTGACAGGATATTACGGGTTCGTTTCATGCTTAACACCACACCAAAAAAATGTGCAGTCAGGCTGCATTCTCCAGCTCCTTGGCTTTGGCGAAAGCGGCATCTGCTTCGGATGTGCGGCCGAGCGCCTTAAGGGCAAGGCCTTTGTTGGACCAGGCGACGGCAAACTCAGGATCGAGCCTGATCGCCTCGTCGTATGCCAGAATTGCTTCGTCGTACTCGCCCTGGTTGTAGAACCAGTTGGCTTTCTCTAGTTCCGAAGTCGAATTGCGATAGCCTACTCCTTTAATCCTCGGCTTTTCGTAATTGTATTGTGCAGGGTCCGCGACTCCAATAATCAATGCCGCCGCTATATATAAATAAAAAATATTTCTCATACCTATCACCTGACCCATCTTCATTTGCCTGGAATCTCCCTAATGGTAAAATTGCCGAAGGCTACCTTAACACCGCCCTGGGATAACGCTTCTACAACGAGCCCCGCCATCCCGGAGGCAAGAGTGCTGTCAGTGCACTCACCCAGCTTTACGCCGTTTACTTCGTAGGAAAACGTGCTTCCTTGGCACACCACTCTGATCTGGTTGGATCCCTTTCCAGCGTTGATAACGTCCGATTTGGTCCAGGGCACGATGTCCTTCCATACGCCAGACTCGCAGAGATCAAATCCGAAATATCCATCAGAAGATATCTTAAAGCGATAGAACTCATTTCCAGAATTCTGCTGTCGCAGGACCACACCATAAGCGTTATCCGCGGGGCCACCTTCCACAGTCGTCTCAACATCGAGGACGAAATCGGAAAACGGCTTTTTGGTAGGCCAATGACAACTGAATGAGCCCGGCCTCGATACAGTGATATGGCGCTGACCATTCTGATTGATATGGTAGGAATGGATATCTTTCCAAATATCGCCATTGGGAAAGGCTGCTGAGTAGAGGATCTCGCCAGATGAATAATCTTCACTACTGATGGAATTTGTCTCTTGCTCGGCTGGCGCGATGCTGGTTACATTCCTTGCTTGGGTCTCATTCTCCTTCTGTGGCTCTACAGGCTCTGTATCTCCCGTCCGTCCGAGTTCCAGGGCTTTGGCGAAAGCTGCGTTGGCTTCTGTTGTCCTGCCGAGGCGCTTGAGAGCATAGCCCGTGTTGTTCCATGCGCTGGCATCCTCGGGATCGAGCCTGATCGCCTTGTCGCAGGCCAGGATCGCCTCGTCGTACCTGCCCAGGTAATAGAGAGCAGTGCCTTTGTTGTGCCATGCGCTGGCGTACTCGGGGTCGAGCTTGATGGCCTCGTCATAGGCCTGAACCGCCTCGTCGTACTTGCCCAATTTATAGAGAACCTTTCCTTTGTTGTTCCATGCGCTGGCATACTCGGGCTCGATCCTGATCGCCTTGTCGTATGCCAGGATCGCCTCGTCGTACTTGCCTAAGTTATCGAGAGTAATGCCTTTGTTGTTCCAGGTGTTGGCATCCACGGGATTGAGCCTGATTGCCTCGCCATATGCCAGAATCGCGTCGTCGTACTTGCCCAGGTTATCGAGAGCAACGCCTTTGTTGTTCCATGCGTCGTCGTCCTCGGGATTGAGCCTGATCGCCTCGTCATATGCCAGAATCGCCTCGTCGTACTTGCCTAAGTTATGGAGAGCGTAGCCCTTGCTGTTCCATGCGTCGTCGTCCTCGGGATTGAGCCTGATCGCCTCGTCGTAGGCCAGTATAGCCTCCTCGTAGGACTTCATCTGGCAAAAGGCAAAGCCCTTTTCACTCCAGGCGCCATCATCAAACCGGTCCAGCTCAATTGCTCTCTCACAAGCGGTAACAGCATCTTGGTAGCGACCCAGTTTGTTCAATAATATTCCCTTGATCTCCCATGCTTCGCTAAACCTGGGATCAATCTGCAATGCTTGGTCTATGCTGGCCAACGCGTCCTCGTACTTCTGCCAGATCTCTTTTTGATCTGCGGCATAATCTCGCCAGATCTTGGCATTAGATGGAGCAGCGTCAACGAACTCTTGGTAGCATTCTGAGAACTGTTCGTAAGATTCACAGGCCTCGCATCTATGGTGCCAGGGGGGTGAATCGAGATAAACTGAGGCAAAGTGGTTCTTGTGGTTCTCCCCGGAAAAGGTGACCGGATAATGAAAGGGCATTATGGTGCCCTCATAAAAGACCATGCCCCCCACAGATTTGAAAAGAAGAGGCTTGGTTATATTGAGATCCTCATCGTAACTCCCGTTTTGAACCTCTATGACGCTCCAGGGAATCGCTGCATGGATTGCAGATTGTATGCTGGAATAATTGCATCCATCTGCGCAGACTCTGAGCGTATTATTATTTAATTTCGATTCATTCGCCCCGCCATTTATGATCAGATCACCTACCATCGAATTCTGGATATTGCCTGAAGGGCTGACGAGCGGAACGATTAGGACAAAGATCGCAAGGTATATCGCAGTTCTAAGCATTGAGACTCACACTCCAGACGATTGCACGATTTAACCGAATTGACGGTCAAGCCGACTTCTTGTCAGAAATGCTGCCAAGCTTCTTGAGAGCTGATTCGGCTGCCATTCGAACATCCATGTCTCCATCCCGGTCGCGGTACATATAATTGGCAGCGCCTGCAATGCCCACAAGTATCATGCAGAGGATGAACCTTGTCATCATTTTTCTGCACCTTTAACAATCTGTTTGTATTACGTTACTTCCATCAAGTAATATTTAAGCGTTTAGGCGAAGATTCCTAAAAACCTAACAAGTACATGAGAGGAATTCAATTTATCATTCCCCCTTCTTTAATTATCTCTGATTCCTCCTCCTTGCTCTTGATCGATCTTACTTCTTTTCCTCCTTTTTTATCGATCGATACTGATATTTTGAGATATTTACAGCATTTTTAGTGGACATAGCTGATATAATTCGATATACTCCCATAACAATAAGGGGGGGATCACCTCTTGGCCGCCGTTCGGTCGATCCCCCTCGGCGCCAGGTACCACCTCCCCTTATGCTTTTGGACATGCTCCAGGGCTTCGGGGTAGCCGTCAAAGGATAAGCTCTCGCCGGTATCGAGGTTGAGGAGGATGAGGGCGCCGTCTCCAGCCTCTGCCCCCTCCAGGGCGGCCTTCAATGCCGCTTCGATCTCCTCGCGATGCCTGCTCCTCTTCCGCGCCCCCAGGGCCTCCATCTCTCGGGATATCTCGTCCTCGTCGACCCCATAGAGATCCTCTTCGGACGGCTCGGCCTCGGCCAGCTCACACCTGGGCTCTTTCCCGCCCTCTTCTCCGCCTTCCTCTCTCCGCTCCATATCGTCCCTCCGACCTCGTCAGAGCTTCGCGGCCTCGCCCTCTCCGGCGGCCCAGCAGAGATACTCCGCCGACGGGAACTCGTGGATGGTGGTGGCGACGACTTTCCCCCGGCCGAACTTCCCGACGACTAGGACCGGCCTGCCCCTCTCGTCGCCGAGGACCGTCTCAAACCCTTCGCCGGGGATGAGGTAGCCGTCACATTCGGCGGACTTCGCGGCGAAGAGGCGCGAGGAGGGATGTTCGGACGCCGGAACGAGCCTCCTGCTTTCGTATTCGCCGACGTATCTGAGGGGGATGGGAAGCCAGCTGTAGTCGTGCTCGGAGACCAGGGGGCCGAAGACGGTGACGATGCCGCCCTTCTCCAGAAAATCCGCGATCCTGGATTTGGCGGTCCGGAGGGCAGGAAGGGCCCTCGAGTACTGGGGGTTTGCAAATCCCGTGGGTATGACTAAAACCCTGAACCGGGGGAGGAAGGGGCTTCCCAGGACTTCGGGCTTTACGAACTGGTGCTCCCTCCCCGCATCCTCCAGGAGCTTATCGAAGAGGAAGGTCTTCTCGCCGATGATCGCAATATCTGGCATGCTAGAGGGGCTTATTTCGCGGGGTCGTCTAAAGCTTTTATCCCCCCCTACGACTTCTCCGACTCCTGCCCGTCCCCCTCTCCCCCGAAGGCATACTTTGTTCTATTTATTCAGAATCGCTTCCAATAGATTTATTACTATATATGACTATAATCCCGTCTAGAGGAATACAATTATGGAACAGGAACTCATGAGGATTGGGGTCTCTCTTCCGGAGTCGCTTCTGACCAGGTTCGACGGGATCATCGAGCAGAGAGGTTACTCCTCTCGGTCCGAGGGGATCAGGGACGCCATAAGAAACTACATAGTCCATTACGAGTGGATGAGCGACGTCAAGGGCGACCGGGTCGGGGTGATCACCATGGTCTACTCCCACCACCAGCGAGGGCTCGTCGACGCCCTGACGAACATCCAGCACGAGTTCGTCGACATCATCCAGTCGACCCTCCACGTCCATCTCGACCATGACAACTGCCTGGAGATCGTCACCCTCCGCGGCGAGGGGCAGGATGTCCGGAAGGCGGCCGAGAAGATGATGGCCCTCAAGGGCGTAAAGCACGTTAAGCTGACGACCACCTCCCTCGGCGCCGAGCTCTGAGCCGCCCCGGAGATCGCCGCCCAAAGAGATATCGGGCGGGATGTATCTTGACCGCTGGGAGATCTGGGATCGATGGATCCGTATCGCCGGAGCGGCGGCGGATCGAAGGAAGGGCGACTTGCGCATGAAGGTCTCGGAGGCCCTTTCCGGGATCCGCGTCCTCGACCTCTTCGGCGAGGCGCGGATAGCGACTCAGCCCAAGGTCCCCGTTCCCGTTTACGGCGAACGGATCGTCGATGGGCTTCGGATATGGGACCCCCACCGGAGCAAGCTCGCCGCCCTCCTCACCAAGAGCCTTTTGGCGGGCGGCCTCGCCGGCCTCGTCGGGGTGCTGAACCTCTCCCCAGGATCTTCGGTGCTGTATTTGGGCGCCGCCACCGGGACGACGGCAAGCCACGTCAGCGACCTCGTTCCTGACGGCCTCGTCTATGCCGTAGAGCTCTCGCCGAGGGCGATCCGGGACCTTCTGGGGCTCTGCCAGGCCCGCGACAACATAGTGCCCATATTCGAGGACGCATTCCACCCCGAGAGGTACGCCTCGTTCCTTGAGCCCGTGGACCTGGTGTACCAGGACGTGGCCCAGAGAAACCAAGCGGAGATCGCAAACCTCAACGTCGCCCGCTACCTGAAGCCTGGGGGGACGCTCGTCCTGATGATCAAGGCGAGGTCCGTCGACGTGACGGCGGATCCGAAGGAGGTCGCTAAGGCGGAGGTCGAGGGGCTGGAGGGGGTCGATCTGATCTCCGTCACCGACCTCCGCCCCTATCACCAGGACCACTGGGCGGTGGTGGCGAGGAAAAGTTCGGCCGTCCTGAAGCAGTAACGCCTTCGGTATCGGGTCTCCCCCGTCTTCGTCCCCGGGTCGTTCTCCTCTACCTCGGGAGTCGGGGAGGGATCGATTCCGGCACCTCATCCCGAAGGTTGCCGGTCCCCCTCTCCTCGGCGGCGCCTCGGGCTCATTCGGGAGGGATTTCAGCTCAGAAGCTCTCGGATCTCGTTTCCGATGATGTTCGGTAGCAGCCTCACGTATCCGACGACCGGGATCCTGAAGCGAGCGACTCCGATGACCCAGTCTTCATGGACCGGCATCAGGTAGTTAATCCCGAAGATGACGTAGGTCTCGCCGCCCCTCCTCACGAAGACGTAGCCGAACTCATGGTCTAGGTAGGTACCGTTCCCCACCTCCTCGATCATCCCCTTCGCCATCTGGTCTTTGAAGTAGCTCTCCTTAACTACGCCGAGGAGCTGGCCCGCGTTCTGGTCGATCTCGGAGTTGTTGTCCCCCTTGGTGATGTAGCCGGCGAAGGGGGCGGCTGGCCCCCCATCCCACATCGGCTCGCCCTCGTCGACCCATCGCATCGCCCGATGTATCACGGGAGTGGCCTTGTCGGGGGGGTAGGGCCGCCGGAGGAGGACGTGAGCCGCCTGGTCGGCGAGGGTCATCTTCTCCTTCCCGTAGGGCCTGTAGAGGATGACGTTTCCGGGGTTGTTGAAGGAGGTGTAGTTCTCAGCCTTTCCTTCCTCCCAGGTGACTACGTCGGTCCTGGAGGCCCCCTGGATGACTATGATGTCCCCAACCTTCATGTTGGGGTACATGCTCCCCGACTCCACCGCCACCATGGGGGTCCAGACCCCCAGGGTCACCTGAGATAATATCGAGATGGCGCCCACCACCACGGCGACGAATATCAGATCCCGGATAAATCCCTGGACCTGCCCCTCTCCCTTGAGCCACTCTAGAAGTTTCATCGGGCAGCCATATCGGAGCCCTACCGATATAACCGTTTTCGGTCGTATCTCCACTCGGGACGGAGAGGACCCTTTATCTAAGGGCTCTGGAGATATGGACCTCTGATGCGGGAGATCGTTCAGCGGTTCGCCGAGGAGGGGTACATGATAGATCCGGAGGCTCTGGAGCTGATCGCCTCCTATCCCGGCCCCATAGACGAGCTGGTGGATGGGGTGATCCGGGGGCTGGGGCCCACCACCCTGGTGGTGGGGGCCCCCGACGTCCAGCGTTGCTCCTGCTGGATCAATCTCGTCGGCGCCGATGGCCTCGGCCAGAGGTCTCCGACGCCCTCAGACCGATCCGGATCGGATCGTCAGGGTTCGCCGGACTTGCCAAAAGCCGTCCCCGCCTCCGCCCTGCTGGGCCATCCAATCCATCCCGAGGATGCGATCCCGTCGGCCTCGGCTGGAGCGGTGCCTGCCGAAGTCGGTGGCGTTTTTTCTTATCCCCCTTCAGAGCTATACCGCCCCAAAGCAGCATCTAATCCGGAGTTCTCCTCTCAAGGGGCCCCCCCTCCCGAGGCGGGGCTCTCCCCTGTCCCCTTGGAAGAAGGGGCGGGGTCACCGAGCTCTCCCAGGCCTAAGATGGGGGGCGGATCTTCGAGGCTTGAGGATGTCATCGGTCCCGGCCTCGGCTTCGGCCCTGGCTCCTCAGCTCCTGAGGATCTCCACCTTCTCGTCCCTCCAGCTACTCTGGCGTCTCCGGCTCCCTCCAACCTCGAAGCCCTGAGGGACATCACCGGGAGGTCCACCTGCGTCGGGGAGTACCAGGACTTCGTCCGGTACTTCCGGGACCGGTACTCTCGGATCCGGGAGATTCTGGCGGGGAGGCTGAACGCGAGGCCGATCGATAGCCTGAGGCGGGGCGACCTGGCGGGGAGGGAGATCTCCGTCATCGGGATGGTGATGGAGGTGAGGACGAGCGCCAAGGGGAACAGGGTGGTGGAGCTGGAGGACCCGACGGGGATGGTGACGGCGATATTCCAGAAGGGGGTCCCCGGCTCCGAGGAGGTGGAGAGCCTCGTCCCCGACGAGGTGGTGGGGGTCACCGGTACGACCGACGGGAAGGGGCGGTTCTTCGCCAAGGCCCTCCTCCGGCCGGACCTCGAGGCCCGATCCGCCGTCGCCTGCGGGGAGGGGGGCGCCCTCCTCCTCTCGGACGTCCACGTCGGATCGACCTACTTCATGGAGGATGCCTGGGATCGGTTCATCGGCTGGATCTGCGGGGAGATGGACGACCCCCTGGGGATCGCATCGACGGTTAGATACGCCGTCATCGCCGGGGACCTCGTCGACGGGATCGGGATCTACCCCGGCCAGGAAGGGGACCTGGCCATAAAGGACGTCTGGGAGCAGTACGAGCGGGCGGCGGAGCTCGTATCCGAGATCCCCGACCGGATCCAGATCGTCATATCTCCGGGAAACCACGACGTCGTGAGGCAGGCGGAGCCCCAGCCCGCCCTCCCCGAGGGCCTCCGGCCCCTCTTCAGGGGGAACGTCACCTTCGTCGGAAACCCGGCGGCCTTCAGGCTGGGGGGCGTCGACTGGCTCGTCTACCACGGCCGGTCGATAGACGACCTGGTCCTGAAGATCCCGGGCCTCTCTTACGCCGAGCCGGAGAAGGCGATGGTGGAGATGCTGAAGAGAAGACACCTCTCCCCCATATACGGCAACCGGGTCTCGATAGCCCCGGAGGAGGAGGACCTCCTGGTCATAAGAAGGCCGCCGGGGATCCTCCACTCCGGCCATGTCCACACCGTCGGGATGGCCCGCTACAAGGGGGTGACGGCGATAAATAGTGGCACCTGGCAGTCCCAGACTGACTTCCAGAAGAAGATGAACATCCAGCCCACCCCTGCCATCGTCCCCTACCTCGACTTATCGACGATGCGGGCGAGGAGGCTGATATTCGCCTGATCGCCTCGGGACGGCCTCCTCAGGTGGGCTCAGTGGCCGGATTGGATCCAGCGAAAACGCCCTTCGAGGCAGCGCCATCCCCTCAACCCGTCCAGCTCTGGCCCTTCAGGCCTGGCGTTCGGCCTCACCTTTGGCAGATGAATTTTAAGTCGGAAACTGTCGATCTGGAGATATGATGCGGGTGATGCAGATATTTTTATATATCATCCGGATCCAGTGATCTCATGATCGGCCTAGCGGGGGAAGTTTCGCCATGAGGGAGATCTTCCAGGACGCTCTGAAGGAGGTGGTCCAGTCGGTCCTTCCCATCAGCCTCGTCGTCCTCTTGATCCAGATCTTCCTCGTCGGCTCACCGCCGGAGAAGATCGCCATGTTCCTTCTGAGCGCTTTCATGGTGGGGCTCGGATTCACCTTCTTCCTGATGGGGGTGAAGGTCGGTATGCTCCCGATGGGGGAGGCGATTGGGGGCGAGCTTGCGAAACACGGATCGATCCTCTTCCTCGTCCTCACAACTTTTGCCATATCCTTCCTGGCGACGGTGGCCGAGCCGGACGTCAGGGTCCTGACGAGCACGATAACCTCGGTATCCGACGACGTGATCTCCAGGTCCGCCCTCCTCCTCTCCATCGCCTTCGGCGTCGGGATCTTCGTCGTCCTCTCGATGCTCCGGATCGTCTACGGCGTCTCGATAAAGTACCTCTACGCCGGTAGCTACCTGTTGATCATCGCCCTCTCCCTCTTCACTCCTCCCGATTATCTCGCCATATCCTTCGACTCCGGGGGGGTGACCACCGGCCCCATGACCGTCCCCCTGATCCTCGCCCTCGGCACCGGCGTAGCCTCGGTGATGGCGGGGAGGTCTGCCTTATCGGACGGCTTCGGCCTCATCGGCTTCGCCTCCATAGGTCCCATCCTGGGCGTGATGCTTCTGGGGGTGCTCCTGGTTTGATCGCCGAGGCGTTGGAGGCTCTGATGGAGTCGACTCTGGACGTTCTCAAGGCGATAATCCCTCTAGTCCTTTTCTTTTTGGTCTTCCAGGTCTTTCATCTCCGTTATCCGAGGAGGCATGTGATGAGGCTCCTCTTCGGCATCGCTCTCACCGCCGTCGGGATGATCCTCTTCCTCGCGGGGGTCTTCCTGGGCTTCCTCCCCACCGGCCAGGAGATGGGCAGATTCTTCGGAGGCTATGAAGAGGGGTGGGTGCTCCTGGCCGTCGGGGTCCTTCTGGGATTTCTCGCCACCTACGCGGAGCCGGCGGTCCGGGTCCTCTGCTACCAGGTGGAGAAGGCGTCGTCGGGGTACATCAAGTCCAGTCTGATGCTCTATACCCTATCCCTGGGGGTGGCGGTTCTGGTGGGGATCGGGATGGCGAGGATCCATTACGGCATACCCATTCTCCACATAATAATCCCTGGCTACATCCTCGCCATCATCCTTTTATTCGCGAGCGACAGGGACTTTGTAGGAATATCCTTCGATGCGGGCGGGGTGGCGACGGGGCCTATGGCCGTCACGTTCCTGATGTCCGTGGCCGTCGGAGCGGCGTCGGTGATGGAGGGGAGCGATCCCCTGGTCGACGGCTTCGGCCTGATCGCCCTGATCGCCCTCGCCCCCATCATCTTTGTATTGTCTTTAGGCGTAATCATTCGGATGAGGAGGGGTGATGAAGGATGAAGTGCGAGACTGATCTCTCCCTCATCGTCACCATAGTCAAGAAGGGTTGGGGCGATGAGGTCCTCTGCGCCTCGATGGAGGCAGGAGCTGAGGGGGGGACGATCCTCTTCGGGAGGGGCGTTGGAGTTCGAGAGCATAAGAAGCTCTTGAACATCATGATCGAGCCGGAGAAGGAGGTGGTCCTGACCGTAGTCTCCACCTGTGAGGCGGACCGGGTCCTCGAGGCGGTGGTGGAGGCGGGGAAGCTCGAGGAGCCGGGTAAGGGGATAGCGTTTGAGCTGAGGATCGATAAGCTCCTCGGCAGGGCCCATAAATCCGGAGTTGGAGGCATCGCCGAAGGCGATAAAGGGGAGCTCGGGGAGAAGGATCCGCCCCCGGAGGATGGTTAGAGAATGTCTAGGAGCCGTTCCCCTCCCCCGCCGAGAGGTTCCTCGCCTCCATGAACTTCACCATCCTGTAGAGGGTGGCGTTGGTGGGGGTGGGGACGCCGACCTCTTCGCCGAGGCGGACGACGGCACCGCTGAGGGCCTCGATCTCCGTCGATTTTTTCGCCCGGATGTCCTGGAGGGTCGAGGACACGTGCCTCGCCGTCGGCGGCAGCAGCCTCTCGTAGAAGACGGCCCTGTACTCATCGGGCGTCGACCAGTGGGTCCGGTATCCCGCCGCCTTCATCACTGCGAAGATCTCTCCGATGAGGGCCTCCATGATCTCCCGGGAGGCGGAGACCTCGGCCAGGTCGCCGTAGGGGACGCCGAAGATCGCCCCCAGGGGGTTCAGGGCGCAGTTGTAGAGCATCTTCGCCCAGAGGTCCTTTCCCACCTCCGGGACGACCTCGGCGGGGATCCCGCCCGTTGTGATCGCCTCCGCAAGAGGCGCCATCGGCGCGAGGTCCGAGGCGAAGAGGCTCCCGAGGTGGATCGAGTCGGCGTGGACGGTCACCTCGACGACGTTCTTCTCGGGCCTTGAAAAGCCGGTGATCACCCGGGCGCTGTAGATCTGATCCTTCGGGAAATGCTCAGCGAAGATCTCGGCGTTCCCCCAGCCGTTCTGGAAGAGGACGATCTTGCCACCGTCGCCGAGGATCTCGCGGTGGCGGGAGAGGTCTGCGGCGGCGGCCGGGGAGCCGTGGGACTTGGTGCAGACGAGGACGTAGTCGCAGTCGTAGCCAAACTCGCCATCCAGGTTGAGCCCGCCGTCCTGGAGCCGTCGCCCTCCGAGCCGGAGAAGCTCGTCCAGGGAGGCGAAGGCCTCGAACCTCTCCGGCCCGACCTCGACGGAGCCGAAGATCCCGGTCCTCTCCAGGCCGCCTCTTCTCAGCGCAGAGACCGTCCCCTCTCGCGCGATTATATCGACCTTCGCACCGGATAAAATCAGGCAGCTTGCAATCCCCAGCCCGACGGCGCCGCCTCCGTAGATCAAAGCCTTCATCCTTGAGCCCTCTTTTGGGCCCAATTGAGCTCAATCTACTTCACCTCTTCCCCCACTTCGCCCTGATCGCCCGCCAGCCGGCCCGCCAGGCAGGAGGCGAGAGGAGGAACCGGGCCAGGGGCGGGAGGGTTTTGATGGGGACGACCCTAAGCCTCCCCTCAAATGACCCCGCGAGCCTCTCCTCGGAGAAGGACGGGGCGACCTGCGACCTGAGGGGGGTGACGGCCTCGAGGGGCATCAGAACCGCCATCATGAGGCCGAAGGCCTCCGCGGTATCGGCGGGGTCGGAGAGGCCGACGGAGAGGTCGATTCGGAGGGACTGAACCTGAACTGCCCCAAAGAGGCCCCTCAGCAGATCCCCGAGGCTTCTGAGAAATCCCCGGGTTCGGAGGAGTTCGAGGGCGATCCTCGGGGAGCTTCGACCCCTTCCCTCCCCTTCATCCTCTCTTTCTCCTTCGTCTTCTTCTCCCTCCTCTTCTTTGTCCTCCTCCTCTTCTGCCGGGGGGGCTTTCTCTCCCCATGCCTTCGAAGGCTCCCGCTCGCCGCCGCGGAATAGGTCTCTCTGGAGGCGGCCGAAGAGCCATCCGATCCTCAACCTCGTCTCGGGGCGGTCACCGCCTCTCGCGACCCTCCCCTCCAGGTCGACGGGGATCAGGAGGAGAAGGGCCAGTAGAACGAAAAGAAGGAGCAGGAGCTGGAGGATCAGGGCCACGGGGCCCAGGATGGCGGGGTGGGTCATGGTGGGGCGTCCCCCTCCTCCTCTCTACTCGACCTTGATCTCCTTTCCCTTCCCCTTCTCCCCTCCGCTCTTCTCCTCCGCCTCCTTCTCCTTTCCCTTCCTCTCCTCCCTCTCATCGATCTCCTTCTTTATCAGCGAGGGGATCTTATCCGCCAGCTGCTCGATGAGGGAGCCCGGCCTCTTCTCTACGGGCTCGACCCGGACCGACTCCTCCTCGATGATGATAACGGCGACGGGCTTGATGCCGAAGCCGCCACCTGCGCCGCCCCCCGTTCCTTCGTCCTCCTTCCCCGCGCCCGCCCCGGCCCCGAAGCCGGCGCCGACGCTCAAGAGGGGTATTACAGTCTTTCCTCCGGCGGTGATCGGCTCGCCGATGACTGTCTTGCTGGCTAGGAGCCTCTCCATCTCGCCGATGGTGGCCTTCAAAAGCTCTTCGACTTCGCTCATATCTGATCATCAGATGGTTCTATCCTCTAACCGTTAAAAACTTTCTCCAGGAATGGCGCAAGAAGGATGGTGGTGCCTTTGTCATCTTCGGGCCACCGTCATCGGAATCTAGCCAGATGGCCTCATCGCGGCTCTGGGCCGTCCCGCGCCAGCTCTAACGTTGGATAATGTCGAGCCAGTAGCTTAATGGTCTGACCGGTTTAGGAGATATCCTTGGAACCTATTATTTTTAGGGAATATTATTTGGATCCCTAAAGAATAACCCCCTCGCCACCGGTCGGGATCCGAAGCCTTCTCTTCTGGAGCCGATCGGGATCAAAGAGGACGAGGTGGACGTATTTGGTGACCTGTGTGCGATATTGTTCCACAGCTCGAGATAAGTTCGAGGGCTACCTGGACCAGATGGGGATAGACCTTGAGGGGAGGATCCTGGACGTGGCCTGCGGGCCGGTATCCCTGGCCTGCCTATACGACGACGTCTGCGGCCACGACAACTCCCCCACCTTCGTAGAGCATCTCGTCGAACGGGGGATACCGGCCCGGCTCGCCGACATAACCGAGCTCGATTATCCGTCGGAGAGCTTCTCTTACGTCGTCTCCTTAAACCCGCCGATGAAGCCCTTCCGCAGTCGGGGCGACGTCCGGGCGGGGGTGAGGAGGTTTGTGGAGGAGATGCTCCGGATAGCAAGGGAGAGGGTGATCATCAGAAGCGGCCCCATGATGGAGTTGCTGCCGCCAGAATGGGACCACCTGGTGGAGCGGCGGGGGAGGAACTACGTGGTATATCGGGCCGGAGACGGAGGATCGGGCCCTCTTTCTCCGCTCTACGAGCCGCCGAACCTCGCGAGCGGATGCAGATCTTGAACCAGGATTCGTGTTTTTCCTAGAAGTTTGAGCCACCCCCAAAAAAGGCGACTGGCGCCGTCCCGTCGGCTCATTAGGTCCCGTCCCCGAAAACCTACGGCCGTTAGGGCATATTACTTGTTCACCTAAAGGGGGATGTAAGCGCGTGAGCCGGAGAATGGGATAATGGGCCAAACCCCCCGATGTTTATAGAACCCATCAAGGGTGACCTCCTTACGCCGATATCATCGGGGCGGCCATGAAACACGACTCCATCTTAAACGCCATTCCGCACAACCGTCTCCGGTTCTCTTCATTTTTATTATTTACACTTCAGTTTATCGTCTCACTTATCCATCTTTAAATTTTCGCCATTAATGAGCGTCCTACTCCGTCCCGTCGGATTTTTAGGTGCCGCCCCTATAACCTATCTCCTTTAGGGAATATTACTTGTTCACCTAAAGAGGTATGTAAGCGCGTGAGCCGGAGAATAAGTTGATAGAGCTGAACTCACCCGATGTTCATGGAACTGCTCAAAGGCGACCTCCTTTCGCAGATCTCATCGGGACTGCCATGCATCACAACTCCATCTTGAAAGCAATATCCGCACGACCATCTCCGGCTCAGCTCCTTTTTATTCGCCTCTGATTTCGTCGACGCCTTTGTCGAGATAATTCGGATTTTGCTTCGGAGTCGAACTCTCTTCGGGATACCAATTTCTCCACCTAACTTGCATCTATCAGCCATTGTTCGGATAATCCGAATCATGCGAAATCATCCGATCCGGTTGAGATCTTCGACCGGAACGGCCTGATCGATTACAGAGGAAAAATAATGGCAGAGAAAAGGTTGGACGAGATGGATCGGGGCGAGAAGGGGAAGGTGATCGAGATATCATCATGCGGCTCCCTCCGCTCGAAGATCATGGACATGGGGATCGTGAGGGGCGCAGAGATCGAGATGGTTAGGCGCGCCCCCCTAGGCGATCCCCTGGAGTTCCTTCTGAAGGGCTACAGGCTCACCCTCAGACGAGGGGAGGCCGCCAACGTCTTGCTGGAGGTGGATTAGCTGAAGAGCAGCGGCTCGATCTCCGGCGGAGGGCTGCCTCTGGCTTTCCTCTCGGAGGGCGAAGAGGGCGCTATCCTGGAGGTGAGGGGTGGAAAGGGGCTCGTTCAGCGCCTCTCCGATATGGGCTTCACTCCCTCAACGAAGGTAAAAGTTATCAGGTCCCATCCGCCAGGCCCGATGCTCGTTCAGTTCCGCGATTCGAGGATTGCCCTGGGAAGGGGGATCAGCATGAAGATATTTGTCAGCAGAGAGGAAGGTCGATGACAGGATGTTGTCATAAGCTACCGTCGTTTCGTCGACATAAAGACATTGATCAGCAGATCGGAGGGTCGATGAAGACGGTGGCCATCATCGGCAACCCCAATGTCGGCAAGACAGAGCTCTTCAACCAGCTCACCGGCATGAAGCAGCATGTCGGAAACTGGCCCGGGGTCACTGTGGAGAAAAAAACTGGAATGTTTACGTACAAAGGCGAGGAGATCGAGGTCGTCGACCTACCGGGGACCTACAGCCTTGCCACCCAGGCAAAAGACGAGCTGATATCCCGAAACTACATCCTGGAGGAGAGGCCGGACGTGGTGGTGGACATCGCGGACGCCACAAACCTCGAAAGGAACCTCTACCTCACCCTACTTCTGCTGGAGCTGGAGGCGAACCTGGTGGTGGCCTTGAATCGGTGGGATATGGCTCAGGAGAGGTCCATCGGCATCGAGGCTGAGAAGCTCTCCGAACTTCTGGGGGTGCCCGTCGTCCCCACCGTCGCCACTACGGGCGAGGGCGTGGAGAAGTTGAAAGAGATGGTTTTGGATGCAGCGAAGTCCGGAGGGGGGAAGAGGAAGATGGTGGTCGGATACGGTGAGGATGCAGAGGCCGCCATAGCCGAGGTTGAGGACGCCGTCCGCATGGATGCGGAGCTATCGAGCAGATACCCTCCCCGATGGCTGGCCATAAAGGTGCTGGAGAAAGATGATCAAGTTATGAGGCTGATAGAGGCGAGCCCTCATCGGAGAAAGATCGCAGCGGCGGTGGAATGATCATGCCAGAATTTTCCGGAGATGATGCCGCGGCCATCCTCGCTGAAAGGAGATATCAGGCCATCGCGGGTATTTTGGAGACTGTCGTCACCAAGGGCGAGGGCAAATGGACCTATACCGACATCTTAGACCACGTATTCCTTCATCGGTGGCTTGGGATTCCCATCTTTCTGGCCCTTTTATGGGGCGTCTTCCAGTTCACCTTTGCCCTCTCGGAGCCCTTTATGGTCATGATAGAGCTCCTCTTCGGATGGCTTGGGGGCCTCGCAGAAGATGGTATCTCCAATCCCCATCTCGCCTCTTTCGTGGCTGGGGGGATCTTTGACGGCCTAGGTTCCGTTCTGGTCTTCGTGCCGCCGATATTCATGCTCTTCCTCGCCCTCTCCATCCTGGAGGATAGCGGCTACCTCTCCCGGGCGGCCTTCGTGATGGACCGTCTGATGTACAAGCTGGGCCTCCACGGTCGCTCTTTCATACCCATGATGATGGGCTTCGGATGTACCATTCCGGCGATAATGGCCACACGGAGCATAGGCGGTGAGAAGGACAGGATGATCACCATCCTGGTCAGTCCCCTTATCAGCTGCGGTGCAAGGCTTCCGGTCTACGTCCTCATAGCTGGCGCTTTATTCGGCGCAAGTTATGCGGGTACGGTGATATTCTCCATATACCTCCTGGGGATCGCCCTAGCGATAGCCATGGCCCTGATATTCCGGAGGACCCTCTTCAAGGGAGAGCCATCGCCTTTCGTTCTGGAGCTGCCGGCTTATTCGATGCCCACGGCGAGGACGGTGATCCTGCACATGTGGGATCGGGGCAAGTGGTTTTTGGTGAGGGCGGGCACCATAATCTTCGGCACGGTGCTCGTCGTGTGGTTCCTATCAGCCCATCCCTGGGAGGCGACTTCTGGCGGAGAGCTGATCGAGAACTCGTACATCGCTTCCTTAGGCCACTTCTTGGAGCCGGTCTTCAGACCCTTTGGCTGGGACTGGATGGCTGCGGTTGCCCTCCTCTTCGGTTTTCTGGCCAAAGAGGTGGTGGTGGGAACCTACGGCATATTGCTTGGTGTAGATGAGGCGTCCCTGGGAGAATCCCTCGTCAGCCTGGGGTTGTTCACTCCCCTCACTGGGTTTGCCTTCATGGTCTTTGTGCTGATCTACGTTCCATGCGTGGCCACCATCGGCATCGTCGCCAAGGAAACGAATTCGTATCGGTGGGCTGGTTTTCTGGTGGCCTATCTGGTGGCCTTGGCCTTTGTCATCTCCGGCCTGATCATAGGTGTGGGCAGGTTGCTCGGGTTTTCGTGAGGTTAGATTATGACGGATTTCAGCATCAAAACTGGCAAAATGATTGCGATATACGCCTCGGCGCTGGGGGTAATCTCTCTCGCGGTCGGCCTGGTGGAGATCCTCGGCGGATGGGGTGAGTCGATTCCAGGCGACCTCTTCGGCGGCTTTGTCCTGGCGGTCATGGCGGTGACCTATCTCGGCGGGGTGAAAAGGGCATCTCATGGGAGGCACGAGGGCCTCTCTTTCATCATTGGGGGCCTTTTCCTCACCGGGGTCTTCGGCGTCCTATATCTTCTGATGATGGGTGCCGACGGCCTGATGTATCTCCTCGGAGAGGCGGAGGCTCTTCCAAAGCTCGCTGATGCGAGGCCGGCGATATGGATATTCATCCTCTCGCTGCCTTTGGCTTATAGGGTGAGGTCTCTGACGACGAGGATGACCTGGTGAGCAAAATAGGAGAGTGGGGACCGGTGGTGAAGCATCTCGACCACCATGGTATGGTGGTCGATGATGGTATGGGGATCGATCTGGGAGGAGGACCTCTGCGGTCAGAGGCGATCTCCACCCCACACCATCTTTTGATCTCTATATTTCTTGCAGAGTTCAGTTAGCTCTACCCCAGGGTAAAGTAGGCCTTTTTCTATCGATCTGTGATGGGATATACCAGCCTGGCGGCATCGGATCAGCAGAACCCTCCCTCAGAGGACCGCATAATATCCGAATTTCTCGACCTGGTAACAGAAAAGATTATCTTTGAACTTGATCTGCTAGAAGGAACCAACGTAATGAAATTTGAGCGGGCATTTTGGCCTAGAAGTGAAGGCACCATTCAAATGTCCTCAACTACATCCAGGACGGAATTCTGAGCGCTGTCAACTACGGGGAGATCTTCTCCGCCACCGAACGCATAAAAGATGGTGGTCAGTTCCATCGTAGAGGTGATAAAATTTCTGCCCGTCATATGAGCGCCCGAATTAAAATAAGCTGGAGAAACGAGTTGGAGGGAGAGAATGGCGCTTGGACCCGATTCGGAGCAAGCGCCTCTCTTATACCATCGTGATTTCGTGGATGTATATTCAATTACAGCGGCTGTTCCTTGAGTTTGTAGGTCCAGGAATCGCCCCAGGCGACGTCCCGACAGGTGCAGCCGAAGATCTCCTCCTCGCCCCAAAGCTTATCATCGTCATCCATGTGGCCGTAGCCGCCCGTGCAGCAGGAGAGCCAGTCTTCTCCCGGGCCGTCTTCTGGGCAGCAGGTCGAGACTCCCATCTTCTTGCTGATCTTGAAGGTGCCCGCGTAGTTCTCGTCGATCTCCACGAGAGGTTTCTTCCAGCCGTGGTCTTCATCGCCCGCTATAAGCTCGCCGACGTGTACAGAGCCCTCGGTCACCTCTTCCTCGATCTTCATGCTGGTGCTGCTGAAACCATACTGTATGTTTTCGAGGCAGGCGCTTGCGTCCTTGACAAAGGCCGAGGCGTACTCAATCTGGTGGACAATGGAGACCCCCTCATCATTGCAGAAGCTTCCCTGGTAGTTCTTGGCCTCGGTCCTCTCCTTCAGCTTGGAGCTGTAGACGATGGGGTTTTCGGCATAGTATCCCGTTCCGTAGACCATGGCCACCGGAGAGTAAGTCATCTCGTTCTGCTCGACAAAGGAGATGTTTCCCGTGTGGACGGAAAAGGGTTCCGTATAAACGAGCGTATCCGGATCTTGGCTCCATCCATCTATGCTGCTCTGATTCGAGCTTAAAAGGGTGGCAGTATCCATGGTCCCGCTGCTGTGCATGTAGTTTTTGAGCAGGAGGGACTCGGTGTTCACCTTCTGGTAAACCATGGCGAAACCAACGCCCTTCACGTCCTGCTCCAAACTCAGCTCGTTTACCAGATAGTACCCCTCAGGGTTGCCAGCCCAGGCGGGGCCCGAGACCGCCAGCATCATCAGGAGCGCTGCCCAAACCCCGATAATATTCATACAAACTTGAATATTTTTTTCCATAGTTTCACCATCATATCTTATCTAATTCGAAACACGTTGCCGAGTTTGTCATTAGGTGAATATGGCTTCATCCCTAAAATGATTTCAAATTTAATCCAAAAACTAACTTTGTTAGTCTCATTTAACGTTTTCACACATACCGACTCAACGGAAGTGAACCTCTAACTCGTTTTAATCAGTATAAGTGATTTAAGTTGCATTGCGCCGCCATCATTTATCATCTCATACGTCTACGAATTATTCATGTAAAAATTAGCGATTGAAACGTTCAGGCCCCAGGGGTCACCGATGTCAATGATAATTGGCCTTTGTGAGAGAGTTATTCACATACGTACGTTGAAAAGAGGGAATTTGTAGAGAGAATATCTCATATCATCTGCATACGGCAGGTTCGAGCAACTCGATCAGCCTCTTTATCATGAAGCACACCGGAGGCATTTCGATGACCGTTGCCGATCTCTTTCCAGATCTCTGCCCCACTGCTATCGCATTCATTCCATCAACGATTATGAATAGCTCTGTATCCCATAGAGGATCTTTCATTTGAGAAGACTTCTGCGCCATCTCTTCAAAGATCCCAGAGAGCTCTTTGCTTATAGGATGAACCCGCAATCTCAAGCCTGAAAAACTGCCCGTATCATAGGCGAGGATGGAGAGGTTAACCCGTTTCTTAGCTGTTTTCAGGTCATCTACAAGAGGCCGGATGGGCTTTGAGTCCTTCGAGAGGATGATGATATCCTCTTTAGCATTTCTGATGATCGTCTTCAGTCTGATCAGAATTCCCCTTTCGCTACGGATGGACAAGAAGCTATGAGGGGACCAGAGGTTAGACGATGGCTTTGTCTCGATCTGGATCTCCTTGAGCTGGTCGATCAGTCTCTCGATCGAGCTGCAATAATCATCCTTTATTGCACCGAAGACCTCCGCCACATCCTGGGGCTGATATTTGGTGGGCAGCCCCTCTTGCACTTCTATGAATCCTTGATCAGCCAGTGCCTTAAGCACAGTGTAAATCCGTCCGTGGGGCACGCCAGACATTTCACAGATCTCTCTTGCTGTGCCTCGCCCTAGATCCACGAGTGCAGCATACGCTTTTGCTTCGTACTCAGCGAATCCATATCGTTTCAGGCCCTGTATGACCTCATCGGACATTGTAACTCCCCTCAGTTGTAGTTGATTTAAATGTTTATCTAGGATCACCTACAAAAGAGGAACTTATAATGGCGAAGAACCCGAAGCATGAGCCCCGGCCCATGCCCCATACAAAGGCGCGTCATCTCCTTAATCCACTGCGAAACCTTATCCTGTCCCCCAAAAGCCTGGTGAAGCGGCTGGACCTCGGGCCGAACTTCAGAGTCCTGGAGCTAGGGCCGGGGCCGGGCTATTTCAGCCCCGAGGTGGCCCGATCTCTGCCGGATGGTAGGTTGGCCCTGGTGGACGTCCAAGAGGAGATGCTGGAGATGGCAAAGGAACGTCTCGAAGGCAAAGGGTTTGCAAACGTTGAGTACTACAAGGCCGATGCGGTCTCTTTGCCCTTGGAGAGCGAATCCTTCGACGTTGTGTTCCTGGTGGCGGTGCTGGGCGAATTGCCGGACCGCAGCTCATGTCTGCAGGAAATCCGGCGCGTGCTACGTCCAGAAGGGATGCTGTCCATCACTGAGATGAAGCTCGGAGACCCTGACTTCATCCCCATGGCGGAGCTGCTGGAGTCGGTCCAGGCCGCCGGCTTCAGCCGCCTTGCACAATATGTAACCCGCTTCAGCTATACGGTTAATTTTTATAAACGAGGTTGATCGCGCTAACGAGTTTAGACCGACATGAAATGCTCTTCAATTAATCTAAAAAATGCGCGACTGAACTCTGCTTGACAGGCATTCTTTTATCATCGTCCGGAGAGATAGAGTAGACCGCAATAATGCGATAGATGCAAGAATCGAAAAAATACGCGGTGGAACTCGTGCTGATCAAAGACGCCTCAATCCTGAAGGACGGATGTTTTCTCCGAGACGTGAACATCACCATCGAGGGGAGCCGGGTCACGGGGATCGGTCCGGGGATCAAAGACATGTCAGGCGACGACGAGGTGATCGACGCCTCGGGGATGTTGGCGATCCCAGGCCTCATAAACGCTCACACCCATCTCGCCATGACCCTATTTCGAGGCTACGCTGACGATATGGAACTGATGCCTTGGCTAGAGGAGAGGATCTGGCCCCTGGAAGATAATCTAAACAGTGAAGACATCCGCTGGGGGACAAAGCTCGGCTGCCTCGAGATGATCAGGTCGGGGACAACCTGCTACAACGACATGTACTACTTCATGGACGAGACGGCGAGGGCGACGAAGGAGATGGGGCTCAGGGCCTTCCTTTCAGCCGTTCTATTCGACATGAGGCCCGACCTCATCGACGATGTGGAGCCCTTCATAAGGAGGTGGAAGGGAGACAACCTGATCGTTCCCGCGGTGGGCCCCCACGCAGTCTATACCTGCTCTGAAGAGACCCTCTCCAAGGCGATGGACCTCGCAGAAAAGCACGGCGTGATGCTCCACACCCATCTCTCGGAGACGAGGTCGGAGGTGGAGAGCTTCGCCAAGAGCTCTGGCCAAAGCCCTGTTGAGTTCCTGGACTCTCTGGGATTTCTGAGCGACCGGGTGGTTGCGTCCCACTGCACTTGGCTCTCACCGAAGGATGTATCGATCATCGCTGAAAGAAGGGTGAACGTCGCCCACTGCTCAATAAGCAACCACAAGCTCGCTTCTGGGATCGCGCCCCTCGACCAGCTTCAGAGGGCGGGCGCCAACATCTGCCTGGGGACCGACGGAGCCTCATCGAACAACAGCCTCAACCTTTTCCAGGAGATGAAGACGACAGCCATCGCCCAGAAGTGCGCCCATTCTCGGCCCGACCTCTTCAAGGCTGAGGAGATCTGGAGGATGGCGACGGAGAACGCCTACGCTGCCTTCCGCCTCGATCTAGGGATTCGCCAGGGTGCTTTGGCAGACCTAGCCCTGATCGACCTCAGAAAGCCCTGGTTCTGTCCCCTCACCGAAGAGAACATCATCTCCCACCTCGTCTACAGCGCCCAGGGCGGCGTGGACACGACGATAGTCGACGGGAAGGTCCTGATGAGGGGTGGTGTCATCCCCGGCGAGGAGGCGATCCTTGATCGGGCGCAGCAGCAGTTCCAGGACCTGGTGGCCCGATAGATCGCCAGCGGTCTTCTGACCCTGGGCAGATTCAGCCTCTTTCCGGCGTCCTCCGAGGTGAACGATCGTCATCACGAGATCGTATCTCCAAGCCGGCTGTTTGAATTTTTACAGTCAAATGCGCGCGAAATTTCCATACCGGTCGAGATATTATATCCCCGCCAGATTGTCTTTTGCGGCGATGGGCCTTCTCGGAGGAACAGTCGCCCTGGCCAGCCTGAGTGGGCCTTTTATAGGAGGCGTTTTGCTGGATGTCTCTGGCTGGCCTGCAATATTCCTGATCAACATCCCCATTGGAGCGGCGCTTCTCCTCCTCGGCATCCGCTCGATGGACTTAAGCAAGCCGAAACCACAAGAAGGGCTGGCGATGGACTGGAGAGGTGCAGGAAGCTTTGCGGTAGCCGTAATATCGTTCATGATCTTCTGGGGATCGATCTCCAACATGCGCACTGATGGCTTTTCTGTCTCCATTTTGGGGTGCATATGCTTGATCTCTCTGTTTGCGTTCATTAGAGCCGAACGAAGTCATGCTCAACCACTGCTTGATCTCTCAGTCTTCGCAGTGAAAGCGTTTGTAGTACCGCTTTTATCCATGATCCTCTTCTTTGCGGCTCTGCTGGGCGTAGAGGTGACATTGCCCTTCTACCTGGAAGGCGTTATGGCCTTTACCTCTTCACAGGTTGGAGGGGTGTTTATGCTGATTGCAGGAATTCTCACCGTCGGGTCTCAGCTGGTCGGAAGGTTATATGACAAATATCGGTGGAGCTATTATTCCACCGCAGGATTGACTGTTGCGGCGATAGGACTTCTGGCCTTTGTCCTTCTTGTAGGATCGGCAGATATTGCAATGCTCCTGGGCGCTCTTGTCGTCTTTACCGTTGGTTTCACCATCTTTCAAAGCCCGATCAATACAGAGATAATGCGTGGCCTGCCTGCAGAAAAATCGTCGATCGCATCTGCCTTGAACAGCACGGGAAGGCATTTTGCAATGACCTTCGGAGCCTCGATCGCTTCGCTTATCCTTTCAATTTATTCGGCTTCGATCGTCAAGGCTACAGCTATGTCCATGACGGTCGCGGTCGCGTTTTGCCTGACAGGTATTCTCATATCGGTGGGCCGGAGAAAAAAAATAGATCGCAATAAACGTGGAACTCTTATTTTGCATCATCTCTTTTAAGAGATCAGCAACGATGTCCCCATCCCCCTCACTACCTATTTTCACGACTTCGACTACAGGCTTTCGGTCAAAGACCATACCCCTCATGGTGGGATTATTTGCGATCGTTGCTACGCCAAAAGTTCCGGCCTGCTGCCCTGTCACAGTTTGCCATCTCGCACGAGTTTCTTCTAAAGGGGCCTTTTCCTCATGGGAAGCGTCACTGAGAAGTGTCATTGGATATTCGGCAAAACGGCCAGAATCTAATCCGATTAGGAGCGATTACTAATACACCTAATCTTATAATTACACATTGTAGCAGATCAAAACAAAATGCTAGTCGGCCGGGAGGATGAACAAATTTGAAAGGATTGAAATTAGAAGGTATCTCTGAAACTTTGCTGATACCGCTCTGGGCAAGAGCCGTTGAGGCAAATCAAGCGCGCCCCATCATCGAGGATCGAAAGTCGATCGAGATGATGGAGCGAATTGAGTATGATTTCTCCAAATTTAATAAATCGTGGATGTCTCAAATTGGTGTGGTTATCAGGACGCAGCTTTTAGATAATGCGACAAAGGCTTTTATCGACAAGTATCCCGATGCTACTATTATTAATATCGGTTGTGGCCTCGACACACGCTTTTCTAGATTGGATAATGGCAAAATTCGCTGGTATGACCTTGATTTACCAGAGGCGATCAGGGTTAGGCGGCTGTTCTTTTGCGAAACAGATAGGTACAAAATGATAGCCAAGTCGGTCTTTGATTATTCATGGATTGATGAGATAGATCCAAGCAATGGACCTCTCTTGATTATTGCGGAAGGAGTATTTATGTACTTTACCAAGCAGGAAGTTAAAAACTTGATGGATCTGTTCGTAGATTCATTTAAAGAGCCCGAACTGCTTATTGAAGTAATAACACCCACCTTGACGAAACTAAGTAAACAGCACGATTCTCTCAGTAAGGTGGATGCTAAATTCCAGTGGGGAATTAAAAGTGGCAAGGAACTAGAAAACTATAATAATTGTATAAAATTCATTGGCGAATGGAATTACTTTGATTATCATCGAAATAGGTGGGGATGGGTACGCTGGTTGGCTTTAATCCCAGCGTTTAAAAACCGCTTTAATGGTCGAATTATCCATATAGCATTTAAGGGCTAAAGACTGTGAGCTAGATAAATCGGGTCTGCCCCTTATAAAAACGCCTTGACTCATAGGGCCATATTCGGATGTTGTAGGCATTGGTCATCGGTTATGAGAAAAATCGCGATGCAATCGGTGTTTTATTTTCTATAACCGATGACCGATGCAGTGACCTTCGGTGGCTCGATTTATTCGGCTTCAATCGTCAAGGCTAACAGCTATGCCCATGATGGCAGCAGCACTTTGCCTGACAGGTCTTCTATTTTCGAGCTATGTCCAGGTCCATCGGCCCATATGCGGTAAGATGCGTGCGGGACCTCACTGATCTGAATCCGGCGTTCAGCATGGCATCGGCGATGAAGCCCTGTTCAAAGGCCGTTACTGGGCCCGTCATGCCCCAGCAGATGGACCAGAGGACGTGAAAATCCGGCTTTGTTCCCTCATCGGTAAGGCCTTCAGAAAGGTTCATGAAAACGCCGCCAGGATTGAGCGCCTCGTAGATCTTCTTCATGACTGTGTCCATATTTTCTTTTGCGAAGTTGAGGGTGGCGCTCGCCCAGATGAAATCGTAATCCTCGCCGATGGGATCAAGATTGTAATCTCCGGCAAGAACCTCTATCCGATCATCCATCCCATACTCTTTGATGAACCTCTCCGCAACATCGACGACGGGCTTGCGGTCAAAGATCACTACTCTCATGGTTGGATGATTTGCGACCATTGCTATTCCGTAAATTCCAGGACCGCCGCCCAGATCCAGCATCTTTTGAAACGACGCGAACTCAGGCAGCCCAGAGACCAAGTCGGAGATCTGCTGGGCCATTCCAGCCCGTCCCTCGTTGGCCATCCTGGATGCAGCTTGACTCCATATTTGTGGATCTGCGATGTCTTCTTCATGATGCGATGGAGGTCCTTCCCTGATCAGCCTGGGCAGATCGTTTAGCATCGCGTCGGTCATGCTGACCTGGGTGGCGAACCCTTCTCCCAAGTAGGTTTTGCTTCCTTCAACCAGAAAGGCCTGTGACACTGGTGTGTTGTGATAGAGGCCTTTATGCTTTTCTATCAGGTCGCAGGCTACCAGTCCATTTAAGAATAGCATGGTGTTCCTGGGGTGACAACCGATCGCCTCTGCCACTTCCTCCGCGGACCTGCGCTCAGAGAGATGGTCGAAGACTTTTAGTTCAATTCCAGTCGTTAGCAGCTTCACTTTGATTGGCTCATAAAGCATACGATAAAGCCTGTAATGCTCCTCGTTGCCGATACTTACTTCTGGCAGATTCATGACAGTTTCTCCTGTTCCCATTGGATATATCAACCGATTCCAAGCGCATCACCATGATTAGAGGTGCCGGGGATCCCAAATTCAGCAGACCTCCATTCCCGGCAGGCCGCGCCCCTTGAGGTCGTGGGTGAGGATCGTCCTGGTGGTGATGACCCCCTCCATCTCCCGCACCTTCTCGATCAAGCCATTTAGGGCCAAAAGTCCTTCTACCTGGGCATCCATTAATATATCGAAGTCGCCTCCAAAGAGGATGTACATCGCCTTTGTTCCCGGAAGGCTCCGGAGCATGGTGTGAACTCTCCTCTCATGGCCACGAACCGTCTTTACCATAATTATGCCATCTACCACTTTTATCAACCTCTTTGTGAAATTCCTGATGCTGGTTTTTTGCCATCTTTCGGACCCCGATTGTGATTCTGAAATTGGTCGGAGTCTCTAGAACCGCTTGCAGTACGCGGGACGAGGCAAGCAGTATAAAAAATGTGAGCGGGGTTTTGCCTGCCCGCAATTACTGCTCCGTAGCTTTCACCTCCACACCGATCGTTGCGGCAAGATCTTTTATGCCTTCAACGAGATCGCCGACAATGCCCTCAGCCTCGTGGAAAGCATCGTGGGTCGCATCTGCGTATTTCTTATGCGATTCCGGTACCGCAAAGAGAATGCCGTGCACCGAATCATCTTGACCTTCTTGGATCGAGGTGTACTCGTCCAGGTGCTCTAAGATTTCGTCCAGGGATTCACTTATCTCCGCTTTGTTCGTCTGAGGATTGCTGCAAAGGCCCTTAAGCTTTTCAACATGCTGACAGACGTCCTCGGCTAGATGCCACAAATCATGTGACGCCACATGAATTGCTTCAGCCTTGGCGCGTATATCTTCATCTAGACCTTCATCGTCCGCAATCTCTTCGGTGTTGTCGTGTACGGCCTTTGTGACGTTCACGAGGTCCAGAGATTGAGCTTCAAGCTCTAGTAAAAATCCTTGAATCTCTTCTGGAGATTCGGCGATCCCAATTCCGGTGCTCAGCACAAAGGCTGATAGCATCAATATTGCTGGTGCGGCAACAAATGTCGCACTGTTTACTTTCGTCATCTTTCTCACTCCTTCGATCATACCTGTGATCGACTATGTTGGTGCAAAAAATTAAGCAGCTTCGACTTCGATGACCCGATTCTCTCCGAAGACGCCGATAAGAGTGTTCCCGTTATCTAGCCTTTGGACACCTCCTGGAGTGTCGATTGCGCCGTAAGCCCAGACTATTTCTCCCTCAGAGGTCACTTCAATGACCCGACTGTCACACTGGGCGCAGATTAGGGTATTTCCGTTCGCCAGCCTCTGAAGTGTATAGACGCAAGTCAAGCCTTCACTGTATTTCCAAGCGATTCCTTTATCGGGAGTGATCTCTCCGACGTAAACCTGCTCGCCATTCATGAGGCCCGCATTGTCCGCGATTAGCGTATTTCCATTTTCCAGCCTTCCTCCAAGAGAGGGACAGACAAACTCCATGGCAGGCCCGCTGTATTCCCAAACAACTTCTTTATCTTGGGTGACTTCGATGATGCGGGCGATGGACTCCGGATCGTCCATATTCCCCTGGTCTGCGATCAGAACATTGCCATTGTCAAGGGCACGAACTCCGTATATGGCGGTCAGCTCCTGGCCGTTGCCCAAATACTCCCAGACGATCTCCTTTTCCGGGGTCACCACGATGACGCGCTTATTGCCCTTGTCGGCGATCAGGGTATTTCCATTATCCAGCCGAACGGAGTCGGTGGGATAAATGACCTCAGCGTACTCCCAGACGATCTCTCCCTCGGGGGAGATCTCGATCACACGATCGTTAAAGGCTTCGTTGATGAGGGTATTTCCGTTCGCCAGCCGATGCGGATTCAGGCAGCCCATGCACGAGTATTCCCAGACGATAGGTTCCTGTATCTTTGCTGCAAGCTCGCTGATCTCCTCGATGATGGCGTCCTGAGCATCAGTTATTTCATCAAGAACGGCCTGCACTTTCAGCGCATTTTCATCCTCTGGGTCCGCTTCAAGAGCCTGCTCGATAAGTTCGCTCATCCCACTGATGGCCACCGAAAATTCGCCCCATTCGGTGTTCGCCTGGCCATAAAGGGTTTCTACCACCATCTCCCGCATCTTCTCCTCGTTCTTCTCGGGATCAGCTGCCAGTTTCTCCAGCTCATCTACGTTGTCGTAGATGGCCACTGCGAAACCTTCACATCGGTGGAACTGGGTGTGTACCTTTGCGCCGACATCGCCGGGAATTTCGTGTGATGGGCCCTCCATTTGCTTTACTAGCTTCTTCAGATCTTTGGCACTTGCGGCAAGCTCCTCAATATCTCCCATGTATTCTGGAGCGGAATCATTCGATTCTTGAATCTCTGTTGGAGATTCGGCGATCCCGATTCCGGTGCACAGCACCAGGGCTGATAGCATCAATATCGCTGGTGCGGCAACAAATATCGCACTTTTTTCTTTCGTCATCTTCCTCCTCCGTTGTTTACATCCATTCTCTCCATGTTTTTGCTCCATTCATCTAATTTAGTTCGAGACCTAAGCTACGATGGCGAGTTAGGTGCAATTAAGCATAATCCTAAAATAATTCGAATTATATTGGTAACCTAACCCAGCCAGGCATAATGCTTCGCAATGAGCCTTGGAGTCTTCTATTGCTTCGCCAATCCTCGCCATTGCTAGATTTTTCTCTAAATATCTAACATATTTAGGGATGATTTCTTCTCTACCTAATCTGGTAACCACTTTATGCAGCAGCTCTTAAATGAAACGCTGAGGCGATTAGGCTGAACGCGGAAGCTGTCTCGCGCAGCGGATATTCGAGCTGCTTGCCTGAAGCAGAGGTAAAATAATGAAGACGATCGGGAACGTAAGCTTTGTTGCTATGATGGCGGGGCTCTTACTTTTGGGGATCTCTGCCATGGCCGAGGATGACGGCTTCACCGCCGACGACGCCAAGAATTTTTTGCAGATGATGATGGGATCGAGCTTTGGTGACGTGGAGATTGCAGGAGATGTGGTCACCTATTACAACCCCGACGGCACGGTTCGATGCCGGTGTGAATACGAGTTTGTGGGCAAGGAGGCCGTGACTTTTGGAGGTGAAGAGTTCGATTGGTACAAGTTCGAGCTTAAATCAGGGGACGTGGCCTGTTCTGAATACAAGTATCTGATCGCCACTGGGGTGCACTCGGAAGGCGACGAGGGGATGGTTCACTGGCACATGAGGTACGGGAACACCAGCTTCGATGACCTGATCAACAACCCAGGATATGTGATGTGGTACCCCACTTTGGCTGAAGGGGAAATCACCGCGGAGGAGTTGGCTGAAAGTTATGCTGAAGGCGTGCCGATGATGGGCGCCATGATGAAGGCGGCGCGAGAGTCTCTCATCACCCTCGACGCCTGGAACGGAACCTGGGCGAACCCTGGAATGATGCTCGACGATCCAGCCATGGACCTGGTCTACGAAGCCATGGCCGATGCCGCAAATTCGGCATAGGAACTGGAATAGATCCAGATATAATCTGAAGCTTGGAATCAAGTTGGGGGCGCACCCAGCTAGGGTGCGCCGTCGCCTTTGTGCTTTGATTCCAATGCCAGAGATCTGGCGAGTTTCTTTTTAGATTCGTGCATATTTCGAAACAAACCGTCCAGAAAAAACACAGCGTGAACCTCATGAAACATGCTTTAAAGAAAAAGACTGGAATCATGCGCCTGCTGGAGATCGCGGGGGAGAAGAAAGGCCTCTTGATTTGTTCGGGCATCCTTTCCATGGCTAGCGCCATCTTCATGCTGATTCCCTACGTCTCTGTCTATTATATCCTCGCCGAGCTGCTGAGCCATGCAGCGGACCTCTCTTCCGTTGACGGCCCGCTGATGGTACGCTGGGGATGGATTGCCCTCGGGAGCATGATCGCAGGCCTGATCACCATGTATCTCGGAAGCATGGCTTCCCACATAGCCGCTTTCCGCATCCTGTACGGCCTGCGGGTGCAGCTTGCGGAGCACATCGGCAGGCTCCCCCTAGGGTACCTGAACCAAACCTCGATTGGCGCAGTGAAGAAGACTCTTGAGCAGAATGTGGAGAAGATCGAGAAGTTCATCGCCCACCAGATCCCGGACATGTTCAATGCCCTCGCCACCGTGGTGGTGATGTTTGCCGTCCTTTTCTATCTGAACTTCTGGATGGCTCTGGTCTGCCTTGCAGCAATCGTCCTGGGATTCGGAATCCAGGCATCCATGTGGGTGGGAGAGCAGGCCAAGGAGAACGTGAAGCTCTACTATGACGCTCTAGAGGAGATCAATGCCTCCGCCGTCCAGTACGTCCAGGGGATGCCTGCGGTCAAGGTCTTCGGGCAGACGGTGCATTCGTTCCGCTGTTTCTACGACGATATGATTCGCTACCGCGACCTATGCATCCGGTTTTCGGACAGCTTCCAGAATGGGTTTGCCCTTTTCAAGACCATACTGGCCTCGCTTCTGAGCTTCATCCTTCCGGTAGGAGTCCTCCTCCTGAGCCAGAACCCGAACAGCATGGCATTCGCCCTCGTCCTGATGTTCTTCATCGTGCTGGGGCCCGGAACGGCTACACCTCTTTACAGGTTCCTCTACCTCTCCTCAAGCTTGCGGGATATCTCCGAAGGAGTGGACCGCATCGATGCGGTCTTCTCTGAACCGGCGGTGTCGGAGCCGCAGCACCCAAAAAAGCCGGAGACATACTCGGTCCAGTTCGACGGAGTCTCCTTCTCCTACGATACAACCGGAACATCCGCACGTATTGAGGCTCTCTCCGGGATCAGCTTCACGGCCGAGCAGGGAAAGGTAACAGCCCTCGTCGGGCCGTCTGGGTCAGGGAAGACCACGATTGCCTACCTGATCCCCCGTTTCTGGGATGTGAGAGGGGGGGCGGTCCGAATAGGAGGCGTCGATGTGCGCCAGATGCGGACGGAGGATCTCATGGATACGGTCTCCTTTGTGTTTCAGGATACGTTCCTGTTCTTTGATACGCTGTATGAGAACATCCGGGTCGGAAAGCCGGGGGCAAGCCGAGAAGAGGTCTACGCTGCAGCCAGAGCCGCCCAGTGCCATGACTTCATCGAGAGGCTGCCCCAGGGCTACGATACGCTGATCGGAGAAGGAGGTGTCTACCTCTCTGGAGGAGAGGTGCAGCGCGTATCCGTGGCCAGAGCAATTCTGAAAGGCGCTCCTGTGCTGGTCCTGGACGAGGCGACAGCCTTTGCCGATCCCGAGAACGAATATAAGATGCAAATGGCCTTGAAAGAGCTGGTGAAGGAGAAGACTGTCATCGTCATCGCCCACCGCCTCTCTTCCATCCGGGAAGCCGACCAGATCCTTGTGCTCCAGGAAGGACGCATTGCGGAGCGGGGAGTCCATGCGGAGCTGCTCGATAAAGGGGGCGTGTACAGGAGGATGTGGAACGCATACACGGATGCGGCTTCATGGGTCATCGAGAAGGGGGTGCCGGCCTGATGGGCGTTCTTTCAGATATAACGGCAGGAGAGCCCAGAAAGCTGGTCCGGCCGGTCTTTTTCACTGTGCTCTCCGATCTCATCAATATCGTTCCCTTCGTGCTGGTGATAGCGGCGGTAGGCATGATCTTTGAGCCGTTCATTCATCCTGGCACTCCTATGAACCTCGACGGCCTCTGGCGGGTCAGCGCAGCACTGCTGCTCTACATGGTCGTCATCTTCGCAGGAGAGGTCGGGGCGTATCGGGCCTCTTATCGAGCGGCCTACGCAGTTGCGGCGGAGGGCAGGGCAGACCTCGCCGAGCACCTGAGGCGGCTGCCTCTCGGCTACCTGACCCGCCGGGACCCAGGTGACCTGGCAAACATGATGATGGGGGACTTCACCCAGATCGAGCAATCGCTTTCCCATAACCTGCCTCAGCTCATCGGGGCTCTGATTCTGCCCATATTTGCCCTGGTCGGGCTGGCGTTCCTGGACTGGCGCATGGCCGTGGCCATGTTCATCGCGCTGCCGATGTCCGTCCTGATAGTCCTCGCCTCGTCCGGAGTACAGCGTTCGCTGGGCTCCAGGCACATCCGGGCGAAGATCAATGCGGCCAGCCGGCTGCAGGAGTACCTGAACGGCATTCGGGTAATCAAGGCCTACAACCTCTCAGGAAGCCGGTTCGTCCGCCTGGAGAAATCGTTTCGGGAGTTGATGAGAGAGAGCATCCGGTTCGAGGGTCTGATTGGGCCGGTCGTCCTGCTGGCAGTGGCGTCGGTGCGGGTAGGGTTGACGGTGCTGGTGCTCGTCGGCGTCTACCTTCTCCTTGGAGGGACGCTGGACATTTTGACGTTCGTCATCTTCCTGGTCATCGGGTCGCGAGTCTTTGACCCTCTGACCATGGCGCTGATCAATTTCCCCGAGCTCCGGTATCATGCCCTGGCTGGGGAGCGAATTCTCGCCCTCAGAAGGGAGCCCATCATGCAGGGACAGCAGCATCCACCCGAGAAGCATGACATCGAGTTTGCATCGGTCACTTTCGGATACGGGTCCGATGCGGTGCTCCACGACGTCTCGCTGAAGATGCCTGAGGGGTCGATGACCGCCCTGGTCGGACCGTCGGGGAGCGGAAAGAGCACCATCCTCAAGCTTGTTGCCCGGTTCTATGATCCTCAGTCGGGCAGGATTGTCTTCGGCGGAGAGGATATCAGGAATATGGATCCCGAAGCGCTGCTCGAGAGGATATCGATGGTGTTTCAGGACGTCTACCTCTTTAAGGATACCATCGGAAACAACATCCGTTTCGGCCGGGAGGGAGCGACTTTTGCGGAGGTGGAGGGCGCAGCCCGAAAAGCCTGCTGTCACGAGTTTATCATGAAGTTGCCGATGGGCTATGATACTCCGGTTGGTGAAGGAGGCTCCACGCTCTCAGGGGGCGAGAAACAGAGGATCTCCATCGCCAGGGCTATTCTAAAGGACGCCCGTGTGGTGCTGCTGGACGAAGCGACGGCGTTTCTTGACCCAGAGAACGAAATCGAGGTTCAGAAGGCGATCTCGGCCCTGATCCACGGCAGGACGATCGTAATTATCGCCCACCGCCTCAAAACCGTCCGTAGGGCAGACAACATCATTGTCCTGGACGGTGGGCGGATCGTCGAGCAGGGCAGTCACGACGAACTGCTGGCCAAAAACGGCCTGTATGCCAGGCTCTGGAAGCTGCAGCAGGAGGCGCAGGGGTGGAGCATTGCTGCTTGAGCCAGGACGGAAAACAGGCATTGCCCCCTTTTCCATGTAAGCATGGGTGGCAGGGTGAGGCAGGGGGCTAGCCGCCCTGCCATCCTTTGACTTCACGATCTCAGCGAGGACGACGACTGCGGAGGCGACCTCGATCTCTGGGATCAAGGGAAGGATATCGAGAGAACAAACTCGCTTATTACCTTGATTCTGTTAGATTCCTTCCCATAATTCTAATTCATTTAGGGACAACGCTTTCCATACCTAATCTCGTAGTCATTTTGTGCAGCTGCTATTATTTCATGAAAAGCTGTGATGACGTGTCTGAACGCGAAAGCGACCTGTGCAGCGGATCTTTGAGCAGCTCGCGGTAAGTAGAGGTGGAATGATGAAGACGATTAGGGCAGTATGCGTTGTTGTGATGATGGCGGGGCTCTTACTTTTTGGTGTCTCTGCCATGGATGATGCCGCAAACTCGGAGGAGGTGCCGGAAAAGATCCAGATCTACGATGCCCAGGGCGAGCTGATAAGCTTGTCCGTGGAAGAGGCGGCAAAAGAAGCTCATGGAGATGACTGTCTCTGCGCGGCAGTGGCCGCCAGGGTCACCCAAGTGGCCATCTCGGAGCTATTCGGCGATGAGGTCCCGACCCAGGGGATGCTCAAAGTCACCTATCATCATCCGGGGAAGGGACAAAGAGAGTGTTTTGAGCATATCCTCACCCCGGAATGCGTCGATTATGTGCCTTCAGGCAGCCCAAAGAACCTATCCCTGGAGGAGCACTTCGTATACACATTTGTCCGAACTGACTCCGGCGCCATCTTTGATACGAGGGTGAAAGAGGGCGTCATTCCTGAGGAGTTCTTCGATCTGAGGTACAAGGTGGAGGGCTTCTCGAAGGGGTGGCATGACGATCAGCCCACCGAGGCCGAAGAAGAGGCTTTTATGCAGACGAAAGCCGAGGCGAGAAACAACATTTTGACCATGGAGGCAAGCCAGATCTTCGATGGGGCGGATGGGAACGTTGCAGAGGGGGCGGAATCTGCCGCCGCCTCAGCGTAATTTTTGGATTACTTCCAAAAAGCCTAACGTTCTTAGGGGTGATTATATGCTCACCTAATGATATACATGATCCGCATATCAGAGCCGCAAAATTGAGGGGGCGTGAATCCACCAGATGAAATTCGCCGGGATGCTTTCCTCCAATAGCTCAACAACTCCCCCCCATCTTCGGCTCAGTCCGAGATTGATAGACCTTTAAGGCCAAAATTTTGAACGCGATTTCGGATTTCACCACAACCCTAACATTGTTAGGGTTACCGATATATCCGCCTAAAGCCTCTGTTTGGGTGACCTAAATTCGTGACGGCAAGGGGTCGCTGGAGGAGTGAGGCCCTCAGGGCGATCCAGAAGATCATCCCAGATCGTTTTTAGGTCGCATTCAAGGATCAAGGATGACCACGAATGGCGTGATCTTATGATGAGCAAACTATCGAGAAAAGCAGAGGACTATCTGGAAGCGATCTTCGAAATATCGCAGGAGAAGGGGTACGCTAGAGTGCGAGATATATCACAAAAGCTTGATATTAGGCCTCCGAGCGTTGTCGAGATGGTTAAGAAGCTGGACGAACTGGGCTACGTCGTCCATAAGAAGCAGGAAGGGGTGTTCTTGACCCCCAAGGGCGAGGAGATCGGGAGGGTGATTAAAGATCGACACGACACGATAAAGGCGTTTTTGATGCTCATCAATGTTCCCGAGCCGATCGCGGATAAAGATGCGTGCATCATGGAGCACAAGCTGGACACGAAGACCGTAGAACAGATCAAAAATCTGGTTAAATTTATCCAGCTCAGCTCTGATCGACCGCCTTGGCTGGACCATTTCGACGTCTTCTGCAGGACCGGAGAGCACTTCTGCGGCATCTCCGATGAATGCAGGTCCCGCCGAAAACGTGCTGAGGCCGCCATAAACGGATATATAATCGAGAATATGGACACGCCCCGCGGGCAGAGGAGCGCCAGAGACGTTACGCCTGTTTCTTGACTGGCGCTAATTTTATCCTTTGCAACGGGCTGGATTCTTATATAACCTGTCGTCCCATTCAGCCCTCCTGGTTACATAAGAACAAGTTGTTAACCGCCTCGTCCACGAGCTTTACGGGCTGACCGAAGAGGAGATCGCCATCGTGGAGGAGGCTACGACCAAATCCGAGATGAACTCCGCCAGCCCCGGCGAGCCCTCCAGCTCCCCCGCCGCCACCTTCGATGCGATCTCCTCGAATTCCGGCCCAGCGTCCTCGGTCCTCTGGCGAAGGTGACTTGGATCTCAGTTCTAGAAATGCAAGCAGTTTGTTATTCCAGATCAGAGCACCACCGGGATCGAGCCTAATGGCTTCTTCGTGAGCATTAATTGCCAATCATCACTTCACCCATTTCGATTTCAGGGCCGTCACCAACCGTAATAAAATGCTCCGTCAAATCGTCGAAGGTCCCGAAGCTCCGCCTCACCCCTCTCGCGCTCGTTTCTCCAAATCCACGGTTCGCGATTCATCACCATAAAGGCGCCCGAGCTTCCTGCTACATGAACATCCATTCTTGAATTTTAATCTAACTGGTGCCGGATAGTCGAAGATCTGCACGGCGAAAAGATCATATATTTCATAAGCTCCTTAGTCTGCAATTACCAAAATTGAGGGGGGTATCTATGAGAAAAAATAGATCAGTTTGGATGGCGATCTCATTTGGCCTGATTTTTATGGCCTTGCCATCGAGTTTTGCCGAGCCGGAAGATAACGTGGGCGTCACCGTCGAATCTGACGTGGAGATCCTGGCCGAATCCCACGTCAGTACTGAGATGGATAGGCTCAGAAGCTCCGACGATAGAGTTCAGATGGCAGATCAGCATCTAGCCAAAGAGGGGTTTGAGCCGGCGAATGAGATGATCGATGATAACTTCTTCGGCATGAAGCAGACCTTTAACGGATCCGCGGCTGGAGAGTTGGTGGAGCAGACCTACGAGTTCTTCGTCCAGGAGTATTCAAACCCAGATTCGGATATGGCCGCCGCCGTTGGGCGGATGGCGATCAGGTCCTCCGACGGAAGCTATGCTACCCAGTACACCTTCATCCTCAAAGCTCCAAAGACGAACGTCTCCGCGATCGAGGAGTACTACGTCGCAGCGTATCCCTCGGGGCTGGCGGTGGTGGAGGCTAACAGCTGGTGGACCTGTATGCTGGGCCAGCTCCCGCTGATCGGTGTGGAGTGCGGTCTGGGTCCGAACGTCTGCGCCCCGGCGGCGACGTCCATCGTCGGCTATCTGGGTTGTGTGGCGACCCACTGCGGCCCCAGCTTCTCGAAGTCGTCAGCCTGCTGCAACTGCGGCTGCAGCCGATGGTGCAGCTGGGCCTATGGATGCTGCCAAATGTGATCTCCGAGGATGACGGGTAGTATAAATGCAAACCTAATCTATACTACCAATATAATTAATTTTTCTGCAATCTGCCTCACCCAAAAATGGATCTCGGGGATATCATTATATGATCTACCCCATCTTATTTGAGTGCCCAGATGGGAGGGAGCGATCTTGAGTCCTGAAGAGTGGAGAATGGCATCATTAATTGTATCCATGGCGATGTTGTCTATGGCGATCATCGGTCCGCTGGGGATGGCAGAGATCGATGATGGCCCCCTCGGCCTCGGAGGGGCCGGAAGGGAGACGGTGAAGATCGGGGCGATATACAACCTGGAGGGGTCCCAGTCGACCCTGGATCTCCCGTCCTCCTTGGGGGCTAGGCTTGCGGTCGATGAGATCAACGCCCTCGGTGGGATCGACGGCCGGAGGGTCGAGCTTCTATTATGCGATGGAGAGAGCGATCCTGCTCGGGTTCGCCTATGTGCCGAAGAGCTTGCAGAGGAGAACGTCTCGGCATTTGTAGGCTTATCCGATACGGATATGGTCATGGCCGCAGCCCCAGTGGCCGCCGGAGCCGGGATCCCGTTTGTAACCTCGGGAGCCACCTCTCCGAGGCTAGCGGAGGAGCACGATGGGCTCTTCCTCGCCTGCTTCGGCGACGACGTCCAGGCGGCGGCCGGGGCCGAGCGCGCCTTTGAGATGGGCTTCTCGACCTGTGCCCTTCTGGTGGAGGGCGATATGGAGTTCGCCCGCCTCCTCGCCGGCTACTTCAGGGAGCGGTACCAGGACCTCGGGGGCGCTATCATCGTGGAGGCCTTAGTCAACGGCTCGGATCAGGCGGGCCTCGGCCGGGCGGTTGGGGGGGCGGGTCCGGATATGATATACCTGGCCGCGGGGCCGGATTCGGCTGGGGCCATCGTCGAGGCGATCCGCGGAGCCGGGATCGATGTCCCCGTATTCGGAGGCGACAGCCTCGACTCCCCCGAGCTGAGGCGGGCTGGGACGGGTTGGATCGTCTTCAGCGCCCACTCCCTCCTGGATGAGGCCTCCTCTCGGAGCGGGCCCTTCTTCAGAGCCTACCAGGCGAAGTACGGCCATCCCCCCGAGAACGCCTTTGCCGCCCTGGGCTACGATGCCGTAAAGCTCTTGGCGGAGGCGATCGACCGGGCGGGATCGGACGATCCGGTGGCGATCCGCGAGGCCCTCCAGGAGACCTCCGGCTTTGAGGGGGTGACGGGAGATATAAGCTACGAGGGCGGACGCCGCGTCCCCAAGAAGGGGGTGACGATGATATCGACCAACGATGGGGTCCTTGAGGATTCCGTGGTCGTCACCCCAGAGCTGCCGTTCTGAGGTTCCATCGGGCCGAGAACTCCGGCGACGGCCGCAAGAGATCCGATCTCGTGGTCCAGGGGCCGTCGCCACCGCTTTGCGCCCCTCCAACCCCGGATCTAAAGATCATCCAGCGTTCTCTGGAGGCGGTCCTTGAGGACGACGGCGTTGTTCTGCTCTTCGTCTCGGGCGCTGTATATCAGAGTTACATCCCCTGATCGGGCCTCCTCCAGGAGGGGCTCCCAGGCAGCTCTATTCGCTTCCAGCTCCTCCTCATATCGCCTACGGAACTCCTCCCATCGGGAAGGGTCGTGGCCATACCATCGTCGCAGCCCGTCGGATGGGGCGGCTTCTTTGATCCAGCCGTCGACCTTGAGAGCCGCCTTGCCGACCCCCCTTGGCCAGAGGCGGTCGACGAGGAAGCGCCTCCCGTCCTCGGGTCCGGGCGGATCATAGGCGCGCTTTATCCGGATCATATATATCAAAAATAATTTCTTTTTACGTTATTAATACCTTCGCTGGCTTCATCTCCGACGTCCTCAACGGATTCCCGCCTGGGAGCCATCAGGGCCGTGGCGACCCCTCAACGGGTTGGGAGGAGGGGGGCGACGGGGAGCCTCCCGGAAAAGAGACGAGTCATCGCGTCTCCGAGATGTCGGGCTGGCTCCGGATCCTCTCCAGCGCCTCGACGGCGGCGGCCTGGACGGAGGGGGCCTCGTCGTAGAGGGCCTCGGTGAGTGCCTCCGCCGCCCGAGGATCGCCGATCCGGCAGAGGGAGATGGCGGCATTCCGCCGGACGGGCTCGTAAGGGTCTTTCAGGGCTCCGATGAGGGGAGCGACGGCCCGAGGGCCGCCGATCTTCCCGAGAGACCAGGCTGCCCTCGATCGGACGCTCCAGACTGGATCCTCCAGAGCTTCGATCAAGGGTTTTGCGCCCCTCGGGTCCCCGATCCTGCCGAGGGCCTCCACCGCCCTCCACCTGACCCCCCTCCTCTCGTCCTTCAGGGCTCGGATCAGAGGATCGGTCGCCCTGGGATCCCCCAGGAGGCCCAGGGCGTAGGCTGCCCTCGATCTGACCAGCATCTCTTCGTCCTTCAGGGATTCTATGAGGGGATCGACGGCCCTGGGGTCGCCGATCTTCCCGAGAGACCAGGCTGCCAGCTCTCGAACCCTCCAGTCTTCGTCCTTCTGGGCGTCGATGAGGGGGTAGATGGCCCGAGGATCGCCGATCCTTCCGAGGGCGTAAGCCGCCGTGTGGCGGGTATCTGCATCGTCGCTCCTCAGAGCCCGCAGCAGGTCATCGATCCCCGGCATCGCCGGTCACCGCCAATAAGATCAGATCCGATCTCATCTCCTCACCCTCTTTGAGGGGACTGTCCCAGGCCACCAAATATGTATCGGTATCGCCACGCTGATTCTTCTTCCGCCTCTCCTGCAAGTCTCCCTTCGGCTAGCTCCAGGGGCCAGAGGAAAACTCAATTAAACTAAAATTATGAAATCAGAAAAAACCTTTTTTCTTAGGAGACTTATGCCGCCAAGTTCCCTCCATGGCCTCTGAATCGAGGGTGGTATCTCGGGCTTCCCTCACCTTTTGACGACCACGACCCTCTTGCCGCCCGTATCCGGATCTATTTTCCCCGTCTTTTTGCCCTTCTCAATCCATTCACCTCCTTGTTCGACGGGATCTAACTGTGGTTTCGGTTTCTGAGCCACGTCTAAATATTTTTATATCGACTCTATATAATCATCTCTTTACGTTACCAAAACTCGACCGTTGGAGACGAGCGGATGGCCCGGCTCGGAGGAGATATCGGGTTCTAAAAGAAAATTAGTGCCCAGACCCGGATTCGAACCGGGGACGTTCAGATCTTCAGTCTGACGCTCTCCCGGACTGAGCTACCTGGGCAGTTTCTGGTGGGCTCGATGCGATTCGAACGCATGATCCCCGCCATGTCAAGGCGATGTCATAACCAGCTAGACCACGAGCCCACGCGACGGAAGCCCCCTCTGAGCTTTTCGAAGATAAACCCTTCGGTCTGAGGCGAGGTCGAGGGGATTAGCGGATCCCGCAGCGTCCTGCCGCCGCTCTTATCCCCATCGTCGCACTTCTCCACCCCCTCCTCTATCATCATCCCCGTTCTCACCGCCAGGCTTTCTCCTCCCCTACCCCGGCCTCCTCTGCAACGATATTGATCACCGGACCTCCCGGTGGTATTCGTCCAGAGGCTTGATGGTGATCTCCCCTCCCTTGGCGATCTCGATCGCCTGGGCAGCGGCCCGGGCCGCCTGGACGGTGGTGATGTAGGGGACGTGGTAGTCGACGGCGTTCCGCCGGATCTGAAAGCCGTCCTTCACCGATTGCTTCGTCGTCGGGGTGTTGATGATGAGGCTCACATCCCCCCGCTTCATGTAGTCGAGGACGTTGGGGCTTCCGACGTAGATCTTCTCTACCTCCTTGACGGCGACCCCCATCTTCGTGAGGAACTCGGCCGTTCCCGCGGTGGCTATGATCGAGAGCCCCGAATCGGAGAGCTTCCTCGCCACCTCGGCGATGGCTCCCTTGTCCTCGTCCCTCACCGAGATGAATACTACTCCTTCCGTCGGGAGAGGGTTGTCGGCGGAGAGCTCTGCCTTGAAGAAGGCGAGGCCGGGGATGTAATCGATCCCCATCACCTCCCCCGTAGACCTCATCTCCGGCCCCAGAAGGGTGTCGGCGCCGGGGAGCTTCTCGAAGGGCAATAGGACCTCCTTCACCGAGACGTAAGAGATTGCGGGCTCCCGGGTGTATCCCAGCTCCGCCAGGCTCTTTCCCGCCATGACGCCAGCGGCGATCTTCGCCAGGGGCAGCCCCACCGTCTTCGAGACGAAGGGGATCGTCCTCGACGAGCGGGGGTTCGCCTCCAGGACGTAGACGATCCCGTCCTTGTAGGCCATCTGGATGTTGAGGATCCCCTTCACCTCCAGGGCGAGGGCGATCTTCTTGACGTACTCCCGGACGGTCTCCTGGACGGCCAGGGGGATCGTCTGGGGCGGAATGACGCAGGCGCTGTCCCCGGAGTGGATCCCCGCCTCCTCGATGTGCTCCATGATCGCCCCGATGAGGACGTCTTGGCCGTCGGAGACGGCGTCGACGTCGATCTCGACGGCGTTCTGGAGGAAGTCGTCTATGAGGATGGGATGCTCCGGGGAGACCCTCACCGCCTCCCTCATGTAGACCATGAGCTCCCGCTCGTCGTAGACGATCTCCATCGCTCTGCCACCCAAGACATAGCTCGGCCTCACCAGGACGGGGTATCCGATCCGCCGAGCCTCCGCCTTCGCCTCCTCGGGGCTGGTGGCGTACCCAGCCTCGGGCTGGGGGATCCCCATCTTCCGGAGGGCGAGGTTGAACCTCTCCCGGTCCTCGGCCATGTCGATCCTCTCGGGGCTCGTCCCCAGAATCTTCGTCGGGAGGCCCCTTCGAGCGATCTCCCTCTCCAGGGGGATGGCGAGGTTCATGGCAGTCTGGCCTCCGAACTGGACCATGACGCCAAAGTACCTCTCCTTCTCGATGATGTTCATGACGTCCTCGAGGGTCAACGGCTCGAAGAAGAGCTTGTCGGAGGTGTCGTAGTCGGTGGATACCGTCTCGGGGTTGTTGTTGGCTATGTGGGCCTCGATCCCCATCTCCCGGAGGGCCTGGACGGCGTGGACGGTGGAGTAGTCGAACTCGATCCCCTGGCCGATCCTGATGGGGCCGGAGCCGATGATCAGGACCTTCTTGTTGTCGGTGGGGGCTAGCTCGCACTCGTCCTCGTAGGAGGAGTAGTAGTAGGGGGTCTTTGCCGCGAACTCCGCGGCGCAGGTGTCGACCATCTTGAAGGTCGGGACGATCCCGCTCTCGATCCGGAGGTCGGCGATCTCCTCCCTCCTCTTTCCGAGGATCTTTCCCATCCTTTCGTCGGAGAACCCCATCCTCTTCGCTCTCCGGAGGATCGGGACCGAGAGGCCGACGGCGATCTCCCTCTCCATCTCGATGATGTTCTCGATCCTCGCGATGAAGTAGGGGTGGATCCCGGTCAGGTCCGAGATCTCCTCGACGGTGATCCCCCGCCGAAGGGCCTCATAGATGGCGAAGAGCCGCTCGTCGGTCGGCGTCGCCAATAGATGCCTCACCTCCTCGTCGGTCCAGGGCTCGTACTTGCCGGCATAGCCGAGGTCCTTATCGATCTCCAGGGACCGGACCGCCTTCATCAGGGCCTCCTCGTAGCTCCTCCCGATGGCCATCACCTCCCCCGTCGACTTCATGGAGGTGGTGAGGGTCTTGTCGGCTTTGACGAACTTGTCGAAGGGCCACCGGGGGATCTTCATGACGACGTAGTCGACCGTCGGCTCGAAGGAGGCGGGGGTCTCGCCGGTGACGTCGTTTCCGATCTCGTCGAGGGTCATCCCGATGGCGATCTTGGCGGTGACCCGGGCGATGGGGTAGCCGGTCGCCTTGGAGGCGAGGGCCGAACTCCTCGAGACCCGGGGGTTCACCTCGATCACCCGGTAGTCGCCGTCCTTCGCCGCGAACTGGATGTTGCACCCCCCCTCGATCTTGAGGGCCCGGATGATGTTTATGGCGGCGGTGCGGAGGATCTGGACCTCATCGTCGGTGAGGGTCTGGATGGGGGTGACGACGATCGATTCTCCGGTGTGGATCCCCATGGGGTCCATATTCTCCATGTTGCAGATGGTGATGCAGGTGTCGTTTTTGTCCCGCATCACCTCGTACTCCAGCTCCGTCCATCCGACGAGGCTCTCCTCGACGAGGACCTGGTGGATCCGGGACCTCTTCATCCCCATCTCGACGATCCGAAAGAACTCCTCCTCCGTCTCGGCGGAGCCGCCGCCGGAGCCGCCGAGGGTATAGGCGGGCCTGATGATGAGGGGGAGGCCCAATTCCTTCAGGGCCTCCTTCGCCTCGCCGAGGGTGTCGACGGCCCTGCTCTTCGGGACCGGCTCTCCGATCCTGATCATGGCCCTCTTGAAGAGGTCCCGGTCCTCCGTCTCCCGGATGGCGGAGACGGACGTCCCGAGAACCTCGACCCCGAACTGGTCGAGGACCCCTCCCTCGGCGAGCTCGCTCGTGACGTTCAGGCCGGTCTGGCCTCCGATCCCGGCGATGATCCCGTCGGGCCTCTCCCGCTCGATGATCTTGGCGACGACCTCGGGGACGAGGGGCTCGATGTAGATCCTGTCAGCCATCTCCGGGTCGGTCATGATGGTGGCGGGGTTGGAGTTGACGAGGACGACCTCCACCCCCTCCTCCCGGAGGGACTTGCACGCCTGGGAGCCGGAGAAGTCGAACTCCGCCGCCTGGCCGATCTGGATCGGCCCCGATCCTATCAGGAGGACCTTCTTTATATCGGGCCTTTTTGGCATCTCCTTCACCTCCTCCTCTTTTCGATATCTTTCGCCACGGAGGAGAAGAACCTCTCCCGGGTGCAGAGGGGACCTGGCCTCGCCTCGGGGTGGTACTGGACCGCCTCGATCCCCAGGTAGTTGCTCCTGATCGCCTCCACCGTCCCGTCGTTGGCGTTCGCCTGGGTGATCTTGAGGCCGGTCCCCTCCGCCGACTGGGGGCGGAGGGCGAAGTTGTGGTTCTGGGATGTGATGTAGACGATCCCGGTCGCCAGATCCTTCACCGGCTGGTTTCCGCCGTGGTGGCCGAACTTCAGCTTGAAGGTCTCCGCCCCCAGGGCGAGGGAGATCACCTGGAGGCCGAGGCATATCCCGTATATCGGCCTCTCCCCGGCGAAGTGCTTCACCGCCTCGATCGCTCTGGTGGCCTGCTCGGGGTCGCCAGGTCCGTTGGATACGAAGAGCGCCTCGGGCTCGTACTTCTCGATCTCCTCCGGCCTCGTATCCGAGGGGACGACGATGATCTCGAACCCCTGGCAGGCCATGGAGTTGATGATGTTTCTTTTTATGCCGAGGTCGATCATCACCACCTTCGGCCCCTCGCCGGGGATCCGGTAGGGCCGCCGGCACGATACGGCGGAGATCAGGTCGAGGCTCGAGATGTCCGGCTGATCTCTCGCGAGGCCGACGACGTCCTGGTCGATCACATCCGACCCCTCGCCGACGGCGAGGGCCGCCCTCATAGCCCCCTGGTTTCGAATCTTGATGGTGAGCATCCTCGTGTCCAGGCCGTGGATGCCGGGGACCCCCTCATCCTCCAGAAACTGGGATATCGTCCTCGTCGACCGGTGGTGGAGGGGCCTATCCCAGATCTCCTTGCAGACCATCGCCGAGGGGCCGATCCGATCCGACTGGAAGTGGTCGCCGCTCACCCCGTAGTTTCCCATGAGGGGGTAGGTGAACGTCAGAAGCTGTCCCTTGTAGGAGGGATCGGTGAGCGCCTCCTCGTAGCCGGACATCACCGTCACGAAGACCAGCTCGCCAGAGACGACGCCGGGAGCCCCGAAGCCCACTCCTTCGACCCTGGTGCCGTCTTCCAACCCTAAGACGCCGATCATAGTATCGCCACCACAAGTAGGGAGGTGGTCTAAATAGGTTTCGACGGGATCGACGGGCGAAGGGCGCAAAGCCCCGCCGGAAACCCTTTGCCGGGTGGGCGGGATCGCCACCCCAGCAGCACCACATCCCTTTTGGCTTAGGATCCGGTCTTCTGGCCTTCTCCCGCCGGGCTCTTGATATAAAATAGGGGACGAGGAGTCGCCTCAGTGGTGATGATATGCTGAGAGAGGACGGGCTTATCGGAGATGCGGGATGATGAGGGTGCTGGTCATTGGAGGTGGCGGCAGGATCGGGTCTGCCGCGGCGTGGGACCTGGCGGGGTCCGACGAGGTCGATGAGGTGGGGCTCGCAGGCCCCAGGGTGGGGCGGCTGGAGAGGGCCGCCGCCAAGATCGGGGGCGACAAGCTCCGCCTACATCCTTGCGACGTCGCCGGTGGCGACCTCCGGGAGGTCCGGCGGCTGATGGACGGCTACGACGTCGGGGTCATCGCCCTCCCCGATCGGAGGACGAGCTACCGGGCCCTGGAGGCGGCCATCGACGCCTGCTTCGACGCCGTTGACGTCCTGGAGGAGTACCACCGGCGCCCCGACCCCTACGAGACGGAGGGGCTCCCCGTCCCGGCCGGCATAACCCCGGACGAGTACGGCGAATCCCTCCACCGGAGGGCGGAGGAGAACGGCGTCGCCCTCCTCGATGGGATGGGCTTTGCCCCGGGGCTCTCGAACGCCACCATCGGCCGGGGGATCGACCTCCTCGACTCCGCGGAGAGGGCCACCGCCCGGGTCGGAGGCGTCCCCTCGAAGGAGGCGGCGGCCAATCACCCCCTCGGGTACACCGTCACCTGGTCCTTCGGACACGTCCTCCGGGAGTACATGGTCCGGCCGAGGGTCCTCCGGGGCGGGAGGATCGTCGATGCGGAGCCCTTATCGGACCGGGAGAGGTTCGTCTTCGAGCCCCTGGGGGAGGAGTTCGAGGCCGCCGCCACCCCTGGGATGCCTAGTCTCCTTTACACCAGGCCAGGCCTCGCCGAGTTCACCGAGAAGACGGTCCGGTGGCCGGGGCACTGGGAGGGGATAGACCTTCTCAGGGGGTGCGGCCTATTGGATCTTGAGCCGATGGAGGTCGCCGGTTGCTCGATCAGGCCCCGGGATCTCTTCATCTCGGTGGTGGAGCCGAGGCTCCGGCCTCTGCCGGGGGAGACCGACCTCTGCATCATGGCAAACTCCGTCCAGGGGCTGAAGGGGGGGGAGGCCGCACGGGTCGACCACCACCTCCTCGCCGGCCCCGACGAGGTCGCGGGGATATCGGCGATGGCGAGGGTGACGGGCTCTTCGGCGGCCGTCGCCGCAAGGCTCCTCGGCCGCGGCGAGGTCCGGGGGCGGGGGATCGTCGCCCCCGAGGACGGGATCCGGGGGGCGGCCTACGACCGGTACCTCCGGGATCTGGAGGCCAGGGGGATCGCGATCACGGAGACAGTCCGGGCCGGGGTCTGAGGGCCTCCGGGACTGCCGCAGCTCTCTGGCAGATCCGATCCCCGGTCCGAGTTATCCCCTAGCTCCCTCAGGGCGGCGGCGGGGCTTGCGAGGGGCATGGAAGATGATCCAGAGATGCGGCCCCGGGGAGAAGAGGCGGAGCTCCTCCAACGGCTGGGGTAGAAGAAGGAATATGGGGAAGATGGCCGGGGAGGCGACTTAGAGCTCCCAGGCCATCTAAACCAAGATCAGGATATGAAGGGCAGCTCCACCAGATAGAGGTCAGCGGTCCGGTTGTCGTCAGAGCCGAAGATCTGGTCGATGACGCCGTTCACGTAGGGGACCACCTGGTCGTTAAAGATGGTGGTCTGGTTGTTGTAGTATTCGACGATGTCAGCCGTCTCTGGGGTGGCTTCTCCGCCGAGGGCGTTGTACAGCTGCTCCAGGCTTCCGCCCATGCCGGTTGCCTGGCCGACGATCACTGCGGCATCGTAGAAGCCGTTCTTGTAATCCTCTGAGTACTCCTCCTGAGCGCTGGCGGCGCCGATGGCGGCGCAGAACAGAACGCCCATCACTAACCCTAACTTTATGATCTCTTTCATGAGTTATCACTCACCGCCCGCTGATACGCTCACCTACTTAAAAACTCTGTCGGATAGGGGAGGCTCTCGGCGCCCCGCCACCGCAGACCCCAACGCCGGCGCGATCTCGATGATCTGCCGACTATTATTCGAATTGAAGCCACCGGGACGATTACGACAAAGGTTAAATGGGCCCTTGCGGTCTAGGGGAGGCGAGGATTGGCTTATGGACACGTACGAGAAGGTGATCGAGCTTGCCCGGAGGCGGGGCTTCATCTGGCCCGCCTTCGAGCTCTACGGCGGAGCTGCGGGCTTCTACGATTACGGCCCCCTGGGAGCCCCGCTCAAGAGGGGGATCGAGGACCTATGGAGGGGGTTCTTCGTCATCCGGGAGGGGTTCTGCGAGATCGAGTGCCCCACCATCGGGGTGGAGGAGATCTTCAAGGCCTCGGGACACCTATCCGGCTTCTCCGACCCCCTCACCGAGTGCCGGGAGTGCGGCGAGATCTATCGGGCTGACCACCTCATAAAGCACATCGTCGAGGTCCCCGACGCCCTCGCGAACGAGGAGATATACCGCGTCATCCAGGAGAACGACGTCTTCTGCCCTGAGTGCGGCGGCGACCTCTCGGAGATCTACGAGTTCAACCTGATGTTCAAGACCTCCATCGGCCCCGGAGGAAAGCAGCCCGGCTACCTCCGCCCCGAGACCGCCCAGGGGATGTTCGTCAACTTCCCGCGGCTCCTCCGCCACTACCGCGACCGCCTCCCCTTCGGCGCCGTCCAGATAGGAAAGTCCTACCGAAACGAGATCTCCCCCCGCCAGGGGGTGATAAGGCTCCGGGAGTTCTCCCAGGCCGAGGCGGAGATCTTCATCAACCCCCAGGATAAGAGCCATCCCCGGTTCGGCGAGGTGGCGGACCTGGTCCTCCCCCTCCGCTCCCAGGAGGCCCAGGAGAGGGGGGAGACGGAGGAGATGGCCGTCGGCGAGGCCGTCGCCAGAGGGATCATCGCCCACGAGACCCTCGGCTACTACGTCGCCCGGACCTACCAGTTCCTGATGGAGGCGGGGCTCTCGAGGGAGAAGCTCCGGTTCCGGCAGCACAAGGCGGACGAGATGGCCCACTACGCCGCCGACTGCTGGGACGCCGAGGCCCTCCTGGACAGGTTCGGCTGGATCGAGATCGTGGGGGTCGCCGATCGGACGAACTACGACCTCCGGTCCCACATGGCCCAGAGCGGGGCGAACCTGACGGTATTCCTCCCCTTCGATGAGCCTCGGCGGATGGAGCGGCTCGTCGTCAGGCCCGACATGAAGAGGCTCGGCCCCCTATTTCGCAAAAAGGCGAAGGCCGTCGCCGACGCCCTCTCCGCCCTGCCGATGGAGGAGCTGAAGAGGGAGCCCATCTTGGTGGAGGTGGACGGCGAGCGGATCGAGGTCGACCCCAACCTCGTCGCCTTCGAGATGGCGGAGGAGGAGGTCCGGGGCGAGGAGGTCGTCCCCCACGTCATCGAGCCCTCCTTCGGCATAGACCGGATCCTCTATTCCGTCCTCGAGCACTCCTACCGGGAGGAGGAGGTGGAGGGGGAGACGAGGTCGGTCCTCGGCCTCAAAAACCGGGTCGTGCCGATCCAGGTGGCGGTCCTCCCCCTGATGGACCGGGCCGAGCTGATCGGCCCGGCGGAGGAGGTCGCCCGGTCGCTGAAGGAACTGAACATGCGGGTGGAGTACGACTCCTCGGGGTCGATCGGCCGGCGGTACCGCCGGAACGACGAGGTGGGAACCCCCTACTCCGTCACCGTCGACTACGAGACCCTGGAGGAGGGGACGGTCACCATCCGGGACCGGGACTCCATGGCCCAGATCAGGGTGAAAAGGTCCGAGGTGGCTGAGAAGCTCCTGGCCCTCCTCGCTGAGGAGATCGACTTCTCTGATGCCGGATCGCCTCTGAGGGGCTGACGATCGCATGATGGGGGGGATAGCCCCCTCTCCGAAGAGATGGGTCGAGGGGTGATGATGACGAGGTCGGAGAGGCGGGCCTCTCTCTTGGCGGAGTTGAAGAGGAAGGGGATTCACCTCTCCGGCCTCTCGGTCCCGGCGGCGATCCTCCTCTTCGGGAAGGATGCTGCCATCGGGTTCGTCTCCGCGGCTCTGGCGGCGGCGATCCTCCTGGAGCGGGCGAGGCTCACTGGGATGGTGAGGCTACCGGCCGTCCGCGACTCCGAGGCGAAGAGGGTTGCAGGCTACGTCTACTACATCGTCGGAGCCCTCCTGACGGTGGCTCTCTTCTCGCCGCCGATCGCCGTCGCCGCGATGCTGATGCTCTCCCTCGGGGACGCGGCTTCCGGGATCATCGGCTCCGTCGTCCCGGGGTCGGCGGTCAGGGTCCGGATCTTGGAGGGCGAGAGGCGGAGGAGAAAGCCCCTCCTGGTGGTGGCGGGGACCTTCGCCGTCTGCCTCGCCATCGGATATGCCGCAAGCCTCCTCGAGGGGACCTACTTCTCCGGCCCCGGGGTTTTATCCCTCCTCGTCTGCACCGTCGGCGCCGCGGCGGCGACCTTCGCCGATGCCTTTCCCCTCACCTTCCGGGGAAAGGTCGTCGACGACAACCTCACGATCCCCCTCCTCTCTGGGGCGGCGATGGCCGTCGCGGCCCTCCTCGGATCCTGAAGCGATAGGCAGCCCCCACCGGGGCCGTCCAACCCCATCCTCGGGTCTGCCCAAAAACCGGTCCCGCCTTGATCTCATCCTTGGGGCGGTGGGGCTCGAATCTCTTCTGACCCAGAAGAAAAATTCGCCCCTGAGGTCGGAGATGGTGCCGTCCACCCCGGGCTCTCCAGCGTTGATCTAAATTCCACCAGCCGGATCGGAATCCTACGCCAGCTACCGCCCCTTAGTGCAGAAAGGTTTTTTAACGTACAGGAGAGTCTCCTACCAGAGAGAGCGAAGCAACTGCGAGCGGCTGCGCCATCCGTATTCGTGAAAGGGCCTATCCAGCTTTCGAGGAAAACTGCGATTTTGGCCCTCCGCGAGGGGGCCGCTGGCGACGATAGGTTGCTCTTCATCGAGAGGAGAAAGGAGGGATATAATGAACATAGTACTGCTAGGTCCACCAGGATCCGGAAAGGGCACTCAGGCCAAGATGATCGCGGATAAGTACGGCGTGGTTCACATCTCCACCGGAGATATCTTGAGGGAGAACGTCAGAAACGGCACAGATCTCGGGAAGGAGGCGAAGAAGTTCATGGAGGCGGGAAAGCTCGTCCCCGACAGCCTCCTCATCGACATCATCAAGGACCGGCTGGCCAAGAAAGACGTCAAGGGCGGCTGGATGCTCGACGGCTACCCCAGGACGATCCCCCAGGCCGAGGCGATGGACACGATCCTCCCCAAGCTAGGCCAGAAGATCGACGTCGTCCTGAACATCGACGTTCCCGATGCGGAGCTGATCAAGAGGGTCACTGGCAGGCGTATGTGCAAGTGCGGGACCACCTATCACGTCCAGTTCAACCCGCCGAAGGTCGCCGGCAAGTGCGACGCCTGCGGGGCCGACCTCTACCAGAGGGCGGACGACACCGAGGAGACGGTGAAGGAGAGGCTCCAGGCCTATCACGCCCAGACCCAGCCCCTCATCGACTACTACAACAAGAGGGGGATCGTGGCGACGGTCCTCGGCGTAGGCGACATCAAGGCCATCTTCGGGAAGATCGCCGAGGCTCTGGACAAGATTTGAATAATCTCAAACCCCTCTATTTTTTCTGGCATCACTACTGCAGGAGCTTTGCATGATTCTAGTATACTCCCTGGGCGGATCGATCCTCTACGAGAGGACCCCCGATGAGCTGAAGAAGTTCGCAGGATGTTTGATGGAGCTGGCAGAGGACCACCAGATCTTCGTGGTGGTGGGCGGGGGCAAGATCGCCCGAGAGTACATCGGAAAGGCCCGGGCCCTCGCGGCTGGCGAGGCCTTCTGCGACCTCCTCGGCATCGGCGCAACGAAGCTGAACGCCATGCTCCTGATCGCGGCCCTGGGCAGAGCCGCCGCCCCCGAGCCGGCCGAGAGCTATGCCCAGGCCCTTTCTGCCTCCGCCGGAGGAAAGATCGTCGTCCTCGGGGGGATGGCCCCCGGCCAGACGACGGACGCCGTGGCGGCCCTCCTCGCCGAGTACGTCGGAGCCGATAGACTGATCGTCGCGACCTCCGTCGACGGCGTCTACACCGCCGACCCCGAGGTCGATGCCGGAGCTACGAAGTACACGAAGATGACCCACCGGGAGCTGGTCAGCCTCTCGATGGAGACGACCCTATCGGCGGGGTCGCGGTCCCCGGTCGACCCCCTGGCGGCGAAGATCCTGGAGCGGAGCAGGATCCCCGCCGCCGTCGTCTACGGCGGCGAGGTCGAAAATCTGAAACGAGGGGCGGAAGGCGGCCACTCGGGAACGGAGATCTCCTGAGGCGGGGCTGATCGGCCCCCCTAAAATCGGACCATGCAGCGGACGAGGTCCGTCGCCTCCAGCATCCCGAAGGGGACGTCGGATTTGGTGACGACGACCTGGCAAGCCCCAGTCTTTCCGAGCTTGCTGATGGCGACGTGGAGCGGCTCGTCGCCGTCGACGGAGGCGTACTCCCTCACCATCGCCTCCTCCACCGGCCGATCTTTCTTGCCGTCGGCCATCCCTCGGACGAGATCCTCCAGGGAGATGACCCCCCTGGGGTCGCCGTTCTTCCCGACGAGGGCGGCCCGGACCTTCGAGTCGGAGAGCTTCTGGCACGCCTCCAGGAGGGAGATCCCGGGGTCTATGGTGATGGCGGTCTTGGCCAGGTTCTTCACCGGGATCTTGGGGATCGAGGCCATCTCCTTTATGTCGAATATGAGGCGGTTGGTGGTGTCGTCCCTCCCAGTGACGACGCCCTTGATGTGGGTCTTGTTGACGGGGGTCGGCCCGATCTCGATCTCGTCGTCGATGTTGAAATCCCGGATGTTCCCTATGATCTGGACGATCCCGCTGCACTGGTTGGGCCTCATGACGGTGTAGAAGGTGATCTCGTTGGCGGTGGCCCCCTCCACGGGCGATCCGTTCCTGACGACGGGGACGTCCACCACATCGTCGTCGGCGTCGAGGTTGATGGCGTCGTAAGCGGCGGCCATGGCCCGGTAGCCGCCCTTGGGTCCGGGGACCCCCTCCACCAGGTGGAGGGCCTTCAGAGATTGCATCTGGTTTCTTATGGTGCCGGCGTTCCGGTCGATGATCGAGGCGATCTCCTCCCCCTTAACGGCCTTTCCCTCCCGGCGTTGTAAGTTGATGAGGGCGGTCAGTATCTCCCGCTGTATCTGTGTCAGTTCCATTCTGATCGGGCTGACTCTCACGATTATCGGCTATAAATACATGTTGATCTTTCGGCCGAAAACTCCGCGCAGGACAGATTTTTTTTCCTTGAAACGGCAATTTCGCCATCGTTTGCCATATTTTCTTTACCGGATCCCTCCGGACGTTTCCGACGACCCGGGGTAGGCAGGCGCAAGGATAGACGTCCCCCTCCGGGGTGATGTGCATCCAGTTCCTCCCGGCGAAACAGCCCACCTCCCGGAAGGCTGCAGGGACGGAGAAGGTCCGGGGCGGCGGAGCCGCCGAGACGAACTCGTCAAGGGCAGCGTGTTCCTCCTCAGAAAGGACCGAGCCGACCTCTTCCGCCCACCTACCTGTAGGGACGACCTCGAAGAAGGTCAGCTCACTGGCGTTCAGTTCAGCGGCCAGCTGATGAAAGGACCGGATCTCTGAGACGTTCTCCCGCCTCAGGACGGCGTAAAGGTCGACGAAAAGGTCGGCGGCGATGGCGTTCTCGACGGCCCTGACGGCGTCCCGGAAGGCGCCGGCTCTCCCCCTCATCCTGTCGTGCTCAGCCTCGGCGGCGGAGTCGAGGCTGACGTTGACGGCGTAGAGCCCGGCATCCTTCAGGGACCGGGCGAGTTTGGGGGTGAAACCCGCTCCCGAGGTGAAGACGGTGGAGATCGCCCGGTCGTCGACGGCCCGTACCAGGTCGGGGAGCTCCCGATAGGTAGTCGGCTCCCCCCCGTCGAAGATGACCAGGGTGGTTCCCAAATCCAGGATCTGGCCGATGACCTCCTCGACCTCCTCGGGCTCCAGACGGTGGTGTCTGCCCGTATCCGGCAGAGCGCAGTGGAGGCAGCGGTTGGGGCACTCCTCGGTGATCGATATCGTCACCTGGTCGGGGGTCCGGACCCCGAAGGACGCTTTGACGTAGCTTCTCACGAGCCGGTCGAAGGCCCTGCTCGGTATCGGCGGAGACCAGGTGGAGAGGATGAGCTGGTCGGCCGCAGCCACCGGGATCTGGCCGTCGGCGATCCCCAGGGCCGACTTCACAAAGGGCAGGTGAGCCAGGGGCCCGGCCCCCCTCAGCCGGACCCTCCCCCCTTCCACCGACGCCTCGACCCGGAGAAGGCGGCCGTCGGCGAGGGTGTACCGCCCGGCCTCCCCCCCTTCCCTCGCCCTCACCGATAGACCTCTTCGGGGTCGAAGACCCGCTCTCCGACGATCTTCCCCTCCAGGTCCCGGTAGAAGCAGGATCGGTAGCCCGTATGGCAGGCCCCCCCCTCCTGCTCGACCTTCAGGAGGATCGCGTCCTGATCGCAGTCGATCCTTGCCTCCACCACCCTCTGGAAGTGGCCGGAGGACTCTCCCTTCAGCCAGAGCCGGTCCCTCGACCTGCTCCAGTAATGGGCTTTTCCCGTCTCCAGGGTCTTCACCAGGGCCTCCCGGTTCATGTAGGCGAGCATGAGGACCTCCCCGGTCCGGGCGTCCTGGACGATCGCCGGGACGAGGTCGCCCTTGATCTCCATCATGCCTCGATGATAGGGGCTATATCCTATAAAAGCCGTTTTCGATCCGTTGGCTACGAGGTGCGTTCGGTGCAAGGGGCGGGGGCTCTGCGGAAGGCCGGTCTGCCCGATCCTCAAGAGCTTCCGGGTGGCATCGGAGCTTCCGAATTTGGGAACTACCCTCGAGGGGCCGTCGCCACCGGAGGTCTTCGTCGGGAGGTTCGGCTACCCCCGGGTCTCCGCCGGCCCCCTCCTCCCGGCCCAGGGCGCGGGGCTGGAGGACGGGGTCGCTGCCCTCGCCTCAGCCCTCGGATCAGGATCCGGCTCCTCCTCCACCGCCACCGCCACCGGGTCTGGCCCCGGCCCCAGGGCCTGCTCCCCTCTCTCCCCCTCCCTCTTCACCCGGCCGGCGGAGCTGGCGCAGATGGGGGTCGGCGATATCGTCGCCCTCCGGTCCTCGATGGTGAGGTCCTCCTCCAGGTTCGAGGTCTCGGACGCGAAGAACCCAGGAAAGCTCCTGGAGATGGCCCAGGAGATCGCCATCTCCTCGACTCCGGTCGAGACGGAGGTGACCTTCGCAAAGCCGCCCCGAGGGCGCCTGCGCTTCGACGGCTTCATGATGCCCTCGGGGCCGGTCGGGACCGTCGAGGAGATGGAGATCATCTCGAACCCGACGGTCCCCCGGAAGGTCGACGAGGTGGTGGGGGACACCGACCTTTTGGCCGCAGCCGCCGTCGGCGAGCTTTACGCCTCCGGGGTCGAGGTGGACGGGATCTCGCGGCTCCTCTCCCTGGGGCTCCTCGGCAAGAACAGAAAGCTCGTCCCGACGAGGTGGTCGATCACCGCCTCCGACGACATCGCAGGAAAGCATCTCGCCGCCGCCATCCAGGACGATCCGCCCGTAGGCGACTACCTCCTCTTCTCCGGCGAGAGGCTGGCAAATCACTTCGAGGTCCTCCTCGCCCCGGGCTCGTTCACCTACGAGCTGATCGAGATCTGGCTCCCGAGGTCGGTCTGGTCCGGCGGCGAGGCCTGGATCGGCGCCGATCGGGAGGGCCCCGGTCCGAAGAAGGGTTATAGCAGCCTCGCCGGCGGGTACTACGCCGCCCGCCTCGCCCTTCTCGAAAGACTAGCCGAGATGAGGAGGCAGGCCTCGGCCCTCATCGTCCGGGAGATCACCGAGGAGTACTGGGCACCTCTGGGGGTCTGGGTCGTCCGGGAGGCGGCCCGGGCCGCCCTGGCGAGCCAGCCGAAGAGGTTCGAGACCCTGGAGGCGGCGCTGGCGGATATGGCGACGCGGATTCGGACACCCGCGCGGGAGTGGCGACCTCACTCGGAGCTGGCCCGGGGGGCGGGGCAGACGACGCTGGCGAGGTTCTTTTAAGAGGGAAGGCGCGAAGATAATTTCGGCGAGGAGCTCCGCCGGTACATGGAGATGATGGGGCCGGGTGGCGGGGATGGTTCCCGGGGCCATCGTGCAGGTGTATTGAATTATTGACGAAATGTATATGGTATCTGCAGATCATTATCCCTACGATGGCTTCAGTCAAGATTAGGCGAGATTCTGTTCGAGATCTCGATGTAGGCGAATCTGAGGCCGAGGAGCTGGAGAGGCTCGCGCAAGAGACGAGGGAGAAGGGCGTTTCTTGGAAGAGCATCGAGGCAGAGCTCGGATTATGAGCTATGAGGTTCTTTTACATCCAAAGAGAGTGAAACGGGTGATAGCTGGCCTTCCTCAGGCTCATCAGAGGAGGCTTAAGGAGCCGATCGATCAGCTGGCTGAGGACCCGTTCCTTGCAAGGTCGGGGCATATCTCCGGGGATCACCTCGATGAGGCGAATTTTGACATTAAGCGGTGCAAAGGCCACAAAAGCCGCTTTCGGGTCAGGTTCGGCGATTTTCGGCTCGTTTATCAGGTGGATGAAGAGGAGAGGCTCGTCCTGCTTCTGAAGCTGGACTTCAGGGGCAAGGTCTATTCGCGGCCGCCAGATACCGCCAGATAAGTAGTAGGGGCATGAGGGTCTTCCTTGGAAGACGCCCCCGCGGTGCAGGATGAGCCGCACCGCGGGGGCGCCGAGCCGTCCGCTTCGCGCTTCTGGAACACCTGGCCGAGATGAGGCGACAGTCAGCGATCCTCGCGGTCCGGGAGACCACCGAGGAGCGCTGGGAATCCCTGGAGATCTGGATCGTCGGGTGGCGGCGCGGGAACTGCGCTCTCGAATCCGCCCAGAAAGTTCGGGACGCAGGAGGGGGCCTTGGCCGACATGGCGACGAGGATAAGGATGAACTCCCGCGACTGGTGACCTCAATCGGAGGCTCCCTATAAATCTCCTTTAAATTGGGGCACCGCCAATTTTGGGATATGGGGGGTTTTCGAGATCCACGCCTGAGGCTCGTCACGACGCCGTTTGATTCGTCAATGCCGCCTCGGATTCGGCATCGGACCTTGCCTCGCTTGTCTACGTTTTCGTATCGTTGAGCATATCGGCAATACTTTCCCTCGTGTCCGATGTTTCATTATAGACAAGTAGGGTGCGGTTCAAGCAGTCTGCGGCATAAGCGGCGTTGAGAGCGGAAGCACCGGCATAAGATCTCGCCTCCCGGAGATCGTCTCTCATCTCACAGATATTCCTCTCCACAACTGACGATATATCAAGATTTTTTCTATAGGTGTCATTTGTCAGGCTTAGGATATTACTGCATTTATCTGCGCATACTGCACAGGAATCAGAGCTGCGTTGTGCGTTTTTTGCGAGGTCATCCACATGTTTTTCAATCTCTTCAATTCTGGAAACCGTCGCCCGAGCCAGCTCATAGGAACTCTTGGCCTCATCTCTTGCAAGTACGGCCTCGTCTCTGGCAGCTTGAGTCTCATCTCTCAGTTCTTGGGCCTCGGTCAACATGGCGTTGGGGCTCAAGGCAATGGTCTGAGGCACCTGTGGAGCCACAAATCCGGCCCTGCCGAAACTATAGGCCTGAGCGGGTTGCCTTGCTCCCACATTTAGGTTTATCACCTGATCGGATGCCCCGTTCCCAAGACTAATGCATTCTACCGATGAGGCCGGCCAGCTCAGGGCCAGTAGCATCCAAAACAGTAGTATGATCTTTGTTTTCATTATCGATCACTCCGATCGGTCGATAGTATTCATGGTATATAACACTAAGTTTTCGAAACATAACAACTTATACTAATTCAATCTCAGAAAAGTCGAAACATTGAGGCGTTGATCTGTCTATTTATACGCCCCCGTTCCCCACCGAAGCCGATCTCCCCACTGGTGCCGCTGATTACGATGCCGTCCCCACCAAACCTGTCGAGGTGGAGCAGGTGGTCTGTGAACTGGGAGATGGCGAAAGAATGACCTACCCACTCAACCGTTTCGCCACATCGCAGCCCGATCACCAAAAAGCGTATATCCGAGCGCCCCTATAATAATAAGCTCGACCGATAAAAAAGAGGTGACAGATTATCATGAGAAAGAGAAGATACCCATCCATATTCGACGCCTTCGAGGGGCTCATTAGAGGCTTCCCCTTCGAGGAGGAGCGCGAGGAGGGGATCTACCGAGACCCCTTCGATGAGCTGATCAGGAGGTTTCAGGAGGGGATCCCCGACGACCTGAAGGAGCTGGTCCGGGAGGAGGAGACTCCCGCGGGGACGGCCCGGAGATACGGCCCCTTCGTCTACGGCTTCAGCTACACCGCCGAGCCCGGAAAGGAGCCGACCTTCCGGGAGTTCGGAAACATCCGCCCCAGCCGCGGCGGGATCGAGCCCAGCTCTGGGCGGGAGCCCTTAGTCGACGTGATGGAGGACGGCGACCTCTACAAGATCTTCGCCGAGCTTCCGGGGGTCGAGAAGGAGAATATCAAGCTCGACTCGACGGAAAGGTCGGTCAGAATCGAGACGACCGGGGAGAAGAAGTTCGCGAAGACGATCGCCCTCGATGCCGAGGTCGACCCCGACAGCGCCAAAGCGTCCTACAAGAACGGCGTCCTCTCCGTCGAGCTGGAGAAGAAGTTGAAGGCGGAGAAGGGGAAGGAGATCAAGATCGAGTAAATTTATCCCGGGTCGGTTTATCCCGGACGGATCCCCGTCGGATAAATCTATCTCGGATAAGTTTATTTTTTAATGCGGGCGCGCCGACGGTTGCCTGCAACGCCACAGGCCAGGTGTCCCAGAGACCTTCTCCTCCCCGCAAATCTGCAAGCGACAGTTATCCGCGGTAGGTCTGCTCCCTTCCGGGCCTGAACCGGTCCCCGCAGTTGAGATGAACAGACCTGCCCTCCGGCAGGCCCGAACGTCAATGCTGTCCCCACAGGGCGGAGAATCACAGTCGGCAACTGGACTGAACCTGCAGCACCGCAGTCGTCCACCAGCTTCGTCCCCCGCATATCGGCGATCTCGGGTTACAGGTGACGCCGAGCCACCCGGACTAGCCCGCGAGTATCAGAGTCTTCTGGGGGAACATAAACCTAACGCAAGATTTGACCCAAAAAATGATCCTGGATCTGGTCCTGGATCTCATTTATGGCTTTGATGGGGATCTCTATAAGGACTTGAACGAGGATTTGACGATAGGAGGCGCAAATGATGGAAGAGCTGATAGGCTTTGTTATGGGAAACAAGCATAGGATAAAGGTTTTGGAGATCATCGAGTCGAAGGGGCCCCAGCCCGCGGAGAAGATCGCCAAGTTCGGCCGCCTTACGGCCCCCGTGGTGGGGAGGGCCCTGGAGGAGGTCGCCAGCAAGGGGCTTCTGAGGGAGAAGGGCGGGATCTGGGAGTTCACCGATCTCGGAGTCGAGTTATCGAAAGAGCTGAAGAAGAGGGCGTGATCGGATGGAGCTCGCCGAGGCGATCCAGAAGAGGAGAAGCATAAGAAAGTACCTCCCTCGGAAGGTCGAGAACGACAAGCTCGACCGGGTCCTGGAGGCGGCAAGGCTCGCCCCCTCCGCGAAGAACCTCCAGGAGTGGAGGTTCGTCGTCGTTCGGGACGAGGGGAGGCGGAAACGGCTCGCTGAGGCGGCGAAGGGCCAGACCTTCGTCGGCGAGGCCCCGGTGGTGATCGCCTCCTGCGCCACCATCACCGACTACGTCATGACCTGCGGCCAGCTCACCTACCCCATCGACCTCGCCATCGCCGTCGAGCACATGGTCCTCCAGGCCACGGCCGAGGGGCTGGGGACCTGCTGGATCGGGGCCTTCTACGAGGAGGAGGTGAAGAAGGTCCTGAACATACCCCCCGAGGTGAGGGTCGTGGCGCTCCTGCCGATGGGCTACCCCGATGAGTCCCCCTTCCCTCGGCCCCGGAAGGTGAAAGACGAGATCGTCGCCTTCGAGACCTGGGGATGAGGGGTGCGGAATCGAAGTCTTGTGGTCATAAGACGAGGAAAGACGATGGAATCGCCGAAGGTGTGACCGTGGCCGGAAAGGTCGTTAAAACCGACGAGGAGTGGAAGAAGCTCCTCTCCCGGGAGGAGTACATCGTCACCAGGAGGCGGGGGACCGAGCCCCCCTTCTCCGGCAAGTATTACAATTTCAAGGGGAAGGGGATCTATCGGTGCGTCGCCTGCGGAAATGACCTCTTCTCCTCGGAGACGAAGTTCGACTCGAGCTCCGGCTGGCCGAGCTTCGTGGAGCCGATCTCCGAGGATGCCGTCGCGGAGCGGAAGGACGAGAGCTACGGGATGGTGAGGGTCGAGGTGATCTGCGCGCAGTGCGACTCCCACCTCGGCCACGTCTTCGAAGACGGGCCACCCCCAACGGGGCACCGGTACTGTATCAACTCGGCAGCCCTGAAGTTCGTCCCCGAGGAGGAGCTGGTTTCTGAGGGATGAGGAAAGAAGAGAGAGGCGTTTGAAGGCGGATTCGCTTGGCAGAGCACATGCTGGAGATGGCCGGGGCCCTGGTGAGGGTGAGGGCCGGAGAGGTCGAGGTCCTGACGGACCCGAAGGTCAAATGGTGTCCCTTGCGAAGCGGCCTCTATGGGCACGGGGTCGAGTCCCGCAAGACCGTCGAGTCGGTCCTGAAGCGTCACATGGAGGAGCTGGGGATGTACGGCCCCCATCGGGTCCTGGAGCTATCGGAGCGGCCCGTCAGCTTCGGAGCCTCCGAGATGATCGCCGACGGGATGAAGGCCGGGCTCGTCGACGCGGCCGTCGTCGTCTGCGAGGGGGCGGGGACGGTCGTCGCCGCGAGGCCCGAGGTCGTGGCCGCCCTGGGCGCCCACATGACCGGCCTGGTCAGAACCGAGCCTATCGAGGAGATCCAGTCCGGCCTCCGGGAGCGTGGTTGCATCCTCCTCGACGACCGGTGCACCATCGATCAGGTCGAAGGGTACAAATGGGCCCTTGCCGCCGGCTACGAAAAGATCGTCGTCACCATCACGGGGAAGAGGGCCTTCGACGCCGCAGAGATCAGAAAGCTGGCTTCAGCTTCGGCGGCCGAGGGGCCGGTGATATTTGCGGTCCACAACCTCGACGTGACCGCAGATCAGGCGGAAGTCCTGGCCGAAACTTGCGACGTCGTCTGGAGTTGCGCCTCGCGGGAGGTCCGTGACGTCGTGGGACGGCGGGCGAAGCTCCAGATCGGGATCTCGATACCCGTCTACGCTCTGACCGATTCGGGTAAGCGGCTGGTACTAAACCGGGCTCAACATTTTGACGAGAGCCTGGTGATGTTCAGGGCGACGCTCCCTTACGGGCCGGAGGAGAAGCTGCCGGAACTTTGATAAGATTAATCTGTATGTGGCATAATACGGGGTAACTATGGATGAATCCGAATTTAGTAGGCTATATAGTGATGCGGTAAAATGTTATGACGAGAGGAATTACAAGGACGCCCTAACTAAAACAAACGCTCTTTTAGATATCAACAAAAACTGTTATCCTTGCAGAAGTTTAAAAGCTTCAATATTAATTGAGTCATGGGATGGCTCCGAGGAGACTCAACATGAGATTAGAGAGGCAATATCCCATTTGGATCTGGCAATTAAATATGATACAGATAACAAAAATATGCGGGACTACCTAGGAAACAAAGGTAATGCGCTTGTTGCACTTGCAGAAATGTGGTTAAAGAAGACTGGCATTAATTTTAAACTTAATGCAGATATAATAGATACTCTTATGAAAGCAAAGGATTGCTATCAAGGATCTTTAGAGATAGACGAAAACCAGCCTAATCATTGGATAAATAAAGGCAATGTTTTAGATTATTTGGGGCGGCATTTGGGAGCGATAGAATGCTATGATATGGCGATATTAAAGGATCATAAGTACTATAATGCATGGGGGAATAGAGGTATTACTTGCTGGAAATTGTCTGGATTTTTGACCAACGAAAACGATAAAGAATCGCTATTTTACCACTCGATGGTGTATCTCGGCATAGAATTAACATTATATCCAGATTTTGAAATTGATGAAATTAAAAAAAATCAAATTTATGATTTCATAAAATCAAATAAAATAGAAATAAACGTAGATACAATCTTAAAAGATATGTTACCCAAAAAGATAGTACTATTGGATAACGAGTTTAATCTTTTTGAACATTTTGATAACTCATTCGAACAATTTTATAACGATTTTTGCGAGCGTGAGGCTTTCTTTTTAAATACCCATTTTGATTGCAATCATTGTGGATGCAGCCGATTAGATCTGTTAAATATCTCTATTTTCTCTAAAACAGGTGATTATAAGACGCCATATAATTTTATGAAAAGATTCTACAATATATTAGATGAATACAGATCAGCTCGTTTTCTTCTTGCATTGGCCCAGTACAGGTGTAAAGACTTTATTTTTCTGGATAAACCCCGCTACGAACCCGATTATAGTCTCAATTATACATGTAACGTCGAATTACTCAAAGATGCATTTATAAAAATTATGAACATCTGTGATAAAATAGCGTTTTTCCTGGTGGACTATGAAAAGCTAACTAGAAAAGATGGAAAAATACTCGACGATTCGGACATTTCTTTTTGGAATCCGAATAGCATTTTCACCCAAACAGATATTCTTGAAAAAAATGAATTTCATAAAGACCTCGTTGCGATTGACACAATTAGACTCGATTTAGAAAAGGGCGAATTTAAAAATCTAAAAAACATACGAAATATGTTAGTTCATAGATATTATATATTACACGATATAGTTGATACCAGCCAGCTTACATATCCGTATGATACTGAGCAAGAACCTTTAGAAGATATTCAATATCATGAAGATGTAAATAATTTCTACATGATGGCTAAAAACTCATTAAGATTGATCAGGAATATGTTATTTTCGTTATCATTTTTTGTAGATTATAAAGAGAAGCAAAAAACGGCTGGCGTGAATGGCCCCATACCACATTTATCTTGGGGCCGTTCTGCTGAGGTTGATTCGGACGAATTATAGTCCCTCCATCTGGTCATACTAACTTTTGGCTCGGTTATTGATAGGATGACGGACAAGCTATCTACATTATCTGATCCTCTCGACCTTCAGCCCGACGTTGTCGACCTTCGTGGATATCGCGACCTTCAGCCCCATCGGCGCCAGGATCTCGGTCATCTCCGCCTCGCTCCGACTGGTGACGACGGCGATCGACGGCCCCACGGAGCTCATCCCCACAAACTCAAGGCCCTGCTCCCGGAGGGCGCTCATGTGCTCGTAGATCTCAAAGCCGTGGTGCTCGACTTCGGCCCTCTTCGACCCCCGGAACTCGATCTCCCAGATGACGTCACCGATCTTTTTGAGGTCGCCCCGCTCCAGGGCCGGGATCAGGTCCATGAGGATGAAGTAGGCCTTCAGCTCCCGGTCCTGGTAGTCGAGGTTTCTCGCCCTGTTCATCAGGAGGTCGAACTCCTCCCTCCCCGAGGAGTAGACCGTCGTCTCGGGGATGATCACAAAGACGTTCTTTCCCTCGGCGAAGGGGTGGTGGTAGGCGAGGGAGAGCTCGTCGCCGGTCACCGCCATCCCGCCGTAGGTGACGGCGGCGGGGCCGACCCCGGTCTCAAAGCCCAACGTCACGCGGCCGTCCTCGGTCTCCTCGACGTAGTTGTTCCCGATCAGAAGGCGGATCTCATCTTTAGTCAGGTGCGAGCCGACGGCCTCGTTCATGGCGGTGGCGAGGGCCACCAGGACCGAGCCGGTGGAGCCGAGGCCGACGTGCTTCTGCTCGTGGTCCCGGACCAAGATCCGAAAGCCGCCGGAGTAGCCGACGGTCTTTTTGAAGACCTCGGCGAAATGGCGGACGATCGGCTCCCTCGAGTAGTCGACGACCGTCTCTCCCGGCGTGCACTCCACCTCGGCGAAGCAGTAAATCGAGAGGGCGAAGCCTACTCCGCCGCCGCCAGGCCTGTTCGGCGCAAACCGGTTCATGTCCAGGACGGTGAGGTGGATCCTCCCTGGAGTTGTGACCCTCACCTTCCCCTCGATCGGCTCAAGCTTCCGGTCCTTTTTGATCCCCAGGGTGTTGACCTTCTCGCCGGGGGAGAAGGGGCTGAACTCGTACTCCACCAAATCCAGGTCCCCGCCGCGGATCTTCATCGTGGGCATATCTCACCACCACAACTGTGGATAATTCTCTTCCAACTTCCTTTGGCCATGCACCATCAGGCCCCGTCTGGGTATATCTTCTTGCTGGAACTCTGGCCGGCTTTGCCCCGGCCCGGCCAGACCACTGGCTCCGGCGCGGATATGCGGCTATTCCTTCCCGCCTCCGACCGAGATTATCTGAGCGGAATCCGGGGGCTTCGTCACGAGGCTAGTTGCCAGGTAGGCTGCCGTCCCGACGACGACCCCGACCATCACCGGGTGGATGAGGGGGTTGCCGTAGAAGTTCCAGGCGACGATGGAGACGAAGGTGGCGACGAGGCCGGATACGAAGCCGGCCGAGGTCCCCCGGTCCCAGTAGATGCCGAATATGAGGGGGATGAAGACGCAGCAGGCGATCACCCCCATGCTGAGGGAGACGAGGGGCACAATAAGCTCGGGGACGTTTCTTGCCATCAGCGCCGAGACGGCGATGATCAATAGCCCCACAACCCTCGTCAGCACCAGAACCCGGTCGTCGGGGATATCGGGCCGGAGGAAACGGAGGGTGTCGGCGGTGAGGGAGGTGGTCGTCACGAGGACGATGGCGCTGATCGTCGACATCGCCGCCGAGATCGCCGCGAGGAGGATGATGGCGTCAAAGCCCGGCGGCAATAGCGACGTGGCGACGAAGGGGACGAGGCTGTCGGGGTTTTTGATGAACGGCGCCAGCTCCTCGGCGGAAAAGACCCCGTAGGCGAGAACCCCTATCGAGAAGATGGCGAGGGCGTATACGGAGACTGCGATCGGGCTGTAGATCCCGGCGAACTTGACCACCCTTTTGTCCCGCGCCGAGAAGATCATGATCAGGAGGTCCGGTAGAGCCAGCAGCCCCAGGCTTATGGAGAAGGCCGTTCCCACCGTCGTCTGCCAGGGGACGAGGTCTCCGGACATGCTCGTCACCGCGGCGGGGATGTTCGCCCAGATCTCCGTTCCCCCGCCGGCGTAGAGGAGGGCGGCGTACAGAAGGGCCGCCCCGCCGAGCATTATGATCCCCTGGATGAAGCTGATCCAGAGGATGGCGGGAAGCCCCCCCACGGCGTAGTAGATGGCGACGATGACGACGGCTACGAGGAGCCCCTGGACGTAGCTGATCCCGAGGAGCCCCTCGAAGAGGTGGGCGCACCCCTTGAAGATCGCGATGAGGTAGACGGTGTACATGACGAGCATGATCACCGCCAGGAGGACCCGCCCCCCGGGAGAGCCGTACCTTCTCTCCAGCAGCTGAGGAACGGTCTTGGCGTCGTAGGACTTGGCCATCGCCCAGATCTTGGGCGCCATGATCCAGGCGAGGCAGGCGAAGGCGACGTGCATCAGGGTCGCCCAGATCACCCAGGGGAAGCCGGCGATGAGGCCGTACCCGCCCCCTCCCAAAAACGAGGCCGCGCTGAAGTAGGCGGCGGTGAAGGCGATCCCGATGACGGCGGGGTACATGACGTTCCTATCCGATATGACGAACCCCGAGAAGGTCCCCTGCCGGAGCCTTATCGAGAGGGCGACGATGACCGCAACGTAGACGACGAGAAGGACCTGGTTAATCATCGGATCTCCTCAGAATGACAAAGAAGGTGATCGCGAGCATCAGTATCATCGAGGCCAGAAGGGTCAGGTACGGCGTCGGCGCGAGGAACATCAGGTCCGCCTCCGCGTCGGGGAATCGTGAGCGTTAGGGTGCGTCGGTGTGAGGTCTCTTGGATTCAAATCGATCTCTCCTCCAATCATGTACGATAATATACAATGATGGGCAGGGGAGGGCGGTTTTCGTTGAAAAGGATTTCGCTGCATTGGTCATCGGTTAAGGCTATTTTGATAGGTTTCTATGCAACAAGTTATTCTTTTCATTATTAAATTATATTTCAATATTCGCACTTACGTGAAAAACGATGTGATAAATGCCCAGTGTGTGGTATCTAAACGCGAAGGAGAATAGAATTATCGTATAAAATTTTAACTGTGTATCTCAAAGAACCGCTATCGGGGGGCAATTTATTTCGGTTTTTTGGCTTAACCGATGACCAATGGGTTTCGCTGTCAACGATAAATGATGCTAAAAATGGTGTAGTATTTCTAGTGAGCATCTGGAAAAATTGTTTGATATGTGGGAGTCTCCGTTAAACTCCTTGGATGCGGATACGTTCTCTGTTCGAAGTCATCAGATGGAGTATCCAAATAGCAGAATGATTGCGGCGGTACGAATCTAGGCATTAAGTCGTTTGGATCTAAGGGCTCATCGAATAATCTGAAACATTCGATACCGATGGCAAAGCCTCTCTCAACTCCGTTGAAATATGTAAAAAACTCTTGTGCACTCAACCCTGAGAAGGCCTCAAAATTATCCCATAATCTCTCTGGGCGATCTTCAACGATTTCGCCGATCTTAAATGAACCTACGATTTTTCTCACAGGAGATGTAGTATATATATAAACATTATTTATATTCTTATTTTTAAATATAACTTTTCTAAACTCGTATTTCTTGGTACCTTCCATCATTAACTCGACATATCTGGGTCTAATGGACAGTATAACGTTCATTTATCCTCCCCTTGTCTCTTATTTTAATATACTTTTCGTGCGAGATCTCGGTTATGGATTGCGGCGGTCCAGATAGGACACCTATATCGATTAAATCACCTAAGTCCAAGGGGTTATTCAAGTGAAAGTGATGTCTAAAAAGAATAATCATTACTGGTTTTCTCATTTCTTCGAGTTCCTGCCTAGAATAAACCGTCCTCTTTAAAATAATTTTTATAATATCTTCTGTATTTCCAATATCCAGATATATATCATCAACAACACCAATCGATGTGATCTTCTTCATATCTTTAGAGCGATAAAATATGACCAAATCGCCCGGACTGATCTGCTTGATTCTTGAATGTGAAATATACGCCTTTTTAATTGTATTCCCTTCAACAACGAATTCTGTGAATTCAGTTAGTGTTTGTTGTCGTTTGGGGAAATCGGTGAAGAGTTTGATATGGTATTCTGGATAAATTGGCACTATAAATTTTTTCACTTTTGTTCCATCATAAAAGCTAGGATAAAATTCTCTGGTTATATCAATAGGATTTAACGACTTTGCCTCCTCACTATCTATTATCAACTTCTTTATAAAAACTTCTTCAACTTTGCCGTTTACACCGATTTTGTCTTTTACTCCAACTTTATGAAAACCATATTCGGTAATGAGTTCTACAAGGCGATCTTCTTCCTGGGTAAAGTGAGTTAGATATATTTCCGAAAGATTATTTCTAAGCGCGAAATCTACAGACAGCTTAATAAATAACTCGCCAATTTTTTGCCCTACATGGGTAACTTTAAATGTACATATCTTAAGTCTTCTCTCTTTGGCAAATTTAGGTGTGGTATCGCTAATCGAATCATCTTCCGATTTGTATATCAGCAATGCCCCGATTTTCCCATTTTCTCTGTAGTGTACCCAGCATTTTCGGGGTTCCTTTGATATTTTCTTAAACCAATCTTCAAATTCTGGATGGTATTCCTCTTTTAAAGAGTCAAAGATTGGATCGCTCAAATCCAAGTTGTATACATAATCCTCGTGTAATGCGGGTGGAGTCACCACCGGCACTTCCTTATAAATGTCTTCGAAAATTCTAACGGCATCATCGATAAGGAGGACTCGATCATTTATATTTAGATCTCTTGCCTTTTTATGAATTTCTCTATCCTCTGTTATAATAAAATCAACTGCATCTTTGTAAACAGAATATAATATTTTATTATCGATTCGGTCGCGTGTGCTTGCTGTGACCCCTACTTTATTTATATATTCGATATTCTTATTGGGATCTGGTGGATTATCCAAAATCGGATATGCATGTATTTTTGATAGCATCACATGTCGCCTTCGTTCATCCCGATCTCTTTTTACATCTTCTAATGACGACGGATGAATCAAGACCTCAGAATTTTTCTGACTCAGTATTTTCGACAATTCCTGGATATTATCAGAAAGGAGCTCATCATCCTCTCTATAAATGAAGATGTTAGTGTCCAACAGTATCCGCATTGTTCCTCTCCTCCAAATTTTTAATCTTTTATTTAATCCCCCACCGGCCCCGCGTCCTCGAACCCCTCCCGCTGGCCGGTCCCCGCCTCCCGGGTGAGCCTCTCGGGGTAGTAGAGGAGCTTGATGGCGTTCTCGGCGTGCTCGCGCGTCCGCCGCTCGGCGAGGAGGGCGAGCTCTCCCTCTGACTCGGCCTCGTCCTCGTGGACGAAGACCTCGAGGATGTGGGTGTTGGTCATAAGCTGCGCCATGATCAGGCCCGTCGAGGCCTCGTGGGCGCAGGTCTTGTCGATGGCTTTTGGCCCCGGCATCCCCAGGGCCATCACCAGCTCGCAGCCCCGCTCCTCGATCAGGATCTTCGCGGCGACCGGGAGGTCCTTGACCCCGGGGACGGTATAGCGAACGATCTCGGCGGAGCAGCCCCGCTTCAGCTCCTTGATGGCGGCCCTCGCCATGTCGTATCGGGCGAAGTTCGTGTCGGCGATCCCGATCTTCATGTTTGGAGGATGGATCTTCGGGGGTTTAAGGCTTATCGGAGGTTCTGTTGGCGGGCGAAGGGTAGGGGCCAGGGCTGGCGCGCCCTTCAGTCGCAGATCCGGCACCCCAGGCCGCCGGGATCGGTATCCGCTTCGGCCCCCCTCCCCTCCCCCAGGTGGAGGAGCTGGTCCCGCGAGCCGTACCGGTAGACGGTGATCCCTTTACAGCCGAGGTCGCGGGCGAGGGCGAAGATATTGAGGACATTCTCGACCGTCGCCTCGTTCGGCAGGTTCACCGTCTTGGAGACGCCGTTGTCGGTGAACCGCTGGAAGGCCGCCTGGATTTTGACGTGCTGGGCCGGCGCGACCTCCATCGCCGTGACGAATAATTCTTTGAGGTCGTCGGGGACGCCTTCGGCCCCAGCCAGGGTTCCCCGCGCCGCGACGTGCCGGATCAGGCCATCGCCGAGGCCCCTATCTTTTGCCATCCTCTCGAAGAGGGGATTCATTGCCACCATCTCATCGCCGAGGAGGTCTCGGGAGTAGGATAGGCCGAATAAGGGCTCGATCCCGGGGCTCGTCCCGGCGATGAGGCTGATCGACCCCGTCGGCGCGACTGTGGTGACGGTGGCGTTCCTCATGGCGTCGTATCCGAGGTTGCTCTCCTCCAAGAGGGGGAAGGACCCTCGCTCCTCGCCCAGGCTGCGCGACTCATCCCTGGCGACGGAGGCGATGAAGCCCATCGCCTCCTCCGCCATCTCGACGGCCTCCTTCGAGGCGTAGGATATCCCAAGCTCTATCAGCATCTCGGCGAAGCCCATCACCCCTAGGCCGATCTTCCTCGACCTCAAAGTCGCCTCCCGAATCCTCCGGAGGGGAAAGCGGTTCACCTCGAGGACGTCGTCTAAGAACCGGACGGAGAGGCGGGCCGTCTCTTCGAGGCCGTCCCAGTCGACCTCGCCCCCTCCGGCGAAGCGGGATAAGTTCAGAGAGCCGAGGTTGCAGGACTCGTAGGGGAGGAGCGGCTGCTCGCCGCAGGGGTTCGTCGCCTCGATCGTCCCCGGGATGGGGTGGGCGTCGTTGATTCTGTCGAGGAAGAGGACGCCGGGGTCGCCCCGTCGCCAGGCGTTGGCTGCCATCTCTCGCAGGAGGTTTGATGCGTCGACGGTCTCCGCCACAAGGCCGGTCCGGGGGTTTATGAGGTCGAGCTCCCTCCCCGACCGGGCCCTCGCCATCAGGTCGTCCGTCGCCCCCACCGAGAGGTTGAAGTTCTGGAGCCTCCCCTGCCTCTCCTTCGCCCGGACGAACTCGATGATGTCGGGGTGGTCAGCCCGGAGGACCGCCATGTTGGCCCCGCGCCTCCGGCCCCCCTGCTTTATCACCTCGGTGGCGGCGTCGAAGACCTCCATGAAGGAGACGGGGCCGCTGGCGACGCCTCCCGTCGCCCGGACCGGGTCGCCCTTCGGCCGCAGGCGCGAGAAGGAGAAGCCGGTCCCACCACCGCTCTGGTGGATCTTGGCCATCTCCTTCAGGGCTCCGAAGATCCCGTCCATGGAGTCCTCCACCGGGAGGACGAAGCAGGCGGAGAGCTGCCCCAGGGCGAGGCCGGCGTTCATCAGGGTCGGCGAATTGGGGAGGAATAGCCCGCCCGTCATGACATCCCGAAACCTCGATGCCATGGCGGTGGCATCTCCGCCGAACCTCCCTTCGGCCCGAGCGACGGTCCGGGCGACCCGGCTGAACATCTCCTCGGCGGTCTCGGCTACCTCGCCGGAGAGGTCCCGCCGGAGGTACCTCTTCCTGAGGAGCTCTGGGGCGAAGGGGCCGAGGCTCGGCCTCGTCGGCTTCGGGCTGGGCATGGTACCATCCAGGAGACGAGGGGGAGATGGCCTATCCTGGCCGTGACAGCTCCGACCGCGCTCATCAAGACGCCGGTCATCCCCATCTTCCGCCCTCTCCCCCATCTCTCTTCCCATCATATCCTCGCCACCTCTTCCTTTCCCTCTCTTCTTCGCCATCTTCCGTCCCGCCAACCTCATCAGGGTCTCCAGAAGCGATATAAACTCTGATCTTACCATATATACCTGAAGATCGGAGATAAAGTCCTGGAGGTTTTACCATCAAGATAGCCATCACTGGAAAGGGGGGCGTCGGGAAGACTACCCTCGCCGGAACCCTCGCCCGCCTCTTCGCCCGGGACGGGTACAACGTCATAGCGATCGACGCAGACCCCGACATGAACCTCGCCTCCGCCCTGGGGGTCGCCAAAAACCCGCGGCCCATCACCGACTACAAGGAGATGGTCCAGGAGAGGGCGAGCGCCGAGTTCGGTATGTTCAAGCTCAACCCCAAAGTAGACGACGTCATCGAGAAGTGCGGCTGCGTCGGCCCCGACGGCGTCAAGCTCGCTGTGATGGGGACGATCGACACCGGCGGAAGCGGCTGCATGTGCCCCGAGACCGCCTTCCTCCGGGCTCTCTTAAGACACGTCATCCTCCGGGAAAATGACATGGTCATCCTGGACATGGAGGCGGGGATCGAGCACCTGGGGCGCGGCACCACCAGGGGCGTCGACGTCATGATCGCCGTAGTCGAGCCGGGCCTCCGCTCCGTCGAGACCCTGGAGAGGATCAAGAGGCTCGCAAAGGACCTGGGGATCGAGAGGGTGATGGCCGTCATCAACAAGGCCCCCGAGGAGCAGGTTAAGATAAAGGAGAAGCTGGCGGAGATGAACGTCCCCGTCCTGGGGATGATCCCCTTCGACAGGTGCATGATGGACGCAGACCTCGCCGGCAAGTCGCCCCTCGACGTCGGCGGCCCCGGCGTCGAGGCGATAAAGGATATCAAGACGAAGCTGGAGGATCTCTTCGGAACGATGGCTAAAGAGGCGGCGGGGAAGGCGGCTTAGGCCGCATCTCCGTCGTAATCGACCCGGATATTCTGGGGAGGGATGCCAAGAAGCCAAGAGCCCTCCTCCGATTCTACCCTCACATCTTCGATCTCCTTCAGTGGCTGTTATCTCTTTGAATATCTTCTATCGCCCCTGCACCGAAAGTCTTAATACGAACAACCTCAATTCTCAAGTGATTCGCTAGAATACTCAAGGCGTTTGTTATGTGTCACGGACCGAGCCTGCCCCTGAAACGGCTTCAGAGATGTATTCGTGCCCTTCATTGTCCTACTAGATGGAGGATCATCCAGGGCATCGGCACCGAGGAGAGGAGCACGAAGGAGATCTTTGAGCAGCTCGGGCTCGGCGACGGGATGTCCATGGCAGGGCTTTACTATCACCTCTCTGCCCTCAAGGAGGCCGAGATCATCGAAGTTGCTTCTTATCGAGAGGTCAAAGGCGGCACTCCTGAGAAGGTGTGGAGGCTGAAGACTAGAACGATTGTGATAGATCTTTTAGAGGAAGATGTCTAGAGGAAAACGAGGTGGAATTGATGTGCTGCGGAGATAAACACGGTTTTGGTGATGGACCATCGCCCGCCGGCGTACGACGTTTTGGCGCGGGTGAGAACTGCGGATGTAACGAGCCTGGCCACCGTTCGGCGGCCGCGCATCACGGCACCGACCATTCTGGCGGGCGAGATACCTGCTGCTGCGGACATCCCCCCCCGACTCGGGAGGAGCGGATATCGATGCTGGAGAGGTACAGGGACTCGTTGAAGAGAGAGCTGGATGGGGTCGAGGAAGAGCTGAAAAAGCTGACCGGGGATTGATAAGGCTGCATCCATCCGGCAGGGAGTCGATTTCAGAGCAGCCCCCAGAAGGATATGAGCTTTCTAGCGGAGATCTCGGAGAGGAGATGAACGCCATTGAGGTCCGGGGATTGATCAAGCGTTTCGACGGCTTCACCGCCGTCGATGGCATCAGCTTCGATGTGAAAGAAGGGGAGGTATTCGGCCTCCTGGGCCCCAACGGCTCGGGGAAAACCACCACCATCAGGATGCTCGTCGGCCTATCCCGCCCAACGGAAGGCGGGGCCAAAATCCTCGGTTTCGACCTATCTTCCGGGATCACCGAGGCGAAGAGGAAAATTGGCGTAGTACCCGACAGCTCAAACCTTTACGATGAGCTCTCCGCTCGGGAGAACCTCCTCTTCATGGCCAAGCTCTACGGAGTTCCAAAGGATCTCCGGGAAGAGAGGGCCGAGGAGCTGCTGAAGGCCTTCGGCCTATACCAGAGACGGTACGACCGGTTCGGGACCTTCTCCCGGGGGATGAAGCGCGCCCTCACCATCGCTGCGGCTCTTGTCCACGATCCCAAGGTCCTCTTCCTGGATGAGCCTACGGTGGGGCTGGACGTGGTGGCAGCCCGCTCCCTTCGTAACCTCATCTCCGACCTCCATCGAAAGGGTCTGACGATAATCCTCACCACCCACTATCTGGAGGAGGCGGACCATCTCTGCGATCGGATCGCCATCCTGGTGAAGGGCGAAGTCGTCGCCGTCGATACGCCTCAGGGGCTGAAGAGATATGCCGATGAGCGGTCTGTCATCGAGGTATCCTTCGGGCGTGAGGTCGCCGGTCTTGTGAGAGATTTATCGGCGCGGCTCCCCGGAGCAGAGGTCGTCTTCCTGGATGAGGCGCGGGTGACGGTCCGCGGAGGAGATCCATCCCGGGTCCTGGAGGGGATATTCGAGTTCTCGAAGGACCACGATCTCGGGCTATCGGCGATAAACAGCATAAGGCCGAGCCTCGAGGACGCCTTCGTCAGGATAACCGGCCTGAGCCCGACGGTGATGGCGAGAGAGAAGGGGGGAAAGGGGAGATGATCCGCGACGATCTGCGGTGTATATACCACATCGCCGCAAAAGACATGAGAACCTACTACCTCAAGCCTCCGGCCGTAAGCTGGGGGATGGTCTTTCCTGCGGCCTGGACCCTGGCCTTTTACCTCCGAAGCCCGAGCAACTTTGACGATCTCATCCCTGGTCTGATCGCCATGACGATCCTCTTCAGCACGACGGCGGCCGAGGCGGTGGTCATAAACTTCGAGCTGAGGCTCGGCTCCCTGGAGAGACTGCTATTGGCGCCGGTGAGCGCGGAATCCGTCCTCCTGGGAAAGGTTATGGGCGGCTTCTTCTTCGGCCTATTGATGACATCGATGGTGACGCTGGGAACGGTTCTGGGCCTGGACCTCCATCCGGACCTCCTCGTCCTGATCCCGGTAGGTCTGATCTCCCTTCTCGTCTTCTCCTCGATGGGAGCCCTCTTCAGCGTCCTCTTCAAGGAGGTCTTCGAGGCCCAGACCTTCCTCAACCTGCCGAGGTTCTTGATGGTCTTCCTCTGCGGCGTCGTCTATCCAATATCTGCCATGCCATGGTGGCTCCAGCAGACGAGCCAGCTTCTCCCCCTAACCTACACCGTGGAGGGGATTAGAGCCGCATTTTCTGCAGCTCCATCCTCCTCGTCTAAGGACCTTCTGCTTCTAGCGGTATTTCTGATGCTGTTCCTTCTTCCGGCGATGAGGATGCTCCGAAAGAGGTTCGAGTGAATTTTCAAAAAGCACGGTGGAAATTTTAATTCGTTGAAGCTTTCAGCTTGAACATCGGCCTCAAAATCCCCTCTCCTGGTGGCAAGGAATTTGGGATGATTATAAATATATGTTGATCAAAGCTGTGAGTGTTTTCGATTGCGAGGTGATGTAGTTGGTCAAAGCGGGACTCGTCAGATGTGAAGCCGCCATGAGGATCTGCCCTGGAACATCTTGTTTCAGGGCGATAAGAGAGAAGGCCGGAAGCTTCGCCCGGTACACCGACGAAGAGATCGAGATCATAGGGATGGTGCCCTGTGGAGGCTGCCCTGGAAGAGATGCCGTCCGTCAGGCAGCAGAGATGGTGCGAAGAGGCGCTGAGGTGATCTTCCTCGGCACCTGCATGATAAAACCGATACCTTCTGAGCCGGTCTGCAGGTATTCCGGAGAGATCGCTGAGGCCATTCGAAAGAAGACGGGCGTCGAAGTCGTTATGGGCACCCACTGATGGTAATATCCATCTTTTTTATTTTCAGCTCAAGGCCAGGGGTTTTTTGGGAGGGGCTTTGGGTGGCCCTCCAAGCTGGATAAGCCCCTCGAACTTAAGAATCGCTTACGGCCTTTTCCGCCTACTATAGCTCCGTATCCCCGAGCAAGAGCATTCTTTTCAGCCAATTACCGTTCACGTTTTATCGTCAGCAGTATCTCGTCCTGAGTTATCCTGTACCCGCCATCGACCTTGTGTCGCTCCTCGAAGTACTTCCCGATATCATCTTTGCGCCCTCTGTACTTCCTGTCGAGAAGCAAAAACTGCCCCAGGTCGACCATATCCTCCATCGTCTCGGCGAAGATCTCGTTGACGAAGTACCTGACCTGGACGGACTGATACCCGTAGGTCATGGTGAGGTTTCGCCAGAGCTCGATGACGGGGACATCGTACTTCGAAAACTTTCTGAAGAACTCTGCCACCTCCCCGACGGGCGACTGAAGGACGATGGCGATCGTCCCATCGGCTGCAAGATGGGAGTACATTTTGTCGATCGTCTTCAGCCAATCGTGGGTCGGGATGTAGTAGAGGACGTGCGAGCAGAGGATGAAATCGAACTGGTCGGACCCTAGATCCACCTCCTCCCACCTGCAGTCGTCGACGCGGAACTGGGGATACCTCCTCCGGAAGAAGCCCGCCTGCCTCTCGTTGGGCTCGACGATGGTGGTCTCGGCGAAGAACTGGGAGACGCTGACGGTGAGGTTTCCGGTCCCCGCTCCGATGTCCAGAAACCTCTCCGAGCTTCTGAGCCCCGAGATCACCTCGCCTATCAGCACCAGCTCTATGCTCTTCTCCTGAGAGCATTCTGAAAAGAGCTTCAGCTGCCTCTGGTATTCCGCCTCCTCTTCCATCTCCACATAACAGGATTCGTTATCCGATGGCTGATCCTTCCCGCTCGTGCTCACCACCCCGAATTCTTAAGTTCTTCTCGTTAAAATATCTCTTGGGCAGATCGCCTCAGAACGATGGCGGGCAAGGGGGTCGGATGCGATAAAGGAGATCAAGGTGAAGGTCGAGGAGCTTTTCAGGACGGGTGCGAAGGAGGCGGCGGAGAATTCTGCAGCCCATAAAACTCAGGATCTCGCTGGCAGGATTAACCTCTCTGAATCATCTGATGCGCCACTTCCAGAACCCATCAGCAAAAGCGTCACCAGCGCCAAGGCATCGATCCCGCTAAGTCAGACCTCCTCAACAATAATTTCATCCAATAACACAAAAAGGTTTAGCTGTCAGAGGGCGGCAAGATGCTGGGGTTCAGTACGTGTAATTTTGACTGATGTCAGCCTGATCGGATACCCTTTCGACGCAATCATTAATAATCTTCATCCAACTTCTACTTCCATCGCCACCGCTATCCAGGCCGATGAGGGGGTCAAAAACAGGCTCCAGCTCTTCGGTCGCGAGGGAGAGCACTACGACGAGATCCTCATTCGGTTTGTGGACTCTCTTGAGGAGCTGGACGTTGAAGAGATCATCGAGTCTCGATGGTCGAAGCTCCAGAAGGAGAAGAAGGATCACATCCCTTTAGAAGAATGACGAGGGCGGATAGAAGAGGGAGGCTCGGAGAAGGTTTGAGGAGGCTCGGGGGAATTCCTCCCCGCCGGCGGATCAGCGGACTCAGCTCCCTCCGCCTTCCCGTCGCCCCTTACTTCAGCTCCAAATCCCCAAGCCGGAGCCCCGAATCGGTGATCTCGCCGACGACCTTCCCGTCGGTCATGCCGAGGACGGCATCCACATCGTCCTCCGGGAGGACGAAGACCCAGCCCATCCCCATGTTGAAGGTCCGATACATCTCGTCTTCGGCTACGCCCCCCTCCTCCTGGAGGAACCGGAATATCGGCTGGGGCTCTATCGGATCGTCAATCTCGAAGCCGAAGCCGCTGATCCGGTGGAGCTTGAGGAGGCCGCTACCGGTGATGTGGGCCATGCCGTGGACGTCGGCCTTCTGGACGACAGCGAGGGCCTCCATGTAGATCCTCGTCGGCTCGAGAAGCTCCTCGCCGATGGTCTTCTTCGAGTAGGGCATCTTATCAAAGTAGGTATACCCGGACTCCTCGACGATCTTTCTTGCGAGGGAGAAGCCGTTGCTGTGGAGGCCGGAGCTCGGAAGCCCGATGACGACGTCCCCCTTCTCGATCCTCTCGCCGGTGATGACGTCCTTCTTCTTGATCATCCCGATACAGGTTCCCGCGAGGTCGAAGCCCCGGATGATCTCGGGCAAGGAGGCGGTCTCGCCCCCGACGATGCTGACGTTCGCGATCTCCGCCCCCCGCTCCAGGCCGATGGCTATCTGGGCGGTCATCTCCGGGTCGACCTTCTCCAGGGCGAGGTAGTCGACGAAGGCGAGGGGCTCGGCCCCGATGGCGAGGAGGTCGTTGACGTTCATCGCCATGCAGTCGATCCCGACGGTGTCCCACTTCCTCATGGCGCTTGCGATCAGGACCTTGGACCCCACGCCGTCGGTGGTCATGGCGATGGCGTACTCGCCCATGTCGATGAGGCCGGCGTAGTGGCCTATCTCGGTGAGGGGGGCGCCGATGCCTTTCCTCCTGCCGGTCATAACCCTCTTCATGGCGGAGATAGCCCTCTCCTCCGCCCGGATGTCGACGCCGGAGTCGGCGTAGGTGAGCCGCTTCATCTCCTCGCCTCGCCCTCGAGCCCGAACTCCCGGTGGAGCTCCTGGACCGCCCTCTCCGCTTCGCCGATGCCGACGACGAAGGAGATGTTGTGCTCGCTCGACCCCTGGCTGATCATCAGGACGTTGATCTTCGATCTGCCCATGGCGCCGAATACCCTACCGGCGACCCCGGGGGTCCCCACCATCCCGGCCCCGACGACGGCGATCACCGCTACCTCCTTGTTGTGAGAGACCTCCCTCACGATCGTCGTCGGAAACTCCGCCCGGAGGGCGATCTCGGCGACCTCGACCTGAGGCTCGTCGACGACGACGGATATGTTCGCCTCGCTCGATCCCTGGCTGATCATGATGATGTTCACCCCGGCGCTGGCGAGGGCGGAGAAGGCTCTTGCAGCAATGCCGGGGGTCCCGATCATCCCGGCGCCGGATATCGTCAGGAGGGCGACGTTCTTCGAGAGGGTTACGGCCTTGATCACGTCCTCCTTGGCCACCCCCTCCTTGACGATCAGGGTTCCCGGATCCATAGGATCGAAGGTGCATTTGACCCTCACGGGGATGCCGTTTCTGATGGCGGGCTCGATCGCCCTCGGGTGGAGGACCTTCGCCCCGAAGTAGGACATCTCCATCGCCTCCCGGTAGGATATGACGGGGATGTTCTTCGCCTCAGAGACTATCCGGGGGTCGGTGGTCAAGACACCGGTCGTATCTTTCCAGAACCAGATCTCATCCGCCCCGATGGCGGCCCCGATCAGCGACGCCGAGAAGTCGGAGCCGCCTCGGCCCAGGGTGGTGATGTTCCCCCTCTCGTCCTCGGCGATGAAACCCGTAACGACGGGGACACCATCGATGGGGGTGAGCCTCTGGGCTAGGAGGTCGTAGGCCTTCTCCAGGGGCTTTGCGTTCCCGTAATCGTTGTTGGTGACGATCCCGGCCTCGCCTCCGGAGTAGTACTTGGATTTGAGCCCGAGATCCCTCAGAACCCCGGAGAGGATTGGGGCCGCCAGCCTCTCGCCATAGCTTGAGATCCTGTCGATGGACCTAGGCGAGAGCTCCCCGAGGTAGCAGATGCCTATGTAGGCCTTCTCCAGCTCGCTGAGCCGTTGGGTGATGATCTCTTTCAGCTCCTTTACGATCGCAGGGTCCCGGACCGCGTCCATCAGGGCCTGGACGTGCCTTTTGCTCAGCCTGTCGACGAAGGTAGCTATCTCCTCGACCCTCCCGCCGTTGGCCGAGGTTCTGGCGCACTGGAGGAGGTCGTCGGTTACCCCCCCCAGGGCAGAGGTGACGACGACGATCTCGTTATCTTCGCTCAGGCTCTTCACCAGCTCTCCGACGTTTCGGAGCTTCGCCCCATCGGCCACCGAGGATCCGCCAAACTTCATTACCAAGCGTGCCATCTTGACAACCCTGTGATGGTCCCACCTCACCGATATAAGCTTTACTAACCTTTTTATAATTGATATTTTATATTCAAAATCCGCCCTCCCCCCTCTCCCCCCTATATCTTCTATTCGCGAGGTTGGGGGACACGGCCAAACGCCACCATGCGGCGAAAAATCGATGGTAGCGGCCCTCTGGGCCCCGTCGCTGAGGGCCGAAGGCTTATATAGGTGTACGAAAATGGAACCGAGACTCCAAGATTCTGAGCTTTATCTCAAATTTCGCGAGGCTTGATATGGGCAAGAGGAAGAAGATAGCAGAACGCGTGACGGAGCTGATGGACAAGCCAGAGATGATCCGTAACATCGGCATAGTTGCGCATATCGATCACGGCAAGACCACCCTATCCGACAATCTGCTAGCAGGAGCGGGCATGATATCTATGGAGCTCGCGGGCAAGCAGCTATTCATGGACTTCGACGAGCTGGAGCAGGCCCGGGGGATCACCATCGACGCCGCCAACGTCTCGATGGTCCACGAGTACCAGGGCAAAGAGTACCTCATCAACATGATCGACACCCCTGGCCACGTCGACTTTGGCGGAGACGTCACCAGGGCGATGCGGGCTGTAGACGGTGCCGTCGTCGTCGTCGACGCCGTGGAGGGCGCCATGCCCCAGACCGAGACGGTCCTGAGACAGGCCCTGAAAGAGAACGTCCATCCGGTCCTATTCGTCAACAAGGTCGATCGGCTCCTCAACGAGCTGAAGGTGGACAAGCAGGAGATGCAGCTTCGCCTCGGAAAGCTGATCGACAACATAAACAAGCTCATCCGCGGGATGAACGAGGAGAAGTACAAGGCAGGCTGGAAGGTCGACGCCGCCGCGGGGAGCGTCGCCTTCGGGTCCGCCCTCTACAACTGGGCGATCAGCGTTCCCCAGATGAAGAGCACCGGAATCGGCTTCGGCGAGGTATACGATTACTGCCAGGCCGGAGACATGAAGACCCTCGCCCAGAAGTGTCCCCTGTACTTAGCCGTCAACGACATGGTCATCCGCTTCCTCCCAAGCCCCCTCAAGGCCCAGAAGGAGCGTGTCGCGGTCATCTGGCATGGGGATAAGAGCAGCAAGCTCTACAAGTCGATGGAGGCCTGCGACCCCAAGGGCCCCGTAGCCTTCATGGTCACCGACATCTCTGTCGACCCCCACGCTGGCGAGGTAGCCACGGGGAGGCTCTTCTCGGGAACCCTGGAGAGGGGGATGGAGCTCTCCATCTCCGGCGTTGCCAAGCCCAACCGGGTCCAGCAGACGGGGATATTCATGGGCGCCGACAGGATTGAGGTGGAGAGGATCCCCGCCGGGAACATAGCGGCGGTGACGGGCCTCCGGGACGCCTTCGTCGGTTCCACCGTATCCTCCGACAAGGACGCGACCCCCTTCGAGGACATCAAGCACGTCAGCGAGCCGGTGGTCACCGTCGCCGTCGAGGCTAAGAACACCCGGGACCTTCCGAAGCTCGTCGAGGTCCTCCGACAGGTCGCGAAGGAAGACCCGACCCTCAACATCACCATCAACGAGGAGACCGGGGAGCACCTGATGGCGGGGATGGGCGAGCTCCACCTCGAGATCGTCGCCTATCGGATCCAGAGGGACAAGGGCGTCGAGATCACCACCTCGCCTCCCATCGTCGTCTATCGGGAGTCGATAACTGGCAAGACCCCCGGAGCAGTCGAGGGGAAGTCCCCCAACCACCACAACCGCTTCTACATCGAGATCGAGCCCCTGGAGCCCGAGGTGGTCGACGCGATCAAGGCTGGCGATGTCTCCATGAAGATGGAGGAGTTGGAGCGGAGGAACATCCTGATCAGCAAGGGGCTGGACAAGGAGGAGTCCCGGAACATCACCGGCATCTTCGAGACGAACGTCTTCATCAACATGACCAAGGGCGTCCAGTACCTCAAAGAGACGATGGAGCTGATGCTGGAGGGGTTCATGGAGGCGACGAAGAACGGCCCCATATGCCGAGAGCCGGTCCAGGGCGTAAAGGCGAAGCTGATGGATATCAAGCTCCACGAGGACGCCATCCACCGAGGGCCCGCCCAGGTCATCCCCGCCGTCAGGCAGGCGGTCCAGGCCGGCATCCTCATGGCGAGCCCCACCATCCTGGAGCCCTTCCAGAACGTCTTTATACAGGTTCCACAGGAGCAGATGGGCGGCGCCATGTCGGAGATCCAGGGCCGAAGAGGCATGATCTTGAGCATGGAGACCGAGGGCGACATGATCATTATCAAGGCGAAGGCGCCGGTATCGGAGCTCTTCGGGTTTGCGGGAGCGATCCGGGGGGCCACCGAGGGGAGGTCCCTCTGGAGCACGGAGTTTGCCGGCTTTGAGCCGATACCCCCAGCGGCGATGCTGGAGACTGTCCGTCAGATCCGGGGGCGCAAGGGTTTAAAGACCGAGATGCCTAAGCCCAGCGACTACCTGAAGGCCTGAGGCCTTCTCTGAAAAGATTTAAACGGAAGAGACGTAAATACGGAGTTGAAAGTTAACCGGAGGAGATAAAGATGGCAGCACAGAAGCCACACATGAACCTGGCGTTCATCGGACACGTCGACCACGGGAAGTCCACTCTCGTCGGCAGGCTGATGTTCGAGGCAGGCGCGGTTTCTCCACACATCGTCGAGCAGTACAAGAAAGAGGCGGAGGCCAAGGGTAAGGGGAGCTTCGAGTTCGCCTGGGTCATGGACAGCCTCAAGGAGGAGCGAGAGCGGGGCGTCACCATCGACATCGGCCACCAGAGGTTCGACACCGACAAGTACTACTTCACCATCGTCGACTGTCCTGGCCACCGAGACTTCATCAAGAACATGATCACCGGCGCGAGCCAGGCCGACTCTGCGGTCCTGGTGATCGCGGCTCCCGACGGGGTGATGGCCCAGACGAGGGAGCACGTCTTCCTGGCCAGGACCTTGGGGATCAACCAGCTGATCATCGCCGTCAACAAGATGGACGCCGCCAAGTACAGCGAGGCGAGGTTCAAAGAGGTGAAGGAGGAAGTAGGAAAGCTCCTCCAGATGGTCGGATATAAGGTAGCGGAGATACCCTTCATCCCCGTATCCGCCTTCGTCGGCGACAACGTCATCGCTCGCGGCGACAACCTCGGCTGGTTCAGCGGCCCCACCCTTCTGGAGGCTCTGAACAACCTGAAGGAGCCCGAGAAGCCGACGAACCTTCCCCTCAGGCTTCCCGTCCAGGACGTCTACACCATCTCCGGCGTTGGGACCGTCCCCGTCGGCAGGGTCGAGACCGGCATCATCAAGAAGGGCGACAAGATAATCTTCGAGCCTGCCAGCGTCGTCGGCGAGGTCAAGACGATCGAGATGCATCATGAAGAGGCCGAAGAGGCCCTCCCCGGCGACAACATCGGCTGGAACGTGAGGGGCGTCGGGAAGAAGGACATCAAGAGGGGCGACGTCTGCGGACACGTCGACTCGCCGCCGACGGTGGCCAAGGAGTTCACCGCTCAGATCGTGGTCCTCCAGCACCCGAGCGCCATCTCTGCGGGATACACCCCCGTCTTCCACTGCCACACCGCCCAGATCGCCTGTACCCTCACCGAGATCAAGGCCAAGCTCGACCCCAGGACCGGAGCGGTGAAGGAGCAGAACCCCGCCTTCATCAAGGCCGGGGATGCCGCCATAGTCACCGTGATGCCGACAAAGCCGATGGTGATCGAGAAGGTCAAGGAGATCCCGCAGCTGGGCAGGTTCGCCATCAGGGATATGGGCCAGACGATCGCAGCGGGGATGTGCATGAACATCACCCCCCGCTAACTCAAATTTTTCTGGTGTTTGAGTTATGCAGAAGGCAAGAATTCGGCTATCTGGGACCGACCCTCGCTCCCTGGACGAGATCTGCAGCCAGGTGAGGGGGATCGCCCAGAGGACGGGAGTCCACATGGCGGGACCGATACCTCTGCCCACCAAGAGGATGGTGGTGCCCACGAGGAAGAGCCCCGACGGAGAGGGGACCGCCACCTGGGACCACTGGGAGATGCGGGTGCACAAGAGGATGATCGACCTGGACGCCGACGAGCGGGCCCTACGCCAGCTGATGCGTATCCAGGTTCCGAAGAACGTCAACATCGAGATAGTGCTGGAATCCTAGCTGGACTCGTAGTATAGTCTGGATAACACGGAGGCCTCCGGAGCCTCAGTCCCGGGTTCAAATCCCGGCGAGTCCGCTACGACCCTTTTTTGTTTTTCTCTTCTGACCCAGAACGTTCCATCTTTTTGGGCTATTCTTGGGGGCATCAGGCCCCGCCCCTCTTCAGGGCAGCTCTGCCCACGGGCTTCGCCTCCGGCAAAAGGTTCATAGCCTCCGAGGATTTTCTCCCTCGTCGAGAGGCGTGGGATCGCGATGATTACAGGAGAAGATGTGGATCACATAAGCTGGCTTGCCAGCATCAAGGTCTCCGAGGAGGAGAGGGCGGGCTTCGTCGCCTCGTTCAACTCGGTCCTCGATTACTTCCATCAGCTCGACGAGCTCGACACCGAGGATGTGGAGCCGACATACCGGGTCGTCGACCTCAACAACGTCTTCCGGGAGGACGAAGCGACGGAGTCCCTCTCCCAGGAGGAGGCGCTTTCGAACGCGCCCAGGACGGAGAACGGCTACTTCAAGAGCCCCAGGATCGTGTGATTGTCATGTTGAGAGAGCTGAAGGAGGATCTAGCGATGGGGGCTTCGGCCGAGGACGCCGTCGCGGCACTATTTGGGAAGATCAAGAGGAGCAGGCTGAACGCTTATAACGTTTTGTCTGAGGATCTGGCCCTCGAAAGGGCCCGGGATTTTGACAGGTCTCCTTGGTCCGGGCTCATGGCGGGGGTCCCCATAGCGATAAAAAGTTGCATCTCGACGAGGGGGATCGAGACGAACTGCTCGTCGAGGATCCTCTCGGGCTACACGCCACCCTACGACGCCACCGTCATCGAGCGGCTGAAGGAGGAGGGGGCGATCATCGTCGGGAAGACGAACATGGACGAGTTCGCCATGGGTACCTCTACCGAGACGAGCTATTTCGGCCCAACGAGGAACCCATGGGATCTCGATCGGGTTCCTGGTGGTTCTTCCGGCGGGTCCGCCGCCGCCGTCGCCGCCGGCGAGGCTCCGGCCGCCCTCGGCTCTGACACCGGCGGGTCGATTCGGTGTCCTGCCTCCTTCTGCGGGATCGTAGGCTTAAAGCCGACCTATGGTCTCGTCTCACGGTACGGCCTCGTCTCTTACGCCAACAGCCTGGAGCAGATCGGGCCTCTGGCGTTAACCGTCGAAGACGCCGCCTTGGTCCTGGATGTGATCGCGGGCCACGACCCGAGGGACTCGACCTCTGCGGACACCCCCGGGGGATATCTCTCGGCCCTGGACCGGGGGGTGGATGGGCTAACCTTGGGGGTCCCCGAAGAGTACTTCGGCGAGGGGGTCAACCCAAAGGTCGAGAGGTCGGTATGGGATGCCATCTCAAAGCTGGAAGAGCTGGGGGCGTCCTGGAAGGAGGTCTCCCTCCCCCACACCAAGTACGCCCTGGCCGCCTACTACATCATCGCCATGAGTGAGGCATCTTCAAACCTCGCCCGGTTCGACGGCCTCCGGTATGGCCTCCGGCTCGGGGCAGACCAGGACTGGCACACCACCTTCTCCGATATCAGAGCCGCAGGCTTCGGCCCCGAGGTGAAGAGGAGGGTCCTCCTCGGGACCTACGCCCTCTCCGCCGGCTACTACGGCCGGTACTACCTCAAGGCCCTCAAGGTGAGGACCCTGATCAAGGAGGACTTCGAGAGGGCGCTTTCGGTAGGCGGCGCCGACCTCCTCGTGACCCCCACCATGCCCTTCCCGGCCTTCAAGATCGGCGAGAGGATCGAGGATCCGCTCTCGCTTTACATGGCCGACGTCTTCACCGTTCCCATAAACCTGGCCGGGGTTCCTGCTATATCCGTCCCCTGCGGCTTCGCCGACGGCCTGCCCATCGGCCTTCAGATCATCGGTCGCCACTTCGACGAAGTCTCCGTCCTCCGGGCCGCCAAGGCCTACGAGGACGCGACCCCCTACCACGAGGCTGTGCCGAAGGAGGTGGTCTAGGATGGCCGAAAAAGACGTCATCATCGGCCTGGAGGTCCACGTCCAATTAAACAAATTGAACTCGAAGCTCTTCTGCGGCTGCTCTACGGGCTATCACGACTCGCCGCCGAACACCCACACCTGCCCCGTCTGTCTGGGGCTCCCGGGAACCCTTCCCGTGGTGAACAGGAGGGCGGTCGAGTACGCCATCCGCGTCGCCCTCGCCCTCAACTGCGCGATCCAGGGGGAGACCCTATTCTACCGTAAGAACTACTACTACCCCGACCTCCCCAAGGCCTTCCAGATAACCCAGTACGACTTCCCCCTGGGTCTGGGAGGTGCCATCCTGATCAGGGGAGAGGACGGCGAGGAGAAGAGGATCAGGATCACCAGGGTCCACATGGAGGAGGACCCGGGAAGGCTCGTCCACGCCGGGACGATCGACCGGGCGAAGTACTCGATGGTCGACTACAACCGGTGCGGCATGGCCCTCCTGGAGGTGGTGACGGAGCCGGACCTCCGGTCTCCCAAGGAGGCGAGGGCCTTCCTCGATAAGCTCCGGAACATTCTGGAGTACCTGGACGTCTTCGACGGGAACCTCGAGGGGGCCATGAGGATCGACTCGAACATCTCCCTCGTCGGAGGCGAGAGGGCCGAGATAAAGAACATATCGAGCCACAAGGGGGTCGAGAAGGCCCTCGCCTACGAGATCACGAGGCAGAGGTCTGCCCGGAGGAGGGGGGTCGCCCAGGTCCAGGAGACTCGCCACTATGACGAACTCCGGGGGATCACCGTCACCATCAGGACGAAGGAGGAGGCTCACGACTACCGCTACTTCCCCGAGCCGGACCTCGTCCCCATGAGGATCGCCGACTGGGTCCCCCGGGTGGAGGCGGAGCTTCCAGAGCTCCCCGACGCCAAGAGGGAGAGGTTCGTCGTGGATTATGACATAGCCGACGATCACGCCAAATCCCTCACCTCGGAGATCAGGGTCGCCAACTTCTATGAGCTGGTGGCAAAGCGGGCATCGCCGAGGCTCGCCGCCGTCTGGATCGCCGACGTCCTGAAGGGGGAGCTGAACTACCGGGACGCAACGATCGATAGATTCAGCCCCGGCCATATGGTCGAGATCCTCGATATGATCGAGAAAGGGAAGATCACGGAGAAGGGGGCGGTTGAGGTGATCCGCACCATCCTCGACCACGGCGGGGATCCAGCTGGGGTGGTGGAGGCGAAGGGGCTCGCCAGGGCCGAGGACGACGCCGTGATGGAGGCGGTGCGGGCGGCGGTGGAGGAGTGTGCCCAGGCGGTGGCCGACTATAGGAGCGGGAACGAGAAGGCGATAAACTTCATCGTCGGGATGGTGATGAAGAGGACCCGGGGGAGGGCGGATCCGGGGGAGGCGAACCGGCTCGTCAAGGAGGCCCTCGACGGCGCCGGAGGGGCTTAGGCTGGCGGCGATCTGCCTCCATCCCTCTCCGCTCCCGCCCTTCTCTTCATTATTTGGCCGCGGGATTCGTCTCCCAGATGCCGAAAGCGTTCTTCTCCGTATCCATACAGACCACAAAGTACCCCATCCCAGGTACGGCTGTTTTAGGAACTAGGATTCTGCCACCAAGCTCCTTGACTTTCAATGAATATTCATCCACTGAAGGAACCCCGATATAGTCCGTGATATGCTGATCTGGATTCTTTCGCTTCATCATGCCACCACCCACGCCGTAGGTGTCGATGATCATGTAGTCCTCCATGTCTTGCCAGCTCTGGATCTTCCATCCAAAGAGGCTGGAATAGAATTTCTTTGCTCTTTGGAGATCCTCGGCCGGTATCTCAAAGTGTACTATACTCGACATTTTTCCACCATTTTATCGGAAACTAGGGTTTGCTATATCTATGTTAGGATTACTGGGGGGCGAAGTGGATCGCCCAGAGCCACCCACCCTGGCCGAGGGCGAAGACCCAGATCTGGCCACGGCCATCGGAGGCGGCCGTCGGCTGCCCATATATCGAGCCCTTGAGGCTCTCGCCGACCACCCATCCACCGCCGTCTTTCTTGAGGTGGAGGAGCTCGCCATTCAAAACCCCGAACAGGTTGATCGTCCCCTCTTCGATGACCACCGCCGGGGTCGAGTCTATCTTCTGGTCTATCGTGCTGAAGGTCCCCTCGCCGGTAACGGGGTTGAGGGTCACGTGGCCGATCCCGCCCCCCGCGTTGAGGGCGAAGAGGTGGATCAGATCCCCGTCAGTGGCCGCCGCTGGGGGAGAGACGAAGGACCACTCGAGGGGCTGCCAGCCTTTCCATGTCGGGTCCTCCCCCGACCGGACGGCGGGGAGGTCGGCGGTGTTCCAGAGGAGGCCGCCTGTGTCGTCCAGGGCGAAGAGGTGGATCTCGTCTTCAAAGAGAACCGCGGAAGGCCTCGATCCGATCTCCCCCTCCACGCCGGTCCAGTCGACGGTCCTGTCGCAGCTGACGCCACCGTTGCATCCCCAGCATCTCTTGTAGAGGCAGTGGTTTGTTGGTCCCCAGGTGAAGAGGTGGTAGTCGCCGTCCTCGCCGTCCGTTGATATCGCCGCCAGCTCATACTTCCTGAAGTGGACGCCTCCGAGGTTCTTGTTGTAGGGAGGTGGGCCGAAGACCTTCATCCAGTCGGACCAGGTCTCCTCTTCCTGGAGGCGGATCTGCCAGAGATCGTTCTCGTTTCCACCCGAAAAGATATCTATGATCCCGGATCCCGAAGATACGGCCACAGGGTCGGTGGTCAGCCTCACGCCCTTCACCGAGATCCAGCTGGACCATCCCGTCTCGGTCCGGAACTGGACCCGCTTCACCGCTGGCAAGAGCCCCTGGGGTTCGTTGGACGTCCCTATGACGGTCACCGGCTCTGACGTATCGTCGCCGGGTCCGTCCTTCTCGAACTCCGCCAGCTGACCCCCCGTCAGCCCTGCCACCAGCAGGGCCGCGAGAAGGGCGTATAGGTAGGTTTTTGCCCTCAAAGCCATCTTCGCCTCCAGAGAGACTCGTTCATGATCGTATTTCAGATTTCCGAGGGTCGCCCTGAGACGGTCTGGTCACCCCCGAGGAGGGGCGATCTCGGGGGATAGGTCGAAAGGCCTTCCTTTCGCATCTCCATCGATGGCTTCGGAAGGCTGGAGATGATCGATTGATATTTATCGTACAAGAGAGTGAGGGATCTCAGGTTGATGGTCATGTTTGACTACTGGAACCCGCACATAGAACGCATGCCCGCAGAGGATCTGCGAAAGCTCCAGGAGGAGCGGCTCAAATCGATGGTCCATTACGTCTACGATCACTCCCCCTTCTACAGAGAGCGGTTCCGAGAGGCTGGGGTGGTCCCCTCCGATATAAAGGAACTGGAGGACCTGACGAAGCTCCCCTTCACCTTCAAGGTCGATCTCCGGAACACCTACCCTACAGGCATGTTCAGCCTACCGAGGAACAGGATCGTGCGGTACCACGTCTCCAGCGGCACCACCGGAAAGCCGACGGTCGTAGGCTACACCAAAGACGACATCGAGATGTGGTCGGACTCCTTGGCCCGGGCCCTCACCTCCATCGGCCTCGGCCGCGGAGACGTCATCCAGGTGGGGTACGGCTACGGTTTGTTCACGGGGGGCCTCGGCCTCCACTACGGGGCGGAGAAGATAGGGGCGACGGTCCTCCCCACCGGGACGGGGAATACCGAGCGGCAGATCATGCTGATGCAGGACCTGGGGAGCACCGCCATCGCCTGCACCCCGTCCTACTTCCTCCACATAGCGGAGGTGGCGGAGAGGATGGGGGTCTACATCAGAGACGACACCAGCCTCCGGGTGGGGGTCTTCGGGGCGGAGCCGTGGTCTGACGAGACCCGGCGGAGGATAGAGGAGTCGACGGGGATCAAGGCCTACGACATCTTCGGGACGAGCGAGATGAGTGGGCCCCTCTTCACCGAGTGCCAGGAGCAGAACGGGATTCACGTCTGGTCCGACATGTTCCTCATCGAGGTGATCGACCCCAAGACCGGAGAGCAGCTACCCGACGGCGAGACGGGGGAGCTGGTGATCACCACCCTCAACAAGTGGGCGATCCCCCTCATCCGATATCGGATCGGCGATCTGACGGTGATCGACTCCGAGCCCTGCCCCTGCGGCAGGACTCACCCGAGGCTGATGAGGATCCTGGGAAGAACAGACGACATGATCGTCATCCGCGGAATAAACGTCTTCCCAAGCCAGGTGGAGTCGGTCCTGATGACGATCCCCGAGGTCGGCGACCACTACCAGATCATCGTCGACCGGAAGGGTCCCCTGGACATCATGAAGGTGATGGTGGAGGTGACGGAGACGGGATTCAGCGACAAGATCGCTGACCTGATGTCTCTATCCAAGAGGATCTCAAAGGAGCTGAAGGGCGTCTTAAACGTCGTCGCCGACGTGGATCTGGTGGAGCCGGGGACGATCCCGCGGTCCGAGGGGAAGGCCGTGAGGGTTATTGATAAGAGGAAGGTCTGAAGGGAAGGCGGGACGAAGGCGAAAAACGAAGGCGAAAGGAACGAAGCGAGAGGAGAAAGGCGATAAAGGACGGCAAATAAGGAGGTGCGAAAGTTGGTAGCAATCAAGCAGATATCCCTATTCGTCGAGAACAAGCCCGGCAGGATGGCGAAGGTCTCGAAGACCTTATCCGACGCCGGAGTCAACATCCGGGCCCTCACCGTCGCCGAGGCGGGGGACTTTGGGGTCATTCGGATGGTCGTCGACGACCCCGAGAAGGGGTACCAGGTCCTCCACGACGGCGGCTTCACCGTCTCCGAGACCGAAGTTCTGGCCGTCGAGATGAAGGACATTCCAGGGGGCCTCTACGAGATCGTGAACACCCTAGGCGAGAACGACGTCAACGTCGACTACGCCTACGCCTTTGTCACCACGAAGGCCGAGCGGGCGCTTCTGATAATAAGGGTCGACAACCTGGAGAAGGCAAGGCGCGTCCTCACCGACGCCGGGGTGAAGCTGGCGACGAGGGACGAGATACAGAAGATATGAGCTGGGAGGAGGGGCGCCAGCCGATGGCGCCCGGATATCAATTTTTCATTTTTAATAAAATATTTGCAAAGATTCGTTGATGAGCGGCAGGACCTGATCATTTAAGAATTCCATCTTAGGAGTAATATGTTCCGATACCTTTGACCCTTCTTTTATTATCACTGGGAGGAGATAGGTTGTGATGAATGGGACGAGGGACGAACTTATGAAAATGAATATAGATTTAAAGTTATATGCATGCTTGCTGGCCTCTTTAACTCGATCTCTCTCATCTTTGAGGAAGTTCATAGAGGTCAGTATCCTATCGAGCTTCTCCTGATTATCCCAATATTCCTCGCCAGCGATTATGTCCTGCACCCTATGATTCTGCTGTCTGTATAGTTCGTTGATGGAGTTGATGTTGCGTCCCCTTTCGCCTTCCAAAAGTTCCTGGATTACAAACCACCCCGATACAAAAAAGCAAACTGTAATAATAAATACTAAAACTAGAAATAAAATCTCGTGATACATGATCTTATCGGGATCCACAAAGTTTATAATCGCCAAAGATACTGCGATGAATTGATAGACCACAAGCTTTAGTATAAGGTTTCTTATCGGTTTCAGACCCCCCACATCATCGACGTTGAACAGATCTATCTCGATGATATGCCCATGGGATCCGCTCTCCAGGTCGCTGAGTGCCCATCTTGTATTGAAGATTATCCACAGTATCATGGCCATGGTGTATAGTATCAACAAAGCTGCAATATTATTGAATATGTCGAGCGTTATGCTATCGATGGATAACGATCCCGTCAATCTGTATTCTGTTAAGAGATACGAACGAACCTCACCGCGCATCAGATCTATCCCATAGAATGGACTAATAACAAGGAATAGTATTATATAAAACCTTTTGGATTTTGTGAACCTATCTTCGAGCTGGACATTCAGGGCAGCGATCTTTTTCTGGCATCCTGGAGCCGGCTCCATCATCTTGAAGACTCCACGAACATTATCTATGAAGTATTTGACTCCTGCCATACCATAAGCAACTAAAAGACTGGTAATTAATATCTTCCTTTTAATATTCGCATCCCAGTCGTGGTAATCCGGGAAACTCTCGACAAGCATGCTCAAAAATATATAAATTAAATAGCAGCAAATAAAAATGATCAGCGAAACGTAGGGATATGGAATAGGTATCTTTTTGAACGCCCCATCGATCCAGCTCCAGCTCTTATCCTCCGGCATAATACGACGCCACCCTTTGATCTAGATTATATCCTCTGTCCGAAATGAAAAGGCAATCCTCTAAGGGAATTGATCGAAATGCCATTTATTGTACCAATACCAATCGAACCACGAACTCCAGTCGATATAGATTGGATCCGGGTCGGGCACAGGCAGAGACTTAGTTTCGCCTGATACGTACATGCACCCTGAAGCTTCCCCCCGCATCTCCTCGCCTTCCTTGGAGTAGCCCCGGTAGTCTCCCGAGAGGCATCCTCCATCGACGACGGAGACGAGCCTTAGGATCAGGTCTTCTTCGTGAGAGATAAAGAATAGCTCCAGGAGGTTTTCTTCAAATGATCCGCCAGCGGTCACCGCCCGCGTCGAATTCTCCGAGGTCAGGTCTCCCAATCCGAAGACGACATCTTCGACCTGATAAAGGGTCAAATTGGCATACCTGGTAGCATTATCCTCCAGGATAAGCCTCCATTCTCCCGTGACATCCGGGTTTGATGGCACCAACACCAAGGCACCAGGCTGGTCAGCCGTCTCAGTCTCATTGCCCATTTCAGCTGCCGCTGAATAGATCGGAACGAGGATCAATATTAAAGCTGCTGCTATCAGCGACCTAAGCCCGATGGTCTCGACATCGTTTCTGTACATCCGCGCCCACCTCAAGTATCTCTCTAGATCAGATATTTTCATAGATACATATCTATTCCAACCTTCTTATTCAGCCGATGAGATTCCCATTTTTGTCCGTCTTGATCAGCCAGACGTCGCTACCGCCGAAGTTATCGAGGGTATAGCCAGTTACGATGTAGCCACCTTCGGCCGTCTGTTGAACCGAGAATCCCACCTCCAGACCTGCTCCTCCGAAGGTCCTGTCCCATACCCGATATCCGGAGGAGTCCGTCTTGATCAACCAGAGATCGTCCCCGCCGAAGTTATCGAGGGTATAACCTGTTATGATGTAGCCTCCGTCGGTCGTCTGCTGGACCGAATGGCCCTCCTCTTCCCCGGCTCCTCCGAAGGCCCTCTCCCATTCTCCGTATCCGGATGAGTCCGTCTTGATCAGACAAACGTCTTTGCCGCCGAAGGCATCGTGGGTGTAACCTGTTATGATGTAGCCTCCGTCGGCCGTCTGTTGGACTGAATGGCCCCAATCGGCACCCTCACCGCCGAAGGTTCTGTCCCATGCCCGATATCCGGAGGAGTCAGTCTTGACCAGCCATAAGTCATCCCCTCCGAACGCATCTATGGTCCGGCCCGTCATGATGTAGCCGCCGTCAGACGTTTGCCGAACCGAATATCCCTGTTCTTGGCCCTTCCCCCCGAAGGTTCTGTCCCATGATCTGTATCCGGAAGAGTCCGTCTTGATCAGCCAGAGATCGTCCCCGCCGAAGTTGTCAAGGGTATAGCCTGTTATGATATAGCCTCCGTCTTCCGTCTCCTCGACCGAATTTCCTCCATCCTGGCCCGATCCACCGAATGTTCTGTCCCATACCCTGTATCCGGAAGAGTCCGTCTTGATCAGCCAGACGTCTTTGCCGCCGAGGTTATCGCAGGTATAGCCCGTTGTGATATAGCCTCCGTCGTCCGTCTGCTCGACCGAATACCCCCAATCGGCCCCTTCCCCACCGAATGTTCTGTCCCATACCCTGTATCCGGAGGAGTCCGTCTTGATCAACCAGAGATCGTCCCCGCCGAAGTTATCGAGGGTCCTGCCTGTTATGATGTAGCCTCCATCTTCCGTCTGCTCGACCGAATATCCCCCATCTTGGCCGGACCCTCCGAAGGTTCGGCTCCACCCGTCGAGGTTTGTTTTATCCGGTTCGGTCAAGACCTCTCGATCTGCTCGGTGATCTTCGACGACTGACGCCTCTATCTCTTCGACGGTCACCTCTTTGGAGTATGTGCTTTTAGCCCCATCGTCGTCGGTTATGGTCAGGACAACGGAATATATGCCTTTTTTAATATATCTATAATCGACGCAGGCGTACCCTTGTTTGCGTCCTCCCTCCCCGAAATCCCAGAGATAGTCGACTATCCTGCCGTCCTGGTCTTCGCTCTGGCCCGCATCAAAGGTCACTACGCTGTCCTCCTGGGGGTCTGGAGGGGCGTAGGAGAAGGATGCTATTGGTGGCTTATTCACTTTGACATCCCTGGTGGTGCTGTTTTCTGCTGCGTCGTCGTCTATTATTTCCAACTTTATTATAAAATATCCACCTTTCGAATAATCATGGATGGTGGAGGGGCCTGTTGCGTTCTCTCCATCGCCAAAATCCCACCGGTATTCGGTGATGTTGCCGTCGGTGTCATGGCTATCGGATGCGTCAAAGGCGACCTCTTCCCCAACGTTTGGCTCACTATTATTGACGGAAAATTTCGCAATAGGCGGAACATTTATCTTTATGGGTATCGATTTGACCCCCCGGGCACCTTTGCCGTCTCTGACGGTCAGACTCACGTTGAAGATGCCGCTCCTCGGGTAAAAATTGGTTGCCAGACCATCGGATAGCTCCACGGTCGTATGTCCTTCCCCGAAGCTCCACGCGAATGAGGTGACTTCTCCGTCCTCTTCGTCATGGCTTTCCGAGGCGTCAAAGGTTACAAGATATCCCGATCTTTTGTCCTCGATCGAATAGCCGAACTCGGCCACGGGGGGCTCGTTCACCTCGATCGAGGAGATGATGCGGTTCTCTTCCCCCTCGTCGTCGGTCACTTCGAGCGTCACCGAGTAAGCTCCGCCGCTTTGGTAAGTATGATTGACGACGGGGCCGGTCTCCCTTCCACCATCCCCGAACTCCCACTCGTAGTCTGCAATCTCTCCATAGAGGTCGTAGCTCTGGGATGCGTCAAAGATTATCGGCTCTCTGGCGTTGGGTTCTTCGGGCTCGTATGAGATGACCGGCTCGGGTGGTATGTTAGGCGGGCTCAATGGGACCACCGGGAGATCGGGGTTTACCCGAACGAATATCTCATGATTATCAATTGGATAATAGGGGCCGCCCGGGTGGTCAGCCCACCAATCCAGGTTCAGCCAGACATAGCCGAATTCGTCCACATGCACATATATGGTATCTGTGTTGTATTCCTCGCTCAGCCAGATGACTGTTTTATTAACTTTATTATCGTAGCTATTAAGTTTGCCTATGCACACCTCGGTGTATGCATGCCCCTGGGATTCATCATGAACCAGATTGATCCTGGTTGTTCCGCCTATATTCTCAATAAAAGCCGCCATAATGATGGCAAAATCATCGCAATCTCCAGCCCCAGCCCGGCCGATCTCCTCTCCCAGCCGGATGGTTTCATTTGCATAACGGTAATAATCTCCGCATCGGGGATCTCCCGTATAATTCCAGCTATTTTTAAGGTATCCGAAGATTTCGCAAACCTGTTCCACCGAATGATCGCCTGGGAATCGTTGCGCCAACGAGGTTGCTTTATTGATGACTTTCTCGTTGCCCACTTCCACCCTTTTCTCGATCTCTATTTTTATGGAAGCTAAATCTCTCTTCCCTGGACAGATGGTTCTCTCCGCCGCATCCCCAGATTCGCTGGTTACGGTGAAGGTCGCGATCTCTGAACCGTTGATTTCCGATAGCGAGTACTGGTCCAGCTTCACCGAGCCGGATTCTCCAAAAACATAGGCTGCCTCTTCACAGTATGTGGTATAGGCGCACGTAATCGATATCGCCAGCAACAGGCCCAGAATCCTATTCATAAGATCCTTTTACTATTAAACTATTTTGCATATATACTTTTCTTTAAGGTCTTATGTCTGTGTAGTCCCGAATGTTTTGACTTTATATACCTCTTGAATGATTCTAAATTTATTTGCCTGCATTTAATTCACTCTCCATTCTCTCCAGGAACATGTTCAACTTGCATTCTTCCGGTAATCTCGTCCAGAACGCCTCATCTGGGGTCATTAGATAGTGATCCGTGTCTAGGCTCTCGTGGTACCTCACTGTGTTGTACCAATTCACGAATTTGTCAAAATTCTCGAACTGGAATCGATATTTCTCGTACGTATCGTACCATTTTTCGATTTTGCCATTCGTCTGCGGATGCTTGACGCGAGCTTTGATGTGCTTGATATTATTTTCTTCTAGAAATAATGAGAATCTACTGTTGCTCTCACCATTCTTGTCTGTCTTGTTAGCGAAAAATTGGCTTCCGTGATCGGTAATCACTTGTTCTATTTTTCTTATTTCTCTGAAGCGATCCAGTACTTCTTGAACTAGATTGATGCTGTTTTCTGCGGTCGCCGCGTCGAATTCATTTCCTGCGAGGATACATCTGGAGCTGTCATCAAGGACCACACAAAGCTCTTTGCCGTTGATCTTGGAGGTATGCCAATCGAGATGTACTGCCGTCAAACTGAGTTCGCGTTCGTATCTTATCCAGGCCTTTCTACGTTTCTTCTTATTCTTGCTCTCATTTGCCAAACCGTGTTCAAGAAGGACCTTGTGGATCTTGTTGTGGGGGATATGGATATCATGTTCGAATTCGATGATCTTTTCGAGACGTCTTGCGCCCAATCTTTGCTTTTTGTGGATTTCAAGTATTAAATCGACGGATTCCCCATCTAGGTCTTGTGACTTCCTGCCAAATTTTTTAATTGGCAGCAGCTTGCGGTTTTTCATCCAATACCTCCAGACTCGCTTTACTGTAGATTCGCTTACCTTCATCTCAAGCGCGATGCGCTTAGTGCTTATGTTGTTGGCAAAATTAGCAACGGCTTCGAGTACTGGTTCACATTTGTCATAAACCCTGGCCTCGAGCCGACCAATAATAGAGCAGAAAGAGCACTGCGCGAGCATGTCGTTCTGAGGAAGATCGTTGGTACGTTGCGCAATAACAAAGGAACGTCAATTCATGAACGTGTTATGACCGTCCTGGCAACATGGGAGCAAAATGGGCTCAATAGTCTACAGATGCTGAAATCGAGCCTGGCAAGCTAAACACGTAAAAAATATATTTATTGAAATGTGATCACTTTTCCACTTCGATTTCGACCCTTAACCTCTGAACCGGCTCTTGTCGGCCCGGCGGATAAAGCTCAAATATCAAAGAGCCTTTGCATTCTCTATTAGCCTTAAACTTCCAAATCCTAAATCCTGGAACACCTACGGCATCAGTGGAAGGATGGAGTGTAATTTCTTCGACTAAATCAAACCGCCCTGAATCGTCCGGCAGATATCTCCATTGATAACCGGTTGACGGATTGTAATCCCGTACAAACCATCCAAGTTCGCCACCCAGTGTCATTTTGTTGACAAAATGATCAACAAGACATATTCCTTTTTCCATGAGTTCTTCTCCTAATGGTCATTTACAATAACCATTAATTGCTGTAGATATGATAACTACTATTAATAAATTACGATTAACTTTATGTATATTCTCATTTTTATAGCATTAATAGATATCGTTTTATCCATTCATAGCGATAGGACACATAGTTTTAATAGAGCATGTATCTGCCTCGACGTTATGCTTAAATAGTATTATGTTATCAGGACCAACAATGGGGTAAAATTTATATATACTACGATTTTTCCGAGCAGGATCTGGACCGAGATGACAACCAGATAACCGACGTATCTCCTCATGCAGAACTCACGGCTGAAATCTCATAATAGGGCCGATAGAACCGGTTTCTTTGCTGGGATGGGGGCCGGAGTGTCCTCTGGATGGATCCAGATACGGAGGTGATTATCAACGCCATAAACCATAGCGGCGTAGCTTTGGCTCTCTTGAACCTCGGTACCGCTCAATCCGATAAACGCAACCTGGGTGGTGCCCAGGAGAAATTCCAAGATCTTCTGGGGGAGAACCACCCAGGACGGTGATGATGCAGAACAACCTCGCGCAGCCAAAGCTGCTTATGTATCGTCGATCGAGATTTTCGGGCGGTTATCCTCCAGATCTCAAAACTCTCGTGGCTCTTTCGCCGGTGGTTGATGTCGGCCTTCTGGTACATCGAGGTCGTCTTTAGGTCGGTGTGAGCGACCTGGGGCTGCAGATAGTTGTGGGGGATGCCCAGGTCGAGGGTCCGGACGGCGGGGAAGTGCCTCGAGGTGTGCGGGCGACGACGCAAAGGGGTTTGCCTTCCCTATCGCGCCCGTAACCCCTCTGGATCCCCGTCTTCACCGTGCCCTCGTGGACGATCTGGCGCATCCTCGACGCTGCTATGGGCCTGTTGATCCCCTAACCGGGATCCGAGGACGTGCGGCGAATACCCGGCTATGGCGGTTCCTTCCTCACCTGCAGACGTATATATGCCTCGTCAGGCTCCGGTGCACCCTCTCCTGATGAGCTTTCCAAAATCTCGAACCCCGCCCCCTCGATCGCCCCGCCGACGGGCCGGTCGTCGACGTATTTGGGATGAGGACCCGCCGCATCTCCGCGAGGCTTCCGGCCAGGATCAGGGCCGACCTCCCGCGGGGGGCGTGTCGGAGACGGCGGCATCGATGGATTCGTCTTTGAGGGGTGCCTTGCGACGTTTCTGACCACGTCGTTATGCAGCTGCCCCAAATTTTCTGCGCCGCTCGCCCATATACTACTCTCAGAATAAAATTGGCCGAAGACTTGCCGCCCTGGACCGCGCCGCCGGAGAGCCCCGTCATTGGGATCATCGGTTTGCCGGTGGCGTATCACCCATAACCAAATCAAATTGAACGATAATTTTATTAACTGAACGATCATTTATTCTATTGAATGGAATGGCTGAGAAAGTTCGTGGGCTTCAGGGTGCTGGAGTGGTTTCTGGTCCACCCCTCTGGAGAGGTCCACCTCAACGAGCTCGCGCGAGAGCTGGAGATCAGTCCGGGAAGCGCCAAGGAGTACTGCGACCGCCTGGCAGAAGATGGCCTGATCTCGGAGAGGACGATGGGAAACCTCCGGCTCTTTCGGCTGAAGAGGGAGGACTTCGCCGCGAAGGAGATCCTGAGGGCCTACCACATCTTCAGGCTCAAGGATCTCGGCGCGGAGGGGATAGCCGAGGGCTGCACCTCCCTCGCTATCTACGGGAGCTTCGCCTCCGGGAGCCTCGACGAGCATAGCGACCTCGACCTCCTGGTGATCGGCGAGGAGTCCGATGTCGACCGGGATCGCATTCTGGAGATTGAGTCGGCGCTGGGGCGGGAGGCGCAGCTCACGGTGATACCTTATTACAGGTGGGAAGCTATGAAAAACGAGGGCGACAGGTTCGCTGAGAGCGTTTTGAGAAATCACGTTTTGATAAAGGGGGTTGAGCTTTGAGGGATTCATGAGCAGGAACCCTTCGGGAAAAGCGTCTTTAATGGGGAGAGCGATATATCAGACTGATGTCGGCGGAAGTCAGAAAACTGCACCTGCCCATAATCATCGAAATAGACGAGGACGGGTATTACATCGCGAGCTGCCCACAATTCAAGGGCTGTCATTCTTACGGCGAGACCGTAGACGAGGCTCTGGAGAACATAAGAGAGGTCGCCCTTATGTGCCTGGAGGAGACCGACTCCGGTCGCATCGACGCCCTCGCTCGATTCGAATAACTTAAACGGCGTGTCATCTCCGAGCACGCAAGTTTTAAAGCAGCCTCAATTTTCTGCGCCGCCCGCCGGACCTCCGCCCCGTCCTTGGAGCCTCCGTAAAAATCTTTGGCGTCCTCTTCCTCACCTGCAGACGAATATATGCCTCGTCAGGCTCCGGTGTACCCTCTCCTGATGAGCTTCCAAAATCTCGAATCCGGCCTCCTCGATGGCTCCACCGACGGGCCGGTCGTCGACATAGATCGTCCTCCTGCCGGGGACGAGGACCCGCCGCAGCTCCGCGAGGCTTCCAGCCAGAAGCTCGTCTCGCGATCCCGCCTGGATCAGGGCCGACCTCCCATAGGGGGCGTCGGAGACGGCGGCCTCGATGGATTCGTCTTTCAGGGGGAGCCTCATGGCGTCCCCGACGATTAGGGCGGTGTCGAGCCCCGCCAGGTTGGTGGCGGAGCCCCGGACGATCTCCTCCTGGACATCGACCCCCAGGCCCCGGACCGCCATCAGCCCCGCCTCCACCAGAAATCCTCCGGTACCGGCGAAGGGGTCGAGGAGCCGCTCGCCCTCCCTCACGCAGGAGAGGTTGACGAGGGCCCTGGCGAGCTTGGGGAGGATCGCCCCCGGGTGGAAGAAGGGCTTTTTGTGGGGGTGCCGGTCCCGAAAGCCGGTCCGATCGGCGCGGGCGACCTCCCGGCCGAGATAGAGCCGCTCGGCGGTGACGATCGCCCGGATCTCGACTTCGGGGGCTGCCAGGTCGGCATGGTATCCACGCCTCCAGAGGACCGAGCCGACCATCCTCTCCACCTCGTCGCTTCCGAGGGGCGCGCCGCCGAGCCGCTTCGCCCTGACCCTGTATGATCTATCGGGAAGGTCCAGTCCAGCGGCCGCCTCGGCTACGCCCTCGGGCGTCGGCTCCCCCTCGGCCGCGACCTCGACGACCCGGTGGACCATCCCCATCCTCGCTCCGATTCGCGGGAAGTCGAGGTCCCGAGCCTCGATGACGAGGGAGCGTTCGCCCTCGGCGACGACCTGATACCCCGACGATGTGACCGCGAGCAGCGCGAGCGCCTCGCTCCGGGGGATCGTCGGGTGCTCCCCCGAGAGCTCGAAGGCGTATCGGGCCGCCATCTCAGATCCGCGGCGCTTCTAGGTAGCGGTTGACCCGCTTGTAGTCGAACTCTTCGGCGTCGAGGACGTTCTCCAGGAAGTTGAAGAGGGTCCTCCGGACGTCTCCCGTCAGGAGAGGGTACCAGGTGGGGCTTGCGACGACGACCATCCGAAAGGCGAAGAAGGGGGCGATCACCGAGAGGAGCTCCTCGTCCCCCGTTTTGTCGAGGTAGTTCTCGAAGAATAGCTCGAATAGGGTTGCTAGGCCGCCTTCGAGCTGCAGGCTCTTCTGGACGGAGTAGAAGATGTAGTTCGTCGTCATCGCCGTGACGTCGTCGGCCGCCTCACCCCACTCCCCCCGGGACCGATCCAGGACCGAGAAGTCCGTCCCCGACCGGAACATCACGTTCCAGGGGTGGAAGTCGCCGTGGGCCTGGCAGAGCCGGCCGGTCTTCTCCCGAAGACGCCACCTCCAGTCGACGCACCTCTTCTCTATCGCCGCCAGCTCGCCGGGCTCCAGGAACTCGGGTCCCGCCGGGTAGTCGTCGAGGATCCCCATGATGCACTCGCCGTGGCCAACGGTCTCTCTTATCTTCCGGCGGTAGAGGGCGGGAGAGTCCTTCTTTTCCGCGTGGATGCTGGCGAGGTAGGTCGAGAGGACCTCGGCCCGCTTCAGGTCCAAATCCGTCGCCCCCTCCTCCTTCACCCGTTCCAGGTCGAAGAAGTACTCCTTCCCATCGATCTTCTCCATCAGGATGAAGAACTCCCGGGCATCGCCGCAGGAGGTGAGGCGGCCTTCGGAGTCGAAGTACCCGACGTCCACCGACCTGGCGTGTTTCGGGAGGCCTCCGAAGGCGGAGTGCTGCCAGAGGAGGACCTGGGCCCGGTCGGAGAAGTGGTCGTGGCCGAACCCCTCCTGGACCCGCATCGTCGAGAGGACCGCGGACATCGCCCTTCCCCCCGACCTGTACTCCAGGAGGAGGGGGCTACCGTACCCGAAGCCCTTGACGTCCTCCGTCGTAGCCACCGTCTCGCCGAGCTTCCTCATCCCGACGAGGACCGCGTCCTCCCCGGCGAGGCACCGGAGGTACGCCTCGACCGCCTCTCTCTTCAGGTCCATATCCCGTCCCCCTCAGGTCCCCGTCTCCCAGCTGTGGAGGTACTTCTCCTGCTCTGGAGTCAGGGACTCGATCTCGATCCCCATCGCCGCGAGCTTGAGGGCTGCCACCCTCTTATCGATCTCCGAGGGGACGGAGTAAACCTTCCGGTCCAGATTTCGGCCGTTTTCGGCTATGTACCGGACGGAGAGGGCCTGATTGGCAAAGCTCATGTCCATCACCTCCGGCGGATGGCCGTAGGCGGCAGCGAGGTTGATCAGCCGGCCTTCCGCCAAAAGGTAGATCCTCCGGCCGTCGGCCATCCTGTACTCCATCACGTTCTCCTGGACCTCGCCCTTCTCCTTTGCCATCTCTTCGAGGGCCGGGATGTCTATCTCGACGTTGAAGTGGCCGCTGTTGGCGACGATCGCCTGGTCCTTCATCAGCTCGACGTGCTCTCTCCGGATGACGGAGACGTTCCCGGTGACGGTGACGAATAGATCGCCCAGGGGCGCCGCCGCGGTCATCGACATCACCCGGAAGCCGTCCATCGCCGCCTCCAGGGCCTTCCTGGGCTCCACCTCGACGACGACGACGTTTGCGCCCATCCCCCTCGCCCTCGTGGCCAGGCCGCGGCCGCACCATCCATAGCCTCCGACGACGACGGTCTTTCCGGCGAAGAGGAAGTTGGTGGCGTTCATGATCCCATGGATGGTGCTCTGGCCGGTCCCGTACCGGTTGTCGAACATCATCTTCGTCTCGGCGTCGTTGACGGCTATCACCGGGTACATGAGCTTTCCTGCATCGGCGAGGGCCCGGAGCCTTATCACTCCTGTCGTCGTCTCCTCGCACCCACCGAGGATCTCGCTTGCCAGGTACCGCCGGTCCCGGTGGATGGTGGCGATGGTGTCGGCGCCGTCGTCGAGGGTGACGTGGGGGCGGATCTCCAGGGCCCGGTTGATGCAGTCGTAGTACTCCTGGTCGTTCTCACCGTGGAAGGCGTAGACGTACATACCATCCTCGGCGAGGGCCGCGGCCACGTCGTCCTGGGTGCTGAGGGGGTTGGACCCCGCCACGGCGATCTCAGCTCCGCCCGAAGTCAGGGTCGACAACAGGTTCGCCGTCTCGACGGTGACGTGGAGGCAGGCGACGACTTTGACCCCTTCGAGGGGACGCTCGGCGGCGTACTCCTCCCTGATCTTCTGGAGGACGGGCATATGTCTCCTCGCCCACTCGATCCTCTTTTTGCCCTTATCGGCAAGCCCCGGGTCCTTGATGACGTTCTCCTTCAAAATATCACCCTGATCGATCTTGATCTCAGTTTATCGATTCCAAGACCTGATTCTTTGGAGATACTTAAATCCGATCGGTCAGGGCCGTCGGCAATCTCTATTACCATCGAACCCCAATATCTCCTCATGGAACTGGAGGTGACCCTTCTTGGAACCGGGGTCGGGATACCCCATTCGGGCCGGGCCCAGGCGGGGCTCCTGGTGGGTGGAGAAGATCCCCTTTTATTCGACTGTGGTGCAGGCGCGCTGTTGCGGCTCGCGGAGGCAGGGGTCTCACCCCTGGATATCGATGTCGTCCTCCTCACCCACCTCCACCTCGACCACGTCTCCGACCTCTTACCCCTCGCCAAGGCCCGGTGGCTGATGGGCGAGAGCGGGATGGACGTATTCGGTCCCCCCGGGGCGGAGGAGTGGTTCTCTGCCGTAACGTCCCACTATCCGTATCTGGCGGAGCTGGAGGTATCCGTCACGGAGGTCCGGCCCGGCGACATTTTCGACCTCTCGGGGTTTGAGATCCGGGCCGGCGAGGCGGTCCACAGCATCCCGGCCCTGGGATACCGGATTGAGGCGGAGACAAGGGCGATCGTCTACTCCGGAGACACCGAGCCCGCGCCGCCGATGAGGGCCCTCGCGGCGGGCGCCGACCTCCTCGTCCACGAGTGTTCCTTTCCCGAGCCCTTCGTCGTCACCAACCACTCGACGCCCCGGCGGCTCGGCCTGACCTTCAACGGCTCTGGCGTTAAAAGAGTCGTCCTCATCCACCTCTATCCTCAGACGATCGGCCGCGAAGATGAGATGGTCCGGGCCGTCCTTTCGGCCATCGGTCCCGGCGTCGAGGTCGAGGTGGGCCGAGACCTCCAGAAGATCTCAATTTAGATCAAAAGAAATAAAAATACTTCAGGCCCCGAGCCTCTGATAACACTCCTCGCAGACGATCTTGCCGCCGGCGGTCCGCCCTCGGACCTCCATGAACGCCTCGCCGCACTCCTGACACTCGATGGATGGGTGAATCCGGGCCCTCGGCGGCGCGGGGATATCGACCTCCCGGACCACCAACAGATCCTCGTCGGGGGCGGTGAGGATGTAGTTTATAGCCTCCTCCCGGAGCTTCAGGAACTTCTTCCTCTCTTCGGGGGCCATCTCCCCTGCGAAGAACCGCTTCATGGCGGCGGGGTCAGTCCGGGGGAGGACGTTTTTGAAGTAGATCCGAATCGCCTTGTTGTGGTCTCGCGAGTAGAAGGTGTAGACGTGCTTTCCGTGGTCCTGGAAGATGAAGTTCCCCTTGCCGAAGGTGCAGCCCAGGAGGGCCTGGATGGCGTCGACGCTGCAGGAGCTGTTCTCGACGATGGCGACGAGCTCCTCGTCCTCGGACCTCTCGTAGTGGTTCTTGACGTACTTGGCCACCCGGTAGCCGATGGCGATGCCGGGGCAGGAGTGGCCGTGGAACCTTACCGCTTCTCTGAACTCTTCGTCCATCTCTTCACCTTGATCTGAATTTATCGGATCGGGTTGTGATCTGATACTAAATAAACCGTATCGTTTCAAATTATGATGGGCCCTCTCCTGGAGGATGTTGGAAAGCCTAGAGGCAGATCTCAGGCATAGAACAAGTTATTCTGAAAAGGCTTTTGGGAGGCGCCGAGCCGCAAATCGCCGGTCTTTTATCCGACGCTCCTTTCACGGAGACTGCCGACCTTCCTGGTCTTCTGCTCGCGCCTCATAAACTACTACGAGGTCTTTCTATTTAGTTTTTCTGCCAGAGGGGTCCGGTCGGGGGGGCGGGGGCTTTTGGGGCAGGTCATCAGTTATTTTAAGCTTGAGGGTGAACTCGCCACCATGGAGTTTTCTTTGGAGATCACTAAGGGCGATAAGTTCAGACAGATCTACGCCGTGGGGGCTATGGGCGGCCACAGCCCCTACGACTTCAGGATGGCCTTCTACAACGACTCGCCGAAGGCCGTCGTCCAGGAGGGGCGGCAGGTGAGCGTCATGGAGAGGAGGGTGGAGGCGGAGCTGATCCTCTCCCCGCTGGCAGCAAAGGAGCTCGCTGACTGGCTGAACAGCCACATCAAGGAGTATGAGCGGCAGTTCGGCGAGATCAAAAAACCGGGCGGGAGAAAGGCCGGATCGGAGGAGTCCGCCCCCATCCAGGGTTACATGTGAGGCAGGTCCCATGAAGTCAAAGGAGAAGATCCTAGTCCACAAGGGGATGGACCGGGTTAGGAGGAACGAGTTCGAGGATGCCATCGGCCTCTTCGACCAGGTCCTGGAGATGAACGTCGAGAACGCCGACGCCTGGAACAACAAGGGAGTCGCCCTCTTCAGGCTGGGGAGGCCCGAGGAGGCCCTTGACGCCTACAATCGGGCCCTCCAGGCCGATCCCGAAAGCAGCGAGGCCCTCAGGAACCGGGCCTTCGTCCTCCGGGCGATGGGGAGGTTCGAGGAGGCCCTCGAGACTTACGAGAAGATCATCGCCATCGAGCCGGAGCCCACCGACTTCCGGAACCTCGCCACCGTCCTGGTGGGGATGGGGTGTCTGGAGGAGGCCCTGGGAGCCCTGATGGAGGCGGCGAATATGGAGCCATCGATCGCCGTCGAGAGGGAGATCGAGGCCCTGAGAAGGGTGATCATGGAGGTGGCGATCCGGGCGGAGTTCGGAGGCGTCCTCCCCGGAGAGGGGGGCGGGGCTGACCGGCCCGGCGAAGGCTGATATAGGGAGAGATCCAAAAATAAATCTTCAAGAACAGGAGGGGATCGAGGTTGAAAGGTTTCGTCATGGTCAACGCAGAGCCCGGGTCTGAGAAGGCGGTCTATGACGCCCTCACCGCGATCAGGGGCGTCCGGGAGGTGGTCCCGGTCTACGGGGAGACGGACTTCATCGCCATAGCTGACGTGGAGGGGATAGCCGATCTGAACATGATCGTCCTGAAGGTCCGGGAGATCCACGGCGTCACCTCCACCGAGACTATCCTGGGGATGGAGCTGAAGTTTTAGACCCTTTCTGGAGGCGACGCCGGTATCGAGATCGGCCGGAGAGGAGAAGGGCGAATAATGTGGGTCTCCTGGAAAACTCTTGATGCAGACCTCCTCCCCTCCAGAACCGCCCCTCGATAACTGATCTTGATAGTTCCCCGCTCTATCCTTCACATCCGCTCCTGCGTCGAGCTCGACCTGTTCTCAAATTTTATATCCGCGGGGCGGAGGGATCTGAGGTGGGGGGAACGGCGGAAGAGCATCTCCGGGGATCTCGCGGCAGATAGATAAAAATCGCGGAATAAATGTAGGCTGCGATGGCATCACGGAGGAGGGCTGGACCCAGCTTTTTTTAGCTCACTTTACATCAGATTCAGATGAATGCTACATAAAGCTGGAGTTTATATAGCGACGCTGGCATAGATGCTGGCATAGTACGATTGGAACGTTAGGGGAGATGAGGTATAATGAACCGAAGCATGGTTACCAAATTGATGCTGTCTCTCGCTCTGCTTTCTTTGATAACAGCATCGATCTGCGTTGCGACTCCAGGCGGGCATCCTCCGGGGCACAAAGACAAAGGCCATCCCCCGGGATATCACCACCCTCCGGCATCCCATCCGCCAACTTATAGCGCCCCTGTATATTACTACTACACAACGCCCTACTCATATTCCTGGAGTTACGTATCTTGGAGCTATTGGAGACCTTGGGGATATTCCTGGCCCTGGGGATTTGCGTGGTATTGGTGAAGATGGGAGGATCAGCGGCATCCCATTAGCCGGGACCGACCTTAGAGCTCGCCCGTCTCATCTGCCGTTATACGTCGGCGGAGGAGATGGGCCGGCCGATCCCTACGGCAAAGCCTATAGATTTCAGCATCCTGTGGCCCCTGAAGGCCACCCTCAGGAAAGGGCCGAACCCTCTATCTAAAAATTCGCCCGCGAGATATAAGCCGCCTATTTTAGACTAGCCGAAGATCTGAGGCGGCTTGGGTTACGGCGATTCGATCGGCGGCTGCGAGATCAGCACCACCGGGACGGACTAGCCCCTTTCCTCACAAAAGATAGATTCTTATCTGCGGAGGGTATAACTTCTGCATGGGGATAGGGGAGCTTCCTTTATATGATAGATCAAAACAAAGGGATAAAAAAAAGGGGATGCAGCGGGGATGAATAAGATTATGTTATCGATGGTCCTCATCATATCCTTGATGGGGGTTGCTGCAGCTCACGCGGTAGAAAGCGGCGTAGAGATGCGGCCGGGAGAGGCTGCGGCAGAGTGGCGATTTGAGCAGGGGTTCGGAAGTCCATGGGTGGGAGGAGACCTGCCATCTAGGTCTTCATTTGGTCCGAGCCATCCTCAGCTATACTCGATTCACAGGCCCGGGTTCCCCTTTGTGGGACCCCATTACTGGAGCGGCGTTCACATCCGCCCCTTCAGGATCTGCCATCCATTCAGCGACTGCTATTGCAAATATTATTGCTCAAGCGACTCCATCACCGGGTTGAAATTTAAATGATCCTCTGGACGGCGATCTGTTGTCGGATCGCCTCAGAGTCTTTCTTCTCCTCCCCGGAGCCGAAACCGATATGATGTACTAGCTCATCCTCGGTTCCGGATAGGCCATGGCCAAGATCTCTCCCCTGATGGACCAGTACTTCGGGATGAAAGAGCAGTGCGGCGACGCCGTCCTCCTCTTTCGGATGGGCGACTTTTACGAGACCTTCGGCGCCGACGCCGAGATCACGGCCCGGGTCCTCAAGATCACCCTCACCTCCCGCCAGAAAGACAAGGAGGGGAACAGAATCCCCCTCGCCGGGATCCCCCACCACGCCCTCGACGCCTACCTCCCCAAGCTCGTCGGAGCCGGCTACAAGGTCGCCATCTGCGAGCAGGTGGAGGACCCCAAGAAGGCGAAGGGGCTCGTCAAAAGGGAGATAATCCGGGTCATCACCCCCGGGACGATCATCGAGCCTTCGATGCTGGAGGAGGGGTCGAACAACTATCTGGCGTCCGTATTCGAGGAGGACGGCAGGATCGGCCTCACCTTTCTTGACGTCTCCACCGGCGAGTTCCTCGCGACGGAATTCTCGGCCGATGGCGGAAAGCTCACGGCGGAGATCGCGAAGTTCCGGCCCAGCGAATGCCTCGTCGCGAGATCTGCCGATTCCCCCCTCATCGGCGAGCTTTCCGGGGCGCTCGTCCAGCGGCTCGAGGACGCCGACTTCGACCTGGAGGGGGCGCGGACCCGCCTCGCCGACCACTTCGGCAGAGAGAGGGTCGATCGGTGGGGCCTCCCCGGCCTCCCCGCGGCGGCGAGGGCCTGCGGTGCCGTCCTATCCTACCTCCAGTCTGCCCGCCTCTCGGCCCTGGACCACATCGCCGAGGTCAGGATCTACTCGCCGGAGGATTTCATGGTCCTCGACGATACAACCCTGAGGAACCTGGAGATATTCCGGAACATCCGGGACAGGTCCAAACGGGGCTCCCTAGTCGAGTTCCTGGACGAGACCTCCACCCCCGGAGGATCGAGGACCCTCCGGAAGTGGCTTCAGATGCCTCTCCTGTCCCCGGAAGATATTGAGAGCCGCCTCGACGCCGTCGAGGAGCTGGTGGGCGACGCCATGCTGAGGGCAGACCTCCGGGAGGCCCTGAAGGGAGGAGGCGACCTGGAGCGGGTCGTCGCCCGGACCTCCTGCGGGACCGCCTCCCCGAAGGACCTGGCAGCTCTAAAGGGCTCGATCGAGCGGCTCCCCCGGGTCGTCGAGATCCTGAAGGGGGCGAGAGCCGAGATGCTTCAAGGTCTGAGGGGGAGGCTCGAGATCGGCCCCCTGAGAGAGGTGGCGGACCTGATCGGGAGGGCCGTCGCCGACGACCCACCCTCAGCGATCCGGGAGGGGGGGATCATTCGGGACGGCTACGATCCCGAGCTGGACGAGCTCCGTTCGATGCTGCGAGAGGGGAGGGGCTGGATCGCCAGGATGGAGCGGCAGGAGCGGAACCGGACGGGGATAAAGTCCCTCCGGGTCGGGTACAACAACGTCTTCGGCTACTACATCGAGGTGACGAAGGCGAACCTCTCGGCGGTACCCCCGGAGTACATACGAAAGCAGACCCTGGCGGGGGCTGAGCGGTTCATAACCCCCGAGCTGAAGGAGATGGAGTCTCGGGTCCTCTCCGCCCAGGAGAGGTCGGCGTCCCTGGAGGAGGAGATATTCCTCTCGGTGAGGGGGGAGGCGGCGGCCCGGTCCCGGGAGATCCAAGAGAGGGCCGCGGCCTTGGGCGAATTGGACGTCCTAGTCACCCTGGCGGCCGTGGCCGCCGATGGGGAGTTTGTGAGGCCGAAGCTGAACGACCAGGGGGAGATCTCCATGAGGGCCTCTCGCCACCCGATCCTGGAGAGGGCGATGCGCGGCGGCTTCGTCCCCAACGACGTCCACCTCGACGGGAGAGGCAACCGCTTTCTGATCCTGACGGGCCCCAACATGGCCGGCAAGTCGACGTACATGAGGCAGATCGCCCTCGCCGTAGTCCTCGCCCAGATCGGTTCCTTCGTCCCCGCCGCCTTCGCATCGATATCTCCGGTCGACAGGATCTTCACCCGAGTCGGTGCCTACGATGACCTCTCGGCGGGGCAGAGCACCTTCATGATCGAGATGACGGAGCTGGCGAAGATCCTCGGCTCCGCCACCTCCAAGAGCCTGATCCTCCTCGACGAGATCGGCCGGGGGACGAGCACCTTCGACGGCCTCGCCATCGCCTGGTCAGTCACCGAGCATATCCACAACCGGGTCCGAGGAAAGGCGGTCTTCGCGACCCACTACCACCAGCTCACCCAGCTAGCGGGGGTCCTCCCCGGCGTCAAGAACTACAACATGGCCGTCAAGGAGGAGGGGGATTCGGTCGTATTCCTCCGGACCGTCGTCCCCGGAGCCACCGACCGGAGCTACGGGATCCACGTAGCGAAGCTGGCCGGCGTCCCTGAGGAGGTGGTGGCCAGGTCGAAGGAGATCCTCCGGGAGATAGAGCGGGAGGCGGTGATCGAGCCCCTGGCCAGCGGCCCACGGCCTCGAAAGGGGGGGACGAGGTACACCCAGCTGATCTTCTTCGACGAGCCCCGACCCCCGGTCGAGGGGGCCGATGACAACGGCGGCTTCATGGGGGAGGGTTCCACCTACTACGACGATAAGGGCGAGATATTGGAGGAGATTATGGCGCTGGAGATCGACGGCCTCACCCCCCTGGAGGCCCTGAACAAGCTATCTGATTACAAGAGGAGGCTGCATACAGGAGATGACTAATATCAAGCTTCTCGGCCGGGACGCCATAAACAAGATCGCTGCCGGAGAGGTGATCGAGAGGCCAGCCTCCGTCGTCAAGGAGCTCGTCGAGAACTCCATAGACGCCGGGGCGACGAAGATCCTGGTGGAGGTGGCGGAGGGGGGGAAGGGGTTGATCCGGGTCACCGACGACGGCTCCGGGATGGACCGGGAGGATGCCCTTCTGGCCTTCGAGAGGCACGCCACCAGCAAGATCAGGGAGGCAGACGACCTGGAGCGGATATCCACCCTGGGGTTTCGGGGGGAGGCCCTCTCCAGCATAGCCAGCGTCGCCGAAACCGTCGAGCTGGTGACGAAGCTACGGTCCGGCGGGATCGACGCCGTCGGCACCATGGTGAGGGTCGAGGGCGGCAGGGTCGTCGACGTCAGGGATGTGGGGGCACCCGCCGGGACGTCGATCGAGGTCCGGGGCCTATTCAAGAACGTCCCGGCCCGGCGGAAGTACCTCAAGAGCGGGAGGGCGGAGCTGGCTAAGATCGTCGAGGTCGTCACCTCTTACGCCGTCATCCACCACCAGGTCTCCTTCGAGCTCTTCAGCGGCGAGAAGACGATCTTCAAATCCGTCAGGTCCGAGAGCTGGAACGACCCCCTCCTCCGGATCTTCGGCAGGGAGGTCGCAAGAAACCTCGTCCCCATCGAGGGAGAGGGGAGGAACGTATCCGTCGCCGGGGCGGCTGGGAGGGAGAACGTCACCCGATCCAGCCCCGACTGGATCATGACCTACGTCAACGGCCGGTTTGTGAGATCGAGGTCCCTCACCAGGGCGGTATCCGAGGCCTACCGGACCCTCATCCCGACGGGCCGCCATCCCATCGCCGTCGTCTCCCTCCGGATCGATCCCTCTCAGGTAGATGTCAACGTCCATCCCGCCAAGATGGAGGTGAGGTTTTTGAGGGAGGATGAGGTGGTGGCGATGGTCACCGATTCGATCCGCCTCTCTCTATCCCAGGCTGGGGTGGTGGCGTCTGCCGCCCCGGTCGCGAAGCCTCTCCAGCCGACGGTCCTGGGAACCCCGGTGGAGGGGACGGAAGCGGAGGAGATGGGGGGGGGTTATAGTCCGATCCCCGGCGGATCCGTCAGCTCGGAGGGGTCCGATCTCCAGAGGACCCTACCCCTCGCCTCCGGCCGGAGCAGGTTCGCCCTGGAGCTCGCGGCGGAGCCCCTCCCCGGCGGCCTGAGGGTCCTCGGCCAGGCCCTCCAACTGTACATCGTAGCGGAGGGGCCCGAGGGGCTCGTCCTGGTGGACCAGCACGCCGCCGCCGAGAGGATCAGGTACGAGATCTTATCAAAGAAATACGCATCCGACACCATCTCCCAGGAGCTGATCGAGCCCGTCACCCTGGAGCTCTCGCCGAAGGAGGTGGTTCTCTTGGAGGAGTGGGGCTCGACGCTGGCGGAGATGGGCTTCGACGTCCAGCCCTTCGGCAAGAACGCCTACACCGTCCGGTCCGTCCCCGCGATCGGCTGGAGGCTCGATAGCCCGGGAGCCGTCCACGACGTCCTGATGGACCTCTTCGCCCTAGGGAAGGTGGGGACGGAGGCGACGGCGAAGGAGGAGATCCTGAAGCTCCTCGCCTGCCGGGGCTCGATCAAGGCCGGCCACGAGATGGGCTGGAAGGAGATGCACGACCTCCTCCGGGCCCTCTCCTCCTGCGCGAGCCCCCGGACCTGCCCCCATGGCCGGCCGACGGCCGTCACCTTATCTCCGGCGGAGCTGGAGAAGATCTTCGGCCGAAGATAGAGCTTTTTTTATCCCCTGCCGTCCACCATCGTCCATGGATCTGGAGGGATTTGCTAAGCGGGGATTACTGAGGGGCGACCCTGACCTCGAGGAGAGGCTCGTCGAGATGATCGTCGAGGTGAAGGGGGACCGGATAACAAGGTCGTACGCCAAGAAGCTCGCCGAAGCCGTCCTGGTGGAGGCGAGGTCGACTTTGAGCCCCGAAGGCGACGTCTTCGACCTATCGGTGGCGGGGGTCACCATGGGGGAGTTCGGCGTTGGCTCCCGGGGCCTCGGCGACTTCTACGCCCACGAGAAGATCGCCGAGGTGATCGGGGAGACGGACGCCGTCGTCGACTCCCGGCAGCTGGACGACTCGGGGGCCGTCGAGGCCGGCGGAAGATACATCGTCCTCACCGTCGACGGGATGCACTCCCGCCTAAGCGACTACCCCTTCCTCGCCGGCTTTCACGTCACCAGAGCGACGCTGCGGGACATTTACGTCATGAGGGCCCGCCCTGTCGCCATGTTCTCCGACATTCACTTGGCCGACGACGGCGACGTCAGCCGCCTCTTCGACCACCTGGCGGGGATCGCCGCAGTCGGAGAGCTGACGGGGGTTCCCCTCATCACCGGCTCCACTCTCCGCATCGGAGGCGACATGGTCATCGGAAACAGGCTCACCGGCTGCGTCGGGGCGGTGGGGGTCACCGACCGGCTCTCGCCGAGGAAGGACGCCGCCCCTGGGGACGTCATCCTGATGACCGAGGGGGCGGGCGGGGGGACGGTCTGCGCCGCCGCCCTCTACTACGGCCGCCACGCCGTCGTCGATGAGACGATGAACATCAAGTTCCTGGAGGCGGCTTCGGCCCTACTGGGGTCGGAGGTGGAGATCCACGCCATGACTGACGTCACCAACGGGGGGATCAGGGGGGACGCGAAAGAGATATCGAAGACCGCCGGGGTGAAGCTGATCTTTGAGGAGGAGAGAATGAGGCGGCTCGTCAACCGGCGTGTCCTGGAGATGCTGGAGGAGCTGGAGATCGACTACCTGGGGGTATCGATAGACGCCCTTCTGATCATCGCGCCTCCATCCTCCGCCGGAGAGATCGTCCGAGTCGTGAGGGGAGCCGGGGTCGAGATAGACGTCATCGGTCGGGTCGAGGAGGGTCTGGGCGCAGAGCTCCACGACGACGGTGAGGTGAGGGACTTCGAGCCCCGGTTCAGGGAGTCGGCCTACACGCCCATAAAGAGGGCGGTGGACGAGGGGCCGGTCCGAGACTTCACGGAGATGAGGGTGAAGGTGGACCAGGCCGCTGTGAGCTCGATCGCGAAGAAGAGGCGCTTCGTCGAGAGGATCCGGCAGACGAGGCTTGAAGCGCCCTCCGCCCACCTAGGACCCCGACTTTGAGGGCTCTGTATTATTTCGAATCGATGGCAGTCGGCCAGGGAAATCGCTATATGGGATGGATGCATATAAAAGTGGTTGACTGAAACGTCCGGTGGAGATAGTTTGCAGAGACGCGAACTGTTCTCCGGGGATTAAGGGTGATCTATTGGTCTTGATTGAGGATCCCATATATCGCGCATACCTTAGAAAGCTTGTGGGGGAGGAGGGCCTCCAGATCGTCGATTGCATGCCCGGGGAGGAGGTCACCGACGAATACGTGGCGGAGATCACGGGGATCGGCCTGAACACCGTCCGGAGGACCCTCTACCTCCTCTACGAGCACCGCCTGGCCAAGTACAGGCGGGAGAGGGATCCCGAAAGCGGTTGGCTCACCTACCTCTGGACCTTGTCCGTCGATAACCTCGATCGGGCCCTGGAGTCGGAGGCGAGAAAGCTTTTAAGAAAGCTCGAGGAGCGGCTCAGCTACGAGAAGGAGAACATATTTTACGCGTGCGTCGGAGGATGCGCCCGTTTTGTCTTCGACGAGGCGAGCGAGAACAACTTCGTCTGCCCCTTCTGCGGAGCGGGGCTGGAGTACATGGACAACGATCGGATCGTGATGACCCTGGAGAAGAGGATGGGGGAGCTATCTGCTGCCCTGTGACCTCTAAGGTCGCCAAGGCCTACAGAGCTTCAGGGTCGTTTCCCATCACCGCTGTCCACCACCATCGGGACATGTCGGCGAGGTCCCGGCTGAACATCCCGGATAGGCGGTACTCCCCCGACCTGACGGCGATCAGCCCCGCCCCCAAGAGTTTGTTTCTCATGAAGTAGAAGGCGGATCGGGAGACTTCGAGGTCTTCCATCAACCGTTTCCAGTCCTTGGTCTTCAGGGGCTCGCCCTTCCGCTGCCCTTCCTCGACCATGGTGAGAAAGTCCCTCCCCCGACGGGCCGTCCTTTCGTCTTGAAATAGACGGAGCATAAGCTCAAGGTAGGGATCTTTCGACCGGCTGATCCAGTACTCAGACTTGGATCTGACCTTCAGGGTGGTTGCGGTTCTCGGAGCGTTCTTGACGTGGGTCATGAATCGCTGGGGCTGGCGGCCGTGGCGTTGAGGACGGACTTTACGAGGTCCGCGTACTCCTCTTTAAGAACATAAACCGTTGGCAGACGGTAGGATTTCTTGTGCGCACTGAGGATTCCCAGCTTCGAACAGATATACCCCAATAGCGATGCCACTACTTTGCGCGAGGTCTCGAACTGCTCTTTGACCGCCTTGTAGAGAGAGCTTACCGTGATTTCGCCTGCTTCCAGGATTACTCCCAGAACGAAACGCCTTCTCCCATCCGTGTCCAGGTCCAGGAACTGGACAAGACGGCTGGCGATCTCAGATTGCATCGAACTCATACAACATCACCACCGTCCGAGTTCATCCGGACAGCGCATTGGGGCTCGGCAATATATATCTTGCCGTGACGGAGGCCACCTTCGGATCAACGGGGAGGCCTCAGATCTGGCGGACTCCCCGGGGATCAGGCCCCACCTTGCCCCAACTATAAATAACCATAGAATATCATAATATATAAGCTATTGGTATTCTTTACCGTTTGGGGCCCTATAGCTCTACCTTTGTGGACTAAACCGCGGAGAATGGTCGAATAATCTCAATAAAGCTTCGGAAGGGGGGGGGGCAAAGATGAAGGGAGATGGATTCTGCGAACCCGGAGAGGGATGCGATTTCGATGAGGATTTGGCCGATCTCATCGAACTGAACGGCTACACCGTATCGAGGTCGGCGAGGTCCGTCGACGGCGGATCGAAGCTCATCGCCACCAGAGACGACGAGGTGGGCCACAAGGTCACCTACGTCATCCACTTGAAGGCCTCCGGAACCGTCGAGGAGCAGGACGTCGAGGCGGCCGTCAAAGCCCAAAATAGATATCCCGGGAGCATCTCCGTCGTCGTCTCCCCCCATTCTGGATTTTCGAGGTCGGCATCCGATCTCGCCGAACGGCGAGGGGTGAGGCTCTGGGGCGAAGGAGAGGTCGACCGCCTCCGGAGGAACGTCGCCGATAAGAGGGGGCTTCGACGGAGAGAGCCCGCCAGAGATTCTCATCCCAGGGGGAGGATGGGGCGCTGGTCGAAGGCGAAGCTTGCGGGGCTGCTTTTGGTTCTTGCCGTTGTCATCCTCTACGCTAAATTTTACGGATTTGGGGCTGACCCCCCTTCGTCTTTCTTCGCCGATCTCGAAGATCTGGTGGCCAGGTCTCTTCGCGGCCTGGAGGCGGTCTGGAGGTTCGGGTCCCCCCTAGTCCGCGATGGCGTCACAAACGTCTCCGAGAGGGTCCTCGATGCCCTCGGTAGGGCGGAGGGCCTCTGGGGATGAGAAGGCCCTCAAGGGATGAGAGAAGGCTTAACAACGTTCCCGTCAAAATATCTGGCTACCAGCCGAGATCGAGGTTCTCCTCATCTCTGCCCAGGCGGTGATGGCGTGTTAGATCCGGATGACTTGTACAAGGAGGGCGCCGCCCACTACAGCTCAGGCTCCTTCGAAGAGGCGGCTAGGTCTCTGGAGATGGCCATCGAGGCCGATCCCCTCTTCGTCGAGGCTCGTTACCTCTTCGGCGAGGCCCTCCGGAAGGCGGCGCGCTACCAGGAGGCCGTCGAATCTTACGATGCGGCTTTAGATTTGAAGCCCGATCACCCCCGGTGCTGGCGGGGCAGGGCCGTCGCCTTGAACGAGCTGGCCCGGCACGAAGAGGCTCTGAACTCGGCTGCGAGGTCCCTGGAACTGGACCCTGGGGACCCTCGGTCCTGGATAGTCAGAGGCTACGCCTTCCACTCCCTCGGACGATTTGCGGAGGCGGCCGAATCCTACGACAGGGCGATAGAGATCGATCCCCTGGGGGCCCGGGCCGGCAGGGCCTGGAACAACAAGGGGGCAGCCCTCGACAATTTGGGCCGCCATGAAGAGGCCCTAGAATGTTACGACGAATCGATCCTCATCGACCCATTCGACTTTTACACCTGGAACAACAAGGGTGTCTGCCTCATCGCCCTGAAGAGGCCCAAGGTGGCGGTGGACTGCTTCGAGAAGGCGGTGGAGATCTATCCCGAGTACACCACCGCCTGGCAGAACATGGCCCTCGCCCTCAAGGCCTTGGGCCGGGACGAGGAGGCGGAGGCGGCCCTCGAGAGGTCGAGGGAGCTGGAGGCCGAATGAGATCGAGGCCAAAGTTTCCTGCTTATGCCTGAGATCTGGGATACGGGCGGATCTATCACCACCAGGGACGGTCAGAATTATCCTCTCATAGCCCCGTCTCATCAGATGGATGGTGATACAACTGGGATTGGATGGTTGCTGACGAGGTCCCTCGGCAAAAGGGACCCGGCGTCTTCGGGGTTTCCTATTGGAGGAACTCCGAGACGTCCCACAAGCCGTAAGGGTCGCAGCCTCCGGTTCCCAGGAGCCAGTTATCATCGTCCTCGTCGGAGCCCTTCACCGCCGTCGGCTCTGCCGGCGGGACGGGCCCCTCCGGGCTCGCCTCGATGAAAACCCACTCTTCGCCGCCGTCGGGGCTCCTGGACCAGCTGTTGCCGTCGTCATCCTCATCGTCAAAGGATGGGGTTTCGTCCACCACCCGGCCGGCGTCGTCTCTCAAGATCACGATCTCGCCTTCGTTCCGGAGCCAGTACCCATCGGCCCTCACCAACAGAAACCCCCCTCCAGGAAGGATCTTCCCCGGAGGTATGACGACGATGGAGCCGCCCGTCGTGGTCACGGTCCAGTTGCCGATATCGACGTCGCCGAATCCGTCATTGTAAAGCTCCGCCCACTCACGATCCTTGTCTCCCTCAGGGGGGTTCGCCTCCACCTCATTGATCACGACCTGGGCTCCGCCGAAAGTCTTTGGCTCCCCTTCTCTGCGCCACCAGTCGCCGGGATCGAACTCGTCCCCTTCCACGTCCTTGACCTCGGCGATCCCTGCGTCCACCAGGATCCGGCTGAGGGGGTGGGTGAGGTTCACCTCACCATCGGGGTCGACGAGATAGACGACGGCGAGGAGCCTCCCCAGGAGGTCCCGGCCGTCTTCACTTTCGTTGTCGATGTCCAAAAATACCGTCCTGTTTTCGAGGAGGGATTCTGCAAAAGCTCTTGCCGCCTCCCCCTCTGCCGATCCGTTCGGAGGGACGGTCACGTCCGCCACTTTCACCGTCACGACCCCCGATCCGGTTAGGGGATCGATCCCGTCGATGGCCACCTCCAGGACGTCGCCGGCGATGACATCGATCACCGTTCCCTTCGCCTCGTCGGGGGCGGCAGAGGCTATGGCGGCGACGAGGGCCAGGGTCAGGGCAAACTTAGCAGCACCTTTCATGGTCTGCGCCTCCTCAGGGATCGGTCTGTGAAGATTATCAGCTTATTGAGGGGCGGCGATAGGGGATCTCGATGGAAGGCCCTGCCCATCCCCCCCAGGATCGAAATCATCCCGGCGGCGGCGATAGCCGCGATCATCAGAAGGCCCCTCCAGCCCGTAAGCTTCTCGTTATCCTCACCATCCTCGGGCCTTTCGCCCCCCGAGAGGGCATTTCTCGTCTTCGTCTCGACGTAGATCCTCTCCCGCAAAAGGGCGAAGGCCTCCTCCGTCTCCTCGTCCAGGGTGGGGACGAGGAGCCCCTGGTTGTGCCAGGCGTACTCGTGGAGGGGGTCAAGGCCGATCGCCCAGCTATAACTTTCCTGAGCCTCCTGATATCTGCCGAGCTGGTGAAGGGCTGAGCCCCGGTTGTTCCAGAGGTCGGGATTCTCAGGCTCTATCTCGATCGCCCGGAGGTAACATACCAGAGCCTCTTCGTGGCGGCCGAGGTTGGAGAGGATCGTCCCCATGCTGTTCCAGGCGTCGGCGTCCTCGGGATCGATCTCCAGGGCCTTCTCGGTCGAGGCCAGGGCCTCCTCAAGTCTTCCGAGCCTGGCCAGGACCGTCCCCCGTTTCTTCCAGGGGTCAGCGTCACCGGGGGCGAATTCCGCGGCCCGACTGTAGCTCTCAAGGGCCTCTTCATGCCTGCCGAGGCCTGAGAGGGCTGACCCTCTGGCGATCCAGAGGTCGGGGTCGAAGGGCTGGAGGTTAGACCCCCTATGGTAGCAGTATAGGGCTTCCTCGTATCTTCCGAGGCTTGAAAGGGCCAGCCCCTTGTTGTACCAGATGTTGGGGTTGTAGCCATCCAGGGCTATGGCCCGGTCGTAGCTAGCGATCGCCTCCTGGTACTCTCCCCTCTTGACCTGGGCGTTTCCCATCTCCGACCAGTCCCTGGCGGAGAGGTCCTCTCCGCCCGCCGCAGATGCGAGGAATAAGGTGAGAAGGAGGATGGAGAGCTCGCGGGAGCCGATCACTGCACCTGGGATTTTCACCTTTACAGCTGCCATTTCTCCTCGCATTCTGGACAGTTTTTTCATGATTCGAGCTTAGGTTTGTCTTTCCCCCGGATCATCGGAGGGGGCTTGTGGGGGTGAAGCTCAAATCCCTGCGGAAGCTCGATTCGATGTCGATCTTTTCAAACTCCATCATCATCACCGGGTTTGCGGTCCAATTCTTCTGGGTTCCGATCCCCGGCAGGGTCGTGGATGCAAAATTATCGAACTCAGCACCGAAGTCGAACCCGCGGATGGAGTGGGCCAGGCCAGCCTCCGTCCCCGTGCTGCCATTCAGCCCCCAGGATTCCGATAAGCTGGGTTCGTCTCCCGAGAGGTTCCCCATCGCCAACGTCTCCGATCGGTTCTCCTCCCTGAACTGGAGCCTCTTGACATCTTCGACCTTGGGACCCGGATCCAGAGCCAAAACGGTGGTCATCGCCGACGGATCTTCGGCCTTGATGGAATCATGGGTCTCGGCGGCTGGATCCAGATCTTCTGGCCCTAATGGCGTCTCCTCCAGGCTCCTTCCCTCATCCGCCTCTGGGGATGAGGTGGTGGATCGGTCGAACTCCTCTTTATCCACCGAAGATCCCGACAAGTTCGGAGGCGCTGTCCTCTCAACCCCCGCTCCCATCTCGATGGCGTCTCCAGCGCCTACGGCCGCCGATCGCCCGGAGCCGTTCGGATCGGTCCTCTTCTCTCTCGCAACGTCGATTGCTGCGGATTCGGTCTTCGCTTCGGCCGAGGTCGGTATGGTGGCGGCCCCGGACGCAAGGCGGCCCGGATCATCGGAGACGGTACTCTTCTCTCGGGCTACATCTGCAACCTCCGCCTCGGTTCTGGTCTCTCCAGCGCTGGGGGAGGGGACGGATTTGGCCGTCGTCGGTCTTGAAAGGTCCGGGACTGCTACCTCATCGCCGCCGCCTTCCACCACGGATTCATCCACTGGTGAGGACGGTTCGGTCAACGCCTCCTCCACGTCGGAGCTATCGGACGCTCCCGCGGCGGCGGGGCCTTCCGCCAACTCCGACGAGGATGAGCTTAGGTTCTCGGACCCTCTCCTTGTCTCCGAGACCTCGGGTTTGATGGATCTGGTTTTTGTTCCACCGTCCTCGCCGATCCTAGGGAGGTCGGATGCGGAGTCCGCCTTGTAGATCTCTGGGGTCTCATTCGCTCTCGACGGGCGATAGGTCGAATCGTTGCCCTTCGGGGATCTCTCCGCCTCATCGTAAACCACCTCAGCAGCCTCGTCGGCTTCGGCAGCATCGTCCTTAGCTGAGGCGGTAGAAGACCTTCCTCCTCCTCCTCCCGATGACGAGCTCTTGCCGCCGCCTCCCGACGAGGCGAATGCCACCCCGCTTACGAGGGAGCTGGAGACGCCCTCATCCACGTCTCGGGGCGTCTTATCCATCTTCTCTGAGGGCGGGGCGAGGATGGGGCTCCCCGAGGGGGCAGGCCTGAAGCTCGAGGGCTCGCCACCATCCCCGGAGGTTCGATCGCTTTTTAGGAGAAGCCCCACCCCTGGGGTGAGGAGGACGAGGCCCAGGACCATGAGGACGCTCCAGACCCGGGCCTGCTTCTTGGGAGGGATGTTCAGACGCCTCAAGACCTCCATATCCCTCAGCTTCCGGCCCTTTCCCCTCCGGGCAGCGTGGATCCTGTACGCGGAGTATCCTGTCATGACAGAACCGGCTATGATCGCTGAAAGGGCTAACATGGCTCCCCCTTTAATTTGACCAATTTGACCTATTAGTTGATATATATTGTAGTTATATATCTGTTACGCATAATGTTATAAAAATACTTTTCGCAGGTTGAGGATATGCTCTAACCTTTAAATGGATATGACTCATTGAGAACGAGGCCTTTAGCATGAGAGAAGACGAGAAGTTCCAGATCATATGGGATAACGCCCAGAGGATGCCGGAGATGGAGAAGGCTCTCTTCTACGAGCTGGAGCGGAAGAAGAAATGGGTGGGAATGACGCTGGTCCTCCTCCTCTTTGCGGGGGGCGGCCTCATCTACGGGGGCAGGGTGGCCAGAGGCGCGATGATGATCATCGTAGACGTCCTCCTCCTCGGGGCCTTCTTCACCCTCCGGGGATTCGGCCCCATGGTTTTCGGCGAGATCTTCCAGGCATCGAGCTTGATCCTCGCCCCTTTGATCCTCGCCCTCTACATCTACTCCGGTTGGGCGGCTTTCGGGGCGATAGAGGATTACAACGAGCGGCTGTACGTCACCGTCTTCGACCGATCTTTACCATAAGCCCCCTTTAGGTGATGGAGCTTTGGGGGCCATCCGGCTTAAAAAGCGGTATGGGGTCGGCGGCGCGATAGATGCCGACGACCCCGGGGGTCGACTATCTGGGGGGTGGCTGGCTCAGGCCACCAGGACCGTCACCGCGCTCTCCGCGCGGCAGCCTCCTACTGTGGCGCTGACGGTGAAGGTCTTGGGACCCGGCGATCCGAGCCTGGAGTCGAGTCTGTAGGTCCCCGTCGAGACCTTCCGGAGGGTGCTGCCGGTGAGGTGGGCGTCAGCGGGGCTCCAGGTCAGCCTCAGGCTTGTCGGATCGGTGAGCGCCCCGGAAGGGCCGTAGAACTTTACGGTCAGGGTGAAGGGGCTATTGGCCCTTGTGGCACTGAAATCCATGGATGCCCAGCAGCTGGCCATCAAATCGAGGGACGCCGCCGGCTGGACGAATATATTGCCACCAACGCCGTCCTGGAGGACGTAAGCCACCCAGAGGATGCCTTCAGAGGGGCTGAACGAGAGGGACGGGTAAACCTCGTCGCCGGGGGTCCCTGTCACTCTGACCCTCTCGATGGGGCTCCAGCCGGGGTTGAACCTCTCCAGATACAGGTCGTAGCTCCCAGCCTCATCGGAGCTGTAGACCAGGTCGAGCTCGCCGTTCTGGATGATGAGGGATGGGTGGTCCTGGTTCGATGAGCTGGTGGTGATCCTCCTCTTCGGCTCGAGGGAGTTGAGATTTCTGTCGTACTTCCTGACGAAGACGTCCATGTTTCCAGACTCATCGGAGGCGTAGGCTACGTATATCCTGTCGTCGGCGCCGAGGGCGATCGACGGCTTGTCCTGGTAGCTCGCCTCGTTGGTCACCCTCACCTTCCTCAACGGCGTCCAGGCGGAGTTGAACCGCTCGACGAAGATGTCCCCGCCGAAGGTCGAGCCCGTCTCCCAGGATTGGTAGGCGAGGTAGAAGTCGCTCCCCACCCGAATGAGGGATGGGCTATCCTGGTCTGTCGGGGAGGTGGTCAGCCTCTTGGTCTCGATGAGGTTCAAATTTCTGTCGTACTTCTTCACGAAGATGTCCCAGTTGCCCGTCTCATCGGATACGTAGGCTACGTAGTAGTACCCGTCGGCGAAGATCGCCGAAGGGGTGTCCTGGTAGGCAGGATCGGTCGTAGCCCTGACCTTCTGGATCTCGCTCCAGCCGAGGTCGAACATCTTGAGGAATATGTCGCCGTTGTACGAGTCTCCCGCCTCCCAGGACTGATAGGCCAAGAGGTGGCCATCGGCGGAGCTCACCAGGGATGGCCTGTCCTGGGCAGCGTCCCCGGAGGTGAGCTGATAGATCCCCCAGGATCTGATGAGCTGGTAGCCGCTGTAGCCTGTGGCGCTGTCGTACCTGGTGGCGGGCTCGTGTTTGCCATCCCGGACGTAGACGTAGAGGCTATACTCACCGGCGTCACCGGGTGCCGATGCCCAGGTCCAGGTCCTGCTGTTGGACCAGTCCTGGACGACCTTCCAGGCGTTCCCGGTGGAGGGGCCCCTAAGCCAGAACCGATAGAGGATGGGGTCGCCATCGGGATCTGAGGCGGTTGCCGTCCAGGCCACCGTTGATCCCGCCGTCTGCGGGCTAGGCCTGCTGGGTGAAAGGGCCGTCACCGTCGGAGGACGGTTGATGGTCACGGGAGGCGTCAGCTGGTAGCCGCCGAAGCCCACGGCGCTGTCGTACCTGGTGGCAGGCTCGTGTTTTCCGTCCCGGACGTAGACGTAGACGTCGTAGAGGCCGGCGTCACCGGAGGCCGACGACCAGGTCCAGGTCCTGCTGTTGGACCAGTCCTGGACGACCTTCCAGGCGTTCCCGGTGGAGGGGCCCCTAAACCAGAACCGATAGAGGATGGGGTCGCCATCGGGATCGCTCGCTGATGCGGTCCAGGTGATCGTCCCCCCGGAGGTCTGGGGGCTCGGCCTGTTGGGGGCGATGGCGGTGACCACCGGCGGTCGGTTCACCGGGACGGGAGCCGTCAGCAGGTATCCTCCGTATCCTTTGGAGCTGTCGTAACTCGTGGGTGGGTTGTGCTTCCCATCCCGGACGTAGACGTAGACGTCGTAGAGGCCAGCGTCGCCGGAGGATGTGGACCAGGTCCATATATTGCTGGTGGACCAGTCCCTGACGACCTTCCAGACGTTCCCGGTGGCGGGCCCCCTCAGCCAGAACTTGAAGAAGAGGAGGTCCATATCCGGGTCCGCGGCGAAGGCCGTCCAGGTGATCGTCGATCCTGCCACCTGGGGGCTCGACCAGCTCGGCAGGAGGGCCGTGGCCACTGGAGGCTGGTTGGGCGGTCTGATGGTGATTAGGTGATAGCCTCTGTACCCAGTGCAGTCGTCGTAGCGGCCTGCAGGCTGGTGCTTTCCGTCCCGGACGTAGACGCAGAAATCATACTGCCCGATGTCTCCCGGGGAGGTCGACCAGGTCCAGGTTCGGCTGTTGGACCAGTCCCTGACGACCTTCCAGACGTTCCCGGTGGCGGGCCCCTTCATCCAGAATCGATAGAGGATGGGATCACCATCGGGATCGCTGGCGGTGGCCGTCCAGGTGATCGTCGCCCCGGCTATCTGGGGGCTCGGCCTGTTGGGAGTGAGGGCTGTGACCGTCGGGGGCCTGTTGGGCGTAGGAGCCGGGTTCACCTTGAAGGGGGTGATCTTGTAGGCATCCCAGCTGTCAGCTCCTGCGTGCTTTCCGTCCCTTATCCATACGTTGACCTCGTAGTCGCCCTGCTGCGATGGCTTCCAGTCCCACCAGTTCTTGGTGCTCCATTCCTGGACTACCTGCCACGCTCCGCCAGTGGACGGGCCCTTCAGGTGGAACTTGTACTGGACGACGTCCCCCGGGTTGGGGTCGGTGGCGTCCGCCGTCCACCTTATGGTGGCGCCGACGTTCTGGGGGCTCGTCGGGTTGGGGGTCAGCGAGTTGAAGACCGGTGGGAGGTTAGGTCCCGTCACCACGTAGTCGACAACCTTGAAGTCGTCCCAGCTGTCGGAGGCAGCGTGGTTTCCGTCCCTTATCCATACGTTGACCTGGTTGTTACCTTCGTCAGCGGCGGTCGTCGTCCACGACCAGGTGGGGGTGGTGCTCCAGCCCCTCTTCTCTACCCAGTTGTTCGACGTGGCCGGTCCCTTCAGGAAGAACCTGTAGTATATGGCGTCGCCATCGGTATCCGTCGCGCTGGCTGTCCAGACCGCCGTCGTCCCGGCGTTCTGAGGGCTCGCTTTGTCCGGGGCGAGGCTTGTGACCTTCGGCGGCTCGTTCGGGGCCGGAGCCGGGTTCACAGTGAAGGGCGTTACCTTGAATGCGTCCCAGCTGTCGGGTCCGGCGTGTTTTCCGTCCCTGACCCATACGTTCACCTCGTAGTCTCCCTGCTGGGCCGGCACCCAGTCCCAGAAGTTCGTTGCCGACCAGTCCTGGACCTGCTGCCACGCATCGCCTGTAGATGGTCCCTTCAGGTAGAACCTGTAGGATATGGGATCACCGTCGGTGTCGGATGCCACCGCCGTCCACTTGATTGGAGTTCCAACGTTCTGAGGGCTGGCGGGGTTCGGGGTCAGGCTAGTTACCGTCGGAGGCTGGTTCGGGGCCGGAGCCGGGTTCACGGTGAAGGGTGTTACCTTGAATGCGTCCCAGCTGTCGGGTCCGGCGTTGTTCCCGTCCCTGACCCATACGTTCACCTCGTAGTCTCCCTGCTGGGCCGGCACCCAGTCCCAGAAGTTCGTTGCCGACCAGTCCTGGACCTGCTGCCACGCATCGCCTGTAGATGGTCCCTTCAGGTAGAACCTGTAGGATATGGGATCACCGTCGGTGTCGGATGCCACCGCCGTCCACTTGATTGGAGTTCCAACGTTCTGAGGGCTGGCGGGGTTCGGGGTCAGGCTAGTTACCGTCGGAGGCTGGTTAGCCGCGGGGGCTGGGTTCACCTTGAATGGTGTTACCTTGAAGGCGTCCCAGCTGTCGGGGGCGGCGTGGTTTCCGTCCCTGACCCATACGTTCACCTCGTAGTCACCCTGCTGGGCCGGCACCCAGTCCCAGAAGTTCGTTGCCGACCAGTCCTGGACCTGTTGCCATGCGTCGCCCGTTGACGGTCCCTTGAGGAAGAACTTGTACGATATGGGATCGCCGTCTGGATCCGAAGCGGCAGCGGTCCACTTGATGGGTGTTCCGACGTTCTGGGGGCTCGTCGGGTTTGGCGTGAGGCTGGTGACCGTCGGGGGCTGGTTAGCCGCGGGGGCTGGGTTCACCTTGAATGGTGTTACCTTGAAGGCGTCCCAGCTGTCGGGGGCGGCGTGGTTTCCGTCCCTGACCCATACGTTCACCTCGTAGTCACCCTGCTGGGCCGGCACCCAGTCCCAGAAGTTCGTTGCCGACCAGTCCTGGACCTGTTGCCATGCGTCGCCCGTTGACGGTCCCTTGAGGAAGAACTTGTACGATATGGGATCGCCGTCTGGATCCGAAGCGGCAGCGGTCCACTTGATGGGTGTTCCGACGTTCTGGGGGCTCGTCGGGTTTGGCGTGAGGCTGGTGACCGTCGGGGGCTGGTTAGCCGCGGGGGCTGGGTTCACCTTGAATGGTGTTACCTTGAAGGCGTCCCAGCTGTCGGGGGCGGCGTGGTTTCCGTCCCTGACCCAAACGTTCACCTCGTAGTCACCCTGCTGGGCTGGTACCCAGTCCCAGAAGTTCGTTGCCGACCAGTCCTGGACCTGCTGCCATGCGTCGCCCGTTGACGGTCCCTTGAGGAAGAACTTGTACGATATGGGATCGCCGTCTGGATCCGAGGCGGCAGCGGTCCACTTGATGGGTGTTCCGGCGTCCTGGGGGCTCGCGACGTTCGGGTTGAGGGAGTCTGCCACAGGCGGCTGGTTTGGCGCATTTATGACGAAGTCAGCGACCTTGAACGAGTCGTATCCTCCTGGCCCCTCGTGGTTACCGTCCCGGACCCACACGTTGACCTGGTTTGCACCCGCGTCAGCGGCAGAAGTGGTCCAGGTCCATGTTGGAGAGGCGTCCCACCCTCTCGTCTCGACCCAGTTGTTGGATGTGGCGGGACCCTTGAGGAAGAACTTGTAGAGGATGGTGTCTCCGTCTGCATCAGATGCGCTGGCGGTCCATATGATGGATGTACCGGCGTCCTGGGGGCTCGCGACGTTCGGGTCGAGGGAGTCTGCCACAGGCGGCAGGTTTGGCGCATTTATGACGAAGTCAGCGACCTTGAACGAGTCGTATCCTCCTGGCCCCTCGTGGTTACCGTCCCGGACCCACACGTTGACCTGGTTTGCTCCCGCGTCAGCGGCAGAAGTGGTCCAGGTCCATGTTGGAGAGGCGTCCCACCCTCTCGTCTCGACCCAGTTGTTGGATGTGGCAGGACCCTTGAGGAAGAACTTGTAGAGGATGGTGTCTCCATCGGCATCAGATGCGCTGGCGGTCCATATGATGGGAGTGCCGGCATCCTGGGGGCTCGCGACGTTCGGGTCGAGGGAGTCTGCCACAGGCGGCTGGTTCGGGGCCGGAGCCGGGTTCACGGTGAAGGGCGTTACCTTGAATGCGTCCCAGCTGTCAGGTCCGGCGTTGTTCCCGTCCCTGATCCAGACGTTCACCTCGTAGCTTCCGGCTTGGGATGGTGTCCAGTCCCAGGAGTTGGTGGCCGACCAGTCCTGGACCTGCTGCCACGCATCGCCTGTAGATGGTCCCTTCAGGTAGAACCTGTAGATGATAGGGTCACCATCTGCATCGGATGCGCTGGCGGTCCACTTTATGGTGGTTCCAACCTCCTGGGGGCTTCCCTTGTCCGCAGTGAGATCTCCGGCGGTCGGCGGAACGTCGGCCACAGCCGCCGAAGTCAGAAACATTCCAATGATCAGCAGCGCCAGAGCCAGGCGTAGCGCGCCTTTCTGGCTCCGTTCCAAGATATCGCCGGGGGCATTCTTCAGTCTGTCCCAGGCTACCGCCTTCGATGAGGGATCTATCATATCGAACACCTTCCAATCTTTGACCGACAAATTCGTCTTCTGTCTGATCCGTCGATTTGGGCTTTTAAGTATCTATTTTTCACATCAGAGTCTCGTCGGTGCTAGATGCTGCGAACCTCGTTTCACATGAACTGGATGTAAGTCGCGTATGGATCTACAACTCAATAATTTACCATCTCCTGACAGTAAAGTTTGTCGGATGGCAGAACCTCCCGGAGAGGCAGGCGCCGAAGAGCCGTCCGAAGACCAACGAGGATCCGATCCCCAAAAGCATCCACCGTGGTCAGCGACAGACCACCTCTCTCGCGCCGACCCGGGTGGAGCATCTCATAGGCCGATGGATCGGATATGAAATCCTGAAACTTTCTCAGGCGAAGGGATGCTTCGCCGAGTCCTTCTTTGCAAGGGCCTCTTTGACCGTAGGCTCGCCTCCCATCGCCCTCTCGATGGCGAGCTTTGTGGCCCTGTAGTTGTAGTCGCGAACCTTCTTCTTATCCTCGGCGTCCCACTCGATGAATACCGAGACGATGATCAGCAGGTCCTCAGCATCCCCCTCCGGGATCGTCCCGTCGGCCACCGAGTCCATCACCGCCTGGGCCACCGCCGCCTGGGCCGGGCCGAAGATCAGAAGGGCTTGGCTGGCGTTCGTGATAGTCACCTTGTTCACCATGAGGGTGGCGGGCTTGGGGATGAGGTTTGGCTCCAGGACCGCGAGGAGCGGTGTGTGGCCCATCCTCGGCGAGGCGAGGGCGGTGACGAAGGCCTGCTCCACCGCGCTTCCCTTTCTCCCGATGACGAGGTCTATGTGGGCGACCTCGGGCCCCTCTCCCACCAGCGCCTCTCCGATGAGGGCTTTTTCGAAGTGTTGAGTCATTTGTTCGTTCTCCCCTGGGCTGACATCGAAGCCAGTCCCTTTCACCTATTTGTGATGATGTTTTATATATTTTCGTTTTGGAGTTCGACCGCTGGGGTGATAAGCCGCCGAAGCCGTGGGTCCATATCGTCGGGAGGGGTGAGCGGATCTATGAAGAACGTTGCCTGGGCCGTCACGGGGGCTGGCCACTACCTGGCCGAGAGCGTTGCCGCGATGAAAGTGGTCTCACGGAAGAACCGGGTCTGCACCTTCGTCTCGCGGGCCGGAGAGGAGGTCGCGAGGATGTACGGCCTCTTCGACAAGCTCTCTGAGATCTCGGGCGGGGGATATCTGGAGGAGCTGTTTTTTGAGCGGGAGGAGGGGGCGAGCAGCCCCAAGGCCGGGAGGTTCATGATGAATAAGTTCGACCTATTGATCGTCGCGCCGGCGACGGCCAACACCGTAGCCAAGATCGTCTGCGGAATAGCCGACAGCCTCCCGACGAACGCCGTGGCCCTGGCGAACAAGGCGGGGGTTCCCGTCTACGTCCTCCCCACCGACGTTCTGGAGAGGTCGGAGACCGAGCCGCCCTACACCATCGACAGGGATCTCTGCATCCGTTGCGAGGTCTGCGAGCCCCGGGAGGCGTGCCCGAAGGGGGCGATCGCCGCGCAGATCGACCTTGTGAGGTGCGACGGCTGTGGGATCTGCAGGGACCTCTGCCCCCAGGGCGCCATCAGGAGGGCCGAGATCTCCGTCGTGACCCGCCCCCTGGATAGGGAGAACATAGAACGGCTTGGGAGGATCCCGGGGATCACCGTTCTCGCGGGGCCCGAAGATATCTCGAAGCTTTTATGATCTCTTCAGGCCAGAGGCAGAAGGGAGGGGCGGTTTGTGTAAGGTTTATCATCTAATGGCAGATATACGCCGGGGTGAAGATGTCCGTTCTGGTAGTAAACAACTACGGTCAGTTCAACCACCTGATTCATCGGAGCATAAGGGACCTGGTTTCTGCGAGGATGATCTCAAACCTGACGCCACCGGAGGAGATCGAGGCCGACGGCCTGATCCTCGGCGGCGGCCCGACCCTTGACCGGGCTGGAAACTGTTCCGAGTACCTGAAGAGGCTGAAGATACCGATCCTCGGGATTTGCCTGGGCCTCCAGGTGATGGCCGAGACCTTCGGGGGAAGAGTTGAGAAGGGTTCCATCGGCGGGTATGCGGAGGTGGTGGTGGAGGTGCTGGAGGAGGACGAGATCCTGAAGGGCCTCCCCCCAAAGGTAAAGACCTGGGCTTCCCATGCCGACCAGGTGGTGAGGCTACCGCCGGAGTTCCGGGTGCTGGCGCGGTCCGAGGTCTGCGAGATCGAGGCGATGAGGCATGAGACGCGGCCTCTTTACGGAGTCCAGTGGCACCCCGAGGTCGTCCACACCGAGGGGGGCATCCGGCTCCTCGAGAACTTCATCGAGGTCTGCAGGGAGCGGAGATGACGTACGGGGATCGGAGCAGGTGAACCGGGCTGAGATCGAGGAGATGCTGGCGGAGCTGGCCCTCCAGCTGGAGAGGGCCGAGCGGCTCTCGACAGAGATCGTCGCCCGCGATATAAGGCGATTCGGTTTTCGTTGCCAGCGGTGCGGCGAATGCTGCCGGGGCGAGGAGAACACCGTCGCCGTCTTCCCCTTAGAGATCAGGGCGATCATGGGCGAGACGGGCGAAGGGTGGCTGGAGGCGGCGGAGCCGCCCCTCGAGGGGGAGTGGGATTCCGGAGGGAACTTTCACACCCTGGAGTGGCGTTTGAGAAAAACGGGCCGGGACTGCCGCTACTTTTCGGAAGGCGGGTGCCGGATCTACGGGAGAAGGCCCCTCCTCTGCGAAACCTATCCCTTTTACCTGGATGACGGCCGCCTCCGGTGGTCAGAGTGCCGGGGGATCGGAGGCGAGATAAGCTCAGAGGAGGCCACGAAGCTAGCCGAGCTTCTCAAAAGAAGGCAGATCTTCGAGATCAGAGAGGCGATCGAGCTGGTCCGGAAGTACGAGGAGTTCGAGAGGGGGGAGCCGTCGCCTTTCGGCAGATGCATCATCCACGACAGCGAGGGCGTCCACGAGATCGAGTGGGCCGAGATCTCGGGTGCCCTGGGCCGGAGGCTCCGACGGTCAGGTGGTTGGTAGAAGGCCCCTCACCTGCCCTCGTCCTGAGCCTCGTACTCCAGGGTGCCGATGGCGTGCTTGAATACTATCATCTTCTTTCCCTTCCCCAGGTCTAAGAGGAGCTCGTAGTTGTTCTGCGACTCAAGCTTCGCTATCAGGGGCCTTCCGTCCAGAAGCCTGATCGTCACCTTCTGGCCCACGGCCCGAGGGATGAACTGCTTGGGCTTCGCCGTCTCCTTCTTCCCCTCTTCCTCTCCCTTCTCATCCAAGAACATGATCTTCCGCTCCTAAATATGCCGAATCGTCCCGTCGAGGAGGCGCTTTCCCTCCACCGACCGAAAGAGGGGAGGCTCCCAGTCTTCGATGATCTTCATCCTCTCCCTCTTCTCCTTCCCTCCTCTCCCTCCATCGCCGGCGCCCTCGATCACACCTTCCACTTCTCCATCGATCCGGACCCGGCGGATCAGGATCCCTCGCCTCTGCCACGCCGGGCTCTTGGCGAGGTTTGTCCCCCGCGCAAAGAGCGTCTCGTGGATCTCGGCCTCCTTCATTCCCCGGAGCTGCCCCATCGCCTCTTCGGGGGCGAGGCCGTCGGCGACGAGGGCGTAGAAGCCGCTGGAGAAGACGTGGTTTCTCCAGGCCTCGTCCTGCCTTTCTGCAAAGTACTCGCATATCTCGCCGGGGCAGAGGGGGATCGACCTCGCGTCCATGGCGACGGCCCTCCCGAGGGCGAGGGATAGGTGGCCCGAGAGGGACCCCGCCACCACTGAGTCGATCTTCTCCAGCCGGCCGTTGAAGGGAGCCTCCGGAAAGAGGAGGTTGACCTCGTCGGAGAAGGTGAAGGCGATGGCGGGGTCGAGGCTTGACTCCTCGAAGAACCTTCTCGCCGCCTTCGCCATCGCCCTCGCGAAGTCGAGGTCGTAGGGCTTATCCGCCTCCCGGAGGAGCTTTCCAAAGCCTCTTCCGTCGGCCCGCACCACCAGGGGGGGGCGGACTCTGAGGTCGGCGTAAACCTCCCGGCTTTCAGACCTTCTCGTCATCGCTGTAAGATATGGTCCCGAAGTGCTTGGTGATTACGATATCTCCGACGGCGGTGACCCCTTGGTAGGGTATGATGATACCCTTCCCCTTCAGGTCGAGGAAGGATTTGTTGACGTTCCCGAGGGCAAGGCCGCTCACCTCGCCCACATCCGGATCGAGGACCACGTCGTCGACCCTCCCGACGAAGATCCCCCGCTGGGTGTAGACGTCCTGATCCAAAAGTGCTGTGATTTCGATGCGCAATCTCGTCCCCTTCCTATCGGTGTTGCTCTCACATCTTAAATCTTCTGATCAGTTTGGCGGAGAGACGGGGGGTGGATGGTCTCTTGGGTCGGCTAGAGAAGAAACAAAAGACCATGACGACAGAAGAGATGGGGCCGGTCCGCCCCGTCCAGGATGCAGGATCAAGGTGCTGTGAAGCTGGGAGGGGAGGGCCCCTCCCAACGCCCCCTTCATTCATCCTCCCCTCCCTTGGGGGAGATCTGGATCATATTGATGCCGGGAGGCGGAGATCCTCCGGGCGCGTTCCCTGAGTTTTGCAGACCTCTTTTCGCGGGGTTGTATCATCGCCAGATCGGCTGGCAGAATCGGCTTATTCTGCCGATCTCTCCGATGGCGGACCGCTCACCAGGTTATGGTGAACTCCCTCACCTGGTAGCTGTCCCAGCTGTCGTATCCGGCGTGGTTTCCATCCCTGATCCAGACGTTCGCCTGGCTCGTCCCCACGTCGGAGGCGGTCGTCTGCCAGGTCCACCTGTTGCTCGCCGTCCATCCCGTCATGTCCCTCCAGGCGTTCCCGGTGGAGGGGCCCTTCAGCCAGAACCGGTAGTATATCTGGTCCCCGTCGGGGTCGTTGGCCGTCGCCGTCCAGATGACCGAAGACCCCGCGACGAGGGGGCTTCCCCTGTTGGGGGTGAGGCCCGTCGCCGTCGGCGGCCCGTTCGCTCGGGGGGCCGCCACTTGGAACTCCCTCACCTGGTAGCTGTCCCAGCTGTCGTATCCGGCGTGGTTTCCGTCCCTGATCCAGACGTTAACCTGGCTCGTCCCCACGTCGGAGGCGGTCGTCTGCCAGGTCCACCTGTTGCTCGCCGTCCATCCCGTCATGTCCCTCCAGGCGTTCCCGGTGGAGGGGCCCTTCAGCCAGAACCGGTAGTGTATCTGGTCCCCGTCGGGGTCGTTGGCCGTCGCCGTCCAGGTGACCGAAGACCCCGCGACGAGGGGGCTTCCCCCGTCGGGGGCGAGGCCCGTCGCCGTCGGCGGCCCGTTCGTCCTGGGGAGGGCGACGGTGAACTCTCTCGTCAGGCTGCACTTGGAGCCGTCGGGGCCGGCATTCCGCCCGTCCTTTACGCTGACGCAGACCGAGCTCGTCCCGGCGTCCGATGGGACCGTCCTCCAGGTCCAGCGGTTGCTCGTCGTCCATCCCGTCATATCTATCCAGGCCCAGCCCGTCGACGGGCCTTTAAGCCAGAACTTGTAGAGGATGGCGTCGCCGTCGGGGTCGGTCGCCCTGGCGGTCCAGGTGACGGCCGTCTCCGCCGTTGCGGGCCCAGCAGCGTCCGGATAGAGGTCAGTCGCCACAGGCTGCTGATTGTACCAGCTCCTGCTGTACCTGCTGCTTCCCCAGGTGCCGTGTGCATGGCGGTCCTTGCCATCATCGAGCGGCACCTCGGGCCAGAAGTTGTAGCTGAAGCTTCCGGGATGGTAATAAGCCCCATCAGGACCGGGTGCCGGGAGACCGTACCCCGACCAAGTGATGGACGAATAAGCCGTGCCAGAGCTTGTGCTTTGAATAGTCGCGATGCCAGCGGCGTTGGCGGAGGAGACCGCCGTCGCCAGGACCATCAATAGGAGAGAGATCGTCCCCATGACGTAAGGAAGGTTCTCCTTGACGAGCGCCTCCCTCGCGAAACTTCTCAGGGAATCCTCCCCCAATTTAGTCGTAACCAACCCCCCTACCATGCTCAATCACCTACATTTTCAGCGCATCTTCAGCAAACCATCCGACAACCGAAGCCTGGCCTGGGAAATTTAAATACCTATTTTTCATGTTGGGTCCCTGTTAGTCGATTTTTTATCGTCTCGGTTATGTGAACCGCCTGTGAAACTCGTATAGGCGTTCGGGGGTGGGATAGGGGGAGAGGAAGCTGGTACATGGCAGATTTTTAAGAGTTAATGGGCGAGAAGACCTGGCAAAACAGATTAGTTTTTATACTAGAGTGCCCTCAATAATGGATCATGAAACTTCTAACTATATTATGTCTAGTTATTATGCTCTCTTCGACAGTTACGACGGTAATGGGATCTTTCGGCCTTAAATACGATATTGGGGGCAAAGGGCAACCATTTGGTGGGGACAGTTTTCATGGAGCTTATTCTGCTCGATTGGATTATGATCAAAATATAAGAAATATTAAAATAGATCTACAGGAGCCTTTATCGTTCGACGATTTGGACGAATTTTGTTTTCAAATGAAACTGCTTACTGCAAATGCGACGATCGGTATAGATCTCTACTTAGATGGTGATGGCGATGGAAAGTGGAGCAGTAAGAGCGGCTATGACGTCAAATTTTATGCAAGGCCTGATGAGTTGGGAAAAAGTGGTTGGCCATTTAATCAATGGCACGATCTCGACGCCTTCGAGTTAGAATACAAAAAACAAATAGGCAATAAGACTTTTGGAGAAATGGTACTGGGTGAGTGGCAAGAAGAATCGAATCAAAACCTCCAGATAGTTCAAATTTATATAAGATTATATGTTAAAGGACATGGGATTTGCTTATTTGACTATTTCAACATAAACGGCATGATCGCCAGCTTCGAGCCGAACGAGGGACCCAACGAGAAGGAGGGAAAGCCGAGCAGGATAAGCCAGAACGGCAAGATCACCTACACCATAACCTACGGCAACGATCTATTGGAGCCGATAACAAACCTCGTGATCGAGGAGGAGTACGATCCGAGGATGACCATCATCTCGGCGGACCCGCCGCCAGACCCCGGGACCAATAACGTCTGGACGATAGGGACCCTCCTTCCGGGAGAATACGGCCAGATCGTCGTCGTGATGAAGATGGTGAAGCAGAACTTCGTCGCGGAGGTGGAGGGGGACGTCTCCGGGGAGGGTTTCGTCTCCGTCCGGCGGAGGTTTACCACCAATAGGGGGCCCCACCTGATAGTGAACCAGGTGAGGATATCCTGCGACCAGTTTGAGCGGCAGGGACGGGTCGCGACGCCGGTGAGGGCGATAGTCGGAACAACCCTCAGCTTCGCTGAGCACGGCTCGGGAAGGTACGCCTCGGAGGAGGTCCTCAGCTACAGGACCACCAGGATGAAGATGGAGCGGTCCTTTGAAGCCGTCCGGACCCCGACGGCCCTGGCCCTCCCCCTGGGTCGATCCATCGGCTTCGACTCCGGCTGGAGCGCAAGCCACCTCTGCATGGATGAGAAGAGAGGCTCGATGATCTGGGAGCGGTACCTTCGCGCCGACCGGCTCAACACCACCGGCCAGGCCGAGGTCAGGAGCACGAGGCTCCGGCTTAGTTCCGAATCGAACTTCTCCGGGATGGCGATATACGAGATAGAGAGTCACACCGAAGCGAGAGACGCCGCCATCGCCAGCGTCTTCGATGGGAGCTACTCCCTGAAATGCGGCAGCGAGGTCTACAAATGAAATGCAGAGACGGACCTCGGACTCGATCTCAGGGGCCTTGCCCTCCTGAAATTCGATCGTGTTGGAGGCGATCTCCTGGGGCCCCGTCTTCAGGAAGGTCCGGACTACTGTGCTGAAAATGGTCTCCGCAATGGGTGAATGAAAAGGCAGGAAGAAGAATAGATCACCAAATGAGCAAAAGGGACGATGGATGAGAGGGCGGAGGGAGAAGCCCTCTCATCCTCATAGGAGGTCTGGCGATCTTTTTTTCCCACTCCCCTTCCCGCTGAGATACCCTAACACCCGCTCCTTTAAATGACTATTTTTCACGTGCGGTTCATGTTGGTTTCATCTGAAATCCGGGCCGCCGATAACCGCAACCCTATTATCCTCGAAATAGGCCAAAAGACCCCTATGGGCATCAACGTCCCCCAGTTCATCGATGAAGCCATCGCAGGGATTCGCCGCCAGGTGGAGGGAAGGGCGGTCATCGGCCTCTCCGGGGGCGTGGACAGCTCTGTCTGCGCCTTTCTTGCCCGGGAGGCTATAGGAGATCGGCTGATCCCGGTCTACGTCGACAGCGGCCTTATGCGGCTGAACGAGTCAAAGAAGATCGCCGAGATGTTCTCCGACTTCAACCTGGTCACCGTCACCGCCGAGGACCGGTTTTTGGGCGCCCTCGCGGGGGTGATCGACCCCGAGGAGAAGAGGAAGGTGGTGGGCGAGACCTTCATCCGGGTCTTCGAGGAGGAGGCGAGGCGGGTCGGCGCCGAATATCTGATCCAGGGGACGATATACCCGGACCTGATCGAGTCGGAGGGGGGGATCAAATCCCACCACAACGTCGGAGGCCTCCCCCTCCATATGGAATTCAAGGGCATCGTCGAGCCCCTCCGCGATCTCTACAAGGACGAGGTGAGGGCCGTAGCTCGGGGGCTATCGATGCCGGCGGAGATCTGCGAGCGGATGCCCTACCCCGGCCCCGGCCTCTCCGTCAGGATCCTCGGCGAGGTTACCCGAGAGAGGCTCGCGGTAGTCCGGATCGCCAACGCCATCGTCGAGGAGGAGCTGAAGGGGTTCTTGCCCTGGCAGGCCTTCGCCGCGGTCCTGGGGAAGGCGACCGGCGTCAAGGGGGACATCCGAGCCTACGGGTACATCGTGGCGGTGAGGGCGGTCTCCTCTCGGGACGCCATGACCGCCGACGTCCTCGAACTTCCCTGGGAGGTCCTGAGGCGGATATCCCACAGGATCACCGGGGAGATCCCTGAGGTCTCTAGGGTCGTATACGACCTGACGCCGAAGCCACCAGGGACGATCGAGTTCGAGTGATCCATTCCAGGGGTTCAGAGAACCCCCTTGGTGCTGAGGACGAGGGTTCCCTCCGTTCTCATCGCCTCCTTCAGGGCGAGCCCCAGGGCCTTGAAGATGATCTCGGCCTTGTGGTGGTCGTTTTCGCCCTCAAACCTCACGTGGAGGGTGATCCGCCCTCCTTCCGTCAGGGCTGAGAGAAACGCTGCCACGTCCTGAGTCGGGAGGTCCCCGACGAGGTCGCCGGCGAAGCTGCCCTTCATCACCAGGTAGGCCCTCCCGCTCAGGTCCAGCGCCGTCGAGGCGAGGGCCTCGTCCATGGGGGCCGTCGCCCAGCCGTACCTTTTTATCCCCCGCTTATCCCCCAGGGCGGAGGCGATGGCCTCCCCCAGGGCGAGGCCCAGGGCCCTCGACCTCTGGGCGGAGATCCCCCCTTCCGCCTTTGCCGACAGGTCGATCCCACCCATCCTCGCGAGGGCGCTCAGCATGTGGTCGAGGAACCCCGATCCGGATTCGAGGGCCGAGTCCCCTTGGCCATCCAGGTCCAATTTGACGACGGACCGGGCCCCGCCGACCTCGGACCTTCCATCACCCTTCCTCACGACTCCACCTCCACACATCCTCCACAAACTCTCTATCGATCTCCATGAAACCTCCACAAACCCTCCACGACGGATCAATATCAGGATAGGAGGGCTGAGAGGGCCACCCTGAAGTCGAGCTTCCCCGTATATATCGCCGTCCCGACGACCGCCCCCGCCGCCCCAGCGCCCCGCAGGAGCAGGAGGTCCTCGACGGTGGTGACCCCCCCGGCGGCGACGACGGGGATCTCCACCGCCTCGACGAGCCTCCTCGTCGGCTCGGGGTCGATCCCCCGGACCTGCCCCTCGGTGTCGATGTTGGTGAAGAGGATAGAGCCTGCGCCCCGCTCCTGGAAGAGGAGCCCAAGCTCGATCGCCCCCTCCTCCAGGTCCCGCTGCCACCCCTCGGTGGTGACCTTTCCTCTCCTCACGTCCAGGGCGACCATCACCCTCTCGGAGCCGAAGTCGGAAGCCAGCTCCTTTACCATATCGGGCCGGGCCAGGGCCGCCGTCCCCAGGATCACCCGGTCGACGCCTAGACCAAGGAGCGACGCCGCATCTTCCCGGGACCTGATCCCGCCTCCGACCTGGATGAAGAGGTCGAGGGTCTCGACGATCTCCTGGAGTATGGGGCCATTGATCCGAACGCCCTGGATCGCCCCATCCAGGTCGATGATGTGCAGGGTCGACGACCCCATATCGGCCCACCGGACCGCCTCGGCCAGGGGGTCGTCGAGGGATACCACCTCGGAGCCCGGGACGCCGCCGACGAGCTGGACGCATCTTCCGCCTCGGAGGTCGACGGCCGGAAAGAGATCGAAAGGCATGATAAGATCCTAGACCTTCGGAGACCTTAAATTTTGGGGCCTCCTAGGACCAGAACCTCTTCGTCCTGGCGTACTCCCTTTCCGCCTTCAGGATGTCCCGGTAGAAATCTGCCTCGTCTTTACGGAGGTTGCGCATCAATCTTGCCGCCGTCTCGGGGCCGAGGCCCCGGCTCGCGAGGGTGACGGCGGCGGCCTTGCCATAGGTGAGGACGAGGTTTGCGTTCCGGTAGACCCGCTTCGTCCTCCGCCGGTCCTCGGGGGTCTTAGCCCCCTCCGGCTTCTTGACGATCCTGATCTCCTCCTCCTCCCAGGGCTTGAGGGCCGCCACCATCCGGGAGCCGCAGATGGGGCACTCGGGGACCTCGGGGACGTTCTTGACCATCCGCAGCGACTTCCAGCCCTTGCAGTGGACGCAGAATAGGATAACCCGGTCGTTCATGATCCGGTCTTTGAGGAGGTCGATGACGGCGCCGTCGGCCCGCTCTGGGGTCGTCACGTCCCTCCCCCCCCGCCTCCCCTCGGCGCCGATGGGGCTCGCCGAGGAGGTGGTGATGGCGATCCTCCCCCCCCTCAGATCCTCCAAGACCTCCCTCGCCCGGTCGACGTCGATCCTGTCGAAGAGAACCTCCCTCATCGCCTCCTCGCCGATGACGCCGTCGACGAAGAGGCCTAGGATCCGTTTTAGGCTCACCATCTCCCGGTCGAGGTCCCGCCGGAGGGCCCCGAACCTCCGGGCGACGTGGACCATCCTCCAGGTGAATAGTGACGTGTTCTTGAGGGTCTTCTCCAGGATCGGGGCGAGGTGGTCCGGGTCCGTCCCGGCGAGGAGGGCTGCCACCTCCTCCGGCAGGATCTGCCCCGGCGTCTCAAGGCCGATCCGATAGGGGTCGACGTCTAGGGCGACGGAGGTTCCGAGCCTCGCCGAGAGGAGGGCGGTCAGGACCCTTCCCAGGGCCTCGTTCGCCTGGTGGCCAAGGCAGGCGTTGATGGTGATGTAGGCCCCATCCCCCTCGACGACTATCGTTCGGTCGTCGGGGACCGGAAGCCGGGCCGCTAGCTGGCTTTTTATCATCTTCACGAAGGCCGAAGCCGCCTCACCGTCGACGGGGTAGCTCTCCATCAGGAAGGCCAGGGCCGCCGCCTCCCCACCCTTCCCATCGGCGCCCCCTTCCTCCTCTCCAACGCCCGCCCCCTCCAGGAGGCGGGCGACCCGGCCCCGGATCTCTCCCGCCTCCTGAGCCACCTCCCAGGGGACGGGGATCTCCTCCCCCGACCAGGAGGGGATCTCGCCCCCCCGGTGGATGGGTCCGACCCTGATCTCCGCCTCCTCGTCGACGACCTCCACGATCTCCCACATCTCCCCCCTGGAGACGAAGGTCGCCCCCGGCTCGGCGAAGTTGACGACGAAGGCCTCGTCGAGGGTCCCTACGGGCTTCCTCCCGACGACGTCGTAGACCCGGTACCTCTTCTCGTCGGGTATCATCGAGAGGTTCTGGTAGTAGTACTGCCATGACTTCCGCCTCCTCCGGAGGACCCCACCGTCGATGAAGACGAGCCGATGGTCGGCTATCTCCGCCACCACCTCCTCCAGCTCCGGGAAGGAGAGGTCCCGGAAGGGGCGGGACCTGGTGACGATCTCAAAGCACCTTTCGAGGCCGATATCGCCGAAGTCGAGGGCGAGACCCACCAGCTGGTTTGCCAGGACGTCCTTCGGCCTCTCGTGGAGCCTCGTCCCCTCCAGCTCCCGAGAGTTCGCCCTCCTCGCTATGGCGGCGGCTTCGGCGACGTCGTCGGGGGATGTGGCGATGATCGTCCCCGCCGAGGTCCTCCCCACCCGGTGCCCCGACCTTCCCACCCTCTGGACTAGGCGGGAGACCTCTCTCGGGGAGCTGTACTGGATGACATGCTCCACGTCCCCGATGTCGATCCCTAGCTCCATCGAAGATGTGCAGATCAGCCCCCGGAGCCTTCCCGCCTTGAAGGCCTCCTCCGCCTCGATCCTCGCCTCTTTGGATAGGCTCCCGTGGTGGACCCCGATCTTCTCGCCGAGGATCCTGAAGCTCGACCCCAGGACCTCGGCGGCCTGGCGGGTGTTGACGAAGACGAGACTTCTCTCCGCCCACACCGCCTCCCTGATCGATCGGATCTGGGATGCGAGGCTCGGGTCGCACTCCAGCTCTTTTGTGAGGGCGTAGTCGCCGCCTGTTGGCTGGGGGGATGTCACCCGGAACCTCGCCTCCCGCTCAACGTCGGCCTGGACGATCCGGCACCTTCGGTGGGGGCCGACGAGGAACTCGGCGACGGCCTCCGGCGACCCGACGGTCGCGGAGAGGCCCACCCTCTGAAACTCTCCCGCCACCTCCGTCATCCTCTCCAGGACGACGGCGAGCTGGGACCCTCGTTTTGAGGCCGCCAGCTCGTGGACCTCGTCGATGACTACGGTCCTGACGCCCCGGAGGTTCGCCCGGAGCCGCTTGCCCGTCAGCATCACCTGGAGGGTCTCCGGCGTCGTGATGAGAAGGTCTGGAGGCCGCAAGGATTGGGCCCGCCGCTCGGCCTGGGTCGTATCGCCGTGGCGGACGGCGACAGAGACCCCCAGCTCCTCGCCCCAGGACCGGAGGCGAGAGAGCATGTCCCTGTTGAGGGCCCGGAGGGGGGTGACGTAGATCGCCAAGATCCGGCCGGAGGCCTCACCCTCGTCCGCGCCGGGGCCGTCTCTCTCCCGCCAATGCCCTTCCCTCGTCTCCCCCCCCATCGCTTCGCCTACTCCGAGAAAGCCCCTCTCCTCGCCAATTATGCGGCTCCTCCTCGTCGCCATCTCACCAATTCGCCTGGCTGAGCCATCCCGGGTCCTGGCCTTATCCCGGAGGATCTTGTGGAATAGGGGCAGTGCGGCAGCCTCGGTCTTGCCGGTCCCAGTGGGGGCGATGAGGAGGAGGTGGTCTCCTGCCAGGATCAGGGGGATCGCCCTCTCCTGGGGCACCGTCGGCTCCGCTATCCCCTGGCGGGCGAGCATCCCCCGGATCTCCGGCCGGAGCCTCGAGAAGGCGGTCACAACCCATAAGTTCCCCCCGGCCTAATAATAGCCTCGCGTGGAGGAGTTTTTTTGCAGGTCGCAGTAGTCGGAGCCGGAGAGTACGAGGAGAGGAGGTGCTCCCTCGCGAGGGAGCTGGGGAGAAAGATCGCCGAGGACGGTCACGTGCTGATCACCGGGGGCCTCGGCGGGGTGATGGAGGCGGCCTGCCAGGGGGCGCTGGAGGCGGGGGGCGTCACCGTCGGGATCCTTCCGGGGGAGAAGGAGGCGGCAAACCCCTTCGTCTCGGTGGCGATCGGTACCGGGATGGGCCACGGGAGGAACGCCATCGTCGTCCGGAGCGCCGACGTCGTCATCGCCCTCCCGGGGCTTTACGGGACCCTTTCAGAGATCGCCCTCGCCCTGAAGATGGGTAAGGTCGTCATCGACCTCGGCGACTGGAACGTCGATGGAATGCGCAAAGCGGAGAGCCCCGAGGAGGCGATGTGGATCGCCGAGGGGATGGAGGCGGCGAAGAGAGCAAAAAAATGATTCGAGCGGTCGGGGCCCGATCTCCCTCCTGCGGAGGAGGAGGGCTGGGGCCCGGAGGGCAGATGACCATCGGGCGTCTTCCCTCCTCTCGTCGGATCTCTTCTTCTGCCCCTTTGCGGCCCGCCCTTCTCTTCCGGAATCCTTTTAACATCCTTCCGCCAATGGAAAGGCCATGTCCAAATACAACTGGGTTTTGGCACTGCTCCTCGTCTTTGCCGCCGCCTTCGCCTGCGGCTGTGTCGGCGAGGATGAGGTCGAAGAGGCTGCCGAGGGGACAGTAGCCGCTGCTGAAGAGGCGGCTGGAGTGGCAGGGGCTGCTGCTGAAGAGGCTGTGGGAGATGTCGAAGGGGCTGCCGAGGGGACAGTAGCCGCTGCTGAAGAAGCGGCTGGAGTGGCAGGGGCTGCCGCTGAAGAGGCTGTGGGAGATGTCGAAGGGGCTGCCAAGGAGGGAGTAGCCGCTGCTGAAGAGGCGGCTGGAGATGTCAAAGAGGCCGTCGCCGGCGCCATAGACGAGGCTGAGAGCAAGCATTGAGCCAAGGCTGGAATTGAAGCTTCTTTTTTATCCTCTTTTTCGGTCCCCCTACCAGGGCCCGATCGTCGACAGGAAATCTTCTGTCAGCTCGTTTCAGGGGCTCTCTGCCCTGAGCCGGTTCGCCTCAATCGCCTGAGAGCGGCTCTGCGCGAGACTTCTCCGCCTCCAGGTCCCTGATCCTATCCTCCTGGGCGAGAAAAGCCTCCTCCAGATACTGCAGGATCTCTACCTGGTGCTCCAGGTCCTTCAGCCTAGATTCGATGCTCACCCGGAAGGCGATGGTGCTGAATATCAGGGTCAGAAGGGCGCTGGCCATCGCTCCCACCACGGCGATCATCAGGGAACCCTCGTTGATCTCCACCGCCACCATATCTCATCGCACCTAATTCATTTTCGATGATCCCGTTCTCCAGGACGATGAGCCCAAAGGTTTCATCATCGAAGGTGAGACGATCAACGGCCCATAACGTCCATGGCATTATATCGCACCTCTTCGCGCGGGGCGCAAGTGATCTTCCCCGCGGACTTGACCGCATCTCAACTGAGATGGCCCGAAGCTCAGAGGAGGTCATGCCCTAGAGCCGAAAAAAGGGAGGCTTCCGGGAGAGGGAAAATGAAGGGGGATTTTTTGGGGCCTCTCCCGGCCTCTGTAAGATCATGGCAACGGTGGGCTGGCCCCCGAGGGCCGTCCCAGCCTATACCATCTCCTCCACCCTACAAAAGGTCTGACCCCGGGTCGCGAAAGTATTGGGCCACTCCAAAAGCCTTAAGGGGCCTCGCAGCATGGGCAAAAGTAGCATGACGATCCAGAGACCGAGAGGGACGAGGGACTTCCTCCCCGAGGACTCCTTCAAGAGGAACGCCGTCAGGAGGAGGATGCAGGGGATTTTGGAGCGGTGGGGCTACTCGGAGGTATCTACCCCCACCTTCGAGCATCTGGAGCTTTTCACCGCGAAGTCGGGGCCGTCGATCATCGAGGAGATCTACGCCTTCAAGGACAAGGGGGGCCGCGACCTCGCCCTCCGGCCGGAGCTGACAGCCCCGGTGATGAGGATGTACGTCGGCGAGCTCCAGAAGGCGGCAAAGCCCCTCCGGCTCCACTACTTTGGAAACTGCTTCCGCTATGAGAGGCCCCAGCGCGGCCGGTTCCGGGAGTTCTGGCAGCTGGGGGCGGAGCTGATCGGAAGCGACCGCCCCGACGCCGAGGCGGAGGTGATCGCCCTTGCCAAGAGGCTGATCGAGGGCGTCGGCGTCGCCGGCGACCTCCACCTCGGCTACCTCGGCCTGATCAGGGCGATGATGAAGAAGATCCCCGCCTCCGAGAGGCCAGCTGTGATGAGGTTCATCGACAAGAAGGAGCGGGACCTTCTGGCCGAGAAGCTCCAGGAGATCGGACGAGACCACCTCGGCCTCGCCGAGCTGATCGACCTGAAGGGGAGGCGAGCCCTCGACCTGGCGGCGGAGATCGCGGAGGATCTATCAAGATCGTCGGAGGACTTCCTGGCTTCAGAGGTCGACGGGGAGGCGTCTCCGGAGGCCGCCTCTTCGGATACTTCAGGAGAACGGGCCACCAGGTCCGATCGGGCTGCCCCATCGGACCTGGACCTCGCCGGCTTCTCGGAGCTGGTGGACCTCTTGGAGGCATACGGCGTCGAGGCGACGGTGGACTTCGAGATCGTGAGGGGCCTGGAGTACTACACCGGAACCGTCTTTGAGATCTACGCCTCGGGCCTCGGCGCCCAAAACCAGATCTGCGGCGGCGGGACCTACAGCCTCGCGGGCCTCCTCGGCGGCCACGAGACGAGGTCTTCGGGCTTTGGTATCGGCTTTGATCGGATCATGGAGATCGTCACTCCCCAGGAGAAGCCGCCAGCGCCTGTGGCCGTAGTCTTCGTCCCCTCGGTCCGGGTCGAGGCGGTGAGGGCGACGAAGGCCCTCCGCGACGCCGTCGCCAAACCGATCGTCCTAGACGTGATGGGTCGGGGGCTCGGCGCCCAGCTGAAGCAGGCTTCCGCCATTGGGGCGAGCTTCGCCGTGATAATCGGTCCGAAGGAGGTGGAAGAGGGGAAGCTCACCCTGAGGGAGATGTCGACGGGGTCTCAGGAGAGCCTCAGCCTCGGGGAGATCGCGGAGAGGCTGGCCCGATAGAAGGAAGGCGACGGCCGCCCATCTGGGGCGGCGTCGCCGGGACTGAGGCCCGGCCTCAGGAGAAGCCGGCCCTCCGACCGGACCGATGAGAGACGGACCCGGCCCGGATCGGCAAAGGTAATCGAATATCAGAGGAGCCCCAGGTTCTCCAGCTGGGCCCGGACGATCTTCACGCCCTCTTGGCATTCTTCGGGGGTCTTCCCCCCCGTCACCACCAGCTTTCCTGAGCTGAATATGAGGACCACCACCTTCGGTGTCTTGATCCGGTAGACGAGGCCGGGGAACTGCTCCGGCTCGTACTCGATGTTCTCAAGGCCGAGGCCGAGGGCGATGGCGTTCAGGTTCAAATCGGTCTTGAGGTCGGCGCTGGCGACGATGTTCTGGACATGGATCTCGGGGTCGAGGTTTACGTCCTCAAACCCAATGGACTTGAGGGTCTGGGCCATGTTGGTGATCACCGTCCTCACGTCCTCGACGTTCTTTGCGCCGGTGCATACCACCTTCCCCGAGGTGAAGATCAGAAAGGCCGCCCGGGGCGATTTGACCCTGTAGACGAGCCCTGGAAACTTCTCCTTGTTGTATTCGGCGCCGTCCAGCTCCGACTCAATCTTGATCAGATCGAACTCCTCGGCGAGCTTTGTCGAGGCGACGACGTTCTCGATGATGATGGTGGACTCCATAATCGCGTCTCTCCGGAACCCCCCTTTTTAAACTGAGGGTATATAAAGTATTGTGGAGTTGACAGAACGCCGGAAGGATGAGCTGATGGGAGAGATCCGACAGCGGCTATTCTTCCGATCCAGAGGTTTTAAGCGGCTCTTTGAGGCGAAGGCGCAAACTTGGCGAATAGAAAAAGGGAAGCCGCCGATGGGATTCGAACCCATGACCTGCTGATGTACCGGGCCACCATCGGCCTTACGAATCAGCCGCTTTACCGGGCTAAGCCACGGCGGCACAGACCCCGCGGCCCTATTAGCGGCCGCTCTCAATTTAAGCGTTGCGATCTCTTTTTAATATTCAGGTGGCATGAGCAACCCCGGCCAGCCGCTCGACCTCTTCGGCCAGCCTGGGGAGGAATATGCCGATATCGGTCACCAGGCCTATGGCCTGGGCCGTTCCCCGGTCCATCAGCTTCGTCACCGTCGAGGGGTTGATGTCGACGCAGATAGTTTTGACTCGGGATGGGAGGAGGTTTCCTGTGGCTATGGAGTGGAGCATCGTCGCCATCATGATCACCATGTCCACCCCCCGGAGGGCCTCGAACATCGCCTTCTGGGCAAGGACGGTGTCGGTGATGACGTCCGGCAGCGGGCCGTCGTCCCGGATAGACCCCGCGAGGACATAGGGTATATTTCGGCGGATGCACTCGTACATGATCCCGCCATTCAATTTTCCGTCCTCCACAGCCTTCTTTATGGAGCCGCTGGCGATCACCTCGCTGATGGCGTAGATGTGGTTTCGATGGCCTGCGGAGGTGAGATTGCCGTGAGGGTCCATACCCAAGCTCGTCCCGAAGAGCTGCCGCTCGATATCGTGGACCGCCAGGGCGTTTCCGGCCAGGAGGACGTCGACGTAGCCGTCCCGGATCAGCCTCGCCAGAGCCCCCGCGGCCCCGGTATGGATTATGCCTGGACCGCCGACGACGGCGATCTTGCCGCCGGCCCCCTTCGTCGCCAGGATCTCTTCTGCCAGCTGCTTCACGATCTCTCCCGAGGGCCGCTCCGAGGAGACCTCGTTGGACATGAACTCGAAGAAGGTCTTCTCCCTGGGGCGCTCGGGGGGGACCACCCTCACTCCGGCGGTGCCGACGACGACGGCGTCTCCCTTCTCGATCTGCCCTATGGGGACGCATACTGCCCGGCCGTCCTTGACGACGATGAGGCAGTCCATCTGGATGTCCTCCACCTCCAGCCATGCGCCTTGGTGGCGTATGTGGGTGAGGTGGTTTGTGGTGGAGTAGAACCCCCGGGGAACGACCCGGTCCTGGGGTGCGATCTCGAGGTGGACGTCCTCCGCCTCGATCACCCGGGCTCCGAGGGGGTGGAGGGCCAGGAGGATCCGGCCGAGATGATCGGCGTCCTCCCCTGAGATCGCTATCAACACGTAGCTCGTATCGTGCTTCTTTTTGCCCACCCTGAACTTTTTGATCTCGAACTCGCCGCCCATGCTCATGATCTTGTCCAGAGCCTTGGTGAGGGTCAGGGAGTCGATGAGGTGTCCTTCCATCTCTATGTCACAGGTTTCACTCATGGTGACCAGCCTTCAGGTAGGATCTGATACCCTAAAAACCATTCCGTCCGAGCCGACGATCTTGATCGCCGAGGGTCACCAGAGCTGACCCTCGACGATCGACTCGGTCTTGTCGTTGGTGCTCAAGACGAGCCTCTTTATCTTCACCAGGTGGCCCCCAGGGCAAGGTCGGGGCGGATCGAAGATCGCCCTAACCCCCATCCTCCGGAAGTGCTCCTCGAAGTCCTTCGCCGTCTGGGGGTCTCTCACCATGATCTCGACCTCCTGGACTATCGCCTCACCGGCTATCTTCGCCTCCACCGTCTTCCTCATGGGGGCGAGCATCGACCTTCCAAGCCGCAGGCACCTCTCCAGAAACTCGCCCTCGCCCTCTGACCACTCCGTCGCCTGGAACCCCTCCCGGACGACCCGGGAGAAGAAGAAGTCCTGGCCGTAGTCGTTGTAGTATCGGAAGGCGTACTCCAGATCTCGGCAGTTGCTCTCGGAGCTGGTGTACTTGATGGGGCTTTTTAGGTTTGCTGGGTCCTTGATGATCACCCCCTCTCGCCCTCGGCCCCCCAGATCCCGAACGATCTTTTTTATCTCTTCGGCCGCCTCCTCGAGGCCGAACTCCCCGAAGAGCTGGACGGACCTGATCCCGTATTCGCCGGCGAGGGCATGGGTCGAGAGGGACCCGTTCAGATCCCTCCTCCCCTTCCGGGAGGTGTCGAAGAGGTAGAAGTCCATCGAATCTGCCGGGTAAACGTCCTTTGGAACGTAGGGGTTTTTGGGGCCGACCATCTCGCCGCAGAGGACCAGGTCTGGGTGGTCCTTGAAGATTTGGGCGGGGATCTGATCGCGAGCCACCTCCGTCGAGTAGGGGCAGATGAAACCCCCCCTGGTGAGGGCGACCGTCCTCCCCATCACCCTCGCCACCCGGACGTTGTGGCCGTTCATCTTCTCCTCGACGAGGACCCCGCCGGAAAAATGGCTTCGGAGGGCGGGGGCGAGCATCATCGCCCGCCTGATCTTGGGGTAGCCGTAGACGATCTCGTCCTCATCGAAGACGACCGTCCCCGCCTCTACCCCCGCTACAGCCTTGTCGAACCGGAGGTGCCGGGGCGGAGGCCAGTCGGATGCCCGGACCATCCTTCCGACCATCCTCTCCATCCTCTCGGCTGAGATCCCAAGCCTATCCGCCACGGCCCCAAGGTTCATTTCGGCTTCACCAGGTAGTCGAAGAAGCACCTCCTGGTCAGCATCCCCACCAGCTCGTTGTTCTGGTTCAAGACCGGCATCCCGCCCAGATCCTCCACCAGCATCGTCTTCCTCGCCTCCTCCAGAGGGGTGTCGATCATGATCGACTTGACGCTCCGGGTCATGACGTCCGAGACGAGGAGGTTCTTGATCCTAGCCTCCTGCTGGCTGCTGGGGACGAGGTCTCTGAAGGCCCGGAGCGACTTTGCCACGTCCCGCTCCGATACGATCCCCACCAGCTTGCCGTTCTCCATCACCGGGAGCCGACCGACGTCCCTGTCGAGCATCACCCTCCGGACGTGGATCAGCCGGTCGGAGGGGGTGGCGGTGAGAGGGGTCCGCATGGCGTCGGCGGCGAGCCCCGTCATCCGGAGGGCCTTGAGCATATCCTTCGGCCTCACCCATCCCAGAATATCCTCGTCTTCCATCACCACCAGGACCGAGGTCTTCTGGAGGAGGACGACGGCGTCCTCCACCTTCATATCGGGGTGGACTTTGGTCACCGTGTCCGAGGTGGCGGCGGTGACGTGGAGGGATGAGGCGGGCATCCCCAGCCTCTGCCTCGTTCCGAGGACCCTCGCGATCTGTCTCATGGTGATGGTGCCGGCGAGCTTGCCGTCGGAGGTGACGAGAAGCCTTCGAAGGTCGTACTTCTCCATGACGTCCAGAGCGTGGCCGATCCTCTCCGATTTGTCTATGGTCACCGGCGTCGACATGATATCTTTTACCAACATGGTCAAGACCACCTCGCCACTTCCGTAGTTATGTCTCGGGTCGAGAAGAACCCCACCACTCTCCCGTCGTCGACCACCGGCAGGCCGCAGATCTCCTTATCGAGGAGGATCTTCGCGGCGTCCACGGCCTTGACGTCGGGGCCGGTGAAGATGATCGGGTAGGACATGACATCCTCCGCCACCAGGGGCACCTCCTTGACGTACCTATACTCCTTCCTCCCGGCGGTGCTCTCCTTCCTCGCCATCTTGATGCTCTTGGTCTTCAGCTCGTCTTTTGAATCGGATAATCCCGATATCGCGAGGTTGGTGTGGGTTATCACCCCGACGGGGGTGGCGTTGTCCTCGCAGACTACGACCCGGTCGACTCCATTCTCCACCATCTCCTCGAGGACGTGGTCGATGGTGTGGTGCCGGTGGACGGTGACGACGGACGGGTTCATCAGGTCGCCCACCTTCGAATCGGGTTTCTTCTCAACGAAGTACGATATGAGGTCTCTTGAGGTTATGATCCCCACGATCTCCCCCTCATCCCTCTCGACGGGGAGGCCGTCTATCCCGTTCTCGTCCATGATCTCTGCAGCCTGCTCCACAGTGGCTCCGGGATAGATGGTGATGGGGCGGTCCGTCATCACCAGCTTGACGGGGACTTTGCTGATGGGCCTCCTCCTCCATTCTGGGGCGGCCTGGCTCAGCCGGTGTGATATATCGTGTTTTGTTACAATCCCCGCCAGCTTCTCTCCGTCCATCACGAGGAGCCTGCTGATATAGTGCTTGAGCATCAGGTTCCTCGCGCGCTGGACCGGCTCTTCCTTCTCGATGACGTAGACGGGAGATTGCATGTAATCCTTTACCTTGCTCATGGTATGATCCCTCGTTTCTCCTCCGCAAATGCCCTGATGAAGTCTCTCTTGGTGATGATCCCTTGGAGCGATCCCTTATCCATGACCGGAAGGGCCCCGACGCCCTTCTCCATCATCATCTCTGCCGCCCAGCCGAGATCCACATCCTTCCCCGTGGAGACGAGGTCCCTCCGGACCAGGGTCTTTATCGGCTGGCTCATCACCTCGCCGATGTCTCCGGTCACCACCTTCTCGAAAGCCTCGCCGCTCCCCAGGTACCTCATGATGTCGGAGGCGGTCACCATCCCGATCAGGATGGAGTCCTGGACGACGGGGAGCTTCCGGAAGCCACCCTGCTGGACCATGATCCTCGTCGTCTTCTCGATCGAGATCTGGCCGTTGGCGGTTATGACGGTCGGGCTCATGAACTCCTCGACCTTGATCCCGGTGTTCACCCCGGCCACGAGCTTGGCGAAGTCGTGTTCAGTGATCAAGGCCTTGATCCTGGCCTCCTCGTCCACCACGGGCAGACCGCCCACGTTCTTCTCGTACATCAACTTTAGGGCATCCTCGACGGAGGCCTTCTCACCGATGGATATGAGCCTGGGGCTCATGATCTCTCGGATGTCGGCGTTGATGGCTGCGAGGATATTGCCTTCGTACTTCTTCTTCAGGAGGTTGTGTCTTATGCCGCCCCCAAGAAAGTCGACGACGTCGACGCCGGTGACGAAGCCGAGGAGCCGGCGGGTTCCGGCATCGGCGATCGGCAGCCTCCCGAAGCCGTAAGATGTCATGATCTTTACGGCGCTGATGATGGTGGTGGTGGGGGGCGCCGTCACCACCTCGTTTGTTGCTATGGTGAGAACGTCTCCTGCGCGCTTGGCAGCTCTGGAATCGAACTGGACCGGTCCCCTGTCCATCGCTCCCGGCATCCTGATCTTGGCATCCTTCCGATCCTCTGATTGTCTCTTCATTGTCCCTCACCGAAGATAGCTTTGATCACGTCGAATCTGTCGATAATTCCAACGAGCTTCCCGTCGTCCACCACGGTTATCCTGCCGATATCCCTTTCAAGCATCATCCTGGCGGCGTCGCGAAGGCTGCTCTCCGAACTTATGCTGAAGAGGGGCGTGGTCATAAGCTTCTCCACCTTCATCACGTCCTTGGTGTCTTTCGCTACCCGGGCCCCCCCAGTCTTTATGATGTCGAAACGTGTGATCATCCCGACAGGCTTCTCCTTCTCGTCCACCACTGGCATACCCGTGAAGTCGGAATCGAGCATGCCGTCCCAGACCTTCGTCACCGGGTCCTGGGGGGTGCAGGTCTTCGGATCCCTGGTCATGGCGTCCCCCGCCCTCTTTCCGGCGAGCTTCTCCGGATCGATCTTCTTGAAGATGTCTATGGGGCTGACCACTCCCAGAAGCCGTCGGTCCTCCGAGGAAGCGACCACGGGCAATATCGCATAATTGGAGGAGATGAACAGCTTCGCCGCCTCGGAGATCTCCGTTTTGGGGGTTACCAGGGGGGCCTCCACAGAGAAGCCGGAGACGGTGACGTTAGACCTGGTAGACGATATCCTCAGCATATCTCGGTCGGTGACGATCCCGACGACGCGCCCCTCGGCGCTGAGGATCGGCAGGCCCCGCAGCTGGTTGTCGCGAATCAGCTGCCGCGCCCGGGTGACGAAGTTGCCTTCTTCTACGCTGACCGGGTCCTTTGACATTATATCTTCAACTGAAACTCCCATATTAAGCCCTCCTCCTCAATTCCGGATAACTCCAAAACGCTCATCTATTCCCGTCTCTGCAGCTCCAGCAGAGGAGCTCGCCATTCACCGATTCCAGAAAGTCGGAGATCTGGCCACACCGCTCGCAGATCCCCCTGATCATCTCCCTCTGATCCTCAAAATGGACGCTCTCCCTGTGCATCTCGATGAGGTGGCTCAGGATCTCGCCCATGCCGATGGAGGCCGACCCGGAGACGAGGTCGGTATCGGTGATTATGCCTACGAGCTTTCCTTCGCTCGATATCACGGGGAGCCTCTTCACCCCCGATTTGAGCATCTTTATGGCGGCGTCGCTCAAGCTTACATCTGGATGGACGGTGATCAGGGGCGAGGACATCACATCCCCCACCTTCACCTCTTTAGGGTTCGCGGCCCTGGCGACAATCTTCCCGACCAGGTCCCGCTCAGTTATGATCCCCATCGGCTGGTCGTCGTGAATCACGATCAAGCTGCCCACGTTTGCGGAGAACATCTTGTTCGCAGCCTTCACCACATCAACCTCGGAATCGATGGTGATCACAGGTCGGGCCATTATATCCCGCACCGGAATCTCTGTTTCCATAGAACTCACCTCCGCGGCAGATCGCCGTTCTTATTAAAGAGATTCCCCCTATAAAAGGATCACTGCATCCTCTTCTATCGTATTCAAACTGTATTATAATTTTGTCATTCTGAGATGTGGTGGAGGATGTGATCGACCTCGGCGAGGATCAGCTCGATCCCGAGCCGGGCTGCCGACGGCGAGCCCGGGATGCAGAAGACGGGGACCCCGCGGACCACTCCGGCCGACGCCCTGGTGAGGATCGCCCTCGTCCCCACCTCCTCCAGGCTTTTTTGCCTGAAGATCTCCCCGAAGCCGGGGATAGTCTTCTCGAAGAGGGGCTCTGCCCCCTCGATCGTCATGTCGCCGGGGGCAAGGCCGGTCCCCCCGCAGAGGACGACGACGTCCGCCTCCGATCCCAGAATCGCTCTCCTCACCTCCTCCGCCCCGTCGGGGATGAGCCTGTAGGTGAAGCTCCGGCCGGCGGCCTCGAGCCGTTCGAGGATCGACCTCCCCGAGAGGTCCTCTGCCTCCTCCGGCTCATCCACCGCCCCGAACCTCCGAAATCGGGAGGTGCTCACGACGACGACCTCTATGATCACGGACAGTTATCCGTCTTGGAGGGATAAAGCTCTTCTCACCATTCCCAACGGTTTTATCCGAGGAGGTCGATCTCGCCGTCCATGGCGATTCTGGCGGTGGACGTCGGAGCGGGAACCCAGGACATCCTCCTCTTCGAGGACGGCGTCGCCATCGAGAACTCGGCGAAGATGGTGATGCCGAGCCAGACGGTGATCGTGGGCAAGAGGATCGGACGGGCGACGGCTCGCAAGGGGGACGCATTTCTGGCGGGGACGACGATGGGGGGCGGGGCCTCCGTCCGGGCGGCTAAAGACCACCTAATGGCGGGGCTTCGGCTCTCCGCCTCTCCGAAGGCGGCCCTCACCATCCATGATGACCTGGAGAAGGTCCGGAGGATGGGGGTCGAGATATCCGATTCGGCCCCCCCGGGGGCGGAGGTGGTGGAGATGGCGGACATCGACCCGTCGGCCATAGAGGCGACCTTCGAGATCTTCGGCCTTGAGATGCCCGAGAAGGCGGCCGTCGCCGTCCAGGACCACGGCTTCTCCCCCGAGAGGTCCAACAGGGTCGCGAGATTCGAAGAGATGGCCCGGGTCCTCGATTTGGGGGGAGACCTCCGATCTTTCGTCCACCTCAACCCGCCCCCCTTCTTCACCAGGATGAGGGCGGTGAAGGAGACCCTCGATGCTGCCGGGGTCCGATCGGTCGTCATGGACACGGGCCCCGCCGCGATCTTCGGCGCCGCCCTCGACCCCCGCTATCGAGAGCCGGCCCTCGTCCTGAACGCCGGAAACGGCCACACCATCGGAGCGGTTCTGGCCGAGGGCAGGATCACGGCCCTCTTCGAGCACCATACATCGGTCCTGACGCAAGAGAAGCTCCTCTGGCTCTCTGAGAGGCTCTGCGACGGGATTCTGACAAACACCGAGGTCTTCGATGACGGGGGGCACGGCGCCCACGTGACGGAGGCCCCGGGGATGCGGAGGATCCGGTCGGTCTTGGTGACGGGCCCGAAGAGAGAGAGGTTCATCGGGTCCGGCCTTCTCGGCCGGCTGGGCCCCGTCATCTCCGCCGCCCCCGGCGGCGACATGATGATGACCGGCTGCCTGGGGCTCGTCGAGGCCTGGAAGTGCGCTGAGGGGAGAGGCGATGGCTGAGGAGATCGGGAGGGGCGCTGAGGCGGTGATCACGAGGGTGGGGGCGAGGGTGAAGAAGGTGAGGCTTCCCAAGGGGTACAGGATGCCTGCCCTCGACGAGAGGATCCGGCGGGAGAGGACGGTGATGGAGTCGCGGATCATCTCCGAGGCCCGGAGGTGCGGCGTCCCTACGCCGATCGTCCTGGACGTCGATTCTTTCAGCCTCACCATGGAGCACGTGGAGGGAGCTAAGCTGAAGGACCTCATCGATCCGGCCCTCTCCGAGGGGGTGGGGGAGCTGGTGGGAAGGCTCCACTCCTGTGGGATCGTCCACGGCGACCTCACCACCTCCAACATGATCCTCAAAGGGGAGAAGATCTACTTCATCGACTTCGGCCTCGCCTTCCACGACCAGGGGATCGAGGCCCAGGGGGTGGATGTCCACGTATTTTTCCAGACAGTGAAGAGCACCCACGACCGCCCTGACGAGCTTATCTCTGCCTTCGGCCGGGGCTACGCCAGAACCTACGCCAGGGCCGAGGAGGTTTTAAAGCGGGTCGGAGAGATCGAGGCTCGGGGGAGGTATCTCTGACCAAATCATTAACTTTATGTAGTAAACGATCCCTCTAAACCTCAGCAGTGCTACCAGTTACAAAGTGGTGATGGTACATGGCAGAAGATGATGTGGTATTCGTCGGCAGCAAACCAGTGATGAACTACGTACTGGCGGTGGTCACTCAGTTCAACAGCGGCGCCGGAGAGGTGAAGATCATGGCCAGGGGACGGGCGATATCAAGGGCCGTGGACGTGGCAGAGGTCTCAAGGAGCCGCTTTCTCGGCGACGTCCAGGTCAAGGACATCCAGATCTCCACCGAGACCCTGAATACCGATCGTGGAGAGACGAACGTCTCGGCCATCGAGATCACCCTCTCGAAGTGAATTTAAGCCCTCCTGGAGCGCGGTTGGCGTTGACCACCAGAATCGGGGTCATATCCTCGGGGCGCGGTGAGAACCTCCGGCACATCCTCGAGTCCGTACGGTCGGGGCGCCTCCCAGCGGAGGTGGCCGTCGTCCTCGCGGACCATCCCGACGCAGGAGCCCTCAGGATCGCCCGCGACTATGGGATCGAGGCCCACTTCGTCGACCCCTCGGGCCTCGACCGGGCCGGGTACGACGGCGTTCTCGCGGAGCACCTCGACCGGGCGGGGGTCGACCTCGTCGTCCTCACCGGGTACATGAGGGTCCTCTCTCCGGAGTTCGTCCGGCGCTTCCGGGGGAGGACGATCAACATCCATCCCGCCCTCCTGCCGGCATTTCGGGGGCTGGACGCCTTCCAGCAGGCCCTCGACTACGGCGTCAAGGTGACGGGGACGACGATCCACCTCGTCGACGAGGACGTCGACCACGGGCCCATCATCCACCAGGTCCCCGTGGAGGTGAGGGACGACGACACCCATGAGAGCCTCAAGGCGAGGATTCAGGAGGCGGAGTTTCGGGCCTACCCCGAGGCTCTGAGGCTCTTCATCGAGGGGAGGCCGAAGGTCGTCGGAAGACGGGTCGTCTTTGAGGGAAGGGAGGTCGAGAGATCTTGAGGACTCTGTGGGCTCCCTGGAGGATGGAGTACATCCGGAGCGAGAAGGCGGGAGGATGCATCTTCTGCGAGAAGGTCGGCGAGGACCGGGATGCGGAAAACCTGATACTCTTCCGGGGAAGATACCACTTCATCATCATGAACGCCTACCCCTACAACAACGGCCACCTGATGGTCGTCCCCCGCCGCCACACCTCGACCCTCGCGGGCTGGACCGCCGAGGAGAGGGCCGAGTTTCTGGAGCTGGCCGACCTCGCCGTCGCTCTTCTAAAAAGGACGATGAACCCCGACGGCTTCAACCTCGGGATCAACATGGGCGAGTGCGCGGGGGCGGGGATCGCCGACCACATCCACCTTCACGTCGTCCCGCGCTGGTCGGGCGACTGCAACTTCATGCCCGTCTTCGCGGATACGCGGGTGATACCCGAGCACATCCAGGCGACTTACCAGAACCTCCGGGAGGCTCTGGAAAAGGTTCTGGGATGATAGGCGGGTTCCGGGCCGAATCCGATGGGAATAGCTGCCCTATGCCTCCGAACTGGCCTCACAGGCGGATATGGCTGGCTATCTCCTTGAAACCGATACCTTACTTGTTTCTCCCTTCGATCAAGGCCTATCGAGGGGACGGCTCCGGATCGATTACTCCCGCCTCAGAGAGCCGGAAAGGTACGCCCCTCCTCTCCAATTCTTCTGTTACCTCCTCCATGAAGACCCCCCTCCCCGGAACGTGGCGGTGCTCCTGGGGCCGGATTCGCCCCCCGGCGTAGCCCGCCGTCGTCGAGGTGACGCCACAGCTGGGGCTCCCCTCGACGCCGACGACCTCGATCTCGCACCCCCTCTTCGAAAATTGCTCGATCAGGTCTGCGTGGTGGGCGAAGATCTCGCGGCAGTATCGGCGGTAGGAGGGGATATCAATCTGGTTTTTGGTGACCGCCCACCGGTCGAGGCCCAGGCATCCGGCCTCGGGGCAGGGGAGCTGGATGATCGGCGGCTCGGGCGTGAAGGCGACGGGTCGGAGCCCCAAAAGCCTCGTCTCGGGGTCGAGGAGGCAATGGGCGACGACCCGGATCGTCGTCATCCTTCCTCGCCCGCCTCTTCTTTCAGGTCCCGCCCTTCGAGGACGGCTTTGACGTGCCGGTAGAACCTGACCCCGTCGATCTCGTGGTAGAACCGGACGTCCTCGGCGGTCTCGCCGATCCTTATCTTGATGGTGTTGTCCTGGAACTCCTTGACGTACTCGATCCCCGTGATTCCCGAGAGGGGAAACCTGTCCATCCTATTTCTGAGAAGGCCAGACCGAACGAAGATCAGGTTCTTATCCGTCACCACGATCCAGGAGGAGATCTTCGCCTCGTCGAAGGCCCCGATCCTCGCGAAGGCCATCGCCTTCTCATCCTGGTACCTCCGGGGAACGGCCGGAAGGGCCATGACGGGCGTCTCGCCGGCCCGCTCCAGGTCTTCCAGGGCCTTTCTGATCTTCTTCGGGAGGCTCTCGGGTGCCGATGCCGCTTCCATTTCAGCCATGATGGATGATCCGATTCGGATTTGATTTTCTGCAGAGTTCGCGGGTCGAGTTCAGGTGACGATCTTATCGAGGGCGTCCTCTTCGAGAGCGATCTTCACCTCTCGCATCAGCCTTCGACCGGTGCTCATGGACGTCCTCCAGAAGGCGTTTCCGTAGGGGTGGCCCACGGCCATGTGGACGTTCGTCCCGCCGCCGATCCTCGGAGCGACGTCGTAGATGGAGAAGTTCAGGTCCTTGTCGACGCAGGTCTGGAGACAGAAGGGTCCTATGATCCCGGGGCTGTAGTGGACCTTCGTCGCCTCGACGTACTTCTCCGCGAGTTCGAAGGCCTTCTCCAGGAGGGACTCGCGGAGGGTCGCTGAGTTGTGGCCGCAGACGGTGTACTCGGGGCTGATCTGGGCCTCGTTGAGGGTGAGCTGCTGGGGGGCGGGGATCCGGACGTGGCCGTCGAGGGAGGACTCAAACCGCCAGTCGATCCCGAGGAGCTCTATCCGGTCCAGGATCGGGGAGTAGAAGAAGTCGAGGTTGAAGACGGGGCCGATGACGTACCTCTCGATCCGCGCGAGGTCGAGGCCATCTTGGTCGATCACCCCGTGCTTGAGGAGGAGCTCCGACTTCTCCCGGTACTCTTCGCTGCTCGCGGCGGTGAAGAACCCCCTCTCCAGGGTCTTGACGGCATGCGGCAGCTTCACCATCACCAGCTCGTCGATCTCCTCCGGCTCCACCGTCTCGGGGAAGGGGAGGCCCGCCTTCTCCAGGATCCAGTAGTAGTCCTGCTCCTCTCCCCGCTCCTCGGACCGGAGGAGGTTTCTGCTCCCCAGGAGGGGGACCTCGAACTCGTCCTCCACCGAGTCGATCCCGCAGTAGGAGGTGAAGGACCGGTTGGGGACGAAGAGGACGCTCTTCGAGATGAGGGCGTCCTGCTGCTCGCTCCGGATCAGGTCAGAAAACCTGTTGAGGATCCGGACCTCGTCGACGACGCCGCTCGCGACCCTGCCGCTCACCCTCGTCGTCCTGAAGTACTTGGCGTAGGTCTTCTCCCTCCCCTTCTGGCATACTGCGAGGGTTCGAAATCCCTCCTCCACCGCCCCGTCACAGGTGTCCAGGGCGGAGTGGGAGGCGACGACCCCTATCATCGGGCCGCGGAGGTCGTACCCCTCCAAAACCTCCAAAATTTTGCTCCGGTCTATCAATTCTAAGCACCCCAAAATAATCTCGATCTCAATTCTGGACTAGAGTGGTACTCACTTATCAAGGTGACCGTCATGGCATCAGGCCTCCATGGATGCGACGTAGAGCTCTCCCTTCCCCCCGTCGACGAGGTCCCCCAAAAACTTCTTGAGACTCTGACCGTCGATCTCCACCGTCTCCTGGTACTGGTAGGATGGGAGGACCCGGGCGCGGCCGAAGACGGTGATGGCGCCGCTCGCCATCTCCGCCCCCGGCAGGTGGGCGTTCCCGCCGATGACGATCACCCCTCCCCGGTTTGCGATCCCCGGAAAGTCTCCGGCGTCCCCGAGGACGGTGATCTTCCCGCCGCAGAGGTGCTCTCCTAGATAGTCTCCGGCAGAGCCCTCTATCCGGATCTCGCCGCCGCGCATACCGCAGCTTTCGCCGCGGTACCCGGCGCCGACGTAGTCGCCGGCGTCGCCGGAGACATTGATCTTTCCGCCTCGCATCTCCCGGCCGAGCCAGTCTCCGGCCCGTCCCGCGATCTCGATCTCGCCGCCAGCCATCCCGTTTCCGGCGTGCATCCCCACATCGCCGCCAGCCTCGATCATCCCCGAGGTCATCTTCTCTCCGATTCGCTTCACCCTGGAGAAGTCCCCAGAGAGGAGGATCCGCGCGTCCGCCGCCTCCCCTGGAACGTCGTCCCCCGAGAGGGCGAAGAGGTCGGAGAGGACCGACCGCCGGTTCCCCTCCCATACCTCGATCCTCCCGATCTCTTCGAGGGTCAAAGGAGCTAGGACGTCGGGGCTGATCCCCTCCGCCTCTACGGGGACCAAAAACTTTCGCCTCGGCTCAATCCTGATCTCCCTCATCTAAATCACCCCCGCCCTGACAATCCGGGGACTGGTGACGTAGGCGTCCTGGACCATGTAGTTGGAGATCTGGATGCTGTAGTACTTGGCGAACTTATCGACGAGGTCAGCCCTGACTTTAGCCGCTTCGTCCTCCGGGACGGAGGCTTCGACCCAGTAGGTCCTCCCCTGAGGCACCGCCACCAACTCGCCGTTCCTGACGACGACCTCGCCACCCTTGATGGTGTACTTCGCCCTCGAGAGGGCCGCCTTCACCTTTTCGTGATCCTTCGATGGGTCGACCTTTTCCGGATCGATATCGTAGATCGAGACGTCCCCGTCCGCCCCCATCCCCAGGTGTCCCTTCTCTTCGAGCCCCAGGATCTTGGCGGGTCCGGCCCTGGTGACGATGGCGATATCGTTCCAGCCCATCTCCCTCTCTATGGAGGGGAGGGACGACCTTTTGCTCGCGAGCTCGTGCAAGGTCTTCAGCTCCTCCTCCCTCTTCGGCCGGCTCATCAGGAGGGCTACGACCTCCGGGTAGTTGACAAAGGGCCCGCCGTTGGGATGGTCTGTGGTCATGATCATCTGCCAGGGGTCCTCCGTCAGGAGGGCGAGCTCCAGGCCTATCGCCCACTGGATGGCGTTGATCGGCATCTTCCTACCGTAGACCAGGGGGACGACCCCGCTCGACTCCTCCAGCTCGATGTCGTGGTTCGACCACTTCGCCTTGAGGAGGCGGGCGTTACCGTACTCCAGGGGGGCGTCGGCGGTCATGGTGGTGGCGGACCCGAAGATCAATTGGCCCATGTCCATGGTGAACTGCTGGTGTCTATTGAAATAATCGGCGATCTCGGGGGCCTTCGACTCGAAGTCCCGCCAGCCGGTCCCGCCGTAGGCGGAGAACTGCATGTGGGTGACGTGGAGGACCTGCCGGTCCCGGCTGGCGGCGATATCCTCGACGGCCCGGAGGGTCTCGAGGGTCGTCTCGTAGTTTCCGGGCTTTCCCAGGTTGTTCGTGTGGAGGTGGACGGAGTGGGGGAGGCCGAGGGCCTCGTTCGCCCTCATCAGGCCTCTTATTATCTGCCGGGGCGTTACATCGAAGTTCGGGACGGGGTCGTCGATCCCTTTGACGTTCCCGCCGAAGCCCCAGGCCTCGCCGCCGCCGGGGTTCACCACCTTGACCCCGTAGCCTCGGCTGGCGCGAAGGCCCCAGGCGACGAAGGCCGCGAGCTTCCCGAGGTCGCCGTCCCGGACGCACTCCAGCACCTCCCAGTTGTTCCCAAAGAGGGTGAGCGCCCCTTTGTCGACGATGGGGATCTCCTCCAGCTCCTCGTGGGTGTTCCTCGCCTCCAGGATCGGGGTCGCCGCCTCGAAGGCGGTGGTGTAGCCGAGCCGAGCGTAGCGGTAGCCGATGGCGTAGCAGTTCGGGACTGTGTAGCCGGTCTGGGGCCGGAGGAGCTTCGTCCTCGCCTCCGTCCCACGCCTCCCGTCCTCGGGGCGCATGATCCTGCCCGTGTTCACCTTCGCCCCTGCGATGTGGGCGTGGGCGTCGAGGCCCCCCGGCATCACCAGCATCCCCCGGGCGTCGATCTTGTCGCCATCGCGGGACTCTTCGACGACTCTGCCGTCCTCGATGGAGATCTCCATCTCCTCGCCGAGGATCCCATTTCTCGGATCGTAGACGATCCCGCCCTCAATTATCATCGCTGAGCCTCCTGACGCGATCGAGGATCTCCCGCACCGCCTCCTCGTCCGTCGGATATGGGGAATCCACCACCTTCTTCATCCGCAGGGATAAGCCGTCCATCCGGTAGGCGGTCCCCTCCGCCTCGATCCCGCAGACGGCGGTGGGGATGACCACGTCGGCGAGGAGGGTCGTGGGGTTGGGGAAGGGATCTATCTGGATCACCGGGATCTCGACCATCCCCCCCACCGTCGCCCTCGGGAAGTTCGAGGCGGGGTCGGCGGCGACGACCATCATGGCGTCCGCCTCCCTCTTCGCCAGGAGGTCGCAGGCCGCCGTCTCCCCAGGGTTGAAGTAGGGCGCTCCCCGGGAGAGGTCGACGGCCATGGGAAAGCCCGTCGACCAGGCGCAGACCTGGCCGAAGCCGGCGACGTTGTAGTGCCCCCTCATCGCCATCACCACGAACTTGGTGAAGCCGTTGAGGTCCGCCACCAGGGAGAGGGCGTTGTCGACGTTCTTGTACCTCCCCCGGCTGTGGGTCAGCCCGAGGCCTATGAGGACGACCCCGAACTTCGCGGCCAACATCATCGCCGCCGCCTCCTCCAGGTCGGATTTGGCGACCCCAGCCACCGTCTCCGGGACGATCTCCCCCTTCCCCTGGACGATCATCCGGAGGGCAGACAACACCTCGTAGTCGGTACCCGGTTTTATGAGGATGAACTTGTCGGCATTCTTCGCCGTCCTCGTCTCCCGGACGTCGACGACTATCACCTTCCTCCCCCCCCTCCCGTCGGGGGTGAACATCCCCCGAGCGTTGGATGAGTAGCGGACGGTGTGGCGTGGGTGGGCCTCCGCAGGGTTTGCGCCCCAGAAGACGATCAGGTCCGCCCGGTTCTTTATCTGGCCGAGGGTCGCCCCCGCCATCCCCTTCTCCTCGATTCCGATGATGGAGGGGCCGTGGCAGACGGTGGCGGTGGAATCGACAACCCCTCCCACCTCCTCCGCAAGAAGGATCCCCAGTTTGGCGGTCTCGCAGACCGTCGAGCACCAGCCGTAGAGGAGGGGCCTCTTCGCCTCCTTCAGGATCTGGGCGGCCTGGTCGTACGCCTCCTCGTAGGTCGTCTCCAACAGCTCTCCATCCACTCTGATCATGGGGGCCGTCGTCCTCTCGTGCCCCAGGATCTTGCTCGAGCCGAGCCTGCAAGCCCTCTTCACCCCGACGATCTTTCCCTCCTCCACCTCGACCTTGATGTCGTCGCAGAGGCAGCCGCAGAAGGGGCAGAGGACGTCCTCGGCGATCATCTCTGCCCCTCTGTCTCCAGGTCGGCGAAGAGCTCCCGGACGCCCTTCACCCTCCGATCCGTCCCCGTCACCTCTACTTCGACCCCCTTGTAGAGGGGGGTCCCACAGCCGCCGGTCTTCGGCCCCACGACGGCGTTCGCCCAGGGCCCCATCGGCATGAAGATCAGCCCGGGGGGGATGCCGCCCTCCCTCTTCGCCGAGACGACTACCTCGCCGGACCTGGTCCTCACCAGGACGTTCCCGTCCTTGGGGATTCCGAGGGCGTCGTAGTCCGACTCGGCGAGGGCGCAGGTCGATGTGGCCTTGAAGAACTCGGGGGACATCTTCGCCTCACAGGTGGCACCCTGGCCGAGGGTGCGCCCGGATATCATGATCGCCTTCAAGATGATCACCATCAAATTCGAACTCCATCCACCATTCCATACCGGGGCTAAATATTGTGCGGTCATCCCTTTCGGGACGGTCAATTTAATATACAGCGTTGGCATTGCTAACTATTCTACTGACGTTTGGGGGATGGCTTTTGGCAGGCAGGGCTTGGAAGTTCAAGGATGACGTCGACACCGACGCGATCATACCCGGTCGCTACCTGGTGATAAACGACCCCGAGGGGCTCGCAAAGCACGTCTTCGAGGGGGTGCGTCCCGAGTTTGCGGGTGGGGTAGAGGCTGGCGACTTCGTGGTGGCGGGGACGAACTTCGGCTGCGGATCCTCCCGAGAGCATGCGCCCCTAGGCCTCAAGGGGGCGGGGGTGAAGGCGGTCGTAGCCAAGTCCTTCGCCCGGATCTTCTTCCGAAACGCCATCAACATCGGTTTACCCCTCTTCGTCTCTCCCGAGGTGGAGAGGATTCGCGACGGAGACATGATCGAGATCGACCCGGACGCCGGGATCATATTCAACCGGTCCCGCGGCGAGTCTTACCGGACGACGCCCCTCCCACCCTTCCTCCAGGAGATCGTGGGTTCGGGGGGGCTTGTAGAGTACACTAAAAGGATGGTGAGGTCTGCTTGAAGTACAAAGTTCCCGTTATACCTGGCGATGGGATCGGCCCCGAGATCGTGGCCGAGGGGCAGAAGGTGGCGGAGGCCGCGGCAGAGAAGCACGGCTTTGAGATAGAATGGACGACGTTCTCCCTCGGAGCAGACCACTACCTGGAGACTGGAGAGCTCGTCGGCGAGGATACCCTCAAAGACCTCTCTCGGTACAAGGCGATCTACCTCGGATCCATAGGCGACCCTCGGGTGAAGCCCGGCGTCCTGGAGAAGGGCGTCCTCCTCGCGATGCGGTTCTACTTCGACCAGTACGTCAACCTCCGGCCGGTCAAGCTCCTGGAGGGGGTATGGACCCCTCTCAAGGATAAAGGCCCGGAGGATATCGACTTCACCGTAGTCCGGGAGAATACCGAGGACTTCTACATCGGGATCGGCAGCCGGGCGAGGGGGGGGAAGAGCCGCGCCGAGTTCGAGGTTATCAGAACCCTTTACGACGTCAAGTTCGGCCTGGACGTGGAGTCCGACAGCGACGAGATCGCCTACCAGATAGGGATGATCTCGAGGGAGGGGACCCGGAGGGTGATCAAGTACGCCTTCGACCTCGCCATGGTGCGGAGAAAGCACCTCTCCAGCGTCGACAAGGCGAACGTCCTCTCCGACATCTACGGCTTCTGGAGGGAGGAGTTCGAAGCCACGGCGGCCCAGTACCCAGAGGTATCGACCGACTTCAACTTCGTCGACGCCATCACCATGTGGTTTGTCAAAAATCCGGAGTGGTTCGACGTCGTCGTCGCCCCCAACATGTTCGGCGACATCATCACCGACCTCGGCGCCATGATCCAGGGCGGTCTCGGCCTCGCCCCCGGAGCGAACATCAACCCCGAGGGGACGAGCATGTTCGAGCCGATCCACGGAAGCGCCCCCAAGTACAAGGGGCAGAACAAGGTAAACCCCATCGCCACCATCTGGGCGGGGGCTATGCTCCTGGAGCACTTGGGCGAAGGCGCGGCCGCCGAGGACGTCGTCAGGGCGATCGAGACGAACATAAAGCGGGGGAAGGTCAGGACCTACGACATGGGCGGAAGCGCTACGACCTCGGAGGTCGGCGACGAGATCGCCGCCATCGTCCTCGGTGAGATCTGACGGAAGGCGAAAAGGTTTTATGCCGGATGACCATCTCTTGAACAGTGGTATGGGCTGATCTGCTCATGGGGGCTCGTAGCTCAGTTAGGCAGAGCGTCTGGCTTTTAAGTTTTTTGAACGGAGATACCAGGTGGTCGAGGGTTCAAATCCCTTCGAGCCCGCTTATTACATAATTCTGGGAAGTGGCTGTATGAAGAAGTTTGCGCTGCAGGATCACGATCTGGTGCCGGAACACATCCTCCTCACCTCCGAGGAGGCTGAGGAGGTCTTCAGGGCTTACGGCGTCGATTCTGCTCAGCTCCCGAAGATCCATGCCACCGATCCGGTGGTGAAGGAGATCGGAGGAAAGGTGGGCGACGTGGTGAAGATAATGAGGAAGAGTCCCACGTCGGGGGAATCGGTCTTTTACAGGCTGGTAATCGACTAAGGGGTGTTTTAAAGTTTGCTGGACAGAGAAGTTCTATACAAGGCCTATTTTACCAAAGATAAGCTGGTCCATCATCACATAAACTCTTTCAACGATTTCATAGATTCGGGCCTACAGAAGGTGATCGACGAGGTGGGGATCATCGAGACGAACATCGAAAACACCTACGTCAAGCTCGGCTCGATCCGGGTCGAGAACCCCACGGTCACCGAGGCCGACGGCTCGGTGGAGCGGCTCTACCCCAACGACGCTCGCCTCCGAAACCTCACCTACGCATCGCCCCTCCGGCTGGAGATGACGATCGTCGAGGGGGAGACGGAGAAGGAGCCGGTGGAGGCGATGATCGGGATGCTCCCCATCATGATCATGTCCAAGGTCTGCAACCTCTCGGGCCTCTCCAGAGACGAGATGATCGAGTTCGGCGAGGACCCCCTCGACCCGGGCGGATACTTCGTAGTCAACGGCTCGGAGAGGGTGATCATGACCCTGGAGGACCTATCACCCAACAAGATCCTGGTGGAGTACAACCAGAGGTACGACGACTTCATCGAGGTGGCTAAGGTCTTCTCCCAGAGGCAGGGTTATCGTTCTCTCGTGATCGTCGAGCGGGGCCGAAGGTCGATCCTGGAGGTATCCTTCCCCTCCGTCAGCGGTAGGCTAAACTTCGTCACCCTGGCGAGGGCCTTGGGCCTTGAGACCGATATGGAGATCGTCCAGGCCGTCTCCGAGAACCCCGAGATCATAAAGTTCATGCTGGAGAACCTGGAGGAGGCAGAGGTGGCGACCAAGGAGGAGGCCCTGGAGAAGATCGGGGGCCGGGTCGCCGCCGGCCAGGCGAAGGAGTACCAGAAGAAGAGGGCGGCCTACGTCCTGGATCGGTACCTCCTCCCCCACATCGGCGTCGAGGAGGGGGACCGGTATGCTAAGGGCCTCTTCCTCGCGAGGATGGCGGAGGCCTGCTTCGAGCTCGCCCTGGGGAAGCGGGGTGAGGACGACAAGGACCACTACGCCAATAAACGGCTGAAGCTCTCCGGGGACCTGATGGAGGACCTATTCCGGGTCGCCTTCAGCCGGCTGACGAGGGACATCAAGTACCAACTCGAACGGGCCAGCATGAGAAACCGGGAGCTGAACGTCATCACCACCGTCCGGGCAGACGTCCTCACCGAGAGGATGATCCATCCTCTGGCCACCGGGAACTGGGTCGGCGGCCGAACCGGCGTATCCCAACTCCTGGACAGGACCGACTACATGGCGAGCTTAAGCCACCTCCGGAGGGTCATATCGCCCCTATCCCGGTCCCAGCCCCACTTCGAGGCGAGGGACCTTCACCCCACCCAGTGGGGCCGGATCTGTCCGAGCGAGACCCCGGAGGGGCCCAACTGCGGCCTCGTCAAGAACTTCGCCCAGGGGGTCGAACTCTCCACGGGGGTCGAGGATTACGAGGACGTGAAGAGGATGCTTCTGGATCTGGAGGTAGTTCCTGTAGGTGGTCGCTATGAGTAGGGCGCGGGTATTTGTCAACGGGGAGTTCGTGGGGACCCATTCCGACCCCATCAGCCTCGCCAAAGATATGAGGCGGCTCCGGCGGGGCGGCAAGATAAGCAACCAGATCAACGTCTCCTTCTTCGCGAGGACGAACGAGATATTGATCAACACCGACTCCGGCCGAGCCCGAAGGCCCCTCATCGTGGTGGAGGATGGCGCTTCCATGGTCACCGAGGAGCACGTCGAGAAGCTCCGCAGGGGGGAGATCGCCTTCGACGACCTCGTCAAAGTGGGGCTCGTCGAGTACCTCGATGCCGAGGAGGAGGAGAACGCCCTGGTGGCGATCGAGGAGGAGGATATAACCCTCGATCACACCCACCTGGAGGTCGACCCCTCCCTCGTCCTGGGGATCTGCACCGGCCTCGTCCCCTACCCGGAGCACAACGCCAGCCCCCGAAACACCATGGGGGCTGGGATGATCAAGCAGTGTCTGGGGACGCCGCTGGCCAATACGAAGCTCCGGCCGGATACAAGAGGCCACTACCTCCATTACCCCCAGAGGGCCCTCTGCCGGAGCAGGACCGCCGACGCCATCGGTTTCGACGAGAGGCCCGCGGGCCAGAACTTCGTCGTCGCCGTCCTCGTCTACGAGGGGTACAACATCGAGGACGCCCTCATCCTCAACCGGGGCTCCATCGAGAGGGGCCTTGGCCGGAGCCACTTCTTCCGGGTATCGGAGGCGGAGGAGCGGAAGTACCCCGGCGGCCAGGAGGACAAGTTCGAGATCCCCGACATGGAGGTCCGGGGTGCGCGGGGGACGGAGGCCTACTCGCAATTGGACGACGACGGCCTCGTCAACCCCAACGCCGTGGTCGCCCCCAACGACGTCCTGATTGGGAAGACCTCGCCGCCCCGGTTCCTCGAGGAGCCGACGGAGTTCGGGATCACCCCCCAGCAGAGGCGCGAGACCTCGGTGACGATGAGGTCTAACGAGAAGGGGGTGGTGGACACGGTGATCCTCACCGAGTCCTCCAACGGCAACAGGCTCGCCAAGGTGAAGACGAGGGACCAGAGGGTCCCGGAGCTGGGGGACAAGTTCGCGTCGCGCCACGGCCAGAAGGGGGTCATCGGCCTGATCGTCCCGTCGGCGGACATGCCCTTCACCGAGTCCGGCCAGGTCCCCGATCTTATCGTCAACCCCCATGCCATCCCCTCGCGGATGACCGTCGGCCACGTCCTGGAGATGATCGGGGGGAAGATGGGATCCCTTGAGGGCAGGTTCGCCGACGCCACCGCCTTCCTGGGGGAGGAGGAGGCGGATATGAGGGCTGCCCTCACCAAGTTCGGCTTCTCCCACACCGGCCGGGAGGTGATGTACAACGGGATCAACGGCGAGCAGATCATGGCCGACGTCTTCGTCGGGGTGATCCTATACCAGAAGCTCTACCACATGGTCGCCGGAAAGATGCACGCCCGGTCGAGGGGTCCCGTCCAGGTCCTCACCCGGCAGCCGACGGAGGGGCGGGCGCGGGAGGGCGGCCTCCGGTTCGGCGAGATGGAGCGCGACGTCCTGATCGCCCACGGGGCGGCTCTGGCCCTGAAGGAGCGGCTCGTCGACGAGTCAGACAAGGTGACGGAGCTCGTCTGCAGCCGCTGCGGGATGATCGCCATCCACGATAAAAGGAGGAACGTCGACTACTGCTCGGTCTGCGGCTCGGACACCGAGATATACCCCGTGGAGATGAGCTACGCCTTCAAGCTCCTGCTGGACGAGATAAAATCTCTGGGCGTCGCCCCCAGGCTGGTTCTGGAGGACGCAGTTTAGGTGTGAACATGACCGTCCCGAAGAGAATAGGCAAGATCAGTTTCGGGCTCATCTCTCCTCAGGAGTTCCGGAGGATGAGCGTGGTGAAGATCATAACCGCAGACACCTACGACGACGACGGCTTCCCCATCGAGATGGGGCTGATGGACCCGAGGCTGGGGGTGATCGATCCAGGTCTCCGATGCAGGTCCTGTGGCGGGCGGCCCGGTGAATGTCCGGGTCATTTCGGCCACATCGACCTGATAGCCCCCGTCATCCACGTCGGGTTTGCTAAATTGATACGAAAGATCCTCCGGGCGATCTGCCGGGACTGCTCGAGGCTGATGCTCCTGGAGAATGAGAAGCGGATGTACCTCGAGCAGATTGAGACCCTCGTCCGGCTCGGCCAGACTACCGACGACGTCGTCAACAAGGTCTTCGCCGAGGCCCGGAAGCACAAGGTATGCCCCTACTGTGGCTCGCCCCAGCAGGAGATCAAGTTCGAGCGGCCCCTCGCTTACGTCGAGGAAGGGCACAAGCTCACCCCCTCGGACATAAGGGATCGGTTCGAGAAGATCCCCGACGAGGACATCAAGGTGATGGGGATGAACCCCGACACCGCCAGGCCCGAATGGATGCTCCTCACCGTCCTGCCGGTGCCCCCGGTGACGATGAGGCCGTCGATCACCCTGGAGAGCGGCCAGAGGAGCGAGGACGACCTCACCCACAAGCTCGTCGACATCATCAGGATCAACCAGCGGTTCCAGGAGAACCGGGAGGCTGGAGCCCCCCAGCTGATCATCGAGGACCTCTGGGAGCTCCTCCAGTACCACATCACCACCTTCCTCGACAACACCGTCTCAGGGGTACCCCCCGCCCGCCATAGGAGCGGCCGACCCCTCAAGACCCTCTCCCAGAGGCTGAAGGGGAAGGAAGGACGGTTCCGAGGCAGTCTCTCCGGCAAGAGGGTAAACTTCAGCGCCAGGACCGTCATATCGCCGGACCCGAACCTCAGCATAAACGAGGTCGGCGTCCCCCTGGAGATCGCCATGGAGCTCTCGGTCCCCCTGGTGGTGAACGGAAGGAACATCGAGGTGATGCGGGACTTCGTCCGGAGGGGCGCAGATAAGCACCCCGGCGTCAACTACGTCACCCGGACCGACGGCCGCCGGGTAAAGATCACCGACAGGAACGCCGAGGAGGTGGCAGACCAGATCGAGCCTGGATGGAGGGTCGACAGACAGCTGATGGACGGGGACATCGTCCTCTTCAACCGGCAGCCATCCCTTCATCGGATGTCGATCATGTCCCACCGGGTGATCGTCATGCCCTACAAGACCTTCAGGCTGAACCCGGCGGTCTGCCCCCCCTACAACGCCGACTTCGACGGGGACGAGATGAACCTCCACGTCCCCCAGACCGAGGAGGCGAGGGCGGAGGCCGAGATCCTGATGAGGGTCCAGGAGAACATATTGTCCCCGAGGTTCGGCGGGCCGATCATCGGCGGCATCCACGACTACGTCACCGGCAACTTCCTCCTGACCCACGCCGATCGGAGGATCAACCGGCTTGAGGTGATGGAGGTCTTGAAGAAGCTGCCGCACCTCGAGCTTCCCGAGCCGAAGGGGTTTGATGAGGGTGGCGAACCCTACTGGACCGGAAAGCAGATCTTCAGCCTCATCCTCCCGAAGGGGCTGAACCTCGAGTTCAAGGCGTCCTTCTGCATGAACTGCGACGCCTGCAAGAGGGAGGCCTGCGAGAACGACGCCTACGTCGTGATTCGCGACGGCCAGATTAGATGTGGCACCATCGACGCTTCGGCAGTCGGCGCCTTCAAGGGGAAGATCACCGACAGGGTGATCAAGGAGTACGGCCCGACCGTCGGCGCCGGCTTCGTCGACGGGATGACCCAGATGGCGATCCGGGGGATCATGCTCGCGGGCTTCAGCTTCGGGATCGACGACGAGGACATCCCGAAGGATGCCGAGGACCAGATCGAGGACGTCCTCAACGCCGCCAGGGAGAACGTCTCGAAGCTGATCGAGGCGTACCAGGCGGGGGAGCTGGAGCCCCTTCCGGGAAGGACCCTCGACGAGACCCTGGAGATGAGGATCATGCAGACCCTCGGCAAGGCCAGGGACAACGCCGGCTCCATCGCCGGCCGGTACCTGGGGCTCGACAATAGCGGCGTCGTGATGGCCGTCAGCGGAGCCCGAGGGTCGATGCTCAACCTGACCCAGATGGCTGCCTGCGTCGGCCAGCAGTCCGTCCGAGGCGAGCGGATCCGCCGAGGCTACGACGGGAGGACCCTCCCCCACTTCAGGAGGGGAGATCTGGGGGCCGAGGCCCACGGCTTCGTCCAGTCCAGCTACAAGGAGGGTTTGAACCCGACGGAGTTCTTCTTCCATGCCATCGGCGGGAGGGAGGGGCTCGTGGATACGGCGATAAGGACGTCCCAGAGCGGCTACCTCCAGAGGAGGCTGATCAACGCCCTCCAGGATCTGGAGGTCCAGTACGACGGGACCGTCAAGGAGACGAGGGGCATCATCGTCCAGTTCAACTACGGTGAGGATGGGGTAGACGCCTCCAAGAGGGACTACGCCAGCCCCGAGAACGTCCATCGAATAGTTCAGAGGGTCCTCGGGAGGGCGGGAAGATGAGCCTCTCGGAGAAGGAGGTCCAGAAGAGGATCGAGGATCTGCCCCTCCCTCAGAGCATAAAAAGGGCCCTGGAGGGGGAGCTGAAGGGGATAGAGGTCTCCGAGGAGGAGTTCGGCGAGGTGGCGGGCCTGGTGGTCGCCGATTATGAGCGGTCCAGGGTCGAGCCCTGTGAGGCGGTGGGAGTAGTGGCCGCCCAGTCGATAGGCGAGCCCGGCACCCAGATGACGATGAGGACCTTCCACTACGCCGGAGTCGCCGAGATAAACGTCACCCTCGGCCTTCCGAGGCTGATCGAGATCGTCGACGCCCGGAAGATCCCCAGCACCCCCACCATGACGATCCGCCTTGAGAGGGAGTACGCCCTCGATCGGGACATCGCCCGAGAGGTGGCGTGGTCGATCGAGTCGACGAACATCCTCCACCTGGGGTCGATAGCCACCGACCTCGCCGAGATGAACGTGGTGATCGACCTCAACGAAGAGGCCCTCCTCCTGAGGAAGATTGCCGCGGAGGAGGTGGCGGAGAGGCTCGCGGAGGGGACGAAGCTCTCGGCGGATCAGCACGGAAACCAGATCATAATGACGCCGCCGGAGCCCTCCTACCGGGACCTCCTCCAGCTCGTCGAGAAGATCAAGACGATCTCCCTCAAGGGGATCGAGGGGATAAAGAGGGTCGTCATCAGGAAGGAGGGGGACGAGTACGTCCTCTACACCGAGGGTTCGGCCCTCAAGGACGTCATCCAGTTCAAGGGGGTCGACCCTACCAGGACGAAAACAAATAATATAACCGAGATAGGCGATGTCCTGGGGATCGAGGCGGCTCGAAACGCCATAATAAACGAGGCCACCGACACTTTGAGAGAACAGGGCCTCTCCGTCGATGTGAGGCACATCATGCTGGTGGCCGACATCATGACCTGCGACGGCGAGGTGAAGCAGATAGGCCGCCACGGCGTCTCGGGGGAGAAGGCGAGCGTCCTCGCGCGGGCCGCCTTCGAGGTGACGGTCAACCACATCCTCGACGCCGCGGTCCGGGGAGACGTGGACGATCTCAGGGGAGTGACTGAGAACGTCATTGTAGGCCAGCCGATCCAGCTGGGAACGGGCGACGTTCAGTTGGTCGCAAAACGATGAGGTAAAAGGATGATAAATATTGATAGAGCGCTCAGAAGTTCGATCAGAACCGGTAAAGTTGTTCTCGGCTCAAATCTCGCCCTGGAGGCCGGGACCAAAGGGCAGGCAAAGCTCTTCATCAGCGCCATCGACTGCCCGGAAGAGGTGGCAGTCGAGCTGAAGAAGGCCGACGTCCCCGTCTACAGCTATTCGGGAAGGGGAAAGGATCTGGGCTCAGCCTGCGGAAAGCCCTTCTCGGTCGCGGCTCTGGCGGTGATAGAGCCCGGCGAATCGGAGATCATGGCGCTCCTGAGGGAGATCAGGGGTAACGAGGATGAGTGAGTTCAAGCTTACCACCGAAGGGATCAGGTACATCGCCCTCTTCGAAAGCTTGACCGGCGGCGTCGCGAGAGACTGCATCATCGACGACGAGAACGACCGGATTATATTCGTCATCAAGAAGGGAGACATGGGAGCTGCCATCGGGAGGAAGGGCAGCAACATCAACCGGGTTAAGAAGTCGATAGGAAAGCAGATCGAGATCGTGGAGCACAGCGACGATGTCAAGGAGTTCCTGGAGAACGTCTTCCAGCCCGCCTCGATAAAGAACGTGACGATCGTCTCGAAAAACAATAAGCGATTGGCTTATGTAGAAGTAGCAAATAGGGACAAGGGCATCGCCATAGGCCGGGACGGCCGCAACATATTAAAGGCCAAGATGCTCTCTTCGAGGCATCACGGCGTTGATGACATCATCATCCAGTAAAAAAAGCCGGCGCTCGACTGAGGTCGGATGGGGCCAACGGTTGGCGATGGACATAGCATTCAACTAGGTGAAATAATGGGAAAGGGAATGTACGCGGCCAGGAAACTGGAGAGCGACCGCAAGAGCTTCCGGTGGAAAGATCTGAACTACAGCCGGAGGGTACTGAAGCTGAACGTCAAGGCAGACCCCCTGGGCGGCGCGCCGCGGGCTCGAGGCATCGTCCTGGAGAAGGTCGGCGTCGAGGCCAAACAGCCGAACTCCGCCATCAGGAAGTGCGTCCGGATACAGCTGATCAAGAACGGAAGACAGGTCACCGCCTTCTGTCCGGGGGACGGTGCCATCGGGTTCATAGACGAGCACGACGAGGTCGTGGTGGAGAGGATCGGCGGCAGGATGGGCGGAGCCAAGGGCGATATCCCAGGCGTCCGGTTCCAGGTCGTCGCCGTCAACAACGTGGCCTTGAACGAGATGGTCTCGGGGCGGAAGGAGAAGCCCGTAAGGTGATACCGTGAGCGTTAAGATCTTCAACAAATGGGACCCCGAGGAGATCGAGGTGGCGGACCAGAGCATAAAGCGCTATTTCAACCTCCGTCCGACGGTCGTCATGCATTCTGGCGGCAGGCATGCAAGACAGCAGTTCAAGAAGTCTGAGCAGCACATCGTCGAGCGGCTCATCAACAAGATGATGCAGGGGGAGGACAACACCGGCAAGAAGATGAAGACCTACAAGATCGTCGAAGAGGCCTTCGACATCGTCCACCAGAGGACGAAGGAGAACCCCCTCTCGGTCTTTGCGAAGGCGATCTCCAACGCCGGCCCTCGGGAAGAGGTGGTCCGTCTCAAGTACGGCGGGATAACCGTCCCCAAGGCCGTCGACACCGCCCCCCAGAGGAGGGTGGACGTCGCCCTGAACTTCATCTCCACCGGAGCCCAGAGGTCGGCCTTCAAGTCCAAGCGTTCGGCGGCCAGCTGTCTCGCCGACGAGATCATCGCCGCCTCGAAGGGCGACGTTCGAAGCTTCGCCATGAACAGGAAGGATAGCGTAGAGCGGGTCGCCAAGGCGGCACGATAAAACGGGGAACGAAGCGTTTCGCCTTCTGCGAGCAAACGTTTCAAGGCCCCGAACCTTATTTTCGTTTTTGCGCTCGATGAAGATGAGGGCGCGCGTCCCATCCGGGTCGCTCCCCTCGCCTTCAACCGAGATTTTTGGCGTGATGTGATGATTTCTAAAGAGTTGGCCCTTTATCCAGTGGTCATCCATCATAAGGTCTTCGATGAACCGATCGCAATCGTGAACCTGTACGATAGGGTGCTGGTATGATAGAAGACCATATAGACGCCCCACGGCTGGCTGACTTCCCCAGCACTAGATCCCCAAAGTCATCTGGCCTTGACGAAGTCCTCATAGCCTACACTCCGATCTGCAGACCATGATCGAAGTCGGTGATTAATGAACAAATATGAGATGAGTTTGCAGGCTGGAGACTTATATGCCACCCAGCTCCTTGGACTTGGCAAATAGCTCCTCTGCTTCAGCCTCGCGTCCGAGGTCCTGCAGAGCCCTTCCTTTGTAGTGGTAGGACCTGTAGTACGTAGGCGCCAGCTCCATGACCTTATCGAAGTACTGGATCGATTCATTGTATCTTCCCAGGTGGTAGAGAGTCATGCCTTTGCCCTGCCAGGCCATCACGTTCTTTGGGTTCAGCTCTATGGCGTCTCCATAGAGTTCAGCCGCCTTGGTGAAAGAGGCGTTGGCTTCATCCTTGCGATCGAGTCCGTTGAGAGCGCCACCTCTTTCAAGCCAGTATGAGGCCTGGGTGGGGTCGGTCCCAATGGCCTCATCATAGGCCTGGACCGCCTCCTCATACCTTTCCAGCTCGGCCAGAACCCCGGCTTTCCAGTACCACACTTCAGACGAATTCGGACGGATCTTAAGAGATTCGTTGTAGGATTCCAGGGCCGCTTCATAATTTCCAAAGCCTGTTAATGTTTTGCCTCTCAGGTACCACGCATCCGCAGATTGAGGATCAATCTCGGTGGATCTATTGAATGCATTCAAAGCCTCGTCGAAATTGCCCAAAAAGTCGATTTGAAGTTTGCCGATCTTAAACCATGCAGATGCAGATTGTGGGTTGATCTCGGTAGCCTTTTTGTAGGCCTCAAGGGATTCCTGAAGATATATCTCCCTTGCAGTCTCGTTCTGTGTTTCATTTATCGCCATTTCACGCGATTCATCGCCTCTGTTCAACCAATCGTCGGCAGTATCTTCTTGTGCAGAAGTAGTGACGCACAGCACGGCCAAGGCCGTAAAAGCTAGAAGGTGAATTAGTCTCGTCATATAATACCCCCTTCATACGTGGCTGCTCAAGCAAGCTCTCCTTATTCTTGAAGTCATTCGGTGAGGATGGCCGAATTCCATCGCCCTTTCTGCTTCCATATGGCCGACTTCTGTCCGGCCACCGAAGGTGGCTAGAGCTTTTGCAGTTCGTGCAATTCCAACCGCCGTTATGTCTGCATCACACTTTTTGTTATAAATAGTTATTTAGATAGTACGGATCTAGGTCGTGACTGAAAATTTGCGAAGGCAGCGCATAATTTTCCCCACGCTGGTGTGCAAATCAAAAAAGATCGATAGGGGGCCGGAGGCCCCAATGCCACGAAATTTCGGGGCCAGATATCATACCTGACCTTCTTTCACCGCCGCCACCACCGCTTCAGCGAAGGCTTCAGACGCCTCCGGACAGCTCCCTCTGCCTTCAAACGAGATTTTTAGCGTGATAGTGATGATTTCTGAAGAGTGGCCCCTTTATTTGAACCTCTTCACAAAGGACTTGTCGATCCAGCTCTTGAAGGTGTAGATAATCCTTTTTGGGATGGGGACGCAGAGGTCTCCGTATATCCCGACGGCGCAGCCGCACCCCGTCGAGATGAGGGCTACGGGGCTGTCGGTGGAAGCCCTGATCGAGTAGGGCTTGAGGGCTTCGCCCTTCGCGACCCTCGCCAGGTTCCTCGCGGTGTGCTTCGCCTGGATCTCCGCCTCCATCCCCGTCTTGGTGGCGAGCTTCCCATCGATCTCGATCCAGGCAGAGTCTCCGATGGCGAAGACATCCTTTCGCCCCTCGACCCTCAGGTACTGGTCGGCGAGGAGCCATCCATTCTTCTTTGGCAGGTCGAGGCTCTCGATCAGGGGCGCGGGCCCGATCCCCGCCGTCCAGATGGTCATGTCGCAGTCCAGGGCTGTGCCGTCGGCGAAGGTGACGCTGCAATCCTGGATCGATTCGACCCGTTTGTTCGTCAGGACCTCCACACCCTTCCCCGAGAGGATCTTATCCATCAGGATGGAGGCGTTCCGAGAGAGGGTCGGCAGAAGCCGGTCCATCATCTCGACGACGAATATCTTGCAGCTGGTGTTATCTGCAAGAAAGCAGGCCGTCTCTATCCCGGTGGGCCCCGACCCAATTATCGCGATCTTTTTCGGGCGGGTCTTTTCGACGAACCGCCTGGCCTTGACCGTATCCTCCAGGGTGTTGATGGCGAAGGCCTTCTCCGCCCCCTCTACCCCGAAGTAGTTCTGGACCGCCCCGGGGGCGAGGACCAGGACGTCGTAGTCGATATCGTTCTTCTCGCAAGTCACCCTCTTATCGGCGAAGTCCGCCTTCAGGGCCCGGTCCCTGACGTGGACGACGTCCATCTTCCTGCAGAAGGGCTCGAGGGGGGCGGTCATCTCCTCGATCCCGATCTCGCCGCCGAGGTAGTCGGGGTAGAGGGCCTGGCACTCGATCCTATCCTTCGGCTCGATGAGGACCAGCTCCAGCCCCTCCTTTGTGGCGGCGTTTCTCAAGAGCTCCGCTCCGCCGATGCCGCCGCCGATGACGACGACCCGCAGGAGGGTCTGCCTCTCCAGGTTCATCCGCCTCATCAACACCTCTGGCCCGGACTTAACCTCTGGTCATCGGTCATAAGGTCTTCGATATCCCCCCGCCGAACCACCGTCTCCGGGGCTCTCAGCCCGGAGACGTTCGTCCTCGTCCCACACCTCATCTTCCCCGGATGATCGAGAAGGATGCCGACGTCTGGGTGAGGACGGGGCCGTCTGCCGAGTCTGCCATCACCCTCCCCTCGGCGAAGGCTACCCGCCGGCCCATCCTCACCACCTTTCCGGCGGCCGCAATCCTCCCCTCCCGCACCCCTCGGAGGTAGGAGGTGGTCTCGGATATCGTCGCGATGCGATCGCCCGGATCGAGGAGGGTGAAGAGGGCGATGGCCATCGCCTCGTCGGCGAGGGCGGCGTAGATCCCCCCTTGCATCCACCCCGCCCCGTTCAGCATCTCGGGCCTCACCTCCATCTGAAGCTCGGCCTTCCCATCGCCGAACGTGGCGACCTCGATCCCCATCAGTTTGAAGAAGGGGTTTGCATCCCTACCCCTTTCTCTCAGATCTTCGAGGTAGCTCATTTTGTCGTCCTTCAAGACCTGTTTGTATAAGCTTTTTGGAGGGTGCTATCGTCAGGCCTGTTCGAGAACGTCCCCGAGACCAAAAAGAGATATCCGTTCGGGTTTACGTTTTTATCATGGCAGGGAACTCTTTCGGCACCATCTTCAAGATCACCACCTGGGGCGAGAGCCACGGCCGGGCCGTCGGGGCCGTCGTCGACGGCTGCCCCGCAGGTCTGGCCTTATCCGTGGAGGAGGTCCAGAGGGAGCTGGACCGGAGGCGTCCGGGGCAGAGCTTCATCTCTACCCAGCGGAAGGAGGAGGATCGAGTCGAGATTCTGAGCGGCACCTTCGATGGGGTTACGACGGGAACTCCCATCTCGATGCTCGTCTGGAACAAGGATGCGAAATCGAGCGCCTACGACGCCCTGCGAGACCGGCCGAGGCCGGGCCATGCCGATTGGCCTTACCTCGCCCGGTACGGGATCCGGGACCACCGGGGCGGGGGGAGAGCCTCGGCGAGGGAGACGGTCGGGCGGGTTGCTGCCGGGGCCGTCGCGAAGAGGCTCCTCGCCGTCGAGGGGATCTCTATCGTCGGCTACGTCCTGGAGCTCGGGGGCGTCCGGGCCGACCTTCCGGATGGCGAGGATCCATGGTGCCTGAGGGAGGCGGCCGAGAGGAACCCCGTCCGCTGCCCCGACCCGTTGGCTGCTGAAGAGATGGTCCGGGCCATCGAGGCGGCCCGTGCGGCCGGCGACAGCCTCGGGGGGATCGCCGAGATCGTCGCCGTCGGCGTTCCCCCGGGGCTGGGGGAGCCGGTCTTCGATAAGCTCGACGGAGACCTCGCCCGCGCCCTCATGGGGATCGGGGCGGTCAAGGCCGTCGAGATCGGCGCGGGGGTTGAGGCTGCCCGGATGCGCGGAAGCGAGATGAACGATCCCATCCTTCCCGGGCAGGAGGGACCAAGGTTTGAGACGAACAACGTCGGAGGGATCCTCGGCGGGATATCGACGGGGGCGCCGATAATCTGCAGGATCGCTGTCAAGCCGACGCCATCGATTTCCAGACCCCAGAGGACGGTGGACTTATCGACGGGGGAGGCGGTGGAGATCGATATCAGAGGCAGGCACGACCCCTCGATCCCCCCGAGGATCGTCCCCGTGGCGGAGGCGATGGTGGCCCTAGTCCTCGCGGACCACTTCCTGAGGCGAAAGGTGGCCAGGGTCTGAATCGATGGAGCTAGATTTTATATCGGTCTCCCAAAGATCGACGTCCATGCAGAAGGAGTTTCACACCCTCCTCTCCCTCGACGAGGCGAGGAGGGTCGTCCTCGGCCGCCCGCTGACGGCCAGCTTCGAGACCGTCCCCCTGGAGAGGGCCGCCGGCCGGGTCCTTGCCGAGAGGGTGGCGTCGGGAATCGACGTCCCCGGCTTCCACCGGGCCGCCATGGACGGCTACGCCCTCAGATCCTCCGAGACCGTAGAGGCGAGGGAGGATCGGCCCATTGCCTTCTCCCTCATCGGCCGGGTCCCCATGGGACGGGCGCCGGAGTTGGCCGTCGGCGAGGGCGAGGCTGTCGAGGTATCCACCGGCTCGATGATGCCCGCTGGCGCCGACGCCGTCGTCATGGTCGAGCACTCCGAGGTAGACGGCTCATCTCTCCTCATAAGGCGGCCGGTCCACTTCGGGGAGAACACCCACCGGGCCGGGGGAGACGTCGCCATGGGCGAGACGGTCCTCCCTGCTGGGAGGAGGCTCTCGGCCCGGGAGATCGGCCTTTTGGCGGCGGTGGGCCGGAGGGATGTGAGGGTCCGATCTCTCAAGGTGGCGGTCGCCTCATCCGGGAATGAGCTCGTCCCTCCCGGCTCCGGCTCGGGGCTCTCCCCGGGCCAGATCTACGACATTAACTCTTACTCGATAGCAGCGGCCGTGGAGGAGTGTGGCGGAACCCCCTGGATCTGGGGAATTCTGCCCGATGACTGCGATAGGATGGCCGAGGGGCTCCTCGCCATGGCCGAGGAGTCTGACCTCGTCATCGTCTCCGGCAGCACCTCCGCCGGGGTAGGGGACATGGTCTATCGGGTCGTTGAGGAGGTCGGCGAGGTCGTATTTCACGGGATCAACCTCAAGCCCGGAAAGCCGACCCTCTTCGGGTCCGTCGGGGAGAAGCCCTTCATCGGCCTTCCCGGATACCCTACGAGCGCCCTCACCGTCTTCGGCCTCCTGGCGGCCCCGGCCATCCGGAGTGCGGTGGGGACGGAGCACCTCGCGCCTTCGGCGACCGGCAGGCTCGCGAGGCCCGTCCGGTCCGAAGGCCGGCGGCAGATGCTGGCGGTGGCGGTCGTCGGGGGGTGGGTCTACCCCGTAGACAAGGGGAGCGGCTCCATCACCACCCTCGCCGCCGCCGACGGCGTCGTCGATATCCCAAGCTCCGTCGAGCTCCTCGACCGGGGGGAGGAGGTGACGGTCCATCTATTCGGCGACGTCCAGAAGGCCTCCCTCCTCCTGGAGGGGGAGGACTGCCCCCGGCTCGAAACTCTCTTCGCCGCCCTCCCCTTCCCGGTCCGGTTCGTCCCCACCGGGAGCCGCTGCGGCGCCATCTCGGCAGAGGACGGCGTCGCGGATATAGCAGTCGTCTCGCGGTCTGTGGGGCTGGACCCCGTCTGGGACGAGGCGGTCCTCGAGCCGATCGGCGGCTATCGCAGAGAGCTGGTGATCATGGCGAAAGATCCTGAACTTCTCGAGCTGGAGGGGATAGAGGAGAGACGGGTCCTGGGCTGGACCAGGGACTCGGAGATGAGCCGGATATTCGGGAGAGTTCTGGAGGAGGCGGGCCACTCGTCGGTCGGATTTGTCGGTCGGGCCCGGACCCACGCCGCCGTCGCCGGCTCTGTGAAGGCGGACCGCGCCGACCTCGGCTTCGCCGCCCAGGAGGCGGCGGAGGAGGCTAGCCTCGCCGCGATGAAGGTGGCCGAAGACGAGATACTCTTTTTTGCCCGTCCCGATAAGATAGATCGGGATGCGGTCCGGACCTTCCTGGAGTCCCTCGGATCGCTCCTCAAGAGCGATGTTCTCTAAACCTTTCTTTGTCGTTGGGGCAGAAGAAGATGAAGACTGATTACAATGCCATGGCGGATGTATACGCTCGCAGCCGGAGGGCGAGTAAGCACGTGATTGCCGAGTTGCAGTCATTCTGTTCAATCACTCCCGCGTCCAAGGTGTTGGAGGTCGGCTGTGGCACAGCCAACCACATCCACGCCCTCATCGATTCGGCTGGCTGTGCTGGGTGGGGCGTCGAGCCTTCCGAAGGCATGCGGCAGCATGCGCCTGTTCATTCCCGGCTTAGGGTCTGCCAGGGATCGGCCGAGAATATCCCATTCGGGGATGCTTTCTTCGCCCTTCTGTTCTCGGTCAACGTGATCCATCATGTGCCCAGGCCCAGGAATTACTTTGAGGAGAGTTTTCGAGTTCTCCGCCCTGGTGGATGGATATGCACATTCACGGATTCGACCGAGATGATTCGGAGAAGGGTACCGCTTTCGCGGTATTGGCCATCGACCGCTGAAGTGGACATCGCACGATACCATACAGTCGCTGAGTTGCTCGACGTCATGGGTCAAGTGGGTTTCATCAATCTGGCTACTCGTGAGATCAAAAAAACATCGCGCCTTGTCGATGTTACGCCCTACCGGGAGAAGGCTTTTTCGTGCCTTCGGTTCATTGATGATGTTCAGTTCGAAGAAGGTCTTCAGCGGCTTGAGGAGGATCTGCGGAAAGGACCGGTGTATGTGAAGTCGGAATACGTGTGCATATGGGGAGAAGTCCCAACAAGCGCCTCCAACGCCGTGGCGCGGAATATCTCGCCTTCGCCACATGGCTGAAAGTCTGAGAGTGGCTGAAGGTCTGATCCCGGCTCGTCCTCAACCGCGAAGTCGTGCGGTTAGGGGGCGAAGCTGAATTCATGCATTTTATATTTTTTCCTTCAGCATATCTTATCTCACAGTCTCCAAGCCTATCCGCTAGCTAGGTCTCGGTGAGACCCACCTACCTAATAACTGTGGCTGGAGGGTTTCTGGCAATGGCCGGTACGGGGAAGCCCGTCATCGGTTGTTCGAGATGCTCGACGAGGGGTTCCCACAGTCCTCGGCGAACGTTCAGCTGGCCGAGCGGATCTGGGCTTCGGTCTTTTGGAGGCGGCGGAGGAGACGGGCCTCGCCACGGGGAAGATGGCGGAGGACGAGATCCTCTTTTTTGCCCGTCCTGATAAGAGAGATCGGGATCCGGTCCGGGCCTTCATGGAGGCGCTGGTTGGTGTCTCCAAGACTCCAAGCAAAAGCATAGCTCAAATCAAGAGAGAACCATCCTCAAAAGCCATTATGGCTATTTTTATATGCATGTAATCCGTTTTAACTTGAGTTCAGATAATCTATAACGGAGTCATATTCTCGTTTATAAAGCGATGCCTGTAGGGGGAGAGCACGAGCAAAAACATCTATTGGGGGAGTCGCCAGGTCGCAATTTCATGACAAAAGCCGAAGGCCAGAGGAGAGCTCCATCCGGTGTTTGTTCGTTGGGGATGGGCTCGATATCTCAAAGTTCGAGGATATGAATTTCGAGATCGTCGGGTCGGCGGCGGAGGCGATCGAGAAGCTGGAGGGCTCCTTCTACGACGTCGTCGTCACCGACTCTTCGACGGGCGGCATCGACCTTCTGAAGAAGGTCCGCTCCAAAGATCCTGAGATCCCCTTCATCCTTCTCATCGACGTTGGCGAGGGGGCGATCTCCGAGGCCATGAAATGCGGGGCAGAATACTGTTTTAAGGGAAGAGACGGAGGCGTCATGTCCTCGGACCTCGCCCATCGGATCCGGACGGCGGTGGCCTTCAGAAGGGAGCGGTCTCTCCGCCGGGAGCTGGACGAGCGGCACAGCGCCCTCCTTCAGAGCCTTCCGGCGATGACATTTTCCAGCTCCCTGGATTTCGTTCCAACCTCAATCCGCGGAAAGGTAGAAGAGATCACCGGCTACACCCCAGAGGCGATCTCCTCCAGAAACCCGAGTTGGTATCAGATAATCCACCCCGACGAACTCCTCTGGCTGAGACCGAAGATGGATGGGGCCAGAGCCGGTTCTTTGAACATATCGGAGAACGAGTATAGAATCGTCCGCAAGGACGGCGAAGTCGCCTGGGTCCACGAGCTGGTCCAGATCGTCTGTGAAGGGCCAGGACATCCCGCCAAAGTCGAGGGGGTCCTCTACGACATCACCTCCCGCAAGTGGACTGAGGCTGCGCTGGAGGATAGCGAAAGCAGATATCGGGAGCTAGCGGGCTTGTTGCCCCTGATCGCTTTCGAGCTCGATCTCGAGGGCCGGGTCACCTTCTACAACCAGAAAGGCCTGGAGGTCTTTGGATACTCCCCCGAAGACCTCAGGCGAGGCCTCACCATCTTTGACGTGATCGTGAACGTCGACCCTGATGAGCTGGAAGGGGGCTTCCGGCTCGCTTTGAGGGGAGTCTGTCCGGACTATGAGCTTCTAATGAAGAGAAAAGACGGCAGTACCTTCCCGTCCATCGTTAAAACCGCCCCCATAATCCGAGATGGCCACCCTTCGGGGCTGAGGGGGATCATCGTGGACATCTCCGAGAGGAAGGAGATGGAGGAGGCGCTGAGGGAGAGCGAGAGGTTCTATCGGACCATCATCGAGGATCAGACCGACCTCATCTGTCGTTTCCGGCCCGATGGGGTATTCACCTTCGCGAACGACGCCTACTGCCGCTACTTCGGCAAGACTCGTGAGGATCTGATCGGCCACGCCTTCACGCCTCTGATCCCGGAGGAGGATCTGGAGATGGCCCGCCAGAAGTTCTCGTCCCTCTCCCGAAAGTCCCCTCTAACCAGCTACGAGCACCGGGTCGTCCTCCCGGGCGGGCTGGTCCGTTGGCAGAGGTGGACCGATCGGGCGATCTTCGACGACTCGGGTGAACTCGTCGAGTTCCAGTCGGTGGGTCAGGACATCACCGAGCAGAAAAAGCTGGATGAAGAGCTTCGCCGCGCCTACAAGCGTCTGATGGACATAATCGGCTTCCTTCCGGACGCCACCTTCGTCGTAGACGAGGACAGACGGGTGATCGCGTGGAACCGGGCGATCGAGGATATGACGGGCGTTCGAAACGAGGAGATCATCGGGGAGGGCGATTACGCCTATGGAGTGCCCTTTTATGGTTTTAATAGGCCCATACTCATCGATCATATATTTTTAGACGATGACGGATTGAGGGACGAGTATGATTACATCAAACGGATGGGGGACACCGTCTTCGGCGAGGTCTTCGTTCCATCCCTTTATGGTGGAAAAGGTGCCTACCTCTTTGGGACAGCATCTCCCCTCTTTGACGATGAGGGACGGATCGTGGGCGCGATCGAGTCGATCCGGGATATAACCGATCGGAAGCGTGCAGAAATGGTGCTGCAGAAGGCTCACGACGAGCTGGAGATCAGGGTTTTGGAGAGGACGAGAGAGCTGGAGGCGAAGAACGCCGAGATGGAGAGGTTCGCCTACACCGTCTCCCACGACCTCCGGTCACCTCTCGTCACCATCCAGGGATTTCTCGGCTTTCTCCAGGAGGATGTGCGAGATCGGGACGGTGAGAAGATCGACGCCGACATCGAGATGATCTCCGATGCCGTCGAGAAGATGGACTACCTGCTGCAGGATACCCTCCGGCTCTCTCGGATCGGCCGGGTAGCAAACCCCCCGGAGGACGTGCCCTTCGAAGATATCGTCGGTGACGCCCTCGGCTCGATCTCGGAGATGGCGAGGTCGAGGGGGGTCGAGATCTCTCTGGCTGAAGAATGGCCCATCGTCCACGTCGACCGGCTGAGGATCGGAGAGACGCTCGTAAACCTGATCGAGAACGGCATAAGATACTCGGCCGACCAGCCCCGCCCCCGAGTGGAGGTGGGATGGCGAAAAGATGACGAAGAGACGGTCTTCTTCGTCCGAGACAACGGGATCGGGATCGATCCCGGCCAGCAGGAGAAGGTCTTCGAGCTGTTCTACAAGGCCGATCCGGAGGGGGAGGGGACCGGGGCGGGGCTCGCCATCGTCAAGAGGATCATAGAGGTCCACGGCGGCCGAATTTGGGTCGAGTCGGAGGAGGGCGAAGGCAGCACCTTCTGCTTCACTCTGCCGATGGTCGATTGAGGTTGGTGTCGAAGAGGTCGAGGACCATGGGCACAGACCGGATGTGATCCACGCACCTTTCGGGTCCGGCCCGACGAAAACCTAGCCTCTCGTAGATCTCAACAGCGTTGGGCGCTGAGTTGACGGTGACCGTCGTAATTTCGGGATCTCCTCTCCGGCAAATTTCCAGAGCCTTCTTTAAGAGTTCGCGGCCGATGCCCTCGCACTGGAACTCGCCGTCAACAAAGAAGAGGGTGACGTGGCCGACGTTACGAATCTCGATCCGTCGTTCCGCACTAACAATGTAATCTCCAAACATTTTCCCCATAATTTATAGCAAAGATTTATTAAATACCCCGTTATATCCCGTTTTTTAGGGGTAGCAATTATGGATATAAGGACCCTTCCTC